>Ga0308157_10000029_pt1 | contig 673773 bp, 870 predicted proteins | sample PhyBR1_FD_201035 | JGI IMG/M metagenome (GOLD analysis project Ga0308157, IMG submission 201035) | Phyllosphere microbial communities from UC Gill Tract Community Farm, Albany, California, United States - DLSLB.R1 | ecosystem: Host-associated > Plants > Phyllosphere > Unclassified | place... | reverse complement strand
CCACCGCCGTGATAGGATAGCTATGACTGGGGACCGACTAGATCTCCGGCAACCAAAGTAAGGAGATGGCACCATGGGTGCAGGAACTTTCAGCACGAGAAACTACGAGAAGGCCGCAGCGACCCGAGCAGCATCGGGCCAGGCCGACTTCGCCTACACGGACTCGCAGCGCTTCGTACCCCGCCACGAGCGCAAGGCAGCCGCATCGCTCGATGTGAGCGGCGTTCAGATCAGGGAGTCGCGGGACTCGGATGAGCACCCCGAGAGCACTCCCATCGTCACCCTCTTCGATGTCACCGGCTCGATGCACCGGGTCCCCGTGATCCTGCAGAAGCAGCTCGGCAACCTCTTCGACATCCTCGACCGGGGCTCCTATGTGAAGGACCCCCAGATCATGGTGGGCGCCATCGGAGACGATGTCTACGACACCGTTCCCCTTCAGATCGGTCAGTTCGAGTCGGACAACCGGGTGGACGACCAGCTCCGAGAGATCTACCTCGAGGGCGGCGGCGGAGGAGACAAGCGTGAGGGCTACGCTCTCGCTGCTCACTTCGTCAACACCAAGGTGGTCACGGACGCCTGGGAGAAGCGTCAGAAGAAGGGCTACCTCTTCATCATCGGCGACGAGCTCAACAAGGACTCGCTCTACAGCCGCTCGGTGGCCAAGTGGTTCGGTGAGCCCGACACCGGGGAGAACATCTCGGTGGAGAGCGTCTACGAGGAGCTCAAGAAGAAGTGGGAAGTCTTCTACATCCTCCCCAACCTCACGCGCTACTACGACGACCAGGAGATCGCCAGCCACTGGCAGGGCCTGCTCGGAGAGCGCTTCGTGAAGCTCGATGACGCGGCGACGGTGGCTCAGTTCATCGCCACCACCATCGCAGCCCACGAGGAGGCGCTGGAGCTCCAGGGCTAAGCTCTGAGGCTTCACTGAGAGCTCCGGGCCTCTGCGGATTCGCTGCAGAGGCCCGGAGCTCTTTCTATCTGTTGCCATGGTGTCCTCAGCTGCAGCATAGACCCGCCGGCTGATAGAGTGATCCACAGAGAGCGATAGCCCCGGAGCAGCGTAGCCCCTGGCATAGACGGAGGGATCCACCCATGGCCGATGATCTACAGATGAGCTTCTTCGAGAGGGTTCGCTTCGGCTGGGGCAAGAACACCGTGCGGATCCTCCTGGACCTCGACGGTGCCGTGGCAGCCGAGGGCTCACTCCCCGAGGGGAGCTACAGGAGCTTCAGCGGAAGCGGCTACGCCACCTGGAGGGTCAGGAACTCCGTGCTCGAGTGGATCGCTGAGAAGCAGCAGGACGAGCGTGTGGAGCTGGTCTGGAGCACAACCTGGCAGCAGTACGCTAACTCAATCCTCGAGGAAGTCGGCCTAGAGCCCATCGAGTGGATCTCCTTCGACGAGACCTACCAGCGGCCTCAGGACTGGTACAAGGAAGATGGACTCAGGCTCTTCATCGAGGAGAACAGTGATCCCATCGTCCTCATAGACGATGAGCTCTCCTCTGAGCTCCTCAACCACAGCAACTCCAGGATCCTCTCGCTGAAGCCGAATCCTCTCACTGGGCTCACGGATGATGAGCTTGCTCGGATAGACCGCTTCGTCGAGGACTACCGGGAGCGACGGATCGGCTGATTGCGACTCGCTCCATAGCGCCACTGCAGTTGTATGAAGTGCACAAAGGATCTCGAAGATCGTTGGCTGTGGCTCACAGTCGCCTCCTAAGGCACCGCCGGAGCTATCCGATGGGCCGGCGAGTTGCGGATTGGTTACCTCCGGTGTAGCATTGGTGCTATGGAAACCATTGAGAACCGAGATGTGCTGATCGTCTCAGAGCCAGACTCGGAGCAGAGCGCCTTCGGCAAGGCTCCCCAGCCCTGGCAGCTTCGCAACCACTGGGCCAAGCCCAAGCGCATCCGCAAGCGTAAGGCAACCCCCGAGATCGATCTCTGGAAGGACGAGGCCTAGCATGGCCTCCATGGACACAGCTCCCCGGACGGGGGAGAAGATCGAGGCTCTCTTCGACGGCGAGTGGATGGAAGTCTACTGGGGACACACCGACGACGGCTCTCCCTACGGCACCGAGGGCTGGGGCCAGGTCGATGGTGGCTACCTCATCGACACTCACCCTGCCCGGGAGATCGAAGCCTGGCGACCCCTGAACGCCGTGAGCTACGGAGAGCCTTCGGGTGTCTACGGCCACCGGCGCCGACAGCCCATCGTGGTCCTCGGCCTCGGCTTCGGCGACGAGGCCAAGGGATCCACGGTGGATTACCTGAGCGCCACCGTTCCAGACGCTGCTGCGGTTGTGCGCTGGTCGGGTGGAGCCAACGCAGCCCACAATGTCCGCCACGGCGGCCGGCACCACACCTTCCGGCAGTTCGGCTCCGGAACCTTCCTCGGCATCCCCACCTACATCAGCGACGGCGTGGTGGTGAACCTCGAGATGCTCATGGAGGAAGCCACAGCGCTCGAAGCCCAGGGTGTGGCCGACCCGATCTCGCTGGTCACTCTCCACAGCAACGCTCTGGTGACCACCCCCATCCACATCGCTCTGAACCGGGCCCGGGAGATCCTTCGAGGCTCTGGCCGCCACGGATCCTGCGGCCTCGGCATCGGTGAGACCGTGGTCCACAGCAACGCTGAGCGCTCGGGTCTCGACTACCACGACACGGTGGGAAACTTCACCATCGAGGGCAAGACAGCTGGCGGCAGGGGCGTGCTCACTCTGGAGATGCTCGCAGCGGTCGAGGGTGACTCCCTGGAGGAGATCGTCACCGTGCTGAAGTTCCAGGAGAACTACGCTGAGCTCCTCATCGAGCAGGCTCGGCTCAAGGTTCCCGAGCTCTCAGCAGAGCTCGACTACGGATCTCTGGAGCACATGGCGGAGGAGCTCATCGCCGTGGCCAAGAGCTTCGAGATCGTCAGTAGCATGGAGTTCGACCGGGAGATCCTCGAGACCATGGCCAGGGGTACCGTGATCTTCGAAGGTAGCCAGGGCCTTCTCCTCGACGAGTACTGGGGCTTCCATCCCCACACCACCTGGTCCAACCTGGTGCCCTTGGCCATCTTCGAGTGGCTTCGGGACTTCGGCCACCAGCCCTATGTGCTGGGGCTCACTCGCAGCTTCACCACTCGCCACGGAGCAGGTCCTCTGCCCTCCACAGCCCACGGAGCTCTCGACGAGTCGGAACTGCCCGAAGATGACAACAGCTGGGGCCGCTGGCAGGGTGAGTTCCGCAACGCTCCCCTGGACCTTCCTCTCCTGAGCTACAGCAAGCACATCCTGCTCGAATCGGGAATCGACCTCGACGGAATCTCTGTCTCCCACCTCGACGCCTTCGAGGGGGAGAATCTCGCTCCCGTTGTGACGAGCTACGGAGGCAGAAAGGATCCCTCTCAGTCCTGGAACTTCAAGAGCGACGGCGCAGAGCTCTGGGCTCGCACCGACAGCGATGTGTTCCTCGCCGAGCGGGTCATCGGCCAGGGAGCTGAGCTGAAGCACTACAGCGCTGAAGAGCTCCCCCTTCGGATCGCCGAGGCCCTCGGAGCACCCGTGGTCATCACAGCTGACGGCCCTGCCCGGCTGGATCGGAAGATCTACATCCCCAGCGAGGAGGGAAACTGAGATGAAGTTCAAGAATCAGAGCGAGCTCTACTTCCAGCGCATGGACTCCTCGGTGGATCAGAAGGCTGAGCTTCTCAGCTGGATCCCCGGAGGTTCGGTGGCTGAGCTCGGTCCAGGTTCGGGCTCCCTCACTGAGCTCATCGCTGCTCGGGATGGCGTCACAGAGGTGCTGGCACTGGATGCATCTCCTGATGCCGTCGCCCGGCTCGCTGAGCGCTTCGAGCACGATCCTCGAGTGAGCTTCGGGGAGTCCACTCTGGGAGAGGATTCCGACCCCTTCGGTGGACGGCGCTTCAGCGCCATCGTAGCCAGCTCTGTCTTCCACGAGGTCTTCTCCTTCCTGGACATCGGAGGATTGAGGCTCATCGCTGAGCAGCTCACGGAGGCCCTTGTCCCAGGCGGTCGCTTCATCCTCCGAGATGGAGTCAAGCCCAACATGCCGCAGCGCTTCGCTCGGATGGAAATTGCCCCTCGGCTCCTCGAGCTCGCAGAGCGCTACTGCGCCGAGGGTCGCCTCGGACTTCGGCCCAGCCTCCGAGGCACCACGGCCTATGGGAGCAGGCACCAGATCGCTGAGATGGCCTTCACGATCACCTGGGGTGGCGAGGCCTTCCAGAGGGAGGTTGAGGAGCAGTACCAGCTCTACAGCCTCCAGGGTGCCGTGGACTTCTACGCGGAGTTCGGACTGAAGCTCATCCACGGCGAGGCCTACACTCAGCAGGGCTACATCGACAATCTCGCTGACAGCCCCATGGAGTCTCTGGCCGACGGCGAGGACAGCTGGGAGCCCTGGTTCCCCGCAACCAACGCCCTCTGGGTCTTCGAGAAACCTGCCTAACTTCAGTGCTGTGCTTCGATAGCTAAAGGTGTAGAATAGGTCGGAATGGTCCGACAGTCTAAGGAAAGTGGTGACAGCAGATGGACAGAAATCCCTCTCCAGGAATGGATGAGCTGATCAAGGGTCTCGAGGCCAGCCGCAGGGCTCGAACCGAGAAGCGACGGAGTCTCACGAAGAACCTCGTGGCTCAGACCAACGATGAGCTCAGCTCCGGAATGCCCTATGTGGTGGATGTGGCGAAGCTCATCTCCGACTACAATGGCGTCGAGCTCTTCCTCGACGGCCTCGCCAACAGCCTCCAGTCGGATGCTCAAGCCTACGGGGAGAGCATCGCAGTGAAGCGGGCTCTGAGCTCGGTGATGAAGCAGATCAAGCACATGGAGCCCGGCGACAAGAGCGACTATGTGACGCCTGCTGAGCTCCACGAGATCGGCAAGTACCTCGTGGACATGATCGACACGGTGAAGCTTCGGGACTCCGAGAGCTGACTCGATGGCTAGCTGTGGATCTCTACTCTGAGGGGATATGTCCATGGCAACACAGATGTTATTTCGATCAGCAAGGGAAGTACGATGGCCAAGCGTAGGAAAAGCAAGATCGAGGAGCCGCAGAAGACTGTGGTCCTCGAGTTCTTCGATGAGCGAGACGGCTCTGATCAGTTCACCATGGAGCTCTCTGAGGAGGACTTCGCGCGCTATGAGGCCATCGCTGCTAGCGAGGGCACTCCCATCGAGGAGTTCATGGCGAAGGTCGCCGAGAGGGAGATTCAGGAGCGCAACACCCAGTGGGTCATTCCCACTCTGGATGCCTTCGGAAGAGCCACCCTGGAGGGCGGCACTCCTCTGGATCTCTCCAACATCGCAGGAACCACAGCCAAGGGAAAGGTAGAGTAGCTTGGAGCTCATCGACTTCCCAGTCACTGGCAATCTCAGGCCGAGCGATGTGCTGAGGACGGTCTACCTCGACCGGGATGAGTGTGCAGTTCGAGACACTCAGTCCACCGAGGGCCGCAACCTCTTCGAGATGGCCCTCGACGACTATGAGCCTGGCTGTAAGCAGGAGCTCTGGAACATCGAGGGCTCAGGGGCCTTTGTCCACCGGGACTGGAAGGACGGCATCAGCCTTCCCAACCTCATCGTGATCCAGGATGACCCCAGTAGGCCGAAGCGGCTGGTGCTCACCAGTCAGGATGGCTCCAAGGCGGACGACCTCGACGACGGCCGCCAGCATGTGATCTTCCAGAAGCTCCTCAAGAGCTCCCACTACAGCCCCATGAGCCTCGAGGGCTACAAGCAGTGGGTAGCTGAGTACAAGATCTGGTTCAGACAGCCCAGGTAGCAAACTTCCACTAGAGAGGAACGGCAGATGATTATTCTGTCAGAGAACGGCCCAGTGGCCGAGGTAGAGCTTCCCGAGGGCGAGGAAATTCCGAGCGGCTTCACAGCTCAGGATCTCCCCGAGACTCCGCTTCCCGATGCGCTCTCCGAGGATCAGCGCACCATACTCATGCTCCAGGCACAGATCGAAGCCTACCGCTATGAGCTGATGACCCTCAGGTACGAGATCGCTCAGAACCAGCCGCCCTTCTAGGGTCCTGGGAGGCCGTAGGAGGCTGACTGAGCGACTCAGAGCGCCGGAACGACAGCAACATCCGACAGAGACAAACAGCTGCTCACAGGGCAGCACAGCGAAAGGTAGAATCATGGCTGAAAAGACCCAGCGCACCGCTTCGGTGACTCTCTTCAAGGAGTCGGGCAAGTACTACACCGGCGAGTCCTGGCGGGTGCCCGCCGAAGCCATCGGACCTCGGGACATGCTCAACAGTCCTGACTTCCACCGGATCGGCGACGGCATCGTGCTCGTGGACTCAGACGCCCAGACTCAGTTCCCCGAGGACGAGAACTGGGGCTTCCCTCACCTGATCTAAGTAGCATCGCTCAGAAGCGAAAGGCCCGGAGATTGATAGCATGATCTCCGGGCCTTTTGCTGCCCAGCCGTCTATCCAGCAAGGAAACCATGTCATTCACCAGGGAATCAACAGCGAAGAACATCCTCGATGGGGACCACGCAGCTCTGAGGCGTAGACCTTCGAAGGCCGATGAGCCTAACATTCCGAAGCGACCGAGCGATGGCTCGGATCCCTACGGCCATGTGGATTCGGGAAAGGGTAGCGCACCGAGGGTCGCTCGAGATTACGGCGCTGACCCCAACACGGCCGCAGTCGAGGATCCCACTGATCTCATCAGTCCCCGAGCAACCGCCACCGTGAGGAAGGGTGATCCCCTCGCTGAGGCCTACGCCATGCTCCGGACCCACGGTGGAGTGATCTTCGGCGCAGAGCGTGAGGACGGCAGCTGGGAGCTCTCTCCCGGAAAGCCCCGGGAGACACTCTTCGATCCAGTACCCGAGGAGAAGAAGTCCAGCTGGCAGGAGATGCTCTCACCTGAGACTCAGAGCCAGCTCGCTGCCGCTCTGGAGAAGTTCTCCTCCAAGAGCTGAGCTCCTCGCTCACAGAACCTTCACAGCAAACTCCTCTGATCTTAGTAGCGTCGGGGCGGATGGCTTCGGTACTGTAGTGCAAATGGCCGTCGAAGGGATAACTGTGGCTAAGAAGGACAAGGAAAAGAAGGACAAGAAGCTCAAGAAGAGCTCCGAAGTCACTCCAGTGGAAGCTGTCGAGACGGATGAGCTCGATGGGGCTCTGGAGGTCACTTCCTCGAAGGGTGGCTCTGGCAAGACTTCCAGCGCCGTTCTCACGGCGGAAGAGGCGCTCGAGCTGGAGGATGGCTCCGTGGATCTCGCCACCGGCGAGGTGCTGGACGCTCCGGCCGAGGAGGCCCCCAAGGCCCGGGCGAAGCGTGCCTCCAAGAAGGTCGAGATCCCCGAGAGCTCGCTGGAGTTCGTCGCTGAATTCCCCGTCGAGGACATCCTGCCCCGGGAGCGCAACACTCGCTTCCGCGGCAAGGAAACCGAGCGTGTGCTTTCGCAGATGATCCAGCGCTTCGGCTGGACTCAGCCCCTGACTCTGGACGCTGAGCACCGGATCGTGGACGGTCAGTACCGCCTCGAGCTCGCCACTAAGTGGGGCGTCAAGACCGTTCCCGTGGTCATCACCGGCGGCCTGTCGGTAGCTGCTGGCACCACCGACATCTTCCACATGCTCGCCAACCGGATCATCGAGTGGGACAAGTGGAACTACCCCGCCACCGATGCTGTGCTCAAGTCGGTCGACGGAGGCCTCGGCACCGAGACCATCCTCGACTTCGAGACCACCTCTGAGGTCGGTCCCCTCCGGGACCTCGCTCGGGAGATCGGCTGGTTCATCGAGGTCATCCCCAAGAGCCTCTCGGGTAGCACCGTGACCCTGGAGACCCTGGCTGGACTCCTCAAGAAGTCCCTGGCTGGGAAGTACCACTACGACCCCGCTCAGCTCCTCTACATCGAGGCTCTCCGCGAGCAGCTCGAGGCTACCCGTCGCGAGATGGTGGCCAACGGCGAGACCGCTGGCGGCGTCAAGCCCAAGCTGGAGCAGCACATCGGTGAGGAAGCTCGTAAGCTCGCCGAGGGTGAGGCCATCGCTGAGGCAGAGGGCTACGAGATGGTGGACTCCGAGGACGGTAAGACCAAGGTCTTCACCGCCGACCCCGAGATCGCCTATGTGGTCACCAAGGTCGCTATTGCTGAGGAGGCCGCCAAGGTTCAGGTCCGAAGCGCCCAGGACATGCAGCACCGCTTCCGGGAGATGGCAGACGGCAAGAAGATGGGGCTCACGCAGTTCCGGATCCTCGCCAGCTACTTCAGCGACATGACCCCCGAGGAAGCTTCGGACTTCTTCAACGGCACCGCTGCTGAGAAGTTCAACGCCTTCGTGGACTCTGTCCTCGAGGAGAACCGCACCATCAGCGCCAACCGCAGCAAGAACTTCCCCCTCACCGATGCTGAGCTGAAGACTGAGCAGTACAGGCTCCGCGGCGAGGACATCCGCAAGGAGACGGAGAAGGCTGGTAAGGACGCACCCAAGGGTCTGAGCTCCTTCCTCGTCGATGACCTCAAGGCACTCCTGAAGCTCGAGGGTCTCCCTCTGAGCGGCAAGAAGGCCGATCTCGTCGCTCGGCTCGAGGAGGCTGGCTACGGAGTCGACGGCACTAAGGGCGAGGCCACCGTGCCTGCCTCTGAGGCCGAAGAGGCAGAGCTCACCGCTGAGGAGGAGCCCGTCGAGGTAGCCGAGGACGAGCTCACCGAGGACTTCGATGACTCGCCCATGATCTTCACTGCTGACAGCACTGAGGAGTCGTCGGCCGTCGCTGAGATCGAGGAGGAAGAGGCAGTAGCCGCTGAGCCCACGGTCGAGGAGTCGGTGGAGGATGCAGTTGCTGAGCTCGAAGCCGAGGCAGAGGCCGAGGAGGAAGCCGAAGCTGAGAAGCTCGAGGTGGACATCAAGGCGCTGAAGAAGCGAGGCAAGGAGCTCAAGGTCCTGGCTGAGGAGAGGGAGCTCTCCAAGGACGAGCTCAAGGAGTTCAAGGCCATCAAGAAGCAGCTCAAGGCTGCCAAGGACTGATAGCATTAGCTAACAGGCTCCAGAGCGGGGCAGAGGGCTTCGGCTCTCTGCCCCGCTCTTTCCCTCTCCGCATTGAAACCCCTAGGAAGGCACAGACCATGACAACCACAGATCAGACAATCGATGACTTCCTGAGCGCTCGCAGCGGCACCGTTGCTAAGCTCTTCAGGTCCGGCGAGCTCGTTGCCGTGGCCGTGAGCAAGGACTTCGGCGAGGGAGTAAGGATCGCTGTCTCTGACTACCGCGCTGAGGGTCTCGATGTGGTGGAGCAGTTCATCGCAGAGTCAGAGGCTCGAGTGGAGGTCCTCGGCCACGATGCCGATGTGGTCTTCAGCACCGACGAGTTCGATCAGGACGAGGCAACCGATGACGAGGTAGAGAGATGGTACGAGCGCATCACCGACTGGCTCGAGGCTCAGCCAGCGGGAACAGTGATCTTCGAGGGTCGCACGGACACTGAATCGGCAGACTTCTCGGTGGGGGTCAAGCTCTCGGACGGCATGTGGAACTCCACTGGCTGCGACTTCATTCCGGCCGACGAGGTCCCCGCAGAGCTCGCTGGCTATGAGATCGAGCTCCTTCCCTCGAGGATCTTCTGAGCCTCCCTAGCCATTGACCTTTCGCCCTCCCTCGTATAGGATGGGCCGTAGACTACTAGAAACTGGAATCAACCTATGAGCGGCATCGAAATCGTGACCAAGGTCGCAGTGCTCCCCGAGGGTATGGACCCCAGCAGCTCCGAGCTCCATCACTTCGCTCTCTTCGTGGAGTGGAAGGGTGTCCGGGGCGAAAAGGGGCGAGGTGGCTACGCTGTGGCCGACGGCTTCGAGGAACTCTCCAGAGCTGGTAAGTGGGGTCGCCCTCAGGCCTTCCAGCGGCACCAGTACCGCTGGGACACTCTGGAGGAAGCCCTCGAGATGGCCCGGAAGCATGTGGACACTCGTAAGGTCCACGGTAGGACCTGGAGCGAATGGCAGGCAGCCGGCATCTCCGAGCTCTGAGTCTCGGATCGATCAGCAACTGGAGGCAGCATGAGTGAGAATGACATCATCCGAGCAAGGCTCGAGCGTGCTAGCAGCATCACCGTGCTCACGGGAGCCGGAGTTTCAACTGAGACCGGCATCCCCGACTTCAAGTCTCTGGATGAGGACTGGCCCTACGAGGAACCCCGGGACGCCATGCTCTCGGCGCCCTTCTGGCGGAAGAGCCCTCGGCGCTTCTGGGAGGTCTACCGGGAAACTCTGGGAGCAACAGCGGATGCTGGTAGGGACCAGCAGCCCGGAAGCTTCCATCGCTGGCTCGTGGAGCTCGAAGCTCTAGAGCGCATCGAATCGCTGACCATCCTCACTCAGAATGTGGATGGGCTCCACAGCAAGGCTGGAAGCACCACTGTGATCGAAGCCCACGGCAACAGCTCCAGAGCTATCTGCGTCGAGTGCAAGCTCACTGTGCCCATGGAGTCTCTGGACGGTGACTTGCTTCCTACCTGTCCTCGCTGTGGGTTTCCTCCACTGAAGCCAGATGTGAGCCTTTTCTTCGAGGGTGTCACCGGGATCGGGGAGTTCCGAAGGGCCATCGAGCTCAGTGGTCTGCTCATCGTCGCTGGAACTCGACTTCAGGTAGGCCCGGTCAACGAGCTGCCCTACTACGCTCAGTCCATCCTTCGGCCCACGATCTGGGTAGGGGACGAGTATCCCGACGACTTCTATAACTTCACGAACCACTGGATCGGCAAGGTCGAGGACTTCGTCGAGGAGTTTCAGATCTGATGACCCACGGACAGGATGATCCCATGAGAAAAGCCTTCGCAGCGCTCAGCCTGACAGCTGCAATCACAGCGCTGATCTCCGGCTGCGCTGTCCAGCCCACGGCTCGGGAGACTCGCCCCGAGGTCACTCCCTCGGTGACTTCCGATCCAGTGGGCAGCTGGGGAACCGAGGGTCCCGAGGGCGAAGTCAGCGATGGCGCTCCCTCCCTTGCTGTCTATGAGAACAGCATCCTCTTCCTCTCCGACGGATGCTTCATAGCTCAGGGCTCATGGTCAAAGGTAGAAGGAGACTTCGATCTGGCGCTCGTCGAGTCCGCCACTGCAGAGCCCAACTGTCCCGAGAGCTGGGTCGGTCGAGCCGACAGCATGGTGCCCTCAGAGGATAGCATCGTTCTTCTGGATGAGGCCGGCAACGAGCTTCAGACTCTGGGATTGATCTCCAGAGATCTCTAGGCTTAGGCTCCCGGTGGGTGGTTGTGGCATCTGCTGAGTTCGTGTACCGTGGGAACTATGTTCATTCCTCAGTCGCCGCAAGGCCCACAGTTCATCGTCTTCTCCGGGATTCCCGGCAGCGGTAAGACCACCGAGGCCCTGAAGCTCATCGACCGTCTCCGGAGCGAGGGCCGACAGGCGCTGAAGGTCAACCGGGACGACCTCCGAAGCATGCTCTTCGGCGAGGCCTACCACACGGGTGACTTCCCCTCGGTCCACGAGCAGGATGTGACCATCTTACAGCGCAAGCTCCTCCACCACGGACTCGAGCGGCGCTGGACCGTGATCTCGGACGACACCAACCTCTCCGCGAGCGGCGTCAAGAGCTTCAAGCGCATCGCTGAGCAGCACGACGCTGAGTTCTTCGAGATCCCCATCGTGGTCAAGCTCGAGGTCGCCCTGGAGCGGAACCGGCTCCGCGGCGCTGCCGGTGGCCGTCTCGTCCCCGAGGAGGTCATCCGATCGATGTTCGAGCGTCAGGCCAACGCGCTCCGGGCCAAGGGAGGCAAGTGATGGACCAGGAAACGAGCGGCTTCATCGTAGCTGACGAGCTCCACAGCGACGCTGAGCTCCAGGCCCTGGGCTATGGTACGATCTACCCGACGGAGGAGGAAGCGCAGAGCTACCTCTCCACCGAAGTCCACGCTGCCTACCGCAGCCACTACAAGATCCGAGAGGTTCGCTCGGGTCAGCTCATCGAGGAGAACTAACCATGGCTGCTGCTACCCCTGGCTCTCGGGCCCTCTTCGCCAACTACGGCTTCTGCCACAGCTGCTTCGAGAGCGGCCCTCGGGTCCCTGTTCCTGAGCAGCACACGGATGAGAAGACTGCCTGGCGCTGCGAAGACTGCGGTGGGATCACGCTGGAAGACGCGCTCTTCCACTGCAAGCGCTCCGAGGCAACCACAGTCATCCCCTGACAGTTGCGAGCGGGTGGGCTCTGGTGTATGGTTGTGCCCATGACCAACATCAAGCCCACTCTTCTCTCGGACATCGTCTCCGTGGAGCGCTTCGCTGCGGAGATCGCTGCGGGTCGCATCCAGGAGCGCAGCCACCCCGCTGACCCCGACCTGCGGATCTACAGCTACACCAAGCTGACCCAGTTCGGCGGCCTCTGGACCCCCGAGAGCCGCCTCGCTCGCGGCCTCATCGTCCAGGTTCCCGGCGGAGACTTCGAGCAGGCCGTCATCAAGGGCCGTGGGCTTCCCAAGTTCTTCACCGTTGAACAGACGGAATCCGACTGGGGCCGAGCCAAGCTCGTTGACGACGACGAGAATGTCGTGGTCGATGAGGCGCCCGAGATCCCCTGGCACCTGCCCGCAACCGTGGCTGAGAAGCTCAACGGCGCTCTCGGCCTCGGCTACATCGACTCCTCGGGTCGCTTCCGGATCTCCACCAAGGGATCCTTCGACTCCCTGGAGGCTCGCGTCTCCAACCGTGTCCTGGACACGAAGTACGCTGCCGCCACGGAGTTCTTCTCCCGGTTCGACGATGGCACCACCATGCTCTTCGAGATCATCACCCCCGAGCGCCCCCACCCCGTGGACTACGGCAACCTCGAGGACCTGATCTTCCTCGGCACAGTGGAGCACGGCACCGGCAACTGGACGCCCGCTCAGGGTGACGAGGACGCGGTGCTCATGGGCTTCCCCTTCGCTCAGACCAAGAAGGTCAAGACCCTGCGGGAGGCCGTGGACCTGCCCTACGAGGACAACACCGAGGGCTTCGTCGTCACGGTCGTCGGAGCTGGCCCCGAGGCCATCTACAAGGTCAAGCCCGGCGAGTACCTCCGGCTTCGGAAGCTCTTCTACGCTCTCCAGGAGAACGAGCTCAAGGAGCTGGTCTCGACCCGGGAGTTCACCGACCAGCTCGACAAGATCGACGGCCCTGGAGCCATCGACCTCTCGGTCCTCGTGGGTGACCTCAAGCTCAACGGTCAGATGGAGGGCATGCTGGAGAAGCGCCGAGCGATGATCTTCGAGGAGATCGTGGCGCCTGCTCAGCGACTCGTGGATGAGTTCCGCCGAGAGCTCCTTCGCTTCGCCGAGGACTCCATGGACACCATCGGAAACATGCCCCGTGGAGAGGTCGCTACCTGGATCAACCAGGGGAACAAGACCTACCGAGGGCTCTTCTTCGCCGCCTACGACTCGCTCCTCAGCGATGAGATGGCCAAGGTCAACTCCCTGGCCGTGAAGTTCGTCCTCGCGGACAAGCGCTGAACAGTACCACCACTGAGCGACTCTAGGAGCCTCCTAGAGCGCCTAACTGCCCGGGGATGACAAACGCATCATCCCCGGGCAGCACACACCTTAGAACAGCAGCTAGCATCTAGCTAGCAGAGCCAGAGATCCCCAGCATCGGAGATAGCTTGTCCATCACAGTGAACCGGGAAGCGGTGAGCTTCACCGTGGAGCACGAGGATCCTCTGGTCGAGGCCGCCCTCGCAATGGCAGAGCTCAACCGGCGCTGGGGCCACCACGGCAACCCCGAAGCCCTTGCCAGTGCGCTGCACCGGATCGTGAGTTCAGCTCGGATGGACTCCAAGGTCTCGCTCCGAGAGATCGAGCGACTTCAGCTCAACTCCACCAAGATCCAGGTCATGGAGGAGCTCGCTGCGAGCTTCCGAGCCTTCGAGGACGAGGGTGACGGCAGACTGCCCCACTTCCAGGGAGAGCTCGACCACGCTGTGCAGACCGTCCGGGACTACGCAGTCGCCCTGGGCTGCGAGCTCGTCCTCGGCGCTTAGCTCCGGCTCCCCACAGAACTCTAGATCGGAACCCATGGACACCCTTGCCCTGATCCTAGGCCTCCTGGCCTCGGCCCTCATCGTCACCCTGAGCCTCGCCAAGAGCCAGAGGACCATCGCGCTGATCAGCATGGGACTGAGCGCCGTGCTCGTGGGACAGTACCTCGCTCTGGAGCAGACGGTGGCCACAGCTCTCAGTGCCATGAGCTTCCTCTACGGACTCCTCGTCTTCGCCACAGTGGGCCGAACCGACAGCTTCAGTCGAGCTGCCAACAGCAGGACAGCCCGAGTGATTCTACTCGGAGGCTACACGGCTGTCTTCGCCTCGCTCAACGGCGGCATCGGCCTCGACCTTCAGCTCCTTGCCTACCTCGGCAGCGTGCTCATGGTGGCCGTGATGATGGTGGAGCGAGCCTGGCTCACCAAGCTCATCCTCCTCGCTGCCGGAATCTGCTGGACGATCTTCCAGTTCCAGACCGGAGCCTACGGCAACCTCGTAGGTCAGGTATTCTTCTTCGGCGGATTGCTCTGGTCGAGCTGGCGGCTCTGGGGCCCACAGCGAGACTCCAGCGCGGTGCCCGTAGGAGCTTCGCTGGCCTCTTAGCCTAAGCCCGTTCGGCCGATATGGACACAAGCCAAAGCACAGAGAGGGAATTCCCCATGAAGGTAGACAAGACAGCAGCAAAGGAACTCACGAGCGCGCTCCGAGAGTTCGGAACCCGTCAGGACTCCGAGGACGGCATGGAGCTCTTCCTCATCGAGGACGCCAGCGTGGTCTTCAGCAAGGACCAGGGACAGCCAGTCTTCCAGGGGCTGAGCTTTGAGATGGTCGGCCGGGACTTCCATGTGCTCCCCAACCTCGACCTCGCACTCTCTGAGACGGTGAGCGATGGAACCGACTCCCGCTCTGAGGTCTTCTCCATCGAGGATCAAGAATTCGTGGCTCAGACCTCGAGCTACCTCCTCTGGCGTGCCGGATTCCTCCGAAAGCTCAATGTCTGAGCAGCCGCATTAGATAGACTCTCCGATAGATGCTGAGACTGAGCACAGGGAGCTGATTCATAGTGGCCACAGAGTACCACCTCACACCGGAGGGCCCAAGGCGCTGCTCGGTAGACCGTTCCAACCCCAACAGCAGGGGGTGCCCCCTCGGTGGAACGCACTTCGACAGCTTCGAAGACGCCATGGAAGTCTACACCGAAGACCTCCAGAAGACCTTCGGCGAGTTTCATGTGCTCGTAAGAGCCTCCGCTAAGGAGAAGCTCCGCCGGGTAGGCTACAGAAGCCTCGAGGGCATCGAGAAGGTCAAGGCCAGTCCCCAGGTTCAGTCAGCTGTGCGCAACCTGAAGGACGCCGGAGCCAAGGCCAGGGCCGCTGCGAAGGAGCTCCAGAGCCGCTACCGAGCTGAGGAACCTCAGACTGAGCGAGCCACAAGCCTTCCCGATTCCATCGCAACTGAGCCCCTGGAGCAGAGCGTCGAAGCCCGGGAGGCTGAGGAGCTCAGCGCGCTGATCTTCAGCTCCGGTGAGCCCGATGAGTCACTGAAGAGCTTCGGCGACAGGATGATGGCCGACAGCTCCCGGACCTCCTTCGCCATGGCACCCCTCGACCGCTCTCAGATCGACAGAGCCAACGCTATCTTCGAGGCTCAGGACATGATCCGAAAGCTTCCAGCTCCGAAGGCCCCCGACAGGCTTCGAGCCTACAGGTCGGCCACCAAGCGCCGAATCCACACCGCTAAGGATCAGGCACGCAGTGCTGTGGCCAACGGCTCCGCGGTCGCTAAGCGCAGGATCTCAGACACTAACTATGCCGTGAGGGCCTCCGCATCAGTAGCCCGTGACACCGTAGAGCTCAAGGGCAGGGTGGCAGCAGCTAGGCTTCAGGATGGAGCACAGGATCTCGGAAGGGCCGTGCAGAAGCGAGCTTCGCTCATGAGCGTACCTGCTGGCCACATCCGCCCCGGAGACACCTTCGACGGCACCACAGTCCGCTCGGTTGAGCTCCTCAGCGGCGGTAGGGTAAAGATCAGCTACCAGGCTAGCCTCGACGGCCCAGTGCTCGCAGCTACCGTGCCTGGAGAGCGAGCCATGAGGGTCGACCGCAAGACTCGCCGGGAAGCTCGCAACTCGCTCTTCTCTTCTCGGGTCGCTAAGCCCATCGCTCAGAGCAAGGCACTCTCTGCTCGAGTTGCCAGGGCTTCTGAGGCTCAGATCGCTGCTCTAGGCTCCCTGAGGAAGAGCACTCCCCGGCTCGGTGCGCTCGATAGCTCAATCCGTCAGCACGAGCGCTCCTTGAGGCAGCGTGAGCTCATCGGAAAGCTCAGGGATCTCCGAACTGCTCCCCGGGACCGCGTACTCCAGGACGCCTAGGGGTTTCCCGGGACCGTTCTACGGCACCATAGGATCTGATGGAGCGGCCACTGTCTCAGCCTGAGGGCTAAGCATAGGTCGCCGCGGAAGGATGAGTTCTATGACTCGGAAGAGCGGTCCCCTGAGCTGGGGCGAAGAGGCTGAGCTGTTGACCCTCGAGGCCAACGATGAGGTTCGACCTGAATGGATGGTCAGTAGAGAAGAGGTTGAAGACTATTTTGATTTGATTCGTCCACGACAAATTCTAGTGACAGGCTCACGGGATTGGGATGATCTCAAATCCGTCAGGATGGCCTTGCGTAAAGCAGTGCAGTATACTGAGAAGAATTTAGAAGTACTTACCCTACTCCATAGCGGAGCTGTAGGTGCAGAAAAGATGACGAGAATTGAAGCTGAAGAGATGGGATTTAACACTCAGCTTATTTTTGCAAATTCTTCTAGGCACAGTAAGGACTGTCTGGACGAAGAGTCTGATCTATATTGCTGGAAAGGTAGATCTGGATGTACGGATGCAATCCGTCGAAGAGATCTAGAGATGTTCAACTCAAAATCGCTAGTACTAATCGCATTCGTACGAAGTGAATACCCCGAACCGAACAGCTTGCTTGACCTCTGGCTAAAAGAAGGTAGAGCTACGATTCTTTGTCAACAAAGCACACCTGATGAGCCTGTTATAGGCAAGACGCTCAACACTCATAGTTGGGAAGACAGGGACTGAGCCCTGCTGATAGAGCTAGGGATGAGATTGGGGACCGAGCATGGTGGCTAAGCCTAAGGCTAACAGAGAGGAAGAGCTCTGGAGTGGTCGAACCCATGTGAAGATTCTCTTCAGGCCGGCGATGATCCAGCTCCTCCTCATCGGGCTCCATGTCTTTGTAGCTGTCTACATCCCTCAGGAGACCAGTTGGCCCTGGTGGGATGCCTGGGGACAGCTCGCTCTGCAGTCCATCCTTGGCTTCCTCTCGCTCCTCTATGTGGTGATCCCTCTCCTTCGCTGGCGCAATGCTACCTTTGAGCTCACCGACAAGAGAGTCATCAAGCACTGGGGTATCCTCTACCGCCACTCCACTGAGATTCCTCTGGACCGGATCACCTCTGTCTCCGTGGAGCGGGGCATCCTCGACCGGATCTTCGGCTGTGGAACTCTAAACTTCCAGGACGCCTCTTCGGCAATGCAGCCAACTCGTGGATCCTGGAACAGAGCCGGTGACAACCGAGATCTTCAGGGCGTTAGATTCTATGATGTCCCCAGGGTGCTTGAGATCAAGAACCTCATCGATAGCACCCGCTACAATGCAGACTGAACAGAGAGCTGACATCATGGCCACAGAGACCACAACACCTCGTCCCCGCTACTTCAGAATTCCCGGAGGCAACACCGTACTCCAGGCCGATGGGGGCAGCTGGACTCGCTGGGATGAGATCGATGGTCCCGTTGCCACCTCGATCTGGAGGCTCGACAGCCCCGGACTCACCGAGCTCAATGAGGCAGACGCTCGCGCTCTCATCGGAACTCTTCGCTGAGAGACTGCCGTTATCTAACTGTGATATGACATCTCTATGAGCCCGAGTGGTTCAGTAAGAAGCCCGTCTGAAAGGCTTTGGACCGCTCAGCAGGTCCACCTATTTTCGGTCGGAGCACAGATGCTAGTACCGAAGTAATAGGAGAATGGCCTTGGCCAAGCACCGAATGACACCCTCAGAGGACGCAGCGAAGAGCTCCGTCCATAGAAGCACTCAGAGCCATACCCGGGCCATGGGAAGAACCGCAGCAGGAGCCATCGCTCTGGCCGTCTTCCTCCCGATGGCTGCTATCCCCGCCTACGCCGCCACGGAGAAGAGCCCCACTACGCTCACCGTGAAGGACCTCGCCACAGTGAGCGCCGACCAGATAGAAGCCGCCAACAGGGCTCGCATCGCTGGAGGATTCAGCTCAAGTGACCTGATCTCTCAGGTCGCCATCGACATCGAGGAAGATCGCGTCGCCCGGGAGAAGGCCCGGGAAGAGGCTCGCATCGCCGCAGAGAAGGCAAGGCTCGAGGCAGAGGCTAAGGCCAAGGCTGAGGCAGAAGCTGCCGCCAAGGCTGAGGCAGAGCGAGTGGCCGCAGAGGCCGCCGCAGCCGAAGCTGCTCGAGTGGAGGCCCAGAGGGTAGCAACACAGCGCTCAGCAGCTCCTTCCTCGTCGGCCGCTAGATCGGCTGCTCCCGCAGGTCCAGCAGTTGCCTCCAATGTCCCCCTCAGGCCCGGAGCACAGGGTCTCGTGGATGCTGCCCTCGCTCAGGTCGGCGTGGTCTCTCAGGACTGCACCGATCTCGTACAGAACTCCCTGGCTGCTGTGGGTCTCACCACTCGCCGGGATCAGGGCGGCTATGACCTCGGCACCGGAATCTGGCAGTACGACAAGTTCGGCACCCGGGTATCCATCGACGCCATCGCTCCCGGAGACATCCTGGTCTACGGCAACGCAGGTACCGGAACCCATGTGGCAATCTACATGGGAGATGGCAAGGCTGTCCACGGCGGTTTTGCTGGCAAGACAGTGGTGGCTGGAGTCAACACCGCCCACCAGCCTCTCACAGGAGCTATCCGGCCCAACCTCTAGGGGTTAGCCATTGCGAGGGCAGGCATTTCCATGTAGCATCGTCTCATGGAAAGCCTGCCCTCTTCTGCGTCATCTGACAGCCGGAACATCATCGACTACTTCAAGCACAGCTCGGAGGAGGAGATCCGCGCGGACCTCGACTCCCGGCGGACGCCTCTGGTCAACATCTGCATGAACCTGACCTCGGACTTCAATAAGTCCGCTGTGATCCGAGCCAACAACGCCTTCCTCGGCCGGAAGGTGGTCATCGTGGGCCGGAGGCGCTACGATGTGCGAGGAGCCGTGGGCACTCGCCACTACGAGCATGTGGACCACTCGGTAGAGCTTGCTCCCGTGATCGCAGAGCTCATCGCCGAGGGCTACACTGTCTGCCCCATCGAGAACCTCCCCGAGTACGGACCTCAGAACCTCTTCGATCTGGAGCTTCCGGAGAAGGTTGCCTTCGTCTACGGCGAGGAAGGTCTCGGCCTCTCTGCCGAGTCCATCGAGCTCTGCAATGGACCCATGATCCAGGTTCAGATGTATGGCTCGGTCCGCTCCCTCAATGTGGCTCAGTGCGCAGCAGTGCTCATGGCTGAGTACAGCCGCCAGCACGGTCAGAGGGCGCTCAGTCTCTAGTAAGGATCTCGGAGTTGCCAGGATGCGCTCAGTGGGTTAGTGTGGAACTACCACAACGCTAGGAGTAACCCCATGTCGATGCCCCGCGACCTCGTGCTCGTCCGCCACGGACAGTCCGAGGCCAATGTGCGCCAGAAGGCTTCCCGTCGAGGCGATGACAGCCTCTTCACCGAAGAGCTGGTCACTGTCCCCGACCGCTCCTGGAGGCTCACCGAGCTCGGAGCAGCACAGGCACAGAGCGCGGGTCGCTTCCTCCAGGACACCTTCCCCAAGGGCTTCGACCGCTACATCGTCAGCCCCTTCATGCGAACCCGGGAGACCGCTGCCAACCTGCAGCTCCCCGGCGCTGAGTGGGAAGAGAACCGGATGATCCGGGAGCGTTCCTGGGGCGAGATCGACGGCCTCTCCGTCGCCAAGTTCCGAGAGCTCTACCCCCTCAACGCTCGGCTCAAGGAGATCGACCCGATCTACTGGGCGCCGCCCGCCGGTGAGTCCCTGGCCGCCGTGCTGGAGAACCGAGTCAGCAACTTCCTCCGCAGCCTCTCCCGGGACTCGACGGGCTCCCGGGTCCTCGCTGTGACCCACGGAGACTTCATCCTCTCCACGCGGATGCTCATCGAGCAGTGGTCCGACGAGGAGTTCCTCGAGATGGACGCCGACGAGGAGCAGCGGATCCGCAACTGCATCAGCGTCCGCTACAGCCGACAGAACCCCTACACGGACAAGTTCGAGGACGAGTTCCACTGGGTCAACATGGCCTACCCCGGAGAGCTCATCCCCGGAACGGATCGCCACGAGATCGTGGACCTGGGCTGGCGGGAGTTCGGTCGAGCCGAGAAGGTGTCGAGCGAGGAGCTCCTCGAGCTCGTCGAGTCGCAGGAGCGGCGTCTCACCGAGGTGGCCGAGCTCAAGGCTGCCCTCCCTGAGGCTCAGTAGCTCCGAGAGTAGCGCAGTGACTCAGCCCAGAGCAGTGCTCATCCTGGACATCGATGGGACCATCAATCCCTACGCTGCCCAGACGATCCTCAGCGAGCGTCCCGAAGCACTCCCCGGCTACGAGGAGCATAGCCTCCAGGATGAGCACTACGGCGAGGCCCGGGTCTTCCTGCAGACAGCTGTGCTCAGAGCTGCGATCCAGCGGCTCCAGCACAGCGGCGTAGAGCCCCTCTGGAGCTCCGCCTGGAATGAGTCCTCCAACCTCATCCTCCGGATGCTCTTTCCCGAAGGTGCGGAAGATTGGCCCACCATCGCCTTCCCCGAGGAGATTGACTTCTCCTTCTCAGTGCAGAGCTGGAAGCTCTCCACGGTCAAAGAGTTCGTCGAGGCTCACTACGCTGAGACAGTGCCACTGATCTGGGCCGACGACGAGATCTTCGATGACGCGGAGAGCTGGCTCACAGGCCGCCCCGGCTCTGGGCTACTGCTCCGCACAGACCGCCATCGGGGACTGACCGAAGCCCACTGGGAGCAGATCTTTCGCTTCGTAGATTCTCTGGAGCTCTCATAGCCAAGCGCTGGCTACGGCGATATGCCCACCCAGGCCACAGCAACAAGAAGGCAGGGATAGAGCATGCTCGAAGGTGTGAAGGAAAGAGGCGATCTCATCGCCGCCCACAGACCCACAGCGGACTCTGCCTACATCGAGGGCATCGTTCAGCGAACCCAGAGCGACGGAGACGGCTATTTCTACGAGATCGCCTGGGAGGACGGCAAGCACTTCGGTGAGCTGTTCTATGAGGGTGAGCTCGATGAGATCGACCTTGCCGAATCTGAAGCCACTATCCGAGTAGCCCTCGGCGACTTTCTCACCGAAGATGGTCTCGATCAGTGGCTCACAGCTCCCAACGGAAAGCTTCTCGGCCTAGCGCCCCTCGAGGCCCTTGAGACCCTGGGGCTGAAGCGCACCGCAGCAGCAGCCGTATCGGACTATGCTGACGCGCTCCGGGATGAAGAGCTTGAGCTAGAGAGCTCCGAGGACGATGTGCTAGAGGATCAGCTAGGAGATATTTTCGGAGACCCGAAGAGTCGCTGAGAGATCTGTCTCCATCGTGTTAGTATTTACCCATGGCAGATCACGAACCGCTCATTCCTAGCTTCCGGGACTTCAGCTACTTCCAGCCCGAAGTCTTCGGCCCTCAGCTCCCCGAGCTCCGAAAGCCCACCGTGCTCGAGGTCGAGCGCATCCTCAGCGAAAGCCCAGCCGGGAAGCTCGGCCTTGCCGTGGACACCGAAGGATGGCCCTGGCTGAAGCGCATGGACTTCCTCGACGCCGTGATCCCTGGGCTGAAGGTTCACAGCATCGGTGGCATGGAGCCCTTCCAGGCCGACGGCATCTGGGGACCCTACGAGTGGTACTACCGAGAGCGCGGCGGCGGAGCAAGTCTTCGGCTCAACCCGCTCGGTAGCTTCCCCGGTATCTCAGAGGCACTCTACGGCGCCCACGAGCGCTCTGAGATGTTCGCTGGCACTCAGGGCTGGGTCACGCGCTTCCTTCAGCTCTGGGAGAGGCTCGCCGTGGAGTCCTATCTCTACGAGTTCGATGCTAAGACTATCTCCATCGATCGGGTCGGCGACGAGGAGAACCCTCGCTTCGAGCTCCGAGACACCGGAGAGGTAGAGATCACCTATGGCCGGGGCTTCAGCATCGAGGAAGCTCGAAACGCTGCTGGTACCTACTCCTCCTATCTCGATGAGAGACTGGGCTGGTCCCGGGAGCTCCAGGATGCTCGCCGAGAGCTCCAGGAAATTTCTCTGTCGCCGCGGAACTCTGACGAGCGGGTCTTCCCCGCTCAGACTCCGGACTTCACCGTTCTCTGGAACGAGCTGCAGATCCCCGAGGGCTTCGAGCGCTTCGTCGCATAGCTAGTTGCCGATAGAGCTCTGGAGTAGCGGAAACGAAGATGGAGCGAAGCGTGAGCCTAGAGATAGTAGACACCACGGATGTAGCGGCTAAGGGTCGAGAGCCACGCCGAAGGCCATCGGCCATAGCGGTGCTCTTCACCGCCACGGCCTTCACTGGGGCAGCGCTGCTCTTCATCGTGGAGCCACTGATCGCTAAGATGCTCCTCCCCGAGTTCGGAGGAGCTTCGAGCGTCTGGACTCTGTCCACATTCTTCTTCCAGGTGGCCATGCTCGTAGGCTATCTCTTCATCCACTTCGCTACGAAGCTCGGCCCTCGAAGGCAGCCCTGGATTCAGCTCGCGCTGGTGATTCCGGCACTGTTCTTCCTCCCCATCGCCCTACCGGCAATCGAGACCATCGCCACACAGGAGCCCTTCACGAGGCTGCTCCTTACGCTCACGGTGGCAATCGGACTGCCCTTCCTCGTGCTGTCGACCACAGGTCCGCTGATCCAGCGCTGGTATAGCTGGACCAGTGGCCCAAGGAGCGATGACCCCTACTTCCTCTACGCTGCATCCAACGGTGGAAGCTTCGTCGGACTCCTCTCCTATCCCTTCCTCATTGAGCCACTACTGAGCATCCAGGCCCAGAGGAACATCTGGAGCATAGGCTTTGTGCTCTTCCTCCTACTGGTGGCAGCCTGTGGCGCTGTGGTGCTCAAGGAGAATGGCAAGCTCAAGCTCGTCGAGCGGGCTGTGGAATCCACACGGGAGAGGGTGGCTAAGCTCGGACTGAGGAAGCAGCTCTGGTGGATCTTCCTCGCATTCCTACCTGCGAGCCTTCAGCTAGGCCTCGTCTCTCATCTGACCACAGATGTGGCATCCTTCCCGCTTCTCTGGATCATTCCGCTGACGATCTACCTCGCCACCATGATCGTGGCCTTCGGCCGGAAGTCTCGAGTAGCTCCGCGCTGGGCAGTCGTGGCCTCTCTGGTCCTTGCGCTAGTCTCATTCCTGGCTATCCAGTTCCTCGACAGTCCAGAGCTCGGATCGATTGTACTCCTCACGGTGATCCTCATGCTGACCCTGGGAGTGATCTCCTACGCAGCCCACGGTACTCTGGCTGCTGATCGGCCAGAGCCTGCTCATCTCACCAAGTACTTCGTGCTGATCTCCCTCGGTGGTGCAATCGGAGGGGCCTTCAACGGGCTCATTGCGCCCTTTGTCTTCGTGGATCCTCTCGAATTCCAGCTGGTCCTCGTAGCTTCCCTCGGACTCCTCGCTGCCGTGACAAAGGAGCGGGCACACCGGATATCTGTGATCGGACTTGTGCTGGTCCTCGCCGTCGCCACCGTGCTGGTCTCTCAGCAGGATCGAGCCGTCAACCTCGTAGATGGTAGGAGCTTCTACGGCGCCTGGAATGTCGCCGATCAGGGAGAGAGCCGAGTCTTCTTCCACGGCACCACGACCCACGGCACCCAGTTCCTTGCTCCCGGGAAGCGAGAGATCCCCACGGCCTACTACGCGCTGGGAGGGCCTCTCAGTGAGATCGTCGAGCTCACGAAGGATAGCAACGCACAGAGCGAGATCACTGTCGTCGGCCTCGGCACGGGCGCAATGGCTGCCTACGGCGATGAGCGCACGGCCATGAACTTCATCGAGGTCGATCAGCAGGTGATCTCAGTTGCTGAGGATGAGGAGCTCTTCACATATCTCTCGGATGCCCGGGACAGGGGTACTGAGCTCAAGACCACCCTCGGCGACGGTCGGCTAGAGGCTGGAAAGCTCCCCGATGGCTCTCAGGATCTCATCGCCATCGACGCATTCTCCAGCGATTCGATTCCGGTCCATCTCCTCACAGAGGAGGCCTTCGGAGAGTACGCCGAGAAGCTCAGCTCCGATGGCATGCTCGCTGTCCACATCTCCAATCGGATGTTCGATCTGAGCCCCGTGGTGGCAGCCAATGCCGAAGCGCTTGGCTATGAGGTCTTCTACAAGCAGGGGCTTGGAGAGAAGGAAGCTGATCCCGCACTCGCAACCTGGATGGTGCTCACCAAGAGCAGTGAGAAGGCAGAGGCGCTCAAGGCTCTTCCCGCCGAGCACCTTGAGCTCCCTGACTTCCAGGGCGATTCCGCCTGGGAGGACTACTCGGATTCACCGAAGAGACTCTGGACGGACGATCACTCGAGCATCCTCGAAGTCTTCAAGCGCTAGAGTGATACAGAGGGCGGTCCAAAGTCCTCAGGATGCACCCTAAGAGCCTCGATAGCATAGATCACAGGACGATTCATTGCGCTCTCTAGGAGGGCTTAGACAGCCTCCTACGATAGAGCATAGACCACTGGAAGCAGCACCGAAAGAAGGAGTCAGCAATGGCCAGCACCAAGGAACTCACCAAGGTAGCAAAGAGCACCGCCAAGGACGCTCAGAGGGCTGCGAAGGACCTCAAGAAGAAGGCACTCAAGACCAAGAAGCGCGCCGCCAAGGGCTACAAGGGCCTCGGCAGGGATGAGAAGCTCGGCCTCCTAAAGAAGGCAGTCTTCGTCGCGGGCGTCCTCGCCTTCGTCGCAGTTCGTGCGAAGAACCGGAGCGCCAAGTAGTTTGACAGCTCGAGCCTCGGGGCGTAGCATGGAGCTAACGCAAGTGACTTCACTCCTCAGTTAGGACATCTCCATGGCTACCCTCGAGCTCAAGTTCGGCGACCTCTTCGACAGCAAGGCCGATGCTATCGGCCACGGCACCAACACCCACGGCAAGATGGGAGCTGGCATCGCTGTGCTCTTCCGGAAGCGCCACCCGGAGATGTACGAGCGCTACCGGGAAGTCTGCGAGGTCTTCGGCGACGACCTCGGAGGCTCGACCTTCCTCTACTTCGACGAGCAGCCCGACGCGGAGCCCCTGCCCTACAGCTACATCGCCAACATCTTCTCGCAGAAGGCACCCGGCGCCAACGCCGAAGTCGAGCTTCTCATCGATGGTCTCAAGGACGCCTACGCGGCGCTCTGGGGTGAGGCAGAGGTCGAGAGTCCCTCCATCGCCATCCCCCTCATCGGCTGTGGCATCGGTGGCCTCGACTGGGATCGGGATGTCCACCCCGCGCTCATCGAGCTGACCTCCAAGCTCCCCGCCGACTGGAAGCTCACCGTGGTGAGCAACGAGCCGCGCGAGGGCTTCGAAGCCTGATCAGCCTTCGGCTCGATTCGAGTAGCCCCGGAAGTGTCTTACTGAGACCGCCGGGGCTACTCTGTTCTGGGACGGTTTCCCACAGCTATTGACTTCCATCGGCCCATGGCGTAGGATCGTTCCAACGCAATCTGTCCACATCCTCTCAGAAAGGCCTAAGCATGGTTCAGTACTGGCTAGGCGACCCCCACTTCGGCCATGTGAAGGTCTCGGGTATCCGGGGCTTCGCATCCACCGACGAGCACGACGATCACCTCCTCGAGCAGCTCTCGGTCCTCCGTCCCGACGACACGATCTACTTCCTCGGAGACCTGTCATCGGGCCGCGCCGAGGCTGAGGAGCGAGCGCTGGAGCTCATCTCCGGGCTCAAGGGCACGAAGCACCTCATGGCCGGCAACCACGACTCGGTCTCCTCGATCCACCGGACCGGCTGGAAGTCTCAGCGCCGCTACCTCGAGGTCTTCGACTCGGTCCGCGACTACGGCCAGTTCGCCATGGAGCGTGAGAAGGTGCTCATGAGCCACTTCCCCTACGCCGCCCTCGGCGACGGCGATGGCCGCGTGGGTCCCGCTCGCTACCTGGCCTTCAGGCTCCCGGATGTGGGTCTCCCCCTGATCCACGCTCACACCCACCAGGAGCACCCGTTCTCGCTGCTCCGTGAGGAGAGCATCCACCCGGTGCCCTTCGAGGGCTACGACCTCAACTCCATGTGCGTCTCCTGGGACGCCCGGCGAGGTCTGACCACGGAGCGCGATGTGAAGGAGTGGATCCTCGCTCGAGACCAGGTCAAGCGGAACCAGGAGATGGAGCGAGTTCGCGGCTACTGGGGCGCGTTCCCGAAGCCCACTCAGTAAGAAGCAGGGCGCTGCAGCTGTCGATAGATGGCTGCAGCGCCCTACCCTTAGGAGAAATAGATGGAATCCACCACGAAGCACATCTCAGCTGAGGAGCTCCGAGAGCTCTTCGAGCGGACGGGTCTGAGCTTCAGTCAGTTCGCTAGGCTCTTCGGCGGCTCTGAGCGCAGCCTCCATCTTGCTCTGGGCACGGCGGGAATCCAGAGCCCCCGGGGCATCGCTCAGTACGAGCGAGTCTCAGAGCTCGTAGCCGAGCTGGAGCTCAGGGCCATCGGTGAGCTCACTCCTCTGGTCGCCTTCAACTCCCATCGGCTTCCCGAAGCTGTGCTAAGGAGCCTACTCAGTAGCAGCTCAGGGCCGTCTGCGTTCTCCAGGCTCCTCTCTGCCTGGGGCAGCGACCAGGTGCTTCAGAGCTCCGATCTCTCGGTTCGAGATCGCCTCGGCGTCTCCTAGCGAAGAGCGAGGGTAGAATCCATGCCTAAGAAGCAGAAGCGTCGGGCCTCTCCGGGGGATCTCACTCCAGAGCTATCTGAGTCGCTCCCTCTGAGCCATCCAGGACACTGGGTAGCAATCAGTAGGGGGAACCTCCTCGAAGCTGAAGGAAGCCTGAGAGCACTGCGAGAGAAGCTCGATGGCCGAAGCGCCACCGTGCTCCATGTGCCCGAGGCTGGGGCTGACGAACCGCTCTCCCCTCGGTAGCATAGAACCGAACGCCCACCATAGGAGACTCAGTGCCAATCACCGAAGCAGACTATCCCAAGCTCACCGAGCTGCTCACGCTGACCCACACGGTCACGCTGGACTGCGAGCGCGGCCCCTACACTGAGGATGAGCTCGACGATGATGAGGGGGACGCCTACATCTACCTCAGCTTCGGCGGTAACGAGGACTTCTACGGCAATGTGGAGTCCAATTACCTCGATAGCCTCCACGGCTATGAAGAGGATCGCCAGCAAGAGGTTCTCAGCAAGCGCTTTAGGACCTTTGTCAAGCCCGACGGCGAGATCGGCCTAGAGATCAGCTTCCTGCCAGGAGAGCCCTTCGGCGGCTCGGGCTTTGACGACCACGCTAAGGCGCTCTGGGATGCTACTCGGATCAGTGAGCTCATGGGCTACGATGAGTACATCCGAGATCTCAAGGAAGGTGCAGACTGGGTCAACAGGCTCCTCGGCGGGGGTGGTGAGATGTATGCACTTCTCGTCGAAGTCACAAAGCCCGGAAAGACCTCCTCCATCGACGGCTATGACGAGTTCTTCCCCAAGCCCCTCTGGATCCAGAGGAAGGGCAAGAAGTACAATGTCCACATCCGCTACTGGCAGGATTGAGCACAGCTGCTCAAGCTCGAAGCCCACAGATCACTAAGCCAGGAGGAACCCATGGCCCGCAATAGAACAGCTCGCTCTCAGTCCCGACCGAAGGTCGATCCAGTGATGGCCGAGTGGGAGCGCGAGCTCCTTCGGCCACCCTCGGCCGTAGAGCTGAGGCTCCGCAATCTCCGCTCTAGGCTCCGCTCCACTGGGAGCTCGATCCCCTTCATCCCCACTGGTAGGAAAGGCAAGACCGCCAAGGACGCCGAGCTTCAGCGAAGCCGAGCAGATTCCCACAAGCAGGGCAAGCTCACAGCTACTGGCAAGCCCCGGAAGAGCCGCCGGGCTCTGAAGCGCGAGCTCCACAGCCACTGAGAGCTGTTTGCCATCTAAGCTGTTGCGGTGTAGCATCGATCCATTAGACCGCCATCACGGAAAGAGCAACAGCCATGGCTAAGCCCAATAAGTCGTCCTTCCTTCGCCGCTGGGCGATCAAGCGAGAGGTCGAGCGCATCAAGGACGCAGAGCTCTACATCGTGCTCTACTGGCGCGATGTGAACCACCATGTTCCCGAGGTCAAGGGCCCCTACTACAGCAGGGAGCACTGCAACGAAGTCCGCAATGCTGTTCGGGAGGCACAGGGCCGGGAAGAGAGGATGGCTCAGTCCATGCCGCTCTCTCGGTATCCCCGGGGATAGCGCCATCCATTGACTTCGACTTCGGATCCGTATAGTATCGGCTCTGACTAAGCACCACTCAGAGATCGTAGACTGCGATCTAAGCGACCGAAGGAACCGAACCGATGCGCGCCATCACCTCGCCGAACTACAGCGTCCTGGGCGCCATGGGCGATGTCCACGGAGACACAGAGTGGACCATGAAGGCCATCGACCGCTTCGCTGAGATCGGCTGCACTCATATCCTTCAGATGGGTGACTTCGGAGTCTGGCCTGGACCCTCGGGAGCTAGCTTCGTGCGAAAGGTCAATGCCCGGCTCAAGCTCCGCGGCATGCTCATGGTGGTGACCCTGGGAAACCACGAGGACTACGCTCGTCTCGAGTCGAAGCTTCAGCCCGCCCAGCTCGGCGAGGGCTTCGATCAGCTCCCGAGCTACGACCACATCCTCTTCGCCCGGCGAGGACAGCGCTGGAGCTGGGATGGCGTGGACTTCTGTTCCCTCGGTGGCGCCAACTCCATCGACCGCTACTCCCGGACACCCTTCGTGAGCTGGTGGCCCCAGGAGTCCATCTCCCTGGGCGATGTCTACCGCACTGTAGAGGGCGGTACTGCGGACATCATGCTGACCCATGACTGCCCCGAGGGCGTCCCCATCGTTCAGGAACTCAGCCACCACAGCGAGGGTGCTGGCTGGAGCTCCGAGGCTCTGGCCTACGCTCAGGAGTCCCGGGTCATGCTTCGGCAGGCTGTGGACATGGTGCAGCCCGAGCTCCTCCTCCACGGCCACTACCATGTGAAGGCCGACCTCCAGGTTGAGCTCGGAGTTCTCGGCACGGATGACTCCTACAGCATGCGCTCGGTCTGCCTCGACAAGGAGTGGACTGACGGGAACATGCTCGTCCTCGAGCCCTCGACCCGGAAGCTCACTTCCTACGCTGACTGGACTCGAGCCTAGCTCCTCGCAGTTGCCTCTGGGCCCTCGATCATGTACGATGGGCTCAGAGGCAATCGAGTAGAGAGTAGAGAAGCCACCATGGTAGATTCCCCGAGCACCGACCGGTCGCCGGAGAAGCTCCCCGTGCTCTACCTCGACTGGGACGGCGTAGTGAACTTCTTCGGAAGCCGCAATCAGTACAACAAGCGCTCTGGCTTCGGCTATGTCCGCCGGGGCAGCGCCCAGGCTACCATCATGCTCAACGGCACCGAGCAGCCCTACCTCTTCTCCATGAACTGGTCGGCCGAGCTCCTCCGCAAGCTCGCAGCGCTCCCGCTGGAGGTTGTCTTCCTCAGCACCTGGCGGCACCGCTTCCCCGAGCTCCTTCGAGCCACTCAGTGGGAGCTCGACAGCTACCGGATCCTGGACTGGGAGGACGGCCCCGAGGGCAAGGTCCACTCCGGCAAGGTAGCCGCTCTGCTTCTGGATCAGATCAACGATCCCCGGCCCTTCATCTGGGCCGATGACGAAGCCCACGACTTCCTCACCGATGACCACCGGGCGTTGATGAGCTCCGTACCCCATCTGCTCCTCGCTCCCGACGACAACATCGGGCTCACAGGCGATGACTACCGCTCCATGGTGTCGTTCCTCGAAGGGCTGGGCTACGGCGCTCAGATCAAGGCCTAGGGCCTCCTATGGCGATCTACCAGCGCGCTGAGAAGTCAGTAGCTGAGCTACTCCGCGAGGTCTACGAGGCACCTGACTTCAGCTTCCTCCAGGGCTGGCCCCGGGATAGCTCGTTCTTTCCGAGGCTCAACGGGGTCGATCCCGTAGAGCTTGAGCTCACTGACCGGAAGCGAGCAGAGCTTCAGTCTGCCATCGTGGCCGTGCGGAAGCTCGATCCTCTCCTCGCCGAGGCCGGGGCAGAGCTTCGCTCCAGCGGAGGCTCACTGAGCAACTCGATCTCCGTCTTCCACCGGGACGGCGATGTCTCCGTGGTGGCAATTCCCGTCACCGCGGAGACTCGTCGCAGCCTTGGAGGCTTCCTCTTCGCCCGGGAGCTCGAAGCGAGCGGCAACTCGGAGCGCTTCTTCGAGGAGCTCAAGGACCTCGACATCCTAGCCCAGGGCGCAGAGCGAGCACTGGCCTTCCGGAAGCGCTGGTGGAGGAAGGAAAGCGAAGATCAGCTCGTAGATCTTCGACGCTCCGCCCAGCTTCTCCTCGCGGCGAAGGCCCAGGGTCCTGCTCAGCTCGACAGAATCGTGGATAGCCTCGCTGAGCGCATCAGCATCGCAGCCGGTGGCTCAGCGCCCTCCGTGAGCGACTGGCAGCAGGCGCTGCTGAAGCTCGAAGCGCTCAGGGATCTCCCCGAGGACTCAGTGGTTTCCACCATCGAGATCAGCGGAGTCGATGAGCTCACATCCTCGCTCCAGGCAATCGGCGACGGCTTTGAACGGCTCGATCTCCGTAGAAGGATGCTCGAGGAAGACCTCAAGGAGCTAAAGGCTGCCAAGGTTCGCAGCTACGCGGAGAGCTACGGCCTCGATGACTTCGCTCGGCGAGTCAAGGGCAGGGGCTTTGCTCGCAAGGCGCTGGAGGATCTCGCCCTGGAGCAGCGGGAAGCAGTAAGCGACGCTCCCGTGAGCATCGGCGAGATCATCGAGCTCGCTCAGCACAGCCGGTGGCACTTCAGAACCAGCTCCATGATGATTAGCCTGAAGCTCCTTGAGGACTACTTCGAGGATCAGAAGAACCTCCTGAGCTACCCCAGGCTCACCGACAGTGGCCCTGCCTTTGACGGCTTCCTGGTATCCGCCCACGAGCTCTATCTTGAGCAGCAGCGGCCCTATCCCGTCCGGGCTCAGTTCGATGTGCTCCGGAAGCTCCTCCGAGGCTCCCCTCAGGAGCTCCACCTCGTGGGTCGGAGCAGCGATGTGATCCACAGGCTCATCGGCTCAGTGAACATCTACTCGGACGACTCCCGGCAGGCGAGGCTCTCAGCTGAGCCCGAGTACTCGACTCCCAGCGCCGCCCGGGACTTCTTCGCATCCAACCCTGCGAGCTTCCAGTCCGTCCTCTCCAACCTGGGCTTCAATGCGCTCAGCCTGGAGCAGATCTCTGGCTTCCTCGCTCCGGAGCTCACTGCCAAGATCCGGAGCATCGACCTCGATCTCGCAGGTATGAGGTCCCAGCTCCGTTCCTACCAGACCTTCGGTGCCCAGTACGCGCTCCACCAGCAGCGAGTGATCCTCGGAGACGAGATGGGACTCGGCAAGACCGTGACGGCCCTGGCCCTCGCAAAGCACATCTCCAACGAGGGAGCTGAGCGGATCCTGGTGATCCTCCCTCAGGTCGTGCTGGAGAACTGGCGCCGCGAAGTGCTGAAGCACACTGACTACACTCCCCGAGTGCTCCACGGTGAGACCCTGGACAGCGATCTGAAGCTCTGGGTAGCTCAGGGCGGCCTCGCGCTCGCTACCTTTGAGAGCATTCAGCGAGTGAACCAGCAGCATGTGCTCGAAGATCTGAAGTCCATCGCCCTCACAGTCGTGGATGAGGCTCACTTCCTCAAGAACCCGAAGACGAAGCGAACCCAGGCTGCGCTCCCCTGGATTCGAGGAGCCGGCCACGCCCTGCTGATGACTGGCACTCCCCTGGAGAACAGCCTCGACGAGTTCGTGCAGCTCATTCGCTATGTGCAGCCCAGCCTGCAGCTTCCAGAAGACATGCTCGACTACGAAGCCTTCCGAAAGGCCATCGCTCCGGTCTATCTCCGTAGGAACCAGGTCGATGTGCTTCAGGAGATCCCAGAGCTTCAGGAAGAGGAAGACTACATCGAGCTCTCCGAAGCGGACACTGAGTACTACAAGCGAGCGCTCTCTCAGCGAGAGTGGCACCTCGCCCGCCGTGCCCGAGTGCTCTCTGGAGAGAAGTCCTCCACAGTGCAGCGGATTCAGAGTCTCGTCTCTGAGGCCATGGAGAACGGCCACAAGGTACTGATCTTCAGCTTCTACCTGGAGACCATCGAGGTCCTTCAGCGCTGTCTCAAGGAGGACGACGGCTTCATGCCTCTCACCGGCGCGCTGAACTCAGCCGAGCGTCAGGCCGAGGTAGACAAGTTCACTGAGTCGAAGGAGCCTGCTGTGCTCCTCGCTCAAACCACGGCTGGAGGCACTGGGCTCAACATCCAGGCAGCCACCATGGTCATCATCGTCGAGCCTCAGACGAAGCCCTCCCTGGAGAGCCAGATCATCGGCCGAGCCCACCGGATGGGCCAGACCAAGGCCGTTCGAGTGATCCGGCTCCGCGGCAAGAACACTGTGGATGAGCGCTGGGTTGCAATGCTCGAGGAAAAGCGTAAGATCTTTGCTGCGACGGCCGGAATCTCGGACGCTGCCGCTCTGGACAGTGCTGTGGATAGCTCCAGCAACTTCAGTGAGATCATGGAAGCCGAAAGGAAGGCCTGGGGAGTATGAGCGGAAGAGTAAGGGCCGCTATGGCTAGCATCAGGGGCCGAGCACTGAGCTCTAGCATGGTCCTCGCGGCAGCCACTACGAGCTCTGCGGTGCTCCTCGGAGCGACCCCCGGCCTGGGGCTGATCCCCGGAGCCGTGGCCATGGGCGTGGGAGCTCTGGGGATCGGAGCTACGCTCTTCACCGCGAGCTCCAAGGCCCCCGAGGCCAAGTCCTCCGCGCTCTCCATGCTGGAGCTCGACGCTGGAATCTCTGAGGAGATGAGGCTCAAGATCGAGGAGCTCTACGAGCTCGCCCTGATCTACGAGGCTCGAAAGAGCCCGCTTTTCTCAGCTGTGAGCGGAGTGCTCTCCAATGTGCTGGAGCTCTTCGGCCGGCTAAGCACCCAGACGGACCAGCAGGGAGCTCGCCTCGCTGCCGTTCGCTATGTGGACACTCTGACCAAGCTCAACACAGCACTGGGAAAGCGCTACTACCTCGACATCGAGGCACACCCTGAGCTCTGGAGCAGTCCCGACGAGCGCATGGAGGCCGTGGAGGCTGCGGTCAACGCCACGGGGGAAGAGCTCCTCCGGAACATCCGTCAGCTCAACTCTAGCCGAGACCTCGTCTACGAGCTCTCCATCGAGTCCCTGACCAGCGTTCAGGGTGAGCATGAGAGCGCCAAGGCCCTGGGGCTAGACTGAGTTGCACTGAGCTCGAAGTCCGCATAGGATGCTCCCATGACAGCCACCCAGAGACCTAGCTACGGCCGTAGCCAGATCTCTTCGAAGAACCACTGGATCCTCGATGAGATCCCGGACTTCGATGCCGACGCTCTGGACGCAGTCTGTCAGCACTGCAAGGTCGAGCTGAGCTGGGGTCAGTGGCTCAACAGCATCGACTACCATCTCAATCTCAGGTGCCATAGCTGTGCCGGAATCCTCTTTCCGGAGATGTGGGGCGAGTCCATGCCTCGAGCATCCTTCGATGCGGTCCAGGATCCGGGCTACTTCGACCAGACCTGGTACCACGCTTCGGATCGAAGGCACTGGGCTCAGGAAGTTCGAGCAGCGCTCCGAGGTGAGCTCCTGATCCACGCTGGAACTAGGCTCTCGGCACTATCCCGGGCAGACACGCTCTACGAGGAGACCGGTAAGCAGGTTCCGATCTACCTCCACTCCTTCAGACTGCGATCCACGAAGAGCCTCTCTAGGATAGTGCTCGACGATGCCTGCGATCTTTGGCAAGACGAGCTCACTGATCCCCGGGCCATGGCGATCTGTCCCGTGGAGGGAGATGATGACGATGGCGAGGCTTTGAGCCTCAGTCTTAGCCCCGAGGGCTATCGAGGAGCTCCCTACTACAACCGCTACGAGATTCCTGGAGACATCAGCCTTCTGGTCCACGCTGGGCTCATCCAGCTCAACACGGTGGAGACCGTAGAACTCCAGCGCAGCTAGCTCCCCGTTTGCCATCGAGCAGCTTCCCATGTAGGATCTATCTACCAGACCAACACCACAGGAAAGAGGAACAGCCATGGCTGACATCCTGAACGAGCTCAACGCTGCCAAGATGGCGGCCATGAAGGCAAAGATCGGCGCCTCCGCCGAGACCAAGGACGCGGCAGAGCTCCGGCTCTCCGTGGTTCGAGGCATCCTCAGCGAGGTCGAGCGCGACTCCAAGGAGAAGAAGCCCCGAGGTGCCATCGCCGTACTGAAGTCGGAGCACAGCAAGCGCGTCGAGTCGGCTAAGATCTACGGCGACGCCGGTCAGACCGTTCGCTCGGAGCGCGAGGCCGCAGAGGCCAAGGTGGTATCCGAGTTCCTCCCCAACGAGCCCACCGGGGAGGAGCTTCAGCACTTCATCGCTGACTACATCGGCGCCAACGGCCTCAGCGGCCCCAAGGCCATGGGTGAGGTCATGCGCGTGGTTCGGGAGGAGTTCGACAACTTCGACGGCAAGCTCGCCTCCGCACTGACGAAGCAGATCCTCGCAGGCTGAAGCCTCTAATCACCACAGAAGGCCAGTGTTCCCTGTGAAAAGGGTCACTGGCCTTCGTGCTGTGCGCAGCTTTCGGCACTATGGATCGACGGCAGACTATCCTCCCCACTACAAAGGACAAGAAAAGTGCTCCAGTATACTCCAGACAAGCTTCAGTGGTTCCTCCTCACGGCATCGGGACCGATCTCCCTCCTACTCCTCCTGATCGGCTTCGGCCTGATCATCTGGATGGCCTACCGGGCCCTGGCGACAGAGAAGAAGTCCCGGCTCTACAGCATCGGTCTCCCCGGCCTAGCATTGATCCTCGCCAGCTTCGTGCTCTCGGGGCTCCCCAACACGGGGGCTCTGGCCGACGGTGTGGCCGATGAGCTCTCTGAGACCGCCAACTTCGAAGATGTGAAGCTCCTCCACATCGAGACGGTCTCCAGCTCGCCCTTCGCCGACGGCTCCGTGAGCTTCGTCGGCACAGCTGAGGATGTGGACGGCGATCCCCGGCAGTTCCGCTACACTCAGTACGCTGACTTCGGCATCTACGACCTCATCGGCTTCGACAAGCCCGAAGTCAACCTCAAGGACGACAGCTTCGAGACCACTGATCAGGGCCTAGACATCCTCCAGGGTACCGCTGAGCCCGAGGCCACAGAGACCCCCAAGGCCACTGAGGCTCCCGCTACCGAGACTCCGGCTCCCGCCGAGACTCCCGCAGAGTAGCAGAGCGCAGGAGTAGCTAGGTGAGCATCCTCCTCGGGCTGGGGGCACTTCTCCTCGGAGCGGCCCTCAGCTCCTGGCCGGTTGCGGCTCGGAAGCTCGCCACATTCTTCGACACTCTGATCCATGAGGCAGGCCACGGACTGGCCTCTCTGCCCTTCGGAGCTCCACTCCCGGCGATCACTGTGCGGAGCAACACTTCGGGCGAGACTCAGTCCGCCATGGGCTATCTGCATCAGTTCCTACCCCTCGGCCTCGGCACGGTCACGGAGAAGATAGCCCGGACGCTGAGCCTCATGGCTGGCTACTCTGCTAGCATCATCTTCGCAGCACTGCTCATCGTACTCGCTGGCAGGAGCGAAGTTAGCTTCGAGCCCTGGATGCTACTTTTCCTCGCTCAAATAGCACTAGCCACACTCCTCTGGACCCTGGTTAGGATCACAGACAGTCCCTGGACCTTCGTGGTGGTTGCTCTCGGAGCTACGGGGGCCTACCTCGCGCTCTTCCCCTGGAACTGGCTGGTCTATGGAGGCGGCGCTTTGGCCATCGTGCTCCTCTTCTTCCTGGCCCGTTCCTGGCTCGCGTCCCTCGCGGTGCTTCTCACAGTGAGCGCACCCTTGGTGCCGATCTTCGGCCTTGTGCTCGGGGAAGACGATCCGCTGAAGTCGATCTTCGAGCCCATCGATCTCACCATCGACATCCTCTGGCTCTCTCGGATCATCTTCGGGGCTCTGCTCCTCTTCCTTCTCTTCTGCTGCCGGAGCCTCCTCAGCGTGGGGCTCACTCTGCTCATCCTCGGAGCTGTGGTGGGACTGCTCTTCATCCCCGGGATCATTCCTAGCTATGTGCTCCTGGGCGTCGCTGGAATGCTCCTAGTGGCTGGAACCAGAAGCCTGGTTCAGCTCCACGGGCTCACCTTCAGGGAATCTGGAAGTCACTGGCAGCAGGAGCTTCCTTCCACGGACATGGTCTTTGCCTCTCAGGAGATCGGTGGGGATCCTCGAGGCTGGTACTGGGCTCAGGTAGCGGTCGCGAGCCTCGGTGCTGGAGCCATACTGCTCTGGGGCTATTTCCTCTAGCCCCAGGTTCAGTCAGCGTTAGATAGCCCCGTGACTTCAACTGCTGACAGAGGAAAGATCATGGCAAAGGGACAGCTCCACTCCACGGGCACTATCTGCAAGGCAGAGCTCCGCTGCCCCATCGAGGCCGACGGTGGCCAGCACTTCGATTCCGTGGATGAGCTCGTCGACCACACAGCTAGGACAACGGGCACAGACGCCACAGAGCTTCGAGATGTGATCAGCAGCGGCGTAAAGCCCTCCGAGGCTGTGGCCATGGCCAGTAGCGGTGTGCTCGGAGGCGCAACGGGCAAGTCCGTGACCAAGGCTGCTCCCAAGAAGCCCGCAGAGGTCAAGGAGCTCGGCGACTTCGATCCCTCCGTCCACAGCGTGTTCTCCAATGCTGCCGCGAGGAAGGATCCTGCTGTGGCAGCAAAGGCCCTGAAGAGGGAGCTCGCCCACGGCGACTGGATGGCTGAGCTCGCAGAGCGCCACGAGGATGCAGTGAGCGAAGGTACGGAGGACCTCTTCCCCGGTGCAGGCCTATCTGTGAAGGAGTCTGAGGCCCGTCAGGGCGCGATGGCCCGGGAGATGAAGTGGCTCGCTGACAACGATGAGAGCTACGCGGCTAAGCTTCCCCGGGGAGTTAGAAGTCGACTCGATAGGCTCACAGAGGAGCACGCTGGAGTCTCCATCGGCACCGTGAGGAAGGCTCCCGCTCCCAAGGCCTAGGGTCTTCTCCTGCCCAGAGTCATTTGACAGAGCGGCCTCCAGGTGATAGGTTTGTCCAACTGACAAGCTTTAGCACCTGGAGGTCGTTCCATGTCCCGCACCCACAAGGACGCTCCCTACAAGATCCGAAAGCGCCGACTCGGCATCAAGGACGGCTCCGAGGACTGCGCTGTCTGCGCCGATGGCCCCGTCCGAGTCATCCGCACTGGCTTCACTGCGATCTTCTTCGCCCACGAGGTCTCCGAGCGTGAGGCCTTCCTGGCCATCGCCGAAGAGGGTGGCTTCACTGTCGAGACCGAAGAGGTCCAGGGCTACCTCAGCACCAGCACCGAGATCGAGACCACCTTCTCTCGCTACAACCGAGGCAAGTCCGCCTTCGATGGCTACCTCGACCCCGACCGAGCGATCTACTCTCACCCCAACGGAAAGAGCGACGAGCTCATCTGGAACCGGGAGGGTCGCAAGGAGATTCCCGCCGAGAAAGAGCGCAGCTTCCGCAGAATCGACAGCACTGGAGCCATGGACTTCGAGTTCATGGAGATCAGGCCCGTTGTCTCCCACAAGCGGAACATCTTCACCACGATCTCCGTCTACAAGGAGAGCGAGCGAGTTGCTCGCCACTACCACGGCAGAGGCCACGACCGCGATCCCATGAGCTACCTCCTCTCCGGCCACTGCCACTGCCGCTCCTGCGAGCCTGGGGAACAGGGCAGCCGGGCAGAGCTCCGAGCCGCGTCGGGTAGGCTCAAGAAGGCCTTCAACGGCGGAGACGATGAGTCGCTCGAGGAGATCTCGGGTGAGCTCGTGGGCTCCAACGGCGGCGCCTACCGGGACACCATGCTCTGCTAGGCCATCTAAGACAGCCTAGCTGCGCTCCGGCGCAACCCCTCGGGATAGTGCTCTAGGAGGCTCAGTCAGCCTCCCAGGGCCTCCTATGCACCATCCTAGGTCCATTGGACAGAAGGAAAGTCACCATGGCAAGCGCCACCATCGAGCTTCAGCTCCCCCGGCTCGCGGGCACACGCTCCGCAGCTCAGGAGTTTCTCTCGGAGCTTCCAGCTGATCTCAGCATGATCTCAGTTCTCGTGGACTGCAGCGAGTCAGCTGTGGCGGCTCAGGGCTATGTGGATGAGCTCTGCAAGGGCATCCTGGAGCTGAGAAATGCAGCTATGCTCACGCTGAAGTCACCCTCGGAGGATGTGCTTCGGAACGCGCTTCGCTCGGTGAATCTGCGGAGCGTCGGCCCGCTCGGAGTTGAGCGCGCCTGAGCCGTGGTGTGGCGCTACTACGCCCATTCCTTATGACTTTTTCCTAGAAAAGCGCAATCTGATGGTGACTTGGTAAGCCGCCCGTGATAGGATAGAACTCGTTGGAGGCGAGACCATGAACCCAGAAGTTCTACCACAGAAGCAGCTCAACCTGATCGCAGACCTCATCAGGCTAGCGCCTCCTGAGACCTCGACCAAGGAGCATGTTGAGGCGACCTTGGACTACCTCGAGGCCAGGATGAATTCCTGGTCAGCCGAGCAGGATCGCAGGCTGAAGAAGGCCGAGCGAAGGATCAGCCTCTGTGCGATTCTCCAGGGAATGCTCACAGCTACGAGCCTCGACCCCGACCGCACAAGCATCCATCACCGCCACTTCAGCTGGTGCCCCTTCGAAGCCTGGATGGGCAACAGCATCGGCGACTTCGACAGCCTGATCAGCAAGCAGAGAGACTAGCTCCATGCAGACATTCCTCCCCTACCCCGACTTCGCTCAGTCCATGGCGAGCCTCGACGACAAGCGGCTCGGCAAGCAGCGAGTTGAGGCCTATCAGGTCCTCCTTCAGCTCGGCGGGCTCAAGATGGCCAACTACCCCGACTGGGAGCCTCGGCTCGGAGGCTGGGGATCCCACCCCGCCGTAGCCATGTGGGCGGGTCACGAGATCCAGCTCGCTGAGTACATCAAGGCATCCTGCGATGAGTGGACAAGCAGGAGCCGCCTCGTCGGTGCTAACGAGGCTACTGGAGCGCTCGGAGAGATTGTCTACTTCACTGATACGGTGAAGGCCAACACTGAGATCGCCCTAGAGCTCATTCGGCAGCCCGACTGGACCGACGAGCTCCCTGCCTGGATCGGCAATGACGCCATCCACAGAACTCACCGCTCGAATCTCCTGAACAAGGACTTCGACTACTACAGCAGCAAGTTCCCCGAGGACATCCCCAAGGAGGGCGAGGACTACCTTGAGTACATCTGGCCCAAGACTGAGTTTGTCCCCAAGGAGCGCATGGTAGCCAACTACGAGCACATGGTAAAGAAGCAGATCGCAGGTTCCTAGAGCTGTTTGACAGCGGTAGCATCGTGGTATAGCATCGATCCATAGCACACCACATCCGATGAATTCTAGGAGACCGCAATGCCCCTCTCTGTCGCAAAGCTCTCAGAGTACCTGAACCACGGGCTCAACATCTACATCACCGGTGAGGCCGGCACGGGGAAGACGCAGTGCCTCAAGCAGGCCGCCGTGCTCTCGAAGCTCAAGATGGGCTACATGTCCGCTCCCACCCTGGACGCCTATGTGGACCTCGTGGGTATCCCCGTCGCCGAGTACAGCGATGTGCTGAAGAAGAAGGTTCTGGAGTTCATCCGCAAGGGGGACTTCGAAGACATCGAGGTGCTCTTCATCGACGAGCTCCCCCGAGGCGAGCTCAAGACCCTCAACGCGGTCTTCGAGATCATCCAGTTCGGCACGATCAACGGCGAGATCGCTGCTCCGAAGCTCAGGGCAGTGGTCGCGGCCGGCAACCCGATGACGGATACCTACACGGGTCAGCAGCAGCTCGATGGCGCCCTCCTCGACCGCTTCGACATCTACCTCGAGACGGACATCGCTGCCGATCTTCCCTACTTCATCAAGACCTTCGGCAAGGCCACCGGCAAGGCGCTCGTGGACTGGCACAAGGGCCACGACCACGCCAACAAGGGCTATCTCTCGCCCCGTCGACTCGAGAAGATCGGCCACACCTGGAAGAAGATGCCTGAGATCGGCACGCTGAAGGCCATGGTGCCTCCGGGCGGCGACTACAATGTGGATCTTCTCCAGCGTCAGCTCGAGGACTCGGTCCGTGGAAGCCAGCTCAAGGCTGACCCCTCTTCGCCCCTCGCTGAGCGAGCTGCCTTCATGAGCTCCGACGAGATCCAGAAGGCTCGAGACGAGATCACCGCCGCACTGCCCAGCCTGAACCGAGCTGATCGGGCGAAGGTCACCGAGGCTGTGGCTCGAGCGCTGAAGGGCGGCATGCGAGTCTCCGCGCTGGTTCAGAACTGGGGCCCCGCCCTCGAGTACCTCTCCGTGGCTGACAAGACCTCGATGATGGCCACCTGGAAGCCCGCTCGAAGCAGCGAGTTCCTGCAGACCATGCAGGCCAGCGGCTACGCCGTGGGTAGCAAGCTCGGCAGCTGAGTCACTAGCACAGCTCGAAGGCCCTGGAGGAAATCCGGGGCCTTCGCTGTTGGCCGAGCGGGTTGACAGAAGTCGACACTGCACATAGGATGGGCTTAGACACCGCATCAGACCAGCCGCTCAAGGAGCAGGACACAATGGCTCAGAACTCCAAGCCCAGCATGGCAGGCTACTACGCAGCCATCAACTGGCTCTACGACAACCGGCCCCACATGGTCGAGTACATCACCGCGCTCGGTGCGCCTAAGAACGACCTCCGCTGCGACCGGGCCATGGTGGTCTCCGGCCCGGACATGAAGCCGAGGCTCTACGCCAACGATGAGTTCCTTCAGAAGATCGGTCCTGCACAGGCCGCTGGTGTTCTGGTCCACGAGTTCCGCCATGTGCTCCTCGACCACTTCAGCGAGAGCCGCAACCCGAAGCCCAACTGGAAGTACCCCGTGGTTGTCCGGGACTCTCAGGAAGCCACCATCAATGACAGCATCGAGCTCACAGGCTACGAGCTCCCCGACGATGTGATCCGCGGAGAGAACCGAGGCGGAGAGTTCTACGGCTACTGGACCACCGACGAGGCCTATGGCCCCATGGAGGACTGGTACCTCTCGCAGCAGAACCCGCCGAGCCAGGATGACGGCGACGGCGAGGACGACTCTGAGGAAGCGGATGACTCCGAGGAAGCGGGCGAGTCCGGCGGCCAGGGAGCCTCGGGTGGCTCAGGTTCGGGAGCGTCGGGCTCGGACGGCCAGAGCTCAGGAGAGCCTGGAAGCTCCGACGGCGACTCTGAGCCCAGTGGCTCTGAGGAGCAGGACGAGGCCGGCAGCACTGAGGGAGAATCGCAGCAGGGCGGCTCCAGCGCTGAATCCTCCGACAAGGGCTCCAGCGCTCCCGGTGACGCAGCCGAGGACGCTGAGAAGGGAACTGGCGGATCTGCCGGAGACCCCTCAGAGGGCTCCGAAGATGAGGGCGACGGCTCAGAGGCCTCCTCCGACGGACAGGGAGCTGAGGCCGAAGGCGACGCTGACCCCTCCGACGAAACGCCGGAGGCCGATGGAGAGCTCCCCGACGAGCACGCTTCGAGCGATGGCTGCAACCACGGCGCCTACATCGAGGACGAGAACGGTGAGCTCCGTGAGATGAGCGACCGGGAGCTCCAGGACTTCGTGGACAAGCTCAACGAGTCGCTGACCGAGGTCATCAAGGACACGCCCATGCCCGAGGACGAGAAGCCCACCGAAAGTGAGCTCGACAGCATGGATCAGGATGTGGCTGCAGCTGTGGACCCGAGCCGCAATGGGTCCTACAGCAAGGCGGGCCACGCCGCCAGTGAGGCCGAGAAGGTCCTGGCGGGCGGCAAGCTCCACCTGGGCTGGCTGAAGCTCCTTCAGAAGATCAACCCGGATGTGGGCAAGGACGATGGAGGCATGAACGCTAAGGCCTCCTACAACTGGGCTCGCCCTCGCCGGACTACCTCGCTGATCTCCGGCGTTCACCTCCCCACTCCCGGAGCGCCCCGAGGCATTGGCGCTGGAGCTAAGCAGAAGCCCGTTGCCCTCATCGCTCTGGACTTCTCGGTCTCCATCGACCGGCGGCTGGCCCACGCCATGAAGGACATGGCCCAGAGCATCCCCGAGGAGCACATCGAAGCTCGCTGCTTCACCTTCTCCACGGAGACCGTTCCCTTCGACTTCAAAGCCAAGAGCAACAATGTGGCTTCTGGAGGCACTGACTTCAGCTGCATCGAGCACGAGGCCCGGAAGATCAAGCAGGAGACCGGCGAGTACCCCTTCGTGATCTGCCTCACCGACGGCGAGGCCTGGTTCGGCGGCCACGGCTACCGGGGTAGCGCTCAGCCGAGCGCTACACAGCTCGCAAGCCACTGGCTCTGGGTCGATGTGAACACCGAAGATGACGCTCAGGCCTTCATCGGCTACACTGCTGATGACCGAGTCAAGGCTCAGAACAACAAGTCCGCACTGCCCTACGACCGCAGCAAGCTCTAGGAGAACCCCATGGGAAAGAACAGGCTACCCCGCGCTCGCTTCGCCAGCGTGATCCGAACGGCCATCGCCGACGCGCGCTTCGACGCAGAGCTCTGGGGAGTTCCAGTGGAGGACGGCATCGACAGTCCCCGGCACCGAGAGAGCCAGGTGAACTACCGGGTAGGTGGATCGTGGTCCTACGGCCAGGGTGAGATCTACAAGCTGGCCTATGGCAGGATCAAGTTGGCTAGGCTCAAAGCCCTCTGGGAGGGTCGTTCTCCCGAGGAGATCAAAGCCGCCAGGGCGACAGTGGATCGTAACTGGATGCTCCGAGTCGAGAGCTGGGACGAGCGAGAGAATCGACTCCTTCGGGAACGGGTCGAGGCCATGGAGAAGAAGCAGAGAGCCAGCGCCGCTCTGGAGCTCGTGGGTGCTGAGTAGCCCTCCCGATGGCCCTGGCAGTCCGTAGGAGGCCGCTCTAGGCACCGGAGCAGTAAGCCTGTCGGGAAATCAAAGGCCTACTCTCCGGCGCCTTAGCCGCAGCATAGCAGGCGATACCGAAGCGGAAGATTTTACCGTAGAAGTTGACAGCAGGTGGTGACACTTGTTAGGATAGCTCTACAAGGAAACCAGACACTTACGAACAGCAGGAGAAGCATCCGGTGGAAATTCGCAACGACAAGTTCAGGAACACCTCCGACTTCGAGGGTCGCACGGGTAGTGCTACCCTGAACATGGAGAAGCTCTCGCTCTTCATGGACAGCATGATCAGCAACTACAACTACCCGGAGCTCGCTGTGCTCCGCGAGTGGGTTTCCAACGCCCACGACGCCCATGTGGCGGCTGGCATCAAGCGACCCGTAAAGGTCACCCTGCCCTCGCAGCTCAGCCCCACGCTGGTGGTTCAGGACTTCGGCCTCGGCATGACCTGCGAATTCGTGGAGAACTTCTACCTGAGCTTCGGTAGCTCCTCCAAGGACATGTCCAACGACGAGATCGGCGGCTTCGGCCAGGGAGGCAAGTCGGCTCTGGCCATCGCTTCCCAGTACACCATGACCACGGTCGCTGAGGGCCTCAAGAACATCTACATCTTCGAGCGCTCGCCCATGGGTGGCGTCGACTTCAAGCTCGTCCTCGAGAATGTCCCCACGGACGAGCCCACCGGCACCATCGTCCAGGTGGCCGTCGACCGGATCGAGCAGTACAGCGAGACCAACCTCAACCGAGTCCTGGCCGGCTGGTCCAATGAGGACATCGATCTCAACACGGGCCGCAAGTTCTTCTCGATCCCCGACAACGGCACGCTGGTCGACTTCGAGATCAACCTCAGCGATGAGGGTGCCGCCGAGAAGGACATCCGTGCCGAGAAGGGCTATGTGCTCCACGGCGCCTTCGACTCGACCAACTCCAGCAAGAAGCTCAGCAAGGAGCTCGACCTCAGCCACCGGGACAGCGTGGTGCTCGTGGGCCCCGTCGCCTACATCTTCCAGCCTGACATCTACAGCAACCGGGTGCTCCGGGACTACATGGTGGCCTCGGTCAACATCGGCGATGTGACCTTCCCCTCGAGCCGCGAGGTCATTGAGCCCACCAAGAGCAACCGAAAGGTTGTGGGCAAGTGCTTCGACACGATGGTCACCGAGGCCGACAAGCTCCTCCAGGCCCGGGCTGACAAGCTCACCGACCGGAAGTCGGCCCTGACGCTCCACCACTCGCCTCTGGCTCAGAACCGCTCGGACATCAAGATCACCTTCAAGAACGAGGTCATCCCGACCAGCTTCACCCCCAGCGTCGGCGACTCGATCTTCGACTACGAGCGCACCGGCGGCTGGAGGGGCGTCAAGGACTACCGACTCGCAGCGAGGGAGTACTCCGATGACACCAAGCTCCGGATGACCATCGAGACGCTGGTGATCCCGGACGAGGATGTGACCGTCCAGAGCATCCGCAACAATGTTCGGCTTCGCCACAGCTCGCTGGAGCACAAGCCCGGCGACCTCGAGGGCTACCTCGTCATCGCCAAGAAGCCCAGCTCCTGGCTCAAGGCTGCGGCCAAGTTCACCATCAAGTCCTCGGAGCTCGCGGAGATCGCCAAGGACTACCGGAAGAAGAAGCGCGACGAGGCCGCTGCTGCTGCAGCTGCTGGCAACGCTCCGGTGGTGCCCGTGAAGAAGACTCGCAAGGATCGCATCGGTGAGTACGCCGCTGACTGGATGGTCTTCGGCACCAACACCGAGGGTGAGGACACCGTGGCCATGGAGAGCTCCGATCTCATGGACTTCTTCACTGAGTACTTCGACCCGAAGCTCACCCTGGTCCTCAGCACCAATGGAGATGACTACCACCCCCGGTCCTTCGTCAGCCACTTCCAGAAGTTCGGAGTCAAGCCGAAGGACGCTCAGTTCCTCTCTGTCAGCACTGGCTCGAAGATCGAGACGCTCCGTGTGCTCCTCGGCGATGAGGTCGAGATCGTGGGATTCCACTCGTGGATGACTGAGAACTTCGGCAACCTGGCGAGCTTCAACGGACGCTCTCCCAAGGAGATCGCTGCGGAGATGCCCTTCGCCATGGACAGTTCGCTCATCTCCATCATGAGCGAGATCAAGTACAAGCGACTCCACCCGAAGTTCGCCGAGATCCGGGATCTCAGTAAGGAGCTCACGGATGCTCAGTCGCTGGTGGGTCAGTCCTACTACGACAGCGCTTCCCGTCTGGTCCGTAGCCTGCTCACAGAGTTCAGCACCGATGCTCAGATCAAGGAGCGCCCTGAGTTCTTCTTCCTCACGCGGTTCAGCTACTACCGCAACGGTCGGGACATGAAGTCTGAGCAGAAGGACGCCATCGCTCACACCATGAACCAGATGATGCAGAGCTGGCTCGACAACCTGGCCCTGGAGGAAGCAGAGGCAGAGGACGCAGCTGCCGAGCTCTCCAAGGGCAAGGCAGAGGCTGCGGCTCAGGTCGCCACTCTGACCAACTGATCCCATCGCTGGGAGTTGTGCTCCGTGGAAGAGCATGATAGAATGAGAATGATCTAACCAGTTAAGACTTTCAGAACAGACATCGTAAGGAAGGGCTGAAACCATGACAGATATCTCCGTCGCAACCTACTCTCTCACCGAGGGAGACAACGGAGCTCAGGTGAGCGTCGTCTTCTCGGACGGAACTACCGAGACCATCACCGACAAGCACGCGAACTTCTCGGCCATCGTCCAGGCGCTGGTCAACAAGCCCGCAGGCTACGGCGCCACGGTCTACGACCTCGCCAACATCGCCAAGACGGTGGGCCGCAAGTTCAAGAACCTCTCCAGCCGGGTGACCACCGACGGCTCCGAGCTCTTCTTCGACGGCGACCCCATCGACAACTCCCTGGCTCAGTTCATCCTGAAGCTCCTCCGCGAGGATGCTCAGAACTCCGCTGCCTTCTTCGAGGGCAAGAGCGAGGACGCTGGCGAGGATGCTTCGCAGGTCACCTGGGAGGCTCTCGTCAAGTTCCTCGAGCTCCTCTACGCGAACCCCAACAAGGCCTCGCAGGAGAGCCTCTACGAGTTCATCTCGCGCTACGGCCTCACCATCCGCAAGGACGGCTACTTCATCGCCTACAAGGGTCTCCAGAGCGACTTCGGCTCCATCAACAAGGGCTACGGCATCGTGGACGGCGTCGAGGTCAACGGCACGCTCTTCAACAAGCCCGGCAGCGTCCTTCGCTTCCCCCGGAAGGATGTCGACTCCAACACGGCCGTCGGCTGCTCGCAGGGTCTCCACGCTGGAACCCACGCCTACGCAACTGAGTGGGCACGAGGTGGCAAGCTCGTCGCCGTGGCCATCAACCCGACCAATGTGGTCTCGGTCCCCGACCACTGCACCTTCCAGAAGCTGCGCGTCTGCGAGTACGAGATCATCAACGAGGTCGATCCCCTGGAGACGGCCGTCGCCACGAGCGGCTGGGAGTCCTCCTCCTACTGGAGCACTCCCACCGAGTGGAAGGACGACTACAGCTCGGTCGACGGGGTAGCTCAGGACTTCATCGGCACTCTCTCCGAGGGTGACACCGTGGACTTCGACTACCTCTCGCTCGACGGCAACACCCAGAGCGTCGAGGAGGCTCGGATCGAGGAGCTGGAGTTCGACCAGTTCAAGGCCTTCGTCCCCGCGAAGAACGGCTACCGGTCCTTCAAGCACAAGGGCGTCTCGAACATCGGTCTTTCCGGTGGCGTGGAGGCCGAGGAGGACGAGGCCCCTGAGGCTGAAGCCTCCGAGGCTGCCGAGCCCGAGGTTCGCCAGGCGGAGACCGGCGAGAGCTTCTTCGACAAGATCGCTGAGACTCTCCGCAACGGTGGCGGCCAGACCGCTGCTGAGTGGCTCAACGGACTCCCCGGCCTCTCGGAGGATCTGCAGAAGAAGGTCAAGGACCGCTTCTCGGACTTCGATGTGACCAAGGTGGCCTCAGCCGCTGATCTCGAAGAGGCCAAGAGGATCCTCCGAGAGGGTGGCGCCGCCGGCACTGCTCAGGTCGAGGACATCGTCTCGAAGCTCCAGGACAAGTTCCGCGGCGCTTCGGCTCCCGCTCAGTCGGCTGCCAAGCTCGACCTCTCGGAGGGCGCCACGGTGAGCTTCGACTACATCGCCACCGACGGTGCTTCGCAGCACATCGCCGAGGCTCGAGTCGATGAGGTCCACCCCGATCTCTTCAAGGCCTTCGTCACTGCCAAGAGCGGATACCGCTCCTTCAAGTTCGACGGGGTCTCCAACCTCACCGAGCTCGCCGATGAGGCTGACGAGCAGGAGTCGGCCTCCGCTGAGTCCATCAAGAGCCAGCTCGCTGGTCTGAAGTTCGGCGACTACATCACCGTGGTGCTGAAGACCGACGCTGGACAGGAGACGCTGGACAACGCTCAGCTGCTGCTCTCCAGCGGTGACTCCTTCACTGTCCGCTTCGCCAGCGGCAGCTACAAGGTCTTCTCGGCCGCCGATGTGGTGACGATCTCCAAGAAGTGATCCCATCGGCCTCTCAGTGAGGCGATATGAGGGCGGGTGGTCTACGGATCACCCGCCCTTTATCTATTCCCGGAAGAACGGATGTCCATGGGAGTCGGAACCACCCTGGAGACCCAGAGCGCTACCTATTGGCAGCTCCTAAAGCTCAACCAGAAGATCAGAAAGCTCCTCGGCACTCTAGCCACAGAGAGCTTTCCTCCCCGGCCCGACAGCCTTGCTAAGCAGTCCAAGCAGAAGGTCGATCAGCTCTTCAAGCGCCACCGGACTCTGGTCAATGACTTCCGACGGCAGAGCTATGAGCTTCGGAGCTCAGGCTACCAGGACTGCGAGCCGTTTCTCAAGCACTCACTCCACGGCGATCCCTCAGAAGTCTTCCCCAACTGGGGCTCGATCTACGGTGGCCCCAACTACAGCTTCGGACAGATGAGCTCCAACGGCGACCAGATCTTCCCCGCCGAGGGCAGAAACTTCGTAGGCCTCTGGCAGCTCTTCCAGAACCTCCTGGCTCCAGGTGACGATAGGCTGGAGCTCTGGCCCAGCTACTTCGGCCAGAGCAGCACCGGTCAGTGGGAACTGAAGAGCCAGAGCGATGTGCTCCAGGAGCTGCGCTTTCCCCTCTCCGGGGTTGACCTCGAAGGAGCCATAGCTGTCGATCTAGAGACAAGCTCCCTGACTCCCCTCACCGGTGAGATCATCGAGATCGGCATCGTCGAGATCAAGGGGTCGGATCCCCTTCAGTGGCCTCGATTCTCCATGCGCTTTGACCTCTCCAGTGAGCTCGCTCGAAAGGTCGGCACGGGCGCTGAGCATATCCATGGCATAAGCCGGGAGGACATCAAGGGCGCTCCTCGGATCACCGATCCAGCAGTTCAGAAGCTCCTTCAGAGCTACCTCTGCTCAGGCCGCAGAATCATCAGCCACAACTCAGCCTTCGAGTTCCGCTGGCTAAGCCAGTTCGTAGAGGGATTCTTCGAGGCGAACTATGACCGCTCGGGGCTCCAGAGCACCATCGACACGGCCGTGCTCTGCAAGTTCGCCTTCTCCCTGGGAGGTGGCACGGGAGCGGTCGGCAACAGCCTGAGGGCAACCGTTGAGTCACTGGGAATGAGCTACAGGGAAGCCCACCGAGCGCAGGCAGATGCTGCGATGGCAGCCCTGGCTCTCCACGGAATGCTCCGAGGGGTTGGCTGCAGACCCCTCCGGGAGCTCGATCCCGACCAGTACGGAGTGCTACTCACTGAGCAGCACAGCTAGAGCGCCGATGCCGCCGACTCTTTTCGATATGGTAGCCATGGCTGAGCCATCGGGGTTCAGCGCACCCCTCAGTTCTATGCCAATGAATAGGAAAAGCCATGGACAACCTCATTCTTCAGATCGTGTTCCTCGTCGCAGGACTCGGCCTCATCGTCTTCTTCGGCATCCGTGCAGTCAAGGACCGCAAGGCTAAGGCTGCCAAGAAGAAGGGCACTGGCCGCTCCACGACGACCAACAAGGGCATCAACGGCCGCCGCTGATCCACTAGGCTTGCCGAGCGCCTGAATAGAGACCACCGAGATCCCAGGAGGGATGCCCAATGCAAACAGAGTTCAACACCTACGGCGGGCCCGGAGGCGGCTATGCAGACCCGGGCTACGGAGGAGATGCAGCAGCTCTCGGCGCTCTCCTTGTCTTCGGAGCCTTCGCTCTACTCATCGGACTGGCGCTCTACGCGGTTCAGGCTATCTTCCAGACGAAGATCCTCAGGAACGCCGGCTACAGCAACCCTGTCGCAGGCGCCTGGGTCCCCGTCTGGAACCTCGCCTCGCTCCTCCAGGTCGGTGGGATCAAGCAGGCCTGGCGCTGGACGCTCATCGTCATCGGGCTCAACATCCTGGGCTCAGCCATTCCCGGAGTAGGAATCATCTTCTCTCTGGCTGTGGTCGTGCTGATGGTGATCCTCTACATCTGGCTCGCCAAGGGACTTCAGGCAGCTCTTCGCACTGGAGGAACTGGAGGCATCGTTCTAGCAGTGCTGGTTCCCTTCGCCTGGATCATCTGGATGGGAATCGTCTCCGGCAGAGAGCGCTACGACCGGACTGCTGCGCTCCGCGAGGGTGGAGCAATGCCCATGGACTGGCTCGGCAGCGATGACCGCAATGCTCCCTTCCCCGGCGAACCCGCCGAAGGCCACTGGGACACCAGGGCCAACGATGGTGAGCGACCAGTCTATGGTGCTCCCGCAGCATCTCAGGGTAGCTGGAGCGGTCAGCCCGCTGGTCCCCAGGCTCCTCAGTCAGCACCTGGCTACGGAGCGCCTCAGAGCCCGCAGGCTCAGTCTCCCGTCTATGGAGGACCCCAGCAGGCTGCCCCCAGTGCTCCAGCAGCCTATCCCTACCCCTCGATCCCTCCGAGGCAGGACCCCGAGCAGGGTGGATTCTCGCTCCCTCCGGTGGTTCGACCCGAGGAGTCCCGGGATGCTCAGGATGTGCCGCTCATCCCTACCCCTCCGGCGCCTCCTCGCTACAGCGCACCTCTTCCTCCCCAGGAAGCAGCGGAGGATGGTCCCGATGGGAATCGCACCGTCTGAGCTGGTCGGATAGAAGAAGCAAGCAAGAGCCCGGTGCCGAAAGGTCGCCGGGCTCTTGTCGTCGGCGCCCATAGGCCACTCAGCGGCCCTAGGCTGTGCTCTGAGACGGCTTCCAACAGTCCGTGAGCAACGCTGCGATCCGAAGGGATGCTCGCTTAGACTGGCAGCTAGAGCGTTTGAGTCGATATGGGCTGATCCAACAACGAACTGGAGAACATCATGAGTAGAAGTCTAGGCGGCGGCGTAGTGCTCGCCATCATCGGAGCCATCCTGGCCTTCGCGGTGCAGGACTCGATCAGCGGAGTCGATCTCACCATGATCGGCTACATCATCCTCGCAGGTGGCGTGCTCCTTGCCCTCATCGGCATCGGTCTCGGCTTCAAGAGTGACAAGGTAACCTCCTCAGTTCGCTCGGTCGGACCCGAGGGAGACCGGCTCACTGAGCGGGAAGACAAGATCAGCTAGGACCCAAGCTCCAGCGACTGGCCCGGAAGCCCCTACGGCTCCGGGCCAGTTCTCTATGGTCTAAGGCTCCGGGACCTCTGGCCATTTGCTGCGAACTATTGACGGATCTGTGATAGTGGCATACCATAGGCTCATAGTGTCTCTCAACCGTTAGGATTACGACATGATGGAGAACTTCGGCGACCTCGAGTTCGCACAGAACAGTGACCCCCGGATTCCGGTGGTCCTCCTCCTGGACTGCAGCGACTCCATGATGGAGAAGCGACCCGGCGAGGACCGTTCCCCCTTCGAGGCGCTCAACGGTGGGCTGGACACTCTCTGGAGTGCTCTCCACAGCGATCCCCTCGCCAAGCGACGAGCCGAGGTCTCCTTCATCACCTTCGGCAGCGATGTGAGCGAGCCCACCGAGTTCAAGACGGTGGACGACATGGTGCTCCCCGCGCTGCAGCCCATGGGCGTGACCTCTCTGGCGGAGGCCCTCACCGTGGCCTTGGATGCCATCGAGGCTCGGAAGCAGACCTACCGGGACAACGGCGTGCAGTACTACCGCCCCATCCTCATGGCCATCTCGGACGGCCTCCCGACCTCTCCCAAGGAGACCATCAGTGAGGTCTCCGCTCGGCTCAAGGACTCCGTGGAGCGGAAGAAGCTGACCTTCATGCCCATCGCCGTCGAGGGTGCCGATGTGGATGTGATGACCTCGCTCTCTGGGAAGCAGGCACTGAAGCTCCAGGGCATGAAGTTCGACGAGCTCTTCCAGTGGCTCTCCGCTTCGGCAGCTGCCGTCTCCGCCTCGCAGCCCGGAGACGCCGTGAAGGCTCCCGCTCCCGATGGCTGGGCTGAGCTCTAGGCTCAAAGCCCCGCCCAGCGAAGCACAATCCGAAGGAAGCAGCATGGACCAGCTCAACCACAGACTGGGTGACTCGGAGCTCAAGCTCTCCGCAGCAACCCAGATGGGGCCCTACCACGCCAAGATGGGCATACCTAACCAGGATGCCTACGATCTGATCTCAGGGGAGGGCTTCCTCAGCCTCGCCGTGGCAGATGGAGCTGGCTCTCTGGAGCGCTCGGATGAGGGATCCGAGCTCGCGGTTGAGGTGGGTGCTGGAATGGCTGCCGACCTCATGCTCGCAGCTGATCGGGAGGGTCGAAAGCCCGAGCTGCCGAAGATCCTGGCTGAGGCTATCCTCGAAGCTCGCTCCACCATGTTCACTCTGAACCACTGGAGAGAGGCGGGGAGCACTCTGGTGCTCGCTCTCCTTTCCCGGGATGCCTTTGCAGTGGCCGTGCTCGGGGACTCCTTCGCGGTGATCCAGGACGGCGCTGGAAGCCTCAGCCTCGTGCAGCCTCCCTCCGTGGGCGAGTTCGCCAACATCACCAAGCTCCTCACCTCTGCTGATCCCACTGTGAGCATCTCCTCGGGGCCACTCAGTGAGCTCTCCGGCTTGGCGCTTTGCTCGGACGCCTTCGAGCAGCCCACGCTGGAGAATCGAGTGCCGACTCCCGGCTTCTGGTCCACCGTCTTCTCCATGGGAAGGAAGGGTGGGCTGAAGGTCGATGAGCTCATCAGCTTCATGGATGGCCAGGGCAAGATCGAGGATGACGCTACGCTCATAGCTCTGGCGACGGAGCTAGAGCCCTCGGCCGAAGCCCCTTCGGGAAACATCGAGCATCGGGACTACAGCCTTCCTGAGCTCTTTGAGCTCGCGGGTGTTCCGAATCCCGACATCGAACCACAGCCAGAGAGCACAGCTGAGGCCGAGAAGCCCCGGGGACTTCCCACAGGCCCTTGAGCCAGCACGGTTTGACAGCACAGGGTCTGCCACGATAAGGTAGCTCTCTAGGACATTAGGCTAAGGAAAGCATCTATGGCACAGCTCGAAGTGAGGACTCCCCGGAGCAAGGGGACTCTCACCATGGGTGAGACCCCGCTGGGCCGTGGAGGAGAAGGTGCTGTCCACAGCGTGCTTTCCCACAGCGTGGATGGACTACCTCCCGCAGAAGAGCTCGTAGTCAAGATCTACCACAGCCCCAAGGAGGGCAATCGCCGGGAGAAGATCATCTCCATGGTGAGCTCACCTCCCGACTCTGAGATGTTCGCCTGGCCCCTCGCACTCGCAGCGCAGAACGGCGCCTTCGTCGGCTATGTGATGCAGAAGCTCGCAGCCGACAGAATGAAGGAATGGGCTCACCTTGCCCACACTGCCACTCGACGCAAGATCGCCCCCGACTTCGATGTGCGCTACGCCATCGCAGCATGTCTGAACTACGCCATCGCCCTGGAGTCTCTCCATCGAGCAGGCCACATGCAAGGAGATGCTAACGAGAGCAACAGCTTCGTGGGGGCCGATGCCTCAGTGACCATCGTGGACACCGATTCGGCACAGATCCGCGGAAAGGACGGTCGAATCTTCCGCTGCGAGGTCGGCAAGCCCGAGTACACCGCCGCAGAGCTCATCGGCAGGCCGCTCCGAGAGCAGGATCGGACCGTGGCCACAGACGGCTTCGCCTTCGGAGTGCTGCTTTTCCAGATGCTCACAGGAGGAGCTCACCAGACCGACGGTATCTACACGGGCACGGACGATCCTCCCTCCACCACGAGTAAGATCTCCCAAGGCGTTCTCCCCATGCTCCGGGATGAGTCAGCCCGGGGCTTCAAGCCCGTGCCCCGGATCGCAGCTGCTGGAATTCCCACCAAGCTGAAGAACCTCATCCTCGCGCTCTCGGACACTGAGCCTCAGCGCAGGCCCTCCTTTGAGCGAGCCATCGCTGCTCTGAGCGATGTTCAGGAGCACCTCGTGCAGTGCCCCCGAGACTCGGCTCACTGGTTCGACAGCCGAGATGGCTCCTGCGGCTGGTGCCGCCACGCAGACAGTGGTCAGGCAGATCCCTGGGGTAAGCCTCGGCAGTCAGCACAGAGCAAGCTGCCCCCTGTGAGCTTCAGTGAGCAGAAGGCACCCAGTGGCCAGGCTCCCCGAGCGTCGATCAACCCGCCCAAGCACCAGTCAGGCTATGCGCCCACCGCTATGCAGCAGAGCTTCCCCACTCCGCCAGCAACCGTGCCTAGCAGGCCGTCTACGCCCGCTCCGCAGCCTCAGATCAACCCCAATGCGCCTCTGTCGCCTCAGGCTCAGCAGCTCCTAAGCCAGGCCAACGGTGGCTCACAGGCTCAGGTTCAGCAGGCCGCTCAGCAGCAGTCTACCCAGACAAAGATCCCCGACAAGATCAAGGGGAAGATGACCGTGATCTACCCCGACGGGAGATACGGCCCTCGGCCGCCCCTGGGAGTGCTCTTCGCTCAGAACAACAGGCTCTGGAGGCAGGCCATCGCAGTCGAGTGGCCCGACTTCTTGAAGATCTGGTGGCCAGTCGAGCGGCCCGTGGCTCGAGGAATCGGAATCTGGCTCTCACCGCTGGTAGCAGTTGCCACGCTGACTCTTGTGTCCTGGCTATGCCACTTCTTCCTCTTCTCCAACGGTGACCAGACAGCCATCCAGGTCGGGGTTCCCCTACTCTCTCTGGGCACGCTCTGCTCCTCGGTGGCCTTCATCATCTGGTGGATCAACGCCTGGGTGGGTCGAACCCGAGCGAAGAAGGACTACGGATCCCTGGCCAATGTGCGCCATGAGAACTTCGTGCTCACTCTGCTGCGTTCCTTCGGTATCACGCTGGGCTACATCTTCACCCCCATCATCGCTGGAGCCGCTATCCTCATCGTGCTGATCAAGACAGTCATCCGGGGAGACAGGCAGACCAGAGCGCGCTGGTAACCCCAGGATAGCATGAGAAAGGTGAGCTCGATATAGTAGGCTCAGCAGACTTTTTCAACTTGCGGCCCTGGTCGCGTTCTGACAGGGAGATACTCCAATGGATACGCTACTTTGGTTCGTAGGTGTGGTCCTCTTCATCGCCATCCTGATGATCTCCGTGGGGCTCCACGAGGCTGGCCACATGGTGGCCGCCAAGAAGCTCGGAGTGAAGGTTCCTGAGTTCTTCATCGGCTTCGGCACGAAGCTCTTCAGCTTCAAGAGGAAGGGCACTGAGTACGGCGTTCGGCTGATTCCAGCTGGAGGCTATGTGCGCCTCATCGATGAGAACATCGAGGAGGGTAAGCCTGAGCGAGAGCTCCTCTCCCACATCGCTCCCTGGAAGCGACAGATCATCTTCGCAGCCGGTCCTGCAGTGAACCTCGTCCTTGGCTTCGTCATCCTCTTCGGCGTGATCCTCGGCTATCCCTACGACCAGCCCAATACTTCCATCGGAAGCGTCAACAGCTGTTCCTCGGAGGAAGTGGCCTGTGGTGCTAAGGCCGCTGGAATCCAGCCCGGGGACAAGGTGACCTCCATCGACGGACAGTCCGTGAAGGTCTCTGAGGACTTCGCCCCGCTGCTCAAGGGTAAGGACACCGCTTCCATCGATGTGGTCCGCGACGGAGATACCCTGAACTTCCCCGCCGTGCCCATCGTGGATAACCGCTTCGGAGTGAACCTCCAGTGGGAGTCGATCTACAGAGGACCCGGTGAGTCAGCTGCGCTCACTGTTCAGCTCGTGGATCAGTCCCTTCGGGCAGTGCTCAACATCCCTGCTCAGATCCCCGGCATCGCAGCCACCGTCTTCGCTGGCGCTGAGCGTGACCCCGAGAGCCCCGGAAGCGTGGTGGGTGCTGGCAACAGCTACGGACAGGTTGCATCCACTGATCAGCTCGATGTGAGCGACAAGATCAGGACCTTCCTCCTCATCGCCGGTGGACTGAACATGTCCCTGGGCTTCCTGAACCTCCTCCCCATCGGTCCCCTCGATGGCTCCAAGATGCTCTTCGCTCTCTTCGACAGCGTCCGGAGGGCCTTCGCTAAGATCCGCAACAAGGCCTACACTCCGACACCCTACGCTGTGATCAAGTGGGTCACGGTGGTCCCCACCTTCGCTCTCATCGCTGTGATGGCACTGCTCATCGCTGCTGACTTCGTAGCGCCGGTGAGCCTCTTCTAGTATTCTACTGGGATTGGCTGAGTAGGCTCCCTCGCCGTTTAGATAGACCTCTGAACGGCGAGGAGGCAAAGGCCATGGAGATTCGACTTTCAAGCATCAGCACAATCAGCGCCAGAGGAACGGTAGAAACAGTTGTCAGCCACAACCACCCGGGTAGGCTCCGAGAGCCCGGAGAGTGCCCAGCCTGCGATCAGTTCCACGACTTCTATGCCTTCGCCGCGGAGTAAGCGGCCGCGGATCGTCTACTTCTCCTCGGTGACTGAGAACACGAAGCACCTCGTGGATCGGCTACCCTTCGAGTCGAAGAGGATCCCCCTCCGCAGAAGTGATCCCTTCCTCCATGTGACTGAGCCCTATGTGCTCTTCGTCCCCTCCTACGGTGGGGGCCAGGAGAACAGCGCTGTTCCCAAGCAGGTCGTGCAGTTCCTCAACGACCGTCGGAACCGGGAGCTCTGCCTCGGAATCGTCTCTGCTGGGAACATGAACTTCGGTGAGCACTACTGCATCGCCGGCAAGATCATCTCTCAGAAGCTCCATGTGCCGGTCTTCTACCGTTTTGAGATCCGGGGCATGCCCGGGGACACTGAGCGCATCGAGCAGGGTCTCCGAGAGGTCTTTGAGCGCTATGCTGAGGGCAGGCTTGAGACAGCTGGAGCCCGCCCGTCGAGCATGGAGCTCAACCAGTAGGAAATAGCGCGACACGCCCGAAAGGTCAAAGAGATTTGACAGGGTCTCACAGCTCAGTATAGCATTGCTCTATCTCAGGGATGGAGCCAGGGACCCACAGCACTTCAATCCAAAATCACTACCTAAGGAACCAGGGTCCCCCGTGAACACTCTGCCTACCAATGTCATCCCCTTCCCGTCGAAGTCGGCCGCTGAGGCCATCGAAGCCGAGCTGGAGATCGAGCTCGATGCTCAGGATCCCACTCCCACCGATGAGCTTCAGCTCTGGTCCGCACTGACTCTGGGAGCGCTTCAGAAGCAGCTCACCGGCCACGAGGACGACCAGCGCTTCTCTGCCGCCAGGGCGCTCGTGGACAATCTCGCGAAGCAGTTCGCCTCAGCTGATCCCATCGACATCGCCAACTACTTCCTGGCCATCGAAGCCATCGCTAGCATCCAGGGTCACAGCCTCGACCGTCTCGACGAGCTCGAAGCCATCGACCCCATCGCCGCCTGACAGATCGCTCGCAGCGGAGTCAGAGTTGGTACTCTAGGAATCCACATCCTAGAACAGAAGCTAGTAGGAGAATTGCTATGAGAGACATCGCCATCATCGGATCGGGGCCTGCTGGTCTATCGGCCTCGATCTACGCTACCCGGGCGGGTCTCAGCACCTTCGTCTACAGCGGTAAGACATCTGGTGGGCTGCTCACCACCACAGACCAGGTCGACAACTACCTCGGCCTTCCCGGAAGCACCGGCATGGGCATGGCTAAGTCCTTCCTCGAGCACGCCACGAAGTTCGGCGCTCAGTTCATCAGCGGATCGGCCCTAGAGATCACTCAGGAAGCCGATGGAAGCTTCCTCATCCAGGATGACCTCGGTGAGGCTGAGCACTACCGGGCAGTGATCTTCAGCGCAGGCTCGCAGCCTCGGAAGCTCGGCGTTCCCGGCGAAGAGCTCGAAGGTGTGAGCTGGTGCGCAGTCTGCGACGGCACATTCAGCGAGGGCGAGGATGTCATCGTAGTCGGTGGCGGCGAGTCGGCAGTGGAGGAAGCTGTCTACATGAGCAACATCGCAGCCAAGGTCACAGTGCTGGTCCGGGGAGATGACTTCAGAGCCAACCAGCCCGCAGTCGATGCCCTGCTGAGCAAGCCCAATGTGGAGGTTCGCTACAAGACCTCCATCGTCGAGATCCTGGGAGATGAAGCAGTAGAGAGCGCCAAGCTCTCGGACGGCTCTTCCATTCCAGTCTACAGCATCTTCGAGGCCATCGGTCAGGTCCCTCAGTCCCATGTGGCTGAGAACCATGCTGCGATCCACGAGGACGGCTTCATCAAGCACTCCGAGACCGAGGGCTTCTTCGTAGCTGGAGATGTTGCCGACCCTGAGTACCGGCAGGTAGCAATCGCCGTAGGAGACGGAGCCAAGGCAGCAATCGACGCCATCCGCTGGCTTCAGATGAGCCCGCTAGCAGCTTCCTGAGATTGTTTCCAGGGTGTTTCAGTTTCCTCCCACCGTGTGTTAGAGTAGTCTTTCACCAAAGAAAGGAGACCGCCGTGAAGATGCTATCTCAGCTTCACAGTTCCGGCGCGGGCCACATCCGGTCCGATCGGCAGCGGTCTTCCTTCCTCAACATCGGAAGCCTCACAGGCTAACGGGCAAAGGGAGCACACCATGACGCAGATGCAGGTAGTCGGACGCTATCACACCAACGATAGCGGGAAAACACTGCCCTGCACAGCTGGAGTGCGTGAGTGTCGCTTCGTCCACGGAGACTCTCCCGAAGAGGCTGCCGAGAACTGGCAGGCCCAGATGGCCACCGAGCTCATCCCCGTAGCCTCCAGTCCCTACCGTCCCGAAGAGCGACTCGCCGCTCACAGGATGACCTCGCTGAAGGACATGGATGACAGCGCCCTCGCTGAGTGCATCGTCCTCGAGATCGATCAGCTCGGCATTGACACTGAGCCTATCTCCAACGCCATCGCTCTGGCCTCTGAGCTCCACGGCAATCAGTTCCGCAAGGGTACCCGGGGAACTGTAGCCAATCCTCCCTACATCGAGCACCCTCTTCGGAACACTCTGAGGCTCGTTAGACTCGGATGCTACGACCAGCCCACGCTCGTCGGCTCCGTGCTCCACGATGGGGTAGAGGATGGATCGAAGGTCTTCGCCAAAAGGCTCGGCTGGAGCAACAGGCAGGCTGCCGACGAGGGCGCTGCCCGGATCGTCCTTGCCGCCCACATCGAATCGACCTTCGGCGTCGAGACTCGGGAGATCGTCATCGCCGTGACCAACGAGCTCCCCGAAGGGGACCCTCGCACTCAGACGGTAGAGGAGAAGCACCGGATCTATGTGCAGCACCTCAGGGACCAGGTGCTCCACAGCCCCAAGGCCTTCCTCGTCAAGATGTCTGACTTCATCGACAATGCTACCGGGCTCTACCACGGCGTCGGAAGCCTCGATCCCGTGAAGCTTAAGAACCAGGCCACGAAGTACCTCCTCTCTGTGCCGGTCTTCCAGGAGGGCCTCGACTCTCTTGATCTTCCGATCTCTGAGCACAGCAAGAAGCTCCTCCAGAGCTCGCTCATTGAGACCGAGCGACGCCTTCGGAAGATCATCGACGGCTGGGATGGCACCGGCAAGATCTGACCATCTTTGGCCTCGAAAGTGCCCCGCTCGATAAACGATCCGAGCGGGGCACTTCTCTATGGAACACCCATCCACAATCGGATTTGACAGCCTAGAGCATCGATGAGACAATGGCTATAGCCCGTGCGCTCAGACTGGAAAATCAGTGCCCACAGAGAGCTAGATTCGAGGCACTTCTACGACCTCGAAGGCCGATCCTAGCCTCCGGGTTTAGATCAGCACAGGACCCTAGGAGTAGATCATGGAAAAGCGCTACCACACCAACGACAGTGGCAAGACTCTGCCCTGTAGCGCAGAGCTCCGCGAGTGCCGCTTCGTCCACGGAGCGACCCCGGAGGAGGCTGCCCAGAACTGGCAGAACCAGATGGCAGATGAGCTCATCCCCACCGCCGCGGCGTCCTCCAAGCTCAGCACCGCGGAGCTCCTCAAGAGCCGCTACGCTGGAACCTTCTTCGGCGAGGAGGGAGAGGCCCTGGACATGGATCTCCCCCTCGACGCAGGTACCGCCCAGGCCGTGGAGGCGCTCCAGGGTGCTGGCTTCCAGCCCCTCATCGTGGGTGGAGCGGTCAGGGACGCACTCCTCGGCAAGGCTCCGAAGGACTTCGACATCGAGGTCCACGGAGCAGAGAGCTTCGAAGAGCTCCGCCGCTCGCTGAAGTCCCTGGGAAAGCTCAACCTCACCGGCAAGTCCTTCGGCGTGATGAAGCTCCAGATCCGTCAGCCCGATGGGAGCCTCTCTGAGGAGATCGACCTGGCGCTTCCCCGCCGGGACTCCAAGGTGGGGGACGGCCACCGGGGATTCTCTGTGGAGGTCGATCCCCAGATGGGACTCCTGGAGGCAACTGCTCGCCGGGACCTCACGGTCAACGCGCTCTTCTGGGATCCTTCCTCGGGCCAGACGGTGGATCTCCACGGAGGCCTCGCTGACATGGAGGCAGGGCGGCTGCGCCATGTCTCGGAGGCCTTCTCGGAGGATCCCCTTCGAGTGCTCCGAGTCGCCCGCTTCGCCTCCAAGCTCGGCTTTGACACCCACCCTGAGACCGTAGCCCTGTCGAAGGAGCTCGTGCCTACCTTCGAGGAGCTTCCCTCCGAGCGAGTGGCCGGTGAGATGGGGAAGATGATCCTGGAGCCCTCACCCGCCCGGGGCTTCGGCTTCCTTCGAGACAGCGGCTGGGGAGAGCGCATGGGCATCCCTGCACAGTCCGCTGAGCAAGTGGCCGGAGAGCTCGAGCGAGGCCTGAAGATCGGCAGAGAGCTCGATGGACAGTCTGCTCGCAGGGTGCTGCAGATCGCAGTGCTCTCCGAGAGCCTGCCCCGGAAGAGCCGGGCGAAGACAGTGGGCTACTTCGCGGCCTCGAAGGCCGAGGGTCAGCGGGCTCTGAGGATCAGCGATGCGGGAGCCGTAGCTAGCCTGTCGAGCGCCGATGCTCGTCAGTGGGCCTGGGACAATCAGCAGATCACTGCCCGGGAGAGGATCTACCTGGACCACGCTCGAGGAGTGAGTGAGGCTGAGACTGAGAGCACTCTGAGGCGCTTCGAAGCGCTGGGCGTTCTCGATGGCCATGAGGCAGACAGCTTTGACTCCCAGGAGCTCATCGACAGCCACCGGGCCAAGAACCCGGGGCTCCGAGACGGTCCCTGGATCCGAGATATCCTACAGGAGCGCAGGACTGCTCAGTACTCTCGCTGAATCCACGGAGGGGCGGATTGACTTTCGCCCCTCCGTGATGTAGGGTTAGCCCTATGGCAAATCTTGCAGAAATCGCACTCCGCCGGCTCGATGGAGCTTACTTCGAGGGCAACCTCCCCGGCAACTCGGCTACATTCGCTGAGCGCTACCGAGTTCGGCTCCTCGGCTACAAGCTCGACGCTGTGGCCGAAGCGCTCTTCGAGTCCGCATCGGCGGCATCTCGGCTCGACTTCTTCCTCGCCCTGGAGACTCAGCTCCCCACCTCCCTGGTGAACCGAGCCAAGAGCACCGCAAGCTCGATCCGCACCGGCAGCGAGTTCGGTCAGGCCATGGCCAAGCAGCCGGGGAAGCTCACGGAGCTGCGCTCCATCGGTGAGCACGAGCTCGAAGATGTCTTCGGCCGCCTCGTCACTCAGCCCCTGCCCTACAGCGAGCAGGACCTCGAGGACCTCAAGGCCCTCGCTGACCGCTACTCCGTGGGTGACCGGCAGGCAGCTGCTCGGGAGAACAACGCCGTGCTCGCAGGGCTGATCCCCGACTACGACTGGTCTCGAGCCATGACCGTCACGGACGCTCTTCGGATCGCCGCTGTCTGGTCTGGCGGTGACCAGACCCTGGAGGTCGCTCCCCGCTTCAAGCTCAAGCGCTCACAGCGCCGGGCTCTGAGCCTCGCGCTGGAGTCGGTGCTGGAGCACAGCAGCTACGCCTACTTCGACATCGCTCGCCACAAGGAGCTGTGGAAGCGGCTCTTCACGGCCCTCCATGTGGGGGACTACAAGGTGCCCCGGCTCCAGGCAGCTGCGGGCATGCTCTTCGACGGTCAGCTCGGATCGGTGGATGCCCTCCTCGAGTACCTCATCCGGGAGGAGGACCTCGACGGTCTTCTCATCCACCTCCGATCCATGCCCGGTGTCTTCGCTCGGCGGCTCCACGAGCTCATCCGGAAGATGCCCGGCCGCCGTGCCGAGATCATCTCGGAGTTTGAGGCAGTTGCGGGCCGAGTGAGCACTCGAGTCCTCGTGCAGCTCCGAAACTACTTCGCTGGGCCGAGCAAGAGCGACGCTCCCAACCTGCCCTTCGCTGGAAAGTCTCGGAGCGCCCGCAATGGCTTCCTCGAGAACCGGAAGAGCGGAGACAGCAGCGATGTGATCGCAGCTGTGGACAGCGCGCTGAGCACCAAGCTCTCGGGCAAGAAGGTCTACATCCGCGAGGGTGGCGAGAAGATCGGCGTGATGACCTCGAACCGCTCCACCGCGACCGGCTCCCGGGCGATGGCCTCGGGCTCGCGAGTGAAGCTCGGCGACGACCCTGACTTCATCACTCTCTTCACCCACTGGAAGAACCTCGATGGCGGAGGCCGGGTGGACCTGGACCTCTCTGCGCTCTTCCTCAGCGAGGACCTGGGCCACAGCGAGCACCTGTCCTTCTACAGCACGACGAGCCCCCACGCTCGCTACTCCGGAGACATCACCGATGCTCCCAGAGGTGCTGAGGAGTACATCGCTGTGGATGTGGCCCACGCTAAGTCGCGAGGCTTCCGCTACATGGCTACCGTGGTCAACAGCTACACAGGTCAGAAGATCGGCTCGATCCCGGAGTGCTATGCGGGCGTGGCCATCGCGCAGTCGCTGAACTTCGGCGACTTCGACGCCGCAGCGGTGGAGGCACGCTTCGACCTCACGGCCGAGGGTCGAGAGGTCATCCCTCTCCTCGTGGACCTCGAGACCATGGAGCTCATCTGGGTGGATCTGGCCTTCGCCGGAGCCTCCAGCGGCGCCACCATGAGCGGAAGCAACAGCCTCGGCTCGGTGCTGAAGTTCATCGTGAGCTACCAGGGACTCACCGTGGGTGATCTCATCGAGAAGAGCGGCGCCGTCCTCGTGGACAGCGAGGCCGAGGCTGAGATCTCCATCGATCCTCGGATGAGCGACCAGGTGGCTCAGATCCTGGTCTGATCTAGTTCGCTCTCCATGGCCCGGCAGCATTCCCTTGAGGAGCTGCCGGGCCATGCTGCGTTAGAAATGAAGCAAAGAGACAAGCTCAAGGGAGGGCTACCATGGCCTACGGAGACATCCACAACAAGACTGGCACCATCTGTAAGGCGCAGTCAGACGCTACCTGCCCTCTGAGCACCGACGGTGGTCACTCTAGGAACGCAGACGAGTACATCGACATGGTCTCAGCTAGGGATGGCCTCGACGCCGAGAGGATCAGAGAGATCGTCCGGGAAGGCAATAGCCCCAAGGATGCTCTCTCAATCGTCAAGGACAGCATCGATAGCGAGCTCCCCAGATCAAAGCGCCCCTCCGCTCTGCGAAGCAATCCAGGGCTCCTCAACTTCCGGAAGACCGAAGAGCGCTTCGATCTCGCAAGCGCTGAGCCCGGCGACCGCTACTACGACGATGACGGAGATGTCTTCGTGGTCATCGCCGTGAAGCGCGGGGCCTATGCTGACCTCACCATGCTCAATTCCGATGGCTCAGCAGCTCTGCTCCCCAGCGGAAGGCCTGTGCCCAATGTGCTCGTGGACACCGATCCCAAGAGCAGCGGATCGATGAAGCTCGCAAGGCCGATGAGAAGCGAGCGCGGCATGGGTGGCCCAGCGGCGTCTAAGGCTATCCGGGATCTCCCCAGGAAGGGCCGCCTGGCTAAGGCCGCTGTGGGCAGCACGAGCTACACCGATGAGCGAGGAAACCCCAAGTCCATCCAGCTCGTAGCCCAGGGTAAGAGGCTCACAGACGAGAAGCGACTCAAGTTCGGCCGAGCTCTCTGGGCGGCCGCAGGCTACGATGTGGCCGAGTACGATTCTAGGCTGAGCTTCGACAACCTGACCTGGACCAACAGAAGGCTCGTGGAGCGCGAGAACTTCAGCTGGAAGACCGAGAAGGACGGCACTATCCACTACGGAGAGAGCGGCCGTCCCACTAGCTCGACCTACGGGCAGTCTGAACTCAAGGCTGTGGAGCTCTAGGTCGAGTTCGGCACTGCGGTTTGACATCCCGGCTGATAGGTGCGAAGATAGATAAACGACAATAGCATCTAACTCAGATTGGAGATGAGAACCATGGTCAACGCTCCCAGCATCTTCGTGGTGGACGACCTTCGACACTTCAAGGACGAGATTCTTCTCTCCGCCGACGAGGGTAGCTACTTCCGCATGTGCCGAACCTCCCAGAGCGCGGTGGAGACCCTGGACAAGGATCGCCGCCACTGGGATCAGTTCTGGTTCGACCACGACCTCGGCATGACTCCGGACGGCGAGGTGGACGACACCATGGCTGTGGTGGACTACCTGATCTTCCGAGAGCGCCAGGGTGACCCCGTCTCCGTGGGGAACTACATCATCCACAGCTCCAACCCCGCGGGCGTGAAGAACATCGCTCTGGCGCTGAGCTCCATCGGTCGAGACTGCGTGATCGTGGATCCCAGCAACTTCTTCTTCGTGCCTGAGACTGAAACACCTGCATCTGATATCCTGTGAGCGCACATGCTCACGGAGCTGCGTTAGAGACTCCTCTGTAGCGTTTCGATGAGCTAGGAGTTTCAGCATGGCTAAGGTGAGGTACCACCTCGGACCACAGGGTCCCGGCGTCTGCCGTGTGGACACAGACAATGCCCGGAGCAAGGGTTGCCCCTTCGGAGGAGATTCCGGTAGTGAGAACCACTTCGCCACCATGGCCGAGGCCGAGGTTGCCTATGCAGATCAGATGGAGGCCAGCGGCAACGGCCTTGTAGCAGCTTCCGCTAGCTCTACATCCAGAGCGACAACTCCAGATCTACAGACGCAGCTCCAGGGCGTTTTCAGGAACCGCTTTGACATCCTTGTGGCCGACAGCTACTACGGCGTTAGCGCTGATTCCGAGGGTGGCTTCGTGGCCGATAGCAGCGAGGGGCTCGAACGGCTCAAGAGTCAGTTCGTAGCCAGCGTGGATCACGAGATCGATCCTGAGATCGACTACGCCGATGAGGATCAGCTCGTGATCAGCTCTGTCCACATCGAGGAGCTCGGCATCAACATCAAGAACCAGAACATCGAGGACGATCTACAGTCGCTCCACGATGACCGGGAGATGGTGGCCGCCAACGGCCGGGAGTACTGGCACTGAAATTGATCGTAGAGGGAGTTGACAGGGCCTAGGGACCATGTTAGAGTGGATCCATCCTGGCTATGTTTCCAGCATCCTTCTACAACTTTTTCGGATAAAAAAATCAAAGCGGTTACGCTCTCTAGGATACCTCAACGGCCCTGCTTCGGCGGGGCCGTTGTGCTGTTGACAGGAGCTTCCTCCGGATGTAGCATGGACCCATGGAACAGGGATTCAGCACAGCAGGAGCGCCGGTAGTAGCCTACGCCGAAGACTGCGCCTATGTGCTCTCGGAGCTCAACGGTAGAGCGGTCCTCCTCAGCAGGGTCGGCGAGGAATTCGCCCCCTGCTCCATGTATGACTTCGGCCGGGTTGCCTGCACGAGCATTGCGCTCAAATCAAGCTGGAGCGCTATCCTAGAGCATCTCCCCGATCCTGGCACCCAGGAAAAGATCGCCCTCAGCGAGAAGCTCACCGGCGACTGGGAGCAGATCGAAGACTTCATCAGGGAAGAGATCCGCCCCGAGGGGATCAGCAGAGAGCTCTTCGACGAGCTCGTAGAGGTCTACAGTCGACTCTTCCCCGCCTTCGGTCACTGCAGTGACATGGCGATCTTCCTCTCAGACAACTACTACAGCTTCGATCCGGCCTGGGGCTTCCGGGGCTTTCACACGGCTCCCGATTTCCGAACACTCATCGAGGAGGCCTTCGGTATCTACCGGAAGGACCTTGCTCGGGCCGTGAGTAAGTCCAACGGCTCAGCCATGTCGATTCTCTCCTACTTCAAGGATGAGGTCAGCCCCGAGCAGATGGTGAAGCTCCTCGGGGGAAGTGAGCTCTTCGACGGCCACTCCGCCTGGGGCTTCCTCGGCGCTACCTACGACGAGATTCTCACCGAGCTGACTGGCTTCAGCAGACTGGCACCGACGCTGAGATTCAGACTCATCGAGGATCTCATGGAGCAGATCATGGTCGGCAGGGAGAGGGACGAGGATGAGGACGCGAATGGCTTCAGCACTGTGAACATCCTCCGAGACACCCTGGTGATGCTCGAGACAGTGCCCGAGGCTGAGCTCAAGCGCTTTCGCTCCGACAGGAACTGGGATCAGGTCCACGGCCGGGCAGTCGTGGCCTCGGGTGGCACTCTGGCTCCCACTCCCGAAGACATTCCCATTCCCAAGGAGCTCCTAGGGCTCGATGGAACACCCATGCTTGAGCACTTCAGACTGAAGCTTCTGCAGACCGCTGAGGAGTTCCTCCAGGCTGGAAGCAAGGCTGGTCTCTCCAACTGCATGGGCAAGGCTGGCTACTACACGAAGATGCGGAAGGGTAAGTCCTACTGCTTCGTCGCTCAGACCAGCTCTAGACTCGTCGCAGGCATCGAGCTCCAGAGAATCACCGAGGGCTGGAAGGTCGTTCAGGTCAACGGCCCCGGGAACCAAAGGCTCGGCTTCGCTAAGGAGATCGAGGATGAGCTTCTTCTTCGGCTCAACGGCAACACGGAGCTCAGTAGAGAGAAGGATCGAATCCGCCTAGATGCGGAGCGTGCTCGACGCATGGCTGAACGGGAGCGAGAGCTGCCTGCTGATGCTCACCGGCCAGTGATGCCCGTGATGCCTGAGGAGGTCTTTGCTCAGCTCCGAAGGGTTCCCGCTATTCCTCTAGCAGCTTATGTGGATGACGACAGAGCGCTCGCGGAACTACCTCTCGATTGACCCGAAGCCTTCGGCCATGTATCATGGTCCCATAGCATCCAACACTCACCAGACTACCAGGGAGAAACACATGTCCACACTTCTTGAGATCACCGTCAAGCGCTGGGCCGATGTCATCGAGGAGAACGAGCGCGACAAGGCGCTCATCACTCCCGAGCAGCTGAAGACCTGGGAGGACTTCGAGCGCAAGACCACGGCCAAGCTGAAGACCATCATCGAGAACTTCGATGGCCAGCCCCTCTCCGACACCGACAGCGACTGGCTCAAGGATCTCGGCACGACCATCGAGAACTCGAAGCGCGTCAGCCGGGATGAGCTCGAGGCTCAGAAGGCTGAGCGCGAGGAGAAGGAGCGCCTCCGCATCCAGGAGGAGAAGGAGCGCAAGGAGGCTGAGGAGCGCAAGCAGGCCGAGGTCGTCCAGACCAAGGGTCGCCTCTTCGACATGCTCGGCGCCAAGTCGAACGCCCCTAAGCTCGACAAGAACTGAGGCAACGGCCGTGGCTTCCGACTTCACAGGTTCCTCCGGAGAGGACTCGCTGCGCTCAGTAGCTAGCTCCATTCCGGAGCGGCCCATCGAGGCTGGGAGCTACAGCTGGGGTTGGGTTGACTACAGCGACTACGGCCAGGACGGCAGGCCGAACTCGATCCATGTGACCATGCTCGCAGATCCCCGTGACGGTAAATCTGTGGCGAAGCTTCGGCGCTGGATCGCTCGGCCCCACTGGCTCAACATGCTGCTCTGCTACGGCCCCGTCACCCTGGGAGCGCTCGTGGTGAGCCTCATCGGCAATCCAGGTGAGAATAGCTGGCTGAGCCACCTGGCGCTGGCAACCACGATCTTCAGTGGCTGGCAGGTCTGGAAGCAGACCCGGAATACTCGGCTCCTCAGCAATGTGCTCCGGCTCGACGCTGATCGGAATCTCGAGAATTACAGCGCTGGCCGGAGGTTCCTCGAACTACTCAGCGCTGAGCGGCTCCACCGGGGTGAGCTCTCGGCCTACTTCAATCTCAGAGCTCAAACGACGGAGATCGCAGCCATCCTCTCAGACGACGGCTACTGAGAGACCACATTTCCCCACGGTGGACCCTCGAAGGTGTCTTAGATCGCAACCTAGGGCCTCTGAGGAACAACTCCTGCTGAGAGCTGAGCTCATCGGAGTCAAAGTGGGATAGCATAGCACCGAACCGAAGGCAGAGAGGCAGGGACAGACAGTGAGCACTCACTTCATCATCCTCGCAGCCGGGCTCGGTAGCCGTCTCGGAGGCTCAGTTCCGAAGCCCCTCACAGAGCTCGAAGACGGCAGAACCATCCTGCAGCAGCAGCTCTCCAACATCGTCTCAGTCTTCGGCGAAGAGGCCCTCAGTAGGACAACCGTCGTCGTGGGCCACAGAGCTGACGAGCTTCGAGCTGTGCTTCCAGGATCTGTCTCCACTGTGACCAACCGTCACTACCGGACAACCAACACCTCCAAGAGTCTTCTCCTCGGGCTGGCTTCGCTCCCCTCCGAGAGTAGCGCGCTCTGGCTCAACGGAGATGTGGTCTTCGATGCTGAGATCCTTCGCAAGGCGCTTCCCCTCATCGAGGCTGAGAGCTCCTTCGTAGTGGTCAATGAGGGCCGCACAGCTGAGGAAGAGATCAAGTACAGGCTCGACGAGCTCGGACTGATCAGCGAGATCTCTAAGACGGTCAGAGGCGGAATCGGCGAGGCCGTGGGCATCAACCATGTGAGCACTGACTCCATGCTTCGATTCTGTCTCGCTCTGGAGTCGGTTGAGCTCAGCGATTACTTCGAAGCTGCGATGGAGCGAACCATCCAGGAGGGCATGGGCTGGATTCCCCTCTCAGCGGGAAGCTCCTATGCAGTGGAAGTTGACTTCCCCGAGGACCTCGAGAGGGCCAACAGCGCTCGATCTTCGCTCTGACTTAGGTAGGCCAGAACTGGGCCAGAACCCCCGAATCTACGGGGTTCTGGCCCAGTTCTTCGTTTTCGGGCCGATGTCCATGCAGAAGCATGAACGCTTTGATATGTGTGCAGTACTGCTTGTCAGGCACTAAAAGTCGGTGCTTTGATATGCGGGAAGTCAACTACTGCACCTCCGCGTGTTGACTAACTTCTTCCCTTAACTGGAGCTAATACACATGAAGAACTTCCTCAACTCGCTCGAGACCAAGCGCGCCGCTGCCAAGGAGGAGGGTGGATTCTCCCTCATCGATGTGGTCGTCACCGTCGCCATCATCGTCGCCCTCTCCGTGGGTGGATTCGTCTCCTACTCCGGCATCGTCAACAACGCCAAGGCTGCTGCAACCACCTCGGCTGCTGACCAGGTCTACACCGCCCTCGCCGTGAACGCCAACGACGGTGGCCTCGCAGACCCCATCGCCGCCTACAACGCTTCCTCGGACGCCATCAAGGTCTACTCTGACTCCACCGGCCTCAAGGTCGTCGCTGTCAACAAGGCCGCTCTCGCCAAGGGTGCTGCAATGCCCGCTGACTACGCTGCAGCCACTGCTCTCGACACTGTCAAGAACAGCGCAACCGACTTCGTCGCAACCCGCGGCTGATCTGCAACTTCTGATCAGCTCGTAGTCTGAGCAAAAGGAACGCCTCTGGAATTGTCTTCGGATGAATCCAGAGGCGTTCTTTTCATTTTACCAAGAGCACTCGAACGAAACGATATGGAGTCTCGAAGGCCCCTCTGGGCTATTTGGTCTTAACAAGCTTTGGAGATAAGCAAACATGGATAGTCTGAAGAATAGAGTCTCGAGGCTCCAGAACAGAGAAGCAGGATTCTCTCTCATCGATGTGGTGGTCACGGTCGCCATCATCGTCGCCCTCTCCGTGGGAGGCTTCGTCGCCTACGGCTCACTCGTGAGCAACGCGAAGCAGGGAGCTGTCGACTACGCTGCTTCCAATACCTACAGGTCTGCAGTCGTCTACGAGAACGATGGCGACGACAACACCACCGCATGTAGCGCAGTGGATGAGTACAACTCGAAGTCGCAGGGGATCGCTGTCTCGCTACTCGTGCCCTCGAACGCCACTCAGGGTCCCGATGACGCTCCCGTCTACTTCGGTAAGGATGACGCCAGGAACACCTACACCTGCTGATTAGATCCGTCTTCAGCAGTAAGCTATCCGCTCCTAGCCTCAGGGCCTAGGGGCGGATAGCTGTTTCTACAGCTACGCTGCGGTACTATGGGCTGATATGGACACAGCGTTCCCTCTACCGACAACTCGGAGACCTCCCATGAAGAAAAGACTCGCAGCTACGAGCACATCTCGTCGAGCCTCCTTCGACGAATCTGGATTCACCATGGTTGAGATGGTTGTGGCCATTCCCATCGTTGTGCTTGTGCTCGGGCTAGTCTTCACATCCATCGGTGTGACCGCAGGGCTCATGGGCCAGGTCACCAAGGGTGCTGGGTCAGCCCGGGTGGGCAGCAGCCTCACGGATCAGCTCTCAGCAGCCAGAAACTGTGCAGAGGTGGGAACAGTCATCACAGCTGCGAGCGCTTCGACATACAGCGAGAAGTTCGCCGTGAGCTTCCCCGCGCCCTACAGCTGTGTCGAAGGAAAGCCCTGGCAAATCTCCTTCGAGGTCAAGGATAAGGCCAAGGGAAAGTCCTACTACGCTAAGAAGATCACATTGGTGGCAGCATGATGGCCAAGCTCAGAGATAGAATCGCAGCTCGAAAGAGCGACGAGCGTGGAGTTACGCTCCTCGAAGCAGTCATCGCCATGGCGCTCTTCTTCGCAATCGGCGGCTCCTTTATCTATGCTTCGACTGTCGTGTACGGAGCTCGAAACCAGTCCATCAAAGAGAGCACCTCTACGATCAGCCAGACTGGTATCAGCAACAGCTTCAGAACAGATATGAGCAATGCCAAAGGCACTAAGCTCGTCAGTGCCAATAACCTCCTCATCGCAAGATCGGATGGGAGCTGTGTGAGCTGGACAATCAGTCAGCCATCGAGTGGCTCCCCTAAAGTTCTGCTCAGAGGTTCAGCTCAGGGCGCCGCTGTGGCAGCAGGAAGCAGCAGGGAGCTAGCCAGTGGTATCAGCGCCGGTGCGCTTTCGCTGGGACCTAGTGGCGCAGCGCTGAATCTCACCTACAGCAATGGAAGCAAATTTAGTGAAAGCGCGCCTCTGGAGCTTTCTGGATCAGACGGAGGGGTGTGCTGGTGAATAGGAAAACGGCTATGACTACGAACTCAAAGGGACTGAAGGCTCGCTGGGCAAGGCGTAGCGAGCGAGGTGCAGGCGGGCTTCTCCCCATTGTGGTCATCAGTGTCCTCATCATCACGATTGCAGCTTCTATGGCTGCATCCACGAGCTTTGCTGCTAAGGTCAGCGGAGCCCAGGTAGCCCAGATCAACAAGGAGATTGAGGCTAAGTCGCTGATCAACAGCTTTGTCTCAGATATTCAGGCAGTTAGCTCCACGAGCAATCCCAAGGGTAACGCTACGATCGATGGCGCGGGAACCTATCGCGTCTACTACAGTAAGTCTGCTACAAGACCCTCCAGCACCTCAGAAAGCGGAGTCGTCTTCATCAGCACAAATGGAATTCCCACAGACGCTCGCTGGCTACTGCTTGAGATGGACACTAAGACCTCGGGGAGACAGATCGCTGTTTTCAGCTATCTGAAGAAGGCTGGGCCGACCTTCGAAACTGCCATTAGCTGGTCCGGTCCGGTAAAGCTCACCGACAGCAATCTCAGGGCGGCTCCTGGAACCATGGGCCCGGTGTCGGTTGTGACCAGGGAGTCCGCTAGCACAGCCACAACGCAGTCTCTAACCGCATCGGGTAGCACCGTCGCCGCTGACATCTATGCGACCTACACGACGACTCAGACCGGTTTGAGTGCGGGTACAGTTCGAGGCAGCCTCTACTCAAAGTCAAAGGTCAACCTCACCAACACTCCCAAGGTGCTCGGAAGCGTGATTTCCGCATCATCTGTCAATGGCATTGCTGACATTGCGGGTGCTAGAACTTCGAACTCAACTGCCCTTCCCACTCCCCCGGGTCAGAATCCCATGAGGGTTGGGCTTCCGGGCGATTCCATAAGCCTTGCTGCAACAGACTGCTCTACCGCAGCTAAGCTCAAGGCTAAGCTTGAGTCGTTCACCACGACGGTCTTCATTACCAACGGAGATGTCTGTGCAGCCTCTAGCTGGGCAACTGAGATTAAGCCCAACGCTAAGATCATCGTCAACAGCTCAAGCTCAACGGTCAACTTTTCGATCTCCGGGCTCACCGTGAGCGGAGCTAAGGGGAGCCTCGGCTTTGCTTCTAACTTCGGTCTGGTGTTCAGCAATGTGAACTACACCTCTGGAGCTACCGGACAGCTGATATCTGCTGGAAACGCAACACTGACGGGATCCACTTTCAATGGATCGATCACCAGCGTGGGCACCAAGGGTGGCACCCTGGATATTGGCACCAGCACGATGCTCTACACTCCAGTAGATGCTCCCAATGCTTGCTTCACTACAGGCTGTTCAACAACTACCGCCTGGAGTTCGGCTGCTAATCGTCTCGTCCAAGTCAGCTAACGCTAAGGATAATTCAACTGATGACAATGCTAGAGACCAGTCTTCCTGATCTTTCTCCCTCCATCGACAGCTTCCTCAAGAGGGGCTTTGAGATGGGCGCATCCGATCTCCATATGTCCTGTGGAAAGAGACCTAAGTACAGGATCGATGGAGATCTCAAAGACAGCGCAGAGATCTTCACCATCGATCCTCAGTGGATGCGCCGCGAGATGGAATCCATCATGAGTGATGAGCAGAGGGCTGAGTACGCTCAGTACAAGGAGCTCGACTTCAGCCACAGCGTTCAGGGCTACGGTCGCTTCCGAGTGAACTTCTACATCCAGTCGGGCACTCCAGCAGCTGTTTTCAGGTCCATCCCAGATCAGATCAAGACAATCGATGAGCTCGGTCTACCCCAGTCGCTCACGGACATCACTCGAAAGCCCAACGGCCTTGTGCTGGTCACCGGCCCCACTGGCTCCGGCAAGTCTACGACCCTCGCAGCGATGATCGAGGAGAGGAACAGGAACTACAAGGAGCATATCCTCACCATCGAGGATCCAGTAGAGTTCATCTACTCGAGCAAGATGGCCCTGGTCAATCAGCGAGAGGTCGGAAGCGACACCTCGAGCTTCCACGAGGCTCTTCGGCGGGTGCTTCGACAGGATCCCGATGTCATCCTCATCGGCGAGCTCCGAGACCCCATGACTATCTCCATCGCTCTCACAGCGGCTGAGACTGGCCACCTCGTCTTCGGCACGCTGCACACTCAGTCGGCTGCAAAGTCCATCAACCGGATCATCGACTCCTTCTCGCCTGAGCAGCAGGGTCAGATTCGCTCACAGCTCGCTGATACCATCCAGGCCATCATCTCGCAGTCACTTCTGAAGCGCAACGGCGGTGGACGAGTGGCAGCAACTGAGATCATGGTGCGGAACGCGGCAATCGCTAACCAGATCCGCGAGGGTAAGACCAACGGCATCAGGGACACGATTCAGGGTGGTAGGGCTCTGGGCATGCACACTCTCGACCAGGATCTCAAGCGGCTCGTCTCGGAGAACCTCGTCACCAAGGAAGAGGCCTACGACTACCTCACGGACAAGGAAACCTTCAAGAAGGGTGTCTACTGAGTCTCTGCGGCAAGTGGCGGCAGTACTCGGGTAGGATAGCAGCAACAGTGGACAAGAAAAGGAAGAGCTCCGATGGCAGATGACCAGGACGCATTCAGCTACATAGCCCTGGATACCGCGGGCAGGCGAAAGCGCGGCACCATCAAGGCTAGCTCTCAGGGGCGAGCCTATCAAAAGCTCATGGCTCAGAGCCTTCAGCCCCTCGAGGTCAAGGGTATGTCTGAAAGCCTCATGAGCAAGGACTTCCAGATCCCTGGCCTTGAGAAGAGAGCAAAGCTCAAGGCGCTAGTAATCTTCACGAAGCAGTTCGCTCTGCTCATTCAGTCTGGAATGCCACTCCTCGAGTCCATCAATATCTCGACGCAGCAGACAGAAGACCCCGTGCTGCGCACAGCGCTGAAGTCAGTCTACAGCGATGTGGAAAAGGGAAATTCTCTTTCCGGATCCATGGAGAGACACCCGAGCGCCTTCCCGGGGCTTCTGACCTCCGTGGTCCGAGTCGGTGAGGAGGGTGGTTTCCTCGACGAGTCCATGAAGTCCATGTCTAAGACCTACCAGACTGAGCTGGAGCTCAAGCAGCGAATCAGATCAGCTATGACCTACCCTGTGATTGTCGTGGGTGTCGCCATGGCCGTGCTCTCTGCTATGGTCATTTTTGTGGTTCCTATCTTTGCTGAGATGTTTGAAAATCTCGATGCCGACCTCCCCTTTGCTACTCAAATTCTCGTGGCAATCTCTGACAAGGCTGTCATTATCTTCCCCATACTCGTAGTGCTCATCATTGGCTCTGTGCTCTTCTACAGGTACTTTAGCAAGGAAGAGTGGATGAAGAGCAAGGTGGACGACTTCCTTCTCAAGGTGCCCATCTTCGGCCCGATCACTACGAAGACGGCCATCGCTCGATTCTCCCGTAACCTCTCCATGATGCTCAATGCTGGCGTGCCACTGACGGCAGCACTGAGGCTCGTCTCCACCACATCCAATAACTACCACATTGAGAAGGCAGTCACTAAGGCAGTCGAGGCCATGGAGAACGGCTCTAGCCTCTCAGCTTCAATGGATGCCTTCACTATGTTTCCGCTGATGGTCCGAAACATGATCTCCGTCGGTGAGCGTTCAGGTTCGCTTCCCCCCATGCTGGACTCAGTTGCTGACTTCTACGAGGTAGAGACTAAGGAAGCTTCGGAGAGGCTTTCTGCCTCCCTGGAGCCCTTCCTCCTCGTGGTCCTCGGTGTGCTCGTCGGTGGAATGCTCTTTGCTCTCTACCTCCCCATGTTCTCTCTCTTCGCTAAGATCTCGGAAGGCTGATCCGTTGGCTCTCACCGCACTGACCATTTTTCTAGCCTTCCTCGTAGGAGTCGGAAGCTACTACATCGCTCGAACCACTGTGGAGGGTCGTAGACTAGCGGCTGGCGAGCTCTCCCGGGAGGACTTCCTCGAGGACGATGGCGAGGAGAACAGGCACCTCCTCAACTACATGATCTCTGGGCTCTTCATGGTCATCGGCTCCATGCTGACCTTCAGCCTTGTGAGGCCGCTGGGATGGACTGACTACTACAGTTTGCTCATCGATGCTGCCATCCTGGTCTTCCTTTCGACCGGCATCGCTCTGAGCTGGATCGACTTCGAGCTCAAGCTTCTGCCTACGAAGATGATCTACATTGGAGGCGGCGCAACCCTCGCTCTCCTCCTGGCTGCTGCGGCAGTGAGCGGTAACTGGTCGCTCCTCATCCCCATGGCCGTGGGTGGAGTGTTCTATTTCCTCTTCTACTTCCTGATCTGGTTCCTACAGCCGGGCGCCTTCGGCTACGGAGATGTGAGGCTCAGTTTCTTCATCGGAGCGACCCTGGCGTTCCTATCTCCCGCCAGCGCCATCGTCGGCTTTGCGGCTGCCTGGATTCTTGCCCTCATCGGCATCGGTATCGGCACAGCTTTCGGCATGATAGGTAGGAAGACACAGATCGCCTTCGGACCCTGGATGGTCCTGGGCGCTATCGTCGGCCTCTTCTGGGGTGCGCCGATAGTAGCCATGCTGGCACTCTAAGGGTGGATCAGCAAAGAAAAAGACGGAAACAACGGCAGGGAGTCGGATGAGTAAGGTAGTAGCCCTCGAGATAGCGGCCAACGCTATCAGGGCAGCCGAGGTGTCCGGCTACAGAACCAAGAAGCCCAAGCTTCTGAGGACAGGCGAGTTCAGACTGCAGGAGGGCATCGCAGGCGAGTCACAGGTCCACGAGACTGATGCCTTGAGCGATGCGCTGAAGCAGCTCTGGACTGAGTCCAAGTTCAGCACAAGGAATGTGGGTCTCCTCGTCAGTGGAAGGCGCTTCATCGTGAGACCCCACACCACTGGCCAGAGCTCCATGGAAGTACTTCGCAAGATCCTCCCCTACGAGGCTCCCAACGCCTTCCCGGATCAGGTATCCGATCTCCTCTTCGATTTCTACCCCACTCACAGCGTGAGCACGAAGGCTGGAACAAAGACCGACGGTCTCGTGATCTCCAGTCCCTCGGAGCCCATCAGTGAGCTCGCCTTTGCTCTCAACAGGGCTAAGCTTGCCCTGGAGTTCGTAGACTTCACTCCCCTGGCTGTGACTCGCTGGATCCGCAACAATCGGAGCGAGCAGAACTATGCTCTGGTAAACATCCGGGAAGAGAGCACAGACATCGTGATCGTGGAGGCAGGAATGCCTCGCACCGTCCGAGTACTCTCCAAGGGCCTCAACTCGAAGCGTAGAAGGCTAGGGCTAACTGGGGTCGACCACTCTCCTCTACTCCGTCGGGATGTTCTCGGTGAGAATGGAGTCAAGGTCCTGGTTCAGGACATCGGCCTCACGGTGAGAACTCAGTCTGAGGAGATCGGCGGAGAGCTCGAATGCATCTTCACCAGCGGACCTCGAGCCGAGGATCCGGAGCTCAGGGCTAGCATCAGTGAGCAGTTTGGAATTCCCGTGACTCCTCTCTACATCGACTCAATTCCTCAGGATGAGGATGAAGAGCTCAATAGGAAGCCTAGCTTCGACGAGTTCGTGGCAATGACTGGAGGGATGCGCTGATGGCTGAGTCATTCTACGGCAATCTCATTCGCAGCATCGGTGACAAGCTCAGTGGTGCCAACAAGCCCGCTAAGGAGCCCAAGGCCCCCAAGGAGAAGAAGTCCAAGGAAGGTACTCCTGCTGAGCCCAAGGCCGCTAAGCCCGCCAAAGCTGGCAAGGGCATCCCCGTCGGAAGGGTCCTGGTCGACCTCACACCTGAGGCCTATCGAGATGCCATCAAGACTCGTGAGCTCAAGAAGAACTGGGTCTTCGTCGTCGCTGGCACCTTTGCACTCTCCGTGCTTGCTCTCAGCCTGATCTTCACATCTGGACTTCCGCTACGGACAGATCTGGACAGTAAGCTCAACACCAACACACAGCTTCAAGCAGCTCTCGGTCAGTACCAGGACATCAATCAGGCTGTGGATCAGATGGGCGCGACGAAGGACAAGCTCAATCAGGCAGCCGGCGGCGAGATTGACTGGTCAAGTTTGATCAGCTCACTGGAGGGCGCCCTACCTTCTGGGACCTCAGTGAAGTCCATCGGAATCAACATCAATGCGTCAAGCTCTGAAAAGTCAGCTGCCATCCTCATTAGCTTCGTGGCCGACAGTCCTCTGGGCTACGCTGATACGCTAAAAGCTATCCAGTCTGCCCAGGGTGTCTCCAATGTACAAGTAGGAGGCCTTACATCTACTGACGGTGGATATTCATTCTCCGCAACAATGGACTACGACACCTCTATCCGCACCAATCGCTTCGCCCCCTCAACAGCTACTGGAGGTAACTGACCATGGCAATGGGCAAAAGAACAGTCAATAGCCTCGGAGTCCTCGGAGTTGTCCTCGTGCTGGGAGGAGCCTACTTCGGGGTGGCCGCTCCACTCATCTCGGAAAAGAATTCAGTGCAGATTGAGCTCGATCAGGCACAGCAGCTCGAACTGAGCTACTCGGCAAAGCTCAAGAATTTCCAGAGCGGTGAGAATGACACGACTCGACAGGCAACTGAGACAATGGAGCTCTTTGACGGCCTGGTCCCTGATTCCATCGACATCGAAAGCGCATCGAGAGCAATCGCTGCTTCACTTCCCTCCGGCGTTACACTGAACTCCTTTACCTTTGGAGACACTCAGCAGGTGACCACAGTTACTGGAAGCCCCCTCGCTCTGACTGGATTCACTCCGCCCGAGAGCTTTGCAGCCGTCGAAGGTACTGCAGCGACGACAGCTCCTCCTGCAGAGGATCCCGTAGCTGCAACCGACGAGTCAGGAGAAACTCCTGTTGCCGAAGGAGCACAGGGTATAGATCCCAATGCCCCCGCGGCCGGATTCAATCGGATTCCTTTCACCATCGATGTGTCTGCTGGAAGCTACGCTGAACTCTCCGCCTACCTCAACAGCCTCGCAGAACAGCCTAGGCTGATGTCCGTAGTAAGCGTGGACTCTAGCCGCCCAGAAGGTGTAACTGCAAAGATCTATGCCTATGCATACTCAGGTCAGTGAGCCCAGTCGAGTACTCCATAGCCACTGACCACAGGATGCCCTCTGAGCGCCGGAGAGCAGCAGATGATACAACGCCATGGGACAGAGATCCTATGGGCTTAGACTTGTCTCCAGAGCATGGGGACTCAGGAGGACAGAGTAGGCTATGAGAAACATCCGGAGAGTACTATCCAGGATCGACGGGCTGAGCCCCGAGGTCATCGGTGAGGCCATCGAGCGCCACGGAGACACAGATGCAGCGTGGCGCTCGCTGCTCGGCTCAGAGGGCATCACAGAGGTAGATGTCTTCACCGCACTGGCTGAGTCCATGTCAGTGGAGTTCGTGGATGGCCGCACGCTGAACATCCCCGACGATCTCGTACTGAGAATGCCGAGTCAGCTCTGCCGGGATGAGCGACTAATCCCCATCGAGGTCCGAGACGAGTACCTCTTCGTGGGCACGGATGACCCCACCAACCTCGAGGCCTTCGACAACCTGCAGGCAGCTACCAACCTCGTAGTCGTAGCCAGCGTGATGACTCCCTCCTCGGTGAGCACCATCATCAACAAGTACTTCCGACAGGACGCTGAGATCACTCAGCTCTCCGAGCAGCTCGAGTCGGTCTCGGACAGCTCTGACGATGTGCTCAATGAGGACCTCACCGCTGATGACGAGGGAGACTCCCCCATCGTCCGCTTCGTGAACCTCCTCATCATGCAGGCCATCCGGGACAGGGCATCCGATGTCCATGTGGAGCCCACCGAGAACGAGCTCATCGTTCGGTACCGGATCGACGGAATTCTCCACACCATGCAGAAGGCCGACCGGGGAATCAAGCGGGGTGTGATCTCTCGGCTCAAGGTCATGTCCGACATCGACATTGCTGAGAAGCGGAAGCCCCAGGACGGTCGAATGACCATCACCAGCAACGGCAAGAAGGTGGATGTCCGTGTGACCACCCTGCCCACGGTCTGGGGCGAGAAGATCGTCATGCGAATCCTCGACTCCAGCTCCATGCTGGGAGACATCAAGTCGCTGGAGATGTCCCCGCAGAATGAGGAAGTCTTCCGGAAGGCAATCACCAAGCCCCACGGCCTCGTGCTGATCACTGGGCCCACCGGCTCTGGTAAGTCGAGCTCGCTCTACACCGTGCTCGAGGAGGTCACTGACCCCTCCATGAGCGTGGTCACGGTCGAGAACCCCATCGAGCGCAAGATGCAGGGCGTCAGTCAGATCCAGGTCAACAACAAGGCTGGAATGACCTTCGCTGTGGCGCTGCGCTCCATCCTGCGAGCAGACCCTGACATCGTGCTCATCGGTGAGATCCGAGATGAGGAGACGGCGAAGATCGCCATCGACGCCTCCATGACCGGCCACCTCGTGCTCGCTACCCTCCACACCAACGGCGCTCCCGAGGCTGCAGCCCGGCTCATCGAGATGGGCGTCGAGCCCTACCTCGTAGGGTCGTCTGTATCCTGCGTGGTTGCCCAGAGGCTCGCTCGGAGGCTCTGTGAGGACTGCAAGCTCCCCCTCGAAGTCGAAGCAGGTGCGCTGGATCGGATGAGCTTCCCCGAGGGCCTTCGGGGAACCACGATCTACCAGCCCATCGGCTGCCCGAGCTGCTCTGACACTGGCTTCAAAGGTCGAATCGCACTCACCGAGGCAATGGCCATGGACGATGAGATCGAGAGGCTCATCCTCGCTGGAGAGTCGGCTCGTATCATCAGGAACAACGCTGAGTCCCGGGGACTATCCTCGCTGAGGCAGGACGGGTTCCTCAAGGTAGCCCGGGGAATCACCACAATCGCCGAGGTGCTCCGAGTCACCACCTGATCGAAAACTGCTGCGAAGCGAACCGCCGCACTGAGCTCTCGGGAGCCGGTGCGGCGGCCTGCGTTGGCCGGAGTTCCCTGTGAGCATGGTAAAAGGTCACCATGGCTCGCTCCTTTCGTGATGATAGGCCCATCGGATCATCTCGCAAAGAGGGCTGATCCTTCGACAGATGAGAAGAGCTGCCTATGAGAACCATGACCAGAAGCTTCGCCAAGGTCGGCGCAGTGATCGCCATTTCGAGCATCGCTCTCGTGGGCTGCACCAGCACAGATGCTCCCGCACCCAAGAACAACAGCTCTTCCTCCACGGAGAAGCCCCGGGCTACCAAGAGCCCGAAGTCAGCTGAGGCAACCGCCGACGGTGCCGCAGCGCTCGCCAATGAGTTCCTCGCAGCAGTGATCGAGGAGAAGCCCGATCCCTCGAACTTCAAGCCACCCATCACTCTCACTGAGGAGCAGAGCGAGCAGCTCATCCTCGATGGAAAGGTCGATGGCGTCAGCGATGAGGATCTCCAGGGTCTCGTCGACTACCTCTACGAGAATCACCCCCTCGGCCGCTTCGTCTACTTCGATGATGAGGCCACCACTCAGCAGAGGCTTCAGGCAATCTCTGCGCTGGTCCTCGTCCAGAGCTTCGCCGCAACCGTGAGCGAAGATCAGGCACCCAAGAAGATCGCCGCCGAAGATGTGGTGATCGATGAGTCGGGAAGCGAGCCCACCGCTTCCTTCGCAGCAAGTGGTACCGAGCTTGCTCCCACCATGATCTTCGTGGATGGCAAGTGGCAGATCGACGGCCTTGCCCTCCTCGAGAGCCTCGGCACAGCAACCGGAAATGAGGCAACCCCCGCAGAGGGAGAGCCGGTTCCCGCTTCGTAGCGTCGATGGCGGTACCTATGGCCCTGGAGGATTCGATCACTCCAGGGCCATAGTGCATTTAGGCATCCTTATGAGCAGCCTTCATAAGGGTATAGGTTATATCTGCCAGATATAACCATATAGGTTAACTCTTTCCCGCAGAAAATCACTTCAGCACAGCCTTTCCACAGCTGTGATAGGATGTATCCAAGCGCTTCTAGCCGGAGGGAATCCCATGGACAGAACTACACTCGAAGCACGGGCAGCAGAGGCCATCGCCAAGCTCCCCACGGATCTCGAAGAGCTCATCGAGCGAGGTAAGCTCATGGAGCGAGCCTCAGGCAACCCCGAAGGTGCCGTACCGATCCGAGAGCATCTCGACGCCCAGGGCAAGGGCGGGCTCTTCTACAACTACGCTGACGGCGGAGGCAACGGCGACAGCCTCTGGATCATCCCCGGCCACGATGGCCTAGAGGCGCTCTACCTCTGCTACGACCACGAGTCCTCGCTGAACTTCTACGGCTACGATGCCGGGGAAGACTTCGAGTACCAGAGTCGGCTCTACAGCGATCTCCCCCTGGACCTCAAGGAGCTCCTCGCCGACGGACCCGAGGGCGAGCTCCTCACCATCCAGTCTCCGGAGGGTGACTGCCACTTCTACCACGGCTCGGCCGTGTTCTTCCTCCAGGACGGCGAGTGGACTGCACCTGAGAGCTATCTCGGCCTCGTGCTAGAGATCGGTCAGGATGACGGCGGACTGCGCTACCTCTTCGACCCCGAGGACAGCGAACACTTCCTAGAGGATTGATGGTTGCGAAGGTCAAGTGTTCTGTGTAGCATAGCACCCATGACCACCACATTCGACCTTCGCACCGCGATCCTCTCCGAGGGCTTCGCCGATGAGCTCCGCAGCCTCCGCGCTTCGGGTAGGCTCAAGGCCGTGCTCCCCGAGCTCGCCGCCATGGAGAGCGACTCGAAGCGCCACAAGGACAATGTGGAGCACTCGATCAAGGTCATGGAGAACGCCATGGAGCTCTCCGAGGACCCCGAGGACGCTGTGCTCTTCGTAGCCGCGCTCTTCCACGATGTGGGCAAGCCTCAGACGCTTGCCTTCGAGGGCGGTCAGGCAACCTTCCGGAACCACGAGCATGTGGGTGCCGGCATGGCTCGCAAGTTCCTCGCTCGCTACGGCTTCTCCAAGGCTGAGATCAAGGAGATCACCGTGCTGATCCGGGAGCACATGCGGGGCCACACCTTCAAGGAGGGCTGGGGCGACTCGGCAATCCGGCGGCTCGCCACGGAGGCTGGCTCGACTCGACAGATCGAGCGGCTCGGCATCATCTTCGCCTCGGACGCGACCACGAAGAACGAAGCTCAGCGTCGCCGCTTCCGGGCCAACGCCCTGGAGCTCCGGGACGCTATGCTCGAAGTACTGGAAGCAGATGCGCTGAAGGCTCGGCGACCTGCCATCGACGGTGTACGAATCATGGAGCTCACTGGCCTTAAGCCTGGCCGGGAGCTCGGTGCCATCATGCGCTTCCTCAACAGCGAAGAGGGCCTCGCTCTCTCGGAGGAAGAGGCCATCGAGAGCGTCCGGAAGCTCGCTCAGTAGCCCGGTGGTCTGCTACAGCTCAGACTCGATATAGTGAGCTGTAGTAGATCATCGAGCAGAGAGTCGAGTTGGCCATGGTAGCATTCCGTGCAGGAGTGAGCCAGCGCTTCCGGAGGGTGGGATAGTAGACCTCCATGCTCAGCCTCTCCGCAGAAACCCTCAAAGCTCTCTCACGGTCCATCATGGATGTGGGAGAGCTAGAGGAGTATCGGGACGGCAGTGGAACTCCAGTCCGGCGCTACGAGTGCTCTGACCTCGAGGTGATCTTCGCCCGGCCAGAGGGCCGCTGGAAGTTCGTCGGATTGAGCTTCTGGCTCTTCGGCGCTAACTTCATCGTGGATGAGGTTGGAGCTGTCTTCGCAATCGATGAGGATGAGGACATGGAGTCCACTGACTCTGTCTTCACCATCTCCAACGGTGAGCTCAAGCTAGCCATCCGATCCTTCATTCAGTGGCGAGTCAATGTGGCCACGAAGCTTCGGATCTGATCTTCGCCGGGAGCGTTAGAGAAACGCGATATACTCTACTCCCGTATTCTGGAGGATCTACCCATGGCAAGCTACCACATCACCGATGACGGCCCCCGGGCCTGCACGACCACTCCAGACCGCTGCCCCTACGGCAGAGAGGGCGGGGAGCACTTCGACAATGTGGCAGAAGCTCAGACGAGCTACGAAGGCATCATGGAGGCCAAGCACGGCTTCGAGGGTGTCTCCAGGGCTCGGGAGAACCGCAACAGTGAGACCTACCGGCTCTATGTGGATCTCGAGGTAGCAAGTGCTGAGAGCTTCAAGAAGATCTCTGGAGTTGCTCGCTACAGCCGCTCAGCTCCGAGCAAGCAGCCCCGGGTTCCCTTCGCTCCGAGCGGCAGAAGCAAGGGCTACGACAGAATGCGCCGAGGGTTCCCCGGCCGCCGAGTCTCCAAGATGGCCGTGCGCAACGGACAGGAGCTCTTCGGCAGACTTGAGACAGCTCCGGACAACATCATTCAGATCCGCAGCGCACTGACTCGGAGGCCCGAGAAGGCCGCTAAGTAGCACCGGCTGAGGCATCGCATCTGCGATCCTGAGCGCGCAGCCTAGAGCATCGATCACAGCGATGCTCTAGGCTGTACTTCTGTGGTCTTGAGCCATGGTCGCTCCAGGAGTACTGCTTTCGCATCGTTACTCGCCGAGGTCGGAAAACGCACCGAAGTTGACCATTTGCTTTCCTCCAGGTGGCCATGATAGGATCGGGTCAAGTGAGCCCGTCCATGACCTACCATTGGAGCTAACCGTGAAGAGATCACTGAAGTTTTCCGCCGTTGCCGCCCTGGCGTCGGCCCTCGTGCTGACTGGCTGCACGGCCAGCGGCCCTGACGGAGACAGCGCTGCGCCCACCGATGGCTGCACGCAGATCGTCGTCGGCACGAGCTCCGAGAAGGTCAACCTCATGGAGGACCTGGGAGCTCAGTTCAAGGAGTCCGCGGAGCACAAGTCCCTGGACGAGTGCGCCACCGTGGTCCCCGTGAACCTCGCCTCAGGCAAGGGATCGGAGCTCTTCTCCGCGAGCACCTCCGAGTGGACCGTCGAGGGCACCCCTGCTCCCGTGATCTGGTCTCCCGCCTCCACCGTCTGGACCGACCGAGTCGCATCCATCGCCGGTGAGAAGGTCGTCGCCGGCGCTGAGTCCTTCGCCAAGACCCCCGTGGTCTTCGGCATGCCCGAGTCCATGGCCAAGGTCCTGGACTATCCTGCGAAGCCCCTGGGCATCAAGGACCTCCAGGCCCTCGTCGCCAACCCCGAGGGATGGGGTTCCGTGGGCAAGCCCATCTGGGGTTCCTTCAAGATCGCCAAGACCAACCCCAACAGCTCCACCACGGGCCTCTCCACCATCCTCATGCAGTCCTACGCTGCGAGCGGCAAGAGCGCTGACCTCACTGCTGCCGATGTGCAGGCATCTGAGGACTTCTCCCGGAGCTTCGAGGGTGGCACCATCCACTACGGAGACACCACTGGCAAGGTGCTGCTCAACCTCGCAGAGAACTCGACTGGCTCCGGCTCGACCTATGTGAGCGCCATCGCCCTGGAGGAGACCTCGCTCTTCAACTACAACAGCGGCAACCCCGACTCCCACACGGTGCAGCCCGGTGAGAAGCTCACCCCTCCCAGCGAGAAGCTCGTCGCCGTCTACCCCTCCGAGGGTACCATCTGGTCGGACAACCCCGCCGTGGTCCTCGGCGCTGACTGGGTGACCCCCGCTCAGAAGACCGCCGGTGAGGCCTTCCTCAAGTTCCTCAAGACCAAGGCTGCTCAGGAGACGCTCCCCAAGTACGGTTTCCGCCCCGTGGACGACACCGTGGATGTGAGCAAGTTCCTCAACGGCGCTGTGGGCATCGATCCCTCTCAGCCCGCCACCACGCTGCCGAAGCCCGAGGCCGATGTGGTCTCCGCGGCCCTCGACCAGTGGTCGCAGATCAGGAAGCCCTCGGCTATCCTCCAGCTCATCGACATCTCGGGCTCCATGGATGAGACCCTCCCCGACAGTAACCAGACCCGGCTCGAGGCGGCCATCGAGAGCTCGAAGAACACCCTGGGTGAGATCCGCCCCACCGACGAGATCGGCATCTGGGCCTTCACCACTGGGCTGTCCTCGAAGATCGATGGCAAGGAGACTCAGATCGCTGCTGAGATCCGACCCTTCGGTGTCCTCGGAGACGAGAAGGAGCAGCTCAAGAACAGCATCGATGACCTGCGCTACAGCACCAGGTCGGGTACGCCTCTCTACGACGCTCTGGATCTCGGCTACGACTACATGAAGGACCACGCTGAGACCGGTCGGATCAACGCCATCGTGGTGATCTCGGACGGCGAGGACACCGACTCGAAGGCCTCCATCGACTCGATCATCCAGCAGATCCGCAAGGACACGGGCGAGGGTGGCAACACCAAGCCCGTGAAGATCTTCGCCATCGGCTTCGGCGAGAACGCTGATATGACCGCTCTGGAGAAGCTCGCTTCTGCCTCCGGTGGTCAGGCCTTCGATGCAACAGACCCCGCCCGCATCGGCGAGGTTCTCAAGTCCGTGATGAACAACTTCTGAGCAAGAGCTCAGAGCAAAGGACAGCCACAATGGGAAAGCGATTCAGCTTCGCCGTCGCCCTGGGAGCGCTCATGGTAGCGCTCTCGGCGGCCCCGGCCTTCGCCGCAGGGGAGCTCGACAGCTGCCTCCAGGGAGATGCCCTGATCTGCCAGGTTGACGGCGCCTCCATCGGCAACAGCTCGGGCGTCGAGGCAGCTCTCCAGGGCACTGGAGCGAAGGTCGCCGTTGTCCCCGACAGCGACTCGGTGAGCGCAAGCCTCCAGGCCTCTCAGATCGCCACCACCAACGGCGTGGGCGAGCTCATCCTGGTCATCGACGGGGCCAAGAGCGACAGCTTCGGAGTCTACTCCGCCAGCGGCAAGACAGCCGATGTGAGTGAGGCTCTCTACGGTGCTGGAGCTTCGGACGGCGGCGAGGCCATCGCTTCGGTGGATCTGAGCTCGATCTACGATGCACCAGTGGCCGGTGGAGACACTGCCGATGCTGGAGGCAGCATCCTGGTTCCCGTGCTCATCGCGCTCTTCGCCATCGGCTTCGTGGCCTTCGGAACGATCTCCCGGGTAACTCGGAGGCGCTCCGAGCAGAGCGCCATCGCTGGTCGGCCTACCCAGGCCGCAATCGCTGCTCAGAGGTCGGTTGACCTCTCCGAGGATCTGAAGAAGGAGCTCTCGGGGCTCACCAGGACCATCGAGATCTACGGCCGGGACTCTGAGCCGCGGCTCCGGGAGGCCGCTGCGCTCCTACAGCCCATCCACGGCCACATCTACGAGCTCTTCGCCCGGATCGACAAGAAGAACTCCAGCCAGAACCGGGAGCTTGCCCGGGTACGCTACCTGAGCATCCTGAAGAAGCTCAACAGCACCCTGAGCAAGGACTACTTCGAAGACATCGTCCGGAAGCCCGACCTCTGGGAGGACAGCTCGGAGAAGATCAGCGCCGTGCTCGCTGCGCTCAGGAGCGTGGACCGGCAGATCATCGAGAACATCAAGCAGGTCAACAGCTCCAAGGAGCTTCAGTTCCAGGTCACCGTGGAGTCGCTGAAGGGGGCTGAGTCCACCTCGGTGGAGGACGCCTTCGGAGGACTCGAGGAGCCCGAGGACAAGAAGCGTCAGGGGCATTTCCTACGCTGAGCACACTGAGCTACGACATCACCCCCAGCCGGGTTGCGCTATCGGCTGGGGGTGGTGTACTATGGTCTCATAGCACTTATTCGCCCCTGACATAGGAAGACCCAATATCCATGTGGCTTCAGATGCTCTACATCCTTCTCCCCAGCGCCATGCTGGGGATCCCCGTCGTGGGCCATCAGCTCTCCAAATTCGCTCGCAGAAACGGTGCCGAGGGCCCCAAGGCCATCGAGGGCGGCTCCCGCTCCAGCGGCGCCCGCCAGGAAGCAACTCAGGTCCTGGAGGTCTCTGAGCTCCGGAGCGCTCCCGAGTACGGTGACCAGCGCTTCCGTTCCTCTCTGCAGGATCTCGAAAAGCGAGCCCTCGAGAACAGCAGCTGGAAGATCTACGGCTTCCTCCGCGCTCTGCTCGAAGAGCTCCGCGCCCTGGACACCAAGCTTCGGATCGACGGCGCCACTCAGCAGGCTCGACTGACCTATGCGAAGTACGCTCCGCTGATGAGCAAGATCGCAGAGATCTCTGCGAGCAATGTCTACGGCGACTTCGTCCGGAACCCCGACCACTGGAAGGATCCTCAGCGCAACCGGCTCCGAGTCGAGCTCGCTGTGGTCGCCCTGGCGAAGGAGGTCTCGGAGGACATCCGACGGCTCAACTCCTCTCAGGAGCTCAACTTCCAGGTCAGCGTGGAATCCATCATCGGCAAGGCTGGCTCTGCCCCTCAGGCTGCTGATCCCGACGACGCAGTGACAGCCCTCCTCGGAGTGGGCGGCGACGGTGTCTCCATGGACGAGCTCACAGGAGACATCGAGAGCCTGAAGTCAGTTGTCTTCAGTGAGGCTGCTGAGCTCGCCACCCGCAGGGCCGACGAGGAGAAGGCCGCCGAAGAAGAGCTTCAGGCGAAGAAGTTCCAGGGTGGCTCGAAGTCGGCGCTGGAGCTCCGAGGTGAGGAGCAGAGCGCACTGCGGCCCAAGCTCATCGACCGGACGCTCTTCAAGCAGACCTACACCATCTACGGCCCCGGGGACAACAGCAAGGACTACCTGGTCTCCTACAGCAACTCCATCACGGGTGAGAACACCTGGAAGAACTTCAAGGCCGTCTACGAAGCCGCTGAGTGGGTCGACAACCGAGTTCTGGAGGAAGAGAAGAAGCACAGCTTCAAGTGCGACTGCATCTACTGCCGAGCAGAATGATTTGACCTCGGCCAGCAATCCATGTAGCATTATCTCAATCAACATCCGTCCGAAGGATAGGAACACCATGACTGACAACGACCAGCCCGAGATCGTCCTCGACGACACTCAGGAGCCCGCCGTCCACGGAGATCTCGCGAGCTTCCTCTCCGGGGAAGAGCTGAGCGAGACCGGCCCCGCCACTCCCCTGGAGAAGACCCTCGCCAAGGTGGACAAGACCAAGGAGCTCGCGGCCAAGACTCCGGCCGAGGCTCACTTCCACTTCCGTGAGCAGCTCACCGAGAAGCAGCGCTCCGACCTCGAGAAGCACGCTCCCCAGGTCGCCGCCCGCTTCATCGGCGATGTGAACCAGGTGATGACCTTCGGCAACGGCACCATGGAGAAGCTGAAGAACACCTCCCGCCAGATGCTCGAGGCTCAGAAGGCCGTCGAGCTCCCTGCCGCCGACGAGATCGTCAACGACCTCCTGCGTGAGCTCGACGGCTTCCAGAAGAAGTACGGCAACGCTCGCTTCGAGGAGTTCGGCAAGAAGGTCCTCGGACTCTTCAAGACCGCCAAGTACTCGGTCACCACCATGAAGCGCGAGATGCAGCCCCTCGAGGACAAGCTCGACATGGCCGAGGTCAAGCTCGAGGAGATGGACGGCCAGCTCGCCGACAATGTTGCCCGCGGGCAGCTCCTCCACCGTCAGACCCTGGAGCAGATGAACGAGGTGGTCATCGTCCTCGCTTCGCTGGAGGAGATCATCGAGAACATCCGCTCGGAGTACCGGGAAGCCGACTCGATCCTGCAGACCGGCTCTGCCGAGAAGAAGGACCATGTCGAGTACAAGGGCCGCACCATCCCGATCAACGAGCTCCAGGAGATCCACTCCAACCTCTCGATGGTGCTCTCGGAGACCGAGAAGAGCTGGCACGACTGGCGTCAGCAGTTCTTCCTCGGCTGGGCCAACGCCCCCGCGACCCGGAACCTCGTCGTCAGCACCTTCGCGCTGCGTCGCCGGATGCGTGTCTTCAAGGACATGGGTATCCAGTCGGGCCGTCAGGCGCTGGTGACCTGGAAGCAGGCCATCGAGGCTCGCCAGGGTGCCGAGATGGGCAACAAGGTCCAGGGCGCCACCGACAAGATCATCATGGCTGCCTACAGCGAGGTCGCGGACACCACCAAGCTGATCTCCGAGGCCTCGCAGGCTCCGCTGATCAGCGAGGAGGCTGTGCTCTCGGTCATCGACTCGGTGAAGTCGCAGGCTCGCTCCATCGTCGAGGCCGACCGCAACGGCCGAGCCCTCCGCGCCAGGAACCTCCAGGCCCTGGAGCGCGGCGAGGTCCAGATCAAGGACGAGGTGCTCTCCATGCAGGTGCAGCTCGCCGAGAACGCCCGTCAGGACCGGACCCTGGAGGGTGGCAGCTCGGCCGCCGGCCCCCAGAAGGCCGTCGGCGCTTCGGGCGACGACCTCCTCGGCACCCTGGGCAACAACTGATCCACTCGGATCGCTAAAAGATAGAGATAGAAGGCAGCTGGATCTATGGACTGGATCGTCAACGGCATCGGCAACTGGCTGAAGGATAGCGCCCTGGGCGCACTCTTCGGAGGACTTGAGCCGGCGATGCTGACCTTCCTAGCCCTTGGAACGGTGGGAGCCGTGGTTCTCCTGATCTCCTTGCTCCTCGATGGAATCTTCGAGGCGCTGGACTTCGGCGACGGACCACTGAGCCTCACCACTCTGGCTGCCTTCATCTCTGTCTTCGGCTTCTCAGCACTCACAGCTTCAGCCCTGGGGCTCAGCCCCGGAGGATCAACCCTCGTAGGAGGCCTCACTGGGCTCATCGGCGCAGGATCCTCCTTCCTGATGACTCGCTCCATGAAGCGCATGGAGGCCAACGGCCACGAGGAAAGCAGCTTCGTAGGACTCTCGGGGATCGTGACCATTCCGATTCCCCCGGGAGGCCTCGGCGAAGTGGCAATCTCCAAGGCGGGAGAGAGGCTCATCGTCAGCGCTCGCTCTGAGAGCCCCATCGCTGCAGGTCAGCGCGTGATCGTGCAGGATGTGATCAGTTCCAACAGTGTGGCTGTGATTCCAGCTAGCTGATTCTCTGAGGGCTTAGGCGGTACGATGAGCTGAGAGCTTCGAGCTCCAGTAAGCCCCTCAGAGACTTGGGTCCACGGCCCAAGAAAAGAAAGGAAGTCTATGATTGACTTCGGATCAAGCCTAGCTGCCATCGGCATCTTCGGTGCCATCCTCGTAGTGGTGCTGGTGGCCATCATCATCATCCGCCGCTACCAGATCGCAAAGCCCAATGAGGCCATCATCGTCACAGGTGGCCGGGGCCGAGAGGTCGTGGACGCCGAGGGTAAGTCAACCCGTGACCTCTCCAGCCAGCGAGTCGTCACCGGAGGCGGCGTCTTCGTCATGCCCTTCGTCCAGAGAAGCTTCAAGCTCTCCCTGGAGTCCAGGAAGCTCGACCTCAACACCGAGGCTCAGACCCAGGATGGAATCACCATCACCGCCAAGGCCGTTGCTGTGGTCAAGGTGGGCGGCTCTAGCCAGATGATCCGTGACGCTGCTCAGCGCTTCCTCGGCAACGAAGACCAGATCAAGAGCTCCACCGAGGAAGTCCTCTCGGGTTCGCTCCGTGCGCTCATCGGTACGCTCACCGTGGACCAGATTATGAACGACCGCGCCGCCGTCGCTCAGAGCGTCCTCGGCGTGGCTGAAGAGGCCCTCACCAAGCAGGGTCTCGTCATCGACACGCTCCAGATCCAGGACATCAGGGACAACCTCGACTACATCGCCAACCGCGGTCGCCCCGAGGCTGCTCGAGTTCGCCAGCTCGCCGAGGTCTCTGAGACCCAGGCCAACCGAGCCGCTCAGGAAGAGCGCATCGCCGCCGACCGAGTGATCCTCGACAAGGACCGGGACCTGCAGCTCCGCAAGGCGGAGATCAGCAAGGAGACGGACCGTGCTCAGGCCGAGGCCGCCGCAGCTCGCCCCCTCGAGGAGGCGCGTCAGCAGCAGTCTATCGTGGACCAGGAGCAGATCACCGCTCAGAAGCGCGTTGCGCTCCGCGAGCAGGAGCTCAACTCGGACATCCGCGCCGTGGCCGACGCCGACGCCTACCGGGCAGAGAAGTCAGCAGGCGCTAAGGCTCGAGCAGATGTGCTCGCAGCTGAGGCTGAGCGTGACTCTCGCAAGGCTCAGGCCGAGGCTGACAAGGCTGTGGGTCTCGCTCAGGCCGAGGCAATCCGTGCTGTCGGTGAGGCTGAGGCCGCCACCATCAAGGCCCGAGGTGACGCTCTGGCTGAGCAGTCCCAGCAGATCCTCTCGCAGGAGCTCATCAAGGTCTTCCCCGAGATCGTCAAGAGCTACGCAAGTGCTCTGGGCGGCATCGAGAACATGACCGTGGTCTCCGCAGATGGGGCTTCGGCTGTCAGCGGCCAGACCATCGGTGGCATCAAGGGAGTCTTCGAGATGGCCAGAGAGACCCTGGGCATCGACCTCTCAGGCATCATCAACGGTGCTGCAACGGGTGCCGCTGCCGGATCGGCTGCTTCTCGCGCACGGGACAACGGCTCTCAGGCCGTGACCGTCGCTGTGCCCGTGAGCACCGCCGACACCACGGCCAAGCGCTGAGAGCTAGCAGCTAAGCTCTAGGTAGAGGGGCCGCGTTCCACATCGGAGCGCGGCCCCTCTTCTGTGCGTAGACTGCCCGCTAAGGCTGGATCGACCTTCCTGGCAACATCCCGATGCCATCACAGAGCCGAGGGCTTAGGCGAAGCCTCAGCGTTAGATAGCCTCGAAGAAAAGGAGGGCAGATGGCTCGCTATCACTACAATCCAGAGACCGGCAAGGTCGGCGCCTGCAGGGCCGATAGCTCGAAGCCCAACTCCCGAGGATGCCGCTTCGTCCTCGCAGAATCAGAGCACTTCGCCAGCGCAGAGGCAGCAGCCAAAGCCTTCGAGGCTACCCAGGATGCTCTCCCTGCTCCGCTCTCCAGCGGCAACGCTCAGCTAGCGGCCAGCGGCCGAAGCCTTACAGCCGAGCAGTCCGCATTCTTCGAAAGGTCTGCCGTCAGGGATGACTCCGGACAGCTCCTCGAAGTCTATCACGGATCCTCCAAGGACTTCGACAGCTTCGACTCTGAGCTCGTGGGTCGAGGCAACGATGCCTGGGGCAACGGCTTCTACTTCACCACCCAGGAAGAGACAGCTCAGAGCTACTCCAACGGCAACAGTGCCAAGGAGTTCTACCTTTCGGTGAAGAATCCCCTCCGAGTGGACGGCAAAGAACACATGAGCCTGACCGACCTAGAACTCACTCCCTCGCAGACCAAAGCAGTGGTGCTCGCCCACCCCGATCTTCAGATTCAGCCAGATGAGATGGAGGAGCGCTCCAATCCCCTCGCCGACTATTCTCCTGAGTTCTGGGATCGGGACCGCCACAGCCCTGCTCAGCTCAAGGCAATGGCCGAGAAGGTCTATCGGGAGTACTTCGCCACCGCTAGCTGGGTTGAGCTCGAAGGATTCTACGGCCGTGACCACGGCCAGAGCTTCCTCCACGCGGTGAGCGACGCCACCGGCAACGATGGAGTAGAGGTAGACTTCGGCCCCGAGGACGGCAAGTTCTTCGTGGCCTGGTTCCCGGAGCAGATCAAGCTCAGCTCCAACGGGAAGCCCACTGACTCGGCACAGTTCGCCGGCTGACGGTAGCATAGGAGCAAAGCAATGGAACGGAGCAAGATCTTGGAGCATCGCCTCTACAACCTCATGGGTATCCTCGCCCTGGATCAGCCATTCTCCAAGAGCGACGAGGAGCTCCACAGCGCGGGGCTCCACCACATCGCGGTCCACGGACCCCAGATCGAGCTCCCAGAGAACTTTGGCTTCAGGCTCCGAAGGATGATGGAGAGCTATCAGGCCGTGGGGCTCAGACCTAGCTAGAACTGGAGTTGCCAGCTCGAAGCCCAGAGTGTAGCATCGATCCCATGGCCACCACAATCCTCAAGCGAATCCTCACGAGCACCGAAGAGATCGACGGTGTGAGGTACTTCAACGGCGAAGATGCCATCCTCCTCGCAGCCGCAGTGAGCGACTTCGGCCGGGACTACATGATCAGCGTGCCCACGGCATCAGGTGACAGCTTCCAGGATGTGAAGCTCGGCACCGCAATCGCAGCGCTCTACTCGGGAGAGCTGAAGCCGGGGCCTGAGCTCGAAGATCGACTCCAGATCCTCGAGCGCGACTTCCCCAACCTCGCTGCCCGGGCCGTCGAGAAGTTCAACGGCACCGGAGGCTTCGAGTACTTCGAACCCCGAGATGGCGAAGAGAAGTCCTCATTCAGCCCCTTCGGCGCTAGGGCTGATCTCCCCGAGAAGTACATCGGCCGGCTCGGAGCCGCTCACCACAGCACCCTCCGAAAGATGCTCAAGGAGGGGCTCGCCACTCCTGGCTTCGTGGGTGAAGTCGGAGGTCGTCTCAACGGGCTGGAGCTTCGCTTCTTCGACAGCCAGTGGTTCAGTCCCCGGGGCCGCAACGCCTACGACAGCGGCTTCTACTTCTACTACTTCATGGACACGGAGGGCCATCTCCTCGCCTGGAAGACCGGAATCTCCGTGGACTTCAAGCGCGGAGGAACCTACACTCTGGTGGGTGGCTCGGTGAAGGCCCACGACAGCTACCCGGGTCAGCAGCCGAAGACTCTGCTCACCCGGGCTAAGTTCTTCGACAACGAAGCCGGCGATATGCTCTAGCCTAAGGTAGCATAGGAGCGAGGGAAGGTAGAGAGATGACAACAGCTACAGACAGCAGGATCACGGATTCGGTGACCGCAGCCAAGTACGCTCTCCGAGAGCTCCTCCTTCTGAAGGACCAGCTGGAGCTCACCCGGGAGCCCATCCGGGGTTTCAGGATTGCCCACAGGCGCTTCCGGCGAGTCCACCGAGCCATCGAGCGTCAGACGCTGTCCCTGGTCTCTGACCTGACCTCCATGGGCCTCGATCCTGAGGAGATCGGAGCGCTGATCCGCTCCGCTCAGAACGAAGCACTGAGGCGCCGGAGTGTTGCGGACTGAGCTCCGCCGTGATAGCATCACGACCGACAGTACCACGAGCACGATTCCCAGGAGATACCCATGAGCGACACGCTCCTCGAAAGAGACAAGGTCGAAGAGACCACCACGATCAGCTCCGACGGTGACCACGACCGCTTCACCCATGTCTTCAGAAACAAGGATGTGGCAGACGCTGTGTTCACCGGCAAGCCGGCCAAGGCTCTCTGTGGCAAGAAGTCCATCCCCATGAGCGAGACTTCCAAGTACCCGGTCTGCCCCACCTGCAAGGAGATCTACGATTCTATCCCTGGCTAAGGGCGAAGCCGTAGCTCCACTACTCGCTGAGCCTCTGCGCTCCCGGAGGGGCCCTGAGATGACCGTCTACGACACCGCGCTGATGCTCGGCTACACTGAGGATCAGCTCGTCGAGAGCGCCACAGCAACGGATGATTCTCTCAGCGCTGGAGGCTTCGGAGTCGACTTCCATCCTCTGAGCTCAGGTTCTACGCCCGTGCTGGGGATTCGCTACATCCCACCCATCGGCTACTACGGCACGGATAATCTGGAGTTTCCTCGATCCTACAACTCCCTCAGAGAGTCTGACTGGGATGGGCTGAACAGCTCCAGGCGCTTCACAGTGGATGGAGTACCCTTCCACATGCTCTCCAAGCCCGATAGGCTGAGCAGTGCTGGGGCTCTTCCCTCGCGGAGCTTGCTTCAGCTCCCTCTGGACAGCTATCTCTATCCAGTTCCGCCCCGGGGACAGCGATTCTCAGAGATCAGTACCAGGACGGTCAAGGAACTCGAAGCTGAGCTCATCGCACTGGGGAGAAATAGCGACAGTCTACCCCGCAACAGAGCCAAGCGTGCCTCGCTCCTCTACCAGCTCACGGTGGACAGCTCGATCCGGAAGCCTGTGGTGGCCATCCTGGAGGGCTCCCTGCTCTTCATCGGAGGAGATCCTCTGCTCCGAGACACCATGGCTGCTATCTTCGAGGGCTCCGACAGTATCTCCTTCTGGGCAGGAGAGAGCGAGGGCATCTTCATCTACAGCTCATCGGACCTCCCCGAGGAGCTGGTTGAGCTCGCCGAAGGAATCAGATCCGATGTGGCTGATGATCTCAGAATGGCCAGCGAGCTCATCGCTCGGCTCGAAGAGCTCGGCAACCTCAAGCAGCTGGATGCGGTGCCTGTGTATCGCTCCCTGGAGAACGATCACCCCTTCGGCTACAGGCTCAAGTACAGCCCCCGGGATGAGAGCAAGCCAGTGCTACTGCGCAGGCTGATCTCCCGGAGTGAGCTCGAATTCCTTGCCCACGGAGGTGAGCTCAATGGCTCAGGCGACAGACTTGAGCTCCGAGGCATCGATTTTTCCCACAGGCTCATATAGCACTGGACATATGCAGCTATCTTCATGCTTTTCGATACGATTCTTCTAGGAACACAATCGCATTCGGACAGAGGAAGTAGCAATGCTCACAAGGGACGAAGCCGTAGCTCGGCTCAACCTATCTCCACGGAGTATCGAGATCCTGGTAGAGGACGGAATTCTCCTAGAGCTCCGAGGCACCGGCGAGCGACTCTATCCAGAGGAGCAGTTCTCCGGCTCAGGCATCGACGGGGAGTTGGCATCCTTCCTCGGATTCTTTCGCAGGCTGAAGCTCGACGGCGACCAGGTCTGGTCCTGGCTCAACGGGCCCCTGGAGGAGCTCGACGGGCTCACTCCTCTCCGGGCACTGAGACTAGCCGACAGCGATGAGGCACTGGAGGAACTCCGCTTCCTCGCACAGACTAGCTGGGAGATCGAGGCCTACGCTGATCCCTCCCTAGAGCGCACCGACTGGCTGAGAACAGCTTCGAGCTCAGAGGATGAGAACGGCATCGGGGACTACACTCCGACTCGCCGGGGAGGCCAGCATGCCTCTTGATGTTGACCCGGACCTCTGCGATGAGTTCGCCTTCACCATCCTCTCCTATGAGAGCATGGCCGAGGTAATTTCCTCCAGACAGGAATGCCCAGAGATCCATGGCTACTACTACAGCGGACCCTTCGAGGATGACCTAGATCTCATCGTCGGCCCAGACTACAGCGTGCTCGTCGCCGATTCAGCGCTGAGCAGAGAGACACAGATCGATGCCTACCTCTGCGGCTTCCGGACAGATGTGAGCAAGCTCGTTTGACAGCTGCCGGCTCCGGGTGTAGCATTGTTCACAGGCATGACTAAGGAGTTTTCTGTGGCCAAGACCAATGAACAGATCCGCGAAAAGTGGAACGAGCTGAAGGACCTCTACGAGGCTCGAGAGGCTGAGTCCATAGCGCTAGAGGCGAAGTACGAGAAGCTCGTCTCCAAGATCAAGCGGAGCAAGCCGAAGAACATCCCCGCCGATGTCTTCGCTAAGCTCGAGACGCTCTGGGAAGAGATCCGTGCCGCCCACATCGTGGAACGCAGCGCGAAGCAGGATGCCGACATCTTCACGGTGAAGGCTCTGAAGAAGGGCGTGATCTCGAAGGATGAGGTCAAGCCCGAGGAGATCTTCAACACTCGAGGCGTCCGCTCGCAGGCTAAGCTCGGCATCGACCGGGGAGCCTTCAACCCCGTCTTCGCTCCCGACGACTCGATGACCCCCTACAACCGGGAGCTCCTCGAGTCCGAGCTCTCGGCCTGGGCGGACATCACTCCCCTGGAGGCGCGAGCGCTCTTCATCCAGGCCGCTCAGCCCTCGGACTCCCACCTGAGCTTCGACGAGCGCTGCATCGAGATCTTCCAGACCACGGGCAAGACCTGGAAGAAGAACCGGGTCTTCATCGACCTCGAGACCACTGCTCTGGACCCCTACCTCGGTGAGATCATCGAGATCGGCATCGTCGTGGTCAATCCCCAGGGTGAGATCGTTCAGACCATCGATGAGCGCTTCGACCTGGAGCGCGAGGATGCTCGAGACATCCTCGGCGTGGGAGCCACCCACATCCACCACATCGCTCCGGCTGATGTGGTGGGCAAGAGGAAGTTCTCGGACCCCGAGGTTCAGAAGGAGCTCGCAGCTGTGCTCAACGACCCCGAGGTCGTCATCGTCCCCCACCACGCTGCCTTCGAGCACTCGCACCTCTCTCAGCACCTCGATGGCTACCACGCCACCCATGTGAAGGAGTCAGCGCAGAGCCTGCAGCGCCGGGAGAAGACCTTCCAGAACGGTGTCCCCGCGGTCGCTACCTCGGACACTCGCGTGATCTGCACCTACCTCATGCTCAGCCCGAAGAACACCCTGGAGGAGTTCGCTACCTCCAACGGAGTCGAGCCCGAGGAGTACATCGAGACCGCCCACGGTGCCTTCGCGGATGCTGACATGACCTTCCGCGCTCTCTGGCGCTACCGGAAGCGGATGCAGGAACTCCCCAAGGGTGAGCGACTGAAGAGCCGCAACTTCAAGCCCAAGAGCAACTGATTCCCTCAGGGCGATAGTAGCTAACGGTGGAAGGCCCACCCCAGCCCCGATGGCTACCACCTCGGTTGGGGATAGCTCACCTCCACGAGATGGAAGTTCTGGAGGAACTCTGTTTATAGGATGGTGAGCTAGACTACGGCTCCGGGATCCGTCCCGGGCCGTAGTTGCATTTGGCCTGAGCATGGCGTAGCATGGGACCCATGACGAAGCAGATCAAGCAGGACCCGAACGCTCTCGGCACATGTGCCCGGTGCCGCCGAGAGCGGCGCCTCCGCTTCCTCATCGAGCGCAGGAACTACTCCGGCAGGATCGTGCTCCGCTGCAGGAAGCGCTCCGTGTGCCACTCCATCGCCAAGCGGGTCAACCCGCAGTACCGGCAGTCCGTCCAGGCCTTCGGCAAGCGGGCACCCCGTCCCTGAGGGAGACCTTTCGGTAGCGTAGCAGAAGACAACTGCTACCGAAAGGCTCCCCATGGGCTCACCCCTCAGATACTCCAGCGAGGATCTAACCGCTAAGTACTCCCTCGACAGGGACACCACCGAGGGAGCCTTCGATAGCTTCGACCGGGGCCGGGCCATTCTCCTTGCCTTCTCTGGCAAGATCGGCGCTGGGAAGGACTCAGTCGCACCCAAGACCTTCGAGGCTCTCCACCAGCTCGAAGCTCCCGTCCGCACCGATGCCTTCGGAGCCGATCTCAAGTCTGAGCTCAACGGGCTCATCTCAGTCACAGCGAGCCATGGAGCAGCTGAGCCTGCCGCCCGGGAGATCGCCAGCAGCTCTGGAGTCACCCTGGAGGAAGCTCGCCACACGGTCGAGCTCATGCTCCCCGAGATCTCAGAGGGTACCCTCACCAACGCCTACGACAGGACAACAGGTAGCCGAGCAGCGCTCCAGTACTGGGCCACGGAGGTTCGCCGGGCACAGGATCCCCTCTACTGGGTCAAGCCCGTCATCGAGCGGACCATCGCGGCAGCAGCCAGAGGAATCTCGACTCAGATCACCGATGTCCGCTTCCTCACAGAGGCCTGGGGCGCCATCGACAGCGGCGGCTGGACCATCCGGCTCGATGTGAGCCCCGAGGAGCAGAGGAAGCGGATCCTCGCTCGAGACGGCATCGAGATCTCCGAGGCTGCGAAGAGCCACAGCTCCGAGACAGAGCTCGACAGCTTCCAGCGCTTCGCCGTGAGGATCAGCACCGACGGCTACAGCTCAGCCAAGGCCGTCGCCCGGGCAGTGGCCATCGGCGTCGAGGTAGTCGCCGACATCTGAGAGTAGATCTGCCGGTTGACTGGAGGCCGGGATCGTTGTAGCATCTAACCATGCGCAGCGAACCCGACCTCCAGAGCCTCATGGCCGAAGATACCATCTTCATCACGGCCACGGGCTCAAGGCTCTACGGCCTGGAGAACAGGAAGAGCGACTACGACTTCACCATCGTCAGCGCTGGAGCTCCCATCAGCACCTCCGTCGTCACTGATGAGCTCGACCTCCGCCGGGTGGACTTCATCACCTACATGCGCTCCCTCCATGAGAAGCCGGGCGGCGTCTTCCTCGAATCGCTCTACTCGCAGAAGAAGGTCCTCGGGCCGATGGCCGAGCGCTACATGCCCCACCTCGAGTCCTTCGTGCCCTCGGCCGAAAGGCTTCGAGCGAACCTCCACAAGATCGCAGCAGGTCCCCTCCGAAAGGACCTCTACAAGCGAGTGCGGTTCTCGATCTTCACGGCATCCCGCTGGAACCAGTGGTACTGGAGCGGCGCCAGGCGCTACAACCCCACGCTCACGGAGCCGGAGAAGCAGGCCCTCAACGGCCTCACCGACCGGATGATGCCCATGGAGCTCAAGGAGAGGCTGAGGTTCCTCGACGAGGAGCTCTTCTTCCTCGATCTTCCCCGGGCGAAGGAAGTCTTCAACCTCAACCTGGAACCCTAGGCCCCGGGTTGGCCGCTCCACTTGATATGGAAGCGGTCAACCCCTACTCCTCTCACCCTTTGGTGGAACCTTGAAGCTCATCAGCTACAATCTCGAAAAGCACCGGGCAGCCGGAGAGCTCCTAACCCTGGTGCGCTCCACGGGAGCAGCCGCAGTCTGCATCCAGGAGGCCCGGGTCGGTGAGCTTCCCAGCTCCCTGGAGGGACTAAAGCTCGTCGCAGCCACACCTCAGAACAGGCTCGGCCTGGCGATCTACGCAGACACTGAGCGCTACGAAATCGCCAACAGCTTCAGGCGGGGCTTCCAGAAGACGCTCCACGACAGGATCGCAGCCCCAGCCGCCCACCGGCTCCTCGGCGTAGTGCTCCGGGATCGAGAGAGCCGGGAGCTCTCCACCCTGGCCTCCTTCCATGCCTCTCCCCTCACATCCCTCAACAGCCACCGGCGCAGGCAGATCGCAGAGAGCCTCACGGCCATCGAGGCGCTGACTCCCTCTGCGCCCATGCTCATGGTAGGGGACTACAACTACCCGATCTTCCGAAGTGGTCTCAGCAGGTCGCTGGCTGCTTCGGGCTACGCGCTGACCTTCAGCGATGTGGGGACCTACGAGCGCTCCCTGGTCCGAGGCCACTTCGACTTCGTCACTTCCCGGGGCTACTCCGTGGCTTCGGTGCGGACGCTGCCCAAGGGTGCCTCCGACCATAGGCCCATCCTCATCGAGGCAGAGCGCAGCGTGGTAGCCAGCCCACTCCTCGTTAGAACAGCTGAGAGCATCGTGAGCGAAGGCAATCCGGTGGGAGAGTGACTTCAGTCGGATTCCCATGTACTATGGCCCCTAGGACCACGAAGTGCTAGCCCGAAGCGTTACCGTAGCAATGGTCAGTGAATCTGAAGGAGCAGCAGATGAGTAGCACGCCGAAGAGCTTGGTCGAGATGGACCGAGAGGAACTCCTCGCCCTGAAGCAGAGCAAGCTCGCCATGCTCAGCAGTGCTGACAAGGAGCTCAAGGGGCTCAAGAAGAAGTTCAAGTCGCCAGCCTACGACAGGCAGGCAATCTGCGAGTTCATCATCAGCACGCAGGGCCAGCGAGGCAGCCTGATAGCAACACTCGAAAGGATCAACGGGATCCTCGAGGGCAAGCTCCCCGCAGCACAGAGCTGAGCCCACTAGCTCGGCAATAGCCAGAGGACAGTACCACCATGAAGACCATCGAACCACGCAGCGTCATCGCCGACACTGAAGACATCTGCATCGAACTCCTCGGAGCAAAGGCGCTCTGCAGAGAGTGCACCATCGATCCCCAGGGCTCAATTCCCGAGCTCGACTTCCGAGCCTTCAGCTCCACCGACGCTGGAGAGTTCAGCGCCCATCTCCTGAAGCACCGGGCACTCCGGCACAGCTTCCCCCTAGAGCTCACCGAACTGAAGTACTGGGAAGAGGCCCTGAGCACCGCCCAGCGGTCCTAGGATCTACTCTGAGGCGCTCTCAGACTCCGGACCCACAACGATTCATCCCCATAGCCGCCGGACTTAGAAGCCAGCACAGCACAGAACCCCTAGAAAGGCACACCATGCAGATCAAGTCCATCGAGCTCAACAGCAGGGAACTCCCCAAGCGATTCGTAGTCTACCTCTCCAGCGATGAGCTCAACTTCATCCAGGAGCACAGCGCCGATTTCTCGGCTGAGCCGCTGAAGTCGGTGGAATCCGCAAAGGGCCTCAGGCTCAAGCTCTCCGCAACCCTGGCAGCCCAGATCGCACACTTCACGGGAAGCCTTTCCAGTGCGACGACTCCTTCGGTTTCCGATGTCTCGGGTGAGATCTACGACTCTCTCGCCTCGATCTTCAACACTTTCTACGAAGAGGGCTACGAAGAAGTACTCTGAAACACCACTGAGCAGCCCCGAGGGGCCGACTGAGACCACAGCAGCCAGAGACCGTGCAACGATTCGGTCTCTGGCTGTCGTCGCTTAGGCGGGCAGCTGTCGTCGGACTGTTAGAGAGCTCCCCGTAGCATAGCCGAACCCAGCAGAGCGAGGTAGCAGTGGCCTTCCACATCACTCCGGATGGCCCCAAGCGCTGCCGAGTAGAACCCTCCAATCCTCGCTCCCGGGGCTGCAAGTACGGCGAACACTTCGACCAGCTCTCCAGCGCCACCGAGCGCTTCGAGAGCCTCATGGAGGACGCCACAGCAGAGAGTCTCCAGGGTGTCAGCAGCACCCAGCAGATGCAGGCCGTGGAGCTCGCCCAGAGCGCCGGAGCGCTCAGCGCTGAGCAGTCCCGGCTCTACGCCCACTGGTCCGTGGCCAACGGTCATCTCCACAACGGATCGGCCATCGGCAGTCTCCAGGAACTCTTCTACTACTCCTCACCCCAGGGCCGCCTCGAACTTGAGCGGCGGCGGCTTCGCTACGGCAGAGAGAACAACCCCTACGAGATGATCTCCAGGGAGCTGGAGAGCTACGACCCCCAGAGCTTCGACGCCGAGCTCGACGAGGAATCCCTGGGCTCGCTCATCGCTCAGGGCCGAGCTCAGCTCCAGGATGACAGCAGCTTCCTCGAAGAAAAGGAATCCTGGGCCCAGAGGCGAAACGCCGAGAGGAGCCACTACCTCGTCGAGGAATCCCACCGCTGGCTCTCAAGGCTCGATCCCGAGGAGCAAGAGGCAATCAGCAACCTGACCTCAGATGGCTTCCTAGCGCTCCACCACGCTCTGGGCAGCACGGCCGAAGAGACCCGGATGCCCCGGGGCTTCGTGGACGAGGATGCTATCTATGAGACCCACGGCCAGGACTACGAGGGCGCAGAGAGGGCCATCGCCGAGGCAAAGATGGAGCTTGCCCAGCGGAACCTCAGCACAGTGCTCAGGGCCTTCGACCGGGCGCCGAAGCTCAATGAGCCCAAGATCATTGCCCGGGGAACCAGCTCCCGGGAGCTCCACGGCATCCTGGGCATTCCCGAGAACCCCGAGGGCCAGAGAGAACTCCTCGACTCCATCGAGGCCGGAGACTGGGCCGGAAAGCCCGTGGCTCCAGATGCCTCCATGAGAAAGCTTCCCCAATCAGCCACTCTGAGCAGCTCAGTTGCTCGTTCCTTCTCGAAGTCAACCTGGGACAAGAAGAACACCGACGACAGGGACATCCTCATCGCAATCCGGAGCAAGACCATGGCGTCTCCCGCCAATGTGAGCGCCTGGGGTACCGGTGAGGTAGAGGTCTACACCAACCCCACCTCAGACTACAGGATCCTCGGCGGCCGGCGGATAGCGAGTGAGCACAGCGACGAGGGTGGCTACTTCATCCTGGAGATCGAGGAGCTCTAGGCTCAGGCCCAGCTGCCGAGCTCCAATCAGTAAGACTAGAGGGTCTCTGAGTCCACAGCTGCTTTCAGTGCCGCCCAGAGGACCTCCGGGGAGTTCTCAGAGAGCCCAGCCATGGGGCCATCATTGAGCTCCACCACGCCCCAGTGGCCATCCTCGTATTCAGCATAGTCCACCACGAGGAAGGGCGCAAGCTCTCCGACCCGGCCGACGGCCTCAGCCTGGATCGCAGCATAGCTCCCGGGCCGGAGGGGCTCGGGCCTCCCGTACTCATCGCCGCTCCAGTAGTGAGCCTCCGAGAGGAGCTGGCCTCGGTAGTAGAAGGCTCGACGCTCGTGGAAGATCGGCCTGCCCGTCACATCCTCGCCGATGGCCCGGTAGTCCTGGAAGGGCCGGATCACCAGCTTCTGAGAGCCGATGAGCTCGTCGGCCATGAGCCGGAAGGCTACCTGCAAAAGTACCTCCCGGTCCGGAGCGAAGGCGCTGGTGAACCAGTCCGCCTTCTTGGAGTTGGTCTCACCCTTGAGGAAATAGGCACCCTCGGGGAGCCGGGGGATGTCCTCGACTCCGTAGGCGGGAGGAGTGAGACCCTCGAGCAGATGGACCCAGCTGTAGAGATCCGCAATAGACCGATGTTCCCGGTAGCTGTTGACCAGCCTCGAGCCCGAAGAGAGCACTTCCTGCTCCAGCTCCGCGCCGAAGGGGATCGAGCGGAAGCGAGGAACCACCAGGCTGCCCCGGGGAATCTCGACGAGATTAGAGCCGTGGAGGATGCCCAGAGAGTCCCAGGCCGCGATGTCCCGATCAAGCTCAGGATAGCCAGCTACGAAGCTCGGATGGAGCACGAATAGCGCCATGGTGGATCTCCCTCTTCCTCGGTGCCCGGTCGATAGTGATCCGTGAGCAAAGCCATGGTATCGCGGGCCCGGACGGCCGTTCGCTGAGAGAACTGATGGCGACAGTTTCAGCCAGAGCTGTCCACTGAGCTCACCGATGGTTAGATCGAATCTACCCGCAACCCTGAGCCAGATGGAGCACTCAGCGGTTGGTATCATGGCCTCCACAGAACTTTAGGCAGCACAGAGGAGCACAACCGCATGACAGACAGACTTGACCTCGACTGGGAGTCCGTAGAGCTTGAGAGGGCTATCGACTGGAACCAGGTCAGCGACTTCGACAAGCAGATCTGGGATCGGCTCAACAGCAACTTCTGGCTCCCCGAGAAGTTCGCTCTCTCCAACGACATCCCCACCTGGAACACCCTGACCGCAGCTGAGAAGCTCGCTACCTCCCGGGTCTTCGCTGGGCTCACTCTCCTCGACACCATCCAGGGCAAGGTCGGCGCGCTCTCGCTGATCCCCGACGCTCGTACGCCCCACGAAGAAGCCATTTACCTTCAGATCGCCTTCATGGAGGCAGTCCACGCCAAGAGCTATTCTTCAATTTTTAGCAGCCTGCTTTCCACCGAAGAGATCGATGATGTCTTCCGCTGGACTCGCGAGGAGGAGCACCTCAAGAAGAAGGCCGCCATCGTCCTCCACTACTACCGTGGCGATGACCCCCTAAAGCGGAAGATCACTAGCACCATGCTGGAGTCCTTCCTGTTCTACAGCGGTTTCTTCATGCCTCTCTGGTGGGCTGGTAAGAGCAAGCTCCCCAACACCGCAGACCTGGTGAAGCTCATCATCCGCGACGAGGCTCTCCACGGTTACACCATCGGCTGGAAGTTCCAGGAGGGCTTCAACGAGCAGACCGTTGAGCGTAGGGCTGAGCTTAAGCAGTTCGCCGATGATCTCTTCCACGATCTCTACGAGAACGAGCTTCGCTACACTGAAAGCATCTACGATGAGCTCGATCTCACCGAGCATGTGAAGACTTTCCTTCGCTACAACGCCAACAAGGCCTTCCAGAACCTCGGCTTCGAGGCTCCTTTCTCCAAGGAAGAGACAAGGGTTGCTCCCGCCGTTCTCTCCTCGCTGAACCCCGAGTCGGACGAGAACCACGACTTCTTCAGCGGCGGAGGATCGTCCTACAAGGTCGGCGTCTCCAAGGTCGAGGAGGCCGGAGATGACGACTGGGACTTCTAGTCTCGGAAGAGCATAGCCTACAATCTGCGGCGTACTGACACCAGTCGGTACGCCGCAGATTGCGTTTCTAATAGACAATCAGCATGTGCGGAGCTAGATCTCCTAAAACTTTCATCTGAGTCTTGGCAACGATCTCATTTCTGTCCACCAAGAAGTCTTCATGTATGAGTCCGTCTTCGATCAAGCCCTTCTCTGCAAAAGCCAGCACTATACCACCCAAGTGCTCAGGAGTAAGATTGAGAACAGACTGATTGTTTTCAGCTATGTCTGAAAGGTGGTACCCGATTATACTTTCGGGATTTTTCGTGTCGAAGACTTCGGCTTGAGATATGTCACCATGGGTAATCGAATCTAAGTACGACTCTTTGACCGCAGCCATGATTTCAGATCCTATCTTGTCTAGCACTCCAACATCGATTGGCTCCTCAGCAAATACTGCCAAATAGCGTAGAAGATAGAACTTGAATCCCGGGACGGATACGGGAGTAGCAAAGCTTCTACTAAGCCCATTCAGTCTAAAGCTGTGCCTATTAGAAGACACATGCAGCCTGCCAAGCATTGAGACATAGCCTCGTACCCTTGAAGGTAGCGATGCGTGCTTTCCCTCCATCCAACCTTCGAGATGGGGCCAAATGTTAAAGACGAACTTCGAAGTAGAATACCCCGGAATTTCTACCGAACCTCCTTCATACAGATCCCATCTCGAAACGCTAAACTCCGAAGATCTCTTTATAGCTTGCTGAAAGCCGTCCGTCTTCCTCTTTCCTACGCTTCTTCTCCACCAATGTCCTTGCGAGACATCGTCTTGAACTAAGATGCCTAGACTGTCAAGCCTTACAGGGTACGATCTAGGATTGTGGATGACCATCTCCATTACTTCAAGATTACCCAGGAGTCTTGCCATATCTGGATATTTGAGTCGAAAGTGCCCCTCAAAGGCTAAGTCCATAGAGGTACCTCTTGGCTTTATCCATATTGGCTTTATGAGCACACGGATCTTCGGTTTCAGATAACTTTCTCGAAGCAAAAGTCCCAATCCGCCAATGACTATAGATCCAATGACCGAAGCTACGCCTCCAGCAACTGTCCAAAAATCCACGACACTCTGATCCACGGCTCTGCTCCGATCTAAGGCAAAAGGTTGCAGTCCCTATCGCCCCCACCAGCACTACCCGCACACCTAAGCCCCTCAGCCTCCGCCATTGAGCACACGCTGCCAGGCTGCCTCCAGAGCGCTGAGGACAGCGCCCAGAGTCGATAGAATGGCTCTAGGACATCCATCGAGAGGAACAGCACTATGGCGCAGAAGATCTACCGGGGCTATGTGGGCTACATGGGCGTAGACAACGAGGAGCACAACGGCGACTTTCTGAAGATCGCAGAGGAGACTGTTGCTGAGCTCGGCGGCGAGCTGAGGCTTTCCTGGGTGGCCGGAGAGCGGGATGATCCCTACTGGGGACTGAGCCTCCGAGCGGAGGGCGAGCCCGAGGACCTCTTGCTCTTCACCGACGATGAGGCAGGAGTGGATCTCACCGGCGCCTCGGAGGAATGGATCCTGCTGGTGAACTCCATTCTTCGCCGGTTCGACGAGCACAGCAGCGAGCTCTGGGGCGAGGGTAGCGCCCTGGAGATGCTCAACGAGTAGCCTCCCCAGAATTAGATCATCCTGCGAGAGGGAGATGATCCGATGGTAGCCTGGCATGTGAATCCTGCTACGGGAGAGCCCGGCCGCTGCGAGGCTGAGTACAGCTGTCCCTTCGGAGGCTCTCTCATCGGCCACGAGAGCTCGAAGCGCGCAGCCTCGAAGCTCTACGAGGACTTTCGGGGCGGCCTCTTTGAGCCCACGGGGATCTCCCGATTCTACTTCCTCTCGGACGAGGACCACGAGGCCTTCACCCAGGGTGACTGTGGGTTGCTCGCAGAGGAGCTCAACCGGCGGACGGGCTATCCCGTGGTGGCCGTGGGGATCAAGGGCGGCGAGCTCGATGGAACCACCTGGGAGCACATCGCTGTCCGGGCGCCCGACGGTAGGCTCCTCGATGTGACGGGGATTCAGCCCGAGGCTGAGACTGAGCTGGCCTGGGGAGACTCCGGCCGCTACGAGGTAGTCTTCGAGGAGATTCCCGTGGAGGCCATCGGGGAGAGGCTCGGCAGCGCACCGGGCAGGCGGGGCTTCGATGAGGCCGATGAGAGGGCTGTGGCTAAGCGGATTCTCAGCGCCCTGGAGGGCTGAGCCCTAGCGTAGCTCTCGCTGGCAGGTTGACTCCAGCCTGTGCTCAGTGATAGCATCGCTCCCATGGCAAAGCGCTTCGAGGTTCGGAAGGGATTCCTTCGGCTCCAGCGGCTCGGCCCGGTCAAGTTCGGGGAGCAGAGTCGCTGGTCGCTCCGCGCGCCCGAAGCCACTGGGCTCTGGGCCTTCCCCTATCCCCACTTCGACCTCTTCTACGCCTACCACCGCTACATGGACATCCTCCCCAAGGGGCTCAAGGGTGACTATCCCCAGGATCTCAAGTGGTGGAGGCGCAAGCGAGAGAAGGGCGAGGAGCCCTACGCTGGAATCCACGAGGTTCCCAGCGAGTACGAGCGGGGCGACTATCCTCTGGAGCGCTACGGGGATCTTGTCTGGAGCGACACCGTCTTTCACACTCCCCTCAATGGCTATGTGATCAGCGAGTACTGGACGGAGCAGGAGCGCTGGATCGAGGCCGTTGCGAAGAAGGTTCTGCCTCTCCGGGAGTTCTGGTATCGGGGCGAGCTCTACGCTCACTTCCTGCCGGATGGCTCTGTGGGAGACTGGACGGCCACTGCCGATGAGGAGGGCAACGACTGGACCCTCATGGACACGGACCGCTTCGCCCGGTTCCTCAGGAAGCCCGGCAATGTGGTGGGCTACGAGGGCTCCGGCCCGGACGGTAAGCCCTCGCTGGTCCCCTACTCCAAGGACCACCTCGAGGTCTTCATTCCCCGGGGCCGGGGCACCATCCGGGATCGGATCTGAGCTCGAAGCATAGCTCGCTCGCTGCTGCTCCCGTCGATTAGAAAACATCGCAGCTCCGGGCTGTGCTGCTGCCGGCCTGGTCCCACGAACGAACTCTGAGCGAGGCTACCATGGCGAAGTACCACATCAATCCTGAGACTGGGAATCCCGGCCTCTGCAAGGCCGATCCCTCCAACCCCAACTCCCGGGGCTGCCGCTTCGGTGAGTCGGAGGAGAGTCACTATCCCAGCAAGGCTGCTGCGGCCCAGGCCTACGAGGAGAAGATGGAGGCCATCGAGGCTCGGAACGCTGCCCGGGATCCCCAGGGTCTCACCGACAGCCTTGAGGGCAGGCTTGTCCGACCGGAGTCCATCGACTTCGACACCATCGCCAGGAGCATCGGCTGGATTCGGGACTGGGAGAAGCCCTGGACCAACGAGGAGGCTGAGAATCTGGAGACAGTTGAGAGGATCGCAGCCATCGTCGAGCGGGAGCCCTTCACCGAGGCTGACGAGCAGGAGGTCAGGGGCCTTCTGAGAGAGCTGCACCCCACCGTTGTGAAGCAGAACCGGACTGGCAGCTGGTCGAGTAGCGATCCGGATGCTGACAACTGGCGAGCCCGGGACAGGATGATCCACAGCCTGGGCCGGGATCTGCTCACGAGGCGGCTCGGTGAGCAGCTCACCTACGAGCCCGCTGAGGCTGTGGAGAATCCTCGGCTCCTCGGCCTCAGCGAGGGACAGGATGCCGCGCTGAAGAGCCACAACCGCCACGAGTATGTCCACGCGACCTACGGCCCTCGGCTCGGAGATGTGGAGCCCCACTTCCAGGAGGCCATCGCCCGGGTTGTTCGAGGGGACGAGGAAGCAGCTCTCATCGACTTCGATGGCTCAGCTGAGACGAGCCTTCTCCCCGTACCTGAGCGCATCTTCAATGTGCTCAAGCCCGGATCCCCCATCTACGATCAGCAGCTCTACCTTGCCTCGGTCTTCCCGGTGAAGGAGCTCAAGGAAGAGATGGATCGAGTGGGCATCGATGGAGTCTCAGTCTCGAACCTGGACAATGGGCGCGAGCAGGGCAATATCTACACGGTGATGACTCCCGACGGTGGAACGCGCTCCTTTGCCCTCTACGAGCACAGGAACACCGACTCCATCATCATCAACGGCAAGGCGAACTGGGATGGGGAGGGGCTACCCTACGCAGGTGACAGCAAGCACCAGTTCTACGCTGAGTTCGCTCCCGATGACAGGAAGCGAGCCGCTCAGGCCCTGACCTTCTACATGATGCAGGCCCAGAGCGGAGCGCTCGAGGATGACACTGAGCTCGTGGCCAAGGCTCAGCACCGGGACTGGAACGCCATCCTGGACGCTCAGCTTCCGGGCTTCAAGGCCTGGAGGCAGGAACAGATCACTGACCGCTACATCGCTCCCGAGCAGGAGTCCGAGGAAGACATCCTCAGCCGGCTGGACTTTCCCTCCAGCGCCCGGTAGTTCCTGAGCCCAGAGGGGCAGAGATAGACAGAGGGTGGGCATCCAATTGCAGGATGCCCACCCTCTATGCTGCGCTAGAGCTCTACTAGCGATGCCTGGCAGCCCGGCGCTCTCTGAGGTCCTCCATGAGCTCTGCGAGGATGGCGGGGTCGAGCTCGTAGGGGGCGGGGAGATCGTCGTAGCCGAAGCTGATCCCAGTTGGGAGCGGAGCAATGGGGGTGAGCCTTGAGTAGCTCTCTTCCCGCTCAAAGAAGCGGGAGACTGTCTCCCTCGCATCGAAGAGCATCCCCATGATTCCCTCGGTTGTGGCTGGGCTGTCGGGATCTGCTCTGTTCTCAGCAGCCACGGCCCTGTCGAGGAGCTGTGATGAGATCACGCTGCGGAGCCTTCTGTGGCCGTCGAGATAGAGGTTAGCATCGAAGTCCCTCTCGTAGGAGCTGTAGCGAACCTCGGAGAAGGGGGTCGTGCTGTCGCTGAGCTCCCAGGTGGGAAGATCTCCGAAGGTGCCTGCAGCGTTCAGCAGGGAGTCCCACTCTTTCCCGCGAGCTTTCCACTTCTTAGCTGAGATCTCTTCGGGGTGGTCGCTCTGGTCCTGGTAGTGGTAGTCCTCGAAGAGCCCAGTTGCCTCCAGGGCTGCCCGGTAGCGATCCTCCCGGTAAAAGGGATAGGCGAGGAAATTGCCCCGGTCCGACCTGCCGAAGACGATGGAGAATCGCAGGGGATCGTTCAGAGCGTGGTGAGAGCCGAACTTTTCCTGACGCTCGGTCCACCGATCCTCTACCTCATTGTAGACGATACCCTTAGGAGTCTCGGTGCTGGAGCTCTTCAGTCCATCGATGTGGTAAGCGAGCTCCTTTGCGACCAGCTCCCGGGCTGCCTCGGAGAATGCCTCTCTGATAGGAGCAGCTATGAGTGGAACGATCTCGAAGATATCCGGAGCGGAATCGACGAGTTTCAGTCCGTCGTAGAGCTTGGTGGACATGGGAATTCCCTCCGGATTGCGAATGCTTCCTGATGGGCTAGAGTATCATATTCGAGCCCCGATTCCCCATGGATACGCACCAATAGCAAGAGTAGAGCAGGTTTCGGTACTATGGGCCTGTAGGAAAATGACCCGATCGGGAGAAGCAATGGCAGAAGCTAAGGGCGCAGCATACAGCGCCAATGACATGGACGAAGTGGACGACAAGGCCCACTACCGGATGCGTCCAAACCTCGTCTGGGGTGGTGAGCTCGGAAGCCCTGAGCGACCTTTCTCGACGATGCAGAGAACTGCTCTCCGTGAGATCTACGAGAACAGCGTCGATGAGGCTCTCCAGGGCCACGCTGACAAGATCTCGGTGCACCTCTTCGAGGACCACTCCTTCGAGGTCATCGACAACGGCCGTGGTCTTCCCACTGACATCAACCGGAAGACGGGCAAGTCGGGAATCTACCAGGCTCTGGGTACGCTGAGATCTGGCCGTAACTTCGACTCCAGCGACGGCAAGAAGTCCACGGGAACCAACGGTCTGGGAGCATCTGCTGTCACGATCTTCTCGAAGCGCTTCGATGTGACGGTCTACCGGGGAGGGAAGCAGTACGAGCTCTCCTTCAGCCAGGGTGAGGCTGGAACCTTCGATGGCCCCGGCCCCGATGCTGGCTTCGAGCGCATCACCGATGTCTCCTACATGAAGGTCTCCAAGGACGCTCGCTCCAAGGAAGAGCGCGCTGGCTGGGAGACGGGAACGAAGATCCGGGTCTGGTTCGACCCCGAGGCCTTCCCCACTCAGTACCACTACGATGACGCTGAGATCGTCGAGCGGCTCAAGGGAACTGCCTTCCTCGTGCCCAACCTCAAGATCTTCGTCACCAACGAGCTCAGCAAGATCACCGACGAGCAGACCGGCGAGGTCACCATCCAGAAGGAAGTCTTCGACTTCCCCAACGGCCTCGGAGACATGGTCACGGCCTTCCAGCCCGACCAGCCCATCGTCTCGACTCCTGTCGTGCTCAACGGCTCAGCCAAGCTCATCACTCGGACTCCCGTGAAGCAAGATGATGGCAACTTCAAGAACATGGATGTGGAGAAGGATGTGCCCTACACGGTGGCATTCTCCTTCGGTGGCGGCTACGAGTCCAACATCCACACCTTCGTGAACACCGTCAACACCCGTTCCCACGGATCCCACCTCACCGGCGTGCAGAACGCCATGGTCTCCGCCTTCAACGAGCGCTTCGATTCCATGCGAGGCCTCCTCGCCAAGGGCGATGACCTCCCCAAGGTCGATGACTACCTCGAGGGGCTGACCCTGGTGGTCTCGATCTACCTCTCCTCGGCTCCCTTCACCTCGCAGTCCAAGGAGGCGATTTCGAGCCGGCCGGTTCAGAAGGCCATCCAGGATGCTGTGGCTGAGGACTTCAGGACCTGGATCAAGGCTCCGGCAAACCAGAACGACCTCAAGGCAATCGCTGCGAAGGTCACCACGGCTGCCAAGAACCGTCAGCAGGTGCAGAACCAGAGGGACCTCCAGAGGCAGAAGAACGAGCTCAAGCAGAGCAGCCTCCCCGAGTCGCTCATCGACTGCGAGCTCTCAGGTACGGACGCTGCTGAGCTCTACATCTGCGAGGGTGACTCGGCTAAGACCTCGCTGAAGGCCGCCCGGGACGGTCGAGTCAACGCGCTCCTCGGAGTTCGAGGCAAGATCATCAATGCCTACGGCAGCAAGAACAAGATGTCGGATGTGCTGAAGTCCAAGCCCGTCCAGGAGATCATCAAGTCCCTGGGCGCTGGCTCGGGAAGCGACTTCGACATCAATCAGGTTCGCTACGGCAAAGTCTTCTTCGCAGTTGACGCCGATGTGGACGGCAATGCTATTGCTGTCGGCCTCTACGCGCTCTTCTGGGTCCTCTTCCGGCCCATGGTCGAGGAGGGACGGCTCTACAAGATCGAGACTCCCCTGTTCTCGATCCTGACTTCCCAGGGCAAGAAGTCCACGAAGCACTACGCTCGGAACGATGCAGAGCGCGATGTGGTCACTGCCAAGCTCGACAAGCAGGGCATCAAGTACCGGGTATCTCGGCTCAAGGGTCTCGGTGAGATGAAGGATGATGACCTCGAAGAGACCGCCATCAACCCTCAGACCCGGATCATCACCCAGATCACCTCGAAGGACCTCGAGGCTGCGAAGCACGCTCTGGATGTGGCCATCGGGGACGATGTCTCGATCCGCAAGACATGGATCGAGACCTCCGAGGTCGATGAGGAAGAGATCCTCTCCTAGGAGATCGGGTTAGCTCAGCAGGGGGCCGGAGTCAGCGGGAAACCGTTTGACTCCGGCCCCTTTGCCGTGTAGCATCGATTCCATCAGACTTTACTACTGGAGGAACCCTTGGGAGACACCTCGGCCATTCTCATCGGCCTTTCGCCCGTGCTCATTGCGCTCTTCGTAGTGCTAACACTTCTGACCACAGACATCATCAGAAGCCGGCGCTACAGGAAGGGACCGCTTCGCCGGACCCAGAAGCCCGTCCTGGCCTACAAGGTCGCCACCCTGACCAGAAATGGCTTCGCCGGAGTCTCCGGTGGCGGAAGCTACGGCTATCTCTCAGAGGGTAGGCTGAATCCGGGGTTCCACGGCTTCAAGAATCTCGATCTCCTCGAGGCCTCAGGCTACAACGGGGATGTGGTGCTTGAGGTACTTCTCTACGGCGCTGTGGATGAGTACCAGAACGGCTACATCGGTTCCCACCAGCGAGTGCTCCAGGTGGCCGTCAATCAGATGTACGGCAGGGATAGGGGTATCTGCTCGAACTGTGGCAGAAAGTCCAATGCGCTGGCCTTCGACCGGAGCGCCTATTCGGGCTACGGCTACAGCGCAGCCGCTCCGCTCTACTGCAAGACCTGTCGAAAGCTGTCGAGGTTCCGGGCTCTGGTGACTTTCCAGGGCTCCCACGAGCGTGGCCGCTTCGAGGCCATGGAGGATCTCGTCAAGCGAGCTAACTCCCAGAGCACCAACAAATACCCCGTGGGCTTCGTCAGCAGGCTCAGTGACTTGGTTCCCACGGAGCTGTCGGAGAACCCTTCGGCGCGATAGAGTAGCATCAAAGAGGAAAGAGGATCCCATGTACCTGGGTAGAAAGATCAACAGCTTCAGCGCTAAGGACAGCGGCGTCGTCGCTCCCAGCGTTCAGGTCAAGAGAGTTGCGGCTCAGGTCGAGCTCGCCCCCAAGGCCGTCGAGCTACCCCTGGAGCCCACTGCTCCCGAGGTCACCGGAGCCGTGGAGAGCGAAGGCGGCCTCGGCGCCGTTGAGCGCGACCGGCTCTGGGGTCTCATCGGCAAGCTCCGGTCGGCCAACGCTCGGCTCTTCAAGGCCAACCGTAGGCTCACCAAGGAAGCTGAGGCGCTTCGCTCCGAGCGCAGCGACCAGGACCAGCTCACCGTGGCCTCGATCCTCGAGGTCGCTCCCGAGCGCACCTCGGTTCGGAGTTAGTTCTCCGAGCAACAGAACCACAGTAGGTCCCGGGGTTAGCTACCACAGCTCCGGGGCCTATTGTGCTTCCCGCGATAGTGAAGGGCGAGGGAAGCGCAGGTCTTCCCTGAAAGGGAGGCACCATGTCCACAGACCTTCAGCAGTCAGAGAGGCCGAAGGCCAGTGGCCTACCGCGCTTCCTGAGCTTCTCGATCTTCGCACTGATCGGGCTCACGCTCCTCACCATCGTGGCGCTCTTCGTAGACTCCATCGATGCCCGCGGACTGAGGATCACTCTGACCTTCGTGGTCTTCGCCGCCTTCGTAGGGCTCACAGCGATGGACACGCTCCGGAGCACCACTCGGAGCTGGTACCCACCCGCTGCGCTTCTCAGCAACGGGCTTTTCCTCGGAGCATCGCTTCTCACGATCTGGCTCACCACGAGCAGCCTAGGGCTTGGAATTTACGGGATTTTCCTCATCCTGATCTACGCGCTGATCCTGAGGCTCTCCGTGCTCTTCGGCATGCTCGCCATGGATGCGGTGGACAAGGAGTCGCAGTCGGGCAGAACTCTGGAGGCCCCCGAGCGTCAGAGCTCCATCGCAGCGACCTGGCTCGCAGGAATCGCAGCAGGGCTCTTCGTGGTCTACATCGCCGCTAAGAACATCCTCTCCGGCAGAGTCCTCTACGGTGACCTCGACACCTTCTGGGACATCTACCTGAAGCTGAGCACAGCTGTGCTGATCCTCGCAGCGCTGGCGCTCTCGATCTCGCTCCTACTGCGCTGGTTCTTCGGAGCAGACCAGCGACGCCTTGAGAGGGCTGCAGCCTCGTCCCAGAGACAGCAGAAGGCCTACGAACTGGGACAGCAGCCCTCTCCCGTTCTGGCTACAGCTCCGGGACAGCTTCTCCCCTGGCCCACCTTCGCCGATGGCTCCCCCTATCCCCAGAGGGCCGATGGCCAGCCTGACTTCGAGCGAGTAGAGGCAGAATCCAGATCCCGAAGCCTCATCTCCAGCACCGGCGAGCAGCCAGTGCGGCCAGCTCCAGCAGCAGACCTCCCCGGCCAGGTCGCTCCTGAGCAGAGGTAGCCTCGCTCACCATCCCATAGCAAAAGGGGATCCCAGTACGCTCTAGGGCTGACTGGGATCCCCTTTTGCTTCGGATCGGTTCGCCATCGCACTGGGGGTAGAACGGGCTTAGGTCGCAGCCTCCGGCGTCCCAGTGGTGAGCCTAGCTCTCCTCCATGTAGAGAGACCAGGCTTCGGGGAGCCAGCGGACCTCCTTCAGGGGAAGTCCAAGGAAGAGTCCGATGAAGGATGTGCCCTTGATCTCAGCGATGGAGCCGTAGGACTTGTGGAGCACCCGGTCAAACCAGCTGAAGTAGCTGCTATCCTCTCCCCGGAGGAGCTGACCCCGGGGAGTGTTGAGATTAGCAGCGCCGTGGATCTGGCCGAAGGGACAGGATTCCTCCGCCGTGATCCAGGAGGGGTAGGTCTCTAGGAGGGGGTCTGCCCAGATCGGATTGGCTGAGAAGTTCGGAGCATGGCCCAGGGAGTAGCCGTCGCCCTGGTAGACAGTGTTCCGATAGCGCTCCTCCAGGGCCTCCGCTGCTTCCTCCGCGGTGGTAGGAGAGCCTAGTTCCCGCCAGAGTCCATGGGTAAGACCCCCGTGGCTCACGAGTCGGCCCTTGTCCACTCCGGCGACAGCCATCCAGGGATTCGGATTGGCCGAAGTTCTGAACCAGCTCTCTCGGAGTAGCCTGTCGGTGTTCTCGCTGGTGAAGGTTCCAGGAGCATTGAGGGCCAGCATCTCATTGGGACCTGCGATCTGCAGCCAGTCTTCCTGAGTGTAGCGGTAGGCATTGACCAGCCGCATGAGCTGAAGATTGGGTCCGCCGCTGCCCTCGTCCGGCCTCACCGTGTAGTGGCTCAGCAGGTTGCCGAGCTGGACGATGCGGTCCGCGCTCTGGGCTTCCTGGGCAACCACATTCTTCCAGAGCTCAGGGTTGCCCAGTAGCTCTGCTATGAAGAGTGTTCGCATGCTTTCCTCTGACTGATAGATTGGTTCCGCCTATTCTGCCAACTTCGCGGAGGCCGCGCAGAGACTTAAGTGGCGACCGGAGGCTGAGATAGTGGCGACCGGAGCAGGTCTAGATCAACTTCGGTGGCCGAATCCGTTGAGATCCTGCGAAGTAGCGCTCATAGCGCTCATGCTCGGAAACACACACGGCATAGATCATAGCTCTTGTCACAGCAAAGCGGCGGAGCAAGAACCCCAGAGGTAGTTACTCCACAGAACTATCTACAGTTTTGAGCATAGCCGAGTGCCCACCCGGGAGCTCAGGTGTTCAGAGAGTATCCATGACCGAAGGGAGGCTGGGAACCGATGCTAACCGATCAGCTACTGCCGTCTAAGCGACCGGAAGGTCTATCCGATGGCGCACCTCGTTGCTCCGCACTCCGGGGCTTAGAACTGCGCCCAGGGCCTAGCATGGGACCGGGGTCTGTGCCCCCAGCTGAGCCGTCGGTACACTACAACTCTGGACTACGGAGCGATAGGGGTGAGGATGAGTAGAGCTGGAGCACGGAGCATAAGCCTCCCCGACGCCCTCTCCTCGAGGCGAAAGCCAGGACCCGCAGCGCGTAGCCTCGAAGGCTATCGAGAGCTCTCAGCTGTGCTCAGATCCAAGGAGCTGATCTCCCAGTGGAGCATCTCCTCAGGATCCGATGGAGTCTCTGACCTACAGCTCCGAGAGGCCCTCACCCGCACCCTGGGCGACCACTGCCACTTCGGCTACATCCGCGCAGGCTCGAAGCTTCCCCACAGCCATCCCCGCAACCCCAAGAAGCTCTCGATCTCTACCGAGTCTGGATCCACCGACTTCCTCCGAGCCAACGGCACTGACTGGCTCGGCATCACAACCGCTCCAGTATCTGGAAACTGGTCCGTGATCCCCAGGACGGGGAGTAGGCTCTTCATCTTTGACCTCGATGTGAGCAAGGCTCAGATCCTCGAGGACGGCTCTGAGATTCCCACCACAGAGGAAACCCGCTACCTCGAAGCTCGCAGAGCCATCGGCCATCTAGAGAGCCTCCTCAGCATCGATCTCAAGGGAACCTACGCTCAGCTCTCCCCCTCAGGAGGAGTCCACATCTTCGTCCTCCTCCCCGAGGGCACCGATCCCACGACTCTCCCCGCAGCGAAGATCTCCGACGGCATGAGAGCACTTGCTGGCATCCCCCGGGAGAGCTGGAGCGATGAGCTTCGAGGCGACATTCGCTCGGGAGCCTCCAACGGCTTCCTCCTCATGGCCGGCTCCCGGCTCTCGGGCCTCGACTCTACGAGCTCCGTGGCTCCCTACTATAGACCACTGGTCTCAGATCCTCGCTGGAGCGACTTCAAGGACTACAGGAGCGCTCGAAAGCTCCGGCTCCTTGAGCTCCCTCCGGCGGCAGTAGAGCGGCTCCAGGAAGCTCGAAGCATCGACCTTGAGCTCCGGGCCCTCGCTCGTCCCCTCGCCGTGGCAGCTGCTCCCCGAGAGCAGATCGATCCGGTGGAACTCCCCAGGATCAGCAGGGAGCTTCGGCCGGGGAGCTACAGCCGGCTCCTCAAGAGGCTCGAGGATGAGCCCCCTAGGAGCTTCCACGAGGCTCGGGCTCAGATCTATCGAGCACTGAGCTGCTGCGGCTCCCCTGAGTCCATCGCCGCTCTCTGCAAGGATGCGGGCTACGGCAGAGACAGCCACAGCAATCGGGAGCTCAGCGATGGAGAGCTCCTCGCAGACATGGAGTCCATGGAGCGCAGGGGGCTCCGAGCAACTCGCTGCGGCTCTCACTGTGGATCCGCTCGGCTCGATGCGGTGGAGCCCGGAGAGCGACAGCTTGAGCTCGCTTCGCTCACGGAGGCACTTCAGACGGCTAAGCTCAACGCCAATGCAGAGCTCAGCGCTCTGGGCTTCCGCAGGGTGGGAGAGAGCTCGCTCCTCGAAGCTAGGGCTGCGCTCAGGCTTAGGGCTCAGCGCAGCAGCGACTACGGCATCTATGGAAAGCGCAATCCCCTGGGGCTGAACTACAGCGCTGTGACCCGAGAGATCCTCGGCGAGCGTGCCTTCCGGGGGCGACTCGCCGGCAGGGATACTCCCATCGCTGGCTACAGGCTGAGGGCATTGGAGCTCTCGGTGGGCTACTTCGGTCCGCTCTTCGCAGCAGGCGCCTCGGTGGCCATCGCTCCCGCCAGTGAGCTCATGGAGCTCTTCGGCTGGAGCCGCTCTCAGCTCCGGGAGGCTCTGCGCTTCCTTCGGAGCTCAGAGATCATCTCCCTGGAGCGTAGACAGGTCTCCGGCCGGGCATCGGGCTACGGCCCCGGAGCTAAGCGCTTCTTCGATGCCGTGCTCGGCAAGAAGCTCAAGAGCACCTGGGGCGCATCCCTCGCAGTGAGCGCGAGCGGCGAGCGGGCCTTTCTCGGAGGATTCTTTGACCATAGCCGGGGCCGCATCGTGAGGCCCAACGGCACGAGCTACACGGACGGCTACCTCCGGGAGGTCGGAGGTGGATTCTCCGGGCTTCTTCAGGAACTCTCCCTGGAGCTCCCCCTGTCGAAGCGAGTTGCTCCCTCGGTTGTCAGCCGCTACCTCACCAAGTCACTGGCTCACTATCTTGAGGTCAGCACGGAGGGCAGCGCCGCCGAGGCTAAGCTCCATGAGCTCAAGGAAGCCGAAGCTACTCAGCCCAGCACTGCCCCGCTCCAGGGCTATTTCGCCGCGGCGGAAGATCTTTGGATGAGCGGGAGAGCTTTTCGTGAGCATAGCCCCGCGGACATCCCCCGGGCCAGAAGGATCAGGCGAAGCCGCCCCGGATCCCATGGAGATAGATCACCTCCCGATGACCCGGATAGTCCAGAACAGCTGAACGCAATCTACTAAGACAAGAAGGAACCAATGCTACCTGCGAGACTAGAGCTGGCAATCGACCCCAGCTATGAGCTGGCTGACGGAACCCGGACAGTGAGGGCCACCTACTCGGAGGATGGTCCCCTGGAGCTCCAGGGTTACTCAGTGGCCGTGATCGCTGACACTCTTCGGCCCCTGGCCGAGCTCGACTTCCTCTCCGCGAAGCTCATCGCTGAGCGCCTCGAGGGACTCAGCGCTCAGAGGATCACCACCATGGTCATGCGCTTCCCCCGCTGCATCCTCGCCGAGCTCAACACTCACCGGGTCTTCTCCCGGAACTCCGCTTCGAGCCGTGCTCGGTCCATCAAGGTGGTCATCGCCGATGTGATGGAGGACCCCTATGTGCCGGTCTTCACCAAGAACCAGAAGGGCATGGGAGGCCCCATCGTCTCCGTCGAGACTCAGGCCGCCGCTCGTACTCAGTGGCTCAAGTCCCGGGATGCTGCCGTTGCGGGAGTGCTCTCCATGCTCCTCGGCACCACTGTGGTCCCCGCCGACCTCGAGAACGACGGCTGGCGTGCGCTCACGGATGACTACTACCAGCGCGTCTACCTCGACGAGCAGGACATCCCCGGAGCGCTGAACCTCCACAAGCAGAACATCAACAGACTGCTGGAGCCCTTCATGTGGCACGAGGCTGTCATCACGGCCACCGAGTGGACCAACTTCCTCCAGCTCCGAGACCACGATGAGGCCGACCCCGCCATCCACGGCCTTGCAAAGCTCGTGGGCGAGGCGCTCCGAGTCTCAAAGCCCACCGAGAGGGTCGTCCACGCTCCCTTCGCTGGAGAGATCGTTCGTCGGCTCGATGGAGAGAACCTCCAGGGCGTCGAGCTCTTCCGAGAGGCCATCGCTGCTGGTAACTACTCGGCCGGTGCGGCCGCTCAGGTTTCCTACCGCCCCGTGGGCGACGGAGGCACTGGCGCCAACCCCGCCAAGCTCGCTGATCGGCTCCTCGCCATGGCCCACCTCTCCCCCTTCGAGCACGCTGCATTCAGCACTGATTGGCTGCGCTCCCTGGGCATCCGGGATGAGATCGGAAGCAACCTTTCCTCGGAGTGGACGCAGCACCGGTCGCTGGTGAAGTACCTCGAAGGTGTCACTGGGAAGCCTGGCCTCGCCGCCATCACTGAGGCGCTCAGCTAGCCGGTACTTTGATATGGATTTCCCTGGGAAACCCCTTGGGAATCCTTCAAAAGAACCCGGACCGGGGAGCTTGCACAAGCGGCTTTGGCATCTAGAATCTGACCGTTCCTGATGCAACTCCCCGGTCCCTCTTTATCCCCTCTTCAGCCATTCCACCAGATGGGAGCAGCTCGATGGCTAGCCTCAATAGCTTCGCAGACGCCCTGAAGGAAGCCGCAGCAAAGGCCTCCCTGGATGTGGCTCCCGGTGGTAAGCAGAGCCTCGAAGAGCTCTTTTCCCTGGCACTGAGGGACGCACTGAACCGGATCAACGGCGGCACCGCTGACAGCTACGACCTAGGCCTCTGGGCGGTATCCAACCTCATTCTCCTCGCTGACCACGAGGGCTATGACCTCCGAGAGACCACGGCATTCCTCCGGTCAGTTCTCGATTGAAACTGGGCAGCTGAGCCCAAAACTTTTCAGCCTCTGCTGGAGCTCAGTCTCCGGCGGTTTTAGATAAGACTATCCATAAGGATTTAGGACGGATGGGACCCATCCCCCGCATAGGAGAAAGGTAAGACAATGGACGAAATCACTGCCTCGATCGGTGATAGCGATGTGCTCATCTACACGAAGAACGACTGCGTGAACTGCGAGTCGACCAAGGAGCTCATGGATCAGCTGGAGATCAGCTACACGGTCATCAACATGGACAAGGAGCCCTCGGCTAGGGCCACTGTCAAGGGCATGGGCTTCAGGCAGGCTCCGGTGGTCATCACCAAGTCTGAGAAGTGGTCCGGCCACAAGGAAGCCAGCATCAGGAACCTGAAGGCTCCCTCGGCCAGCGACATCGCTCTGGACGACGACATCTGGGCCTGATCCACTAGGTAGGCATCGCCGCACTCAGCGGGACTGTAGCATGGCGCTACGGTCCCGCTTTTTGCTGTATTAGATAGGATCCGGTAAGCGAAACAGCCTCTAGCCCAAGGATGGAACCATGGCCACCAAGTACCACATCAGCGATGACGGAACTCCCGGAGTTTGCCGCGCATCCTCCAACGCTACCTGCCCAAAGAGCCAGATGGGAGACTCCTTCCACGGCACTCTGGAGGAGGCTCAGACAGAGTCTGAGAGGCGCTTCGCTGAAGTGCACAGCCTATTCGGAACCGGTTCCAAGGGTGGTGCTAAGCCTCCGGCAAAGCCCGCGCCGATCAAGTTCATCAATGCTGGAAGCATCCACGCCGCTCTCTTCAAGACGACCTACGGCCCTGACTTCCAGAACGGCCACAGAACCCTGGGGGATGCGATGCGAGCACAGGAGCTCGCCGGCGAGGAGATCGAGACCACTCCGATGCCTCAGAGCGTCTCTCGAGATCTAGCCTTCGACATCGCTACCCTTTCGAAGAAGGACCAGGACTACTTCATCGACAGCGTTCCGTCAAAGGACTTTAGGCTTTTCGCGGGCGAAAAGAGCGGCGTGGGCCAGGGCAATATGAAGGCGCTCGTCAAGGTCCACAGGGCTCTGGTGGCAAAGCACGGAACGGCTCAGCCTGCTCTCAGGATCGAGGATCAGCTTCCCGAGGGTAGTGGAAGGGACCTTCGCTACGATAGGAATCGAGAGGGCATCGGATCGCTTCGAACCTGGGGTAAGCCCTCCAACTCGATTCAGGACATGACTCGCGATACTGGCAACATGCTCGCTCAGCATGTGATCGACCGCTACGGCGCAGAGAATGCTGAGAAGTTCTGGAGCAAGGCGTCTGCGACCAACGGTCCCCGTTCTCCTCGGGCCAAGCTTTCCCAGGTCTTCCGGACCATGAGAGAGTTCGACAAGGAGATGGGCATCAAGGGTTAGCCCAGGGCCAAATCTTCACCGCCTGGAGTCAACAGAAGTTGATCCTGAGCGCGCAGCCTAGAGCATCGATCTCACCGATGCTCTAGGCTGTTGTTATTCCCCAGTAGCTCAACCATCCTCCGAGACGCTGCTTTGCGATGGCGTTACAATAACAGCATGAAATCACCGGAAACCATCACCTCCAGAGCTCGTTCAGCCGCGCTGGAGATCTTCAACTCAATGGGCCAGTCAGAGCTCGAGCGTGTCCTTGACCTCGGCCTTCCCAGCACTGTCTTCGCCAAGCTTGCTTCGCAGTCGAAGCCCCTCGCGAGCTCGAAGAGGAAGCCCTATCTGATCTGCACCTACTCCGCTCCCAACGGGCTATCGGGGAGGAAGCCAGTGGTCTTCGTCAACGGTGAGCTCTCGGAGGAAGAGAAGATCGCAGCCATCACTGAGACGCTCTTTGAGCTCGGCCGCAACCTGACGCTCTGGGACATCGCAGATCTCGAAGCCTGGATCGACGATGAGCTTCAGCTCACACTCTTCGAGGTCAATCCTCGCTTCCTCAATGCCTACTCAAACGATAGCTCAATGCTCAAGATCAAGTCCGATGGCTCATTGACCGCCCTCGGTAGCTTCGGATCGCTGAAAAGGCTGGTGCTCACAGATGACTAAGAAGACCCTGATCCTCGTAGAGGCTCCCTCCAAGGCTAAGCACATCCAGCAGTTTCTGGGATCTGCATACATCGTGAAGCCCACGGTGGGTCACTTCCGAGAGATGCCACTGCCCAAGGACATGAAGGCGGCCGACAAGGCCAAGTACGGCGACTACGCTCAGGACACTGCGGGAAACTTCGAAGCGCTCTACGCGACCTCCCGGGACAAGACCAAGATCGTCTCTGAGCTCAAGAAGCTCCTCGGGACAGTGGATGAGCTCGTCATCGCCACGGATGCCGACGCCGAGGGCGCGGCCATCGGCTGGCACATCCTCCAGGAGCTCAAGCCCAAGGTTCCCACCTTCCGGGCAACCTGGAATGAGATCACGGACCGGGCAGTTCGCGCGGGTCTCGCTGCCAAGGAGCCCATCGATCAGAAGGCTAAGACTCCGACCGGATTCTTCGGCCAGGCCGAGAGCGCTCTCGCTCGGAGCCAGTGGGATCGGCTCTTTGGCTACGGCGTCTCTCCCCTCATGTGGAAGATGGTCCGCGGTGGCACTTCGGGTGGCCGGGTTCAGACTCCCGGCACGAAGCTCGTGGTGGAGCGGGAAGAGCGCCGGCTGGCCTTCAAGTCGGTTGCCTTCTACACGATCTACGGCACCTTCGAGGGCATCAAGGCTAAGCTCGTGGACTTCGGCGGCAAGAAGATCGCCGATGCCTCGAAGATCGATGACGACGGCAAGCTCGCAGCTGGCTATCACCTGATCACAGATGAGAACCTGGACAAGATCCTGGCCTCGCTGAAGGCCAAGAGCTACGAGGTCGGTGAGGTCAAGTCGAAGCCCTACCGGAGAACGCCTCCGCCGCCCTTCACCACCTCCACTGCGCTTCAGTCCATCGGCTCGAAGACTAAGCTCAGTGCGAAGCAGCTCACCTCGACGCTGCAGTCGCTCTATGTGGACACGCACTGTACCTACATCAGGACGGTCTCAGTGGAGGCTGCGCCCGAGGCAATCGCCGAGGCTCGCAACGAGCTCAAGCGGCTCTTCGGTGCGAAGCTCGTCCCCGCGACCGCTCGAGTCCACAAGGACAAGAAGGCTGGCAACTCAGGGCACGAGTGCATCCGCCCAGTGCTCGACGACAGCACTGGCAAGATCGTCAGCCCGAAGCTCTCGGGCAACGAGCAGAAGGTCTTCGATCTCGTGAGGCTTCGCTTCCTTGCCTCACAGTCCATCGACTGCGAGGGAACCACCTGGAGCACATCCTTCCTCGCTAAGGATGGTAAGGCTACCTTCTCTGCCAGTGAGACTGAGATCCACGAGCCGGGCTGGACCGTTGTCTACGAGATGGACGATGAGGTCGGCGCCTGATGACATCGCAGCTGAATAGGAGTAGAGCATGACCGCAATCAAGGATCTGAAACAGGGAAGCCCTGCCAAGCTCTCTCGACTCACCAAGGAGTCCCGGGAGACTCGGCCACCCTCGCGCTTCACCGAGGTCAGCCTCGCTAAGAAGCTCTCTGACCTCGGCATCGGCCGGCCCAGCACCCTGTCCTCCATCGTTTCGGTGATCCAGGACCGGGGCTATGTGAAGCGCCACGGGAGCCAGCTCTATCCTGCTCCCCTGGGCTTCGCCATCGCCCATGTGCTCTCGGCCAAGTTCCCCGACTTCACCGACTACGGCTACACGGCTGAGATGGAGGAGGAGCTCGAGCGCATCGAGGAGAACAGCAAGACCAAGCTTCAGTTCCTCGTGGACTTCTGGCGGGGCAAGGACGGCTTTGAGAAGCTGCTCGAAGGCCTTAGGCAGAATGTGGACTACGACGAGATCGGCAAGCTCACCACCATCGATCTCCACAATGGCTTCGAGGTCAAGGTCAACCGCTACGGCGCCTTCCTTCAGGATCCCAAGGCTGAGCCCAACGAGAAGGGCTATGTGCCCTCGGCCAAGCTCGACGACGAGGCTGATCTCTGGGAGTACCGGGATGCGGCTGTCTGCCGGGAGCTCCTTGAGAACGCTGTCAATGCTGTGGGTCCCCGGGAGCTCGGAGTGCTCGCTGCCGGTGAGTACGCGGGCTACACCGTCTTCGCCAAGGACGGCAAGTTCGGCCCCTTCCTCCAGGCCGTCCACCCGGACCAGCTCAAGGCAGAGGCTGCTGACAAGAAGCCCACGGCCAAGACTCCGAAGCCCGTGAATCAGAAGCTCCCCGAGGGTGTCGAGCTAGACACCGTTGAGCTCAAGGATGTGGAGTCGCTCTTTGCTGAGGTGAAGCTTCCCCGGACTCTGTCTCCTCAGCTCTTCGTGGGCATCGGCAAGAAGGGCCCCTGGCTCGGTCGAAAGGCCTCAGCGAAGGCCAAGAGAGCTGTCTTCGTAAGCATTCCCGAGGGCTTCGATCCCCGGACCATGAGCCTCGAGGACGCTGAGAAGATCTGGAAGGATAAGCAGGCTGCTAAGAAGTGACAGACCGAAGAAAAGGCCCCGACGCACGGTGAGTGCATCGGGGCCTTTTACCTAGGGAAAGCCTCAGTCCCTGTAGTCCCAAACGATCTTAGTGCCATATGATAGCTCATCGAAGGCGAATTCTCCGATGTTGACTCCGGTTCGTTTGATAGAGACCTTAGTCGTTGGATTAGCGTAGAATCCATAGCTTCCAATGGTCTTGACTGAATCTGGGATCGTGATGGTGGCCATATTGTTGTTGCGGAACGCGCCATCTCCGATTGTCTCCAGGGTGCTGGGAAGCATAGCTACCTTTAGGATGTTGGAGCTGAAGGCTTGCTCACCGATGGACTTGACTCCCTCTGGAATTTCTACATAGGTCAGCTCGTTTCCGTAGAATGCAGTGCGGGGGATGCTAGTCAGAGACTTTGAGATCGCAACCGCAGTAAGATCGTTGGAATAGAAAGCGCCATCCCCCAGCTCCGTGACTGAGTCAGGGATAACTACCGACTTGAGCTTACCGTAGCCGAAGCCGATCTCGCCGATGCTCTTCAGCCCTGCTGGCAGCTGAACAGAGGGAACGCTCAGGTAGGCAAAGGATCCGAAGCCGATCTTCTCGACCGACTGGGGGATGGTGATCGATCTAAGAGCGCTAGCATTGAAGAACACTTGATCCTCGATCTCAGTGAGCTGGCTAGGGATATTCACCGTTCTGAGGGAAAGAGTAGTCATAAATGCCTGCTTCTCGATGACTCTCACGCTCTCAGGGAGAACAGCTGATGTGATCTGAAGGTTATTGAAGGCCTTCTCTCCGATTACCTCGACGGGCTTGTCTCGAAGGGTAGCTGGAACGACCATATTCGCGGGGCAGCCAGAGAGACCTTCGAGATACCGGTTGATGGTGATGAAGCTTGTCTCGGTGATGGTAAAGCATCCCTCTCTGAAGGAGACTGGAGCAGTAGGGTTAGGCGCCTCTGTGGCTGGAGTCTCGGGAGCAGGTGTGGGGACTCCTGTTGGTGCGGGTGTAGGGGCAGATGTAGAAACTCCTCCAGGTCGGAAGCTAGGATAGATGCCTGTGATGCTCGGCGTTTCGCTGTAGACAGCTCGGACATGGAACTTTCCGTCTGAGGTTGCTGCTGAGGCGCTCGAGATTAGGCTAGCCCCGAGGCTCAGCGCTATGAGCCCTACAGTTCCTGCCAGTAGCTGAGATCTGGACCTGGTATTTTTTGCCATGGGTGCTTGCTCCTGTGGTGGTAATGTTGCCGAGCATATCGACGGTTGTCTATTTCAGTTAGCTTTGCCTATGCATCAGTAATCCCGTAGAACGCGCCTGTATGGCGTGCCATGTGACCATTTAGCGAAGGTCTAAACCTATTCTAAAAATAGGAAGTCACGGAGCTGATCAACACAGCCCCCTCATAGACTCGAAAGGCCTTAAGTCAGCGAAGCGCCAAAGAGAAAGGCCCCGACACACGGTGAGTGCGTCGGGGCCTTTCCCTTAGGGGAGAGTGTCAGTCTCTGTAGTTCCAGGTAATCGTGTTGCCGTAGACGCTAGCGAAAGCTTCGTCTCCGACGCTTACTCCGGTTCTCTTTATGGAAACACTGGTTAGGGGGTTGTTGTAGAACGCCTGGAATCCAATGGTCTTTACAGAATCAGGAACATTGACGCTGGTGAGCTTATTGAGGTGGAACGCGCTCGTATCGATTGTCTCCAGGGTGCTGGGTAGCTCTACACTGGTCAGCTGATTGTGGATGAATGCCTGCCTGCCGATGAACTTTACCCCCTCGGGAATCTCCACAGAGCTGATGTCATTGCCGTCGAAGGTCGAACTAGCGATACTCGTCAGTGACTTCGAAAGAGTAACTGCAGTAAGATCGCCGGCAGAAAACGCTCCAACTCCCATCGCTGTCACTGAGTCGGGAATGACGACTGACTTGAACTTGCCGTAGGCGAATCCTCCGTCACCGATGGTCTTCAGTCCTGCGGGAAGCCTGAGCGATGTTATGCCGCTGTGAGAGAAAGATGCGAAGCCGACGCTCACGACCCCATCAGGAATGGTGATCGAGGTGAGCGAGTCAGTGCTGAAGAACACCTGATCATTGATCTCAGTGATCTTGCTGGGGATGTTCACCGACTTGAGAGAGCGAGTAGTCATAAACGCTTCCTTCTCGATCACCCTCACGCTCTCCGGAAGAACAGCTGAGGTGATGGGAAGGTTGTTGAAGGCTCGCTCTGCGATTACCTCGACTGGCTTACCCCTGAGGGTCGCGGGGACAACCATGTTTGTAGAGCAGCCAGCAAGACTCGGAGCGTACCGGTGGACTGTGATGAAGCTCGTCTCAGAGATTGTGAAACATCCCTCCTGGACGAGCGCCGGTGCCACAGGATCGGTGACGGGAGTCTCAGTAGCCGGAGCCGAAGGCTGCGGAGTGGGGGTCGCCGTACCTCCAGGCCGGAACTTTGGGAAGATACCGTTGATGCTCGGTGTCTCATTGTAGACTGCCCGAACATGGAACTTCCCATCGGAAGTCGCAGCAGAAGCTCCGGCCACAAGGCTCGCACCGATGGCGATAGCTACGATTCCCGCAGCGCTCGCCAGCCGTAGAGACTTAGACCTGGATCTTTCCGGGTTCAGCTTGTTTCGTTTTGCCATGGCCTTTTCTCCTAGAGCCGTTCTGTTGTTTGACCACATATCGGTAATCGACTATTTTTGCCAGCTTTTGGGTGGCTTAGATCGTACTACTCTCTAAAACCGATATGCTCTAGACACCCTGTACGAATCCTATTAGCAAAGACTAAGATCATTCTGAAGCCATCATCATTCCTCAAGGTCGGAGCAGCTTCACTGCTCCTCACGCTCCTCCTACCCTCATCGGCCGCCTACGCCGCCGATTCGAGCTCAGAGACATCAGTAGAGAGCATCGCCTCGGTCTCCGAGAAGCAGATCTCCACAGCCAACAGCGCCACGCCTAAGTTCAGCACGGGGGACCTCCTCAGCGTTGTCAAGGATCGCATCGACGCTGACCGGGAAGCCCGGGACAAGCGGCTCGCCGAAGAGGCCGCCGCCAGGGCTGCTGCAGAGGAAGCAGCCCGGGTAGCAGCCGAAGAGGCCGCCCGGGTAGAGGCTGAGCGCGTCGCCGCAGAGGCCAAGGCGGCCGCTGAGAAGGCTGCAGCAGAGAAGGTAGCTGCAGAGAGCTCCAGGCGCGGAAGTAGCGCCCCCTCCTCTCGGAGCACATCATCCGGTTCGAGCAGCCCTCTCTATACGGGAGGCGGCAGCAAGGATGAGTGGCTTCGAGCTTCGGGCATCCCCGAGTCCGACTGGGGCTATGTGGACTACATCGTCACCAAGGAATCCGGCTGGAATCCCAACGCCACCAACGCAAGCTCAGGAGCCTCCGGCCTCGTCCAGGCCCTGCCCTGTGGCAAGGTCCCCGGCAGCTGCTTCAATCCCGTGGACAACCTGAAGTGGGCCAATGGCTATGCGGTCGGCCGCTACGGATCCTGGGCCCAGGCCTACGGCTTCTGGTCCAGTAACCACTGGTGGTGATAGTAGGGGCAAGGGATCGCCCCTAGAGCGTGTATAGTGGCACGGAAGAAAGGCCGAAGCATCGGCCTGTGAAGGGAAGCAAGATGGTGGAAGCGTCGATCCGGGAGAGAGCTCTCGTAGTCTTCGATGATCCAGAGCTTCGAGGAGTCGGTGTGGTTGCCCGGGAGTTCGGCAACCTCGGCTACCGCACCGTAGCTCGCTCAGAGTTCACTCAGGAGCACCTCCAGGGCGTAGAGCTTCTCCTCACCATCTCAATCCCTCTGGAGAGGCTCGGAGCCTTCCTCAACGAGCTCCACGCTGCCAATCCCGACCGGGGCTACAAGGTGGCCATGATCCTCCCGGAGCGGAACATCCCCAAGAGTGAGATTCGTTTCTTCGACGCTCTGGACCCCGCAGTCTTCGACGGCATCGCCCATGTCTCCACGGGGAACCTCATCCACTGGCGAGAGAAGTTCCCTGACAAGCTTCACGGATACTTTCAGAACCCCAGCACCCTGCAGGCAGGTGACCCCAAGGAGAGCTCAGATCCCTCGGTGATCTCCAGCGGCGTCTTCACCACCTTCAAGGGCCTTGGAGTGCTCCTCAAGGGTGCCCAGGTCCTCGAGGCCTTCCCCGAGCTGACCTTCTCCTACACTGGCTGCCAGTTCCAGATCAGTGGCCGCTCCGGCAAGATCGTGGGATCACCCGAGCTCGTTACTTCCCTGGCGACGGACCTCAAGGAAAAGACCCTCCGGCCCAACATCGTGATCCAGCCCGAGGACGACTGGGCTGCCCGGGAGTCTGGTGGCAAGCTCAATGTCTTCCCGAGCTACAGCAATCGCAGCGAGAACTCCCGCCGGATCGCTGAGTCAGGCGTCTACCTCTTCACTCCCTGTGCGGTTCTCAGCGACGATGACCTCGGCCGCTCCCACATCCGCCGGAAGCATCTCCTTCGCTGGGCCTCTGCGGTTGACTACAACCTCCTCGAAGCACTGGCCTCTGGAACTCCCGCGCTTCTTTCCCACGGCTACCACAGTATGCTACTGAGTCAGCTAGAGCGCTACAGCGGCGAGGTCCTCGGCAGGGAGCTTTCCTGGCCACTCCCTCTCTACGACGACCTGGCCGAGGCCGCAGAGCTCGCGCGGGGTCTCGTCCAGCGCTCCGACTACCGGGAGCTCTCCGAGCGCCAGCTTCGCTACTTCGAGGGCATCCGGGATGCGAGCAATGCACTCCTTGAGGAGGACTTGAGCTTCTTCCTCGGTGAGTCAAAGAGCAACTACAGCTCCGCCCTGGAGATCCCCAAGGGCACACGCTTCCTCCGGGAGGCTGGCATGGTTCTACCAGGTGCCGAATCCGCCACGAAGCTCTGAGGCAAGCTCGTTAGGATAGGGCCATGGCAAAGAAGAACCTCAGAGAGCTGATCGGTGAGATCAAGAGCTCCCAAGACATCGTGGACTACATCCAGGCGGCAGCCGTCTCACTGAAGCCCTCATCGGCTGGCAAGTTCAAGGGGCTCTGTCCCTTCCACGGGGAGAAGAGCCCGTCCTTCTATGTGGACAGCAACTTCCAGAACTACCGGTGCTTCGGCTGCCAGGCCAACGGGGACATCGTGAACTTCGTTCAGGAGTACGAGAACCTGAGCTTCATCGAGTCTGTGAAGAAGCTCGCTGAGCTCTCCGGCCTGGAGTACCAGCTCGAGGACTCCGAGCCTACCTTCAACTTCCGGGCCATCCGGGACTGTGTGGCAGCTGCCCACAAGTTCTACGGCGCTCACTTCGCCAAGCTCTCCGAGGACCACAAGGCCAAGCAGGAGGTCACCGAAGTTCGAGGGCTTCCCCTCGACGGCATGGACTACGGCTATGCTCCCGATGGGCGACAGACGCTCTACAAGTACCTCAGTGGCAAGGGATTCTCGGATGAGATCATCCTCCAGGCAGGTGTCTGCAGCCAGTTCGAGGGTAACCCGAAGCTCTATGACTTCTGGCACGGCCGGCTCATGTTCACCATCACCGACCCCGCAGGAAAGCCCGTGGGCTTCAGCGGTCGGAAGCTCAACGAGGAGGACAAGCGAGGCAAGTATGTGAACTCCTCGGACGGTCCGATCTTCGACAAGAGCTCCGTGCTCTTCCACCAGAGTGAGGCTAAGCAGGAAGCCAAGAAGGCCGGCGTGCTCTATGTGGCCGAGGGTCAGTTCGATGTGGCCGCAATCGCTGCTTCAGGTAGGCCCAATGTGGTTGCATCCTCGGGAACTGCCTTCACTCGCAAGCAGGTGCTCATGTGCTCAAGGATGGTGGGCGAGAGTGGCCGGGTGGTCTTCACCTTCGACGGCGACGATGCGGGACAGAAGGCAGCCTACAAGATCTTCTCCATCGCGGATGAGCTCCAGGGTCAGTGCTATGTGGTCTCGCTCCCCGAGGGCCAGGACCCCTGCGACTTCAGGAAGGAGCACGGTCCCGAAGCGCTGCAGAAGTATCTCGACGAGAAGGCTGTGCCCATCGTGGACTTCGTGCTCGATGTGATCGCAGAGCGCCATGACCTCAGGGATCCCGCTCAGGCTGCTAGCTACCTCAGCGAGGCAGCCGTTGTGCTCAAGAGCGTCACGAGCCCCGCTCTCCGCTCGACCTACGCTAAGCGCGTGGCACTCCGCTCGCTCATGAGCATCTCAGCCGTCGAGGAGGCCATCGAGTCCGCCAAGAGTTCCAAGGAGCTTCCGAAGCGTGCCCCGAGGCCCAGCGAGGAAGAGGAGCAGGAGGCAGTGAGCCGCAGAAGCGACTTCCTGACCAACTCGCAGAAGGAAGAGAAGTTCCTCGCTGACCTCGACAGTAACTCACTGAAGGAAGCCTACGCTCGGCTCCTCCAGCTCTGCCTCCACCAGCGCTCACTGATCCCCGAGTTCCTGAAGCTCAAGGAGGCTCCCAAGCCCTTCCTCGGCATCGCCAGGGAGATCGCAAAGCTTGAGCCCGGAAAGCCCATCATCCCCGAGAACTCCCGGGCGCCGATGATCCTCGAGACAGTGATCGCTCAGGACTACTTCCCCCACCTGAAGCTCATGGATGAGGACGACATCGCCGATCTCTTCGAGTCGATCTCAGCTGAGGCCACTGCCATGATAGAGCTCATCGAGCTCAAGCGCAACTCCAGGAAGATCATGGATGTGCTCCGAGACAGTTCGGATCCGGAGCTCCTGAGAATGGCCACAACAGAGGAAGCGAATGACTGAACCCGAGGCTGAGAAACTCTGGAGCTTTGAGCAGGGCATCGATCTTCGAGCAGTTGAGGATCGGCTCAGCTCGGCCAGCTTGAGCTACAGTCGACACTCCACCACCGTGAGCTACTTCCTCCGGCTCGGAGAGGCGCCCAGGCTCGACAGCTACGAGCTCCACGCCGTCTACACGGGGCGCTATCTAGCCAACGGCGATGCCGAAGTGGACAAGTCATACCTCAGGAACAGCTACAGCATCCTCCAGGGAACCCAGGGTAGCCACTGGATAGCAGAGGGCCCCGGAGAGGAGATCTCGCAGGAGGACTTCTACTCCATGGTGCTCTATGAGCGACCCGATAGGATGCTCAGCCTTCAGGAAGTGAGCTTCGACACGGTGACCGGAAGCTACCTCGTCGAGCTCAACCTCGAGAGCGGACTCCTTGTGCTCGTCGCCATCGAGGGCACGGACCACATTCCCGCACTGATAGCAGATATGGTCATGCCGGAGGAGATCAGCAGATCGAGTTACCTCTTCGAGCTTTTCGAGCACAACGGCGGACCGCTGAGCCCATAGCGCGATATGGGTGTGCGACACTAAGAAGCCCAGTATGCTCCTAGCGCGGGCAAGAAGGAAGGCGGCCAACCTATGGCTAAGCAGGCTAGAGATGGCGGCTCCATTGAGAGCGGCTTCGACTTCTCAAAGTTTCTAGATCTCGATGATGACGATCTCATCGTAGACGGATCCACAGAGGACTCCGACTACCAGACAATCCCCCACAGCAGGGATGAGGTTGTCACAGGTGCTCTCCACCTCGACCTCGATGGACCCCTGGAGGGGTACATCAAGGCTGGCAAGGTCTCCTGGAGCGACAAGCGCACGCTCCGTAAGCTCGCAGCTGAGAACAGAGAGCTCGAAGCTGTGCTCCGAGACACCGACGAGGCACTCCTTGAGCGAACTGTGGGCTACCACGAGCTCGTCTCCGGCCTCCTTCGAGAGAAGAACGGCTTCAGGGGCTACGCTCTGGATGACGCTGATCCCTATGACGCTCAGTCCAAGGGCTCCGACTCCAAGCCCATAGGCTCCGCAGAGGCAAGGGCAAAGTCCAGTGAGATCTTCAAGGAGATCGAGGAACTCGAGTCCCACAGGAGTGAGCTCAACGGAAAGCGTACCGATGCTCTGGGGGACATCCGAGAGATCGCTGCCAAGCAGGAGAACGGTGGCTGGGAGCCCCTCGAGGGCACTCTGGAGGACAAGCTCGGAGCCATCGAGAGGATCCAGCCCATCACCAAGGTCCAGTTCTCAGAAGAGGATGAGGCACTCTTCGAGCAGGGCGTAGGAGAGCTCACCGGCTACATCGACGGTAGCTTCGACCCCCTCGCAGACGAGGACGAGTACGACGAGGACATTCGCCAGGACAGCGTGGAGGAGATTCCCCTTTCCTCCGACGGCCACAGCGAAGAGGAGATCCTAGCCATGGAGGAGAACGCTGTGAGTCAGAACAGTGACCAGAGCTTCACGGAGCTCTTCACGGATGGCCGGGATGAGTTTGAGGAAGAGGCTGCAGAATCCGAAGAGGAGCCCGCAGAGGAGCTCCACAGCGAGGAGTTCAGCTCCGAGGAAACTCCCGACGAGCTCAATGCAGCACTGGGCGAGGGCTATGATCCCTCCGCAGAAGGAGATGCATCGCTGGAGGCTGACTCCCTGGAGGACCACGACTACCTCGGCGACTACCCCGAAGGCGAGCCCTCCGCAGAGCTCGAAGGCGCGGCCGACGAGGAGCTGGAAGCAGATGCGCTAGAAGACGATCTGAGCGACTCTGAGCCTCAGACCGATGAGCACTTCGCAGAGGCCGAAAACTCCCCGGAGACGGGCAGCGAGGGCCCGGAGGATGGCGCAGAGACATCCATCGACGATGAGGAGTACCCAGAGGACGCTGAGGAGCAGGCTCCCGACGAGCTCGCTTCCTCTGTGGTCTCTGACCTCGATGTCTCCGGTAGCGAGGCCGAGGACTTCGGAGCACTCGCAGAGACAGAGGATGAGGAGATCGCTTCTACCTATGTGGACTTCAGCGAGTACAGCTCCGACACGCCAACCAGGGCAGTGATCTTCGAGGAGCTCAAGGCAAAGTACGGAATCAGCTTCGAAGGCATCCCCGGCCTGGAGGACTAAGCAATGAGCAATAGCCTATTCGGAGCACCCGAGGGTGAGGATGAGGGAAAGCAGGCGGGAAACGATGCTGCTGTAGCTAAGCTCTTCCTCTTCATCGTACTCCTTCCCTTCATCCCCGCGGTGCTCCTCGGGCTGCTCTTCTATTGGTTCTTCCTCCGAGTGCTGAAGCTGAGGCGCTCAGTATCAGGACTCATCGCTCTGGCCTTTGCTGGAGCAAGCTACCTCGCGCTCACCATGCTCGACGGCGTGGGCAGGGCCATGGCTGCCTTCACAGCATCTGGAGGCATCCTCGAGAATTGGTCAGAGCTCTTCTACCTCCTCGGCCCTCTCTCGGTGGGCCTCGGAGTGATCTTCGGCTACTGTCTCATCCTCTGGGATGTCCGGGACATCTACAACAATCCCCACCGGGTTGAGCTCCCTGGCTTCTGGACCTACAAGATCAGATGGCGCAAGACTCCTCTGGAGATCTTCAGGAAGCGCCGGGCACTGAAGGCGCTCAGCGCAGGATCGCTCATCGATGACCACAGGGCACCCCTGGGCTACGAAGAGGACAGGGACAGGGTAGGTTACCGCTTCACTGAGGAGTCCGTTCGCCACACCCTGGTGACGGGAGCTGCCGGTTCCGGTAAGACTATTTCCATGCTCTCCATGATGCGGGCAGACATCGAATCCGGCCGTACGGTCATCGCGGTCGACTTCAAGCGCTCTCCTGAGTTCGCCGCTAAGCTCGCTTCCTGGAGCGCCGAGTTCAATGTGCCCTTCTACCACTTCGAGAAGGGTAAGCCCGAGTCCTACCGGACAGAGCACTCCCTGGGTCAGTCCACCTACGATCCCTTCGCCTCGGGCTCAGGCTCCGAGATGGTGCTCAACATGCGGGAGTACGACACAGCCTCCTCTGTCTACAAGGGACAGATGCAGCAGCTCCTTCAGATCGTCTTCGCCATGATCGAGCAGGCCGACCGCACCAAGGCCCCCAATGTGGACTGGAGCCACGGAGGTATCTACCAGCTCGCTTCGGCCATCACCGACCCCAACCTCAAGGATCTCCTCGTGGCGGTCGAGGGCAGACCGATCTTCCATGAGGCTCAGGACTACATCCCCAAGGCTACCTCGGGCAAGGGTCTCGAGAATCACTCCCTGGAGGAGCTTCGAGGTCAGATGAGGACCATCGTAGCCTCTGCCTACGGCCGCTGGTTCAAGATCGGCGATGGCTCACGGAACATCGATCTTCTCAGGATGATGACAGGTGACCAGACCATCGTGCTGTTCAGCTTCAACTCCGAGGATGAGCCTGAGCTCTCCAAGTATGTGGGCTCCATGATCTTCGCCGACCTCCGAGCCTGTTCGAGCCACATTAGAGCTCGCAAGGCCTCGAAGATCACCAATGTCTATGTGGACGAGTTCCAGGCAGTTCCTCCCACAGCAGTCAACGGACTTCTTGAGAAGGCCAGGGAGTCGAAGATCGCCATGACGCTTGCTCAGCAGGCCTTTGAGCAGATCATCACCTCCGCAGGCTCCAACGGTGAGGCCTACCTTCAGTCCATCCTCGTGACCTGCTCCAACTTCCTTACCCACGCCGGTATGACCCAGGACTCCGCTGAGCGTATCTCAAAGCTCCTCGGAAAGCACTGGAAGACTGCCTACAGCCGGACCAACAAGTCCGACGGTGGATTCCTCAAGAACAACTTCGGCAACAGGCGTAACCAGATTGTCTCAGCTACCAACCAGGAGATCTGGAAGGTCGAGCCCTCGGAGTTCATGGCTCTCAGTGCCCCCTCCTCTGTCAACGGCTACAAGTCGACGGCCATCCTGATCAACAAGGCCGTGGCTGACCCCGATGTGGAGGCAGAGGGCACCATCGCTCGAAAGCTCTGGATGGTACCTCCCCGGGTTGTGCTCGACGAGTATGTGACTCCCTACATCGGCGATGAGGTAGATCCCAATGCTCAGAACCTCTATGTAGACGGCACGGTGACTCTGCTCACCGAGGAGGAGATCAAGCTCCAGAAGTCCTACGAGGACAACACTCCCGTCTACCGGGACGACAGTGAGGTCATCGGAGACTCCTACGGTCGAGTCTACGGCAAGACCCAGCCCAAGCGCTCCCCCGAGGAGGAGCTCAACTCCCTGATCAGCGACGAGAGCTTCGAGGCCTTCGGAAGCGACTACGACAGCGATGAGGATAGCGACGGGGACTTCGGCATCGAGGAGATCATGCCCGAGGAGATCAACCCCCGGGCAGCCCTCACCGAAGATCTTGCTGCCTTCGATAGCCCCGCGCCGCTGAAGCCGTCCCGTCCCGTTCAGACCCCTAGGCAGCAGGTTCCAGCAGCTACTGCCCCCAGGGAGCCCAAGAGAGCTCAGCGGCCGAGCCTTCCAGTTGAGCGGTCAGAGTCAGAGCTTCCCGAGCTAGAGCTTCCCAGACTAGGTAGGACGGCTCGCCCTCAGACAGCTCCATCGAACCGAAGGCCCCAGACAGATAGCTACGAAGAGGAAAGCCTTCCAGAGATCTGATAGGCTGCTATAGCGGGCCTCAGCGATATCTACAATCCGTAGCCACAAACGATTAGGAGTCTCTATGGGTATCCCCACAGGAGGTCCCCAGCAGGGTAGAAACCCCGCAGGGGGAGGCGTTCCCACTGGACGCCCGCCGGGAAACCAGCAGCCCGCTCAGCCGAGGCAGCGTCCCTCAGGTCTTCCACAGCCTCAGCAGACTCCTCCCGCGCGGCCTGCTCAGAGAGAGGAAGGCCTTCCCGGCATCGCTCCGAGACAGCCCGCCCAGCGGCCCACTGGAGCTGCCCCGGCCTCGAGGCCCGCAGCGCTGCCCAGGCCTGAGTCTGCCCAGCGTCCCACAACACCTCCTCAGCGTCAGGCTCCGCTTCCTCCCGCACCGGAGGAAAGCTTCGACGACCCCTTCGCCTTCGGCGACCAGGACGACGATCTCTTCTCGGATGTGCCCAAGAATGTCTACGACGACGGAGCTCTAGACAGCTCTGGCCTCAACGAGGATGACCCCTTTGAGTATGTCCCCGACGAGCGAGGAGACACCGAGGAAGAGGATCGCTACGAGCCTGAGCCAGTGGCTGCACCCGTCGCTCCGCGCGCCCCGGCCGCCAAGCCTAAGCGGCTCCAGGGAGCCAATCGCGCTCCGGAGCCCTCTCGCACTGCGAGCTCCGAGTACGCTGAGGAATTCGTGGACAAGGAGGAGCTCAAGCTCAAGCCCTTCGGGAAGCCGAAGAAGAAGGCCAAGGTCGGAGACTTCGATCCTCGAAAGAACATGGAGGGTCAGCGAAAGCTCTACCGTGGAATCTTCATCGCTGCAGTGCTCACAGTTGTGGGCTTCGGAGCATACCAGACCTTCTGGCCCCAGGAGAGCCTCAGCACAGCAGAGGTCGAGAACATCGCCTCCCTGGCCGTCGGTGACACCGGGTTCCCCACGACCCGTGGAGAGGGCTTTGCTCTGAGCTTCTCTGAGAGCCTACTCAATGTGCAGCCCGGACCTGAGTCGCAGGCCCAGAGGACAGCCGCTCTGAGCTACTTCTACGGTGCGAACGGTGACTCCAAGCTCTTCGACTCGGCGCTCTCCACAGTGGGTAGCGTCAGCCAGGAGGTAGTCTACGGCCCCGTGGTACTCGACTCCACTCCGCTCACAGCCGACGCTGCATCCTACGAGGTAGCTGTTCTCCTCAACACCAGTGACACCGAGGTAGTAAACCCCGGTGGATCTGCTGGAGCTGAGCAGATCGCTGACTCGCTGCGCTGGGTCGCCTTCAATGTCAATGTCTACTACGATGAGGCTAAGGACTCCTTCGCCATCGCACCCAACTCTCCCTCGCTGATCCCTGCACCTTCGGTTGAGCCTCAGAGTGTTGTGCCCGCCGGTGAGCCCCTGGGCACGGCCGTGGATGACTACCCCGAGTCCGTGAACGCAACTGTGGTCGGATTCCTCTCCGGCTACAGGGAGTCCACCAAGAGCAACTTCGACAAGATCCTCCAGTACATCGGAACGGATGCTGACGAGAGCCTCAGGAACGGCCTCGGCAGCCGCTACCAGTTCGCCACACCAGATGACCCCGCTAACTCCATCGACATCCAGGTCTTCCAGCCCGGAGAGAGTGCGAGCGAGCTCAAGGTTCAGCTCACCGTGGACTGGAAGATCACCACGGGTGAGAACTCGGGCGTGACCTTCCCTTCGCACTATGTGCTCACGCTTCAGAGCACTGGAAGTGGTAGCGACTACACCGTGACAAAGTTTGCTCCCTACTACTGGACTGCCGCCGTGAACACCGAAGAATAGCATGCTCTAGGCTGTGCTTCGTATGATGACAGACTGGCGTCATTTTGATATAGCTCGCGTCTTCCCTAGGAAGCATTAGAGAGACCCTCAAGTTTCGACACACTTCGGAGAAAATCATGGACATCAGCACCTTCTCAACCCTTGCACTCGGTGGGCTCGTCGACACTGCAATCAGTGACTGGATCGGCCCCCTCTTCGTCGGCATCATCGCCGTCGTAGCAGTTATCCTCCTCTGGAAGCGGCAGCTCGCCGCCTTCATCACCTTCGCCGCCGTTGCTGTGCTCGGTGGCCTCTTCATCTTCTTCGGCGACGACCTCTTCGGCCAGAACGGAAACCTCTCCGGTGCTGGTAGGGATGTGGCAGAGAAGATCAACACGGTCGACCTGACCAACACGACCTTCGCTCCCGAATTCCTCAAGATCGCGGGCTAAGCGAAGTAAGTCAGAGGGTCTCTAGCGGGGCGGTGCCATTGCGGCACCGCCCCGCTTTGCTGTGCCCACAGGTGTGACACCACCGTAGCGATATGGCTCAATAGGAAACAGAGACCGAGCTATAGGCAGAAGGATCTACGGTGGCAGAAGCAAATAGTAAGCCTAAGAAGCCCCTCTTCGGAGAGAAGGCCAAGAAGAGGCTAGACCTGTCTGTGCAGGCTGTCATCGACAACATGGTCTTCAGCAAGCGCGAGGTCTGGGCCTACTACCGGGTCACTCCCCAGATGTATGAGTACCTCTCAGATGCTGTCAAGATCAGCAACGCTGCTCGAGTCACCGCGGCATTCACTTCCCTCGTGGAGAATCGGAAGGACGCTCTAGAGCTCCACTTCATCACGACTTCGACTCCAGTGGATGTCGAGGCCTGGCACGCTCAGGTCGACTCCATCGTCTCCGAGTGGGAGGGCAATACCTCAGCCTTCATGGAGTTCCTCGAGCAGATGGCAGACCACCTTCGCTCCGAGGAATACACCAACCGGGTAGCCTACATGGGCATCAAGCTCGGCAACCGAGGCGCACTGAACTTCTCCGCCATGAACCCCCTGGAGTCTGGCCTCAAGGCCGCCTGGGAGTCCTTCAAGGAGTGGATGAATTCCATCACTAAGACCTTCGATGGCGATGTTTCTGCCGCTGAGGAGAAGGAGTTCAGGATCAAGGCAGACAAGTACTCCTCGATCATCAAGAGCGGCGCGCTCCAGGGAGTTCCCATCACCGCTGAGGAGATCATGCTCCTGATCAAGCGGATGCTCTACCCCGCCATGCCCGCTCCCTACCTCGATGTGGACCACGGCAATCGCTGGGGAGCCGGAGACCTTGAGCTCGAGACAGCCTCTGTGATCCGAAGCAAGTTCAGATGGCTTGAGATCAATCAGCTCATCGGAGGCCGAGAGCTCACCGGCTACCGTTCGGTGATCTCACTGACTCGGTTCTCTAGGAACGCTTCCTATCCTCAGACAGCCTTCCCCTTCCTCTACATGCCTCAGATGCTCATGGGCCTTCCCTTCACTACCTACTCCAGGGTGAAGCTTCTTCCCAACGAGAAGATGAGAAAGGAGATCGAGAAGCGCCGTAAGGAGCAGGCCGACCAGCTGAAGAACATGCAGGGCGCTGCCAAGAGCTCCGCAGAGGCTGCCGTCGAGGATAGCTCCCGTGTCGAGAACGACATGAGGGATCTTCGAGAGCTCGATGAGACCACGGCCAACGATAAGACTCCCTGGGTCGAGGGATCCTACAGGGTAGTCGTCGAGACTGCCACTGAGCGCTCTATGCGAGATGTGGTTGCTGCCATCAAGCAGAGCTACTCTGAGTCGGACATCACCACGGTGCTTTCCTCCGGAGACCAGCTCGACCTCTTCCTTGAGCAGATGCCCGGTGATCGAATCCGAGTCAACAGCTTCAGGCAGCTGACCAACCTTAACCACCTCTCCACCTCAGGCTTCAACATCTCTTCCGATGTTGGGGACAAGGTGTGGGACCAGGCCACCATGGACGAGGAGCGCTAAGATGCCCAAGGGTAAGAACAGAGGTGGAGGCGGCGGCTTCGGCGGCATCGTCATTTCGGCGCTGATCCTAGCTGTGCTCGGCGGCCTGATCTTCGCCGTGGCCAAGGCCAACAACATCAACAACGCTGGAGCGCTCATCGACTGGGCCCGGACAACCTCCGCAGCCACCAAGGACTGTATGCAGCCGGACATCAAGTTCTGGACCTGTTTCAACGGCATCGGTGATGGCTCATCGGCTCCGGACGGAGAGGGTAGCGATGGCTCCAGCGGAGGAGATGCCGGTAGCGGTAGCGAGGGCGGCTCCGAAGGTACTCCTGGCCAGGGAGGTAGCGAGCCCGGTGCAGACACTCCCGCCGCGCCAGCTCCCGACGCAGAGCTTCAGAAGCTCGCTGCGCTGAAGGTCGGAGAGCCTCAGGAAGTCGACTACGACCGCGGTCAGTGGAAGCACTGGATCGGTGATCGCTGCAACGATATCCGTCAGCAGGTACTCCGAGAGCAGGCAGTGAGCTTCAAGCTCGATGCCGAAGGCTGCAGAGTGAGCTCCGGCGAGTGGCTTGACCCCTACACTGGAGAGACCTTCACCGACCCCTCGAAGCTGGACATCGACCATGTCTACGCTCTGGGTGCTGCCGCTAAGAACGGTGGCAATGGCTGGGACGCTGCGAAGAAGCAGGAGTTCGCCAATGACAAGAGTCACCTCCTCGCAGTCTCTGCTTCGGCCAATCGCTCCAAGAGCGATAGGAACCCCGCAGAGTGGTGGCCCGAGAACGAGGCCTACTCCTGTGACTTCGCTACCAAGTATGTGGATGTGGCAGCGAAGTACGAGCTCCAGTTCTCCGAGGCCGATGTGAAGGTCCTCGAGAAGGGACTCAAGACATGCGGCTAGAGGCCATAGGCTGCGATCTGAGCGACTTTAGCCCAGAGCGCGATGAATGTGACACGGGGATGCCTCTGGGCCTCCAGAACAGAGCATAGGAACGGAAGATCATGGTAAAGAAGAACGCTGAAGAGCTCCGGAAGCAGTTCCGGTCCCACCAGGAGAGCGAGTCATCGCTGCTGGAGGCTATCGAGAAGCCCCTGAGCCTCGAGGAGAGGCTGCAGTTCCTCGCCGAGGCAGGCCGCACAGACCTCGTCGAGGCCTTCAAGGAGTGGAAGCCTCGAGTCTCCAAGGCCAAGAAGCGCGGAGCGCCTCTCGACCAGCGAGTGAGCATCACCATCACGGGCGATGAGCGATTCTCCCTGGACAAGGAGATGGCTCGACTGAAGGCTGAGCGCACTGGGATCTCGATGTCCCAGCTCATCCGTAACCGGGCCATGGGCTCGGTGGACATCCAGGAGTGGAGGCAGGTTGCCGTCAAGGCCCTGCAGGAGATCGAGGAGATCGCTTCGAGCTCCGCTCAGCTGAGGAAGCGTAAGTCTCAGCTCACCATCATCCTCGACACCGAGGACGATGACGAGCAGTCGCACATCTACGAGCGCGAGATCGTGACCATCAACCGGAAGCTGGAGAAGATCACCGCTCAGAACAAGAAGCGGACCTTCAGGCTCGCCGGCCGGATGTCCATGGCTGAGGCTGAGACGGTCAAGTGGAGGGCCTCCAGGCTCCACCTCTCCGCATCGGACTTCCTCCGGATGATGATCTTTGGCCATGTCCCTGACTCGGATTCCGATTCGCACATGTCCCTCGCAGCCAAGAGGCGCTTCTACATCGCCATCATCGATGTGGCAGACAACGGCTGGGGAGATGTTCCCAAGATCTACAACTGCTCGCAGTGCGAGAACTACATGGACGAGATCCGGAGGCTCCGAGAGCAGCTCAAGCAGAATGAGCTCTTCGCCAACGCAGGAGTTTAGTCGGAGGTTCGCTGTGCTGCCGCGGACGATATAGAGAGGTAGTGAAGTACAGTGTTCATAGGGAGAGTAGCAGCATGCTAAAGAGATTTTTGAAGAAGAAGGTGAAGAGCGATAGCGGTAGCTCTGCGCTCGTTTCCTTCATCCTGCTCGTCCCACTCTTCCTAAGCCTTGTGGCTACCGGAGTTGACTTCTCCTTCTATTTGGCTAACCGTGGACAGGTCGAGGCAACTGCTCGAGACGCTGCACGGACGGTCGCCATCTTCGGAGGCAATGGTACTTCTGCTCAGAGCACGACCATCGAGAGAAGCTACGGAACGACAAAGGCCGTTGCCTGTTCCTCCGGTAGAACCGATCTGGCGGATGCTCCCAACAAGTACCTTTTCCTCTCGGCCAACAAGACCAACCTGACTCCCGTTGAGTGCAACATCCTCGCCTCCCTGGCGAACAACAGTGGCCTCGTTTCAGTTTCGTCTGTCGTAGCCAAGTGTGGCCCTAGCTCCACTAGCAGCGTGGGCGCTAGAACCTACTGCACGATCACCTATAAGTACGACGGCATCCCGGGCTCCCCTCTGAGCTTCATCCAGGTCCGCAACAGCGATGGCAGCCAGGGTGGCATGCTGAGCACCAATGTGGTCACTAAGTCCTCCGAATCAGAGGTCAAGAGCAACGCTCTCGTAGGTAGGATCTGACCATGTGGCGACTTAGGCAGTTCCTCACTCGCAATGTCCGCTCTGACAGGGCCGACAGCGTCCTTGTGCCAGCCATGATTCTCCTCCCCGTGCTTGCCCTCATCATCGGCGGTGCGGTGGAGATTCAGAAGAACAACTATGTCCGCACAGAGCGCGTCAATGCGATGCAGGATTCCGTCAGTTCGGCTGTCACGCTCACCAACAGCCAGGGATCTCTGGACTGGAGAGTTGTGGATCGAATCGTCAATGAGTACGAGTACCACCGCTTCGGAGGTCAGAAATTCAGCTCTACCTACAACAATGAAGCGGACAGGCCCCTCAGCGAAAAGAACATCGACACAGCTGAATCCAAGGCTCTCGAAGATTTCTCCGGAGGAGATCAGTGTCTAGGGGGTTCTACAGCTAGCGAGACCTTCCCCAAGTACAAGATCACTCTGGACAATGTGCGAGGCGCAGCAGGTGCTAATCCCGACCGTCTTGGGGACTCCGCATCTGTGGCCATGTTCTCTAGGACTGCCCCCTCCATCTACACCTCCAATCCCAAGAGGAATCTAAAGCCGGGCGTTGTCTACAACTCAGTGACCGTAGAGATCACCGACCAGACACCCAACATGTTCCTCGGCGTGGTCGGTATGCCCTGCCAGAAGTTCGTCCTTGAGGCTAGCGCAGTCACCTTCTCTGCCGACGCAGATCTCGTCCGCTGATTTCCATGGCGATTCACCGTGCTACAGCAGTCTCGTCGGTACTATGGGGCCAAAGGTAGACAGGAGCCACTATGGGAGTCTAGGCTGTTTTAGAACGATCTAAGGTCAATCCACCAATCTCTAGCAAAGGAGCCCCATGGCTCGCAGGGCACAGTCGTCATCGGTCAAGAAGGTCAAGGAAGAGCAGACGGAGGTGAAGAACATCCTCGCTGAGAAGCTCGAAGGCATGACCGTGGTCGCAGACACATCTGCGCTCCTGATCCGTGGCACTGATCTCCTCAGGTCGCTCCCCAACTGCAAGCTCATCGTCCCCGTAGTCGTGGTCAAGGAGCTCGAGGGCAAGCGAACCTCCCCCACTGTGGGATTCCTCGCCCGGGATTGGCTCCGCATCCTCGAAGCTCTCCGCGTAGAGCACGGCGAGGGACTCTCGGGTGGCGTTCCCATCCCCGAGGGCTACTCGGATTCTGAGATCATTCTCTCCATCGAGCCGAACCACAGCAGCCAGGCTGATCTTCCCCGTCAGCTCCAGGACGGCAGCAATGACAGCACAATCCTCGCAGTTGCTCAGGCCTTCAGCAGGGAGCTCAAGGGCAATGTGGCGCTGATCTCCAACGATGTGCCCATGCGGATCCACTCCACCCTGGAGATCAAGGTTCCCGCCTACGAGGTCTCGTCGGCGACCATCGATGCTGCTAAGCCCTTCTCCGGCCGCATCAGCATCACCGTGAGCGATGATCAGGTCAACGAGATCTTCAGTGACCGGGGCTACAGCTCAGCTGAGCTCACAGAGCTCATTAGGAAGGAACTGAAGTCCTCGGTTTCCCACGCCCTGGTGGACATCATCCACGACGGTGCCAAGCTGGAGACCGTGCTGTTCTCCGAGGAGGCTGGCATCTCTCCCCTGCCCAAGAGTGGCAACCGGGCCAAGGGAATCTCTCCGAAGACCGAGGAGCAGAGGGTGGCCATGAACTACCTTCTCAGGTCCCACGAGGAGCTCCCCATCGTTTCGGTGGCCGGAAGCGCTGGAACGGGTAAGACTCTGCTCACCATCGCCGCTGGACTCGAAGGTGTGAAGCAGGGACTCTACCAGAGGGTGCTGGTCTTCAGATCGCTCCACGAGATGGGAGCCGGTCAGGAGATGGGCTTCCTCCCCGGAGGCGTGGATGAGAAGATGGCTCCCTGGTCTGGTGCTGTGACGGACTCCCTGGAGGTCATCGCTCGAAGCGCCAAGAAGGGCGGGCAGAAGCCCGACAAGACGGAGATCGACAAGCTGAAGGCAGATGTCGAAGTCTCGCCGATCAGCTACCTCCGTGGCCGCTCGATCACGGACACCTTCATGGTGCTCGATGAGGCTCAGAACTTCTCTCGCAACGAGCTGCTCAACATCCTCTCTCGGGCCGGAGAGGGTACCAAGGTGATCCTCCTAGCGGATCCCGCACAGGTCGATAACCGGTTCCTTCAGACGGGCCCCAGGGCGGAGGTCTGGTCGGTCATCGACTCGCTGAAGTCCTCTGGGCTCTACGCCCATGTGACACTGATGAGGACAGAGCGGAGTGCCGTTGCCGAGCTAGCCTCGAGCATCCTCGCTAGCTGATCCTCAGCACCATCCCGAAGGACCTCAACCCACCGGCCATTGATATGGAGACCCGTTGGGTTGGGGTCCTTTTCGGATTAGATCTAATAGAAAGAGTTTGATTGCGCTAGAGGCGGAGTGGGTCCATCCATGATGAGAGGTTCAAGCTACCTGGGTAGCACTCCGAAGAGAGCGCTCAGCAGGCCGAGACGATTCGGCTCCCTGGCAGCCGTCTTCCTCATCTTTGCTGTCCTTCTCTCCGGCTTCGCAAGCCTTCCGCTCCTCGATTCCCTGACCAAGGGCTCGGACGGAACATCTGCCAACAACTCCACTCCCCTGATCAGCGACGCCTCTGCGCTCTGGTGCTCAGACCCCAAGGAGGGTAACCTCGGTCTGGGCATGGACAACAGGAGCGACTGGAGGAGTGGCTCTGCCTGGTATCCCCACGCTGAGACCTCGGGTAGAATCCTCACCACTCAGGAGGCCTTCTCCAACGGACTGAAGTTCACTAACTTCAACGGCGTTGGCACATCACCCGGGCTGCCCTGGTTCTGGATCTCTCCTCCCGTGGGCCTTCCCGAAACTGACAACGACACCGAAGAGGGTCTCAACTCAGTAGTTTCCTACACGGGCAACACTCCCCAGGGCGAGGGCGCTGACAACTGGTACGCCAACATGAACAGCTCCCGCACTCCCACCAAGTGCGTCATGGGCGCAGTGGGCGCGAGCGTTGCCAACGGAATCCTCGGCATCACCACGGGCGTGACCAACCTCATGGGCGGCATCGCTACCTTCGCCTTCGACCCCAACTTCATCTGCGAGCCCAACTCCGGAGCCACCAACTGCATCGACCTCGTGGGCATCATCGGAGGTAGCGGTACTAGCTCTGGAGACGGCATCATCGGGAAGCTCACCACGAGCGTCTACTTCCCTCTCCTTGCTCTAGCTGCTCTCCTCGTGGGTATCTACATCATCTGGAACGGCCTGGCTAAGAGGCAGTTCCGGGAGACCTTCATCGGAGTGATCTGGTCGGTCCTCACTGTAATCCTCGGCATCGGTTTGCTCCTCAACCCCCTCATGCTCGCCAAGGCGCCGATGGTCGTAGGCAACGCGCTGACGAGCTGCATCGTGGGAGCCTTCACCGGTAGCGGTGGCTGCGCCGATGCCTCCAACGGCACGGGCATCACCGACAGCTCTAGCACTGCCTACTGCGAAGCCTGGTCGAGCAAGAACAACTTCGTGGATCAGGCTGCGATCACCATGACCTCAATGGGCTGTGAGCTCTGGAAGTCCTTCGTGCTCCAGCCCTACGCTCAGGGTTCCTTCGGAGCACCCCTCGACCAGCTCGACACCAACCGCTCAGACACCATCGCTTCGAAGCTCATCGCAAAGAACCCGGGCTTCGACAGCACTACCTTCTGCGTGGACACCAAGGTCAAGGGCACTCTGGAGAGCCACTACAGCAACACTCTGGATCTCACCAAGAGCGGCGACTCTATCTGCAACCTCGCTATCTACCAGGCCTACCTCGGCGTGGATGCTAAGATGGACAGCGGCGCAGGCGGAGCTCCACCCGCAGCTAGTGCCATCGACGGTCGCTGGCTCAAGGTTGCTCAGGTAGCTGCTAGCGACGAGGGCATGTACCGCTCCTGGGCCCCCAGCGACTTCCACCTAGCTCAGATCAGCATGGCGCTCATCGGCCTCATTTCGGCAGTGCTCGCAGCCATCGTGGTCTTCGTAGTCGCAGCCTTCGCCCTGGCCTTCTATGTGACCTCAATCCTGATGATTGCCTTCGCTCCCTTCTTCCTCCTCGCAGGAGTCCACCCGGGCAAGGGCCGGAAGATGATGATCGGCTGGATCGGTCAGGTCCTGTCCAACATTATGAAGTACGCTGCCTCAGCCATCTTCCTCGTCATCACCGTGGCGCTCTACGGAGCCGTGCTCTCCAATGTCTCCAACCCTGGAGCCATCCTGATCTTCATGATTATCCTCACGGTCGCTCTCCTCATGTACCGCCGGGAGATCGTGGACATGGTGGGCGCCATCGACCTCGGTGGAGAGAAGCTCTCCAACAAGTTTGCTGAGAAGACCATGGATCGAGTGAGGAACACCGGCAAGACTGCTATGGCCGTCGGCGCCGGTGTGACCGCAGGTGCTCTCTCCAACGGAAGCCTCAACCCCTTCAGCGTTGCCAACTGGAACCCCGACAACATTGCTCGCAACTTCGGTGAGAACATCCGCGCCGGTGCTGACTCCGGCCGTCGCAGCCTCAAGAGCCGTCCTGGCATGATCGGCGAAGTGATGAAGGCCTCCGACAGGATCTCGGCAGACAACCGGGCGGACATGGCCAAGCAGTCCCACGCTGTCACCGACGAGGCCAAGAAGGCTGCTCTGCTCAAGTCGAAGAAGGAGACAGAGTACGAGGCCATGAACACCGAGCTCGACGAATCCAGGGAGACCACCGAAGTCCAGCTGGCGGACCTCCAGGAGAAGAACGAGCTCGCAACGAGCCGTCAGTTCGGCGCACAGGCCCAGATCGACCACTTCGGCGTGGCTCAGGCCTCCGCCCTTGGAACTGTGGACAACGCTGGATTCAGAGAGTACCAGGATCTCCTTAACCAGATGAAGAACCTGGAGATGAAGGCAGTTATCTCCGAGGAGGCTGGAGACCTCCAGAGCGCTTCGGCCTACAGGCTCGAAGCTTCGAACCTCGAGCAGAGGCGAGACGAGGTACAGTCCACCATCTCCGAGGCTGACTTCTTCGAGAACCAGCGTCAGTACGACACCGCTCTGGCCAACGGCCTCGACGATCCTCGAGTCACGCCTGAGAATGTTGATAGCTACGGCGACCATGTCCGGAGAGAGTACCAGGGCATCATGGGCACCATCGCTGGAACAGCCGTCAAGGCAGAGCAGCTTCGGACCGCTCAGGAAGCCAAGGAGCGCAGCCTCACCGCAGACATCGTCTCTACTCGAGGAGAGCTCGCAGATGCGACCTCCGCTGAGGCTCGAGCGGCAGCTGCCTCCACTGAGGCTCGTCAGCGAGTCATCGATCTCAAGCCCGGCCAGGTCGTCACCAACCGGGATGTCCGGAAGAACGCCAGCGAGATCGCTGCCATGCAGAACGACCGCTCCGAGGACATCCGTAGGCTGTCGAGCAATGTCGAGGACCAGATGCTCAGCACCTCTGAGGCTCAGACTGAGGCAACCGAGGTCAGGGACTCCTGGAGGTCTGAGGCTGGAGTCCAGAGACAGGGCATCGCCGACTCGCAGACAGCTGCTCGCAGGCTGACTGAGGTTCAGAACGATGTGCGGGGCGCTCGTCAGGACGCCATCAACAGCTGGAGGAACGCTCAGCCTGAGACCGCCGAGGATCGCGCAAGGAATGCCTATGCCAACCACATCGAGGCTGAAGAGCGGTTCAACAGCGCCTCTGCTCGCACCGAGGAGCTCACCGCAAGGGAGGCCGAGGGCGGCCTTTCCGAGCTTGACCGCTCTAACCTCTTCATCGCTAGGCGTGAGGAAGAGACAGCTCGAGGCCGCATGGAGTCGAGTGAGCGAGTGATCCGAACCGCCGGAAGCGACCTCGGAAGCATGAGGGATCAGCTCAGAAGCGCCGTCGAGTCTGAGTACGCTCAGCGTCCATCTGCCCAGACCATGAGCATGGACAACGGACTTGAGAGCTTCGAACAGGATCTCAACGCCGCAGCCACAGAGGTCCAGAGCGAGCTCCGTGACCGACAGGCAGCTCTCCAGCTCGCACAGCAGAACGAGGCAGCTGCCGGAAGGCAGGCACAGCTCGCACAGCGTGAGGCTCAGAGGCTCGCCAGCACTGCCCAGGGTCTCCGTGAGCAGGCAGCAAGCCCCAGGCCTGTGACTCCTCAGAGCGCTGAGCGAAGCACCAGGGCTGCTGAGAGGGTAACCAGGGCCGCTGAGAGTGGCCGGGGACTCCCCAGGCCTCAGGATGCCGCTCCGGTTGAGACTGCGCTTCCCCAGGAAGAGGTAGTAGCACCTACAGTGGTAGCACCTATCCAGGCTCCCGCGCCTCGGGTAGCGCCTTCTACCCCTCAGCAGGCTCCCGCACAGTCTCCGGCTCCGGTGGCTCAGCCCCGGGAAGCTGCGCCTCAGAGGGTAGCCCCTCAGTCGGCTCCGGCACCCGCCCCCGCTGAGCGAGCCACACCTGAGCCCAGGCAGCAGGCAGAGCCCGTCAGGGAACAGCCAGCAGCAAGGCCCGTGGCTCAGGAAGCGCCTCGAGCTCAGGCTCCGGCCACGCCGCAGGCGCCCCGGGTAGCCCCACAGGCTGCGCCTCAGCCCGTAGCGCAGCCCGCCCCTCAGGTTGTGCAGCCGGCGCCTCAGGCCGCCCCACAGGCAGCCCCAGCGCCTGAGCCCGCTCGACCTGCTCCGGCAACTCCGCCAGCAGTAGCTCCAGCTCCGGTAGCAACACCGCCCGAAGCTTCAGCTCCTCAGCGGTCTGCAGCTCGACCGGCTGAGAGAGCAGAGGCACCTGCAGCTGAGCAGCCGAGAAGAGCCAACCGTAGGGCAGCCTCCAGCAATGAGGAAGACGCTCCCAGCCTTCGCTCAGCTCGTAGCGCTCGAAGGGCCACTCCACCGGTGGCAACACCGCAGACTGAGCCCGTCCAGGGATCTGAATCTACGCCGACTGAGGGTACCCGACCTGGATCCGCTACGGACAACACCCCAGAGGCAGATAGCGGCAATCCCTTCAGAGGTGGAAACCCCTTCAGACGATAGTCACTCTGGAATCAGCATGACAGATCAGGGAGCTCAGATTGAGTGACAGAAGGCCAGGAGACTCGGAGGAGCCGGAGGTAGGTTCCTCCGAGTCCACTGGCGAATCCCGTGGCCCCATCGGCCGTAGAGCCGAAGAGTATCGAGCTCGGGATCAGGCGAGGAAGGATGCCCGGGAGGACGCCGCCAGGGAGGATCCTCTCGAAGCCTCCAAGGGTAGTGCCGAGAGAGCAGGAGACAGAGGAGCATCTAAGCTCAATGATGCCAAGGCAGCTCTGGGCACGGGCAGGGATAGGCTCAATGTTGGGCTGAACAGGGTCGCAGAGGGAGACGGTGTAGCCGGAAAGGCAGCCCGAGGCGCTCAGACCGTGCAGAAGGCAGCTCAGGTCGTTCACTCCCTCGCCGAGTCAGCCAAGGCCATCGCAGTCTCTGCGAAGGGCTTCGTGGTAGCCCTGGGAAACCCCTACTCTCTCATCGCCATAGCTGTGGTCATCGTGCTGACCTTCATCACTCTCACAGTGGTCACTGGAGTTCAGGTCTACGGCAAGAACGACTCTGTGGATAACTGTACGGCCAACGGCTCTGTGAGCGGAGTCGAGGTGCCCACCGATGCGAGCGTCGAGGAGAATCGAGACGCCATGATGGGCTGGCTCATGCAGAACAACTTCAAGTCCAACGGCAACAAGCCGCTGACGAAGGAACAGGCTGCAGCCGTCGCCGGAAACTTCGCCGCCGAGTCCGGCTTCGGCTTCGATGTGACCGAGGGCCACACCATGGATGGAGCCTCCAACGAGCAGGTCGATGCCTGGACCCGGGGAGGCGCTCGAGGCCTCGGCATGGCCCAGTGGACCTTCAACCCCGGTCGAGCCGGAACGCTCATCGAGCTCGCCAAGAGCATGGACAAGAACTGGTACGATCCCGAGGTTCAGTTCCAGATGATCCTCAATGAGATGGACGGAGCCTACGGCCCCAGGCTCGCATCTGCCGGATTCTTCGCAGGTGGAGGTCAGCCAGGTCCCCTAGCCATCATCTTCCACGACATCTACGAGGGATCAGCTGACACTCCCTCCATGAAGGAGCGTCGAGCTCAGATGGCCGAGGATGCCTTCGCCAACGGCAAGGCAGGCGGCTACAGCTCCAGCGGTGGAGACAACTGCCAGCAGAACTCGCCCTCCGGAGACTGGGTCTACCCCCTTGAGATGCGGAACGGTGAGCCCCTGAACTGGGTCACTCGCTTCGGATCTCAGGACCACGAGGCCGGTGCTCTGGACATCAACGGCGTGGGCAATGGTGGCGCTCCCACTGACTGGCCTGTCTACGCAGCCTCTGACGGCGTAGTGCTCTCCATCGGTGACAGCAACTGCTCACCGCTCACGATCTGGCATGAGAAGGACAAGGTTGCCTCGATCTATCTCCACATGAACTCGAAGGTGGTCAAGGCAGGAGATACGGTCGAGGCCGGTCAGCACATCGGAGGCGTCGGCACCAAGGGCTGTGGCTCCACTGGAAACCACCTCCACTTCGGCATCCGTCCTGACAACAAGTTCGGCTCCAAGATGCCAGCCTGGAGCTTCATGCAGGAGCACGGCGTGGACATGGGCCGCTGTGTCGGCGAGAGTTCCTCTGCCTGTGCCCTCGGTGGCGCTCCCTACTCTGGCTGAAACGGTGATAGCATGGATCTACAGGAGTACCCAAGCGCAGAGGGGAGTAGAGCGTGACTAAGAAGCAGTTCATCGTAGCCATCTCGATGGTTCTCGCTCTGGTGATCGGCGCGGTAGCCGTGTTCCTCATCTTCTTCAATCGTACTCCAGAGGAGAACAATGTGGTGGGCACTCAGGAGCTCACGGCAAGCGAGCTCACTGACATCGAGATCACTTCGAGCACTTTCCTACAGGAAGCTAGCAACTTCGGAGTGAACATGGACACGCTCACCGAGGATACTGTCTCCCAGCGGATGCAGGACATCGCCAACGATAACGGTGGCACTTCCTGGGTCAAGCGTAGCGAGGTAGCCGGTAGGCTAGCGGCCGAGTACATCGATCTCTCAGGTGGATTCCCCTTTGACCTCGACCGGATCTCCAACGCTGACTACACCGATGGAAACCAGGTTGCGAGCTTCAGGTCGGGATCCATGGCCATCGACGCGGACAGCACAGGAAGCCTTGTCTACACGGACCGGGATGAGCCCACTGTCCTAGCTAAGGTGGAGTTCTCCGGCACATCCACCCTCTCTCACTTCGCTCAGAGCCCATCTGCCGGGGGCGACGAGCTTGAGAACCACGATGTGGAATCCACGCCCTGGGACATCAGTGAGCAGACGGTCCCAGTCGAAGGCACGCTCACCCTTTCCTACGATGAGGGAAGCGAGAGCTGGAGAGTAAGAGCCATCGACTTCACAGAGGGTGAATTCGCCTTCCCCTTCTGGGCCCCAGAGCCCTTCACCACGAGCTACCCGGGCGTCGAGCTCGGAGGAACCGTGGTTCGATCAGTAGACTTCCCCAGTGAGCAGGAGAACACAGATGTCCAGGAATGACCTAGAGCAGCCCCTAAGCCCCTCGGATGCTGAAGCCACATCATCGCTCCAGGATGAGCGTAGCGTCGATGAGCGGGCAGTCTATGACCCCTCAGCACCCATTGAGCCCGCCGAAGCCTCTGAGGCTGAGCTCAACAGAGCTCCAGAGCAGATCGATGGCTCCGCAGAGGATGCGGGCGGCTCAGAGACTGCAGCCGAGGAAGAGGACTCTGAGGCTCAGAGCCGAGCCGATGGAAATCCCGCCAGCAACTACCTCGACGATGATGAGGAGTGGCTCCTAGCTTCGGATCAGATCCTCCACCAGAGCGAAGACACCGTGATCGCTCAGCAGGAAGATGCTGTGGTGAGCTGGGACATTCAGGGGCTCTACGATGAGACGGGGAAGGTTCGGGGTAAGCGCTCACTGAAGAACAACCCTCCCATGCTCGTGATCTCCGATAGCACCGGGGAGAACGCTACCTTCGTGCTCACCAAGGATCTCTCGGGAGTGCTCGCTCGTCACTTCGACAACACTCACCGGGCCTACTACGGCATCCGTCCCAAGGACGAGCTCACCTTCAAGGAGAAGCTCAGCGATGCCAAGACCGGACTCCGGGAGAACATGGGAAAGGCCATCGTCGTGGGTGGTCTCCTCGTCGCACTGTTGCTCTTCGGCTTCATCCTCTAGGCTCCTGCCGATATGGCTACGAAACAAAACCCACGCTAGGACGGAAGGTAGGGCTGTGAGCAGCAATCAAGCAGCTTCTGAGGTCCGCATCGCCAAGAGCATTGGCTATCGGATCATCGCTAAGAAGGCCGTGAGGGCTGTGCTCTGGCTCATCCTCCTAGCTGCGGTGGTCTATGTCATCATCGCGGGGTCCATGGCTCGCTATGTGGCCACTGACCTCGGCACGCTGAAGGTCGTCTCCACTAACTTCCCCGGCGGCCAGGCCACCGCGGGTACAGCTGTTGCCATCGACCCCCAGGGTGGCCAGGACGATAGCTTCCTCAAGAACCTCCTCACGGCAGTGACTCCCCACGGAGGAGTGCTCATCGGTGAGATCGTAGAGGGACCCTTCGGCTCTCCCGATTGGGAATCCTACAGCATCGATCTCGGATCCGACGACAAGCTCTCGAACTCCTATGTCTTCAAGTGCCTTGAGGGCTGCGAGGTCGAGGGATCCTACGGGGTAGTAGAAAATGATCAGATCATGGGAATTCCGGTGGAGCGATGATGTTCGAAGAGCTATTCTCAAGGAAGAAGCAGTCCAGAACTACTGACCGTCAGCTCCCCAAGGAGATCGACGCAGTTCAGAAGATCTCGGGTGGTGGAAAGCGCAGTCACCACTCCTCCATGACCGTCGATAGCTACCTCTGGATCAAGCGAGCAGTGGTGAGCTGCATTGTCCTCATAGGTGTGGGTATCATAGGCTCAGCAGCCTACGGCCTCGTCTCGGACTTCATAACCTACTCCGCAGGCGCGCCAGTTGATTCGAGCTCTGTTCAGCCTCTGGCTACAGAGCCGGGGGAGTAAGTCAGGGGAAAGATCTATGGTGGCCAACGGACGCGCTGAGTATCAGCGACTCTGCGAGGAGCTCAGGACCTCAGCCGACGGTAAAGAGCAGGAAAAGCTGAGGAGCTCGATCAGGGCGCTCATCACAGCTGATGACAGCTATGCCCGGGGATTCATCGAAGACTCCCTGAAACGCTCCCTGCGCTATATCTCGCCCACGGTGGGCAGGGATGAGGGTCGACCCTTCTCCCTCGCGGTGGAGATTCACTATCCGGGAGGACAGCCAGTGGTGCTCCTCGGCGCAGCATTCCTCCCTCGGCTCGACGATGACACCGAGGAACTTGTCAGCTACTTCGGCGAAGAGATCTACGGCCTCGCCCGGCTCAAGGGCTTCGACTGGCTCATAGCAGAGCTCGCTGTGAACGGAAAGTCGATCCCTCGGAGCTAGATCTTCGGCACACCCTCTTTGATATTGGACTAGTCTAGAGGGGGTGGGATCATGGTCAGAGATAGCTACAGAAAGCCGGCTCAGCCAGCCCGCTCGATCCCCAAGAGCACCATGGTTGACATCCATGCTGAGACCAATCACAGGGGTGAGCTCTCAGCAGCTGACCTCGCTGCGGTTGCCGCGATCAGCAGTGAGCTCAACCACCTAGGGATCGTCCGCCCCGTGGAAACGATGCACGGAATTCGCTCCGAAGAGGAGCTCGCAGAGGTTCTTCTTGAGGCCGAGGGACGCTCCCTGGCTGAGGAAGAGCTCAATCCCGAGTACCACAGCTCTAGGCTCGACGAGGCTCTCATGGGTCTCGAAGGTTCATCCAACCCGCTCATGGAGAAGTTCGACGACTACGAAGGTCTCGACTACAACCCAGCTTTCAGAGCGCGGGACAAGTTCGATGGCTTCCTCGAGGGAAGTAAGTCTAAGAAGGGGAGAACACTGTAGCCACCAGATAAGCAATCGGTTGACACCAAGACTCGTACAGATTTGACAAGGCCAGTGATCCGTTTTACTATGGACTCACAGGTCTTCGAACCTCCCAAAGCACCATGAGGTTCCGAGGGCCTTTTCTGTCTTCACCCGCTTCCATCGGCGGAACGACAGCAAAGACTCTTCCTCCTCCCCTCCAGCACAGGGGAGCATCTCGCAACAGCAGATACCAGAGTGAAAGAGCACAGACTACTATGATGATGCAGCCCGCAGAAAACCTTAGCAAGGACCAGGAACTCGCCCTCGGAAAGAGGATCCAGAGGAAGCTCAGCGCAGACGCCGCCTTCGTCCTCGAAGCGATGACCCCCGAAGAGGCAATCGCCTCGAACCAGGAAGAGCTCAACCGTGGCCTCGCCGGCCTTGACATCGAGCTCCGCCGCGTCTACAGCGCCGCCCTCGCAGCAAGCCTCAGCACTGAGAAAGACCCCAAGAAGCTCATGGAGTGGGCTCCCGCCTTCGAGTACTTCACTCCCTCCGACATGGCCGCCATGCAGTCCAGCTGGACCGACAAGCTGAAGAAGTCCTTCGACAGCGCCCTGGTCCGGGGAAGCTACGAGGCATCGATCCTCGCCGATGAGCCTGGCTTCGACGGCCTCACCCGCAAGATGCTCCAGCGAGACGGCGAGCGCGCCGCCCACAGCCTCGTGAGCTCCAACATCCTCCTCGTCCGCAGCATGGCCCACGAGTTCAAGCGCCGGATGCCCGCCTCCCCCGACCACGAAGAGATCTTCGCCATGGGCATGGTCGGACTCTGGAAGGCCGCTCGGAAGTACGACCCCCGCCGAGAGAACAAGTTCTCAACCGTCGCCTACAACTGGATTCGCCAGTCCATCGTCCGCGAGATCAACAACACCCACCGCCTCGTCCGACTCCCCGAGAACCGAGTCGGCGACTACATCGCCATCTCCAGGCTCCGCCGGGAGCTCAAGGATCAGGACATCTCCGAGGCTGAGTTCGAGGACTATGTCACCGAGAAGCTCGGACTGAGCCGGGAGAAGACTCGGGAGATCAACAACGCTGCGGGTAACCACGCTTCGCTGAACAAGACCGTGGGCGAGGACGAGGGCGAGAAGGAGCTCATCCACTATGTGGCCAAGTCGGCTCCGGCCGCCGAGGAGATCGCCATCGAGAGCGAGATGCAGACCATCCTCGACATGGCCCTGGGTGACCTCGAGCCCCTGGAGTTTCAGATCGTAGTGAGCTCCTTCAAGCTCAGCTACGGCACCATGGAGCACCAGACCGTCAAGGCCATCTGCGCCGAGGCTGAGATCAGCCCCTCGCAGTACCGCCGGATCTCGGCAGGTGCCATGAAGAAGATCAGGGAGCACATGGACTCCTACGGCGTGAGCTTCGCCGATTTCTTCAGCTGAGCTCAGCTCTCTGAGATAGGCCCCGGGGAATGGGACTCCCCGGGGCCTCGTTACGGTATGGTAGAGACCAAAGGACATGCTGCGGCGACTGGAGGATCTACCCATGGCGAATGCTGATCGAGTCAGTAGGATTGCAGTGACTTTCCATGTGCCCGAAGGAGGCTCCCCCGCTGCTTCAGCGCTCTTCCTAGAGCGCACGGTGGAGGACATCTTCGAGGGTGCAGCGAGCCATGTGGCTCTGGGCGATGGGCTCTCGGGCGAGCTCATGTTCGCCTTCCAGCGGCCCCTGGTGAACGCCCCTGATCTCATGGAGGGGTTCTTCAAGAAGCTCCAGAGGCTCTTCAAGCTCACCAAGAGCCACAGCCCCCACTTCACTCAGCTTCCGGAGCTCACCGGAGGTAGGAACTAGGATGATGCTACCCTCAGAATACACCCGCTCTACCTTGAAGAAGGAGAGCCCCACCTTCCGGATCGAAGCCATCATCTCAGACGGCATGTGGTACTCCTTCAGCAAGTGGAAGCGACTCGCTCAGGTCACCGATGAGGAGCTCCAGGGCTGGATCGATGACTCGCTGGAGTCCGGTGAGCTCATTCAGTCCAAGACGGGCGCTAAGTCCTTCAGGGTCGGCCACGAGTACATCAAGAGCTGGCACCGGGAGCATGGAGCACCCGAGGGTAAGCAGCTCCTCGACTTCCTCTTCCCTCCCCGGATCTGGGGCGGCATGACTGAGATCGAAGGTTTCCTTGAGGCCCCCCTCCGGGAGATCGGCATCGTTTCCTTCATCTGTGCGAGCAATGTGGCCGATGAGGTCATCGAGGCGCTCCGGGGCATCGCTCGAGTCCGCGTGGACCAGAAGGGCAACTACAAGGCCTACGGTCTCAGCGCTGGGTACATCAAGGAGATCATCCAGGGGGTCTTTGCTAAGCACCCCACGATGGTCACCGACAAGATCTACTCAAGGAATGAGTCGAAGCGCCGGGAGATGGTGGACTTCAGCAACGCCTACGCCAACAGCATCGTCCACTTCTATGTGGAGTTCGGCAAGTCCCTCGCCAAGAAGGAGAAGGAGACCATCCAGATCTTCCTTCCTGACTACGAGGACCAGCGCTCACAGATGGTCATGTGGGTCATCACGGCCATCGAGAAGTTCGATGAGTCAGCCTCTGTGCCCTTCAGCGGCTACCTGGATTCGGTGCTGAAGCGCTGGCCCTACGATCTCCCCATGCTCTTCCTCGGTAAGGATCTGAGCTCCTTCCAGCGCGAGCGCTCCCGTGCGCTCACCAGGCTGCGAGCTAAGCACAACGACGAAGACGGCATCATGAGCTTCTCGGCAGCCGCGATCTCTGAGGAAATGGGACTGAGCTCCTTCGAGTTCACTGACCTCGAGGAGAGCCACAAGGCATGGCTTCGCTCTCAGACCGCAACCACTCTGACCTGGGGCGAGACAGCGGAGGAGAAGTCCTCCACCAATGTGATGGAGCCCCTAGAGGCTGCTCCCTCTGACCTCGAGCTCGCAAGTCAGATCTCCTACGGCATCATCGAGGCCGCTCTCACGACTGGTCTCTATGAGGACGCCATCACCACCATGTCTCAGATCGATCTCCACGACATCGATATGAGGAAGCTCAATGAACTTTCCATGGACTTCGTGGTGGCGCTAGGCTCACAGCTTCAGGATCGCTAAGGAGTTAAGATGCGGGAACTCTCCTCTCGGGAGCTTGCCTTCCTAGAGCAGAGTCTCCCGGAGGGTGAGGAGCTCCAGGATCCGAAGCAACCTCGGCCTAGCCGCCGCGGCCGCTCGCGGATCCGGAGCTCCCGGCTCAGTACCACCCTGGGAGGCCTGCTGAGCTACCTCCCCCTCGCCATCGGCGCTCTGACTCTCATCGTGGCAGGGGTCGCAAGCTACCTCTATGTCTGGGGCAGAGACTTCTTCAAGATCGGGGAGGTCGAACGGCTCAACAGCGATGGTACTCTAGCGCTCATGGACAGCACCTCAGGGGGCTGGCTAGCCGACACGCTTCAGATCTTCAGCATGGCGCCCTGGGTCATCCTCGGCACCGTGCTGATCGGCATACTGCTCATGGGATTGAGCATGGTACTTCTCGGAAAGAGGAAAGATGGCTAAGGCCAAGCTCAGCATCGACGACCTTCAGAAGCAGCGTGGAGTTCGGCTCACACCGATCACCAAGGTGCTCTTCGGCATCCTTGTAGCTGTGGGGGTCATCGCGGGGCTCTTCGCCGTTGCGAGCTCAGTGGGTAAGGCCAACGAGCTACCTGAGTCGGAGAAGATCACTCGAAGCCTCTCCGGTAAGACCTTGGCTGAGGATCGGGCAGATGCCATCTCCGCTGCTGGAGCTCTCCTCGTAGCTACCAACGCTCCCTCCACAATCGCTGAGGCCGGAGACACCATCGGAGAGCTCGAAGGTGGAGATTTTAGCAGCCTGGCTCCAGACTTCTCTGAGCGAGTTCGCTACTACGACTCCTACGCCGACAACTCGAGCTTCCAGGCCGAGGTAGCCATGAGCATCTACTCAGTGGCCGCGCTCTCCAAGGAGGCCAAGGGCGGTGAGATCGTAGCCGATGGATCACTCTCGGGTACGGTTCGAGTGGATCAGGAAACTGGCATAGCTCAGGTCCCCATCGACATCTTCACGGGCAAGGAATCTCCCATCGCCTTCGAGATGATCTATGTGGATGGGGACTGGAAGCTGGAGCCCCACAGCTTCAGCAGCTACATTCGACTCTCGGCACTCCTAGGCCCTCCCACTCAGGCCGGCTGAGAGCGCTGAAAGTCGCTTAGGAGGACGGGCGCTAGAGCCCCGATCTCGCCGATGCTCTAGCGCCCATTTTCCCTTTCCCGGGGACACAATGCTCCCAGGACGCAGTCTGGCATAAACGATGCGAGCGTGCTGCTTTTCGGGCTGAGCATGGTGCCTTCGAGCCACCTCCCCGGCGCGTCAATTTCGGTATTGTAGCATCACAGTAGGCGAACGCTAGCGAGGCAAAATCAATGGGAATCTCCCTCAAGGTCATCGAGCTCTTCAACATCAGATCTCACAAGCACTTCAAGTTTGTCCCCGCAGATTCAGGCGTCACCGCAATCTCAGGCCCCACAGGCTCAGGCAAGTCCACCGTGATCGACTCCCTGGCTTGGATCCTCTTCGGCACCAAGCCCCAGGGTGTAGCGAAGAACGCTGCCATCATCCGAGAGGGCACTGAGCTCAAGGATGAGAAGGTCTCGGCCTACGCCGAGCTCATGGTCGACGGCTACCTGGTCAAGGTCGAGCGGCGCATCGTGACCAAGGCTGGAGGTGTCAAGTGCGACATCTGGGAGTGGGACAGCGAGGCCTCGAACTGGGACCACAAGGCTGGAGACAGCCCTTCCCACGCTGAAACCTACATCCGTCAGCGGCTCAAGATGGACGAGCAGGGCTTCCTCACTGCGGTCCTCGTCCAGCAGAAGCAGGTTGACAAGCTGATCTCAGCTGGAGCACCAGAGCGAGCTAAGATCATCGAGAAGCTCACGGGCATCGCTTCGATCAGCTCAGCAATCAGCGCAGCTAAGAAGGATCGAGACGGCTTCAAGAAGGCATTGGAGCTCACCTCTGTGGATGAGACTGAGCTTGAGACCGTCGAGAGCGATCTCCTCGTCGCAGAGACTGAGATCGGTGACCTCCGAGAGGGATACCGAATCGCCCGGGAGAAGCTCCAGGGTGTCCAGGCAGAGCTCAAGAGCTTCGAAGCCGATGTGGATGCTCAGGCCGAGAGCTTTGAGAGGGCAGAGAAGGCCCGGGCAGTGCTCACCGAGGTCGAGGTCAAGCTGGAGGCAGCTGACAGTATCCTCACCGATGCCAAGACTGAGCGCGACGAGGCCAAGGCGCTTCTACCCCAGGGCTCCCGGGGAGTGACCTTTGCTGAGTCCCTCGCAGAGCTCAAGGGTCTAAGGAGCCAGGTATCTACCCTGGAGAGCTCGAAGCTCTACCACGAGCGCATCATGGCTGACGCTGCGCTGAAGATCCGAGAGCTCAAGGGACTCATCGAGGACTCTGACTTCGATTCGGCAGATGCGCTGAGCAGCGCCGCCGACGAGCTCCTCTCTGAGATCGAGGCCATCGGCAAGAAGCTCAGGAAGATCACCGACGCCTCCGGTGAGCTCCGCGGTGAGCTCTCGCAGATCGAATCGGCCATCGAGATCGTTTCCCACGGCGAAGACTGCCCCACCTGCAGACAGTCCGTAGCAGATGTCTCAGGAGCCGTGAAGGCCCTGGAGAGTCAGCGGGATGAGATTCGCTCTAAGCTCACCAAGCTCGAGGCTAAGTCCAACAAGCTCACGGCTGATCGAGAGATCAAGCGAGCTCAGAGCAAGTCCTTCGCCTTGCTCAGCGAGAGCTACGAGGAGCTCGAATCCCTGGCTAAGCGAGCAGAGAGCTCTGAGGAGGAGCTCGCAGGAGTGACCTCTGAGCTCAAGGCTAAGTCAGCTGAGCTCAAGGGCGCTGAGAAGCTCCACAAGGTGGTAGAGCGTGAGGAAGAGAACGCTAAGCGCTATGCCTCTGCGCTTCAGCGGCTTCAGAAGGTCATTCAGACCATCGAGAGCCTCAAGGGAAGGCGGAGCGCTGCCAAGGAAACCCTGAAGGAGACCAAGGCGCCCTCTGAGACCAAGCTCAACTCTCTGAGAAAGAAGCTCTACAGCCTTCAGGTGAGCTACCAGGATGGCCGCGTTGCCCTGAACGAGCAGAAGACGGGGGCGAAGATCCTCACGAGCTCCATCGAGCACCTCACCGAGAAGCGCGCTATCTACAAGAAGGAGCTTGAGCGCCACAAGGAGCTACTGAAGTCGGTCGAGGTTGCTGCTGCGACCATGGCTACCCTGGTCGAGTTCAGGACAGACCGGGTCAAGACAGCGCTCCCCACCATCGAGAGCTACGCCTCTGAGCTCCTCTCTCGCTTCACGGACGGTAAGTTCATCGCACTGAAGCTCGATGAGAAGTTCAATGCTTCGGTGATCCTTTCGAGCGGCGTGGAGCGTGCTGTGGGTATGCTTTCGGGTGGGGAGCTCTCCGCAGCCGCCATCGCTCTTAGGCTCTCGGTGAGCATGATGCTGAACGCTTCTGACAGCAGCAACCTTATCATCCTCGACGAGGTACTTGTCTCTCAGGACGCTGATCGATCAGAGCTCATCCTCTCTACCATCAAGGATGTCTGCAAGGGGCAGGTAGTGATGATCTCCCACGGAGCTGGAGTGGCGTCCATCGCAGACAAGAGGGTCGATCTCGCTGGAAGTTGAGCGATATGTGTGCCACCGCACAGCTTTGAAAGAGGATTAGATGAATCAGCTCACTGTAGATCCGTTCTGGCACAAGGTCTTTGAGTCGCTCGGACGGTCCGGTGCCTCCGAGCTCGTAGCCAACGGCCCGGGGCTCTTCTTCGTCACCCACAACGGTGTCAAGGAGAAGCTCGAAGCGCCTGAGATGAGCCTTCGAGGCTACACTGAGTCCATCGAGAAGAACCTAGTCCCCTTCGTGAAGTCGGAGCTCCCCTTCGATCCAGAGGGCGGCTACATCTTCGAGGGTCACTACAAGATCCCGGGCCCTCACGGCTACGAGGGCCGATGCCACATCGCACTGAACCCCATCAGTGAGATTCCGCTGATCACCATGACCAAGATCGGTGCCTCGAAGAGCACCCTGGAGTCCATCGCAGAGTCTGGCTCCATGAGCACAGAGATGATGAACTTCCTCATCATGGCAGCTCAGTCCAAGCTCACCATCGTCCTCTCAGGACAGTCCGGTGCTGGTAAGACAACCACCCTCCAGGCTCTGACTAAGTACTTCAGCCCTCAGGACCGCATCGCCGTGGGCGAGGACCTCCCTGAGCTCAAGCTCCTCCACGAGAACGCCTTCTATCTCCACACCATGCCCTGGAAGCCCGGCACGGATCCCAACCTCGTAGCAGACCTCGCCTTCGTCGTGAAGCAGTTCCTTCGCCAGAGGCCTGACCGTGTCATCATCGGAGAGACTCGAGGTAAGGAGTTCGCTGACTTCCTCGTGGCCTGCAACTCCGGCATGGACGGCTCTCTCACTACGCTCCACGCCAACGATCCCACGAGCGCCCTGGATAAGATGACTCGCTTCGCCCTCCAGGGCTCTGAGAACCAGCCCATCCGCTCCATCAATAAGGAGATCGGAACGGGCATCGACCTCGTAGTTCAGCTCGGAAGAATCAAGGGTAGGCACAGGGTCACTCACATCCAGGAGATCACGGACACGGTGGCCAACGCCGATGACGCAAAGCTCTCCAGCCAGTCGCTCTACGAGTACGATGTGCTCGAGGACAACTGGCTCAAGACCAACATGATGACGGACAAGCTCAAGGCCAAGCTCAATCTCGCAGGAGCAAACATCAAGCCCTTCCTGTCCTCTGGAGTCGGCGTACGGCTCGCTAAGCATGCCGCTTCGAGGCCTCCTCAGAATCCGAACAGGGAAGAGGGCCCAGGATTCGGCGGAAGCAGCAATCCCTTCGGAAGGCAGATCTGAGCCATGGCTGAGAACAGAGTAACCGTCGAGGCACTGAAGCGCTATGTGCCCCTCTTCCAGGGAGGAGAGGCAGCTGAGGCCAGGCTGGAAGCAGCCAGGGATAGCGTGCCATCGGACCTCGCTGAGCGCGCCCGGGAGCTTTCCCTGGGCACCGGAATGAGGCAGCTTGCCTACGACAGGCTCACCGAGCTCACCTATCCACTCATGCGCCGAGAGATCCAGACAGTGATCCGAAGCAGCCATCTGAAGCGCGAAGAGGATGAGATCTTCCAGGTAGTCTACTATGCCGGTCTCGGTGGCATGGAGCGAGGTCTGAGGAAGTTCGAGGTGGAGAAGATCGAGGAGTCTGCCACCAACTACCTCTTCCAGTGGATCATGGTCTACGCGAAGAAGGAGCTCCTTCGGCTCGAAGCGCCCATGGGCGTTCCGCCTACCCGGTTCCAGAAGCACAAGAAGATCGCAGCTGTCCGGAAGCGGCTCTCAGAGCTCCTCGATAGGCCAGCAACCAACGATGAGATCCTCGAGTACTTCCACACGGGACGGGCGGAGTTCAAGAGCTACAACGGGCCTAAGATCAAGGCTCAGGGCGTCTCAGAGGCCAATAGGAAGATCACCATGGAGCTCATCGAGGAGCAGGAGGAGATCGAGAAGAACTTGAGCTTCGCTCAGCTCCCCGACAGCGATGACTACCGCTCCGAGAGGCTCCTTTCCACCGCAGACAGTGCGCCCTTTGCCGAAACGCTCATGGGAACCTTCCTCGGGAGCATGAGCTTCGCCCCGGAGGCCGTCGCGGTGCTGAAGTCTGAGCTCCAGCAGGATACAACAGCTGATGAGGATGAGCTGCTCAGTAAGCTCTCTGCTGCTAAGCACCAGGGAATCATGCGAGTCTGGAGAGAGTATCTCTCGGACCCCCGAGGCGATTTCAGAAACTTCCTTGACTCCGACGGAAGCAACAGCTTCAGTGAGCACGACATCCAAGCAATGGCTAAGTCCTTCGGCTCAGCCTCTAAGACCAAGAGAACCGTACAGCCCGCTCGCTACAGCGCGCTTTTCGGAAGTTAGGAGCTACAGTGAGCACCCAGAACATCCTACTGATCGCCGTGATGGCGGTCATTGTGATCGGAGTGGCCTTCGTGGTCTTCAAGTTCGTGAAGAGCATCCTCAACAAGAGAGCCTATGAGCGAGAGGAGCTCCCTGACATCGATGCCGTGGAGGCCGAAGATGTGGTTCTTCCCGACATCGAAGAGTCAGGGTTCTCCCACCTGCCAGATGGCGACTTCGATGAGGATGAGGGGATCTACCGTGAGATCTCAGATTCCAACGAGAGAAGGTCTAGGTAGTCCAGGAGACTGCCTTTCTGCGATATAGCATCGTAGATCCCCGTGATCCCAGGCCCAGATCGGGCGCAACCGGAAAAGAAAGAGGTAACCCTATGACTGACCTACTGAAGAAGGAAGAGCTCGTAGCAGCCATCGCCGAGGAGACCAACCTCACCAAGGCAGATGTGACTCGCGTCCTCGCCTCCCTCGAGGAGAATGTCACCAAGGCCATCGTCGCCGGCAAGCAGGTCAAGCTCCCCGGCTTCGTCGCCTTCGACGGCCGAGTGAGCGCCGCTCGCACCATGCGGAACCCCTCCACTGGTGAGCCCATCGAGGTCGCTGAGAAGAAGGTCGTCAAGATCCGTCCCCTCACCGCCTTCGCCGAGGCTGTCAAGAACGGCTGATCCAAGAGGATCCAGAAGCGGGGCAGGTGCATCGGCACCTGCCCCGCTTCCCGTTGGAAGACAGCAGCCTCAGTTGTGGTACTGTAGATCAGAACCAGTCATCCAAAAAGAGGAGAACCCGTGAGCACAATGGCTTCGAGGGTCGCTTTCCATGTGAAGCTAGCCGACAACTACATGGCACTCATCGATCAGGCAATCGAGGATGAGCTCAAGACAGCCCAGCGCAAGTGGGGAGTCGAGCTCAGCGATGAGACCATCGAGTCAGTGAAGCGCCACAGCCTCAATCAGCTCTCCATGAAGGTTGATCTCACGCTGAAGACATCCTGGAACTTCCAGCCCTTCGTCACTCTTAAGATCAAGGGGCTCTCCAAGAACAGCAGCTCTGGACCGCTCAAGGACCTCACGCTCCCCGATGAGCTCAAGAGCGTACCCGAGATCGCTCTGGTCCTCGGCCGGGATGGCTTCGAGGTCGAGTCTGAGCCCTCCGACGGCACTGTGGACCCCGCTGATCTCAACGGTTACATCCTCAATCGGATCCTCGTCTGGATCCGCACCGCCGTCTTCTACGGCGTCGGCTCCTACAAGGGCTGAGCGGATGGCCAAGGTGGGTCCTCGGGAGGGCTACAGGAGGAAGCATCGGCTCCTCGTCGATGAGGTAGCTGAGCACTCAAACATCCGCAGGGATGTGGTCGAGGATGTTCTCAACAGCTTCTATGACATCGCAGCTGAGAGAATTCTCAACGAGCGCAAGTTCGTTCTCAGCGGCCTTCTCTCCGTGAGCACTGTGGTGGCTAAGAACGGCATCAGGCCCGAGCCCCACCTTCAGTATCGAGCTAAGGTCGCAATGGGCCTCCGGAAACTCCTTCAGAAGATGGAGGAGGATCCGGAGCTCAAGGTAGATCGCTACAGCTGGAGAGAGGCAATACGCTCTGTCATGCCTAAGCCCAAGAGCGCACCGGCCTCCATGGATCTCAATGACTTCCTCCGGGATGACGACGAAGATCTCTAGGAACTGAGTGGAGACCAGTCGATATGAACTCGGTCTAAACCCGTGTCCCGAGAGGTCTACTAAGCCATGCTGACATACGCATCCATGCCCCAGGACACCAAGAGGATAGCGAACTCAAACCTCGGTAGGGGAGTGCTTCGCTCGATATTCAACGGCAACCACGAGTATCATCTCATGATGAAGCTCGAAGACGGTGAGGTAGTCGGCTTCGCTGTCTATCACTTCGAGGAGTACAGCTTCGGAGGGAAGGATGGAGTTCTCGGCGTCCTCGACTGTGTGCTCGTGGATGAGCGCCAGAGACGAATGGGCCACGGCTCAGAGATGACCTTCTCAGTCTTCAAGAAGATGTCAGCCTACGGTGTGGATCGGGTCGAAATCCTGATCAAGCAGCCCGGCTACATGGATCGGGACGGGGAGCCAGGAGTTCCCCTCGCGGGACCTAGCTCGATCCTCGATCTTCTGGGATTCCGGGAGGTTAAGACATTCCACGGGTACTACCGAGCCCAGTCAGAGAGGCTGGGCTATGAGTGCAGATTCTGCGGGAACCTACCCGACTCCTGCACTGCCGTGCTCTACGCTAAGGAGTCTCTCTGAGCTCCGAGGCCATCCACCCGGGAGTTTAGATATCTCGCTGGGCCACCGATATGAGACCCATCGGCATTTCTACAGCGGAGAGTTTGAACCATGGCATTTGGAAGGCAGCAGGGAGGATCCTATTACCTGGATCGCTCTCCCCTTCAGCCAGCTAGCGCTAGGCCGCCGCGGCTTCGAGCTCTCAAGAATGTCTCACTCCCCAGGCTCTTCCTTCAGTTCACCGTAGCGCTCGTCGGCCTCCTCGTAGTAGGCTCAAGCCTTCAGCTCACTGTGCTCGCAGAGGTCATCCGCTCAGCCAGCGCCGTGGAGCAGCCTCAGGTCGGCAACACCGGGGAAGATGACGGAACAGCCGCTGGCAATGAGACCATGAAGAAGGCCATGGAGGATGCTGGCTTCGATCCAGAGTCCGAAGAGGACATGGAGAAGTGGTCCAAGCAGACCAGGAAGCCTCAGAACCCCAACAGCTTCGATGCACTCTTCTACAGGCTCTTCATTCCCCAGTACATCAACAGCACTCCCCAGGGTGTGAGCACCACCAACAGCGGGAGGACCGCTGGCTGCAACGCTCCAGAGACCGGCAAGGGCACCGTAGTCTACCACAACTGCGATGTGCCCAACATCTCAGCTGAAATCGTCCAGGACATCGTGCGCTTCGTCGTCCCCTCGGGTGCCTATGGAGCACAGCAGGAGTCAGCTAAGTCCATCGCTCCTAGCTTCGGCCTTCCCTCGGGAGTTCTTCCCGGCAACGGCCAGGTCCCCGTCAACGAGAACGCTCGGAGCAACAAGTACACAGCACTGGAGCTCTTCGGCTACAATCTCAACTACACGGCCTACCTCGGCGAGTGGGACTACATCAAGGTCTTCACCGAGGCTCGAGCAATGAGCAACTTCGGAGTCTTCGACAATCTGAAGCTCGGCGGCAGCGCCATCATCGATGGTGCCGTGAACGCTGTCAACGGCGGAGTGACCGGCTGGACCAATGGCTGGGATTCCTCCGGACTCGCTGGAGCCATCGGAGGATTCTTCAGTGGAGCCTTCGAAGGTGGAACCACCGGAGCCATCAACACCATCCTGGACACATCTGACCTCAATGTCTTCGAGCAGAAGGCCTGGTACCGCCCAGACTTCAGCGCCACCACCTACGGCGCTCGGTCCATGAATTCAGCGGAGCTCTCAGCAGAGTCGCTCAACTGGATGAATTCCATGATGAACTACTTCCAGCCCAACAAGGGGGTCATCCCCGCGGACTTCCCGAGCAAGACGCCGCCTGCTAAGCCGCTGGAGGCAATCTCGAGCTGTGATGTGATCTCCTCTGCCGATGGAGCAACTCGCCCCTGGGGCCAGAGGACAACACCTCCTGGAGTGAGCGAGGCAGACTGCCGGGCCGAGGGCGATAGGCTGAAGGCCAGCCTCCAGACAGCCCTCGATGCTGAGACCGCATCCTACAACGACGGCCTCGAGGATGGCGAGCCCGAGAGGCCTCGCCAGGTCATTCAGGCAGCCTCCAACAGCTTCGATGCCGAGGGAGTTCAGGCTCAGGAATCCATCGCAGCATGGAGCTCGAAGAACAGCGGCTTCATCTCCAGCATGAGCAAGTACGGCTGGAGCTGTGGACTCCCCGCCGAGGGTAGTGCTTCCTCCAGGGCGGGCGGCATCGATGCCTGGTACAGCTGCTTCAGCTCGAACTACGATGCGAACTACGAGAAGGCTCTCAACGCCGAGAAGATCAAGGAGAACAACAAGTACACCGACAGCATCTACGGCAAGTTCGCCAGTGTCTTCGCTGGCTGGTTCGCAGCTCAGAACCAGGACAAGAACTTCAATGCTGCCTACAACCGCTTCGTCTGCGTGGATCCCATTACTGGCCAGGACATCATGGACGCTGCTGGTAACGCTCGCGTCTACAAGTCGGACGGTAGCTTGACTGGAAACTGTGCAGCCATCAGGGCACCTATCCAGGACGGCCTTTTCGGCAACGGCTACAAGGCCGGTCAGTCGGAGCCCACTCAGGACACTCGCCGCGCAGCCTTCACCCCCGTGGACAGCCTCGGCACTGCTCTGGGAAACACAGCTGCTAGCATGTCCCTTCAGGTGTCGATCTTCGCCACTCAGCTCTCCAACACCGTGCTCGGCCTCGCATTCACTCCCGTCCTCGATGGCCTCGGCATCCGGGATGTGCTCGTCAGCCTCATCGAGAGCTTCCGAGACAGCATGTTCATGCCTCTGGCCACGCTCATGGCCGCTCTGGGCGCTGCTAGCATCCTCTGGAGGGCCATCAAGAGCAACGCCTATGCCGAGGCCTTCACCTCCTTCCTCTACATCGTAGCTGCCTTCCTCCTCGGAGTGATTATCCTGGCTAAGCCTCTGGCCACTATGAAGGCTGTGGACGAGGGACCTGTCTTCATCGAGAATAGCATTCTGAGCGTGATGTTCACAGGCAACGGCGCCGATGATGAGCTCTGCACGGCCACTGGAACCGCCAGCGGCTCAGGCAAGGGTGGCACCCAGATCGACGGCTCCAAGGGCTACGACCCCAACATGGGCACTCGAATCCTCATGTGTGAGAACTGGCGCTCCTTCGCCTTCACTCCCTGGGTCTTCGGCCAGTGGGGCACCGGCTACGAGAACCTCTACGCCAACGGCTATGCTCCTGCCGGTGGCCAGGATCTCAACAACACCAACCAGAAGCTCGTGGGCAATGCTGGAGTGAACTTCGGAGGCGGACAGGTTGTCCACAACTGGGCAGCCTACCAGCTCGCAGTGACCTCTGTGGGAACCTCCACCACCGCTGACCCCTCGAGGCCCACCGGCGTGGTCAACAAGAACTTCTACCGGATCGTGGACGCTCAGATGGGCCCCAACGGTGGAGCTGGAACTGACCCGACCTACGCTCAGTCCTGGTCCAAGTTCAACGGTGACACTGCTGCAGCCATGATCCTCGGACCCGTCGCTTCGGTCATGGGCGCCGTGGTCGTCATCGGCTACACCATCGCTAAGATCGAGCTCGTGCTCGTCTCGATGTTCCTGCTGGTCATCCTCCCCATCATGCTCCTGATCGGCATCCACCCGACCTTCGGTAGGCAGAAGCTCAAGGCCTATGCCGGCACTCTGGTGGGACTGATGATCCAGAGGATCCTCCTCACGGTGCTCCTCGGTCTTCTCTTCAAGTTCATGTTCTCGATCTCTGCCTCGGGCGCTTCATACCTGGTCATCGCCATCGTGAGCATCGTGGTCGCTGCCATCTTCATCGGCTACAGGAGAGAGATCCTCGGCCTGGTGCAGAAGTCCATGGATCAGGCAGCTGGAAGCTTCGCCGGTGGAAGGCTCTACGATACTCGAAGGGCCATCGCAGAGCGGATCCCCGTGAGCGTCAGGAACTTCGCGGCCATGCAGAAGCAGGAAGCTCGAGGCCTTGCCTTCGGAACCATCGCCGCACTGCGCCACGGTCAGATGCCCTCTGAGATCCCCGGAACCCTGGACACTATCCGGAAGAGCTACAAGCAGCGCGAGGCAGCGTCCCAGATGCTCACCGGCCTCGGCGGTGGCCAGAAGGCTCAGCGCGTCCGAAGCGAGATCGATGGCAACCTCGATTCCAAGTTCAACCGGAGCAAGGACTTCGAGGGCGCTCGGAATGCTCTCCTAGAGCGCTCTGGCGTGGAGGGTGGCAGCTTCGACAAGGCTGGCAACCTGGTCACTCCTGTCTACCAGACCGAGAATCCCGACGACAGGGCCGTGGATGCCCAGGGTCGAGTCCTCGACGACAAGGGCAAGCCCATCGTCATCGGTGAGAAGGTCGAGCGTACCTCCATCGGCACCAAGAAGACCCTCGGTGGAGCCGCAGTTCGCCGGAGCATGGTGAAGCACAACGAGCTCACTGAGAAGCTCCAGATGCTCGAAGAGCGCAAGACTACTCGGATCGTCAAGGGTGAGAGGCGAGCACTCGAGCGGATGGGCTACGGCAACATCGATGAGCTCCAGGGTGAGGACCGGGTGCGCGCTCAGGCCGCCAGGGCACAGATCCACATCGAGCTCACTCGCCACAGCCGACTCGACGGCCGGAGCCTCGCTGCTGACGGTAGCCCTCTGGCCATCGACAGGCGCGGCACAGGGATCGAAGGGGACATCGCGGCCACCTCTAAGGCCCTGGACGGTACCATAGACAGCGGAGTAGCCTCCGGACGATTCGCACCCAATGCTGAGCGTAGGGAGGCTCAGAGGGCCGCCTACAGCGAGCTCAAGGGACTCGTGAATCAGGCAGCTCAGGACCTGGACGAGGCCACTGGAGTGACCCGCGGCATTAGAAGCGCTGCCGATAGTGTAGATAGAGTCCTCGGAGTCTCTGACATCGCTCGGGATACTAGAGAGGCTGTCAACAGACGGCTCGGTAGGGATGATTTCGGTGACTTCGACAGGAGGTAGGAGCGATGGCGAGCTACGCTAAGAGCAGCCTCCTACCCAGAAGGAGAACACGCAGAGTAGGGCTGAGACCCCTCGTAGCTCTGAGCGTGGTCGTCGCCGTGATGTTCTCGCTCCTAGGAGCGCTCTTCGGAGTTCTCGGACCACAGAAGGCTGTGCAGCAGGCCGAGGCCTTCGATCCCGTGGGTTCGCTGATCTGTACCTTCTTCCCCGAGGATGGAGTGGTCCGCAACGCCTACCAGGCATCTCAGACCGATGGACTCTACTTCGACAGTCAGTCTAAGTCAGCTGTGAGCAGTGGCAAGGACGATGTGAACTCCGGCCTCAACTGGATCCTCATGGCTTCCGGCATGGACTTCGACAAGGTCAACGAGGGAATCATCGGCCAGGAGGTCGAGAAGGCAGGCACAAGCCTCAGGCCCGAAGCTTCCCTCAGCGAAGAGGAACTCAAGGCTCAGTGGAATAAGGGACCTCAGGTCAATCCCTTCGACCGCTTCGGCATGGCTGGCACCACCTTCAGCTCCTACAATGGAGAGTGGAAGTACTACCTCGTGGATGCCTGCTCCGGCGAGGACCCAGTAGACCTCAAGGAAGGCGCTTTCTACGACAACCGGCTGGAGACAAAGTCCACCTGGGAGGATCGCTCTGACTCCAAGGACCCCCGGACTATCCAGCACTACAAGGGTGAGACCTCTCGCTTCTGGTTCGGCTTCGTCACCCTCGTGGCCAACCTCATCTTCTGGGTGACCAAGTTCATCACGACCGCCACCATCGCCTTCGTGAACTTCTCCTTCTCTGACATCAGCGAGACTCTGGGTATCAATGGCATCCTAGCTGGGGACAGCGCCAGCGATGGAATCTTCGGGCAGCTCTTCACGGGAATCTACACTCCGCTCATCATCCTCGCTCTTGCGGCCACGGGAGCCAAGATCTTCTGGACTGGAGCCGTCAAGCGTCAGTTCCGAAGCGCTCTGAGCACCATGCTGATCTCTGTGGGCATGTTCTTCTTCGCCATCGTGGTCTCCGTGCAGCCCGCCTTCTTCGTCAACCTTCCGAACAACGCTTCGGTGCTCGTTCAGGCAGTGATCGTGAAGTCCTTCACCGGTGAGCTCGCGGGAGGCACGGGGCTGTGCTCCACGGACATGGGTAGCTCTCCCATCGGCATTCAGGACGGCACAGCAGGAAAGGAAGACCAGGACTTCCTCGAGGGCGTATCGGCCAACATGCGCTCCTCCATCGGCTGTACTTTCTGGCAGACCTTCGTCTTCGAGCCCTGGGCCCAGGGGCAGTGGGGCGTGGACTGGAATGAGACCTGGGGCAAGGGTCAGACAGCAAGCTGGGCACCCAGCGGAAGCAAGGAACTCCAGAACACCAACGGTGAGATCGCTGGAGAGCCCATCGTTCCTCTGGGCAACGGCCAGACCATGGCCAACTGGGCAGTCTTCAACATGTCCACCATGACCAACGCTCACTCCCCAATCGGCCACGAGGGTAGCTACTCCAAGTACTCCCAGGGAGTTGCCCACGACTGGTGGAGGATCGTAGACACGCTCACCAACTACGAGGAAGTGGCCAACAGCGAGCAGATCGACACAGCTGACAACAGCGAAGAGCAGATCGAGTACACTGTCCCCAAGGGTAATCCGCCCCTAGAGCAGTGGGATACCTGGAGCGGCAACAATCCTGGCAACCGCTTCGCTGCTGCAGCGTCCTCGCTCTTCATCGGCGGCGTCGGACTCATCGCTCCCCTCTTCCTCGGTCTCATGGCCGCAGTCTACTCCCTGGCCATGACCATCGTGATGGTCTTCCTCCCCGTGATGCTTCTCTTCGGAGCATGGGGAGGCCGGGGCTTTGAGATCTTCAAGCAGTGGGCCAAGCTCCTGTGGAACCTCTTCACGAAGCGCATCGCCGTGGGGATCATGCTCATGCTCTCCATCGTCTTCGTCAATGCAGCCATCGTGCTCATGGACAGCGTGGGCTGGTGGCAGGGTGCGCTCATGCTCGTCATCCTGAGCTTCGTGCTGCTCAAGAGCCGCCACAAGATCGCCGACATGCTCGCTGCCTCCAACGCTGGAAGCTTCGCCAGCATCGCCAACCGGATCGGCCAGGGAGTCTCCAACGCGGGAAAGACCGCCGGAGGCATCGCCTTCTCCGCAGCCTCAGGCGCTACCTACTCAAAGTTCAAGGGTGGCACTCTCGGCGGCGGCGCACTGGTCGGCGTGAGGCAGGAGCTCAACAATTTGAGCTACCGGACCCCCTTCCTCCGAGATGTCCGTGCTGCTCAGCAGTCGGTGCGCGCCGCCGAGGGAGACACGCTCCACGATGAGGCTGGAAACATCGTCAAGAACTGTGCTCTCTGTCAGGAGCCGCTGGAGGATGGTTCCATCGTGAAGATGGGCTCCAACGGTCTCTGGTACTGCCAGTTCTGTGCCGAGAGCGAAGTTCCCATCGACGGCGGAGTCGAGATGCTCTATGTGGATTCTGACGCGAAGAAGATGAGCCAGGAAGCCACCACCGTGCTGCCCATCAACCGAGCATCCGATCAGAGATCTGGCGGAAAGGTCCGGAGGATGGTGGCTTCCGACCTCGGTAAGGCTAAGACGCCCGAGGGCCGAAAGGTCTTCACCGAGAACATCGGCAGGACCGTGACTTCGGACATGGCTAATACAGTGAACAGGATCAGATCATCTGAGCTCTCGAAGGACTCCATCCTGGGATCCAACATCCCAGTGGAGCTTCAGCCCTACCTCGATTCTGGCATGCTGAAGACCCTTGCTGAGGCCGGTGACTGGGAGGCTGTCTCCAGCGCATTCATCTATGCCTATGTGCTCGCGCTCGAGGCTGAGACCGGAGAGAAGCTCAAGGATCTCCTCAATGAGCTCCTTGCCAATGCTCAGATGGATTACCGGACCACGGCTGACCTCAAGCTCCGAAAGGATCAGACGGATCTTCCCGAGAGCGACAGGGAAGTGAAGCTCCTCAGCCCGAAGGACAGCGTTCGTCGAGAGCCCAGCCCCGAGGATCTGAGCTAAGAGCGATCGAGATCCTGTGGATCACATTCCCCTTCGCCGGGCGTCCAACGGGTCTTAGGATCGATCCTAGGCACGCTCCGGGCGCTCTACGGCTGGCAGCCATTGATATGAGTCGCAGGGAACAGAGAGACCGACAGCGTTAGGCAGACCATGGGATTCTTCGACAAGGCCAAGAGTAGCTTGAGCGACCGCTTCGGCGCAGACGAGGTCGTCCGCAAGGGTAGCTTCGGGAGCAAGGGGGAAGCCCCGGAGGAAGAGCTCGAAGAGGAAACTCCAGTCAGGGAGCCCAGAGCTAAGAGGCAGCCGAAGCCCAAGCTCCCCCGGGCTCCAAAGCCTCCGAGGAAGCTCCCTGAGCCCGAAGAGTTCCAGGATGGCGCCTTCGAGGATAGCGAAGAGCCCCAGGACGACTACAGCTTCACTGAGCAGAAGCCTCAGGTCATCGACACCGACCAGCTCGTGGATCTCTCCAAGGATCAGGGACAGTCCGTCTCGGACATCCTCAAGTCCATGCGGATCAGCGAGACCTTCGCCATCGACGATGGCATTCTCTTCGTGGACGAGGAGCTAGCAACCCAGGGATTCGCTACTCAGGCACCCTATGGCTACGACATGGGTGAGGTTGACTTCTTCCTCGGAAAGACACAGCGCTCCGTTGCGAAGTATGTGGACCTCCTCCGAGTCCGCAACGGTGATGTGGTGAAGCTCGCAACTCGAGTGAGCGACCTCATGGTGGAGCTCAACAACATCCGCTTCAACTCCGAGGTAGCCAACGGCATCAACATCATGGCCAGCGCCGGGGATGACGATGCGCTCGCCGTGGAGCTCCAGGAAGCCCGATCCAAGGCCTCCAGGCTTCAGGAACAGCTCGACAGGCTTCAGTCAGCTGGAGCTGCTCCCCAGGAAGACCCCCGAGAGCTCGCAAGGCTTCGGGATGAGCTCGCAGCTGAGCGGAGGGGCCGCTCTGCCGCAGAGACAGACGCCAATGACCTCCGAGCACACCTCGCGCTCATCGAGGAAGAGTATGACATCCGGGTCTTCTCAGACAGCGGTGACCTTCAGGCTCCCAGCACGGAGTCTGGCTTCGAGAGCTACGAAGAGCAGCGCGGTGGTCAGTTCCAGGACTCCTCTGGCACTGACCGGGCCGAGCAGGAGCTCTATGCTGAGGAGGGTAACTACCAGAAGGTAGGCAGGGACCACTGGCTCCCCGGCCTCGAGACCGAAGAAGGACTCCCCGGCCTCAGCTATGAGGAGGAGAACCTTCCCGACGGTGGCTTCGAGTTCGAGGAGGAAAGCCTCGAGGAGCTTCCCCTCGGCAACTTTGAGCAGGCCAACGGAGGCTTCGGCCAGGCGCCCGAGCAGTTCGATGACTCCGCTTTCACTCAGGATCCCTACCAGAACCTGGATGAGTTCATCGAGAAGAACCTCGATGGATTCCCCGATGACAACAGCTCCAGCTCAGCAGTGCTCGATGGTACTGTAGCCGAAGACGATCCCGATGAGGATGGCTTCGAGTACAGCTTCGAGCGCAGGCTCTAGCCCCGACTTCCCAAGAGCTACAGAAAAGAATCCACCCATGGCCACAGCAGATCTCCTAGTCTACGGACTCATCCTGATCCCCTTCATCGGGACGCTCATCGCGGGCTATGCGAGGCTCAAGGTCGGGCCCTTCTTCGGCATCACCGTGGCGGCCGGAGCCGTATCTGTGCTGCTGAGCTATATGCTCCTCGATCTCACAGCCGCGCTGATTCAGCTCGGAACGCTCGCTCTGGGGGCTGTGATCTTCCTAGCTCTCATCGGACTCCTAGGAGAGAGATACTCCTATCGCTCCCCCATGCTGATCCTTGCATCCGTCGGGCTCTTCCCCCTCGGACTGATTCTCGGCTCTGGCTATCTCAACCCTCTCTTCCTCTTCGGCATCCTCCTCGGGCTCAACATGATCTTTGCCATTCTGCTGGGACGGCTCAGGAAAAACAGCCTGACTACCAAGAGTGGTAAGCCTCGAGCCAAGGACCGCTACCTCCTCACGGTGCCCGCAATCGTGTCAACAGTGGTTGCCGGGCTCATGGTGCTCAACAGCTTCACTCAGGGTACTCTGCTCTAGTCCATCGGGATCGGGCGCTCTGGCTGCCTACGATATAGAGCCATGAAACTTTAGCTTAGTAGGAGAGAGTTCCCATGGTAGACCCCAAGGAATCCCCTGAGATTCCCAACTCGGCTGGCTCAAAGAGCAATCCAGAGTCAGCGGGTACCTCGCAGCCCGCTTCGGGTAGAGATCCAGAGCTCGAGGCGCTTCTTAGGTCTCGCTCCTCGGATGATGATGGTCCGTCGAGGTCAACCAAGTCCAGGCGCACTAAGCGGCCTAAGGCTAAGACCGGGACATCTCTGGACAGAAGGTCGAAGAAGTCAAAGCTCCCCGTGGTGGCCGGTGCCCTTGCCGCTGTGCTTCTGCTCGGCGGTGGAGGAACTGCTCTCTGGATGACCCTAGACCCCGGTGAGGCTCAGATCGACCCGGATCGGAACAAGGACAGAACTCAGAAGGTCGGCACTAAGCAGGCCGATCCTGAGTCCGAGAAGGATGCCCCCTTCAACAACGCCACCAGCGATGACGCTGTTTTCCCCGTGCCCCTGGACGAGTGGCAGAAGGACATCGGAACCCAGGGTCTCGGCCCTGAGGACCGTACTGAGCTCCTTGCTACCCTCCTCGGCTCGGATCTCGATTCTGCTGCCGGGCTTCTGCCCTCGGAGGCCGCTGGCTTCACCTCCGATGACCTCCTGACCATTAACGAGGATGGATCGCTCAACCCGAACTACAGCTACTGGACTAAGGAGTCCTTCACAGCAGACTCGGGGCAGATCATCGAGAGGTTCCTCAATCCTCGCTTCGGCAACTGGGAGAGGTACCAGGGCAAGGGATCCGATCCCAATGGAATCGATCCTGCTGCTCTCTTCCCCGGTACCTTCACGGACGATATGCTGAAGAGTGGCGAGCCGGTGGTGAACTGGCTCCCCATCTATGCTGACTGGTCCAACAACAACTACGGCCGCTCTGACCTCTCCGCCACAGGAGCAAGGTGGTACGGCCAGGTAGTGAGCTCTACCTCAGAATTCGTCTTCGATGAGGAGACATCTCAGTACACTGTGAACTTCGAAGCCGATGTGAGATTCTCAGCATACAAGAGCAACGGAGAAAAGGTGTCAGAAAAGGGTAAGCTGTCCATTCAGTTTGTGGCAAACCCTGGCGGCGAAAGAGGCTCCGGCGGCAAGGTCCTCGTCAACAGGTCTAATCTGACCATTGGTGGTTGAAACTATGAAGAACAAGAACAGGCTCTGGACAAAGGTCCTCGCCAGTGTTGCCATGGGAGGAGTGATCTTCTCGGGGCTCACTCTAGCCTCCGGTGGAGCAACCCCGCTCATCACCAGAGCTAGCGCTGGTGTGGATGGAGGTGGCGCCGCCGGTGGAGGTGGCGGTGGAGGTGGTGGCGCAGGCCGCTGGCTCGAGATCCCCAAGTCGAAGCTCGACAATGGCTCGATCCAGAACATTCCTGCTCAGTACAGAGACAGCGCTGTCTGTCGGAACGCCATCGCCTACTTCGCCATTGTCCCCAATGTGGTCAGCACTGCCAACGCTACTGGAGGAGCCTGGACTTACTCCATCTATGGAGTCGGTACCGGCAACGGAGTGAACTTCCCCGGTGGCCCCGATGTGGCTACTCGGATCGCTCAGAATGTGGGCTGGAGCTACCAGCAGGGCGCTGACTACCTCAACCGCAAGAACTTCATCTGCCTCGACAACCCCAATGTGGTCACCAGCAATGAGTGGCGCTACGAGGTTCGAGACACTGGAAGCTCCAACGACTCTCTCAATGAGAAGGGCGTCCACACCCTCAACACTCAGATCTCCCCTCAGCCCATCAACATCGGCACCGATGCTGCTCCCGTGATGAAGGCAGATCCAGTCGGTAAGGAGAACCTCAACAGCCAGAGCACTTCGATCCGGACTAACTTCGGTGAGGTCTGGGACGCCTACAACGCAGCTGTGAACGCTCCTGGAGCAAACAGCCAGAACATCGTGGCCAAGTTCAAGCCCCTCTTCGCTAAGGCTCGCACCGATGATGCCACCGCCGGCCGGGCAGAGCTTAATCTCAACGATGGAGCCGACGGCCCCACTAAGAACAACCGAGAAGGCCTCGCAGAGGGTGGAATCCTCAATGTGCGTGAGTACAGCCGAACCACCACGGCAACTGCCTCCACGAGTGCCAGGAGCTACCAGGTCTGGCGCTGTGGCTGGGACAACTGGTCCAAGAGCGGCTGGCAGCCCACGGGTTGCCAGGCAGTCGGGGGAAGCATCGACCCCAACAACCTCGACAGGGCTGGCAAGGGCTACGCTCGCTGGGACAGCGCCGCACAGCGCGCCAGGTACACTCCGACCTCCAACGGTCAGACCTCCTGGACTGCATTCTCCACAACGGTTGCTCCCACCAATGACACTCAGAAGCAGACCGGATTCTGGCAGATCATCTCTGCTCACTGCAACGCTCCTGGCTTCGCAGCACTCCGTAGTGCAATGGGCGCCGACCTTATCCCCCTCGACTCTGGAGATTCCAGCAACGAGATGTCGGGTCTCATGAGGACTAAGTACTACGCTCAGGACACCACTGTGCTTCCCATGGGAGACAGGCGAGCAACCAACCCCGCACAGAAGGACACTTCTAGGCTCGGATTCTACGACAAGGAATGCCCCTTCGACTGTACCCCCAGCAAGTTTGCCAGCAACGGCGCATCAGCTGATAACGGTGCTCTAGACAATGTGGCAACGGCCAACTTCGTCAACACCGGAAAGGGTCTCTACGGCGCAAAGTCCTCGGACAATGTGAACTCGAGCTACTCTGAGATGTTCAGGGACAACACTGATCGCACCATCCGTCCCGATGTCTGGTACCCCGTGACCGGTCAGAAGGGCGTCACCTACAAGGGTGAGGCTCCCAAGACAACCATGGTGAGCCGCTGGGAGGGTGGTACTCCCGTCCTCGGCACTGAGTTCAACGCCTACCAGGCAGTGAAGGACGCCAACGGCAAGGTAACCTCGAAGATCTCTCTCTTCGACGCAACCAAGAGCACTCAGCCCACCCAGAAGAACTTCGATGTTGCCGCTGGCTTCGCATCGACCTCTGCTGGTCAGGTTCCGGGCCGCCTCGATGAGATCACTGTTCAGTCCACATGGGCATCGACCAACGGAAAGCCTCAGTCCCTCCAGGTTGCCTGGGAGTACACACCCATGGTGACCTCTAAGGTGCCCACCACCATCAGCTTTGCTCCCGGTGGAGCCAATGTGAAGGTGGCAGGCTTCGTCAACAGGGGCACAAAGGTCGACGGTAGGTGCTGGGCCGACTTCGGCACATCCACCACGACCGCTGCCTCCAAGGCGCTGGCCACCAGTGAGCTCCGCGCAAACACTGGAACCGGAATTACCACGAAGTTCATCGGCCTCGATGGTAAGGATACCAACTCCAGGAACATCGTGCTGAACTTCGTACGAGGCACCAGCGAGTAAGCTAGAGACGCTCTAGGGCGGGGGAGGGCCGGGTGAAAATCCGGTCCTCCCCCGCTTCGTTTCTACCGGGAGGCCCGACGGGCTAAGCTCTCGATACCATGAGCCCATGAGGAATGTCCGCTGTCGGGAGGTATGTGCTGGTGAGAAGAACTAGCAAGAAGAAGAGCTACAGTGAGCTGAAGGCGGATCCCGTCATCAAGGCTCCAGTACTGGCATGGGTCCTCGATAGGAAGGCCCTCTACATCTCGATCACGCTCGTGGGTTGCCTCGCGGCCGGAGCTGTGGTCTATCAGGGATGGCAGGCCTACGAGGACATCATCACTCCCGCAGAGGCCGACACTCCCTACCTGGCAATCGACCCCGCCGAGTCTGCCGGCGCTCTCTGGGCGGCAGAGCTCCTCAAGAACAGCCGCGGCATTGAGGGCTGGGAGCCTCGGGGCTCATCGCAGCCGAGCCATGGCTTCCTCCAGGATGCAACTGGCAGCACTGCCGGTGAGGTTCCCATCACTCTCCTTGCTACCCAGCTCGCTTCGGCAGGACAGGTCAAGGCCCTGGCTCAGGTCTACGGTGCTGGACAGGCAAGGAAGCAGTACGATGCCTATGTGAACGAGCTCACAGCTCGCGGAGCGGTAGACAACAAGCAGGTCTCTGACTCGGGCATCTACGGAGCCAAGTTCGAGCAGGGCTTCATCCTCCTCGCAGGGGATGCAATCGTCGGAGCTCAGACCACGGACAACGGACTCCGGGATCGGCTCTTCGATGAGTACCTAGCCGATGTGGAGGCTACGCTTCCTGAGTCGGGCTGCGTGAACCTCTCAGCAGATGACGGCTCGAAGCGGAGCATCTACTTCGACCCCAACTCCTTCGAGGGGCTCCAGGAGACCAAGGAAGTAGATCCTCAGGTCAACACTGACTACCTCCCCACGCTTCAGGCTCTGGGCACCAATGAGATCGGCAACCCCTACGCTGTCGCTCCCGAGGCACCTCTTCCCGCTTCGCTCCCCGCGCTTCCAGCAGAGGTCTCCAAGCCTACTCTGGCCAACGCACCTGCCGCCATGGATGACTTCACTGGGGTTGCTTCCTACCGGATTCAGGATCCCATCGGCCCAGGCTGTGGCTGGAACTGGAGCGCCCAGAACCCCCTCGAGTACGACGAGTCCGCACTGAAGGCTACTGAGCAGGACACGGTTACGAGGACTCAGAACGAGGTCAACGCCACCGCTCAGGGCTATGTGGATTCTCAGGTCAGCTGGGCTAGGATCGTCGCACTAACCACCCCTCAGCTCGACAGCTGGAACAGCTATGTGGGTGGAGTCAACTCTGTCCATGATCGCTGGGCCAAGCTCGTCAGCGACAGACAGGCACTTCGGCCTGCCTGGGACACCTACATCGCCAACAATGACCGCTGGTTCACCTTCGATGCTCGGAAGGCTGCAGCAGAGCAGAGCTACAGCACCTCTCTGGCTCAGTGCCTCGTGACTCGACAGACCCACGATGACTGGGAAAAGGAGTGGGGCCCCGGTCCACTGAAGCAGAAGCAGGATGAGTGGAGGAGGCAGCAGGAAGCTCTAGCTCCTAAGCCCAGCGCAAGCCCTACCCCTAGCACGGCTCCCACTCCCACGGCGAGTCCCACGGTCACGCCTACGACGCCCATGCCCACAGCTCCTGCGGAGCCTGCAGACTGCGCCATCGATCCTCAGAAGCCCTCGATTCTCAATGAGTCCAAGCCAGCAAAGCCCGAGGCGCCTGCTATCCCTGAGGATGTGACCATCCCCAACTCCTGGCCGAAGCCCAAGGGCTGAGTCTAAGGGTCAGAATGGCACTTTGAGGCCGATCCTAGGAATCGACCTATGCGATTCTGAGCGCGGGCGCTAGAGCATCGATGAGATCGGGGCTCTAGCGCCCGCTTCTTCGCTTCTAGCGGACCATCGGCAGCTCTAGTGCAGCTTCGCATAACGCGGCACAAAGCAGCTCTAGGGTCGGAAAGTTCCGGCTAAAATCTGCTAGAAAACTTCTCAAAGAACTTCCACACACGGGCCTTTCCTTCGGTACATTGACGCTGTGGGAAACGAAGGAACGACTCCCATTGAACGCTACCAGTTCCACATGGACACTGCCCAGTAGCTGAAACTACGACACAGAGAACAAAGGATAAGAAAATGGCACAGATCCACAACCAGCGCACCGTCGTCGGCACCGTCGTCGATGTCTACGAGCCCCGCGCAGTCGGCTCCGAAGGCCACAGCGTGGTCAACTTCACCGTCGCCATGACCCCCTCGGTCAAGGACGGCGACGGCTGGAAGGACGGCGAGACCGAGTTCATCCGCTGCACCGCATGGCGCAAGCTCGCCGACAATGTTGTCTCCTCCTTCAACAAGGGTGACCGCATCGTCGTGATCGGCCGTCAGACCATGGAGGCTCCCCGCGAGGGCCGCGACGGCAACACCGTCGAAGCTCGCGCCAACCTCACCGCTGACTTCGTCGGCGTGGACATCACCTACGATGCCGCTCACTCCGAGCGTGAGGCAAAGAACAAGACCTCCGCTCAGAGCGGCGACGGCGAGAGCTCGCAGAAGAGCAAGGCTTCGAACCCCAGCTCCTCGAAGAAGTCCTCCCCCAAGAAGGAGTCCAAGAAGCCTGAGCCCGTCGAGGACGATGACGACGACATCTTCGGCGACGATGACGACATCTTCGGCGACGACTGATCCCTCGTCTTAGCTTCACCGCCAGCCCCGGAACGCCTCAGTGCTCCGGGGCTGGTCCCGTTGGTCGGCAGTCATAGCCTCCTGGCTTCGATACCATAGCCCCAATAGACAAGCGAGCCAGAGGCTCAATCCAGAGAGGTGCCGCAGTGGCCAAGAGAGAAGATCAGCCCGAGTGGGACTTCGGCGCATCCGAAGAGGAAAGCAAGAGCGCCGTTGCTGGACGATGGATCGACGCTCCAGCTGAGAGCGATGAGGAGATCACTGCGACGCCGAAGCGGCCCGAGGGCTTCGACGGTCCCAGCGCCGCTCAGGAGCCAGAGGTGCAGACAGTGGTCGAGGAGCGAGTGAGCACTCCCGCAGAGCCAAGGAGAAGCAGTGGGTCGCTGAAGAGGGTTCTACTCATCGCTGGAGCGCTCATCCTCGTCGCAGCACTCGGTTTCTTCGGCTTCATGGCACTCAACGGCTTCCAGGAGAAGCAGGAGGCCGTGAAGGTTCAGGAGCAGGTTCAGCAGGAAGCCCGGGAAAAGGCCAAGGCCATCGAGGAAGCTGACAACCCCTTCGCTGTGCTCGTGGGACAGGTAGATCCTCCCTCCGAGGATCCCCTCGATGTGACCGTGGCTGAGAACAAAATCTCCGTGGGTGACTCATCTCTCTCCATCCGGGAGGGCACCCTTGCCCCCACCGTCAATGGCTGCACTCTGGGTGCCATCACTGACATCTGCCTCGGTGCTCGAGGAAAGCTCGGCGAGGGCGACTTCGATGTGCTCCTCGTCAAGGATATCTCCAGGACAAGGCTCCTCGACAACCCCAGTGAGTTCAAGGAAATCAAGACCACCACTGGAGTTAGCTCCGCCGTGCTGGGCATCGATATGGGATCCGCGGAGGGACCCGACAGGTTCGGCGTACTCACCTCCAACGGAACCACTGGCTTCGTGCTGATCTTCCCCAAGGGGACCAGCGCTGACAGGGTGGAAGAAGTGCTCAAAGCTGCTACTGTGATCTGACCGGATAGAGGAAAAAGATGGGACTAGGACTCACTGCGCTGATCCTCTATGTGGTCGGCTTCCCGATCCTCACCTGGGCACTGGCTCTGATTCACCGGAAGGTCATCGTCAAGAGGGCCGAAGAGAAGATCCTCAGGAAGCGACTCTCGAAGAAGGCACCCGACCCCGTGGGGCCTAAGTGGTGGAAGCGCTTCAAGTTCACTCTGGGCGACAAGCGGCAGATGATCTTCTCTGTGGGTAAGGCTGCTAAGAAGAAGAAGGAAGAGGCCGCCCAGGGCCCCGGCCTTCAGCGTAGGTGGATCTGGTGGATCCTCTGGTTCGCGGGGCTAGCAACGGCTGCCGTCAGCCTCACGGGTGACTGGAGGATGATCCTCTGGAGCCTCCTGGTCTACACTCTAGCCTTCAACTTCGCAGTGAAGTCCTCCCACAAGGTCGTGAAGCACCAGGAGTATGTGGTCTCAAAGATGTTCGAGATCGCACAGCCTAAGCTCGGGCTTCCCATCCAGGAGGCTCCCACGGCCCATGTGACGGTGAAGAGCTGGCGGGACTACACTAAGCCCGAAGCTGTCGAGATCAATGTGCCCACCAACTTCTCAGATTCGGGTGAGGAATCCTTCCTGAAGCAGTTCAATCAGGTCTTCGGCAGAGAGACAGCCTGGGTTCCCGACAGCGTACCTCCCGGCGAGGACAGCGAGGGTAACCCCACTCCCGGCCGACCGGGTTGGGACTACGAGGAGGGTAAGGTCGCTCTGAGGGCTGTGCCCCCTCTTCCCTCCATGGCCAAATGGGAGGCTCACTATGTGCTCTCGCCCGCCATCGCCTGGAGCTTCTTCCCCATTGCTCTCGGCGTGGAGAACGGCACCACAGTGACCCATCCAGTCACCGGCGTCAAGGAGAATGTACTTGGCTTCGACCTCTCGGGTCAGCAGGGAAAGGCTGCTGAGGCAGCTGGCGAGATCATGTCCACGAGGATCGCTAAGTCCCCGATGGTCTTCATCGGTGGAGGTACCGGAGGTGGCAAGGCAATGGACCTCGACACTCCGGTCGCAGTGATCCGCAAGGTATCAACCCCAGTCTAAGGAGTCCCCATGGCCATAGAAACAGCTGATCGCATTGCTGGAGCAACCTACGGCATGGCCTTCGGGGACTCCTGGGGCTTCCCCACTGAGTTTCTTGGCCACAGCGACATCCTGAAGCTCAGAATTCTGCCTCCCCGGCCGCTTCAGGTCACCGACGACACTCAGATGAGCCTCTACAACATCCGGGCCCTCAGGGAGATCTTCGAAGCAGAGGTCGACCTCGATAGCCTTGCCTCTGACACCGCTCAGCAGATCCGAGTGAGAAAGCTCTTCGCAGAGCAGCACCTCAACTTCGAGGACGACGAGGATAACAACCGAGCTCCGGGTAGAACTGTGATGAGCGCGCTCTATGTCTACAGAAGGAGCGCAAGGGAGACAGGACTCGAGGGTAGCTCTCCCAACAGCAGTAAGGGCTGTGGCACAGTGATGCGAGCTCCCTGGCTCGGCATGCTCCCACTGAGCCGAGAGACCGTGATCGCTCTGGCTATCCTTCAGTCGGAGACGACCCACGGCCACCCTCAGGCAGCCCTGTCCTCAGCCATCGCGGCTCTAGTGCTCCGCGAAGTCTTCCGAGGTGAGCTCGTCCTCGAGGGAGAGACGCCCAAGGATAGGCTCAACAGCATGCTCTATGCTGCTCTCACCCTTTCGGCAGAGGTTGCTCGGCTGGACTCTTCGCTCGTCAGCTCCGAGGACTTCCAGGAGGGAGTCAGGGACTTCAGAGAGACGGTTCATCAGATCCTCTTCGAACTCGAGTCCGAGAGAGAAGAGCGGCTCATCGATCCCACCGAGGACATCTGTCAGTGGTTCGGAGAGGGCTGGGTAGCCGACCAGGCCCTTCTCTGTGCCCTCGGCGCCTTTGCCCTCCACGGTGAGGACGGCTATGGAGGAATTCAGCGGCTCGTCTACAGCGAGGGTGACAGCGACTCCATTGCTGCCATCGGTGGGGCATTATTCGGGGCTCAGCTTGGCTACATCGCCATCGAAGCTCAGGCAACTGAGCGCAAGGTGAGAATCAGAGGGGCCTTCGAGCCGCGCTATGAGCGTGAGCTCGTTCGAGCACGAGAGTTCCTCGGTTCGCTCTGAGATGCTCGAGGATGAATCCTAACAGCCCTTCATAGTCGCTGGCGGGATCCCCTCGATGGCCCTCCTCCGGACGCTCAAGGCCCGGGGGAGATCGAGCATTAGAATCGGTAAGACATACCCAAGAAGCTCCACTGAGAGATAGAGGACCCCATGGCCCAAGAGAAGTCCGTTCCCCAGAAGCCCACAGCTGCCTTCATCGGTGCGAGCTGGGCAGCACTGCTCATCGGCCTCGGAGCCTACCTCATCGGTCTGATGAATGCTGACACCATGGCCCTCAATGAGAAGGGCTACTACTTCACCATCATCCTCTTCGGACTCTTCGCCGCCATCTCGGTTCAGAAGTCTGTCCGGGACCGCTCGGAAGACATCCCAGTCACCAACCTCTACTACGGCATCGCCTGGTTCTGTGTGCTGGCCGCGCTTATGCTCCTCGTCATCGGCCTCTGGAACGCTGACCTCCTTCTCTCCGAGAAGGGCTTCTACGGCGTTTCGATGGCCATGGCGCTCTTCTCGGCCATCGCCGTGCAGAAGAATGTCCGCGACCTCGCAGCCTTCGCCAAGGAAGAGCCCGCTAAGCCTGCAGCTGAGAAGCCTCGCTCAGCATGGAACACTCCCAACGCTCCGAAGAACTGACCGTGGCCACCGGCTGCGAGGTCTGTGGCTTCGATCTCTGGCTACCACTGGCCTCCCTGGGCGTCTCTGAGCTCGGGCTCTACAGCGACAGTAGATTCCCCGGTCGCTCCTTGCTCAAGCTCAACGGCCACTGGGATAGCCTCGAAGAGCTTCCCGACGATGTGGCCCTAGAGTTCCTCTCAGACACGAGGCGCTCGATGGCTGCCATCCGGAGGGCAACGGGAGCAGAGCGAGTGAACTTCGCAGTGCTAGGCAACGCTGTGGCCCATGTCCATGGCCACCTCATACCGCGCTTTCCAGCAACTGAGAGTAAGCCTCAGAGCTCACCCTGGGATGATCCCAGGCCTAGGACGAAGCTCGAAGGCGGTCAGGAACTGGAGCTCATCGGCCGCATCCGAGAGGAACTGGAGCAAAGAGATGGCAGATCAGAGTGAGCTCCTAGAGCTCCTTCGCTACTCAAGTCAGGGCTACAGCATTGCTGAGATTCCAGCTGTGCTCGAGCAAAGGGGTCTGAGCCATTCTGAGCTCACGCTTCAGCTCCTCCGGGGACTGTCCTCCAGCCGGATAGTAGAGGAACACGGCCATCAGCTCCGACTCTCCGATAGGGAGGCTTCGGGCTGGTGAGCGCTACAGCGTTAGATAGGTCCTGAGAACTGACGCTACAGGAAAAGGGAGACCCCAATGGCCACCGGAACAGGATACAACCCCTACAGGGATGCCGACGGCAAGTTCTCGCGGCCCGACGATGTGGGACAGAAGGTAGAGAGTGACCTCGACGCTGCCTATGCTGCTGGAGACTTCGGTGAGGCACAGGCCATCGAGAGCTACGCCATGGAGAAGATGCCCGAGTCTGAGCTCGGCCGCACGCTCCTCGAGAAGACCTTCGGAGCAGCAACAACCGTAGCCAGGGGTCGAAAGATGACTCCCCACGAGCTTGAGCTGAAGAAGCGCAACGCTCAGCTCGCTCTGAAGATCGTCGAGATCCGGGCCGAGCACGGCGATGTGACCTTCGATGACGCCAACCCTGAGCGCGCTCGCCGTAGGCTCGCCGAGGCAGTTGAGTACGCCGAGAGCAGGGGAAACACCAACCTCGTCTCGAAGCTCTCCTCCGCAAAGGTCCTTCCCTCTGGAGCCTTCCAGCGCAAGAGCGACAAGCTTCGAGTGAACACCGACTCCACCATCCGAAGCTATGTTGCTGAGAAGGAGATCGAGGAGGGCCGCGCTCAGATCCAGGCCTCCATCCAGGCTAAGATCGACAGCGGTGAGATCACCGATGGAAAGTACACCCACAGGGATGACAGTGGCACCTACACTCTCACCATCTCCCAGGGCATGGACGAGCGAGCCTTCGAAGCTCTCGATGAGAAGACCAAGAACAGGATCCTCACCCCTCGGCCCACGCTATCCCTGGAGCTCGCTCGCGAGAAGCTCACTCCAGAGCAGCTCAAGGAAGTGACCACAGAGCAGCAGGTCATGGACTTCGTCGTGGGTAAGCGTCCTGAGATCGAAGGTCTCCCTGCTCCCAAGACTGAGATTCTGGGTAGCAACTCAGAGGAAAAGGCCCTCGGCGGACTTCAGAACCTGAGCGCCTACACCCAGGCCGTGGAGAAGAGCTTCGGCTCCAAGGCGGATCGAGCTGCCAAGAAGTCTCAGGATGCTGAGATCATCAAGTCGGCAGTTGCTGAGCGGGGTCAGAACACCTTCGTTCCCGGCCGAGCCTACGCCAACGGCGCTCTGCTCTCCAACAGGACCGTGCTCGTAAAGGGCGCCATCGAGGATCAGCTCAGCCCCGCACAGATCAGGTCGATCACCGTCTCCGCTCCCAGCATCGATCTCGCTAAGGCCAAGGCCGTCCTCGGGGATGATCGCTACGCTGCCATCTTCGAGCGTAGGACAGCTGGTCTCCGAGTCACACCCAAGAGGGTCAAGAAGGCCTGAATCACCATCGGCGAGGACTCGGTACTGTAGCATCAGTATCCCACAGAATCGAAAGGGGAGGATCTCCCATGGCAGCAAAGAATCTCGCGGAGAGTCTAGCAGAGGACATCGCAGCTATCGGCCTTGCTGAGCTCGTTGCTCCGGGTATCCTCAAGGCCAATGAGGGAGACGGCCTCACCGAGCTTCAGCAGGAGGGCGATGTGGTGAGAGTCTTCGATCACAGCGGAGACGCCATCGCAGAGTTCAGCACCGCGGACGAGGACTTCAATGAGGCCCTTCTCCGAACGCTGGCCACGGAGCTGAACTTCTAGCTCCACTCGCTCCAAGCCTCAGGGCCTCTCCGTCAGCGGAGGGGCCCTTTCGCTATGGGGCGGTTGCGCTGAGCGGCATTCCCGTATAGCATGGCATCACACTTAACACCCTAGGATTGGAGGAGCCATGGATCAGGTCCATGCAGACCCGCGAAAGCTCCTCTCACGGAACGACTTCCGGGAGAGGGTACTGGGTCGCCGCGGCGGCAGGTGCTGCGTTCCCGAGTGCACCGCAGAAGCTGCGGATGCCCATCACATCATCGAGCGCCGGCTCTGGATTCAGCCCGAGGAGCTCGGCGGTTACTTCCTCGAGAACGGAGCCGCTGTCTGCGGTCCCCATCACCTCGAAGCTGAGCGCACCACTCTTTCGGCAGATGCGCTCCGAGAGTACTGCGGCATCGAGCGCGCTGTGCTCCCCGGAGAGTTCTACCTCGACGGTGACATGAGCTACACGAAGTGGGGAGACATCATCCTTCCCGACGGCGACCGGCTCCCCGGTCCGCTCTTCTGGGATGAGTCGGTGCAGAAGGTTCTCTCCCAGGACTACAGCATCCTTCCTCTCTACCGGGAGCGAGTCAAGTATCCCCGGACGCTTCACCTGCCCTGGTCCCAGGGAAAGACCAGCGACGACCGTGTCCACGGATCCCTCGATCACTGGATCGGCGAAGAGATCGTGGTCACCGAGAAGATGGACGGTGAGAACACCACCGTCTACGGCGATGGCTACAGCCACGCTCGCAGCGTGGACTCCGGAGGGCACCGGTCCCGGGACAGGCTCCGCGCAGATGTTCAGCGCTGGGCCCACGAGCTCCCCCTGGGCTGGCGGGTCTGCGGTGAGAACCTCACTGCCGTCCACTCGATCCAGTACAGTGAGCTCCCCGACCGCTTCCTCCTGTTCTCGATCTGGGAGGGCAACCGCTGCCTTTCCTGGGATGAGACGACGGAGTGGGCAGAGCTCCTGGAGCTTCCCACACCCCGGGTGATCTGGCGGGGCGTCTTCGAGAGCACTGCACAGCTCGAAGCGGAACTGACCAGGGCCTGGAAGGAGATCGGCGGAGAGGGTAAGTCCGAGGGCTATGTTGCTCGGCTCAGCTCCGGCTTCGAGCTCCGAGGTTTCCACCGAGCGGTCGGTAAGTTCGTTCGAGCCAACCATGTGAGCACCGCTCAGCACTGGATGCACAAGCCCTACGAAGAGAACGACTTCCTCAAGTAGCATCCTAAGCCCCCGTAGCCCCGGACCGCATTCACCCACGGTCCGGGGCTACTGTGCGTTTAGCCGCAGTCTCAGAGCCTCTGAGCGTCGATCCCGTCGCGCTGCAGCATCTCAGTTGGCCTATCTGAGCAAGGAACTGTGCATTTTCTGGCAAACAGAAGCAAATGTCTGCTATTTCTTTGCCATATTCTTACGGAATATGACTTTAGCGATATGCGCGGATCATAGCGCAAGGAAGAGCTATGCTGCGCTATGGACAAGAACCCAGAGTGAGCTACGATCAGGTAGCTACAATCGGAGGAACATCATGCCCCCACGCCACAAGACAATCGCCCCAAGCCCACCCCCGAGGAATCACCGACCGAAGGTTAAGCCCATCGTGGCGAGTGCGACTACAATCGCTCTCGGTGTCTCGGGCGTCTTCCTCGCAGCAGGACCCGCAGCAGCAGCCCCCGGCTACTCCGAAGCAGAGGCTCGCTACCTCTCGGGAACCCTCTTCGAGCGCTCCCTCGACGACATCGCTGCCATCGCAGGTGAGAGAGCAGTAGCCAACGGCACAACCGAAGAGGTCGTCACAGAGAGTGGCGACCTAGACCTTTCTGTGCTGGGCGATGCACTTCAGCTCCAGGTCGCCGATGGAGTCAACATCCCCCTCACCGTCACCGACGCAGGTGCAGTGACCCAGTACGCCGAGGCTACTCAGTCCGGTGCCTCCAGGGCGGCCACAGGCGCCGTCACCGATCAGGGTGTCATCGATCTCGATGCCGCTCCCGGCGCACCCGAAGCACTGAGCTTCGATCTCAGTGACCTTCTCACCGATGAGCTCACTGCCACCGTCGCAGATGCCTCGCTCACGGCAGGAGTCACCACGGCCACCGCCGATCAGACAGCTGCAGGTACACCGACAGGTGACTACAGCATCGCTGGTCTTCAGGCCAACATCACTTCTCCCGTCGTCGCGGGAATCTCCACCGACCTCGTCGCTTCCGGCGAGGCACTGGATCAGACCGTTGCAGGTGTGCTCGGAGCGGATGGATCGCTCTCGACTGACCTCACCGGTGTCCTCGAGACCGTTGGAGCTGCCGATGTGACCGTCACAGCATCCACCGACCTCAGCGCCGTCGTGGAGGAGACCGTCCAGGCCAACTCCATCCTCGGAGCAGATGGTCCGGTACAGGTCGATCTGACCACCGGTGAGATCACCGTGGACATCGCTGCGCTCCTCGCAGCCAACGGCAGGGACCTCAACGACCTCGCCCCCGGTGAGGAGATCGTGAACGCAGAGCTCCTGGGCTTCGTCACGGCAGATGTGGATGAGCTCGTCAACGGCTTCCTCGGAGAGGTTCAGACAGCTGTGAGCACTGCGCTCGCAACCACTGACCTCACTGTGGCTGGCACCGTGGGTGACCCCGCAGCTCCTCTGGTTGCTCTCAACCTCGATGGAACTCTCGGGGACATCGCAGCCGGAACCGCCGTGCCCGTGATCTCCCTCGGAGACACCGATCTCGACGGCACCCTCCTCAGCGGACCAATCAGCACCGTCGTGGCTACTGTCCTCGGACTCCAGCTCGACACCGCCGCACTGGACGCTGACCTCGCGCCCCTCTACCCCGCTCTGAGCGGAGTGCTCAGCGATCTCGTGAGCCTGCGAGCCAACCTCCAGGAGACAGAGGACGGTACCTTCACTGAGACCGCCCTCCGGCTCGAGGTGCTCAACTACAGCACCGATGGAGAGGCCCTCGCAGTGAACCTCGCACAGGCCGCTGTCGGACCCAACGCTGTGCCCACGGTTGACCCCGTGGACCCCACGGCTCCCACCCTCCTCGGACTCACTCCGATCTTCGGCCCTGAGACAGGTGGCACCGAGGTAACCCTCACGGGCACCGACCTCACAGCTGTTGACACCGTGACCTTTGGCGGAGTTGCTGCTACCGAGCTCACCGTGGTTTCCCCCACTGAGATCACCGTGCTCACTCCTGCTGGAGTCGGCCTGGTAGATGTGGTTGTCAGCGGCCCCAATGGCACCGCTACCCTGCAGAACGGCTTCACCTATGTTCCCGCAGGTACCGGTGACAACGAGCCCGGCACCGTGGTTTCCTTCACTCCCACCTCGGGCCCTGAGGACGGCGGCACCGTCGTGACCATCATCGGCACCGGCTTCACCGGCGCAGATGGCGTGAACTTCGGTGACAGCGCTGGAACCGACTTCACTGTGGTTTCGGACAACGAGATCACCGTGACGACTCCTGCCGGCACCGGCGTGGTTCCCGTGACTGTGATCGGCGCTCCCAACGGAGACATCGAGGCTCCCGAGGCCTTCCTCTATGTCCCTGACACCAGCGGCGGAATCCCCACCATCGTGGCAGCAGTGAACCCCACCACCGGCCCTGAGGCTGGCGGCACCACTGTGAACATCACCGGTACTGGCTTCCTCGCAGTCGACCAGGTACTCTTCGACGGTAACTCCGGCACCGAGCTCAATGTGATCTCGGACAACGAGCTCACTGTGGTCACTCCTGCTGGAACCGGCCAGGTACTCATCTCCCTCGTGGATGCATCTCCCGATGGTGGAACTGCCTTCGCATCCGTTCCCTTCAGCTACATCCCCGCTGTTGAGATCGCCGATCCCATCATCACTAGCATCACTCCCACCAGCGGCCCTGCTGCTGGAGGAACCGTGGTGACCATCAACGGTGAGAACTTCACCGAGGGTGACACTGTGAGCTTCGATGGCGTTCCCGCAGCTGGAGTCACCGTAGTCAGCCCCACTGTCATCACCGCAACGACTCCTCCTGGAGTCGGCGTCGTGGATGTGACCGTGAACCGGAACAACGGCCAGACTGCTAACCTGCCCGATAGCTTCACCTACAACGCTGTTCCTGCAGCAAACGGCGACGGCAACGGCGACGGCAACACCGGTGGCACTGACAACGGTGACCTCGGCGGAGTCATCGGCGGCGGCAACGATGGAGTAGCTCCCCAGGGCGGCGTCATCGGCGGAGACGAGTTCGCTAACTGTGACGCTGCTGAAGCTGCTGGCAAGGCCAACTTCGCATCCGACGACCGTAACCTCGACAGCGACGGCGACGGCTTTGCCTGCGAGGACAACAAGGTTAGCGCAGATGCTCAGAGGGACCTCGCCTTCACGGGTAGCCAGGGCGCCCAGGGTGCTGCCCTTGCTGGTGTGCTCATGCTCCTCCTCGGTGGGGTGCTCTTCGTCATCCGTAGGAGGTTCGCAGCCTAAGCTCCTCAGCTAGACAATCTTCCCCGGGTCGCCCAGAGATGGTGTGGCCCGGGGAAGACTGTCTAAGGCGGCCTCTAGCTGAGCGCGCATTCGCCGACGCGAAGATCGCCTGATGCGCTTAGATCGCATCCTCGCGCCAGTCCGTGGCCACTGGGCTTCGGTACTCTAGTGCAATGGATAAGAAGAGCCTGGAGCTACCCCTCCCCGCCATCGACGGGCCCTGGAGAGTAGACAGCTACGGCGCAAGGCTGATCCCCGCAAGGAATGGCTCTGGAGTCGAAGAGCTCCGGCTCATCGATCACAGCTCACTGGCCGTCTATGGATCCTTCGAGAGCGCTCATCTCAGGGAGATCGCTCAGAGCCTTCTAGCCCAGAGCCTCAAGCAGACTGGCTCCATTCTTCCCGTGGTCTTTGACCGCTTCGGCATCCTCGGGGAGCACTCGGCAGGAACCGAGGAGATCGCCTCCGATGTCCTTCGCTCGCTGATCAGCTACGGAGAGCGCTACGAGGAGCTGCTCCGGGAATCTCGGCTCATCTGGAGCCCCAACGGCAAGTACCTCACCGCCCTCGTGGCATTGAGCTCGGATGAGCTCTCGGACAGCGGGATCAGGGAGTCTCTCGGGCGGCTCATCGAGCTCTCGAAGCGCACCGTAGTGAGACCGATCATCCTCGCTGAGAATCCTCGGCGAATGGCTCCGGAGCTCCAGGATGCGCTGAGCTGGCAGGCCTTCCTGGGAGCTGATCGCTCAGTCTACGCCCGCGATAGGTATTCGATGGCACAGCTTCCCGGAATGAGGAGCAGAGAGCCCATCGGCGTTTCAGTGGATGCCGAAGCTGGGGAGAGCCGAACGCTCAATAGCTTCAGCTACGAACCCACAGAGGACGCTCGAGACAGAAGACAGGCCATCGCCGATGATGTCGCCAGCTACGAAAGATTCCTGGAGGGATTGACAGATGGAAGCTGAAAGAGACGCCACACCCGAGCTGGATAGCCGGGGCAGGGTCGAGCTCGAGGCCGATGAGGAGATTGAGATCATCCGCTTCGGGGATCTGAAGGAGGGCGATGTGCTCCTCGGATCCCAGGGAAGAACAGAGGTCGTCCAGGGCTTCGACGCCCACACTCCCGAGGCCATGTACCAGCTGGAGACAGATTCCGGCGTGGTCATCGAGGTCTCAGGGAATCACCTCCTCTATGTGGTGACCTCCAATGATCGAGACCTCCACAGGATGAGACTTTCCCGGGGTAAGAGGCTCGGAAAGAGCATCTCCCAGGATTCCATCGATGTGCTCGAAGCAGAGGCCGAGGGTGGGCCAGAGACCCTCGGCACCATCGCCGAGTTCGAAGCTTTCCTAACCCCCAGGAGTGAAGAGCTCACAGCCGAGCTGGTCCGGATCGCCGAATCCATCGGCCCCGTCTCAGAATCTCAGATCTTCGTCGACGATCTTGACGGAGGAATCGGTGAGCCGCTCTTCACGGGAACTGTCCAGAACTACAGCAGGCGGCTCTTCGCTCAGCAGCTCCTTTCGGTTCTCAGCATCGGCAAGTCGAGGAAGCGCTGGCCCACCGTCGTCGGAACAGTGATGCCCGCAGAGATGTTGGCATTCTACGACCCAGAAGACATCTACATTCCGGACCCACCCGAGGTCCTCTAGGAGAAACCATGAAAAGCCCAAAGATCGCCGAGAAGCGACTCGCCGCTAAGAAGCTTGCTGCCAAGCGCAGGAGAAACAAGCTCATCATCCGCTGGACTGTGGGTGTGGTGGCAGTAGCGGCTGTGGCTGCTGCCGTCATCGCTGGAAGCATCGCAACCAACCAGCAGAAGGAGGCCAAGGTTCAGGAAACCGCCAGCCTTCAGCTCAACACTCCCTCCCTGGCAACGGCTGTGGGAAGCTTCGCAGTGGACAAGAGCGGCAAGGCTATCCCTCTGGACCAGGCCGACAGCTCTATCCCCCGGATCGAGTTCGTCTTCGATCCTCAGTGCCCCGGATGCCACCTCGTCGAGACAGGGACCCATGACACCGTGGAGTCCATGATGGAGAATGGCGAGGCTCAGTTCTTCTTCACACCCGTCTCCTTCCTCAATGGCGCATCCACGGATGACTACTCTGCCCGAGCTGCTTCCACGGCCATCGAGGTTGCTGAGTCTGACCCCGAGCACTTCTATGACTACATCGCCGCCATCTACGAGGATGAGAACTTCCCCGGAGAGGGCGCTGAGTATCCCCGGGATGGCGTGAGCTACGAGGATCTCGGAGAGACTGCCAAGGAGGCTGGAGTCTCCGAGGCCGCCATCTCCAAGTTCGACGAGCAGAACTACAGGCTCTGGGTCCTTGAGAACACCAAGGTCAACACGGAGCGCACCGAGATCTTCCCCCAGGGCATCTCGACACCCACTGTGCTCATGGGTGGAGAGCTTCAGGAAGAGAGCGGCAAGTTCGTACTGAAGGACTTCCTCAAGGTACCCTTCCAGGGCTCCGATGTGGACAAGACCTTCCGGGACAGCTTCGCTGAGATCAGCGGCTAAGAGTAGGAATCGACCGGGAGCTCCCCACGGGCTCCCGGTCGGTACTATGGTGCCATGGACCCTCAGGAACTGCTCTCAATAGCCAACGCGCTCGCCGCGAGTGGCGCTAGCCGGGATGAGATCGTAGAGACCATCCAGGGCGCTACGGGCCCTCATCCTCAGCGACAGCTCAACGAGGAAGAGTACAACATCTTCGCTGGAGCAATCAGCAGAGCTGTGAGCATCATGCCAGCATTCAGGGATGCCATCGCCCTGATCCGGCCCTTCCGAGACTACACAGCAGTCACGCTCTACACGGATCGCCACAGCCGGGTGGGCATCGGAACGCTCTTCTTCCTCCCCTCGGTGAGTCCCCACAAGAGAGCATCGCTTCTACTCCATGAGGCCATGCATGTGCTTAACAACCACTTCACTCGCAGGGTAGACTTCCACATCGATCCCGAGAACGAGAACAGCGCCAAGGACCTCGAGATCAATAGCCTTCTGGATCGCCATCCGAAGACAGATCTCAGCATGCTACTCCTTCCCTCCCAGGAGCAGTTCCGCTTCCCCGAGGCTAAGTCCTTTGAGCAGTACGCTCAGCTCATGCGAGATCGGGGCATGATCGCTCCTGAGCCCATGAGCATGAGCATGGAGGGTGGCCCTTCGGAGCCCTCTCCCGACGGCCAGGGTGAGCAGCCAGAGGATAGCCCCGGCGGCTCCGGCGAATCCGAGGAGGATGAGAAGTCCGAATCTGAAGGTTCGGGGGAGCCCGGTGAAGGTGAGTCCGATGAGGATTCCGATTCAGAGGGCAGCGGAAGCGATGGCGGCGAAGGTGAATCCGACGAGGATTCAGATGGCTCTGGGGAATCGGGCGACTCCGACGGCGAAGGAGACGGAGGCGAGGAGGGCTCAGAGAGTAGCTCCTCGGGAAGCTCCGAAGGCTCAGCAGATGGTGAGTCCGAAGGTGAATCCTCGGAGAGCTCAGGGAGTAGCTCCGGTGGCGGAGGTGGAGACGCCGATTCCATGGCGGACGAGGCTATGGAGGGTTCGGGAGAGAGCGGATCGGGAGCTCCTCCCAAGGGATCCTGTGATCGGAGCTCGAGTCAGCGTGAGCAGGCTGCCGACGATCTGAAGATCGAGAAGGCTTCGAGCACTGAGCAGTCCGTCGCTCGGAACAACACTGTGGCTCGAATTCGCGAGGAAGCCGCACGCTCGAAGGCTGCCGGCGATAGGGCAGCACTGATGATGCTTCAGAAGATGGAGATGGCCATGGAGCCATCCAAGGTCGACTGGCGCGTGGTCTTCAGGAACATCATCAGCAACTCCCGGGACTCCATCGCCATGGGGCGCACTGAGCACACCTACCGGAGAGTCAACCGAAGGCTCTCGACCGGAGAGTTCGTCTTCCCGGGAATGGTCCGCTACGAGCCCAGCACTATCATGGCCATCGACACTTCGGGATCCATGAGCGTCAAGGACTACGCATTCCTGCTCTCAGAGCTGGAGACAATCGTCAAGTCGGTCATGCGAGCCAAGGATCGCTTCAAGGCCTTCTGTGTGGACGCTGCTGCCTCCGAGCCTCAGACCGTGAAGACCATCAAGGACCTCGATCTCCGAGGCGGCGGCGGAACCAAGATGGAGATGGCGGTGCGTTCGGTTGAGATGCTCAAGAAGAAGGACATCCCCGACATCTTCATCCTGGCCACCGATGGGGGCACGAGCTGGCCCGCATTCCATAGGGAGATGCTGAAGCGTAAGCACAAGTACAGGGTGGTCGTGCTGATAACCCAGACCAACCAGTTTGAGGTGGCTAAGGCAACCCTGAAGGGCCTCGCAGATGTGATCGACATCTCCGAGGAAGGCAAGGGCGAAATCGCCTAAACAGCGGGAAGTAGACGGCAAAATGGTCCCCGCTTCGGTACTTTAGGAACACAGTCATACGAGTGAAATAGAAGGAAGAAGAGCAAACACATGGCAGCACCCAAGGCTTCGGCCACAAACGCCAAGCAGGCAGCGCTCGAGGAAGCTCTCAAGCAGATCAACAGCCAGCTCAAGACAGAGTCGGGCGACCCTCTAGTCGCTCGCTTCGGCGACAAGCCCAGGAACATCCCCACGGTCTCCACCGGCTCGCTGGTCCTCGACTCGCTCCTCGGAGGCGGCTTCGCTGTCGGCCGTGTGATCGAGGTCTTCGGCCCCGAGGCATCAGGTAAGACCTCCATCGCGCTCACGGCTGCTGGCAATGTCCAGAAGGAGGGCGGCACCGTCGCCTTCATCGACCTGGAGCACGCTCTGGACCCCTACTACGCTGAGACCCTCGGCGTGAACATGACCGACCTGATCTTCGCTCAGCCCGACTACGCTGAGCAGTCCCTCGAGCTCATGCTCAAGCTGATCAACTCGGGCATGGTCAACATGATCGTCCTCGACTCGGTCGCTGCTCTGATCCCCAAGGCTGAGTTCGAGGGTACGCTGGAGGACCAGACCATCGGTCTCGTCGCTCGTATCCTCTCCCGTGGTCTGAAGAAGATCGCTGGAGCTGCAGCCAAGAACAATGTGACCATCATCTTCATTAACCAGACTCGTGCTGCCATCGGTGGCTACTCTCCCATGGGTACCCCCGAGACCACGACGGGTGGTAAGGCTCTAGCCTTCTACGCCTCGCAGCGTGTCCGCGTCGCCGGATCCAAGCAGATCACCGAGGGTAAGGACACCATCGGTAAGGAAGTCCGGCTCAATGTCAAGAAGAACAAGATCGCTCCTCCCTTCCTCCAGGGAACAACGGTCCTGACCTTCGCCCAGGGCATCAACAAGGTGGCTGAGCTCATCGAGGTCGGCCCCCAGTTCGGCGTCATCGACCGGCCCAACAACCGGACCTACATCGAGCACGAGACCGGTGAGAAGATCGGATCCTCGAAGGCTGAGGCTCTGGAGGCTCTGGAGAACAATCAGGAGCTCTTCGACAGGATCGCTGCGAAGCTCCAGACTGCCATCTCCGAGTCCGTCGTGAACCGGAGGAGCACCGGCAAGAAGACCCTCCTCGAGGCCAACCCCGACTCGGGCGAGATCGTGGCCGACCCCAACACCGGTGAGGTGCTGGACGACGAAGAGGACGAGAGCTAAGCTCTAGCCCACGCCGCCTGCGGAGCTCGGATGCTGTGATAGCATTCCGGGCTCCGCAGAGCTCTTTCCAGAGGAAGTAGTTAGCCATGCTCAAGCTCATCGCAGTGCTCGCGATGGTGGTGGACCACCTGGGCTACCTCTTCTTCCCCGAACAGGAATGGATGCGAGCCATCGGCCGGATAGCCATGCCTATCTTCGGCTTCGCCATCGCTCGGGGATTCTACTACACTCGAGATTCCAAGAGCTACCTCCTTCGAATGGCATTGCTCGCAGTGGTCTCGCAGCTGCCCTTCATGCTGCTCTTCTCGCTGACTACGGAGATCTCGATCTGGGGCTGGAGCTTCTGGTTCCCCGTGCTCAACATGGTGGTGCCCTGGGCCCTGGCGCTCCTCCTTCTGAGGCTACCTCTCCTCGCCCTGGCGCCCATCGTGGTGGCGCTGCTCTATGTGCCCATGGACTATACCTCCCTGGTGATCCTACTTCCGGTTGCGCTCTACCATCTCTGGTTCAAGCGCAGGCGGCCGGTGCTCGCGCTCCTCGCCACAGCAGGAGTGCTTTCGGCAATCTCTCTGCTCACCATGACACTTCAGTGGTGGTCACTCCTCGCCATTCCTCTGGTCTATTTCCTTGAGCGCTATGACAGAAAGATCCGGCTCAATCGCTGGTTCTTCTACAGCTTCTACCCGGCCCACATGTTCCTTTTGCTCATCCCAGTGGCCATCTTCGGAGTGGCCGCCCGGTAGGATTTGGCAGACCCCTCTTGGGTATAGTAGCCCCATAGGATAGCGGAAGTTTGGGGAAGCAGAACAGTGAGCATTACCGTAGCGGAGAAGGTCCTACTGGCCTCCATGAAGGCAAGGATGCCCGCAGTGCTAGTCGGCCCTCCAGGAGTGGGCAAGACAGCTAAGCTTCAGGAGCTAGCTGCGCGGATGGGCTATGAGCTCATCATGCTCGTGGGCTCCCAGCTCGATCCCACTGACATCGTGGGACTCCCCAAGGGGGAGCTCCTCGGACAGACAGAAGACGGCAAGGATGTCTTCGGCACGGTGAACCTCTCTCCCTGGTGGCAGGTCCGGATCCTCCTCAATAGGAAGGTCATCCTCTTCCTCGACGAGTGGTCCAACACCTCAGCTGCCACTCGAGCCTCGATGCTCACCATGCTCCAGTCTCGAGAGTTCCCCAACGGTCAGAAGATGCCCCGGGAGACCATCGTCGTGGGCGCCATGAACCCCACAGAGCAGGCAGCCGACGGCTACGACCTCGACGCTCCCACCACCAACCGGATCAACTTCATCGTCTGGGCACCCTCGGTTGAGGAGTGGAAGACTGGCATGCTCAATGCCTGGGGCAAGAAGGTCTCAGAGAGTGAGATGGACTGGCGTAAGAAGATCGTTCGCTTCATCGAGGACAGCCCTGCCTCACTTCAGAAGCTGCCCACCACCGTGAATAGCCCCGAGTCCTACGGCGTCAATCCCCGGGACGCTTCGGAGATGGAGGTCCTGCGCTACGCATGGCCCTCAAGGCGCTCCTGGGACAACCTCTCGCGCGTTCTGTCGCAGGCCGATGGTGAGAACATGGTGCAGGATACCCTGGCTCAGGGCATCGTAGGCTACGAGCAGGCTGCGAAGTTCAGAGACTGGCTCAACCGCAACAGCACGGTCTCTCCCGGGGAGCTCATGGCCAATCCCCGATCCTTCAACTGGAAGAAAGTCAATCAGGACGAGGCCACCTTCCTCCTTCGCTCTGTCATAGACAGCATCCACGACAAGAAGACTTCGGTCCAGGCCCTCACCATCTTCGATGAGATAGCCAAGCAGGGGATGCAGGGCATGGGCGCTGGCTACATCCAGGAACTCTTCAGCAAGACCACGAACTCAAGCCTGGATCAGGATACCATACTCAAGAACAGACAGAGGATTCAGGCGCTATCTCAGGCCTACCGTTCAATTTCGAGCAAGATGTGAGTAGGAAATAGCTTTGGCAGAAAATCAGGACGGTGAGAAGCTCAGCAAGAAGCTCTACGACGAGGCTCAGGAAGCCCTCGTAGCGAGTCTTCTGGCCTCACGGAAGGACAACTCTGAGGTCTTCGAGATCCTCAGCCCCGATGACTTTGCTGAGCCGAAGTTTGAGAAGATCTACACAGCTGCGCTCGAGCTCTCAAGGCAGTCGGAGAAGGTAGACGCCTTCGCGGTTGCTAACTACCTCGAGACCCGGGGAGAGCTCGCCACCGTTGACGGGCTCCAGGGCCTTCAGCAGCTCACCACCATCGGTAAGTCCCGGGGCATGGAGGCTCCGATCAAGGTCCTCGCTCGAATCCTCCGAGAGACCTCGGCGAAGCGCCAGGTCAAGCAGACCCTGGACGAGTACGCTACGAAGTTCCAGGGCGACTCGGGTCAGACAGCTGCTGACGGCCTAGCTGACCTTCAGTCCGTGCTCAATGACCAGCTCTACAGGCTCTCCAACGAGTCCACCCTGGCGGAGATCTCCGATGTGAGCAACAGCTACCGGGATCTTCTCGAGGAGCGTAAGCGGATCAGCGAGGAGAACGCTGAGATCGGCGATGGGCTCCAGGGTATTCCGACCTCACTCCCCAGCCTCAACCGCTACACCACCGGCTGGAAGGCCGGTCAGATGATTACGGTGGCTGCTGAGACCGGTGTGGGTAAGTCTGTCTTCGCCATCAACAGCGCTGTGGCTGCCATGCAGGCAGGCAAGTCAGTGCTCTTCTTCTCCCTGGAGATGAGCGTCGAGGAGATCAACGACCGGATCGTGGCGAGCGTGAGCTCGATTCCCATGAACGATCTGAAGCAGGGTATCCTCGAGGACAGCAATCAGCGGATCCTAGACGAATCCATCGCGGATCTCTCCAAGGCTAAGCTCACCATCGACTTCGATGCTAAGCAGACCATCGACGGTATCCGAGCAAAGGCACTGAAGAAGGCGCAGTCCGAAGAGGGGCTTGACTTCATCGTCATCGACTACCTTCAGCTCATCACTCCCACGGGCCGATTCTCCTCCAGGCAGGAGGCAGTTGCTGACATCTCCAGGAACATGAAGCTCCTGGCGAAGCAGCTCGGCGTGCCCATCATGGTGCTCGCTCAGATGAACCGCTCCAAGGATGAGTCCTCCGAGGATGGCATGCCTAAGCTCTCCGGCATCCGGGAGTCCGGCGCCATCGCTCAGGACTCCGATGTGGTGATCCTGCTGCACAGGAACAAGTCAAGCGACGAGGACATTCCGCCCACCTATGTGATCCTCGCCAAGCAGCGCAACGGTGAGGCTGACAAGATCGTGAAGTGTCACTCTCACCTCGAGTGCTCGATGTTCCAGGAGATTATCATCAACCGGGAGTTCCAGAGCTACAGCGAGGACGAGGTAGCCGCCATGAGCGACGAGATCGAGGAAGACCTCGAAGAGCTCGACGACCTCGGCATGGATGACTGGGATGAGTTCGAATGAGCGCTAGGGCAAAGCGGAACATCGTAGGAACTCCCCTGAAGCGGAGTGCTCGACTTCTCAATCCCCAGGGAGCGCTGAGCTTCGACAATGCTACGGAGTCTGTGGTGCTCTCCGAGGAGGAGAAGGCGTCCTACTTCATGTCCGAGTACAATCGGATCGTGGATCCTTTCACTCGCTTCCCGGGCTACTGGAGCAGCACCGCTCTGGACTTCGACATCACTCTAGCCAAGATCCGCGACGGCTACAAGCGCTATGTGCTCGGATCCTTCGGATGGACTGAGGACAAGTATGTCACAGTGGTCAATGAGCTCTTTGAGCGAGACATGACCTTCACCCAGTTCAGCTTTGATCGAATCTCCCGACTCTACGACCGGGAGGACCTCGACAGTCAGAACGAGCGCAGCGAGCGCAGGACCAGAGACCTAGAGCGTAGAAGGAGGGACATCTGATGGCAGACGACAACAGCTTCCGCAAGCTCATCGAGGATTTTCAGGTAGCGGACCTCGACTTCGTGAACCACAACGAGACCGACTACGACTCCTTCAGGGAATACAGCAGAGTCCTCGACGAGCGCTATGAGGCAGCTCGTAAGGCCAAGGAGATCGAGGCTAAGAAGAAGAACCTGGTCAAGTGGGTCGAGCAGATCCCCGAGCGCTGGAGGAGAGCTTCCTTCAGGACCTTTGACGCTGACTCCATCGACAGCCACCAGAGCGCAGTGGACGCGGCCAAGAGGATGCTCCGAGCTAAGCAGCGTGGCTTCTACATCTCCGGTCCCCACACCTCGGGCAAGAGCTACCTGGCCTACGCTATTATCCGAGAGTTCGTGGCCCACGGCAAGCTCAAGCCGAGTCAGATCCGGGTCATCACCGAGGGAGACCTCATCGCTCTGGCCAACGGAGGCTACGAGACCCGGGAGGCGCTGGACAGGCTCTTCGACCCCCACTACAAGTGCTATCTCTTCGACAGCCTCGGCACTCGAAGCCAGTACGATGAGAAGCGCGAGGCTCCAGCACTCACGAAGCTCATCGAGGAGGCCTACAACCGCTCCGCACTCTTCATCAGCACGAGCCACATGGACCTCGAGCTCTACGAGAGCGGCCTCAGTGAGCAGTCTGCTGCTAAGCTCCGGCACATGGTGAAGGACGGGATCATCTACACGGGGCAGCCCCTCTACGGAAAGAACGATCCCCGAAGGTCTCAGACTCTGGATGTGGACTTCTACAACGCCACAGGAGAGCACCGCTTCGATGGCGAGGATGAGCTCGACGAGGCTCCTGCTCCCCGAGGATCCAAGTCCTCGAGCGCGTCCTGGAAGGACAACACGCCGAAGGTCCGCAAATAGGATCGCAGTCCGTGGTACTGTAGCGTCGAAACGGCAATACCACGGACACAGATCAGGGGCTACAGATGGCAAGGAAAGACTTCGAAGGAGCTGACTTCGAGGAGTTCTTCGACTCCAAGGGGCTCACCGTAGAGGAGTACAAGCACAAGCCTCGAAGCTTCGGTCGAGTCACTGGAGCCCTCGCTGGCTTCGTGATCCTATCTGTGGTGGCCGGTGCGCTGATCACTGCGCCCACGCTCCTCTGGGGTAGCGCGGCCGCTCAGGTCGCTAAGCCCGCAGCTGAGTTCTGGAAGGGGCTTCCCGAGGACCTCCCCGAGGTTGCCATCGGTGAGCGCAACCGACTCCTGGACAAGAACGGCAATGTCTTCGCCGAGATCTTCACCGAGGATCGGATCATCCTCGACTCCACGGACAGCATCTCGCCTCTAGCCATCGATGCGCTCATCGACACCGAGGACAAGCGATTCTACGAGCACGGCGGCATCGACATCATCGGCACCGGCCGGGCTGCGCTCTCCTCGGGTGGAGGATCGGGTATCACTCAGCAGCTCGTGAAGAACCTGCAGTTCTACGACCTCGCAGGTCGGGACAAGCAGGATGAGGTCACAGAGGACTCACTGAACCGGAAGGTTCAGGAGCTCAAGTACGCCATGAGCTACGAGAAGACTCACACCAAGAGCGAGATCCTCCTCAACTACTTCAACACGGTGGCCTTCGGCGCACCCAACATCTACAGCATCGAGTCAGCTGCCAACTACTTCTTCGGCAAGTCGGCCAAGGACCTCACTCTCCCCGAGGCTGCTGCGCTCGTCGGCTCAGTGAAGAATCCTGGTCTCTACAACCTCGACAGCGATGACCCCGAGGTCGTTGCTAAGTGGAAGGCCCGGCAGGCCATCGTCCTTGACCGGATGGTCACCGAGGGTACCATCAGCTCCGAGGAGGCAGAGGCAGCCAAGGTCGCTGAGATGCCCCTGCTCCGGCAGAGTGCCTCCGAGGGTACCTGTGCCTCGAGCACCTACGCTTTCTACTGCGACTATGTGATGGACTACCTCATGGAGTCCCCTCGCTTCGGTGAGACCACCGAGGAGCGCGCAGCAATCCTCGCCAAGGGTGGACTCACCATCAACACCTACATGGATCCTGCTGCCATCGACGCCATCAACCGGCAGCTCTCCAGTGACTTCGGCAACGAGAACCGCCTCGTAGCTCCCATGGCTGTTGTTGAGCCTGGCACGGGCGCTGTGACGGCCTTCGGAGCTAACAGGGAGTACGGCGAGGGTCCCGGCAAGACCAACATCAACCTCCCCGAGGTGGATGCCGCAACCGGATCAACTTACAAGATGGTGACCCTGGCCACCGCCTTCGAGAACATGGCTGAATCTGATCTCACCTTCGGAAGCTCCTGCCCCCTCAACCCTGGTCGAAACTACGATGCTCCTCCTGGAGGCTTCAGGAACTCGGATGGTTGCGGCTACCAGGCTAGCGTGCTCGATTACAAGCAGGCCACCGGCGTCTCCTCCAACACCTGGTTCCTCACCCTGGCCACCAAGGTCGGCATGGCCAAGGTCCTGGACATGTCCAACAGGCTCGGGCTTCGCACCGATGGGCTCAATGAGCGCTCGCTGGCTACGGTGATCGGCTCCAAGGAGAACTCGCCCATCAAGATGGCCGCTGCCTACGCGACCTTCGCCAACGATGGAGTGTTCTGTCCGCCCACGCCAGTCTCCGGCTACAGCTACAAGGACGGCAACTCTCCCGCCGTCCCTGAGACCTACGATCCCGCTGTGGATGCCTGCAGGAGCGCGATGAGCCCTTCGAGTGCTGCTGGAGTGCTTCGGGCCATGCGAGCCAACACCTACGGCGAGGTACCCATGGCCTCGGGTGTGGCCGGTCGGATCGACGGCTATGACGCTGTGGGTAAGACTGGTACCAACCAGAACCTGAACCTCAGCTGGGCACAGGTCAGCGAGAACTACGCTACCTTCATCGATGTCTACGACATGGACTCTCCGAACCGAGGCTTCAAGGGTGGAGCCTACAAGGGTCGCTCTCTGAGCACCTCGAAGGATGCTGCTCAGACCTCCAGCTCCATTCTGTCTCAGATCGTGACGCTCAATAACCCTCCTCGGCAGACGCTGAACTATGACAGCACCGAGAAGAAGCCCATCGATGTGCCCGTGGACAGGAGGGAGTTCTTCACCATCCCCTCGCTCTCCGGCATGAGCGCCGAGCAGGCCCTGGCCACAGCCCGATCCCTGGGGATCAAGGCTGAGGTCAGCAAGGAGACCCGGCCCACACCTGAGTACTTCCAGTCCGGAGTGGTTGTCGCTCAGTCCCTGGAAGCTGGCACTCAGCTCCCCCTCGGCAGCAAGAGGGAACTGCTGATCTACCTCGGCAAGTAGCATACCCCTAGGAGGCCCTGGGCTACGATCTAAGCGACCGTGGCCCAGAGGCCGTCGAGATGTTCAATCTCCTATCCATCGGGGCTTAGATCGCAGACTAAGCAGCGCAGTTCTCGATAGCATAGCCCAGTACAAGCCCGCGAGGGCCCGTAGCCCCAGAAAGAACTCAAGGAACTATGAAGCTCACCATCGATCCTCAGGATCTAGCAGATGCTGTAGCCTGGTCCATCCAGAACTACGACGCCAAGGACACTCAGTCCTATGTGGCGCTCACCGTGGAGAGGGACAACGGCAAGGCCTCCCTGACCCATGTGAACCAGGTCTCCCACATGAAGTCGCCGCTTCAGATCAGCGAGCTTGAGTTCGATGAGGATGAGACAGAGGATAGCTACTCGATCCCCCTCGACGGTCCTTCGCTGAAGAGCCTCGCAGGCGTGGTGAAGCGGATGAACATCGACGAGCTCGTGCTGTCGAAGAAGCTCACCAAGAAGAACGATCCACTGAAGGTCAAGGGCAGCAGGCAGAACTTCACCGTTCCCGTGCTCATGGTGGAGACGAAGCGCTCCCCGGGACTCACAGTGCTCGGCGAGACCAACGACTTTGAGTTCTTCGGTGCCCTGCAGAGGCTCGCCAAGCTCTGCACCCTGGCATCGGCCGATTCAGGCGCCGCTACTGGCTCGGTAGCCGTGAAGTTCGGAGAGAAGAAGCTCACCCTCATGGGCACAGACTCCTACTCCCTGGGTGAGATCGTCCTCGACTACGAGGCCAGCGAGAACCTCGATGAGTTCACTGAGAAGGCAGCCAACGGCTCCATTGTCCTCATCCCTCGAGCAGCTGCTCTCACCGTGAAGCCCTCCAAGATCTCCACGGACACTCTGGAGTTCGTCTACGACCCCAAGGGTAAGAAGTTCGGCTACAGCTTCGATGACGGCAGGATCGCTCTCTTCAGCCTGGACCAGTCCACTCCCACGATCTACGAGTCGCTGAAGAGCAGCGTCATCGACGCTTCGGATGCGAGCGTGGACATCCCCCTCCAGGACTTCACCCGGGCCATCGAGGCCATTGCCTCACTCAGCCCCGACGAGGTGGATGTGAATGTCCGGATCGACGGCACCAAGAAGCGTCAGAAGTTCACGGTCAGCGACAGCAAGAAGACCAATGTGATCGAGCTCGATGTGAGCGGGATGGACTTCAGCGGAGAGGTGGATCTGTCCTTCTTCCGGGATGTGATCTCCAAGAGCCTGATCCCCGTAGCTAGCGAATCCATCAGGATCTTCTTCTCCAGCGAGGGACCGCAGATGGTGGTGCTCCGCAAGCTCAAGGACACCGAGGCGAAGATCGACAAGTCTGTCTTCTCCCTGGCCATCATCGCAACCTAAGGAGCACCGTGGACTGGATCGCACTCCTCGCCTATCTCGCTGGAACCGGGGCAGTAGCAGCGCTATTCTACGGCGTAGCTAACCGGAAGGCTCGACCTGTCTACGGCGAGGACACTCCGCTCCAGTCCCGGTCGCTCTTTCGGCTAGCCTTGCTGATCTCAGCATCTGTGGGCGTTCTGCTCTCAGTGCTTCAGAGCTTCAGCGCGGCTGGCCTTGATCTTCTAGGCTTCGCCACGGTCACACTGACGACCATGGTGACTTTCCTCCTCGTGGTCTTTGCCTACACGGACCATCGCCACCGGATGGCCGATCGGGTTCTCCTCCGCTGGGGAATCGGCCTCGCACTGGTCCTAGGAATCCTACGGCTCATCGAGATGCAGAGCGAGCCGAAGACAGTGCTCTTCGTGGTTGCCATCCTTATCTCCTTCGCCGTGATGTTCGTCCCCTCCATCGGCGCATCGGACGCTCGAGCCTTCGTGCTCCTCTTCGCTGTGGGCATTCCGACTCTGGACATCATCTACACCTACTACGCATTCCTCGCCGGGCTTGCGCTCTGGCTTCTCTACGGCATCGTGAGCGCTATCCGAAACCGGAGCTTCAAGGTTTCGATTCCCCTGGTGCCCTACATCCTCCTTCCCCTCGCTGTAGCGCCGGTGATGCTTTCTCTGGCCTTCGGCGTTCCCCGAATCCTAGAAGTGCTGGGTTAGAAAGCTCGTTAGCATACTCCCGACAGGTGTGTGCGTACCGAGCGACCGCCATCGATATGGGCATCCATAGTCCAACAGCTAGAAAAGAGTAGACCATGACTGACATCCTTGAGCTCATCGACGGAGACGACGACCTGGAGATCATCGATCTCGAGGAATCCGAACTCGAGACTTCAGAAGAGTTCGTCCGAGCCGAGGGCGAGCTCTCCAAGGACAAGGCCCGGGAGCTCACCAACGCCATCAAGGCTGCTGCCGAGGCTACCTATGTGCTCCTCGCTCGAGCCCACCAGGGTAAGGCCTACAAGGCACTGGGCTACTCGACCTGGGCTGAGTATGTGAACCAGGAGTTCGAGATCAGCACTCAGAGGAGCTACCAGCTTCTCAACCTCTCCAAGACCATCGAGGCACTGGAGGCAGCTGCTCCCGAGGGCACTGAGGTCAAGCTCACCGAGGCTCAGGCCCGGGACATCAAGCGAGAGCTCCCCTCCATCACCTCCAAGATCGCCGAGGAGACAGAGGACCTCGACAGCGACGCTGCTGCCGAGAGGATCGATGAGATCGTCCAGGAAGCTCGCGAGCAGAAGAAGCTCGAGGATGACGCCATCGCCATCAAGGAGAAGAACCTGAAGGAAGCCGAGGAAGAGGGCTTCCGCGCGGGCATCGAGGCCAGTGCTGACGCCATGCTCGAGTCGAGCGGCTTCGATCTCTCGGGTGAGGATGACGAGGACGAGGACAACGGCTGGGGCAACGACAGCTCCAGCGACGGCCCCGGCATGAGCCCTCAGATGGCCATGGACCTCAACAACTTCGTGAACACGCTCGCAGGTGTGGGAGCACTCCCCGATGCTCGGAACCTCATCGACTCTGTGCCCGAGTCGCGCTGGGAAGATGTGAAGCGTCAGGCCAAGGCCGCTGAGGATTGGTTCGCCGGCTTCAACAGCATCGCAGCAGACAGGGACTGAGGGGCTCTGGCGAAAGCCTCCCCCAGTTTGGGTATGATAGGCTCAGTTAGGAACTGAACTACAGAGCACCAATAGGAGAGCCAAGTTGCGCGGAGTCAGCAAAGTAGAACGGATCTCCAATGGAGATCGCCCCAGTGTGCCGATCAGCCGCTACGAACCTCAGGAGTACGCCACTCCCCTCGACTTCAACAGTCTTCCCGAGAACTACAGGGAGGCACTGGAGGTCGCAATCTGCACCCTCCTCGATCAGGACGGCGGGAAGATCATCCTCACCGGCGGGTCTCAGTCGGGTAAGAGCTTCTTCGGCGCTCAGATCATCTACAGCGCTGAGCGCTTCCTGAAGAACTACAAGCTCGGCGGCTTCTTCCCCCTGAGGATCACTCGCTCGGACTACAACGAGTTCGCCCCCTACAGCGACTCCATCGGCGACTACCTCCGCAAGGTGGCGGTTGAGCTTGAGCTCGACATCTCGGAGATCGTGGTCTTCACTGACCACACCGATGTTGCCGGTAGGATCGTCGAGTCAGGCGTTGGAGTCAAGCTCGTCCTCGAGGCTCCCGAGCCCATGTACGACGCTATGATGAAGGCGCAGAACAGCGGAGCGACCTCTGTCTGGTCCGGCTGGACTGCCCTCGACATCTCCACCATCTTCCTCCGTCGCCGGGACATCGCAGACATGGTCTACGCAGCCCAGCACGACCGTCTCGCTGAGAACCACCCAGTCGAGCTGAAGAAGAAGTACATCGTCTCCATCGTGAACCAGCTCATCAGCATCTGCGATGCTATGCGCTACGAGGACGACAACCCCAAGGACCCCTACCTCATGGTCACTCCGGCCCATGTGGCAATCATGGCTCGCCGGTTCATCCAGCTGGTGTCAGTGACCACAGACGGTGGCGCGCTCACTCAGGATGAGACCAACAACGCCATCGAGCGGGTCTTCGACCACCTCACTGAGCTCCTCGAGGATGTTCACCGCCACGCCCACGCAATCCGCGCTGAGGAAGAGGACGGCCCCAGCATCACCGTGGCCGCCAGGAATCCAGCCGAGGCCAGGGCTGCCATGGAGGCACTGGGACTCCAGTTCGCCGAGGATGACGATGACGACCTCTTCGGTGAGTTCGCTCAGGATCGCGCAGCAGCCTCCGAGAAGCCCAGCGACTTCAGAGGAAAGTTCAGGGCCATCGGCGCCCTGGAGAAGAACCTGAAGAAGGCCATCATCGGCCAGGATCGGGCAATCGACAAGGTGGTGGATGCTCTTGCTATCCCCGCTGCCGGGATGCACTCTCCCAAGAAGCCCCTGAGGACCATGCTCTTCCTCGGCCCCACCGGCGTCGGCAAGACTGAGCTCTCGCTCCAGCTCGCAGAGAACCTCTACACGGATCCCCTCAATGTGATCCGCCTTGACATGAGCGAGTTCAGCACCGAGGGTGCTACTACTTCGCTCTTCGGCTCGACGCCCGGCTACATCGGCTACAGCGAAGATGGCGGCATGCTGACCCGGGAAGTTGCCAAGAACCCCCACTCGCTGATCATCCTCGATGAGATCGAGAAGGCTAAGCCCAGCACCTGGGATGCATTCCTTCAGGTTCTGGACGCTGGCCGGATGACCACAGGTTCTGGCAAGGTCGTGGACTTCAGTAACTGCGTGATCGTGATGACATCCAACCTCGGCACTGAGGAGATGAGCGCTCGCGGCATCGGCTTCGGTGAGCTCGGCAGCTCCGCCAAGAGCACTGAGCAGCTGGAGAAGATCGCAGCCACTGCGCTGAAGAAGTACTTCCGAATCGAATTCCTCAACAGGATCGACGAGATCGTAGTCTTCGACCAGCTCGGCAGCGACTCCGCTCGTCGGATCGTGGAGAAGGAGCTCAAGAATGTCTCAAAGCTCATCGAGACCCGGGGCCACAGCCTGACTCGCACTTCGAGCGATATCCTGGACAGCATCCTGAAGTCCTCGGACTTCGATCAGTTCGGAGCCCGGGAGATTCAGCGAACGGTTCAGCGCAAGGTCTCCGTACCTCTCGCTCGACTGGTTCTGAGTGCTGGAAAGAAGCCCAAGAAGTTCAAGCTACAGAAGGCTGACGAGTCTACCTTCTCTGTCACAGAAGCCTAAGATAGGAGCCTCCATTGGCTAGCAAAAATGAGTTCGGCGTAGAGTCGAGCAGTGGGAGTGGCTTCGGTGCTGGAGTCGGAGACGACTTCGAGGACATGTTCGAGGAGGCTACGGCTGCCTCTGTGGTGGACGACGAGGTCTCTGACACTCGCCGGCGCCCAGCGACACCTGCGCCAGCCGAGAGGGACTACTTTAACACTCCCAACACAGCCCGGCAGGAGCCTGCTCCGGTGACCCCGCCGGCTCCCAGCTTCAGCGAGGAGCCCGCCTTCACCGAAGAGCAGAGCTACAGCACTCCGATCTTCGACGAGATCGGCTTTGAGGAGCCCAGCTTCGCTTCCTCCGGAGATGTGGACGACATGTTCGCAACTGCTGAGGGTGCCTCCGTGGCAGACGACGAGGTTCGAGACTACGGTCAGAACACCGGAGAGCCTGAGCTCGACGCCTTCGACGACTTCGGCGCTGAGCCTGAGCCCACATCGGCACCCGAGCCCAGCTTCAGCTCCTACACTGAGACTCCAGCTGAGCCCGACAGCTTCAGTGGATGGACCGATCCAGCCCTGGATCTCGACCCTGAGCCCTCTTTCTCAGAGGCTCCTGCCCCGGTCTCGGTTCCCGCTCCGGTTTCAGCTCCCGCGCCTGCTCCAGTGGTAGCGCCCGCTCCAGTGGTAGCGCCCGCTCCAGTGAGCGTTCCCGCGCCTCAACCCGAGCCCGTCTACTACCAGCCCACCGTCACCGAGCCCGTTCCCTCAGTGGTTCCGGAGCCTCCCGTCGCTGCTGTGGTTCCTGCTCCAGTGGAGCGAGTCGCCCAGAGGGTTGCTATCCCCACGGAGGGTGATGTGGACTACATCGAGCGCGTGATCCTGACCTCGGATGCTATCCGGGAACTCGAGGAAGAAGACGCCAAGGCTGTCAACATGTTCGTCACCGCTGGTTCTCCCGTGGAGACCCACCAGGAGCTCGTGCTCACTGCGCTCCTCGCAGATCGTCAGATCCTCAAGACCGCAGAGGCAATTCTCGACGCTAAGATCAAGAGCTCCGTGGACATGGCCTTCCACATTCTCGGCCTTGACGAGGCAACCTTCGTAGACTTTGGCAAGATACTGTCTCACGACCTTCAGTCCACCCAGACGGTGATCTTCGAAGGTGACAGGCTACAGTACGCAAGGAAGTTGGTGGATGTCGTGGAGGCACTCCCCGCCGTGAGCATCAAGCGCTTCGAAGCAGTCAAGTCTGTATTGGGAGCTGGAGAGCTGAGTAGCTAGTGGCCGTAGAGTTCGATCTCTGGGCCCATGATCCTCTGCCAGAGCTAGCACCTGAGATCAGCTTCCCTCAGGAGCGAGGAACCTCAGCCGCCGTGCCGGTCAACACTGACCCGGACGACGAGACTGAGAACCTCCCCTGGGGTATGGCTGCGCTCGGCGATGAGGTCTTCAGCATCTCCGAGGGCTACGAGATCGAGCTCCGTCAGGACGGCAACGATGTGGCCATCTACTCCAAGGTGGATCTCTCCCGCTTCGAGGCCTTTGAGAGTCTACTCCACTCCAATCACCAGAGGATCCATGGAGCCTGGAAGACAGAGGTCTGGCTCAACCCCTCGGTTGCGCTCGTGCTCCGAGTCCTCCTCCCTGACTTCACGGTCAAGATTCCCAGCGACCTGAAGGTAGAGCTCCGGGACCTCCTCCACAAGGTCACCAAGCCCACGGCAGTGCTCGCTGAGGACGGGAAGCACATCGAGCTTGAGCTTCCCAACATCCGCTACTACCGTAGCCTCATGAGCAAGCTCGGAGCCTATCCGCTGAAGTCCGGTGACTACCGGCTCCTCATGGACAAGGCTCTGGATCTCGAGGCCATGGGCTCAGGTGTGCTCTCGGACACTAATCGGAAGTTCCCTGCTATTGACATCGCCGAGGAAGTGAAGTCCCTCAACAGGCTTCCCGTTCCCGGCTTCGAGGGCAGCGTGGACGATCTTCGGACCATTCCAGCCTCAGTGCTCAATGTGGTCTCGGCAGATGTGCAGACCTGGAAGCAGAAGAAGAGCAACGCTCAGAACATGGAGCAGAAGCTCGCTACCTTCGGGATCAGCACGCTCTACGATCTTCTCTTCTGGCTGCCTAAGCGCTACATCGACAAGTCGGATCCCCAGGATATCTCCGACCTCATCGAGGGTGAGTCGGCCACCATCCTCGGCAAGATCAAGAAGTCCTCGACCATGCCCAATGACATGGGCGCGAAGTTCACCGTGGAGGTGGACTCAGGCCGAAGCACAGAGGTGGTCTTCTGGAGACAGAGCTGGCTCAAGAACAAGTTCCCCGTGGGCTCTGAGGTCATCATCACTGGAAAGTTCAGCTACTTCAAGGGACAGCCCAGCCTCGGTGGATCCTCCATCGATCACTCAGATGAGGTTGCGCTCCTCCCCATCGTTCCCATCTACAAGCAGTCCGAGAGCAAGGGAGTCACCACCAAGTTCATCCTCTCGGCAGCTCGTGAGATGATCTCCAGGCTCGGTAGCTTCCCCCTACCTGAGTACCTCAAGGCCGAGGGTCGCCCCGACTACAGTGAGACGCTCCGGGAGCTCCACTTCCCGACGAGCATCGAGGCTCACAAGGTGGCAGTCGATGCTCTAGCCTACTACGAGCTCGTGCTCATGCAGCTTCAGCTTCAGTCATCCCGGGTGGATGACGAGCAGCGGGAGGGCCTCGAGCAGTCCGGTGAGCTCCACGGCTACCAGGCAGCAGCAATCGCCGGCTTCCCCTGGCCTCTCACCGACAGCCAGAAGGAGGCCGTGGAGTTCGTCAATGCTGAGCTCGCAGCCTCCGCTCCCTCGAGGATGCTTCTCAACTCAGATGTGGGTACGGGTAAGACCGTGGTCGCTCAGCTCACGGCCCTCAGAGCTGTGGACAGTGGCCGGCAGGCAGTACTTGCTGCTCCCACCGAGGTCCTCGCAAGGCAGCTCTACACCACCTTCGAGAAGCTCATCGACTCCATGGATCCTGCCGATAGGCCGAGCCTGGGGATCATCGTGGGTGGCATTCCTATCAAGGAGCGCAACGCTCTGAAGAAGGCAGCCAAGGACGGAAGCCTCGACATCCTCGTGGGAACCCACTCAGTGCTCACTGGCACAGTGACCTACAAGGATCTCGGCGTGGTCATCATCGACGAGCAGCAGAAGTTCGGTGCTGAGCAGCGAACCTACCTCCTCAACAGCAGAGAGGATGGCCGAGTTCCAGACTTCCTCATGCAGTCAGCTACGCCCATTCCCCGGTCGACCGCACAGGTCTTCCACGGTGAGATGAAGATGATTGCCCTCACCGGCAAGCCCAAGGGTAGGAAGCCCATCATCACTGAGTGGATTGAGGAGGACCCCCGGGAGATCGTGGGCAATCCACTCCACCCGCTCTGGGCGGACATCCTCAGCGAGGCTGAGGAGGGAAACCAGACCTTCGTGGTGACCCCCATGGTCAACGATTCCCCCAAGGTGGATGCGGCCTCGGTAGAGGCCACCTTCAATCATCTCCGGGGGATCTTCGGCAAGCGCATCGGCATGGTCCACGGACAGATGAAGCTCGATGAGCAGCGCGAGACTATGCAGCGTTTCCGAGCCAAGGGCTACGATGTGATCGTGGCCTCCTCGGTGGTCGAGGTCGGAGTGGACATCCCGGATGCTACCCGGGTGGTCATCCTCTCGGCTGATCGCTTCGGAGCATCCTCACAGCACCAGATCCGCGGTCGAGCAGGTCGAAACAACAAGCAGGCTAAGTGCTACCTGGTGTCTCTGGGTAAGACGAAGTCCGCTCAGACTCGGCTTCAGGCCATGGTCGATCACACCGACGGCTTCGAGGTTGCTAAGATCGACCTTCAGACTCGAGGTGAGGGAAAGATCTTCAGCACTGATCAGGCCGGAGCCTCCGAGCTGATCTTCGCCTCCCTGGCTCGCCACAGCGAGAGAATCCCCCAGGCTCAAGAAGAGGCGGCTGCAATTCTGAGCTCTGAGCTCGCTGAGAAGGCCATCGCTGACTCGGCTGTCAGATTCCAGCAGGAAGAGCGGCTTGCCTGATCGCAGCCTAGGGAGCGCTCGATATAGTAGGCTCCAGAGACATTGCGAGAGAGCAGCGGAGACAGGACAGCATGGACTACTTTAGAAAGTTCCTCACCTTCCTCAGGAAGGGCACCAACACCCAGGGTAGAGCCTACTTCTACCGCTGGGGTGCCGTTGCGCTGGTCGCCATCACAGGGAGCATCCTCGTGGATCTCTTTGTGCCCTTCGGCGCCTGGTGGAATCTGATCCGCACGGTGATTCTGGTGCCCCTCTCTGTCTCGCTCTTCGCTGTGGGCTACGGAATCAGCCTCATCCTCCACCGGATGAGGAGCACCGATCCCAACTGGCAGCCCTACAGAACTCGCTTCTCTCCCCTCTGGAGGATGCGGATTTCCGCCATCGTCGGAGCGCTCGCTCTGGTGATGGTCTACGCCGCCGGCGAGTCCCCTGTCTTCACTCTGCTCTCATCCTTCCTCCTCGCTGTGGGTCTCGCTCTCGTGGCCTTCATGAGGCGGACTAGCCAGGAGCTCAAGCGTGAGAAGCTCGGCATTCCTGACTCCAGGGATGTGAGCTACGACTCCGAGGTTCGGAAGCTTCAGGAGTCCCGGAAGAGGGTCGTAGCGGAGAGAGTGGCGAAGCGTGAGGCCAAGAGGGAGGGGCGGACTCAGTTCCGTGCTTTCCGGCCTCTGGGCTCTGAGAAGCCCGAGGATCGCTCCTGAGCGACCGAAAGCCGTCTTCGGACGGTGTGCTCGTCCTGGTGATTTCGAGGGCTTAGACGGCCTTCAAAAAGATCTCCAGGGCTTTTCCTTCTCCGGCGGAAGCTGGAAGAAGTTGTTTTAGATCATGGTGATCCCCGCTGCTCAGTTGGGTATCATAGCGCTCAACGGAAGCAAACCGGAGAAAGCAGCAGAGGGCCGGGATGGCCCTAAAAATACGCATTGGAGATCAGCTTTGACAACCACTGAAACCCTACCCGAAGAGGTAGACTACCGCTCACTCAACGCGGAGCTGAATCTCCTCGGCGAGGACGGTAAGCTGCAGTTCCACAAGGACAAGGAAGCTGTTCGGCAGTACTTCCTCACCGAGGTGAACAGCAAGACTCAGTTCTTCCACAACCTGCGGGAGAAGCTCGACTACCTCATCGAGTTCAACTACTACGAGGCAGCCGTCATCGAGCAGTATGACTACGACTTCGTGAAGTCTGTCTTCAAGCTCGCCTACGCCTACAAGTTCCGCTTCGAGAGCTTCCTCGGCGCCTACAAGTACTACACGAGCTACACGCTCAAGAACTTCGAGGGCACCAACTACCTCGAGCGCTTCGAGGACCGGGTGGCCATGACCGCTCTCTACCTCGGCCGCGGCGACAAGCAGCTCGTGGAGAACATCCTCGACGCCATGATGAAGGGCGAGTTCCAGCCCGCCACTCCCACCTTCCTCAACGCAGGTAAGGCTCAGCGAGGCGAGCTCGTCTCCTGCTTCCTTCTCCGCATCGAGGACAACATGGAGTCCATCACTCGCGCCATCGGAAGCTCGCTGCAGCTCTCGAAGCGCGGCGGTGGAGTGGCTCTGAACCTCACCAACCTCCGTGAGATGGGCGCTCCCATCAAGCAGATCAAGAACCAGGCTTCCGGCGTCATCCCAGTGATGAAGCTCCTCGAAGACTCCTTCTCCTACGCCAACCAGCTCGGAGCTCGTCAGGGTGCAGGCGCGGTCTACCTCCACGCTCACCACCCCGACATCATGCGCTTCCTCGACACCAAGCGTGAGAACGCCGACGAGAAGATCAGGATCAAGACCCTCTCCCTGGGCGTCGTGATCCCCGATGTGACCTTCGAGCTCGCCAAGGCCAACCAGGACATGTACCTCTTCTCGCCCTACGATGTGGAGCGCGAGTACGGCATGCCCATGTCCGAGGTGAACATCACCGAGGAGTACGAGGCCCTGGTGGACAACCCGAAGATCCACAAGACCAAGATCAAGGCCCGGGAGTTCTTCCAGACCATCGCCGAGATCCAGTTCGAGTCGGGTTACCCCTACATCCTCTATGTGGACAGCGCCAACCGCGCCAACCCCATCGAGGGCAACATCAACATGAGCAACCTCTGCTCTGAGATCCTCCAGGTCAACACCCCCTCGGAGTACAACCCCGATGGCTCCTACAAGTTCACCGGTAGGGACATCAGCTGCAACCTCGGCTCCATCAACATCGCCAAGGCCTACGACTCGGACAACTTCGAGCGGCTCATCGAGACCTCCATGCGAGCTCTCACCGCCGTCTCGGACATGTCCAACATCGACGCAGTTCCCTCCATCGAGAACGGCAACTCGAAGTCCCACGCAGTCGGCCTCGGAGCCATGAACCTCCACGGCTTCCTTGCTCGAGAGAAGGTCCACTACGACTCCCCCGAGGCAGTGGAGTTCACGAGGCTCTACTTCCACGCTGTGAACTACTACACCCTGAAGGCATCCAACAAGATCGCCGCTGAGAAGGGTGAGAAGTTCTTCCAGTTCGAGAAGAGCGAGTACGCCACCGGTGAGTACTTCGACAGGTACCTCGCCAAGGAGTGGGATGTGACTCTTCCCGCTGTGCAGAAGCTCCTCGACGGTGGCTCCATCACCGTTCCCACCCAGGCCGACTGGGCTGAGCTCCGCAAGGCCATCGAGAAGGATGGTCTGTACCACGCCTACAGGCAGGCAGTTGCTCCCACTGGAAGCATCTCCTACATCAACAACTCGACATCGAGCATCCACCCCGTCGCCTCCCCCATCGAGGTCCGGAAGGAGGGCAAGATCGGCCGCGTTGTCTACCCCTCGCCCTTCATGGATGACGACAACATCGAGTACTACCGGGACGCCTACAAGATCGGCTACGAGGCAATCATCAATGTCTACGCAGCCGCCACTGAGTCGGTGGACCAGGGTATCTCCCTGACGCTCTTCTTCACGGACGAGCACACCACCCGTGACCTCAACAAGGCCTACCTCTACGCATGGCGTAACGGGATCAAGACCATCTACTACGCTCGCGTCCGCGCCGGTGCAGTCGCTGGTACTGAGCTCGAGGGTACCGCTGCTGAGTTCTGCGAGTCCTGCCAGATCTAAGGATCTGAACCTGGGGGAGGTAGCTGCTACGGCGGCTGCCTCCCCCTTCGCTGTCACCACCACCCTAGATCGGTACCATAGCGCCATGAGCGACGAAGACGACAACTACGAGCCCCCGGCTGGCTCAGGAGAATACTCCATCGAGATTCCCAAGTTCCGGGACTGGGAGATCTCCAAGTACTACGACTACTCGGATCTCTCCGCAGACTTCGAGGACCTTCAGGAGCTCAACCGCCAGACGGCCGCAGCCCGAGTGGCTCTCTTCAAGCTCTCTGAGACCATCAACAAGGCTGAGCGCAAGGCTAAGCAGGCTAAGGTCGTCTACGAGCGAAGCTACAGGCGGAAGTACATCGAGTCCTCTGAGAAGACCGAGACTGCCAAGAAGATCAACGCGGAGATCCTGGTCGAGGACCTGGAGAACCGCTACATGTACTTCGAGCAGCTCGCCTCCGAGCTCAACCGGGCTCACTACGCCGTGAGGCAGGAGCTCTCAGCACTTCAGGCAGTGGGCAACAACCTGCGCCAGCAGATCAAGACGGTGTAGCAGATGGGCATGGACAGGGCAGCGAAGGACTCGCTCAGAGGCTTCGTGGATGTGCTTTTCTGGGGCGCTCTAGCAGCGCTCATCATCGCCGTGGTCTTCCTCGGCTTCTTCAGGCTGAGTCCCTATCGGATGATCAGTGTCCACGGTCCATCCATGGAGCCAACGCTCTCCAGCGGTGACCTCATCGTGATCCACACCAAGGACAAGATCGAGCGAGACCAGATCGGTGTCTTCACCCTTCCCGAAGAGTGGAAGCAGGCTGTGGCTGAGACCACGGACGCCAACCTGATCAAGCGCGTCGTGGGAGTGCCCGGCGACCGCATCGTCTTCTCCGGCAATGAGCGAGTGACCGTGGAGACTGGAGACTCAAGCTTCGAGCTCCGAGAGCCCAAGATCCTGGGCTGCAACCTCCAGGTCGGTGACTCGATCACCGTCACGGACGGCAACTACTTCCTGGCTGGAGACAATCGAGTACAGTCCTTCGACTCGATGGCCGCCTGGTGCGACGGTTTGAATCCTCTCGTTCCAGAGGATACCATAGGCACCAATGGCCCCATCAGCCTGAAGCTCGGACTCTAGAGAGAGAACCACAGCATTGAGATTGCACCTGATCGTCAACAGCTCCAGGAGCTACCTGTCCTACCTTCGCGAGGAGAAGTTCAGAGAGTGGGAGCTCCTCGGAGCTGACCTCCGCTCCGTGGAGACTCTAGCTCAGGCCAACATGGTCACCATGTTCGGCACGAGCGGCCCTGCTAAGATCGAGCTCGGTGACAAGGCATCGGTGGACAAGCTCCTTCGAGAGCTCGACGCCATCGAGCCCGAGGCCGTAGAGCGTAAGCTGAAGCAGGCCGTGGTGATCTCTACCACAGTGCCCATCCCCTCAACCAAGAAGCTCCAGTCTCGGATCCTTGAGCTCGGCGGCACCGTGGACTCCCGGAACAAGGGGGAGCAGAAGACCATGGGTGGCGAGCTCTTCCAGGGTCTGAAGCTTCGCTCGGATGTGAAGGACTTCCTCGTAGACTGGGCCGGCCAGGAGCCAGAGTCGCTCATCGGCATCATTCGCTTCCTCCGGGGGCTCTCGGTAGAGAAGCAGGGTCGAGTCTCGGTTGAGACTGTGCTCATGCAGCTCGTCCAGGAGAGCGGAGAGCTCTCTCCCTTCGAGATCGAGGGACCCATCCTCCGAGGCAACGCCGCAGAGGCCATCACCATCGCCCGGCGAGTGGCAATGGCTCCAGCTGCCTCCATGCTCTTCACGAAGCTGCAGACGCTCTACAAGGCAGCCCGGCTCATGGAGATCGAGCCTAAGATCACACCTGAGCAGCTCACTGACACCCTGGGGCTCGTGGGTCGCACGGTGAACTACATCAGGCCCACGGCTAAGCGCATCGGCTCTGATAGGCTCAAGGAAATGGTGGACATCGCCATGGAGTTCGACAACGCTCGAAAGAGCGGCGTTCCGGGGATCGAGGCGCGCTTCGAAGTCGCCATCTATAAGCTCTGTGAAGCGGTGCGCTAGGGCGGACTTCTCGGGGCTGTATCGTTAGCATAGAACTATGAACTCTGCTACCCCTCCTGAAACTGCCTATGACGCCCTGACCCGGGCGCGGACCGAAGTGCTCCAGAAGTGCACGGCAGACCCCTTCCTCGGCTACAGCAGCTTCGACGAGGCCATCGCAGATGCGAAGTACAGCTCGCAGGCCGAGGCCCTCGCTCGGCTCTTCTCGGGCAAGAACATCTTCCTCTCGGGTCCCGCCGGATCCGGCAAGACCTTCCTCATCGAGCGCTACAAGGAATGGCTCGATGCTGAGTTCGAAGGTCGGGTCAATGTGGCCATCACTGCCTCCACCGGCATCGCAGCTCAGCTCCTCGGAGGCCGCACAATCCACTCCTGGTCGGGCATCGGAGTCAACACTGAGAAGTTCGTCCAGCCCGTGAAGACTGAGTGGGCCCGTCGAGACGATCTCGAAGCCGTGGATGTGCTTGTCATCGACGAGATCTCAATGCTCCCCGGCTACCTCTTCACTCGGCTCGACGCGCTCCTTCGCTTCGTTCGGAAGTCCAAGGCCCCCTTCGGCGGAGTTCAGCTCATCGTCATGGGTGACTTCATGCAGCTTCCGCCAGTGAGCAAGAAGGGTGAGAAGACCAAGGACGGTGACCTCCTCGACGGTGGCTTCTGCATCAAGACAGAGGCCTGGAAGAACGCTGGATTCCGCGCTCTCTACCTCGACAAGGTCCGCCGGGCCAAGGACCCTAAGCTCAAGCGTGTCCTCGCCAGCATCGCCGCTGACAAGGTGGACGACCGCACTCGAGAGCTCATCAGGGGCCGCCTCGGTCAGTCCAAGGACCCCGCCAAGAAGTACATGACGCTCTTCACCACCAACAAGAATGTGGACATCTACAATCAGGAGAAGCTGGCTGAGAACCCCAACCCTGAGAAGCGGCTCAACGCTCGCTACCTCATGGGCAACAGCAAGCTCTGGGAGACCATCAAGAAGACCAACGGTCTCAATGACTTCTGCCAGCTCAAGATCGGCGCTACGGTGATGCTCACCGCCAACCTTTCGGGCAGCCACGCCAACGGATCCATCGGCGAGGTCGTCTCCATCGACGCCGAGGGCTGCACGGTTCGCTTCAATGACGGCGAGAGCGAGTACATCGAGTACAAGGACTACAACCACATCGAGAAGGTCCTTGTCCGAAAGGAAAAGCGCGGCAAGAATGAGGTCGAAATCTTCGAAGAGCAGATCACTGCCGTGGTTCAGGCCGTCCCTCTGAAGCTCGGCTACGCCATCAGTGTCCACAAGTCCCAGGGACAGACCTTCTCGGCCGTTGAGGTGGATCTGAGCTATGTCTTCGCTGCTGGGCTCGGCTATGTGGCGCTCTCTCGAGTCGCCAACCTCGACGATCTCGTGCTCATCGGTGGACGAATCCACCCCGACGCCTACCGAGTGGACCAGGAGTCGCTGCGCTACGCCAAGGCCACTCGGCGCGCGGCGCTCAACCGCCGAACTGAGATGCTGAAGAACATCGAAGATGCCAAGGCTCACTTCTCCACCATCAGCCGAAAGGGTGGTGGACTCGGCGAGGGAGTCGAGGAGGTAGAGGTAGCTGAGCAGGCTCCCGTCGAGCTCTCTGAGCCCGCCAAGGCTGTGGACCCCTTCGCCAACTTCTCGAAGACCGAAGATGAGCCTGGAGTCAGCATCTCCATCGACCCCGAGGCACTCGCCTCAATGAGCTACGAGGCTGAGCAGGTCGAGGTCACAGCCGTGCCCCTGGGCTTCCTCAGCTACGAGGAGCTCCTCACCAACCCCTACACCAGGGCCAACATCTGGGAGAAGAAGGTCGCCGACCGCAACATGCGGATGGCTCGATCTGCCGCCAGAAGATATTAGCACCAGGAGAATCACTTGGAACACCCTCAGGATCAGGATAGCTCAGCATCAGCGGAAGCACCCCGCACGGAGGCTGAGAGAGCAACCGCCGAGAAGGTCACAACTCGGATGGAGCTCAGGCGCAGGAAGCGCAGAAACAGAACGCTCCGGCTCAGCGCAGTCGGAGCAGCAGTACTCGTCCTAGCAGGAGCTGGAGCCTACCTGAGCTTCGGCACCGCTAGCATCCCAGCAGCACCCAAGACCAACGCTGAGCTAGCTCAGACGGATCCCTGTGAGTCCTTCAGTGCCCTGGACGCAAAGTGCACCGTGAGCTTCGACTTCAGCGACAGCGTAGAGCGCGATGGGCTGATCTCGCAGAGCGTTCCAGCTGGCTTCAGCCTTACGAAGCCCGCCGCCATAGAGCTCACCTACTCCTCAGGTCCCGCAGAGTCAGAGTTTCCCGACATCCTTCGGCAGAACTACGACGATGCGGTAGCTGAGCTCTATCCCATCGGAGTGGAGCTCGGAGAGGTCACCACCGTGGAGCGAGACGACCTCGGACCCAATAGAATTGTCTCCAGCTCCATCGAGCCTGGAGCAACCGCCAAGAACGGCTCCAAGGTCAACCTCGAAGTCTCAGCAGAGACCGTGGTGCTCCCCGAGCTCAGCGGATTGAGCCGTGAGCAGGCAGAGCTCGACCTGCAGAAGCTCGGCTTCGACGCTGAGATTCTCGAGGAGAACAGCGCTTCCCCTGCCGGGACTGTGATCGGACAGGAGCCAGCTGCCGGTGCCACCGCAAAGGGCTCGAAGGTCCTGGTGAAGATCGCCAAGGCTGAAGAGATTCAGACCCTGAAGGTACCCGCCGTCGTCGGACTCACCGAGAGCGAGGCTCAGAGCATCATCGCATCTGCTGGCTTCACCAACATCGCTGTGGTCAAGGTCGAGAGCTCCAAGGCTACCGATGAGCGCGTGAGCCATGTGGCTCCAGGAGAGGGTCGGATGGTCCGCTCTGACAGCAATGTGGTCATCGTCATCAGCATCCCTGAGACCCCGTAGCCTACTCTCCTGCTCTCAGCCGAGAGCGATATGAAATCCTGAGAGTTAGCCACCGGCCGTCGTCGAAGTGCGCTCTATGTTTGGTAAGCCCCCAAAGAGGGGAATCTGTTACACTGGGAAGGAACCCTCTTGAAGCTCTCCACAAAGCGGACTTCTATGCTCTTCGGAGCACTCATAGCCGGAACTCTATGTCTCGGCGGCCCAACCGCAGCCCTTGCCGCGCAGCCAGAAGCTGCTCAGCCACAGGCCGCCACTGCTGCGGCTGAGCCGAAGCAGACCCCGGGCTACAAGGCAACCATCGTGGTGGTGAGTGAGACTGGAGCTGAATCCATCGTGGTCACTCAGTCTGAGCTCACTGTGGACTCTGCGCTCACCTCTAGAGGCTACGACCTCACCACGCTGAAGGATGACAAGGGCAATCCCCTGGAGCTGGGCCGGAAGCTTCAGAGCGGGGAGCAGGCAGTGGTCTACAGCAGCACCGTGAGTGGAAGCTCCGAGACCATCGAGCTCAAGCTCCCCGAGACTCGCACAGAGGATCCCAACCTCTATGAGGGAGAGGTCATCGTAGCCTCCGAGGGCAAGAGCGGCTCTGCGCTGAAGACCACTGTCGTCCACAGGGATCTGTCGAAGATCTCCCAGGGCCCCGACACTCTGCCTCAGTCGCTGGATGCAGCTGCTCTTTCCTCTGAGACAACTCAAACAGGGGAAGAGGTCTATCTCACCGTCCTCGAGGCTCCTCAGGCTAAGGTCTACACGGTGGGCACCAAGGCCTGTGACCAGGATCTCAAGTTCTGTGAGCTCCTCAAGGCTGGCAAGATCGCCAACCTTCAGGTAGACGGAGACTGGGTCCACCCGATGGGCCCCCTCGGCGAGTCCATGGGCTGGACAACCTACGGAGGACAGTCCCGGGGCCACGATGGAGGAGCTGTGGACTTCCCGCTTCCCATCAACAGCCCGATCTACTCAGTCGCTGACGGCACCGTGGCAATGGCTGGAATCTACCCGAACTATGGCGCTGCTGGCAACATGGTGGTCATCCGCCACGCAGATGGGACCTTCACCGGCTACGCTCACATGGTTGAGCTCCCTCCCGTGAAGGTCGGGGACACCGTGAAGGCCGGTCAGATCATCGGCCTCGAAGGTTCCACTGGTAGGTCCACCGGACCTCACCTCCACTTCGAAGCCTGGTCGGACGCTCCCTGGAGCAAGATCATCCCCTCCTACGAGTACATGAAGGAGCGGGGAATCTACATCGGTGACTGCACTGACGGCCCCTGTGGGCTCTCGATCAAGACAGGCTAAGCCGAAGCCAACTCGGCAAGAGCCGCGGAGCGAATCACTGCTCCGCGGCTCTTGCCATTTCCGTCGCTCGAGGGTCCGGAAGTAGCAAAGTTCGGGCTTAGCCTCAGTGCTGATTCTGCGCTCTGAGCGCGCAGCCTAGAGCATCAATGAGAGCGGGGCTCTAGGCTGCGTAGTTCGCTCATTTCCGGGAGCTTCGGCCCAGTGGGCTGCTTTCCGTTGACGATGCGAGCGGGGTGCTTTTCCTCGGGAACATGGCACAGTTCAGCGAGAGCTACCGTCGGTAAGGTAGCAGCGTATTCCTCTTGATCTACCCTAGGAGCTCCACCGATGACCTATAAGCTTGGACACCTCTCGGACATCCATGCGGGCTACAGGGCCGGTCGGAGGCTCAATGGCGAAGGTGTGAACATCAGGGAGCAGGATGGCTACAACGCCCTGGAGGAGATGATCTCCGAGATCATCGAGGCCGAGGTGGATGGCGTCACTGTGGCCGGAGACACCATGCACGCTCCGGAGCCCCACATCCGGGAGCTCATCGAGGTTCAGAAGCAATTTCGTCGACTCGCAGAGGCCGGCATCAAGGTCTACATCCTCGGCGGAAACCACGAGTCCACGGATGTGAGATCAGACATCGCCGCTGCTCAGATCTTCAATGACCCCTGGCGGGGTATCTTCTCCTTCGCTGAGCCCTACAACCGGGTCGAGATCGCTGACGGCATCTTCCTCCACATGGTCTCCCACCACATGTACGGCGACCAGGCAGATACCATGAGCAAGATCAAGTCTGTGGATGGAGCCATCAACATCTTTACCACCCACGGCTCCGTGATCGACCCTCTCATGGAGATCGCTCTCCACACCCACGGCTCACCCCGAGAGGTAGTCATTCCCGATGAGCTCCTCGAGGATCAGGACTGGAACTACATCCTTCTGGGCCACATCCACGAGCGAGGCTGGGTAGGCTCAAAGGACGATCTCACGGACACCTATGGTAGCCGGATCTACTACAACGGCTCTGCGCTTCGCCGGGGCTTCAGTGACAAGGAGATGCCCCTGGGAAGAGGCTGGACTCTCTGGAACATCGAGCCCGACGGCACCATCACTCCCGACATTCGCACCGTGAAGCAGCGCACACAGCTCGACTTCACTCCCATCGACACCACTGAGCTCTCAGCGGAGGCTGTGACTGAGAAGGTCATCGAAAACCTGCGAAGCAGCCAGGAAGATGGTACGAAGTTCCTTGAGGGAAGCGCACCCATCCTAAGGCAGCAGTTCACCAATCTCACTCCCTCGAAGAACATCGCCATGGACTGGAGAGCCATCGACGCGGAGGCAGCTCACTCGCTGATGTTCCTTCCAAAGAAGGTCTCCGAGGGTGAGGTAGCTGACGATTCGGGAAGCACCATCGACACGGGCTCCTTCATGCAGAACGCGGATGTGGTTCAGGTCTACGATGGCTGGGCCGCTAACTCCTCAACACTTTCGGAGCTCTCGGATGAGCTCAGAGACAAGACACGGACACAGGCTCGCAAGTTTGTGCAGCAGGGACAGGAAGAGAACCTCTCAGATGAGTGATCAGAAGCTAGAGACACCGGAGCAGACCCCCGATTCGACTCGGAGGCGGCTGAAGCTCGCCGTGATCCTCCTTGGAGCCGTCCTCGTGGTGCTCCTGGTAGTCCTCGCATGGCAGACCTACCTGGCACCACAGAGGAACGCTCAGAGCGCTTTGGACAGCGCAGCAGCCAGCCGCGGTACGATCACCGCGCTGAACACTTCTCTGGTCACCTACGCAGGCCAGGAGCTTGAGACCGCCAATGTGGATCAGAAGGGCCTGGGCCAGGGCAAGAAGCTCACCAGCTCACCGGCCTTCATCTTCACCAACGGCAGGGAGAACCCCGACAGGGAAGTCCTGGATTTCTACTTTGACTTCTCGGACCAGCGAGCCCGGGATGCGCTGATCTCCAACTCCATCAGCCTGCAGGCACTCGTGGAGTCAGGCAATGTGGAGCTTAGGCTCCATCCTCTCTTCGGCGGCCGAGCCTACTCCATGTACGCAGCTGAATCCCTCTCAGAGGTCTTCGCCGATGATCCCGACAATGCCTGGAGCGCACTGATGGTGCTTCTCAGGAATGCTCCCGCGCTCTCGGGCCTCGATAGCAACGATGCGACGGTGGACGGCATCGTCTCAGCGCTCAACAGCCAGGGAATCGAAACTGCAGACAAGGAGTCGATCAAGAACGGCACCTTTGCTACCTGGCTTCTCTCCATCGGCGATGACCCCAAGCTCAACAGTGCCACCGCGCTGAAGCTTCCCTACATCCTCGTGGGCGATAGACCACTGAACCTGAGCGCCGATCAGCTCAATGACCCGGACGCCTTCAAGCGCGCCGTACTCGAGGAGACAAAGCGATGAGCGACAACAGCCCCAAGAGAGACAAGAGCCACTCCAGCAAGCTCACGCTCTGGCTCATCGTAGTCCTGCTCCTCGTGCTCTTCATCGTAGGTGCAGCGACAGCCCTCCTCTCAGCTCCAGAGCCTCAGATCATGGCTCCGGGACCCAACTACTCGAACCAGGAACCGCGAGAGAACATCTGATGGCAGCAGCTCGCAAGCGTAATCTCCATGTGCTCGATCTCCCCTGGGAGATGAGGATGCAGTCAGGCGTCCGCTATGACAAGCAGCGCAAGGTCAGCATCTACGAGGGAGGCACACTCCCTATCCACCTCGAGGACTTCGGCTCCGAGGACTTCTCCTACCAGCGCTGGATCGAAGACGACGCCAATGGCTCGATCAAGGCCCCTCAGAAGGGCGCCAATGTCTTCACCCCTCGGGATCACCAGAAGGTAGCTGGCAAGCAGATCTTCGATGCCTACAAGGATGGCTGGCCTGGCTTCCTCGAGGCTGACAAGACCGGCCTCGGCAAGACCCTGTCGACTCTCACGGGACTGGCCTACATCATCAGCAAGGATCCCCGCTTCGGCCCCGGCAAGAGGCTGCCCAAGCTCCTCGTGGTCTGCCCCAAGCGCGTCATCCCCGTCTGGAGGAACACGCTCCGAGCCTTCCCCCTTGCTGGAATGAAGATGCGAGTGATGGTGACCAACTACCAGTCCATGCTGAAGCTCATTCAGCCGCCGAGCGAGGCTCACACCAAGAAGCGGAAGCGCACCAAGGACAGGCTCACAGCCACCAAGGGTAAGCCCCGGGTTGACTGGGACTTCGTGATCTTCGATGAGTCCCACTACCTGAAGAACTACCCGAGCAGCACTATCTCCCTGGTGGCGGCCACGGTAGCCAAGCTCGACGAGCCCTATGTCCGGGGTAAGTCCCCCTTCGTGATCTCCGCAACGGCAACTCCTGGAGCCACCCCGCTGAACTTCGGCACCATGGCGCCCTGGCTCGCAAGGCTGCTCGCACCCGAGGACAAGGGCGCTCGCGCCGTGACTCCCTCTGGCTGGGGAGCCTTCCTCGAGGACATCGGCTTCGCTGTCACCGAAGGAAAGGTCGGCTGGAACTGGGCCGTGCTTCCCTTCTACGGCAAGGACGCGGACGATCCCAAGATCCGGAAGGCCTACCAGCACAAGTACCGAGAGGTCAAGGCTAAGCAGCGGGAAGATGCCGGCAGGATCGGCACAGCGCTGAAGACAGAGGGCGCTCCTTTCATCATGCGCTCCCCCAAGGACATCGCTGGCTGGCCCGAGCAGCAGATCATTCCGCTTCCCATCGAGCTCGACGCAGAGGGCAGGGCAACCTACAGGGAGGCCTGGTCTCGCTTCCGGGACTTCCTTCGGCTGCCTCCAGCCAAGCAGGACTCCCAGGCCAAGATGGTGGAGGCTCTGCGCTATCGGCAGAAGTCTTCGCTTCTGAAGATCCCCGCCATGTCCGAGCAGGTCATCGACTGGGTCGAGGAGGGCTACCAGGTCTATGTGAGCTGTGAGTTCATCGAGACCCTGGAGAAGTACGGCGAGGCGCTGGAGAAGGCAGGCATTCCCTATGTGACCACTACGGGTCAGACCAAGGATGTCGAGATTCCCAGGCTCCAGTTCCAGAAGGGCCAGGCCAAGGTTGTGCTCTCGACCCTGCTCGAGGGAGTGAGCTTCCACTCCAAGGAGCAGCTCCCCGATGGAACAGTGGCAACGGCTGCTCCCCGGATCACGCTGATGCAGGACCTCCGACAGAACAACCTCTCCAACGAGCAGGCCTTCGGTCGGTGCCACCGGGATGGTGAGAACTCGATTCTCTACATCCCCTTCTTCGCTGACACCGTGGATGAGCGAATCATCGCCAGCTTCGCCAACAAGACCGCGAACATGAAGAAGATGACCGGAGCAACGGACGAAGAGGCAGAGACACTGGAGCGGATCTTCGAGGAAGTAGCAACGAGCAGCTGATGGCTACGACAACAGAAGTTGTGAATAAGCACCACGGAGTGGACTTCGATGTCTATGTGGGTAGGGGCTCCCGCTGGGGCAATCCCTACCCTCTGGGCCCGGATGACCGAGAGACAGTGATCCGTAGGTACGAGGAGTACCTTCGGGAGAGCCCTGAGCTCCTCAAAGCTCTTCCCGAGATTCAGGGCAAAGTGCTAGCCTGTTTCTGCGCTCCGCGGCCCTGCCACGGCCACATCCTTGCTGCCTTCGCTGACAGCCTGTCGGCAATCGGAGCTATTCCCTCCGATTCAGTTTCAGATGGGCTTTTTCCCGGGCCTCGGAGAGCAAGGCTGAGCTTTGGCTAAGTTTCTGGACGGGTTCTCAATGGCAGAGCCCCTGGTCAGCTCGCGGAGAGCTAGGTATCTCTGGATCTGCTTCGGCATCGCAGCGCTGGCAACTGTCTTCGATGCTTTCTCCAGCTGGCAGATCATCGAGGTCAATCCCATAGCGGCGGAAGGCAACCCCATGCTGAGCTCTCTGTCAGAGCTCGTGGGCTTCGGTGGAGCTATGACCCTGAGGGGAATCTGGGGCGTTGCGCTCCTTCTGGTGCTCCTTCCCATCGCTCTCCGTCATATGGACGCGCGCGGGAGGAGGCTCGCTGGCTTCGGCATCTACCTCGCCTCCACCGTGCTCTTCAGCCTAGCGATCTACCACCTCTGGTTCCGAGCCACCTACGGTTGAGCGGTTGCTGATATGGTCGGCAACCACAAGGAGTGTGCATCATGGTGATCGGATTTGGCATGGTACTAGTCATTGCTGTAGCTGTCTCGTTCTACACGATGCATCTTTCAGAGCCTGATGAGGAAGATGAGTACGAGGATGAACCCCTTGACTCGCGACACGCCGAAGAGAACTGAGTGTTGACATCCGTCTCAGCGAGTTGATATAGTGGATCCATCGACGCACTGCGGCTATGAAATACGCATCCTTCTCACTTTGGATCGAAAAGCTGTCTCGCCCTCCGCGGCGCTTCGATATGACCACCTCAACTGGCGTTAGAAAAGATTTCTACTCCAGGGTTGTGCTCCTCCAGATCCTTTGATATGGTGGATCCAACACACAGACGCAACAACCTAAAGCAGAGAAAGGAACGGTGAGTTAGCGATGTCGAAGATTTCCATTGCAACCCCCCTGGTCGGTCAGCGACCTGCCTTCTCCTTTAGGAGCAAGCCAGGGACCGCGATCGATACGCAGGCCTGTTCAGTGATGTCCCGCAGAGGGAATCAGCCCGAACAGCTGCGAAATCTCGCGGAACAGAAGCCCTGGCTCGCCGAGTATCTTAGCCACTAAGCTAACTCGGCCATCCTCTGGATCACATCCACAGGAACTCGAATCCACAAGGATTTGACTCACAGATCGCTAGCGTGATAGCATCGATCTACACCCTCACAGAACCGAGGACCCTCCCAGAGTGGAGGCGAGGTTCGCTCCGAGGGTGTGATACGATGAACTACACACAGACGGTCACTCCGAAGCACTGCTTCCTAGGACCCGCACAGAGTTGCGGCGAGGATCGAATGTGTGATAGGATTGAACCACACCGAATCTGAAGGTCAACACCTTAGAGATTCCCACAGATTTTAATTTCATACAGGATCCCTCGGCACGGGGATGGAAGAACTTGCCCTGACCCGATCTACAGGTTGATCTCGAAAACGAATATGTAGAGCTTGCACCGATGGAACTGGTGTAGCGGAAGCCAAAACCGCTGCACACAAAAACGGCTCCGGGAGCATGGAGGATTCCTCTGGAATCAGCTATAACGACAGCTTCGGCTGGCGGGCGGCTGGATCGTATGAATCCGCCTAGCTGTTGAAACTGACGGCTAGCCAGGCGAGGTGGGAGCGCCCCTCATGGGGAATACAAAAGACTTTCAGAGCACTCGTTCCTTCGGGAAATGGGGGCTAATCCCTAGGATGCTCTGGTTGACGCTGTGATAGCCCACAGTGTCTCTGGTCCATTGGTCTAGCTCGGCCCATGACGCCTCCCTCTCACGGAGGAGATCACCGGTTCAAATCCGGTATGGACTACAGAAGCAGAGAGTGACTCCTAAGAGTTGCTCGAAGCTTTTAGCAAGGCCCCATCGTCTAGCGGCCAAGGACGGCGCCCTTTCACGGCGTTAGCACGGGTTCGAATCCCGTTGGGGTCACAGCTCGAAAGAGCGCATCCGGTCGATCGCATCTGACGACCGTACTAAAATAAAACCGATGTCATATTGCTCTCCGGAAGAGGCGCGTTAGCAGGGGATCCGGCCAGCTGCGGGGTAATGCCGCAGTCCGCACTCTTCCATCTGTCTTCAGGGGCAGGGTTCCTTGGGCAGATGGATCGTCGCGCACGACTGGCTGGGGGTTGATAGGTCCCCCACAGGACAGCCTTCCTGGACAAAATGGCTATGCCGACTTAATCCGTAGAGGTAGCGGGACTGGCTGTAAACTAGTTGTCATTAGGCTCGGGGGGTTCGACTCCCTCAGTCGGCACGGTAGCAGAAATGCTACTATTCTCAGAATGGCAGGAAAGCACGGGGATCTTCCGGAGATTCCGTGCTGGAGGCTCGATACCTCCTCTGAGAGCGCAAGCGGTGCGGAAGTGATGAGCCCACCGTGAGCGGTTAGATAATGCGAGAATTGGCAAACTTGCCGGGTCCCGTTGGGGCTCGTCTTCCAAGGTGCCTTCGGTTCGGACTCATCATTCGACCGTGTGCGGGGTTTGAATACCCCGAAAGGAAGTCTAGCTGTTCTGCAGTTCAGGTAGCGGTGCGTTGGATGGCACCAGTGCGTGGCCGAAAGGTCTCCCACTTAGCCCTAAGGCTTGAGTCGGTTCGAATCCGACTATCTGATCGGTGTTAGCACGCTTTTAGCCCTGGAATGGGGCCGGAACTGCCTCTGTCAGCCTTCACTGTGCATGGTAAGCAGCCGGACCGCTTTAGCGAGCAATCAGCCTCTGGTGTAGTACCTTCGTGGTGCAAGATTATGCAGATAGTGTCAGACGGCCTCTGCTAACCCTCTATTTGCCCTTAGCTCAGTTGGCAGAGCGCCTGCCTGTTAAGTAGGATGTCGCTGGTTCGAGCCCAGCAGGGCAAGCAAAGATACGCTCAAATGGGAAGAGCCTTAGCCCTCCCCCAAGCCTCTGTCTTGTGAAACCTCTGTGCTGTTGATCCTAGGGCTGTATCCGAAGATCATCATGCGGCACAGACGAACTGGTGACTCGATAGATCCAGGGTGTTCGAACTACCAAAGTGGTCGGCGGAGTCTCAGTCCCGCAGCGTAGATGCGTCTATGCAACTGAAAAGCTTGGGGATGCGCCGGAGTTGGAGAGCCGGGACGGACTGTAAATCCGTTGCTTTGCTGAGTGGGTTCAATTCCCTCTATCCTCACTGCTGACAACTGTCAGCTATTCCAGTGTAGACCGTAATGGCAGCGGGTCAGCCTGTTAAGCTGTTGGGTATCCAATCCCCCTGGTGGTTCGAGTCCACCTTCTGGAGCTGGTCCTGAAGAACCACGATCTTCTATTCCTCTGTAGCTCAATTGGCAGAGCAGCCGGCTGTTAACCGGCAGGTTCTTGGTTCGAGTCCAAGTGGGGGAGCTTTACACGAAGATTCCATTGGCGAGCCCTAGAAGGGCTCTGGATCGCTATCCGATTATGGATAGAGTCTGCTGGTTCGATTCCAGCTGTGTAATCAATGTTAGTAGGCTGACACAGTGCTTAGTGGAAGCCAAAAGCAGGAATCCAACTCCGAAGGGGTTTGGGAAAACGGGAGGCTCGGTTCGATTCCGGCAGCTGCAGGCACGCGGCTTGGTGTAATGGGACATATCCGTTTGGCCCTGGAGGTAGAGGATTCACTTAGGGGTATAGCTCAGCTGGTTAGAGCGCTTCGCTGATAACGAAGAGGTCCTGCGTTCAAGTCGCAGTATCCCTACTGTATCTTGTGGTGGAACGGGTAGACACGATTTCCGTCCGACAGGACATGCGGGTTCGAGTCCCGCCAAGGTACTATGGCTCTCTGGCGGAATGGCAGACGCGCTGGTCTCAGAAATCAGTGCCCACTAGGGCGTACGGGTTCGACTCCCGTGGGGGCTACGATCCAGTCACTTCGATGGCTGGATGCAAGAAATTTGGGCTTAAAGCATAAATGGTGATGCAGTGGACTCTTACTCCACGGAACTGGGTTCGATACCCTGTGGGCCCACATGAACAATCTACGAGAATATGACGGCAAAAGCGTACTGCTGAAGTTCAAGAGCAGGCGCACCACCTCTGGAGTACTCCGGAGCGACGGAGAGGGCGGCTTCAACCTGAAGCTGGGAATCCTTCTGATCCCCGTCGATCCTGACGCGCTCCAGAGCATCACACTGATCTCGGCCTAGGCTGAAGGATGGATCCGTAGCTCAGAGGCAGAGCAACCGGCTTTTAACCGGTGGGGCGAGATTTCAAAATTCTCCGGGTCTACAACTCGCTGCAGGATAGCGAGGATAAAGAAACCTGCGAACATGCTTCTGTAGCTCAGTTGGTAGAGCAGCCGGCTCTTAACCGGCGGGTCCTCGGTTCGAGTCCGAGTGGGAGCACGAATCTAGGGTGTGATACTCTGGATCCAATGACTGCGTAGCTCAATCGGGAGAGCGCCACCCTGTCACGGTGGAGGTAGCGGGATCGAAACCCGTCGCGGCCGCAGCTGGAGAGCTCAAACTCAAATATGCATCGTTAGCTCAGTTGGTAGAGCAACTGACTCTTAATCAGTGGGTCCTCGGTTCGAGCCCGAGACGGTGTACCATGGCCCTATAGCTCAGTTGGTTAGAGCGCTACCCTGTCACGGTAGAGGTCGCCGGTTCAAGTCCGGTTGGGGTCGCGGTAGCAGTTTGGCGACTGCTCCATGAGACTCGCACAGCATTCCAGTGCGAGCGCATCCGAACGATACTCGGAGGGACGATCAGGTGTCCCTAAGCCAGAGCAAGAGCGGCGGCACTTCCCGTGCAGCATTCGGCTCTGATTCCTGAAGCGGGTGAGCTACGCCAGGCGAGCCCCGCGATTGGCCCCATAGCGCAATGGTTAGAGCGTCGCCCTCTCACGGCGAAGGTTGCGGGTTCGAGTCCCGCTGGGGTCACAGGTCCTACGGATCACCGATGAAAGCTCCATGAACTTCCATCGGCCGTACGAGACCAACCACTCAGTAGCACGGTTCACCGACTGTGCTGCTGCCGGTAGCAAGCGCCCTGTCGAGGACCTAAAACACCCCTCGACCGCCTCTGCTCCACTGGATCATCCTCTGGGCCGGTCCGCATGCTCCTGTAGCTCAAAGGCAGAGCGCCTCGTTTACACCGAGGATGTTGGGATCTCGGAATTCTCCAGGAGCACCCCTCAGATTTCGACAGGCTCGAGGGAGCCGGCTAGCAGGGACGAAATCTTCCGACGGTGTGCGGAATTCCAGGACTCTACTCCTGCTCTCTGAGGCGGCTTCGGGCCGTCTTCTGAAAGTGTGAAAATTTGTCGTAACGGGAGAAACAGTACACACCATTGGCTCTGTAGCTCAGTTGGTAGAGCGTTCGACTGAAAATCGAAAGGTCACCGGATCGATGCCGGTCGGAGCCACGGAAATCCCAATGGTACGCCGTTGGGGTTCGGGTCAGTTCACCTTATTTCGAGAGATCAGTGGCTGACTTCTTGCCCTCGAAGCTCAGATGGAAGAGCGCTCGTCTGAAAAGCGAGAGGATGTCGGTTCGACCCCGACCGTCGGCACTGCAGCTGAAGCTGCTATTCCCAGGTAGTATGTTGGCAATGCTGACCGTTCTCTGACAGCGGTGCCCCTTAGAGGGTCGTAGGTTCGATTCCTACCCTGGGAGCAAGGCCGCTACATTCCCCGGTGCTATGCTGGCAATGGCGGCCTGCCTTTGAAACAGGCGTCTCGCAAGAGATCGTAGGTTCGATTCCTACCCGGGGAGCAAGTGACTCTGAGAAGTCACACATGTCGGATAGGGGACTGTTTCAGGCTGAACACCCTGCCCCGCCGGCGCCTGGAAGATAAACTAGTTGGCTAAGTGGGCTCCCTGCTAAGGAGTTGCCGGTAAAACGGCCGCGAGTTCGAACCTCGTGTCTTCCGCTCTGCTCCATCGTTAGAGACGCCTTATTGATAAGGTGTGTCAATAACGACGGAGGAGATCCCATGCTCAATGACCTACTACTCTCTGTGGCAGCAGTCCACGGAGACGAAGATCACGGCCACGAGCACACTGACAGCATTCTCCTCGATGCCTGGAACATCTTCACGGACCCAGGACACTTCGTAGCTGAGGTCGGCTTCACGCTGATCATCGACTTCGTAGTGCTCTTCCTCGGCTACCAGCTCCTCGTCAAGAGGGTGCTGCTCCCCCGGCTGAGGAAGCAGATCCACAGGGAACTGGACGCTGAGCTCGGCGTGGATCACGCTCAGGGCGAGGATCACGGAGAGGGAACTCCGGGGAAGTAGAATGAGGCTATAGCTCAGACGGTGAGCGCTCATCTTCGGATGGGATTTCGGGTTCGACTCCCGGAGCCTCAGCGGTTCGGCGATGGGAGTGGAAGCTCTCGCTCGGAGGAAACTCCGGTAAGGGCCCGCGGACCGACTTCCACAATCGGGATCTTAGCTCAGTTGGTAGAGCACCTGTCTGGCAGACAGGGGGTCACGGGTTCAAATCCCGTAGATTCCACGCAGTGCTCGAGGTGAAAGCTTCGGGCACATGCTGACTTATGGGCCTGAGAGAATGAGCCTAGGTTGACAACCTGCACCTGATCTGCGTAGCGGTGATGGGATCGAGGGAGAACGCGACTCCCGTGCGAATCGTCACTCTCCGGAGTGTCTCGGTACGATGGAGATGCAGGGATCGTCCACACTCGTGGGTAGCGTGATCTAGCCTCGCTTGACAGTTGGCAGAACTGCAAAACTGCCGCTCGGTCCTATAGCTCAGTTGGTTAGAGTGCCACCCTGTCACGGTGGAAGCCGCCGGTTCGAGTCCGGTTAGGGTCGCGGTGTTCCTAGCAACATCTGTGAACAAGGCATCGTAGTAACAGTCCACCAACCCTGGATGCCCGAGAGACCCACAGCCGAAGCAATTCGGTAGGATGCAGTTAGGGTGGCACACTGAGGGGCTTTAGCTCAATTGGTAGAGCGCCTGCTTTGCAAGCAGGAGGTCAGGGGTTCGATTCCCCTAAGCTCCACGCACTTTCTAGATGTGCCCGTTTAGTCGGCATGGGCGTTCGACTCGGTACGAGTATGCTGTACGGCTGTAAGCATATCCTTTGCTGGTCCGGGTTAGCGACCAGTTTGGGTTCATAGCTCCAATGGTAGAGCGGGTGCTTTGCAAGCACTAGGCTGTCGGTTCGAGTCCGACTGGATCCACGGAGAAGGCTTCCAACCTTCGCCTCCTGGTAAGGATAGACCCCATCTATGGCGCTTCTGATGTAAAACGGAGCGCTACCTTGTTGCTCTCGTCTGGGAAAAGATGAGAGGGTGTGGGAAACCTCAGGAATCCCAAGGCTACCGTTCTCGAGACGGTGGCCGTTCGGCCCATTGGTCTAGTTTGGCAGGATACCTCCCTCTCACGGAGAAGATCGCCGGTTCAAATCCGGCATGGGTCACTGTTCCACCCTTCCAGAGTCATCGCTGGGAGGAAGCCCTCGGGCTGGAGCAATACAATTTGCGATGACTAGGGGTTTAGCCGCAGGATCTCCCCACGCTGAAAGCAAGCTAAAAGCTCCCGCGCCGCCAGCGGCGCAGCGAAATGTCTTCCGGAATCCGGTGGGCTCGCTGCGGTGCTGTGCGCCTCCTTAGCTCAGTTGGATAGAGCGTACGGCTACGAACCGTGAGGTCGGGGGTTCGAATCCCTTAGGGGGCACTGGTCTTAGCGTGCGGCTTGCTACAGCCGTAGATGTTCGCCAAACATCTCGCAGGATTCCTAAGCAATATAGACGATACCGCCCACACCGAAAGGTGTCGAGGGGTTGAGTGACTTAGGGTCCAATTCCAGTCAGAATTAGCGACTCTGCAGTTATCCCGGCGACTGAAATGATCCGGGGGTCCTAGCTCGGAAAGCAAGAGCGGCCAGCAGTCTGGTAGAAAAAGTGTTCGCATCGAGCAAGCGTCAAGCTATACTCGGGGTGGCATACGGCTGTGCGGGTGATCCATTGGCGATGGAAAGTCCCGCTTTGCGACAGTAGCTCAGTTGGTAGAGCGCGACCTTGCCAAGGTCGAGGTCGCGGGTTCGAGACCCGTCTGTCGCTCGTAGCACGCTGAGACCTGTGTACCAGATGCAGCTCAGAGCGCTTGGGGAACTGGTACTTCCCTCGAAGCGTCTGTGGCCTCTTTAGGTTCCCGGTAAGGGTTAGCGCCCTCCGGGAATGGAGTGATGTATCCTTTTGGAACTGCTCGGACGGGATTCACAGGTGAAGCACTTGATGCGCTCTGCGCATCTCAAGGCCGACAGCTGCCTCAAAGCTGTCTATGAAAGTGCAAGCCCAATCAGGCTCACAGAAGCGGCTCCGATACCGGTTGGAGCGCCGTGGAAATGAGTTGGGGAGGGTAGCCGGCAGTAACCCGGTGTCGTAAGATTGTAGGTTCGACTCCTGCCGCTTTCACACTGTCAGCATCCGTGCTGACAGCTTCGCAGTAGTAGCTCAATTGGTAGAGCGCGACCTTGCCAAGGTCGAGGTTGCGGGTTCGAGACCCGTCTATTGCTCCAGGCCCGCCGAGAGGTCAACCCAGCAAATGGGGCTCGGGGTAGCCCCCTGATTCCCGGCGGAGCGCGCTTCGCTACTCGAGGATCACCGGGCCTGTCCACCTGCGTCTGTGATGTAGCGGTAACATGGCGGTCTCCAAAACCGCTCTCCTCGGTTCGAATCCGGGCAGGCGTGCAGATGGCTTCGGCCATCGCCAAGGTGGCGTTCTAAGGCGCTAACTTCAGCAGTGCATCGGATGATGCCAGCTGTTGGAGAAAGCGCCCGAGAGGGCTGCTACCTGGCTGTAGGGGAGCTTGGCCACCCTGCCTCCCTCGGACGGAGGAGATCGCAGGTTCAAATCCTGCCAGCCAGACGCACCATCGAAGGAATGGAGCTCAGATGAACGCAAGATTCGAACCACAGAGACTCCTGCTGAAGGACCGCGCCGCCTGGCGGCAGTGGCTCGACGGCAATGAGAATAGCTCCGACGGCGTAAGGCTTGTCCTTGCGAAGAAGGGCACCTCCGATCCAACCTCTCTGAGCTACTCAGAGGCACTGGAGGAGGCAATCTGCAGCGGCTGGATAGACGGTCGCCGTAACGCTCTCGACGCGCTCACCTTCCTACAGCACTTTCTTCCTCGACGGACCGGCTCTAACTGGTCTCAGCGCAATGTCAACATTGTCTCAAAGCTTCAGGCAGAGGGACGGATGAGGCAGCGTGGCGAGGATGAGGTAGCTGCTGCGAAGTTCGATGGTCGCTGGGATCGAGCATATCCCGGGCAGGCAACTGCCGAGGCTCCAGAGGAACTCATTGCTGCACTGAGGCAATCCCCTAGAGCACTTGCTAGCTTCGAAGCACTGAGCAAGGGTGAACGCTACCCGCTCATCCTTGAGGCTCTCACATCTCCCGACAATCTTCGCCCTGCGAGGATCGCTAGGATGGTGCTGAGGCTCGAAGCGCGCTAGAGCACGCGACACGCCGTGGAAACTGCGAGTTGCGCTGAACCCCTGGACCGTGTAATGTTTTCCTTGTTGCACCGCAGAGCGAATGCTCAGATGCAGTGGACAACACCGACTCTTGAGAACTCCACAGGGAACACAAAAATAGACTTCCGGCTGACTAGGTTCAGCCGGTCGGCATGAGGTAGCTGCTCTACGGAGTAAGGCCGGCAGCCTAGGGATGAAGGCCCGAAGCAGCCCTAAGGATTGCCGTTGACTACCTTCGAGATCTGTAGGTCGGATCGCCTCTCGATGATGCGTCCGTGGCTAAGAATACGCTACCCCGAAACTATGAGACGGACGGGATCAAAGCGTAGCGAATGGCGACCTAGTGCGGGCGAACCTACGGATCTAAGGTCGAAGATGGCGGTGAGGGTCTCTGATCCTTAGCCGCTCTCTTCGGCCAATACCGGAATGTGGCGCAGCTTGGTAGCGCACTCGGCTGGGGGCCGAGGGGCCGCAGGTTCAAATCCTGTCATTCCGACTGGCGGTGGGGTTCGAAACCTACTGTTCAAACAGCCTCGGCGCCGGGGCTGAATAGCTCTCAGCAAGAGAAGTAAACCAAGGTCAGTGTGTCCTTCCCAGGACACCGCGCAGGTTCAAATCCTGCCATCCCCCCAATCATGGGGATGTAGCTCAGTTCGGCAGAGCGCGTGGCGACCTTCTCCTGTTAGAGGCTTCTGGGGATATCTGTCTAATGGCTTAAGACTGCGGCTTCCAAACCCGCCAATCGGAGTTCGATTCTTCGTGTCCTCGCAACTGGTTCTCAGCATGCACATCGTGCTGAGGATGGACTGCCCTCAAAGGCGGTCGCTCTGCCAACGGGCAGAGGGTCTCCGTAAAAGGTGAAGCTCACCATATGAAGGTTCAAGTCCTTCGGGAAGGCTCAAGGGTTGCCAATCGGCTGCTGTTGTAGCTCTCCTTGCCTGTGAGTATACGAGGATCGATACCTCGATGGAGAACTGGGTATAGAAGATGGGACGATGGATCGCGTGACAAGTGATCCGGGAGAGAAGGTATCCCATCGGGCGGTGACTGCCCCGATGAAGTCACTACCTGTGGAGTGTAAGGGAACCGTACCGAGCGGTAAACTCCTCGATTGATCTGGTACTTTCAGCCGGGTCGATGGATCGCCGTCAAGCGGTCCGGCGCTTGGAATAGCGCAGTGGCGGAAGAGCGATGCCGGCTTCTTTGAAGATCGCTTCGATGCCACGATCTGGGTTCATAGCTCACCTGGGAGAGCGCTGCTTTTGCAAGGCAGAGGTAGTCGGTTCGAGTCCGACTGGATCCACGACGGGATGGTTTGTCAGTTTTGTTTGGCGTGAAACGGAAACTGAACGGTGCTGCTCGAAGATCTTGCAAGGCTTCGGAGGCAGTGGGAACACCCCAGTTCCGAAGCCGGCCAACGCCGCCCCTGGTACCACGCCGGGGCCGGTAGCCGGAGACAGTGGTCCTAAGTTGGTGGATGCGCTGTCCGCGGGGATGTAGCTTAATGGTAAAGCCTCAGTTTTCCAAACTGATGACGCGGGTTCGATTCCCGTCATCCCCTCTGTGGCATCGCCGAATCTACGGCGAAGGCTCCGGGACGCCTCTGGCTGAATGCTAGTGAAAAGTCCAGGCTCTGCTGGTGTTGAGTGGCTGCATAGGCTAAACCAGAAACGGCACTAGCGGGGCCGGGCGTGGATCGGAATTCGGCATCCACATTTTGCGTAAGTAGCTCAGTTGGTAGAGCGCGACCTTGCCAAGGTCGAGGTCGCGGGTTCGAGCCCCGTCTTTCGCTCAAACAGGGAGGCATCCCTGCTAGATAGCATCATGCGGTCAGCATGCACTCGAAAGCACGGCGGTTGGCTGTCCGCCCGAACATCGCGCATGTGCTATTGTCTGCGAGAGTAACTCAATTGGTAGAGTGCGACCCTTCCAAGGTTGATGTTGCGGGTTCGAGTCCCGTCTCTCGCTCTGCGGCAGAATCGAATCAGGCCACTAGGATGGGAAATATCCGGAGCAATCCAGAGATCACTCCTGCCAGGTGTTGACCGGTATAGCCGCGCTTTACCCTCCAAGGTCATGGAGGCTTTTTATCACAGCATCGGGTTTGAGAGCTGTACGCACAGAACCTGAGATCCTTGCCAGCCGATGCGGCTCGTGACTCTAGGATTTTCAAGGCTGTGTAGGGCTGGACTTCGTCGGAGGCGGGTGGAATGCCGCAAGGTACCGTCGAGGGCGAAGGACAGACATCGGGATGTGGCGCAGCTTGGTAGCGCGTTCGTTTTGGGGGCGAAAAGTCGCAGGTTCAAATCCTGTCATCCCGACGGGGTGAATGTCGATCGGTGAAGGAAGCGTGACTCCTTCCCTGACGGTCGGTGGTCATCAGTACAGCGGATTAGTCATCCACTGTGAGAAATCCAGGCGGGCAACCGTGCTGGTACCCAGGTGTCGATAGCCTGGGCGCTCCACCAGGGAAGCTAGGTCAGATGTTGGCTTGCTGCACCTGTCTTGAAAACAGGACCGGAGAAATCCGGCGGGAGTTCGATCCTCCCAGCTTCCGCAGCGGAAGGCCCCGTTCAACTCGGGAAGCCTTTGCTAGAGTAGACGACTGGATGAGTCCGCGTTGCGAAAAGTCCGACTGTTGAGAGAAAAGCAGAGGATTAAGCTCTCGGTAGAGCACCGCATTTTTCAACCATAGCAGAATAGACCGGAGGCGGTTCCGGCGCGGGCTCATAACCCGACTACGGGGGTTCGATTCCCTCTTCTGCAACGAACTCGCTGCCTAACCGCAGAGAGTCCATCGAGGTCTTGGAGGTTGGACCCGCGTAGCAAACCGACCTTCCACCTAGCACTCTCAGTGAGACCGAAGAGAAAAGATCCGATCGGGTCCTTCACTGAGAGGAATAGCCAGGAAATGTATCACTTCGTCCAGAAGACTAAGAGCTGTGAATACTGTGAGCGAGAGCTTCCAGTCTTCAACGAGTTCATCATGCTAGAGACCTTCGCCGGTTACCTCGGTCAGCTGCCTCCTTTGCTCTATGTGAAGTACGGTCCAGATCCCTTCGGCGAAGAGATCCACGGCGATTCGACACCTCACTGGCTCTGCCAGGAATGTGTCTACGCTTCAGCCATGGATATTTGAGCAACAGCTGAGGTTCTGGAGATCGGACCCGCATAGCAAATCGATCTTCCACTATGGCTACAAAGGTTCCCTCAGATGCGATCCGAAGGGATCGTCCTGAAAGGAATAGCCATGGAAAAGAGACAGTGCGAGATCTGTGAGCGTATGCTTCCAGTTTTCAATCCGCTCATAATGGAAGCGCCAGTGCTAAGCTACGCTCCCAACGATGTCCCCGAGGATAGGCTCTACGCCTTCCTCGTATCGGACCCCTATGCTGAAGAGCTCTGGGGAGATACCTCGCTTCGCTGGCTCTGCCAGAACTGCGAGGAAACGCTCCGAATGGAGATCTGAGGCGCACTCCGGTGTGCCTCCAAGAACTTGCGCTGAGGCCACACCAGGGGAAAGAAAGCTCCGACGCTCCCCGTGGCCAATCGGAAAGGGAATCGTCCACGCCCAGGCAAGGAAAGAAGACGAATGTGGCGACCGCCGAAGGCCTCGGATCACGGTTGCCATGTGCCCTCTTAGCTCAACGGTAGAGCATCTGTCTTGTAAACAGAAGGTTGTGATCTCGGAATTCACAGGGGGCTCGAATCGCTACAGGGCTTGAAGGCGTTGGCGGTTCTGAAACTCGTAGGATTTTGTCAGTTCGGCCAAGCGAGTTCAAACTAGGAACTGACTGGGAACGGAGTGTCTTCAAGGCTCCCTCCCACCTGCCTCTCTAGCTCAATGGTAGAGCACCGTCTTGGTAAGACGGAGGTTTCCGGATCATTACCGGAGAGCGGCTCCGGTCTTTGGTGCTAACGACTGGAAGCCCCCAGCGCGTGCAAAACGCTGGACGGCATAGCACCCGACCCGGATTCCGACTGAGCGGTTTTGCACACTGCTCTCCTCGGAAGTCCGGACCACCATGCCTCTTTGGTGAAAATGGCAGACACGCAGGATTTAGGTTCCTGTTCCTTCGGGAGTGCGGGTTCGACCCCCGTGAGAGGTACGACACTGTGGACATTGCTTACAGGCGATGCTTAATCGAGAGTCATCATTCGCTTTCCACAGTGCGGCGCGATAGACTCACTGCGTTCCTAGCTGACTGTAATCGGCTGCAGTACTTTTAAGACCTCCATACTCCGGGCTCCTACGAGGGCCAGGGAGTCAACTGGAGGCGGACGGACTCCGCTGGAACGGTCCGTCGTCGTGGCTGCATAGGAGAACTGGTATATCCACTGGCTTGAGGGGTCAGGCACTTAGGTGCGTCTGGGTTCGAATCCCAGTGCGGCTACAACGGGGCATGGCCCCATAGGCACGGGCAACCGTGTGAAAGGCAATCCTGACCGGTTGCCGGCAGGATTTCGGTTCTGCTAAATCCATGCAATGGCTGTCCATCGGTCCTTCATAGCCAAAGTGGAGGATACCGGGATGAGCATAGGCGATACGGAGTAGGGCAACTGCTGACCTCCGTCTCCGATCCACGCAGATCGGGGCCGTCGCTTCTTGCGAGTTTCGGGAGGACAGTCGAGGTTCTAAGTTCGAGGTCGTCAGCCGAGGGCGGGAACCACGATGGGAACTGACGGAGCGGCGGCTTCGTGGGTGAACGGAGATTGCGAGTAGGGTGACACCGGAAGCAATGTGGTGTGGGGCATTCTGTGGATCGAAAGATCGACGGAACTCCAGGGAAAGCACATCATGGTCAACAAGATTAGTTCAGTGGTAGAACAATCCTCTTCTAAAGGATGAGTCGCGGGTTCAAACCCCGCATCTTATAAAAGCGAAAGCCTTTCCCCGTCAGGCTGCGAAAGCGCCCTAATGCTCGGCACCGCAAGGTGAACTGAGCGTCCCGAAGCTCGCAAGGTGGAGGGATTCCGTATGGCAGTACCGCAATCCAGAGGTTTAGCGGCCCATGGATCAAAGGAACCCAGCGGAGTAGCACCTGATGTTAGGCGTGATGGACCCAATCCATCGGGCGTGGGTAGTACAGTGGGAACACTGTGGAGAAGGGAGTAACCGCTTCCCAGCGGATAAGCTCCTCAAAGCTACTCGAAAGAGGACCAGCTCTAGGGTCCTCACCACTCCTGGCAGGTATCCAAGTCCGGTACAAAGGAACCACCCTGATAAGGTGGCGGGTTACACCTTCGTGGGTTCAAATCCCACTCTGCCAACTGCTCTGCGGAGCAAGGGAGAGGGTCAGACTCTCAGCGACAGCCCGGGTGTCACTCTGTGGTAAGGTCCGGCGCTGTAGAAAACGGAAACTGACCGACTTGGCGCCGTAAGCGTCTGAATGCTTCTATAGCTCAAAGGCAGAGCGCCTCGTTCACACCGAGGAAGTTGGGATCTCGGAATTCTCTGGAAGCACTGTGGCCGTGGCAGAGACGGTAAATGCGACAGTTTGTGGAACTGTTTTGTGCGGGTTCGAGTCCCGTCGGTCACCCGCAGCGTTAGCCTCCGATGCGAAGGAAGCTAGCGCGCTCATCAGTCGGCGCATCCCGGCGAGTTGAGCAAGGTTTGAGGCTGGTCAGTGTCGGCAGATGCTGATCGGAGGTTGATGCATTCTCCCTCAGCGGGATACCGCCGGGAGAACTGACCGACCCTCATCCATCTGTGGAGTAGAGCAGTTCGGTAGCTCGCCAGGCTCATATCCTGGAGGTCGTGGGTTCGAATCCCATCTCCGCAACAGTGTCCTTTGGAGCCTTCGAGATGGCTCTAGGCTGCCCCATCCTAGGCGGGGAAGCGCAGTTGGCCTGCGAGGACGCCATACTAGATCCCTCCGGCGCGGTAACTCGCCCCGGTACGGATCAGAATCCCGGTCCCTCTGAGCTTCGGCCCATGGATCGCTAAAATCAGCGTGGGTCCTCCGGCCTCGCTGAGGGCTTCTCAGCAAAATGTAGCGGATCGTACGCCGTGAGACTATGCACCGGAGGAAATGGCTCCCTGATGGAATTGGCAGACATGCAGGTTTCAAACTCCTGTGTCCCTCGGGCGTGTGGGTTCAAGTCCCACGGGAGCTACGGTCGTTAGAGGGTAGGCTTAAGAGCAGCCATCCTTTAATGAGTGATTGACCCAGTGCTGTGGACAAATAGTCATAAGGATGAAGCAGCTGAAAATGCGCGCCGTAGGCTAAGGAGAATCGGCGGCACGGGCAGTCGGGCCGGGGCTTGGCTAAGCCACCGGGAGAAGTTCACATAGCCGAAGCAGAGCTATCCCTGATGCTCTGTGGAAGTGATGCAAGAGAGCATAGTGAAATGGTAACTGACTAAAGTCTTTGGCGTAACAGCACACTATCGACCACCCCAACGCCCTAGGAGGCGATCTGGGACACTCGAAGGACACTTCGGCATCGTCGCTCTTGGCTCGGCTTCTACGGGCTTAGAGCGACGATCCGGGCCCTGTGTCCCAATGGAAGAGGAGCTGTCCTTAAAGCTCAGTAGTTCTCGGTTCGAGTCCGAGCAGGGCCACAGACAGTGGAGAGAGATCCACAGCATGCGCTGGTGATGGAATTGGTAGACTTCCCGTCCTGAGACGGCGGGGCCCGATACGGGCGTGCGGGTTCGAGTCCCGCTCAGCGCACAAACAGGAAGCCCAGAGGGAAACCTCTCAGCTCCCTGGATCCACAGGCACGGCTACGGCTCCTGTGGGTCAATCTACACACATGTGGCGGAATGGCAGACGCGCTAGCTTGAGGTGCTAGTGCCCCGAACGGGGCGTGTGGGTTCGACTCCCATCATGTGTACTTCGGGACTCCAGTTTGACTTCGGAGTCCTAGCGGCGTAGGGTCGCACTGTAGCACCTTGGGGGTATGGCCAAGCTGGTGAAGGCACCGAGCTCATAACTCGACGATTCCTGGGTTCAAGTCCCAGTGCCCCTACTTCCCAGAGAATTACTGAGAGCGAACTGCAACTAAGCTCTCAGAGGCGTCGAGGCTTGCAGGCCTACGGATGCTGTTGGAAGTCCATCCAATCCCCATGCCGAAGCAGGTGCTAGGCTCGCTGAGATCCTCGGATCGAAGCCTGCCACGGGCTCACCTGTGCCCAGGCAACGGACGCATCTCTCAAGTAGCTCAGTTGGAAGAGTGCCCTGGAGTGACCGGGGAAGTCGCTGGTTCGAGTCCAGCCTTGAGAGCGCAACACCCTGGAGGGTAGGCGAGTGGTTAGCAAGCTGTTTCGAAAGCAGTCGCCGGTGTAAGTCGGTTGCGGGTTCGACCCCCGTGCCCTCCGCTCGATTCAGCAGTGGATCGAATGAGGGGCAGTACCTCATTGACAAAACAGAGCACCGGAAGGAAGCCTTGGAAGTCCGGGTAAAAGGCGTATCTCCTGTGTAGCTTAAATGGAAAAGCACCCCGGATGGCTGGGGAAGATGTCGGTTCGACTCCGACCATCGGAGCTTCGGTTTGGTGTAAACAGCCATCGGTACCTTCAAGATCTGCAGATCGAAGTGGATGTCGAGTGGCTGGGAGGACAGTAAGCGGTCGGAAATTGTACTGCCGACCGACCTGTCCGGTAAGCGCTCCTGTAGAGACAGGAAGTCAGGTTGGAAACCTGGGCCGAAATCCTCTTCTCTCGACACGCCGTGCTGATTGCAGTTTGACAGCCGGCTGAAGAGTGGGTATAGTGGTTCCTGTTGCACCGCACGGCGAGCAAATCGCAGGGCGATGGACGACACAGACTCTTGAGAACTCCACAGGGAACACAAAAACTTAGATGCTGGAAGCGATCCTCGGATCTCCTTCAGCATCGTCTCCTGGCATTGATCCTAAGATGCATTCGAGCTTAACCCTCGCAGGAGACACGAGGATCGACCTGTTGAATCAGCAGGTTCTCAGCAACTGACAGTGAGGCCATCCCAGCGGTGGCCGAGAGGTGTGATAGCCGAATAGCAGTCAGCCAAGTGAAGGGTGTCTTGTAAGCATCCGATCCCCCTGCCCTCTTAGTTCAGTGGTAGAACGGCTGTTTCGTAATCAGTCAACGCGGGTTCGATTCCTGTAGAGGGCTCTTGTAGCAGATATGCCTGTCGTGAGGATAGGGAAGCTAGTGGAGCAAGATTCGCGCGGATCAAGCTCCCGATGATTCCTGAAAGTAGATCGAAATGGCTGAATGCTTCGACTGGCAGTTGTGTGATAAGCCTCGGCCGTCGAAGAGCTATGCGTGAGACCGCTATGCTACAAACCCGTCCCGGTAGCTCAGTGGATAGAGTCCCGCACTCCTAATGCGGTTGTCGTTGGTTCGAATCCAATCCGGGACACAGAGCGGGAAGTCAGGTTGAGCTAGTCTCATAATCTCCCGGTTGCTCCTTAAATATGCAAGACGGAACCCAAGCGTCTTGCTGGAGGTAAGAACGACTACGCAGCCTGCTTGGGATAGGTAGAATCGCGTAGCACCCTGACTTAGACTTCCGCTGGACCTTCGGAGACAGCGGATCCAATGGCTCGAGGAACGGCTTTGCTGGCGCATCGCTGTGGATCCGAGGGTATACTGACGGAGGCCTTAACTCCGGGCAAAAGGGATCGCCAGGTCCCTGTCCCTATAGCTCAGTTGGTCAGAGCAGCCCCTCCAAGGGGAAGGTCGCGGGTTCAAGTCCCGCTAGGGAACACGGCTAGGCTCGCTGATATCTCGAGTCTAAGCAACCGCACACGGTGGATCGACTACTCCTAGCGAAACGATCCGACTCTGGGAAGAGAATCCGTGGGCAAGCGAGAGCGCCCTGCAGGCCGATAAGGTACCGTCTCAGCAGACTCGATAGTTAACTTGCAGAGATAGCTGCCCCGATAGCTCAGTGGTAGAGCACCTCCATGGTAAGGAGGGGGTCGTCAGTTCAATCCTGACTCGGGGCTCTGGATGCCTTCGTGCATCCAAGCTGAAAGCAGCACTTCGGAGTGACTCTCCGGAGGAAGTGGTAGCCAGCGTCGATTCGCTGGATAGCCTCGTCCGCTAGAAAGATGATGTCTTCTACCGCGTTTTCAGTCATGGTGGGCGTGATGTAATTGGTAGCCATGCTGGATTGTGATTCCAGTGCCTTCACGGGCGTGCGGGTTCAAGTCCCGTCGTTCACCCGAAAGTCTTCGTAGCTCAGAGGATAGAGCAACCGACTCCTAATCGGTAGGTCGCCAGTTCGAATCTGGCCGAGGACACCACCCGCGGTTCGCCGAGTTCGCTGGATCGAATCGGCAGTGCGAACAGCTGTCGATGGTCCATCGGCGAACTGCGGGAGCAATGCCTTCATAGCTCAGCGGAAGAGCAGCGGTCTTCGGAACCGCGTGTCGGGGGTTCGAATCCCTCTGGGGGCACTGATGTGGATTAGCCGGCAACGGCTGAGCATACCTCAGGCCGTTCTCCTCCCTGGTAGTTGAGCCACGGAAAAGACAGCGGCCGGTGAGCTTCTCACCGCGAACCTATGGGTATCCCACGGAGCTTCGGCGACGGGGGTGGGGTCAAGGCAGTCACAACAATCCACATCTTTTGGAAGCGTGTCCGAGTGGCCTATGGTGCAACCTTGGAAAGGTTGTGTGGGGAAACCCACCGGGAGTTCGAATCTCTCCGCTTCCGCGTGTTCTGAGTAGCCCCTCAGAGCGCTCCACGCTGCACGGATTGATGCAGCCAGGTTGGTCCCACTGCATGTTGGACCCCGTAGACAGTCCTACGGACACTCCCCTATGGAGTGTGAAGCTCCCGGCAGGGTGATGGCTGTGTCGGTGAGCCCGAGGCTGGGTAAGCCCGACAACTCGGAAGATAGGCGGATGTTGGTTTGTCGCGCTATCCTGGAAAGATAGTCTACTCTCGTAGTAGTGCGGGTTCAATTCCCGTGTCTTCCGCGGGTCTTGGTGCAGCGACCCTAATGCTGTGCTACTGGAAGCGTGGTAGAGAGGCTTATTACACCACCCTGCTAAGGTGGAGTTCCCGAAAGGGGACCGCAGGTTCAAATCCTGTCGCTTCCGCTGAAGATACCCCCGATCTAGCTCATCGGGGTTTGCCCCGGGGTTCGACTCCCCGGACAGTGTAGCTAGCTGGATGGGATTGGTGAGATCTTCTCAACAGTCTGTGGAATGACTGAGCGGCCAAAGGTGGGTTCCTGAAGGGGCCGAGGCGGGGAGCTTGAGCGATCAAGTTCCTTAGCCTCCACAGGTTCGAATCCTGTTTCCACAGCATGTCTTCGTAGTCTCAGCGGATAGAGCGCTTCCCTCCGAAGGAAGAGGCCGTGGGTTCGAATCCCACCGAGGACACTGAGCGGTAGTTCAAGCGGAATGATGAGATCGATGGGTGCAACCTGAGGTCGATTCTGAATGCCACCGGAACCGTTGGAGCTGATGGAATTGCACTGAAGTCAGCCTTCGACCTCCGGGAGTAAGAACAGCGGACTCATAATCCGAAGATGCGGTGTGAATCCGCCCAATCAGCCACTTCTGCGAGCTGAAGAGCTCGCAGCCAAGAGTTCCGGAGAGTGTAAGCTGCTCCAGCCGCAGCCTCCAGGTCCGGACAAAAGGGAGATGGTTTTCTCCAGGGATGAAGAGGAGTTCGACACTCCGACGGGGTAGGTTCGATTCCTGCTCTGGAGCGAGTGGACACGCAGCTTCCCACCTAGCGCCTTGCTCAAATCTGAAGGGCATGCTTCGGCAGCTGGTTCAACTCCAGCAGGCGCTACGAACCTCAGCTACTGCTTCGGCAGGGAGCTCAGGGCATGGCCGTGGAAAGGTGGGCCATTCGGACCACGGCAGTATAGCGCAGCGGAGGCAGTTATTCTCCGCAATGGCAAGGGGCCGCTGGCGAAAACCAGGCTCCGTTCGGCAAGTTTAGCTCAAGCGGTAGAGCGCCCTCAATGAATTGGGGGAGGTCCTGGTTCGAGTCCAGGAGTTGCCACGCGAAGGCCCCAGATTGGGTCTTTCAGAGTGGTACTCTGTGAAGAGGAGGGGTCCAACACCCCGAGCTGACGGTTCAAATCCATCTCAGTGAGCGTGGGGTACGCGATCTTCAAATGACTTTTTAGCTCAAATGGTAGAGCACCCAAACTGTATCGGGAAGATCCTGGTTCGACTCCAGGAGAAGTCACGGAGCTTCGGCTCTAGCAGGTCCCAGCGAAGCTACGGCGGCGGTGGAGGAAGGCCTGGAAAATGGATTAGCTCAATGGAGCAGTAGTGCTCCTCTCGGTAGAGCTCCGGCATTGCGCCGGAAGACGCGGGTTCGAGGCCGGCATCCGTTTCGCAGCATCGCTCGAAGTCGAAGGCGCCACGAGACTTCGGAAGAACGAGGACACGACCTGCTCGACAGGCCGTAGCGATGCCGTAGATTTGACGCTCCTCCGGGAGTGTGATAGAGTGAATCCGTCGCCGATATGGACGACTGATCCACTCAATGCCTTTGTAGCTCAGCGGAAGAGCAGTTGGTTTCTACCCAATTTGCCGGGGGTTCGAATCCCTCCAGGGGCACCTGTTAGATGTGCGGTGGAAGACCGCCTCGGAGCGCTGTGACCCTGCCTCCATCTGACAGAACTTCAATCAAATAGCGCGCGGTAGAGCAGTTCGGTAGCTCGCCAGGCTCATAACCTGGAGGTCGGGGGTTCAAATCCTTCCCGCGCAACAACACTTCGGCGACGGTCGAAGTGGAGGATGGCTGAACAACGCACGGTCGCAGACCTGCGGCGTAAGGCACACCCGGGCTTAGCGGCTCCCACTTAGCGGTGGGAACGGGTGGTAGGCTCAAAAGGGGTTCTAACTGAACGCAATCTGCTTGGCCTTGGTGGTAAAAACCATTCCATCTCCTCAACTCCCCCGGGATTCTCTTCGCTTCGGCTAGCTTCGGCTATGAGAACCCCGGGGACCATTTCCCCATGGTGTAATTGGCAACACGACTGATTCTGGTTCAGTTGTTCTTGGTTCGAGTCCAGGTGGGGAAGCGTTGGACGGCATGCCTCCGTCCAGCGATTGATTCTCGGTCGTCTAAGGGCAGGACGGCAGGTTCTGGCCCTGTTAATGTTGGTTCGAATCCAGCCCGGGAAGCGTGGAGCTGTTCTAGCAGCTCTGGGAAGTGAGGCTCTGGCCACAACCAGCCTCACACTGCACTCTAGGAGGGTCTAGAATCCCTCAGCAGCCAAACACCGGCGAGGAGATGTCTCTAGGGTTCTCCTTCTTGCTCCAGATTTCATAGCTCAGTTGAAGAGCGCCTCGAAAAGGATCGAGGAGGTCTCAGGTTCAGTGCCTGATGGAATCACGCGAGTGCTGCGAAAGCGGCGCTCACAACAGCAGCTACGGCCTTAGGGTGGTGGTTGCTACATGGTGGTGTGACCGAGAGGCTAGGTAGCGGTCTGCAAAACCGTCCACACGGGTTCGAATCCCGTCATCACCTCAAGCGCTTCGAGCTTCTGCTCGGAGGGCTACACCTGGCGGTGTGACCGAACGGAATTAGGTAGCTGCCTGCAAAGCAGTAGCGGAGCTCGCTCCCATGCGGGTTCAAATCCCGTCACCGCTTCGATCTAACCTGTCCACAGATTCCAGCACTGAAGGGCTCTAAGATGACCGAGAGAAACCGCGTCGCAAAGCTCTGGTATCCTGTCTGGATCAGTGAGCAGGAAGATCCCCAGGAGATCAACCGCAGCATCACTGAGCGAATCCGCTCAGTTGTGGGCGACTCCTACGAATCCATGGAGCAGTCCTCCGGTCCCGAGTTCTTCTTCAGGGAAGAGGGTACCGAGACCTACCTCCACCGCTTCAAGGTGGCCTCGCTCATGGAGCTCCAGGACATCAGGGTCCTCCTCATGGAGACCGAGGAGCGCTTCAGCACTGCTCAGCTAGGTTGAGCGGATCGCTGTCAAAGATTTCCGAGTTGCACTGGCTCAGTCAGTGTGATAAGGTTACACCAACACATGGAAACAGTGGGCTACTACGGCGCCGAATCTCTCAGGATTTTCGGGTCGAGGAAAGTCCGGGCTGCACCACCTATCCCTTCGGGAGGAGCTTCGGCTCCGTTCGCACCGCGAAGCACAGCCTAAGAAGTAGTGCGGGGAGAGCAGCAACTGCAAGTATGTGACTCGAGCGGAGTGGTTCGATGGGTCACGGGTAGCAGGCTTAGACAGATTGTAGTCACCTGCGGAGGGCTGGAGAGTCCTTCGGAGGAAACAGAACCCGGCTTACAGCTGTTTCCACAACTCAGTACGGCTCTATAGCTCAATGGCAGAGCGCTTCGCTCATAACGGAGTGATCCAGGTTCAATTCCAGGTAGAGCTACGGCGGAGGTTTACCGTATCAGCAATGCCCCAGGCCGGAGACGGAGCAAGGCTCTGATATGGTGACCTGTCGCTTAGAATTGCGGGAACAAGGTCTCCCGTTGGTTGGGAACAAGGTCTCCCGCTCTTTGCAATAGGCTAGGACACTGAGAACTCCGTGCGTCTCCGGGCCTAGTAGCGGCGGTAGGTAGGCTTGCGATGCTCTCACGGGCGTTGCATTTCTACTCCGTCTTCAAGCACTAATAGCTCAGCTGGTAGAGCACCTCCTCGACATGGAGGTGGCCGGGGGTTCAAGTCCCTCTTAGTGCACTCGTTTCACCGTCTTTTGTGTTCCCTGTGGATAGCCCCGGGCCCGTCTTCGTGACAGGTTCCGGGGCTATTTCTGTTGGCAGAGCATCCTGCTCGATTAGATAGGCCTTCCATGGCGCGCTACCACTACAACCCCTCCACCGGAGAGCCGGGCTACTGTCGAGCCAAGCCCGGCAACTGTCCCTTCCTGGCGCAGGGCTCAGTGCACTTCGACACCAAGGAGGGTGCTCGCAGTGGCTACGAGGAGTTCGAGGAGAACGGCTTCCAGTCGCTCACCGCTCAGCTCATGGTGAATCAAGCCCGGGTGCAGCGAGAGATCATCAGTCGCTTCTCCGGCCCCGATAGCGAGGGCTGGAATGATCCCAAGTTTCGCGAGCTCATCGATGAGCGGGACTCAATCTCCCGGGCAATCCTAAAGGGTGACTACAGAGAGTTCCTCCATGCGCCGAGGCCGAGATCAGCCGTTCCTCAGAGGCTGATCCACGAGCCCGTGGGTAGTGACCGGGGAGACACCATCGTGGGCATCGGCAACCGCCAGGAAAGCCTGGGCGAGATCGCTCCCCAAACAGCTAAGGCCATGATCGAGCTCTCCGAGGAGTGGCTCAGCAGCCTGTCCTCGGAGGAAGCCCATGCTGTGCTCACCTACTCAAGCACTCCCGATTCGGCCAACGGCAATGGAGCCATCCTTAGCCAGGCGGTGCTGAAGGCTCCACCTCTGGAGCCCACCCGGGTCTATTCGGGGCTCAGTGTCCATGTGGGCAGAGATGTGCTGAGTCAGTACGAGTCGGGAAGGATCGAGCTCGGCTATCCCATCTCGACCACGCTGAATCCTGCTCAGGTCAACGGTTTCATGGGGATGTACGATGAGAACTCTGTGAAGCAAAAGGCTGTGGTGCTCGAGATTGATACCACTGTGGGCGCGGCCATGGAGGCGGCAACTCAGTCTCCCCACGAGTTCGAGGTTCTGCTTCCAGCTGGTAGCTACGAGGTTGTCTCTGTCCGGGAGAATGTGGAGTTTCTCTGGGACGAGGGTGGCTATGGCCGGGATGCCGAGCTACTGATCCGGGTTCGCAGGCTCGAGGACTGAGCAGCTCCTACTCCAACATGGCTGCGCTCATCCTGTCTGAATTAGAGAGTCTCCGGTGTATCACATCAGCAAGAAGGGCCAGCTCGCTATCTGTCGAGCCGAGCCTGGAGAGTGCCCACTCGAGGACAGTCCCCACGGAACCCAGGAGGAGATCGAGGCTCAGCTCGAGGAGAGCTACGGGCTGACTCCGACTGTGAGCAAGCGTAGACTACCTCCCTCTGAGCCCATGCCGGAGAGCTGGGGCGAGTTCGAGCGGGAGTTCTGGAGAGCTACTGAGAAGAAGCTCGGCCTACTGATCTACCAGGGCATTCCCTACGCTCTGGGCGACAGCTCGAAGAGCAACTACTACTGCCTGGACTGCAACGAGCAGTTTCCCAAGAGCGACGATTTCAAGACTCCCAGCTGGAGGAAGAAGTGCCAGCAGTGCGGTGAGGTCAGCGAGGATGGAGTCGCAGGCCATGTGCTGAAGCCGGGCGACGAGAGGTTCTTCGAGAAGGAAGCGGTACTCGAGAGCGAGTGGTACCACTACACTGCCCACGGAGCAGACTGGGAAGCCTTCCTCGAGCCGGGCAATCCGAAGGCTAAGCTGGTCCACCTCGGTAGCAAAGAGTCCGCCCTGGATCGCAAGAGCCACACTCGCTTAGCTCGCAGTGGAAGCGAGGAGCTTCGGCTCTACAGGGTCCGGCTGAAGCCCGGAGCCGTGGTGGCTGAGAACATCCTCCAGGACGATCCCTTCAATGCCAAGAGCGCTCCTCTGGTCTCCGAGGGTGGCGTTCAGAGGGGCATTCTGATGAGCGGAGTGACTCGCTATCTCAACGCCTATGAGGATCCCGGAAGCATGAGTCTCATGGTCAATCCTGAGCTCATCGAAATCGTGGATATGACCGAGCTCGACCAGGATAGCTGAGAGCAGTAGCACTCTCATCTGTTCACTCGGCATTCACCTTAGCAGCGTTAGAACCACCCTCGGCTTTCGATATGGTAGGCCGCGAAACCCCGGAGCAAAGGCGCTTCCGGGGATAGCCAGACGCTGGAAGAGGATACCCTTTGCGAATAGGCACCTACAATGTGCTCGTACCACGAGACGACAAGCCCAACAAGGCTCAGGAGTCCTGGGAGAGCCGGAAGGTTGCTGTGGTGGAGACCATAGACTCTGGCTTCGATCTCGTGGGTCTGCAGGAAGTCTCAAGCTGGCCTCCCCACGGCCAGGCAAGCTACCTCGTGGAGGAACTCGGCGCTCGGGGCTGGACGGGCTACTACCCCTGGGTCCGGAAGCTCTTCGCCGATGAGTTCTCCGAGCGGGTGCCGATCTTCTGGCGACCTGAGCTCTTCACGCTCCTCGAGGAGGGTCAGCTCTTCCTCTCGGGCTGGAATCAGGCTGAGCTCGCTCTGGTGCCGATCCTCGAGGCACGCTACGCCAGCTTCGTGAAGCTGCAGACAGTGGATGGCTCAGTGCTCTGGTTCTACACGCTCCACCTTCAGCACGAGCGCTCCAGCGCTTCGGCCATCGAGTCGAAGTTCGCTCGAGCCAAGCGGGAGGAGGGTCAGCGTGTGGTGGCTGAGCACATCCGGAAGCACCGGGCTGAGGGCGAGACCGCCATCGTGGCAGGTGACTTCAATGCCTCCGAGACCTCTCCTGTGCTAACTGAGCTCGCAGGACTGGAGAACATCGCTGCCCGGGCAGAGTCAGTGGAGAACTGGAGCTTCAACAGCTTCCATGACTGGAGGCACCCTGAGGAGAGCGAGCACATCGACCATGTGCTGATCACTGGCCCCGGCGAAGTCAGCGAGGCCTCCATCGTGCTGAGCAACTCCAGCGACCACCACCCGGTACGGGCAGTCCTGGAGCTCTCGAACTGAGGCGCTGTCTACAGCTAAAAGCTTTTGATCGTTACCTTTCTGTGATATTCGTTGGCCGATGCATCCGTGCATCGTGATCCGAAGTATTGGACAACGCAAGGAAGGAGAACATCATGAGTAAGATCGATGAACTCAAGGGCAAGGCCAAGGCGGCAATCGACAACATCAAGGATGAGGCCGAAGACGCCAAGGAAGATCTGGGTCACAGGACCGACGAGGCCAAGGGCTACGCTGAAGAGCGGCGCTAGAACCTCGCCGGCGCTGCTGAGCAATCAGCTGTCCCAGCGCCTGTAATTCCCCGTAGAGAGCCCCGGACTCCGTTTAGCGACGGACTCCGGGGCTTCTTCTATTCCTAGAGTGGTGCGGAAGCCCCTAGGGCGCAGCCAAAGGCCGTAGGAGCTGTTCTGAGCGCAAGGACTGGTTCATCGGCGGAACACGACGGTGGCTGATCCCCAGTACCCCTACGCGCCTCTGAGGATCTCAGTGAGGATCTCGCTGTAGATGCCGAGATCAAGATCAGACGGCTTTCCTGCCACCAGGCACTGGAGCTGATCTCTCGAAAGGAGAAGAGGAACCGTCACTGTGTCAGCAGCTGCTAGCTTGGACTCGTAGCTGAATACTCGCCTGATCTCTAGCACGCTTCCTCCGAAGCCACTGCGTGTCCTCCAGCTTTCGAGGGAGTGCAGCTCAAGGGAGCCGGTGACTACTGCTATCCGATCACTGAGTCCGAGGAAAGCCTGGGTCGCAGGAACCCCCTCCCAGAGGACCCCGCTGTCGATGAGCACATAGTCGTAGGACTTTCGGAGCACAGCCACGGCGAAGCTGATCTGATCGATGAGGTCGTCAGTGCCGTTACGAGGACGCTCTGGAGCGTAGAGGAAGCTGATGCCGTTGGGGTGATCGCTGTGGACAGCTGCCTTCACCAGCTCTTCGGTGAGGCCCTCGCTTTCTGCCCTGAGCTTCAGATCGTAGGAAGAGTACCCCGAGGCGCCGTCGACTAGGCCGCGGATCTGTCCGTCTTGGAGATCTCCGTCGATGACCACCACTCGCTTACCGGCATCCCGAAGGAGCTTTGCGATGAGAAGCGTGAAGGAAGTCTTTCCTCCGCCGCCTCGAGCCGAGCTGAATCCGATCACCTGGCCCCGGAATGCGGACTGCACTGTGGGCTGAAGCTTTGCTAGGGCCTGGAGGTAGCTAAGGCCGTGCTCGAGGGCGTACTGCCGGACTTCGAGCTTCCGTGCGCGGGCTGATACCATGGTCTTCTCCTTTGGTGGAAGGCACCGCACTGCCGAATCAAAGGATGACTGCAGTGGGATTCAAGGAACCTATCCATTGCCTCGGATGACCGTGCGGGATCACCGGGCGAGTTGGGAGCCTCCACTGGCTCATCCATAGGGTATCGAGATCCTCCGCGAATCAACCCGAGAGGACTCGTTAGATCACAGTGAGCACAGCTGTTGATCTCCCGGAGGCACTCCCTTGCCAGTCACGCTTTACCATCTCAATCCCGAGACTGAGCGCATTGGAGTCTGCAAGGCAGAGAGAAGCCGCGGCTCTGAACAGCGCTGCCCCTTCGGATCCTACAATCCCCACTTCGGCTCACAGGAGGAAGCTCAGAGCTACTACGAGAACGAGCTCGAAGCTGAGTACGGCCTCTTCGGCGAAGTGAGCTCATCTGCAGAGCTCTCGCTTCAGAGGGATGCTGTCGCTCGGAGGCTCAATCTGCTGTCGAGGGATACCCTGAGAAGCATGGTAGAGGAGCGCTGGCTCCGGGAGGGCTGGACAGAGGAAGAGACAGAGGAGAGGATGGCCAGCGGCGCTCCCTTCTATGTGAACTACGGCCGGGATCAGGAAATAACCCTGGAGCTCAGGGATGAGTCCACCCAGAGGACCTTCACCAAGGGTGCCTGTTCAGTGCTGGCCCATGAGCTCAGCCGAACCACCGGCTGGCCCGTCGCTGTCTTCACGGATCCGAATTTCAAGGGGGCCTGGCAGGGCCATGTGGCTGTGAGGACTCCGGACGGTAGATACCTCGATGCTACTGGAGTCACTGACACTCCTACTAAGCCCTTTGGCGCTAAAGGCGAGAGCTGGGTCGAGGAGGAGATGGACACCGCGGGACTGGTCGCTCGGCTGGGAAGGCCAAGAGCGGACGGGAGCAATGAGTTCTCGGGGCTCCCGCTCCTCGAGCGCTTCACAGCTGCTAAGCTCACCTACGATCTCCTCGACAGCGAAGGTCTACTGAAGGACTGACCTCTGACACCCCTAGGAGGCCCTGGACGCTGTTCTGAGCGACCTTTGCACAGCTTCGGTCAGGTTGTGCGACAGATCGACATGGAGGGCTGAGATCTCCGTCCGAAGAGTACTAACTAGGCCGCTACTCGATATGGTAGCCGTCTACAGTTTCACTACGAAAGGGAACACCCATGGCCAAGTTCAACCCCATGAAGGTACTCGAAGAGCTCACCGGCGAGATCAAGGCACTCATCGCCACGAAGCCTGCCCTCGATGGCCTCGAGGAGAAGATCTCTCAGCTCTTCAGGAACCACGGTCTGAAGCCCAACAAGAAGGGCATCAAGCAGATCGTCGAGGACTACCGCCAGAAGTCTCAGGGCTAAGCCCTAAAAGCCACAGCGCTCTCAGGGTTGACCCTGGTAGACAGCGAGAGGAGGATCATCCCATGAGAAGAACAGCACTCGTACTGCTCACAGTTGCCGTGCTCGGCACTGTGCTGACAGGCTGTGAGGAAAAGGAGATCCTCGTGGATCGCGTCAACCAGGGTCAGCGAGCTCAGGACGCTGTTCAGGGCGCACAGGAGATCGATCAGGCTCAGTCCGAAGAGGTCGGCAAGTACCTCGGCGAGTAGCGCTCTAGATCGCGGCACTCTGAGCGCCGGTTCGATAGGATAGCCCTCTCAGCATAGGAGGACATCTTGCCCGAAGGCCATACGATTCTACGAGCTGCGAACCACTGGAACCGCATCGCAGGAGAGCCGCTCACTCTGAGCTCTCCCCAGGGCCGCTTCAGCGCCGAAGCCGCCGAGCTCGATCAGGAGCCCCTGCTCCGGGCCTACGCCCATGGCAAACACCTCTTCCTTGAGTTCTCGGATGATCGAACCATCCACATCCACCTCGGCCTCTACGGCCGGAATCGCTGGCAATCGGCTCCAGTTGCTCCACCCAAGGGCGCCGTGAGGCTCCGGGCTGAGTTCCAGGGTGGAGCAGTTGATCTCAGCGGCCCCACTCGCTGCGAACTCCTTGACAGTGCTGGAGTGCAGAAGATCCTCGACCGCCTCGGTCCTGATCCACTGAAGCTAGAGGAGGCTCCCGATGCCTTCCTCGCCAAGATGGCGAAGTCGAAGAAGCAGATCGGCCAGATCCTCATGGACCAGAGCCTGATCGCAGGGATCGGCAATGTCTACAGAGCCGAGGTGCTCTTCATGAGCGGCCTCTCGCCCTTCGCCGAAGCTAGGAACATTCCCGCAGAGGAGCTCCAGTCGCTCTGGAGGCTCACGCGAGAGCTCATGGTCCACGGCGTGAGCCACTCAGGCGGCATCGAGACCGTCTATCCCGACAGCCCGAAGCCTCAGATGATTCCAGCAGAGGTGCGGACAGCCTGTGCGAGCAGGACCTATGTCTACAAGCGCACGGGACTACCCTGCGTGGCCTGCGGCAACCCCGTGGCTATGGAGGAGTACTACGGCCGGTCGCTGTACTACTGCGCTGTGGATCAGAAGATCTGAGCTCTCCGCGATAGCATAGAGGTACTGCGCTATGCGCCAGTGGTCGAATTGTCGGCACTATAGCACCAACTCCACTCTGAGTCCCCCAGACCCATCCGCTAGGAGATCGACCTTGACGCAACCCCAGAGCAGCGAAGCCCCTGAGTCAGTCGCTTATCCGTTCGAGGTCGGCAGCCACAAGCTCATCTACGCCTTCAGCCGTCCCGATGCGCCGAAGCTCCAGGGCATGCTCAAGGTCGGTGACGCTTCGATCCCCGCCAACGACTCTGGAGTTTACAGCCAGGATGAGCTTCGGGATGCAGCCCAGAAGAGAATCCACGAGTACACTGGTACCGCTCAGGTAGACACCGAGCTAGAGCACACGGAGATTGCACTTCGGCTCGACAGCTCTGGGGCACTCGTCGGCTTCCGGGACTACGATGTCCACAGGGTGATCCTCAACAGTGGCTATGATCGCTACACGGACCCCAATCCCAAGCTCAACGGTCGAGAGTGGTTCGAGAACATAGAGGCCGAGGATGTGGCTGCTGCTGTTGAAGCAGTCAAGGAGGATCGGGACTTCATCTCGACCGGCTCAAGCTCCAGTAAGATCACGCTCTACCCTCACCAGCAGGCCGCCGTCGATCAGACTCTGTCGCTCTTCCAGGATGGTTTCATCGAGGATCCCAAGCGGATGCTCTGGAACGCTAAGATGCGCTTCGGCAAGACTCTAGCTGCTTACTCTTTTGTCAAGGAAGCCGAGGATGTGAAGCGAGTGCTGGTGGTAACCCACCGGCCAGATGTGAACAGCTCCTGGTTCGAGGACTACCAGAAGTTCGGCCTCTCCAGTGAGGGCTGGCGCTACGGCTCCAAGCAGAACGGCAATAGCTTCGACGATCTCGTAGAGCTGGACAGCTTCGGCATCGTCAGCCCGAAGTCCGAGGGGCTGATCTGGTTTGCTTCTATGCAGGACCTCCGACTCAGCGGCCTCGGCGAGGATGAGCTCAATAAGAACCGAGCGCTCTTCGCTATGGATTGGGACCTCATCATCACCGACGAGGCCCACGAGGGCACCCTCACCGATCTAGCTGGTGGCGTCTACGACCGGCTCAAGACCAGGTATTCCCTGGACCTCTCGGGAACGCCCTACAATCTCATCGAAGCGGGTGACTGGAACTTTGGCAGCGCCCATCGCTATCGCTACGATGATGTCTACAGCTGGTCCTATGTGGATGAGCAGAAGGCCAAGAGGAACTGGACGGAGGAGCATTCCTTCGACGAGCCCAACCCCTACGAGGTCTTCCCTGAGGTGGAGTTCCGGACCTACGATGTGAGCGCAGTGCTCGACGACCTCGAGCCCGGAGTATTCCCTACCTTGGGGCTCAATGAGCTCTTCCGGGTCGATCCGTCTACCGGTCGATTCGCTGAGGAACGCTCCGTGCTAGCCATGCTCAACAAGCTCCGAGGTGACGGCGCTTACAACAGCATCAGGCCTGAGTCCTTCCCCTTCCATGACAGCTTCGGCTGGATGTTCCGCCACACTCTCTGGTGCCTCCCTTCTGTACAAGCAGTTGTTGCCATGGAGGAACTTCTGAGCAGGTCGAGCTCCGGCTTTGCTGGCTGGAATGTGGTCAATGCCACTGGTCTCGGCAACAAGGAAGCTGACGGTACTCGAGCCCTGTCCAGAGTCCGAAAGGCCGTCGCGGGAACCGCGCCTTCGATCACTCTTTCCTACAGGATGCTCACGACCGGTATCAGCGTGCCTGAGTGGACCGCAGTCTTTATGATGTCCACCACGAGCAACGCCATGGGCTACATGCAAACTGCTTTCAGGGCTACCACCCCCTGGGTTCTCCCCAACGGAAGCAGAAAAACCAAGGCCTATATCTTCGACTTCAGCGCTGAGCGCTGCCTCAATGCCATCGTGGAGGCTGCGAAGAGCTCTTCTCGGCAGAAGTCCAGCAAGGACCCACTCGAGCAGGACGAGCTCGACAGGAAGGCCGTCGGAGAGTTCATCGAGTACGCCTCCGTACTCTCCATGAAGGGCGCCCACTTCGTGACTCCCGACTCAGACGAGATCATCGCTCGAATCAACGAGGCCTACCTCAACGATGTGGTGGAGCGAGGCTTCGACTCTCCTAAGCTCTTCAGTGCTACGGAGCTCTCAAACTATGACATCCGGCTCAAGGAGGTTCTCGACAAGCTCCGGGACATCCAGGGTGGGCTCATTCCCAAATCTGCTAAGATCACCCTCTCTGAGCTCTCCGAGGAGGATCGTCAGCGACTCAAGGACAGGGTGAAGGAGATCGAGGCGAGCAAGGCCGAGGACCTCTCGAAGGAGGGATCTGCTGAGCTCAAGGACACCAAGCGGAAGCTCAGCGATGATGAGCAGAACACTCGCAGCAATCGGAAGAACGCCATCACCATCCTTACCGGCATTGCCTGCAGACTGCCCATGCTGGTCCTGGCTGCCGACACGGATGAGATAACTCCCCAGGACTTCAATATGCTCATCGACGAGGAGTCCTGGCGAGAGTTCATGCCGACCAACCTCATTCGGATCAAGCCCGAGGGCGTAGCGCCGCTGGAGGATCGGAGCGAGGAGGCCTTGGGGGAGGAAGGCGGAGTGATCTACTGGGAGGACATCGCCCGGTTCTTTGATCCTGCCATCTTCGGAGGCGCCTGCGAGCGCGTCCGACTCATGGCCAAGGTGGCCGATGCTAAGGAGCCGCTAGAGCGAGCCTTCAGGATGGCCTCCATGTTCTCGCTCTTCAAGAACCCCGACAAGGAGACCGTGCTCACTCCCTGGCGTGTGGTCAACCTCCAGTACGGCTCCACCGTGGGAGGCCTCGTAACCGTGGATCTCGCTAAGTCCACCGCGAAGGATGTCTACAGCTATGTGCAGAATCTGGAGACAGGAGAGCTGTCCTCGCTGCCCGCCGCTGAGGCTTTGAGGCTCATCGACGACGGGAGCCACCGGGCATCTGCCGTCTGGGTAGATCCCGGAAAGCTCTCGCCGGCACTCCAGGATGAGCTCGCAGCCGCCCTTGAGGCCTCAGAGAGCAAGGAGGAGACCCTGGGAGCTGCTCTGAGCGCCGATCTTGCAGTAGTCGCATCGTCCGGTGCCACTACGGATAGCGGGGCTGAGATCGCAGCTTCAGGCCACTCCAGAACCGCACTAGAGCTCTGGGGCAGGGAGAAGCTCTCGGTCTACGACATCAATTCCAAGACTGCGCTCTATCCCCTCTTCGCTGCGCTGAGCCGGTTCTACATTGAGAGGCTCAAGGCCGAGGGTAGATCACTCCCCAATCACGGTGATGTCTATGAGCCTAGCGGGCTTTCCCTAGGCTTTGAGCGAGAGATCTGGCGGGAAACCATCGATCAGAGCATCTTCCTCAACACCCGAGTGGACTACTCTCGCTCCATCGCCCAGCGAGTGCTCATGGGCTTCGACAGGAGTCAGAAAGTCAACGCAACCTCCATCGATGTGCTGGAGCTTAAGGCTAGTCTAGAGTGGTGGAACGCTGGCGGCGATGTAGAGCCTCCCAAGAAGGGCGCTCGTAAGCCCAGCTACATGCCCGACTGGTGGCACGAGGTCGATGACATCTACGGCACTCTAGGTGCTGTGCTTCGGCTCGCCAGCCCAAGCTTCCTTCGGTACCATAGCAGCACGAGAGTTCGGGCTAGACTAGTCGACCGGGGCTACAATCAGCAGAGCTTCTGGAAGCTTTTAGAAACTATCCTGCCCTCGAAGGGCCAGGGAGAGGATTCATCCATGGGCAAGAAGGACGCCGAGAGGACTGCCGAAAGGCTGCAGGCAGTCCGGGAGCTCCTCGACATCGTTGGACAGAGCGAAGAACTCCCTCGCTTTGACCTCACGGCTGGAAACCCTCCGTACCAGCGAGAGACCGCAGTCAAAGAGACGCTGGGCCAGAAGACGGTCACCAATGTATTCCATGAATTTCAGATTACTGCGTCTGAACTTAGTAACGCCACCGCTCTGGTCTACCCTGCAGGTAGGTGGATTCAGCGCTCGGGTAAAGGCCTAGATGAGTTTGGCAAGAATCAGGTCAACTCTCGTAGCCTTCAAGAAGTCGTTGTGTGGGTCGATTCCTCCGAGATCTTTGCTGAGGTTGGCATTCCCGATGGCGTATCAGTCGTATTTACCGACAGATCTATGGATAATGGTGGCCATTGGACTCTCACAAGCGTCTCAGAATCTGATAAAGATTCAGCGCTCCAAGTACTGCCTGAAGATGGCATCATTGGAATGTCACCTACTGAGAACTCGATTGTCAGCAAGGCTTCAACTCTAGGGGCCACATTCCTTTCAGAAAGTGTAACCGCACAGAAGCTATTCGGCTTGGAGTCCAACTTCGTAGAAGTAAACACCCATAAGGTGCTACCTTTTGTTGAAGGAAGTAAGCCTGAGGGTGACTACATTAGGATCCTGGCAAATGACAAAGCCGGTAAAGCGGGAAGAGTAGCCTGGCACTGGATCAAGCGGGAAGACCTACCTGCTGGTCACAGCATACTTTCGAAATGGAAGCTAGCTATTTCTTCGTTCAACACCACGGGGTTCAACGGGAGAAGGCCATACCTAGAGATAATAGGTCCGGATGAAGCTCATGGAAGATCCAGATTGACAATAGCCACATTTGGGTCAATGGATGAGACTTTGAACGCAGCTCGTTATCTCAATACAGATCTTATGAGATACCTTGCTTCGACTTCGGGAGATCTTCTGAGGTCATTCGGCAAAAATGTGCCCATGTTGGACGATTACAGTTCACTCGGAGAAAATGCACACCTTTTCCGAATGACAGAGGATGAGCTAAATAGCGAAGTTTTCAATCTCTTTGGCATTGAGGAATCAGAGCGTGATGCTGTAAGGCTGAAGGTGAGCAAAGCGGCAAAACTCTATTCGGACTTGATCGAGGTGGCTATACCGCTGCAGATAGAAAGGGCGCGTAAAAAGGTTGCTTGACTACACGCTTGCAGCGCTCCCCGCACCACTACTCCGCCTCTTCCTGAGAGCGGCTGTTGTAAAGGGCAAGGCTGACAGTCACCGTCGGACGATCCGTCGAGAATTCGCGGGAAAGGATCCGAAGTCTCCTCTCAACGCCAACGACCCCCGCTTCAAAGCAGCTAGAGCTAAGTCGATTACTACCGCAAAGCTCACAACAGCGCCCGTAATCTGGGCCACAGACAACTACAGTGAGAACGGCCGCTCCTTCGGTCAGGCTATCTGGGCCACAGAGCGCGAGCTCGCGAGGACGATCTTTCGAGGTGATGGCCACGGCTGGGAGAGCTTCGGCTGTACAGCTGCTGACATCGGCGATGCGCTTCTGCATTCTCTCGAGCTCATTGTTCCTCGAAGAGACAAAGCGCTAGAGGTCCAAAGACTCCGCACCAAGGAGAAGGCCGAAGTCTTCACTCCGTCCTGGGTCTGCAACCTTCAGAACAACCTGGCAGATGACCACAGCGTTCGGAAAGGCGCCTTCAACAGTACTACCGATGGCGGTCGTAGCTGGGAGGCATCCTCTGAGCGAATCTTCACGGAGCTGAGGGAAGCAGTCGAGTACATCTCTGCTCCAAGGCTTGAGATCACCTGCGGCGAGGCGCCCTACCTCGTGAGTCGCTATGACACGGTCACAGGCGAAGACATTCCCGTCCGAGACAGCCAGGATCGCTTTCAGCGCATCGGCATCCTCGACCGGAAGCTGCGAGTAGCCGCAGAGGTGGCCGAGGACGACCTAGAGCTCTGGGAGACTCTAGCGCTGGAGGCGCTGAAGGCTACCTACGGCTATGAGTGGCAAGGCGATTCGCTCCTCCTCGCTCGGCTGAACCTCCTCAACAGCTTCCTTGACTACCGGGCTGACTTCATCGGGCATCTGTCGAAGAAGCGGAGGAAGGCCGCGGCCGGTCCCTCCGAGGAGCTGCTCCTTCAGGTTGCTGAGATCGTCTGCTGGAACATCTGGCAGATGGATGGGCTCAAGATGGTGGTTCCGCTGAGCTGCAGTGAGGGCTGCCTGCGCTGCCAGAAGGATCGCCTGAAGGATCCGATGCAGAAGCACTACGGCCACGACGGCCTGCTCCCTGTGATCAGATTCAGGGATCTGCTGATCCCCTTCGAGGATATGGTCTTCTTTAGGACAGCGGAGGCCCAGATGAAGCCGCTGACCCGGGCTAAGGTGGTCAAGCCCGTGGAGGAGTCAGTGATTCAGCCAATTCGTCCCTCCAAGACGCTCTTTGGCTGAGCAAGGCGCCGTTGATCGGCCGTAGCTGCTGTTTTGAGAGAGTTAGAAGTCACTACGGTGAGCATTGTGGAGAGGCTTTAGTACGCGCTATCGCAACGATGCGATAGTCTCTGGAAATCTCCATCCCTCTCGATTGGACCGTTTGCCATGGACTACAGCTCTCTCATCGCTAGAAAGGATGCTGACTTCAACGAAGAGCAGACCAAGCATGCTATGGTTCTACCCATCCTTGATCGCATCCTAGGCTGGGATATCTACGACAATCTGAGACTCATCCCCGAGTACACCGCAGACACTCCGGGTAAGAACGGAGAGAAGGTAGACTACGCCCTCGATGTAGAGGGCGATGGGAAGCCCGAGGTGCTCATCGAAGTCAAGCCTCTAGGTAGCAGACTGAACTCCAAGGGTGCAGCTCAGCTCTACCGCTACTTCACCATGACAGAGGCAATCATAGGAGTGCTCACCGACGGCTACCGGTGGATGATCTACTCAGATCTCGACAAGCCCAATGTGATGGACAACGAGCCCTTCCTCGACTTCGATCTCGAGGACCTTGCGACCAAGAAGCCCCTGGAGAAGCTCTTTAGGTCACTTGCCTTTGAGACCTTCGATGCTAGCTACCTTCGGGCTTGGGGAGAGCTATCCCGGGACACTGAGCGACTCAGAAAGCTCGTCAAGGATGAGCTCAGCGAGCCCAGTGACGATTTCTCCAAGTACTTCTTCTACAAGCTTAATCCAGGAGCAAGAGCAACCTCTAGCAAGCTGGAAGTCTTCAAGTCGCGGCTCAGGGATGTGCTCGACGAGCGAACCGAAGAGTTCGAAGAGGTTCAGACTCTAGAGATGAAGTCGAAGTCGCCTAAGGTGACTCATCCGAGACGAGTCGGCTACATCCAGAGCGACAAGGGCCACAGGAGCGAAGCGGGAAGCCTCAGGAGAGCCTGGATTGAGTACTGGTCCAAGATCGCCAGCGATCCAGAATTTTCAGAGAAGCTCCTAGAGATCGCCATCAACAATGAGCCCAAGGGTGCGCTTTCCATCGATCCGCAGGCCTACTTCGATCCAATCAGCTCCGAACTCTACATCGCCTACAACTTGAGTTCAGAGAGGCGAATCGACCTTCTTGGACGGCTCTCCAAGCTAATCGGCATTGAGTCTGAGATCATCTACACAGACCTCGAAGAATCAGCAGAATAGGTAGATCTACTCGGCGGGGGAGAGGGAGTAATTGATGGACGCAGCTGCACTCATGGACATTGCGCTGAAGGCTGATCCCAACTTCATCGGCAAAGTCTACCGGTTAGATCAGTCAGGGAAGTCACCCCTTGAGATGGCGCAGCACTTTGACCACAAGAACACGAAGAATGTGGTCGGTTTTCTCTACGCGATTCGAGCACTGAAGGGTGAGCTCCCCGTCTCTTCGCTCAACTTTACCAGCAGGAAACAGTTGATCTTTGTGGTTGAGCGCTACTTGACCATGGCTAAGGAGCCAAAGATCAAAGCTCACCTTGAGTCACTTCTCCTTGAGGCACAGAAGATCAATCGATCCGGCCCTGAAATGGCTACTCCAAGCGACAGCACCGGTCCTATCGAACCATCTACCTCATCAGCACCTGACATCCAGAGATCACCTGGTGTCTATGTCTACAGCTACCCTCAGTACCTCTCGATGGAGTCGGTGAGCCCCGACGGCCGAGCTTTCTACAAGATCGGCGCCTCGGGTAAGGTTGCCAATCGCGTGGACCGCCAGCGACGACAGACAGAGGTCCCTGAAGATCTTGTCCTTGTCCGAGTCTTCTACGATGAGGACCCCTTCGGCCTTGAGCGTAAGTTCCACAGCATTCTCAGAGCTGCGAACATGCACCAGAAGACCACCCAAGGCGGGGCTGAGTGGTTCAGCTGCAACCTCGCCACCATCGATGCCATTGCGGCAGCGCTTAATGTCAAGGTAGGATAGCTGTGAATATGCCTGATTATACATCAAGGTACGGACGATTTGGCATGCCTCTGGGTGGAGATACTGCGCTAGAGCTGATACTGAATGAGCTAAGGCCTGGTCTTCCACTGAAGCGGTCAGAAATAGCTAGTCGCATTGGAGTTGTGCACCATGCTCGAGGCGGAAGGCCGATGGAGAAAGACAAGATCATCGGTGTAGCTAAAAAGGGACTTAAACTACTTCTTGACGAGGGGTCTGTTCATCAACTCGGTTCGGGATGGTATTCGATTGGAACTGAATCGGATGAGTCACAGATAGAAAATTCTCTCCCTTTAGCGGCCGTGCCTACCCTAGGGAGACTTCCTTCTACTCTGGAAATGGGGCAGATCAATGAGGCGCAGACTCAGAGATCGGTAATCGAGCCTGTGCTAAGTGCATTCTTGGGGTGGGACATAACTGACCATACAAGGGTGCATGTCGAGAAGGCCCTAGAGACAGAAATATCCACCAACTTTGTGGATTATGCTTTGGATCACGACGGTGACGGTAAGTACGAAATACTCATCGAGGCAAAGCGGCTAGACGCACCGCTGTCTATCGTGGAGTCAACTCAGCTCTTGCGATACATGAGCCTGAGTAGAGCTGAGCTGGGGATACTTACCAACGGAAAGCACTGGCTCTTCTTTGATCGAGTGTCAGAAGCAAACAGTCCCATATTTGACTTTGATCTCGAAGAACTTCGCACTGACATAGAGCTTCAGAAAGCCTTTTCAATGCTTTCTTACTCCGACTGGAGACTTGAAAAGTTCATCCATTGGGCTAGGCTTAACAGCCACCGAAGGGCAATAGCTAGCGTAATCAACAGCGAAGTATTTGAGTCCCCCTCAGACGCGCTACTTGAGTTTTTCATCAGACAGACAAGGCCCAACAGTGCAGTCTCAAAGCAAATGCTTGACAGGGTGCGAATCGATTTCAAAAAAGTAGTGCTAGACAGGCTCTCCTCAAAAGAGGATGATCCACCCCTGAATGGGTTAGACTCAGGTTTAGATGATCCGATAGACCCGACATAGTCGCTTAGGCATGATACGATGGTCCCTCAGACAGGGAGTCCTATGGCCAACTCAGCAGAAGTACCCAGCGAGCCCATCGTAGCCTCAGTCGCCGGTGACCCCGGCTCGGCTGCCGATGGCTCCGCAGAGAGCGAATGTACCTGCGGCCACGAGCACGAGGAGCTTCCCCAGGAGGCTCAGATCATCCTCCAGGCCCGGATGGTAGTGGATGCTGAGCCCGAGAGCTTCGCCCACGAGCAGAAGCCCTTCCTTGGCTTCGAGGTGGACGCGGGCATCCACACGCTCATCGAGAACCTCTGGCTCATGGGTCTTCCCACCGACTTCTCCTGCCAGGGTCACCTAGAACTCTGCCACCCGATGCTCCTCAGCAGCGATTACTTCGCTCAGGTCATGTTCCTTCGAGTCTCCGACGCACTGACCTTCTACAGCATCCTCACCGATCTCTTCGGCGCTGGCACGATCTTCGGTCCCGAGGGTTTCCAGCTCACTGCCGCCGAGGGCGAGTTCAACGATCTCCTCGAGGAGGGCAAGGATCCCGACCTCGACTTCATCCGGGCCACCAACGCTCGAGCCCGGGGCGAAGTGATCTTCCACCCCGGCTACCTCGCTCCGCTCATCGACTTCCTCGACGGCGTGACCAGCTCACAGGAGCTCGACAGCAAGCGCGCACTGCTCCAGGTCGCCGAGGACCTCGACGAGGCCTACGAGGTCCTCGGCGCCGATGCCGACACTCGCAGGCTTGCCGAGCTCGACTGCGACTGCGGCGAAGAGCACTGACTCCAGCTACTACTCAGCTCCACTCCATCCTTTACCCCAGGTCTTCAGAAGGGCCAGCAGCATGACAGAAGCAGCAAGCAGAGCTGAGATCGATCTCAGCTACGAGCACAAGCTCCAGAAGATCGACGGAGAGCTCACCGAGTCGCTGCTCAGCATCGCCGAGGGCTACAGCAACTTCGCTCTCCGAGGTGCTGCGCTCCTCCTGGGACTCTCTGTGCTGGTCACCGCAGTCTTCCTCGGCACGGCCGACAGCCTGGCTGAGCTCAAGCTCATCGCAATGCTCTTCCTCCCCGTGGTCCTGGCGGTCACCGTCTACTTCGGCTACCGTCTCGGAGTTCGAAGCCGACTGAAGGTGGAGCGCGGTGAGCTCAATCGCTTCGCCGAGCTGCGGAGCGGCAGGGCTGCATCGGAAGCTGCTACTCCGGTGGCAACAGCTGTGGCAACGGAGACCGACCTAGCGCTTTCGACCCTAAGCTTCCGGGATCGCTGATTCCTCTGATCTAAGGATGGCTCAAGGCGCCATAGCGACGCTCTAGCTGCAGGATACACACCGCGACACGCCGATAGCCCCGATCTTTCTCTTTGAGCAGAAATGATCGGGGCTAGCCGTCGTTGCTGAGCAGCCAAAGCGGTCGGGATGCGCATAGCTACGCGGAAAAATCAGTTCCCAGAGATTTGCCTGAGATGGTTGCGGGACCCGTAGCACGATGATAGAATCGAATGTATGCGATGGACAATCGCCTCTTTTTCGTGCCTTCTTCAGTTTGATGATATGTTTGGTGTCACACCAAGTCCTCATAGGACCCGACACAAAGCAGGAAGCGCATGTTTACCAAGCTGATTCACTTCGTCAAGATGAGCTGGATGCTCATCTGGCGGCTGCTTTTGCTCGATGCCATCGTCTTCGGCGGTCGCTCCGACACTCTTCTCATGGCAGCCGCACTCATCGGTTCCTTCATCAGCATCTTCGTCTTCAACCGGACGCTGGTGACCTTCCCGCTGATTCGACTTCTCCGTAAGCGTCCCATCGTCGTTCCCGCCGATGTTCACACGGAGACGGCTCGCCCCGCTCAGCCCCGGGCTCCCCGCCCGGTGGTCACTGGAACCGGTCGAGGTACTGCTGCCGGCCGCGGTCCTGTCAAGGCTGGCCCCACGCTCACTGGCTTCGTCGGTAGCGCTACCCGCAACGGTCGCATCACCGGCTTCGAGCCCGGCGCGCTGAAGGCCGTGCCCGTTCCCAACCTGCCCAACATGATCGGCAAGCCCGGAGCTGGTCTCCACGGCGCTGCTGGCATGACGCAGACCAACATCACCCTCGGTGTGGCCGGCGAGGAGAACTTCGCCAAGGTGCTGCGGATGACCAACCAGCTCGGTCGCTTCAACACCGTCTGGTCCGTTCCGGTCCCCGACCAGGACAGCTTCGTCCCCAGCCGCTACGGCACCGACATCGACTGCGTCCTCGGCACGGGCTCCGCCATCTTCCTGGTGGACCTGAAGAACTACAAGTCGGGCGATGTGCGCTACTACAATGTGGACAACGAGCTCTACTGCGAGGATGTGGCCACGGGGAAGCAGGTCGGCGAGACCAAGACCATGAGCCGCAACATGGAGATGGCCACCAACAATGTCCGGCGTCACTTCCCGGGCGCCAACATCGTCCCCGTCGTGGTCTTCATGCCCACCGACAAGGGCGAGGGTGTCCTGGACAATGTGGTCTGGCCCGGTGGCGTTCCCGCCATGAACCTCAGCGACTTCCTCTCGGTGCTCGCTAACCAGCAGGACTTCAGCTGGTCGCTGCCCCACGCTGGTGCGCTGGGCCGGATGGGTAACCTGCTGAACATGGGTGCTACCAAGGTCTAAGCAGCTGCTGTGATCGATGCCTAGAGGGCGGTCTTCGGATCGCCCTCTAGTGCTATCTCGGGGCCTTCGGGGCCGGAGCGTTGGTACTGTAGGATCGCGTTTCGCACAGGTCTAACTATACACGAGGAGCACCATGGCCACAACGGCTTCCCCCAATGAAATCGTCCGAGAGTTCTACGGAGCCTTCGAGGAGCCCATCCACGCTGGAGTGCCCTCGGGAGCTGCAGATGTGCTCCCCGATGAGAGGCTTCAGCTGAAGATCGCTCTCATCATCGAAGAGGTCTCAGAGCTCCTCGACGCTGCCTACAGCCCCGCCGTGGGTAACAAGGTCCGGGAGGCCTGGGCCTCCGCTCTGGATCAGGGACTCACTCAGAACCCCACCCGCGATCTCGTGGAGATGTTCGACGCGGTCCTGGACATCGATGTGGTTGTCAACGGCCTCGCCATCGAGACCAACATGCCCGTGGTCGACGGCCTCGCTGAGGTTCACCGGGGCAACATGTCGAAGCTCGACGAGAACGGCCGCCCTCTCCGGTCGGACGGCACCGACGGTCTTCCCTTCGGCAAGATCAAGAAGGGCCCCAACTATGTGGCACCCGATCTCCTCACTGTGCTGAAGAAGCACGGCTACGAGGGCTGAGCCTGCCCGTAGACAGTCCTGCGGCCGCCTGGGAAGCAACCCGGCGGCCGCAGCTCTCTGTGGGCTCAGAGGCAGCCCGAGAAAAAGTTTCGCCAGCTGTTGACACTCGCTTCGGGAGTGTGATATGGTGGACCTACTGATGCTCCAGGGCATCGGCGCAACACTGTAACTCCATAGGGGAATGATCGGTTTCGACTGTACTCGATTGACATACGATGCAAGCACTCTTGGGTCAAAGAGGTAAACGGGCCCACCGCATAACTGCAAACGCCAACAAGGCTGATTTCGGCTTCTACGCCTAATCCATTCCTGTAAACGATCGCTGGCATCTCGGCCAACTTCAGGAATGTCATCATTAGATGCTCGTGCTCCAGCTATTGATTCCAGCTGGAAGGGACATTTAGGGTCAAAAACTGTTAGCAAACGGCAGGGTCTCTGTATGGCCATGCTGACAGTATCTTCACAGAGACTAAGCTTGTAGATTCCTTAGACTGACAGTATAGGACCCGGGTTCGATTCCCGGCATTTCCACCCCTAAGAAGGCCATCGGCTTCCAGCATCACGCTCGGAAGCCGGTGGCCTTTCTGCGTTGTCGGCAAACTTTTCACAGCAGGGATATGCGCTCCTGGAGTATCTGAAGATTTCAGCGTTAGAGCACTCCACAATCCGTTTTCAGATCACAGGGAGGATCACCATGGCTAAGTTCCACATCAATGACGCAGGAGAGACCGGAGCCTGCAAGGCTTCCGTGAAGGAGTGCAAGTTCAGCGGCAACGGTGAGAGCACCGGCACCGGAGTCGATGGTCACTTCGCTTCCAAGGAAGAGGCCACCGCAGCTGCTGAGAAGTTCATGGAGGCCAAGTACAAGGAAGTCTACAAGGGCTACCGGCGCGGCGAGCAGGAGGGTATGGGCCTCTCCGACACCATGAAGAAGCGTCTCATCAAGGAGGCAGAGGCTGGCAGCGTCCATGTCTTCCCCGCCTCCATCGGTCGAGTCCTCTCCAAGGACAAGGACGAGCTCATCAGGAAGACCGTCGCTGAGAACCTCCGCAGCCAGAAGCTACTCCGCGACATGGCCGACGACGAGTCACCCCGCGTCCGGAAGGCAGTCGCCCTCCACACCAACAACCGTGAGGTTCTCGCCAGGCTCGCCAACGACCCCGACGGCAAGGTGCGCCACGCAGCCATCAACAACGCCAAGACTCCCGTCAAGGCTCGGAAGGCCGCGCTCAGCGCCATCAAGGAGGCCAACATCCAGAACCTGGCCAAGGCCCGCGCCAAGGATGAGGCCGCAGCCTGATCCCAGCTGATCACCTAGAGGAAGGGCCATGGAGCTTCGGTTCCATGGCCTTTCCCGTTGGTACTGTAGCACTCAGACCAGAGACTCTAGGGATAGGTAGACACATGGCAAACGCACTTTTCAACAGCCTCGAGAAGGCAATCACAGCGAACGGCACCGAGGCCAACGGCGCGGTGGACCTCAGTGAGCTCAGCCTGATCACGGGCGAGGACCGCTCGATCAGCTTCGCCATCCTCGGCACCGACTTCATCCTCACCCCCGAGGGCGATGTGGTGACCGTGGACGGCACCGCCGAGGAGCCCGAGACCTACGCCGTCGAGGGAGACATGAAGAAGTCCGTCGGTCGCTTCCTCAACTGGCGGCTGAACTTCATCACTGAGTTCGGCCTCTGATCCTTCGAGATCGAGCGCTAAGAGGGCCGGGGCCGAGTGGCTTCCGGCCCTCTTCCATGTGATAGCATAGGTGAAGAAGGCTAAGGAGTCAGAGTGAGAACAGTCAAGGGCCAGGCGGGTAGTCCCCTCCTCGAGGCCATCAAGGAACACGGAACCTGGTTCACCATCTCCGTGGTGGGGCTCATCGTGATCTTCGGCGTCACTCTGGCCAACGATCCATCCAAGTGGTGGGTCGGCCTAGCTGTGGCCGCAGGGCTCAGCCTCTTCCTCTTCACAGCTGCCAACGGCCGGGTAGTGCTCAAGGCCATTGGCTCGCTCTTCGTCCTCGGACTGAGCGTCGCTGGAGCTGGAGCCATGGGTTCCCTGGTGACCACGGTGCCCCTCTTCGGACTGACCTGGCCAGTCTATCAGCTCTCCGTCTACCTCCTAGCACTGGCGCTGAGCTATGTGGTCTACTCCGGCCGGGGCCGCTGGACCTACCTCGGGCTGATGGCCATCGGTCAGTTCGGCATCACCGCGCTCCTCGTGGTCATCAACACGGATCCCCACATCTCGGCCATCCTCGGAGCCCTCGTGGGCCTCGGAGGCTTCGCAGCCGCCTACTTCCTCAACAGCCGCACCCGGGTCTCAAAGCTCATGCCCAGCACCGGCTTCTCCCGGGAGTTCCTTGAGGCAGTGATCCGGGGCGCTGAGAAGCTCGACCTGGAGCTCCGGATCGTTCCCGCTCGCCGGGGCATCGACAGCCATGTGCTGGTCTATGGAGACAGAGCTGTGATCCTCTATCCCATCGCTCTGGATCAGGGCTTCGGAGCCATCGGAAGGCGGATGAGCAGGCTGGGCTACAAGGGCAAGGACATCAACCCCTGGCTCCTCCGGCTCTCCTTCTTCACCTCACCCTCCTGGAAGTCCCGGGGCGCTTCGCCCTCGCTGGTCCTCGTGGATGTGAACAAGAAGAACGGCGGAGACGGCAAGGTCATCGGCATCTCCCTCCCCGACAGCAAGCGCAAGGCTGTGGTGGGCGTTCAGCCCGCACCCCCGAGCCGGAAGGACCGGGACAGCTACGGTGAGAAGCTCATCGCCAACTCCCTGAGGCTCATGGATGACTACAGCCTTGAGCTCACCTCTAAGCAGAAGCTCGCTCTCTCCAAGGTAGGCCTGGCCAAGGGAGACCTCGCTGAGTTCGCCATCGAGGAGAATCCCGAGATCGAAACAGAGGCCGAGCTGGAGGCCGACGAGAAGGCAGCTGCAGCAGCTGTGAGCACCGAGGAATCCGATGTCTCAGAATCCAGCAGCACTCCCCGGGCCTAGGCCATCGAGCTGCCACAGGCTGTGGTAGCATAGCATCGACGAAGACTGACCGAGAACTAGAGCGCTAGGAATCACCAAGCTATGACCGTAGAGTTCGCATCACTCCACACTCACTCCCACAACTCAATGTTGGATGGCTACTCGACCATCCCCGAGTACATCGCTCGAGCCTCCGAGATCGGCATGCGGGGCATGGGCCTCTCTGACCACGGAAACCTCTACGGCATCAATGACTTCCTCAAGGGCACCAAGGCTGCTGGCATCAAGGGACTCCCTGGCTGCGAGTTCTATGTGGCTCCCGAGAACCCCGAGGGAGCCTTCGTCCAGACCCCCGTGTTCTACGGTCCCGACGGCAAGAAGGCCGGCAACAACGATGTGGCCAGCGGCGGTTCCTACCTCCACATGACCATCTGGGCCTACAACAATGTGGGACTCCACAACCTCTTCAGGCTGTCCACATTCTCCTTCAACCCTGAGCGCTACTACTCGAAGCCCCGGATCGACTTCGCTCTCCTGGAGCAGTACTCCGAGGGTCTCATCGTGAGCACGGGCTGCCCCTCCTCAGAGATCAGCACGCGCTTCAGGCTCGGCCAGGATCGCAAGGCCTACGACTACGCTGAGAGGCTCGTGGATGTCTTCGGCAAGGAGCGAGTCTTCGTCGAGATCATGGACCACGCCATGGAGATCGACCTCGAGCGCAACCTCATCCCGAAGCAGCTCAAGCTCGCCAAGAAGATGGGGCTCCAGCTCCTCGCCACCAACGACTCTCACTACGCCAACCCCAAGGACGCTCCCCACCACGAGGAGATGCTGGCTAAGCAGTCCGGCAGCAGGATGTCCGATGCGAGCTACGACCAGGGTGGCCGTCGCTTCGCCTTCTCGGGAGATGGCTATTACCTCAAGAGCGCTGAGGAGATGGCTAAGCTCTTCCCCGAGGACGAGTTCCCCAACGCGCTGAAGAGCTCCATCGACATCATGGAGATGATCGACTCTGACCTCGGTCTGAAGTTCGACTCCCACCTCCGGCCTGAGCCCAAGATCCCCGAGGGCCACGACCTGAAGAGCTACTACCGGATGAAGGTCAAGGAGGGGCTGAAGAAGCGCTACAAGAACCAGAGCAAGGAGGCTCAGGCCGAGGCTCTGAAGCGGAGCAAGCTCGAAGATGAGGTCATCGTGTCCTCGGGCTTCGCTGGCTACATGCTCGTGGTGGAGGACTACCTGCGCTTCGCCCGGGACAACTTCTCGACCCGGGACTCCGAGGGCAATGTGCTCGCTTCCTCCATCGGCGTCGGCCGAGGCTCCGTGGGTGGAAGCATCCACGCCTATGCTCTGGGAATCTCCGAGCTCGATCCGGTACGCTTCAACCTGATCTTCGAGCGCTTCCTCTCCGCTGGCCGTGGAGCCACCTACCGGGTGACCTACGACGACGGCAGCTACGAAGACATCATCGCTTCGGACATCCGACAGCTCGAAGGTGGCGGAGAGAAGTACATCCACGAGCTCGAGATCGGCGATACGGTTCAGCTCTCGGCGGATCTAGAGCTCTCGAACGATCACCACCACTGACGCTCCTCGTTAGTATAGACTCAGACGAACTACAAGTAAGGAACAGCTGAAGTGGCAGAAGACGAGAAGTACCTCGAGCTCTACAAGCGACACAAGCCCAAGGTCTGGAAGGACCTCATCGGGCAGCGGGGCATCGTAGGCTCTCTCAAGGCAGCTGTGAAGGGCAACAGGCTCCCCGTGGCCTTCCTGTTCTCCGGCCCTCGAGGCTGCGGCAAGACTTCGGCCGCCAAGGTCCTGGCATCTGCCATCAACTGCCTCAATGAGAAGGCCAACCTCACTGGCGACGCCTGCGGTATCTGCGAGGTCTGCGTCAACATTCAGAACGATGCTCAGCTCGGTGTGAACTACATCTCCATGGCCAACAAGGGCGGCGTGGATGAGGTCCGGAAGATCGTGGAGCAGGCTCGGCTCGCTCAGCCCGTGAAGCGGACCATCTGGATCCTCGATGAGGTCCACAACCTCAGCCCCGCAGCCTGGGACTCGCTCCTCATCCCCATCGAGTCCAACCGGATGCCCTCGCTCTTCATCTTCTGCTCCACCGAAGCCCACAAGATCCCCGATACCATCCTGTCGAGGATTCAGCCCCGAGCCTTCAAGCTCGTCCCCGAGGATGTGCTCCGGCCCTACCTCGAGGCCATCGCCAAGGCAGATGAGCTAAGCGTCCAGGACGGTCAGATTGAGGCTGCTATCCGCACCGGCCGAGGCTCAGTCCGGGACACCCTCACCGCGCTGGAGTCCATCCTCAGCACCGGTGAGTTCGATGAGTCCCTGGGCGAGTCGCTTCTCCTCTCGCTTCAGAACGCCGATGTGATCGAGATGTTCAAGGTCATCGGTCAGTACGCTGGCTCCGGTGAGAAGATGCGCTACCTCGCCGAGGACCTCTACAGCGACCTTCGAGACCTCCTTCTGCTCCGCACCAAGGGCGGCGAGGAGCTCGTTACAACAGCACCGCTGAAGGATGTGGCCAGCTTCAAGGCCAAGGTCCCAGCGAACCAGCACCTCGCCATGCTCGACGCCGTGGGCGACACTGTCACGGCCATGTCGGTGGGCGCAGCTGACCACAGGATCATCCTCGAAGCAGCGCTACTCAAGTCAGTCCAGAGGCTCAAGCGAGCCGCCCGAGCCACAGAGGAAGGCTAAGCATGGCAGCAACGATTCAGAAGCGAGTCGCCTCCATCGAGGTCATCAAGCCCGGCTCGGATCCGGATGTGGACTCTGACTTCAATACTCAGATCCGCGATGAGGCCATTCGCTATGTGAACAACGAGTACGGCCATGTGGCCAACATCAACACCTTCAACACGCTGAAGGCTAAGAAGGCCTTCAAGGCCATGTGCACCATCTACGAGATCCCCTTCGCGGATGCTCAGAAGATCACCAGCCTGATCCCCGAGGGTTCCGAAGGCAAGGACCCCACCATGGCGGACCTCTTCGATCCCTACAGTGACTTCTACCACGACGCTGTGGACTTCCGGAACTCCACCATGGGTGACGAGTGGACCAGCATCATCGACGGCGCCATCGCCATCGAGGGCCGCAATGACTCCGAGGGTGTCCACCCCTGTGGCGTCATCATCTCGGCTAAGCCCCTCGAGGATGTGATTCCCACTCGAATCCGACAGAACGACGGACTTCGGATCTCTCAGTGGACCTACCCCGAGCTCGAGTCCATCGGCCTGATCAAGATGGACTTCCTCGGCCTTGACACCGTGGACCTGATCCAGCACGCTGTGGAGAACATCCAGAGCATGGGCATCGAAGCGCCCTCCATGCTGGAGCTGATCCACGGTCCCATGGACGACAAGAAGACCTACGAGCTACTCTCCCGGGCAGACACCATCGGCATCTTCCAGCTCTCTGGGGACGGCATGCGAGAGCTCCTGCGAGCCATGAAGCCCGACCAGTTCATGGACATCGCTGCCTGCAACGCTCTCTTCCGACCCGGCCCCATGGGCATGGGATCCCACACCAAGTACGCTCTCCGGAAGAACGGCCTCGAGACGGCTGACTATCCGGTCCACCCCGAGTTCAAGGGCTCCGAGCTCGAAGAGATCCTCAAGGACACCCACTTCCTGGTGGTCTACCAGGAGCAGATCATCAAGATCGCCAACCGGATCGCTGGGATGACCCTCCAGGAGGGAGACGACCTTCGTAAGGCCATGGGTAAAAAGAAGCGCGCCGTCATGGACTCCATGCGGCCCATCTTCTTCGACGGTGCTCGAGGCAATGGCTTCTCGGACGAGGCCATCACTGAGCTCTGGGACACCATCGAGACCTTCGCTGAGTACGGCTTCAACCTGTCCCACAGCGTAGCCTACGCCATGAACGGTTACCAGAGTGCCTACCTCAAGGCCAACTACCCCCGGGAGTTCATGGCCGCGCTGATCAATCAGCGAGTCGGTGACAAGGCTAAGACTCGAGTCCACCTCCAGGAAGCTCGCAGGATGGGGCTCAGGGTCGGCCCCGTGTCGGCAAATGAGTCCAAGGTGCGAGTTGCTCCCGTGGAGGGTGGAGACTTCGACATCGTCTACGGCTTCGCTGGGCTCGCCTCGATCTCCGAGGCAAGCGCTCAGATCATCGTGGACGAGCGAGAGGCCAACGGAGACTTCACCAGCCCCGAGGACCTGATCAAGCGCTGCTTCAAGGCAGGGCTCGACAAGAAGAATGTCTACGAGAACCTGGCCTACGCTGGAGCCTTCGACGAGATGGGCAAGACTCGGAAGTCCATCATCGAGGCCATTCCCAAGATCCTCAACGGCGCCAAGACCTCGAACACCAAGGGCACCTCGCTCTTCGACCTCATGGGCGGAGCAGAGAGTGCCTCGGTCTCGATCAAGTACACCGACGAGGAGTTCGACTACGGCGACAGGCTGCGGCTCGAGGCCAACACCATCGGCATCTATGTCTCAGGCCACCCCATGGACTACCTCACAGGCGGTGACCTCGCCAAGATCGGCGCGGTGACCCTGGAGGACATGATGAACTACCGGGGCAGGACCAAGCAGTTCCGAGTGGTCGCTGTGCCCACCAAGATCGATGTGAGGACCAAGCGCGGCAAGTCGATCTTCCTCACCCTGGAGGACAAGACCATCACGGTCGACTCCCGGGTAGACAAGAGCATCGTGAAGGCCATCGACAAGGGCGTAGCCCGGGAGAAGTTCAAGGAGCTCTACCGTAAGGGCAACATCGAGCTCGAGGACCTCTACAAGACGGCAACGGACGGCGCTGTGGGGGAGCCCCGGGAGGGAATCCTGGAGAACAGGCTCTATGTCTTCGAGGTGCTCTTCCGACCCTCCTGGGATGAGACCAGCCCTCCCAGCATCACCGTGCTTGACTTCCAGGAGCTCAAGCTCACTGCCGATGGTCGGATGCCCGTTCGGATTCGCTTCCGGGACAACCCCATCGGCAGCGGTATCCAGAGGCTGGATCGGAAGGCCATCTCACAGGCTCTGAAGGAAGTTGAGCTCAAGCTGCGGAAGCGCGGCAAGAACGAGACCTCGAAGAGCTACGATGTGGACATTCCCATCCTGATCTCGCGCTACCGGGGAGGCGGGCTCACTCGGGAGATCGAGAACATCGCTGCCTACCGGAAGGCCATGGAGCTCAGCCTCATCGACGGAGGTTCGGACGAGGGAGCTGAGGCCACCAAGAAGGTCAAGGCTAAGACCGTCGCCACCAAGAAGAAGGGCGAGCTCTTCGGAGGCGTTGCTCAGGAGGTCAAGAGCAAGGGACCCAAGGTCGCAGCGAAGGATCTGAGGCAGTGGCCGCCCCTGGGCACCGAGGCCACCGTCACTGAGGAGATTCGCGAGTCTGACCGGGAAGCATTCGCCCGGGCGCTCAACGAGCTCCGCTATGTGGACTCAGGCCGAAAGTCCTCCAAGATCCTCAACCTGGTCCGTCAGGTCCTCGCTGGGTACGGCGTAGAATCAAGCGATGTCGATAGTGGCTTCGTAGTGCTTGAGGATTAGAAGGGTGGGCTATGGCCGAGGGAAAGCTGCAGCCAGCTGATTCCTCTGAGGATGTGCCGCTCCCCGCGACAAAGGCCCCAGACTTCGATCTAAGCGACGAGACTGTCTCCGGCGATGACACTGACGAGTCCAGCGAGCAACAGCCCGAGGCGGGCGCTCAGGGCGAGCCAGAGGGTATCTTCGCCCTCTTCGACCGGGAGTTCGACGCTGGAGAGCGCGAGCCCATCGAGCCCGCTGAGAGTAGCGAGTTCGACGCTGAGTTCTCCGAGAGCTTTGAGACCATGTTCACAGCTGTGAAGGGGGACGGCTCGGCGCCTCTCTTCGAGACAGGGGAGGATACTCCCCCAGCAGAAGAATCCGAACCTGAGAATGCAGAGGGCAGCATGCCTCCCCTACCCAGACTAGATCCAGAGCCCCAGCCTCCGAAGCCCACAGTGGGCCAGGAGGAGATGGAGGAGTTCAGCCTCGACGACGAGCCCCTAGAGTTCACCCCCTCTGCTCCTATCCCCGAGGCTACCCGGGTGACTCCGGTCCCGTCTCAGCCTCGAGGCATCCCCTTCGGCTCAGATGAGGACGATGAGGACGAGGACATCCCTCTGGCCCTCGACGAGCCCGAGGATCTCTTCTTTGACATCTCTCCCGAGCCTCCGGCGGCTTCGGCCGCAGCTCCCAGCCCGGAGCTCGAAGGCTGGGGCGTAGAGGAGGATGGCCTCGAGGAGCTCAACTTCGACGACTCAGAGGACGAGAAGATCTACGACCGGGATCTCAGTGGACTCATGGGAGATGAGGATGAGTCTGAGGAAGAGGGATCGGAGGACTTCGATGACTTCACCAAGATGGCGCTGGGCTTCGAGGATGACGATGACGAGGAATCCGTCGACGAGGAGGATGACTTCGTAGTCGAGGAGCTCTCTGGAGCCAAGGAGCTTGACCCCTTCGAGGAGATCGCCATCATGAGCTCCGAGGATGTGGCCAAGTACGAGCCCTCCTTCGGCTCGGACGAGCTCAAGTTCCGGGATGAGGAGCCCCTCCCCGAGGACGAATCGGATCCCTTCGCCATGGAAGGTGAGAGCTCCAGGGACGAGGAAGAGCTCCCCGAAGATCTCGATCCCTTCGGAGACGGAACTCCGGCCGCGGCGAGTGGCTCCAAGGCTAAGGGGAACGCCCAGAGCTCAGAAGACGCTGCCGATGGGGACGGAGCTGAGAGCGACTCCGAGGACGAGGGCTCCCGGGGCGACGGAGAAGAGAAGAAGGCTGCTAAGAAGCCTCGCCGCAGCTCGGGATCGGGCGGTGGCTCCAAGGCCGGAGGCGCCATCGTCGGTCTGCTCAGCATCCCCTGGAAGCTCTTCTCCACCCTCACTGGCATCCTCTTCGGAGTGCTGGAATCTGTGATCGGACTGCTGGGGAAGCTACCTCTCATCGGGCTGCCCTTCCGGCTTCTGAGCTCCGTGCTCTCTGCTGTGCCCATGGCGCTGAAGCGACTCATCGTGCTTCTCCTCATCGTGATCTTCTTCTGGGGCGGCAGCGCTCTGGTGGGGAGCTTCCTTCCGAAGCCTTCGGCTGATGTGAGCCTTCCCGATCTGGGAGGAGCGAGCTTCTCCAGCGTGGAGCTCAAGGATGGTCAGATCACCGGCGAGATCGAGAACACTGGGGATGTCAATCTATTCCTCTTCCCCGAGGTTCAGGTCTCCGAGCGCAAGGTACTCCAGCCCGGAAGCTGGCTCAGCCCGGTGGATCTAGGCACCTGTCGCGGCCCTCTCACTGAGGTTGCCGTTGACACCACCGTGAAGGTCTCCTTCAGCTGCGATGTGGCCACGGACAGCAGCAGCTCGCTGAAGCCTGCGCTCAAGGAGTAGTTGCGCTGAGCAGAGCTTCGGTGTAGCGTGGGTACTGAGGAAAGGACACCACCATGGCTCAGAACGATGGCAAGCAGATCACCGAAGAGGATCGAGCAGCAGTAGCATCCGATCTTCGAGATGTCCTCCAGGACTGGGGCGGAGTCTACAGCGACGCCGACCAGATGCAGATGGATGCAGACTTCTTCGCAGAGGAGGACGCCGCCGAGCTCGCAAGGGACGGAGGCTACTAGGCTTCAGCAGCTACAGAGGGCCCGTTCGCACTTCGGTGCTGGCGGGCCTTCTGCTATGTAGAAAAGCTCTCCTTTGATACTCTGGATCCATGGACAACAGCGCAGAAGAAGTGACCGACGAGCTCCCCATCGAGCTCCCACGCTGGCTCGAGGATCTCCTTCCAGAGCAGCGCGTACCCCAGCGACTCTCCACCGTGATCAGCGATGGAGGTTCCCGGGTCCTTAGGCTCACCGATCCCAACGGGAGCGACTACAGCGACTTCGACAGCATCGCAGAGGTTGCAGAGGCGAACCGGACTGCGGACCAGGACCTCACCATCGATGATGAAGTCTATGAGCACTTCTCCGAGAGGGGTCACCTTCTGAGCTTCCCCTACCCGAACGGCAAGAGCGGCTATGTGGGCATCCTCTTCTCTCACACGGACCAGAGACGGCGAGAGTCCCTGGAGTCCTCCTACCGGACTTCCCTGGAGAACCAGAGTGCCTACGAGGGTGATCCCACCAGCTTCATCCTTGCCTACAGGTTCATCGACAGCCACCCAGCCTTCTGGACCTCCTTCGATGTGGAGAAGCACCCCTGGCACTGGGAGACTCAGGGCTACTGCTCGAAGATCAGGCAGTCTGTCTGGAGCAAGGACGACGGCGGCTACAGAATCAGCCTCGAGGGCGGAGGCCATGTGGAGATATCCACGGGCCCCGGAAGCAAGCCCTACACTGAGCACTACGGTGACTGGAGGCTAGAGGCCACGGCAGACAGCTTCGAGGAGGCCATCGTAGGCTTCGCTGCCCGGCTCATCCTTGCCTTCGACTCCGAGGGCAACAGCCTCAGCGAGGATGGCTTCCCCTACCCCGTTCCCGAGTGGGTTCAGGAGCTCAGAAAGAGGACCTCTGACGAGGAGCTCTAGGCTGATAGTCTAATCCAGATGGTCCGTGGCTCAGAGCCACCCAAGACAGAGAGCTGAATCACCCATGGCAGACCAGGTAGCAGTAATTCCGCCCAAGGGCACCATCGAGGGAGTGAAGACTCCGGTAGCGCTGAAGATCTTCGAGATGCTCAAGGGAGGCAGGCGCTACTTCGGCTCAGCTGGAAGCTCCCTCACTCACCTCGCAAGCAACCCCGACTATGTGCTCCCCGAGGGCTTTGACCGGGGCTCAGCTCGAATCGGCCTCGAGGGAGAGCGTGAGACCAGTGTCTTCCTCCGGAAGTGGATCGCAGACAAGCCCAACGCTGTGCTCATCGACTCGGTTCACATCCGGGGCTGGGGTCAGGAAGAGGTAGATGAGGAAACTGGGCTCATCGAGGGTGGCGACACCGACCACATCCTCATCATCGGCTCCGAGGTGCTCCTCATCGACACCAAGCGCTGGAAGAAGAAGTCCAACTACCAGGTCTCCGAAGATGGCTCAGTGCTCCGGGCCAACAAGCCCTTCCCCGGAGGCGGAGTCCGAGCAACTGCTGCCATGCACATGTGGCTCGACTACCTCGACTCTGAGGCTAAGGTCACTACCTTCATCTGCATCAACTCTCCGGACATCACTGTCTTCAGGAACCGGAACTGGTACACTCAGCAGTACAGGCTTGTGGAGATCGACCGCTTCGAGGAGCTCCTCAATGCCAAGTACGAGAAGATCTCGGCGGAGGACAGGACCACCATCAACAGCACCCTGGTCTCTCAGATCGCGGTGGGAGCTGTGAAGCCCTACGACGAGTACCAGCGCGTATTCTCCATGGATGCGCTGAAGGCCTTCAAGGGCTGAGCAGGTCGCCACACCACCATTCCTTTGATATGACCGAGAGCTAGAACTACCCATAGTTTGGAGAACACATGGCCGACAGCTTCATCATCGCCAACGAAGAGCTCGCCCTTGAGCTCGACGGAAAGCTTGAGCAGCTTCCCTTCCGAGATCGAGACACCTTCATCCAGATGTATAACTCTGGACTGATCAACAGGAAGAACGATCAGGTATCTGAGCTCGTAGAGGACCTCATCGCTGCCTACAAGGGTATCGAGAAGCGCGCCGACGGCATTACCTTCCTCGACATGGGTGAGATCTCCGCCGACGAGCTCGTAGCCAAGGCTGAGGCGTACTCGATTCTGCTCAGGCTTCAGCGCATCGCTAAGGAGGCAGCAGCCGCTGGCCAGGTCCGGGACGGAAGCCTGATCTTCCTCTCGAAGGGCAATGCTGTGATCCGAAAGGGCGACAGCTCAAGCGAGACAGAGGAGCTGCAGAGCGATCAGCAGATCTCCTCTGAGAAGCTTCCCAAGATAGGCAATCCCGCAGTCGCCATGATCGGCGCCATCCTCGGTGAGTCAGACTACGCTCTGACGAAGCCCTTCCCGGCCAACAGGTTGCTCAGCATTCAGAGTGCTCCTGTGGTCGATGCCCTGGCAGTTCTTAGCTAAGAGCTGCTCAGCACAGAGCTAACAGCCCCGCCCTCCTATCCCGGGAGCGGGGCTGTTGTGCTATGCTCCTGAGCATGTTATGGTGTGATGCGCCGGAGTGCTCATCTACGGTGGAATCGGTGCCTCAGCGCACCGGGAGCGAACTTCGATAGAGTGAGCTCCACAGAAGCTACTGGGATTGACATCTCGCGAACGAACGGAAAGAGAACAGCATGGAGAAAATCGCACTGAGCGATGTGGACGGCACCATCGTCCGCGGATCACTCGTCCTCGACCACGCCTGCAGCATCCACAAGCAGGGCATCGTGGACCTCGGTGACCTCCCGGAGATCTGGAGGGCCGATCAGAAGTCCGAAGAGAAGATCATCGCTCTGGCCGAGGCCTACCGCAACGCCCTGGTGGGCAAGCGTCAGTCGGAGCTCGGCGTCTCCAAGTACCTCGACACTCTCTTCGCAGATGAGAGCAAGTTCTACAGCACTCTGGAGAAGCTCAAGGAGCTCAAGGCCCAGGGCGCTGAGATCCACCTCATCAGCGGCTCGCCCAGCTTCCTCGTCGGCCCCTTCGCTCGCCGGCTCGGCATGCGCCACGCTGGAAGCCTCTACAGCCGCACCCGGCCCGGCCACTTCACCGGCAAGGTTCGCCTCATGGCCATCGGCAGCGCCAAGCGTGACTATGTGGCCTCGCTCAATGTGAACCGCTACGCTGAGATCCACGCCTTCGGCGACACCTCGAGCGACGCTCCCCTCTTCGATGTGGCTCACCACTCGACCCTGGTGGACCCCTCGGCTCACACCGAGAGCCTCTTCGCCGGCCGCTCCATGAGCATCATCAGGGACTGATCCTCAGAAGCAAGATTCCAGCCCCTCAGATCTGTCCTCCTGGCCCCGGCCTAGGGATCGGATCTGGCAGTAGGAGCGCACAGCCTAGAGCCGTTGACTCATCGACGCTCTAGGCTGTTGTTCTGTGCGCTCGCCCGTGCTTCTCTCTGAAAGTGCCTTCGCGGTCAACGATGCGGTAGGATCAAACTATGGACAAAAGTACCGTGCTTCCAGCAGCCTTCTCAGAGCTCTCGGCCGAGGGTAGATTCCTCTTCCGAGCGCCCCTCCTCGAGGCCAAGGTGCTGGACCGGCCCAATCGCTTCATAGTGGTCGTAGAGTTTCCAGACGGCACCGTAGCGGAGGCTCACTGCCCCACCACGGGAGGCATCGGCGGCTGGGAGATATCCGGGCTCAACTGTCTGGTCTCAGGACCCCACCCCGGCAAGCGCCGGACTCAGTTCGGCCTCGAAGCGCTTGAGGTCCCCCTGGAGTCAGGTGGCACCATGATGATCGGCATTAACCAGAGCGCCGCCAATCGCTATGTGGAGGCATCGCTGCTCAGCGGACAGTTCCTCGAGGCCGTGGGCCCGATCACTGAGCTCAAGCGAGAGAAGAAGCTCGGCACTGCTCGGATCGACTTCAATGTGGACGATGAGGAGTTCATCGAGGTCAAGACTCCGCTCAACCGGATCGATCTGAAGACTCTGGTGCCAGCCAAGACCTCCGGCTACGCCTCATCGGGTAACCCGACCTCCGTGGATCGGCTGATCAAGCATGTCCGGGAGCTCACCACTGCGCTCAACGGTGGTCAGAAGGCCATTCTGCTCACCTGCTTCATCTATGACGCGCCAGTCTTCGATCCTCCTCGGCTCAAGGTCTACAGCGAGACCTTCGAAACCCTGGAGACGGCTCGGCTCGCTGGACTGGAACGCTGGCAGGTGAACTACGAGATCGACAGGCTCGGAGTGAGCTTCCGAAAGTTGCAGAAAATCGACCAGTCCTGAGGGACCACCTGGCTGATCTTTGGATACCGTAGGCTCAGATTAGAAAGGTCATCCATGGACTCCGTTTACATCCCCTCCCGCGGTCGCTACAAGACCATGTCCACCCACAAGCACTTCGAGCGCAAGGGCATGAAGAACTGGTTCTATGTGGTCGAGCCCTTCGAGATGCTCGAGTACATCAACGCCCTCGCTGAGGAGGGTGTCGAGTACCCCGAGCAGCATGTGCTCGCCTTCGACACGGATGTCTACAAGGAGCCCTACGACCCCGAGACCAACCCCAAGGGCTACCAGTACTTCGATGACGAGGGCTGGAGGCCCGGGCTCACCACAGGCCCCGGCCCCGCTCGAAACGCACTCATCGACTTCGCCCGGGAGCGCGGCGAGAAGCACCTCTGGATGATGGATGATGACATCGTGCTCTTCGCTGTGGATGCCTTCTACTTCCAGAAGGGCGTCTACACCAAGGGCACCAAGACGAAGCCCGGTCAGGAGCGCATCGACCTGATCAAGTCCTTCGAGCTCTTCGAGCGCTTCCTCGACAAGTACGACAATGTGGGCCTCGCTGAGTTCGAGAAGTCCGGCATGGCCATGAACCACCGCCGGAACAAGCACCTCGCCATCGGCGGAAAGACCTACTCCTGCATCCGGATCAACACCGAGATCAACATCCCCTGGAGAAGCCGCTACAACGACGATGTGGTCTACTCCCTGGACTACCTCAAGCGAGGCTATGTCAATGTGAGCAGCAAGATCGTAGCCTACGCTACGCCCGAGTCGCAGCAGCAGGCTGGAGGCATGACCTCGGCCTTCAAGGAGCTCGGAACTCTAGACAAGGTGCGGTTCCTGGTCAAGGCCTTCCCCGATGTCTCGAAGCTCGCGCTCAAGTACGGCCGAATCCACCACCAGGTGGCCTACAACCGCTACAAGAGCCCGCTGATCCTCCGGGACGGCGCATCGCTCGACGACCTGGTCTACGACCTCGACAGCATGGGCATCGATCTCGATGCTCTGGTGCTGGAGACCGAGTCGGTCTGAGAGACTGAGTAGCTACTGCCCATGGTCCAAGCGACCGTGGGCAGTAGCTCTGTCTACTCGATATAGCGATGGCTATGGATGACGAGAGAGGAAATCTGTGAAGCTCAAGGCTATCAGACGGATCGAGGCTAAGCCCGCCCGCTGTATCTCCGTGGATGCTGAAGACAGACTCTTCGCAGCCGGTGGGGATGACGGCCGCTCTGTGCTGACCCACAACTCTGTCATTCAGCGCAACATCATCCTTGGCTGCATCCTTCGGCCAGACAGCTGGCGCTTCATCGGCATCGACCTCAAGAAGGTGGAGCTCTCATCCTTCAGGGCCTACTCCAATGTGGTGCTCGGCATCGCAACTGAGCTCGAAGACGCGCTCACGGTTCTTCGCTTCGGCCAGGCCACCATGATGAAGCGCTACCAGGAGATGGAGGCTGTGGGGGAGAACGACTTCATCAACATGCCTGACCACGGACCAGCACTGATGATTATGGTGGACGAGGCGGGTGAGCTCCTCTCCGCCTCAGGCATCAAGACCGACGAAGGAAAGCACGACGACGAGCTCAAGGGTGAGGCTCAGATGATTATTGGATCGGTGGCCCGTCTTGGCCGCGCTGCCGGTGTCCACCTCGTCATCGCCACCCAGCGCCCCGACGCTACTCTGATCCCCGGTGAGACTAAGGCCAACCTCGGCTGTAGGATCAATGCCGGAAGAACTGACAGCAATGCCTCCAACATGATCCTCGGCAGTGGCGAGGGAACGCGAGTGAAGCCCTTCCCACCCGGTCGGCTCTACATCCGCATCTACTCCAGCGGCGACCACGGCCAGGGCTTCTTCGCTAAGCCCGACTGGATCGACAAGTACCTCAAGGAGCAGGGTCTCAATCAGGACGGTACTCCCCTGGCCCAGGGCAAGCAGAACACCCGGAAGGCTAACCTCGTGGACATGGAGAGCTTCGGCGACGGAGACCTCGACAGCCGGGAGGGCATCGACACCCAGGGCGCCATCGAGAGGTACCAGTCCGGAGACGACGAGGAGAACGAAGGCGACGACGACTTCAGCTTCGAGGATGAGGACGATGGAGCATTCGGCTTCGAGGATGTGGATGAGGAGAAGCCAGCGGCTCCCCAGAAGCCCACTGCCCCCGGAGACATGTCAGCTCCCATCAACTTCGGCGAGAAGAAGGAGAAGTCTGATCGCTTCGCCCGACCCGAAGAGGACTGGGACTCGTCCCTGGATGAGCTCATCGATGAGAACTTCAAGTAATAGCTCCCAGAGCTCGGCACAGTAGCACCAAGAGAAACTAGAGGAAGAGCACAGTGGAGAACGAAGTAGTAGCAACAGAGATTGAGCCCAAGGCTCCGAAGCCCTACAGCTGGGCGAAGGCAGTCGCCGGGCTGATCCTCCTTCCGTCCTTGGTCTGGCTGGTCACCAACGGAGTCATCGCGCTCTTCGTGGCCACGGGTGGCACGATCACCCAGAGCCTCGGCTTCATGCTCACCTCCAGCAGCTTCATCCTCGCAGCCGTGCTCTACATCCTGGCCACGGGACAGATCAAGCAGATCTTCTCGGTGCTCAAGCTCAAGGGCTTCAAGTGGTACTACGCTCCCGTGGGGCTTGGAGCCGCCCTCTTGACCTACATGGTGGCAGTGCTCGTCGGCATGATCGCAGTTGTGATCAGCCAGCTCGGAGATACGCCTCCCAAGCTCGGCAGCAACAGCACGAGTCAGACCATCGGGGAGATCTCCCAGGGTGGCTCGCTGGCGGTGCTCTTCCTTGGCTTCCTCGTGGCAATCCTCGCCCCCGTTGCTGAGGAGATCTTCTTCCGGGGCGCGCTCCTCGGCTCACTGGTTCAGGAATCGCAGCGAAAGCTCATCCGGGTGGGTGCTGTGATCCTCGTCTCCGTGATCTTCGGCTTCTTCCACTTCCAGGGCTTCAACGGCACCATGTCCGATGTGCTTGCCATGCTGACCCCAGGCCTCGTGGGACTGACCGCCGCTATTCTCACGCTGAAGCTCAACTCGCTCTACCCCGCCATCTTCACTCACCTCTTCTACAACGGCATCGTGCTCCTGATCATCACCAGCAGCGCCGGCTGAGCGTACTCGATATTGGATCACCAACCGACAGAAGGAGCACCGATGATCTACAAGCCAACCAAGAACTGGATAGTAGCCTTGCTGCTCTCGATCTTCCTCGGAACGCTGGGGATCGATCGGTTCTACATGGGCCACATCGGAGTCGGCATCGCCAAGCTCCTTCTGAGCTGGGCTACCTTCGGAGTCTGGCAGCTCATCGACATCGTGCTCATCGCCATCCGGAAGGTCAACGACCGGGACTTCTACTGGGATGACTCCGCAGAGGCCCACAGGCAGACAGCTGGCACCAACGGATTCTCCACGGGCTACTGAGCCAGTAGCTGAGCGGGCACTCCAGTCGACCCACCGCGGTTTGACCGGAGTGCCCGTTCTATGTTAGTATAGACCAGAGGCGCCGGTGGGCTATCTATGCTCCGGGCCTCCCAGGACTTAGACTAGATTAGAGCTGACAGGATCCCATGGCTGATAAGACAGAAATCACAGAACCCCGCGTCCAGATCACGAAGGACGGCCTCAGGGTAATCAGCGATGTGACATCCGCAAAGCTGGCGAAGAAGAAGCTCTCAGCATCTGCCATCACCGGACTCCAGGGCTGCCCCGCCGCCTGGCTCTCCAACTCCTTCGTCATGCCGGAGATCCTCGAGGAGGAGCCCGACAACGCTGCTCGCCGGGGAAGCATGTTCCACCAGGTCATGGAGAACTTCTTCGCCCTGGATGCCGAGGAGCGTACCCACGAGGCCATGCGGAAGCAGGTCAAGGCTGTGCTTCAGTCCGACGAGTACAAGGACCTCGCTCAGATCCGAGAGGCCGTCGAGTGGCTCCGCGGTGCTGTCAACGGCTACTACAACATGCACGCAGACGCTGACCCCTCCGAGGTCGTCATCGCCGAGATCGAGACCATCTCGCCCAACGGCAAGGGAACCGCACTGGGTGAGGTACTGAGCAAGCTCATCGCTGAAAAGCTCGGCAAGGACAAGCTCGACGATGTGGTTCAGGATGTGCTTTCCTCCTACGACTACTACCGCCTTCGCTCCAACGAAAGCGCCGTGAAGTGGATCAAGAAATCCGCGAAGTCCTACCTGAAAGCGCACGGGGAGCAGTTCGGCGCTCCAGAGGCCATCGCTGCGAAGAACGAGCTCATCTTCACGGGTAACCGTTCGGTGGACTCGGGTCTTGAGATCTTCGTCGTCGGCCGAATCGGCAACGCCACTCGAGACACCCTGGGCTACATCGACCGAGTCAAGGAGACTGGCCGCAAGGAGGGCTCGGATGTCTCCACGGAGGTCATGGTGGAGGACTGGAAGTCCGGAGCCAAGGTCAAGAAGTACAACCCCAACACTCGCTCCAAGACCCCCGAGGGTCTCGCAGAGCAGCGTCAGCAGATCATCTACTCGATTCTCCTTGAGCAGGAAAAGGGCGTCAAGGTCACCGGCGCTCGGCTGATCTACCCCGTGGCTCGTGAGGTCGTGGATGTGGACCTCACCGATGAGAAGCTCAAGGCTCGAGTCATCAAGGATGTCGAGGACGCTGACGCTCAGCTCACCAACCACATCGAGCGCAACCTCTTCGAGTACAGCCCCGGCATCCTTTGCTCCTGGTGCCCGCTGTTCAATGCCTGCCCCGCAGCCAAGAGCTTCAACCATGTGGAGAAGGCTCGGCTCGCAGCTGAGTCGCAGCCCACCGTGGATGTGCTCGCTAAGGGCTTCGAGTTCACTCGCCGGCGCTGAGCCAAGCCTCAGATAGAGGGTCCCGAGCATCCGTGCTCCGGGGCCCTCTTCCCGTTGGCTCACGGGGAAGGCAGCTCTCGATAGGATAGCGCCATGGAAGAGAAGAAGAAAGCCCGGACCGTAGAGATACTCCCCGACCAGGTGCTGACCTACGATCAGTACGAGGACTACCTGCGCCACGCGCGGAACAGCTCGATGTGGTATCTAGGTCGGTTCCCGAGCCACAGCGTGAAGATCCGCCAGAGGCTTGCAGAGAAGGGCTATCCCAAGGACGATGTGGCTCATCTCAACAGCGACGGCGAGATCGAGCACAGCAACCTCATCGACATCACCATGGATGAGCTAGAGCTCCTGCACATGCTCAATGACGAGCTCTACATCGAGTCGAAGCTCAAGGGGACCATCGCCAAGGGCAAGGGAGCCTCCCTAGCAGTCCGAGAGCTCAAGTACGCAGGGATACCAGAGGAAGAGATTGAGGCTGTCCTAGGGGCGATAGAGGACGAGCTAGAGGGTGAGCTCGACGGTGCGGTAGCAAAGGCTGCCGCTAAGCTCATGCGGTCCACACCCTTCCGGAAGGCTGCTAAGGGCTGGCAGAAGAGCATGGTGCTCTCTGGAGGTCTCCGAGCGAAGGGCTTCGATAGGGATACCGTGGACAACTGGATGGACGACAATGCTGAGATCTTTGAGGATGAGAACTGATGGGTAACCTAGATGTGGACGGCTTCGACACTGCCACCTTCGAGAACCACGCCACCGCGCTTCTGAGGCAGATCCTCAGTGGGCGCCAAAGGATGGCTGCTATCACCTCGAAGGAGACGCAGCTCATGGCTCACAAGCAGCTCCTGCAGCGAGTCGACGGAGAGTTTGAGCCTTCGCTCCGAGCCATGATCGACGAGATGCAGACCTTCGTCCACCCCTCCGACCTAGCTCTCTTCGTCATCGCTGCCAAGAGAACTGAGCTGATCCCACAGGCGCAGGAGATTCTAGACTCGGTACGACAGGAGCGCAGGCTCATGAGCCTCAACGATCTCCTCGGAGCGCTGGCTTCGACTTCGGACATGCCTGGATCCTGGGCCGCTTCGCTCTTCGGGGAGATGGATGCTGAGCGGGATTCGACCCCTCAGCTCGAGGTCAAGAAGGCCACCATCGATCTCGCAGCTATGCACAGGGGCATGGGTCTCTGAGCTCAGCTCAAAGGAACGCACTTTCGGTACTATGGGTGTAACAGCACTCGCTAAGCAGGCAAGGAACTAGCACATGGCAGCAGAAGAAGAAAAGGATCAGATCGCAGCGGAGATCATCCCCCGGCCCGCCGAGGAATGGATCCCTGAGCTCTACCTTCCCTACGCTCTCTACACCATCCGGGACAGGGCACTCATCCTCGAGGACGGCTTCAAGCCCGTCAACAGGCGTATCCTCTGGGCTCTCTACACCAAGGGGATCACGCCCAAGGCTCCCTTCCTCAAGGCCTCCCGGGCCGCCTCCGAGGCCAACGCTTACCACCCCCACGGTGACTCTTCCATCCAGGAAGCCCTCGCTCGTATGGCTCAGGCCTTCGTCCAGCGGGTTCCCCTCATCGAGCCCTACGGCTCCGTGGGTAAGGTCGCCGGAGACACCGCCGCTGCAGCCCGTTACTGGGAGTGCCGCCTGAACGACGCCTCCGTGGATCTGGTCCGGGACCTCGACGAGGGTGGCCTTGAGTTCGGCAAGAACTTCGACGGCACGCTCCCGGAGCCCACTCGGCTCCCCGTGCGCTGGCCCGTGGGCATCATCAACGGCACCCAGGGTATCGCCGTGGGCTACGCCGCCAAGCTCTGGCCCCACAACCCCACTGAGGTGATGAACGCTGCCATCAAGCTGGTGGACAACCCCCAGATGACCATGAAGCAGCTCACCAAGATCATCCAGGGCCCTGACTTCCCCACCGGTGGCGAGCTCTTCGGCATGGATGGAGTTGAGGAGTACCTCACAACCGGAAGCGGTACCTTCACCATCCGCGGTCGCTACAACATCGAGGACCTTCCTCGAGGTAGGAAGCGCATCGTCTTCTACGAGCTGCCCTACCAGGTTTCGGCTGAGTCGGTCATCGCCTCGATCCGCAAGTCACAGGCAAGCGGCAACAGCAAGCTCAATGACATCTCTGTGCTCAAGGACCTCACGGACAAGAACCGTGGGCTGAGGCTCACCATGGAGACCAAGGCTGGAAGCAACCTCAGCGCCATCATGGCTGAGCTCTTCAAGAGCACCCCCGTGGAGACCAAGTTCTCGACCAACTCCACCATGATCGTGGACGGCGCTCCCGTGGTGCAGAACATGCTGGAGCAGCTCCAGCAGTTCATCTCCTTCAGGAGAGCCATCGTCAAGAACAAGGCCATCTTCAGGCTCGCTAAGATCGCCGGTCGAATCCTCCAGGTGGATGCCCTCCTCGCAGCCCTCGTGGACATCGACAAGGCCATCAGCATCATCCGGAAGTCTGAGACTGCCGATGACGCCAAGAACGCCCTGATGAAGCACTTCAAGATCTCCGATAAGCAGTCTGACTACATCCTCTCCATGCAGCTGCGAAAGCTCACCAAGGCCGACGCCTCTGCGCTGGGAGACGAGAAGGACAGGCTGCTCAAGGAGAAGGAGGACTGCGAGCGCATCCTCCAGAACGACGCAGACGCCTTGGACGAGCGAGTGAAGTTCGAGCTCAAGGAATCCAAGAGGATCATCGCGGACGACCGCCGCACCCTGGTCTCTGGGCTCACGAACGAGGATGTGAAGCTTCAGGAGAGGGCCCTCGCTCAGTCCGCAAGGGCTGCTGAGAAGGACCTTCCCTGCTACATCACCAAGCTCAGGAGCGGCAAGCTCATCAGGACCTCTGAGAGGGACCTCTACTCAGAGGGCGCCTTCGAGCTCAAGTACGGCCCCGTGGTCGAGACAATCAAGACTACCACGCAATCTGAGCTCGCTGTGGTCTTCGATGACGGCAACGCTAAGAAGATCCCGGCGAACTTCTTCCCCGAGGACAAGCCCGTGGGAGCCAAGGAGCTAGGCTTCGATTCTTCGCTCAATGTGGTGGGTGTGGCTAAGATCGAGATCGGCAAGTACGATGTGGGTCTCGCAATCGTCACCACCAAGGGTGAGATCAAGATCTCCAAGTCGGACTTCGGTAACAGGGACGAGTTCCCGGTCATCACTCTGCGAGAGGGCGACAGCATCGCTGCTACTCTCTGGCTCGGAAGATCCGTCAAGGGTAAGAAGTTCGTCCTCGTGAGCTCCAGCGCCATGGCCCTTGCCTTCGACGCTGAATCCATCCGAGTCTCTGGCTCCAAGGCTGGCCCCGTGAAGGCCATGAACCTGAAGTCGGCTGCTGACAAGATCATCGGCTTCGGCCTGGTCGAGCGACCCACCGACTACTCGATCATCTCCGAGGGCACCAAGACCATCAAGGTCACTCCCGTGACCGAGGTACCAGTCAAGGGCAAGGGCGGGCTGGGAGTTGTGCTCCACAAGCTCAAGGCCAACGAGAAGCCCATGCTCAGCAATGCCTTCGTGGGCTCCGACCTGGTCCTCGCTATGGCCGGAACGCCCAACGCGCTCTCGCTGCCTCCCATCTCGAAGCGAGCTGTCACGGGCAACGAGCTTGAGATGAGGGTCGTCTACGGCTCGCTGATCGCAGCCAACAACTAAGCAACACCGTCTGAAGAGGGGATCCTGCGGGGTCCCCTCTTCTGCTACCCGCTGATATGCTCAGCTGACAGAACGGCGAAGGGCTACCCATGACACACAACCACTCAGCTGAGCTGGAGGAGCAGGAGTGCTTCTCTGTGATCGAGACTGTGCGGCGAAAGCTAGGCACCGATGGGGGCTTCTCGGGCTACCTCCACGCCATCACCGGAGTCCTCGCAGTAGAGGTCTTCTTCCTCATCTCAATCCTCGCTGGCTGGGGCTTGAAGTACTTCGTCTGGGGTAACCTCGCGCTGATCATCGCCTTTGCCCTTGCCTGGATCGGCGCAACGCTCTACCCGGACCTCGACAACTCCAAGTCCACGAGCCACTCAGCCTTCGGCTTCATCGGCGAGGGGCTGAGCGTGGTCTTCCGGCTGAGCTCCAGCATCATTCAGACCGTGGTGAGAACCCGGAAGGACGATGCGAGCCCCAATCCCCACCGGGGCTTCTACCACACGCTTCTCTCAGCTGCGCTCATCGGTGCTGGAGTCTGGTTCCTCACGAAGCTGCCGCAGACCTTCGAGGTCCCCGTCCTCGGAGAGCTCACTCTGGGACAGTTCTTCGGTGCGCTCTTCCTCGCCGCCATGATCCACCTCTTCCTCTCCTCCATCGGCAAGAAGCGCATGGCCAAGATCCGCAAGGGCTTCGCAGGTGAGATCATAGCCTTCCTCATCGCAGTGGCCGTCGCCCTTCTCCTGATCAACTTCATTCCCGCAGATCAGGGATACCTCTGGCTCGGCATCGCCATCGCAGCAGGCGGAGCCACCCACATCGTCGGTGACACCTTCACTCGCTACGGCACGCCCCTCTTCTTCCCCCTCACCGTGCTCACCAGGAAGCGCTTCTGGTGGTACACTCGCTTCGGCACCATCGAGTCCGGAGGTGAGATCGAGAAGGTCATCATCCTTGTCTGCTCGATCATCTCTGCTCTGCTCTTCGTGGCCATCGTCGTACTGCTCGCTGTCTAAGCCTCTAGGAGCGCAGCTATTGAGCCCATCGAACATCCCGTCCGTCCTGGCGGCTTCGGCGCTTAGGACTGTCCCTGTGACCTCTCAGTCGGTACTCTAGTCCCATGGCAAAACCAAGAACTCAGTGGAAGTGCGAAGAGTGCGGCAAGGTCTACTCACAGTGGGCTGGCGTATGTACGCAGTGCAAGAACTACAACACCATCAAGGAAGTGGCTGCCGCCTCTGAGGTGGCATCTGCCGAGAGCTCAGGACTGAAGTCCGGAGGCTCACAGAAGCCCGATCAGAAGGCTCGGACGCTCTCGGAGCTGAAGTCGGTCCATGTGGAGCGCACGCCCTCGGGAATCGGCGAGCTCGACCGGGTGCTCGGAGGCGGCTTCGTCACGGGCGAGGTCGTGCTCCTCGCTGCTAGCCCTGGAGCTGGTAAGTCCACGCTCTCCCTGAGGCTCTCTGAGATCTTCGGAAAGCTCGGACAGTCGGTGCTCTACTCCTCAGGTGAGGAATCGGAGAGCCAGATTAAGCTCCGCGCCGAGCGCATGGGGATCACCGAGGACAACATCCACATCACCCATGAGACCAACCTCGAAGTGCTCATGGGCCACATGGACGAGGTTCAGCCTAAGTTCATGGTGGTGGATAGCCTCCAGACTCTGGCCTCGAGCAGCATCACCAGCAGCATCGGAAGCATTACCCAGTCCAAGGAAGCTGCCCACACGCTGACGAGGCTCGCTAAGACTCGCGGCATCACCATGGTGCTGATCAATCAGGTCACCAAGGGTGACGGCGGAGACCCCACCTTCGCTGGATCCAACCAGATCGCCCACATCGTGGACTGCGTCCTCTACATCGAGTCGGATCGAGACAGCCCGCTGAAGTTCATGCGGGCCACCAAGAACCGCTTCGGTGACGCCACAGAGGTCGGCATCTTCCAGCACTCTGAGACTGGGCTGGAGGAGGTCTCTGACCCCTCTGGAGTGCTCCTAGACGCTGGAGAGTCGCTCCCCGGCGAGGCCACCGGCTTCATCTCCGAGGGTATCCGACAGATCCCCGTGGAGGTCCAGGCACTGGTCGCTGAGTCGAGCCTCACCAATCCCCGGAAGCAGTTCAGCTCTGTGGACAATGCTCGAGGTCAGATCATCTGTGCCATCCTCGACAAGTTCACCGAGCTGCGGCTCTACGATTCGGATGTCTTCGTCTCGACGACTGCTGGCATCCGAGTGAAGGATCCCCTCGCGGACCTCGCCATCGCCGCCTCGATCCTTTCCTCAGCCAAGGACAAGCAGACCTTCAAGGGCCGGACCATCTACATCGGTGAGATGACCCTGACAGGCAGGATCAAGGGCTCCATGATCTCCTCAAAGCTCAAGGAAGCTGAGAGACTTGGCTTCGACAGGGCAGTGATTCCTGCCTCAGCCAAGGGTCAGATCCCCAAGAACATGAAGATGGCCGTGAAGACCATCGACTCGATCACGGAGCTTCCGAAGCTCGTGTGATAGCACAGCGCTGACTCACGATATTACCCTCACCAAAGGAAATAGGGAGACACAATGCTAGGAACCATCATCGCCATCGTAGTAGTCGCCATCGTCGTGATCTGGGCCGTGGTCCAGTACAATGGCCTCGTGGCTCGCAGGAACACCGTGGACGAGTCCTTCGGACAGATCGAGACTCAGCTCCAGCGGCGCTTCGACCTCATCCCCAACCTCGTGGCAACCGCTAAGGAGTACGCAGCCCACGAGGTCAAGGTCTTCGAGTCCGTGACTGAGGCCCGGGCCGAGGCCGGCCGAGCCGCAGCCACCGGAAGCACCGAAGGTGTGGCCAAGGCTGACAAGCTCCTCCACGATGCAGCCATGGAGATCAATGCTGTGGCCGAGGCATACCCCGACCTCAAGGCTTCCGCCAACTTCGGACAGCTTCAGGAGGAGCTCGCCTCCACTGAGAACAAGGTTGCCTTCTCCAGGCAGGCCTACAACGACTCGGTCAACGACTACAACACCAAGCGGGAGAGCTTCCCCTCGAACATCCTGGCTAAGATCTTCAAGTTCACCGCCAGGGACATGTTCACCGTGGAGGACCCCGCAGCTCGTAGGGCCGTAAGAGTCGACTTCAGCTAGAGAGGATCCAACTGTGGATAGCGCTCCTGTACGCATAGACCGAGAGAGCTTCAGAGTTCGGCTCGGGAAGCTCAAGCGGGGCATCGCAATCTCCTGGGTGGTGAACTTCACCCTCCTCGCTCTCACCATCGAGGCGGCTCTGATCTTCACCCTCCTGAGCGGTTCGACGAGCAATGAGAAGATCGTCAGCTTCCTGCTGAGCACCATTCCGATCTCTCTGGCCATAGCAGCTCTCTCCATGGTGATCCTCTCAGCAAGATCCTGGAAGTCCATCGTCCTGGAGCTCGGCACGGTGCAAACAGATCCTGCCACCACGAAGTACATTCAGAACATCGTGGAGGAGATGTCCATCGCAGCCGGCCTCAGAGGCGATGAGATTCCCCAGGTGGGGGTGATCCCCAGCGACGAGCCCAATGCCTTTGCGCTGGCAGGTAGGGGCGGATCCATGGTCGCTGTGACCACGGGCCTGCTGCAGATCACAACTCGAGAAGAGCTCCAGGGAGTCATCGCCCATGAGATCGGCCATCTGCTCACAGGTGACTCCAAGGCCATGACTAAGCTCATCGCCATGAGCTCTGTGGTGGGCATCATCTCAGGCATCGGAGCTCGGTTCTTCCGGGGTGGAGACAACGGCAATAAGAACCCCCTCGCCATCGCGCTCATCGTGCTTTCGCTGATCTTCCTCATCGCAGCGCCCTTCCTCTCTCAGCTCGCCAATGCATCCATGCAGCGCAAGAGGGAGTCGCAGGCAGACGCTATGGCAGTTAGGCTCACCAGGAACCCGGACGCTCTTGCTAAGGCCCTGAGAAAGATCGATGGAGCCTACAGCTCTGTGGCGTTCCCCAAGAAGAAGCACTCCGTCGACCACGCTGCCAAGCAGCTAGCCTTCTTCAACCGCAATGCCTACCGGACCCACCCGCCCATCGAGGAGAGGGTCCATGAGCTCAAGCGCATGGGCGCCGATCCGTCCATCTGAGCCTAGAGCCCACCGATATGGAGATCCACTATGGGACTACCTACGAGCATACCCTCCGGGGGAGAAGGTCTGGACCGGTTCAGTGAGCCGCTCCCGGACATAGCTCTCCCCAGCCCGCTTCCGGTGGAAAAGGTGGCTCCAGCTCCGGCTCCAGTCTCTGATCCTGCCCGGGAGGAGTTTGAGGAGTTCCAGCGCTGGAAGCAGATGCGGGAGGCTGAGGCAGCAGCGGGAGCTAAGCCCAGGCAGCCCAAGCCCAGAGCGAAGAAGGCCTCCATCGCTTCGGTCGCACAGGCTCCCACCAGAGCCGTAGCTGAGCAGGCTGAAGAGCCTCGCTTCCCGGATCTCACAGTGCCCTCGGACGCTCCCTCTACGGAGGGGCTCACGCGCCGAGTGAACGCCAAGACCGGAATAAGTTACTATGAGATTCCCAAGACTCGCATGGGCGACGATGGACGGCCCATGCTCGCCATGAACATCAATCTCGATGATCTCAACGGCGAGGCTGAGAACTTCCTAGCCCATCTTCGAGTTCCCCCATCCCCCGAGGAGCGTGAGGAAATTCTTAGAAAGAAGACTGAGCTCGCCAGGCGGCAGGAGAGCGAGCGAGACGAGCTCAACAGGGCAATCAATGAGAAGGAGGGAGTCATCGATGAACCTCAGGAAGACCCCTTCAAGGAGCCCACAAAGAAGCGCGGCCTATTCGGCCGGAAGAGCTAGGATCACAGGAGAAAACCATGGCTGGTAAGGGCCCGATTTCAACAGTAGGGACGGTCGTGGGCTGGGTGCTCGTAGCGGCAGTCGTCTTCGCCATCATGGTGCTCTGGAACTGGGACCCCATCGCCTTCATCAGCAGCGTCTTCGGCCGGATCTCTGACCTGTTCCTCAGCTGGGATTGGTTCAGGAAGCTGGTAGGCCCTCCGGCCTGATTTCTACGGGCTTAGCCTGCATTCTAGCGCCTATTTCGGTACCATGAACCTGTAACCAACCAGCGCAAATGGACAAGAGTAGGTAGAAAAATGAGCGAAGAGCAGCGCGCGTGGGCAACCCCGATCATCTCCCTTGACGGAGGAGATCCCCCCGCCGAGGTCAAGGTCATCCGAGGCTTCGGCTATGTGGATGACATCTCCGAGAAGGAGAAGTCCATGAAGGTCACCTTCATGGCTCACGACAAGGACGGCAAGCCGAGGCAGTACCTGCCCTCTGCCTGGATCCCCAAGTCCGAGGAGAATCTGGTCAAGATCCTCAACGCTTCCCACGCCAAGAAGCGAAGCGTCTACTACAGGCTCGAGATCCGCCGCCAGGACAAGATCGACCGGAAGATCCCCATCGAGGAGCTCACTCCTCTGGCGGTCGCCAAGGACTCGATCTTCAAGGGTGTCGCCGCAGTCAAGGTCCGCGAGGAAGATGACTGGATCTTCTCGAAGGCTGCTCTCACCAACCCCCTCGAGGACCCCAGCGACGAGCGCTTCCCCAGCGCTGCCGGCAAGGCTCCCCGGGATTTCTCCAAGGGTTCGGACAACGGCAACAGCTCGAACGGAGGCGGCTCCAGCAAGGGTGGTTCCCACCCCGTAGAGCCCCCAGCCTTCGTCACCACCACTCGGAGCGGCGAGGTCAACCCGGGATCGGTTGCTGTTTCGGCTCCCCTCGGCGCCTACAGCATGGTCAGCAAGCTCACCAGGGATGCAGGCCTCGACTTCGACAAGAAGCAGCGTGGCCAGCTCGCAGCAGCTGTGCTCCGACTCTGCGGCTCTCTCCAGATCGCTATCTGGGATGGAAGGCTCAAGACTCCCGACATGGGGCTCAACTCCTTCAACCGAGGCCGTTACTTCGTCGAGGAGGTCATCCTTGCCGATGAGCCTCTCACCGCCGATCTCTTCGAGGATGACAACTTCAAGGAGTGGCAGGAGCGTGTCGAGTCTGAGGCTCTGAAGCTCTGGAAGTGGTCCGTGAAGATGGTAGAGAAGACCATCGAGCGTGCCGACGAGGCCAGCAGCGAAGACTGAAGGCACCGCCGAAACTGAAAATCTCAGCACTATGATATACCCTCTCAGGCGCTCGCGTTAGAGCACCGCTTGAAGTTGGTTGAAGCGACCTCGCTTTGATATGGCTTCAGCTTTGTTAACCAACACATGAGGGATAGACCATGGACAAGATCTTCGGCAACATCACAGCCGCATTTCGGTCTGAGCAGGAAATGGGCGACGCAGCCGGCTTCATCGATGAGATCCTCTTCATCGTCGGAATCGCGCTAGCAGCAGTCGCCATCTCCAGCTGGATCGGTGGCGCAGCAATGAACAAGGGAGCCGACATCGCTTCCTGTATCTCCGGACAGAGTGTCGCTGCGGGGGCAACCACCTCCACCAGCGCTGACTGCCAGGGCGGTACTCACGAGGCTAAGAAGTCCTTCAAGGACTCCACCTACACCACGCGCTTCAAGTAAGCTCGTAGTAGGTAGCAACATTCAGAGGGCGGGAGCTTCGGCTCCCGCCCTCTTCTGTTTCTCGAAGGCTTCTCTAGGTATAGTAGCACGGCGATATAGCTCAGAGTAGAAACTTCGAACGCAAAGGAACTCCATGGACAGTAATGCGGCCATCTACGCGCTTGCAGTGCTCTCGGGGCTGTTGATCTTCGTCCTCGCCTACGGCATCTTTGTGCCGAAGCGCAGCGGAAGGTTCAAGCCCGACAACGAGGAAGAATCCTCCAGCAACTCGGCACTCCGAGCGCTCACCGTGATCAGCTCTGAGATCTACGACGCTCTTCCCTCGGGCAACAGCGTCAAGACTAAGACTCAGAGGAACCTCATCAGCATCCAGGACCTTCTGGTCCGCTCAGGTAACCCCTGGGGACTGAAGGCTGAGGAATTTGTCTTCATTCGCTACATCACTGGACTCATCGGCGCAGTTGCCGGTGTGGCTATTTGGTTTGCTACCTTCGTCTTCGGCGTTTGGGCTCCCTGGTATCTGATCGTCGGTCTAGCTGCAGTGGTCGGATTCCTCTACCCCGGCATCAACCACAAGGAGAAGGCCGCTGAGCGAGATCTCGACTTCAAGCGCAATCTCCCCGAGGCGCTCGACCTCATCATCATCTCAGTATCAGCTGGTAGAACCTTCAATCAGGCCCTTCGAGACACGGTCCCCCACCTCAAGGATTCCCACCTGAAGACAGAGCTCTCCTCAGTGATTCGAACTGTGGACTCGGGTAGAACCATGAAGGAAGCTCTGGACAACTTCGCTGACCGGGCACCCTCGACGAGCATCGTGACCTTCACCCGCTCTCTACAGGAAGCCTCTGAGCTCAATGCTTCAATGGAGGGCACCCTGAGGTCGCGCTCTGACGAGTCCCGAGCTGAGCTCTTCTCCATGATCCGAGAGCGCACAGCAGCCCTGCCCATCAAGATGACGGCAGTGCTCACCCCTACCCTTTCCTTCGCGCTGATGATTATTCTCCTCGCGCCCTTTGTCACTTCGCTCATGGCGATCCTTCAGTAGAAAGGCAACAGACTTGGCTATCACAGACAACTCCACCAGCAGCTTCCTCGGCGGATTCCTCGATGAGGACGAGGATGAGGCTGTAGTCAAGAGCGCACCCAAGGTCAACGCTCTGGACGCTGATCTCTACACCGACGCTGACTACGATGGCGCCAACGCCGTTGGCATCACGGCCGCCAATGAGAGCAAGTTCCAGGAGATCGACAGGCTCATCGAAGCCAACGCCCGGGAGCTCATCAAGCGCTACCCCAGTGGTGGCATCAAGTCCTCTAGAGTGGTGACTTCCACCATCCTTAGACAGGCTCCAGCAGATTACTTCGACCGCTACGAGCAGACCATCGTAGATGGAACTGAGTTCGTTCAGAATGCTCTCGCGGATCGTGGTGGCTCTGACATGATCGGTGAGTCGCAGGCCAATCCCACTGACTTCGATCTTCAGGAAAGGGCCTACATCCTCATCAAGGCCCTCATCCTAGAGTATCTCGGAAACAGCACTCGCTGGCAGGGTAGCGGAGGAAGAGCGAGCAACACTGATAGAGCTGTGATCGCTCAGCTCATCTCCAACGAGATCATCGGCTTCTCAGTGATCGATCCGCTCTGGCGAGACCGGAACATCAACGAGATCGTGGCCGACGGTCCCTTCGGAATCAAGATCGAAGTGGCAGGTTCCTGGCATCGCGTGAGAGGCTGTAAGTTCAGAGATCAGGCTCAGCTCGAAAACCTACTGGAGCGACTCTTCCAGTCCGTGGGTAAGAGCGCATCTCGGATGACTCCCCGACTCAAGGCTCGGCTCCACGACCAGTCTCGTCTCTACAGCATGCACAAGAGCATCATGCCCCAGGGCCCCTCGCTCAACATTCGGCGCCACCCGGAGCGCAACTGGGAGCCCAAGGACCTCATCGACAGAGGCTCAGCCTCAGAGGAGCTCCTCACGGATCTCGGCAACCTGATTCGCAAGGGCTGCTCCTACCTCGTCGTGGGAGCTACCTCGACCGGTAAGACCTCCATGCTCAATGCGCTCAGCGGGTTCTACAAGAACAATGTCCGCATCCTCACGGTAGAGGACTCCCTGGAGCTCAAGCTCAATCCCAACAAGATGCTCTCTCCAGGTATGGAGACCGTTGCGCCCTCTACGGACGGAGAGTTCAAGGGGGTTACCATGCGGGAGCTGGTCCAGAGCACACTTCAGATGGCTCCAGATGTGGTCATCGTCGGTGAGTCCATCGGCGCAGAGGCCTTTGAGCTCTGCACCGTGCTCAACACTGGCCACGCAGGTGCATCGACCCTCCACGCTAACAGTGTCAGGGACACCATTCCTAGGCTCATGGGCATGATCGGTCAGGCCGAGGTCATCTCCCCTGACGCTGCTCTTCCCATGATCGGCTCCGCCTTCGACTTCATCGTCTTCCTGGAGCACTCGAGCATCGATGGATCTCGAAAGATCCTCGAAGTCGCAGAGATCCCCAACTACCCGGAGTTCGATCAGGGAAACAAGCCCTTCCTCAACCCTCGCACGATATGGAGGCTTGACAGGAAAACAGGCGTGTGGAACAAGCTCAACGAGGTCAGCGATGAGCTCGTAGAGCGAAGAGGCCTCGATCTCGAAAGAGACCTCACATGGGAAGAACTCAAAGAACTAAGTAAGGTGTGACACTCAGATGAGCATGAATCTTATCCTCGCCATCGCCGGAGCGGCAGCTGCCGGTCTCCTCGTAGTGCTCATCGTAGTGCTCATTGCGCGGAACGCCAAGGACAAGGATCCAGAGACCAAGTACAGGGGTCAGCTGGAGTCCATCCTCAGCGGCGCTGACGAGTACGATGGAGATGGAGACGACGACAGCTCCTTCAACAAGATCAGCCTCTTCGGCAAGTGGAATCAGCTCTGGGGCCGCAACCTCGCAGAGGTTTCGGATCAGTTCTCGAAGGATGACCCCAAGGGTGGAATCTTCGCCGCCGTGCTCTGGGTCACTGTCATGGCTCTGGTCACCATCTTCCTCGGTAACCCCATCGCTGGAGCTGTGCTGGCCTCTGGAGTCCTCGGACTGATCTTCGTCGTGCTGAAGACTCGGGCGTCGAAGAAGGACGATGTGGTGAGGAATCAGCTCACGGGCTTCCTCTTCGCCATGAAGGCTAACATCAGCGCCAGCGAGACCCCCGAGCGGGCACTGATGAAGGTCATCGACAAGATGCCCTCCCCGCTCTACGACCAGCTCCTTCCCGCCAAGAGCCAGATCCTCTCCAATGTGGGCTTCGGTGAGGCCATGGCCAGCCTCCAGGAAGAGACGACCTCAGAGGACCTTCGCTTCCTCTGCGCCTGCATGATCCAGGCCACATCAACAGGTGTGTCCCTGGAGGATCAGATCGACATCATCCTGCAGGCAGTTGAGCAGAAGCGCCGGACCACTGAGGAGATCTCTCAGGCAACCAAGTCCGCCAATATGTCCATGTACGGCGCTGGAATCATCATCCCCTTCGGCTTCATCGGTATCTACATCCTCGATGAGCGCTCCAGGGCCTACTGGTTCGTAGAGCCCATGTCCTGGGTTGCGCTCGGAGTGGCAGTGGCTATTTCCTTCGTCGGTATCCGTCAGGCCCGGAAGTTCGTGGCCAAGGTTAGGGAGCTATGAGTAAGCTCGTTTCAGCAACGGTGGATGAGAACGGCACGAGGACTCTAGTCTTCGACATCCCTCGGGACAAGACGCTTTCCTCCAATGTGGGCAGGTTCCACTTCGCCAAGGCCAACAATGTCCGTGACCTCAGAGCGCTGGCCATCAAGGCAGGACTCGAGCTCCACGAGGAGAGCAGTCGGGCCTCAGTGGAGAAGAGGATCCAGGCACTACAGGAGCGTCAGGACTGGCAGACTAAGCAGTCGGCGATTTCGAAGCGACTGGCGAAGAAGGGCCTTAGCAAGAAGGAAATCGACGCCCACGAGGATATACTCGCAATCAAGGAAAAGTCCTCCTATACAGCAGCTAACGCCATTGAGGTGCCATTCCTGTACGAGAAGGCCAGAGTCCGTGTGCTAGTGGGCAACACGGTGAACCGAGACTTCGATCCGCCCAACCTCTGGCCCACAGTGAAGGCCCTCACCGACGGTCTCACTGACTGCGCCTGGTGGGAAGACGACAACTTCAATCACCTCGTAGAGATCTCCTTCGCCTACGGCGACAGGTCACCTGACAAGGGACACTTCCGCTTCGCACTCGTCATCGAGCCCCTGGGGGATTGAGTAGCTGCTGATATGAGGAACTTTGAACTAGCAGCTGGAAGGGGCTGAGCATTGAACGGTCTACCGATTCTCAACATGACCAGCTTCTTCAACCGGGAGCTCTTCCTCTACTCCCTGGGTGACATCAGCCTGAGCAAGCCAGTCTCGCTGAAGAAGGCTGGATTCCTTATCCTAGGAATCGTGATCTGGGCAGTGCCCATCGTCGCCATCTTCGGACTCTACTTCAATCCCTTCTACCTTGCTTTCCTTCTCAGCGTGCCTCTGCTTCTAGCCGCCTTCGGAGACAAGCCAGCCTTCGATGGCCGAACCATCGGCGATGCAATCCGAGTCACAGTTCGCTACATTTTCACACAGAAGTGCTATACGGACTTCACAGTATCAGACATCCCCAGCAAGCCTGAGCACTACATCCAGAAGGAAATCTGGATCGGCAGGCGGCGGGAGCTTATGGAGCTCGCAGAGCTCTGGGAGGAGAAGAGCAAGTGAGTAAGATGAAGTACTCCTCCAGCGTCTTCGTGGCACAGACCATGTCCGGCGTACCGAGCCCCGTGTTCTGGGATCCGCACACCTCTATCTACAACAGGGGTCGCCCGGTCACGACTGTCACAGGTGCTCCCGGCCAGGGTAAGACCTTCGTGGGTCAGACCATCACGGCTCTCTCCGCGCTTCAGGGCAAGACCACCATCGTCATTGACTACAAGGGCGACATGCTGAAGATCGTCCCCCTCAAGGATGAGCTTGGAGTTCCAGTCACCATCTGGAACATGGCCGATCAGAAGCAGCGCGGTATCCTGGACCCCTTCGGTCTCACCGATAGGCCAGGAGAGCAGCTCTCGATGGTCACACAGCTCATCGATCTCTTCGTGGGCGGCCTCCAGCGCGAGGATCGCCAGGCCATCATCCCCATCATCAAGGACCTCATCGAGGCCGGTGGTGCCAACATGGTCAAGGTGGTGACAGCTCTCCGAAGCTCCCCCAATGACACAGCAAAGCTCGTGGGCTCTGAGCTCGAGGCCATCAAGTCCATGGAGTTCGCTCGGCTCTGCTTCTACTCGGGATCCCAGAGGCGAAAGCCCCCGAAGATCGTAGACGGTGGTCTCACCATTGCTACCCTCGCTGGCATGACTCTTCCGGAGAACCCCGAGGCTGCTCAGAACACTCAGGAGGGGCGCCTTGCCTCTGGTATCCTCTACCTTCTCACGGACCACATCAGAAGGCTTCTTGCCTCTGACGACATGAGCCGACCGAAGACCTTCATCGTGGACGAGGCCTGGGCCATCCTCTCGACTCCCGCAGGGCTCAGCATCATCAAGTCAGTCGCACTGCTCGGCCGGTCGAAGAATCTAGCCACCGTGCTTATCACTCAGAGCCCAGAGCACCTGGCTGAGGCCAACATCAAGAACACCATCGGAACTCGCTTCACTTTCAGCGCCTCGAAGGATGAGGCAGATATCCTCGTGGACGATATGGATCTACCGAAGGGCGAGGGCTTTGAACGGCTCATCGCCTCACTACCACCCTATGTCTGCATGATGTCCGACTACAAGGGCGACTACGGCCTGATCCGGTTCAGTGATTGGCGCAGGGACTGGGTAGATGTGTTCTCCACAAACCCCCACGATGCCATGCTGAAGCGTAAGGCTCAGAAGGAAGCTAAGGCAAGGGCCCTAGCTGCGAGGCAGGGCTAACACGATATGACTATGGCGCTTAGAGCTAACATGGCAGAAAAGGAAGTCGGCAATGGCTAAGAAGCCCGGTATGAAGAACAACACCTTCCTCTGGGGGATCGCTGCGATCCTCGGACTCGGTGTGGCCGGAGTGGTACTCACTCTGTTCCTCAATCTTGTACAGACAGAGACCTACTACATTCTCAATGAGGATGTGCCCTCCCGGGCCCAGGTGACTCCTGAGATGCTCGCACCGGTCACGGTGAGCGAGGGTGGAGCTCCTGAGGCGGCCATCGGCCTCGATGAGGTACAGGCCGGTGGAATCTTCACGGCTCACCCCCTCCTCGCAGGTGACATCCTCACTGCCTCCAATGTGGGAAGCCGCGAGGACATCTCCATCGGTGTCCCCGACGAGTGGGTCATCACCAACTTCTCCGTGGATGCTGACAACGCTGTGGGTGGTAGGATCCAGCGAGGTTACTACTTCGACATGCTCGTGACCTCTGAGAACGGAAGCTTCTACCCCTTCGTCAACATCCTCGCCCTCGACACCACGGTGGACCTATCGAGCGCTTCGAGCTCTGACGCTGTGAATACTGAGGAAGCTCAGGCAGGTCAGACGACCCAGTATGTGGTCGGCATGAGCCCTGAGAACGCCGGTAAGCTCCAGGATGTGATGAACAAGTACAGCGGCAACATCCGCCTTGTGATCTCACCCCGTCAGAACGAGTACGAGAAGCCTCAGATCGCTGACTACGAGGGAATCTTCAGCTACACTGCCGGTGACACACCTCTCAACCTCGGCGAAGGCACTGACTACACCTTCACAGTCCTCGACCGTGACGAGTTCGGTCGCCTCACTGAGGAGCTCAACAACTGTGGCGACGGCAACGCTGTGATCCCCTGCGAGGAGGGAAGCGAGCCTTCCTCCGAGAGCAGCGACGGAGCCCAGAGCCCCGAGCCTACCCAGAGCGCTGACGCTGAGGCCCAGGGTACTGACTCTGAGCTCTCCACCGAGGATGCGACCACCGCACCCTAAGTTGATATGACAGCTTTACACGGGGGCCTTCGCTCGTCTTACTATGAGGCAAGCGGAGGCCCCCGATCTCTGACTACCACACTAAGAGATAGATAGGTATACCCATGAATGAGCAGGCTGTCCCCAATGTGATCTACATTGGCCCAGCAGCGGTAGGCGATGCCATCGCCAAGATGAGGTCCGATTGGAACTTCTTCCCCCATGTGCCAGACATCAGCACATTCCGCGCTGGGCTCTCTAGTGGCTCCATCGATAACAACATTCAGGTCGTGATGGTCGTAGACAAGTTCTTCGACCCCCAGGCCCGAGACACTTCCTTCGAGAAGCTCGTCGCATCTCTTTCCCCCTACTGCATGTTCTGCGTGATCTCCTACACGGCTGATCTCCGGAACTCCATCCTGGACCGGGTAGAGCACGAGCGCTTCACGAACTCCTACCCGGACGGCAAGGTCTACTTCGTAGACTACAGCCGGCCCAACCGGACCATCGACGAGGCTGTGGATGTCTTCCTCTCGGATCCTCCTCCCGAGGCCGATGAGGCAGCTGCAATCATCTCCGGTGGCAGCTATGTGCCCCAGGTACCCCAGGACGCTAACCCCGAGGCCTCCGAGGCCGTGAAGGTCACCGCACCTCCCATCCCCAAGGGTGACTGCCTCGGCCAGGTCATCGCAGTCACATCATCCAAGGGTGGATCAGGTAAGTCCACAGTGTCCATCACTCTGGCTACCTACCTCGCGCACTCCTCGATCAACTCTGTCAAGGAAGGACTCCTGGACAGCAACGGTCAGCCCGTGAAGAAGCCCCTGAAGGTCCTCCTCCTCGACCTCGATGTTCGAGACGGCCAGGTCGGATTCTTCACCGGATTCTGGAAGCCCACCGTGATGAAGCTGCGGCGCTTCGGCATCAGCCGGGAGCAGATCGAAGAGACTAAGATCTACGACGAGGGTCTCAAGATCGATGTGATGCTCGCTCCCCGTAGGCCCAGGTCGGCTGAGGAGCTTCCTCCCGAGTTCTATGTGGAGCTCATCACTCACCTCAGGTCGATGTACGACTACATCATCCTGGACACTTCGGTGAACTACCTCGACCCCCTCCTCGAGAAGGTCGCCTACCCCATGGCAGACCTCATCGTCATGGTCACCGAGGTCGTCTCCACCTCTGTCTTCTCGATGGCCCGCTGGGTTCAGGAGGTCACAAGCCCCCTCGACCAGAACGGCATGAACATCCCGAAGCGCAAGATCGGCATCGTGGTCAACAAGTCGCTCAAGAGCGTCAACATGACCGGTAAGAAGATCGCCGAGAACGCTCAGGAAGTTCCCATCGTCTCGGTGATCCCCTCGAACCAGAGGCTCATCGCCCACGCCACCAATGTGAACAGCATGGAGGTACTCCTGGAGCACGAAGACCTCAGGCCCTCCTTCGCCAGGCTTGCAGAGTCAATCGTCGGGAGCAAGTATCCCCTCAGCAAGACTGTGCCTTGAGCATCTCCCTAGTGGAGTAAAGAGACCGGGAGTGGAGCGACTAGTGGTAGGGTCGCTCCACTCCCCTTTTTAGCAAGAGGGAATGGAACTGAGATGCTCGAGAGAATCGCAAAGAAGAGAACGCTGGCCGATGGCTACATGGCCAACGACCGACTGAAGGTCGCCCTGAAGGGCTCGATCTGGTTCTACGGCTTCCAGGCTCTGATCGTCGCTCTGAGCTTCGCGTACACCACCATCTCCGCTCCGCCCCAGGGCTCTGAGATCGGCATGCTCATCCTGAGCTTCCAAGCCACCATAGCCGTGGCCGTGCTCGTCGGAGCATTGATCCTCTGTCTGATCTACGCCGGGCTCACCCTAGCACTGAGCTACTCAGCATCGAAGGACTCACCGACTGGCTCCACCCTGGTGTCACTGTTCTCACTCCTTGTCCACACGCTGACGCTCGTCGGAGCAGGTGTGCTCATCGTGGGCTCAATCTACAGCGTGGCAACATCGAGCAGTGGTGGTGTCGCACTAGGGTCCTTCGTACCCAATCGCTTCACAGCACTGGGCATCGCCGGGCTCGTGAACCTAGCTATCTGGCTCGTGCTCCTGTTCTCCACTGTGGGACGGTCCTACGAGGCCTTTGCTGCTGCTCTAAGGCGCGTTCCTGGCCGCTACGAGTATGCCTATGGCACCACCGTGATGAGCTCCACGGGGCGGCCAAGCGAAGTTCGCTTCATCGAGAGTGCTCTAGAATCCACAGCTGGCTATTCCGATCAGGACGCAGAGGGGATCGTAGAGGGAGACGACCGCTACCTCATTCGATTCCTTCACCGAAGCGGCAAGGTCGTAGCAGCATCGCTTCAGGATAGCTCCAATAGAAGGCTCATGGCCATCTTCCCCGGTAGGGAGAGCAAGAAGCTCAACATAGCAATCTTGCTCGAAGATTCCTACACCATCCAGAAGGAGCGTAGCCAGGATGCTCAGGGAACGCTCAAGGAGGATTCGCTGATCTCCGAGATCGCTGCGGAGACTGGCTGGACAGTGAGCTCCGACGGTGAATCGCTGATCAGCCTTCGCCGGCACTGACTGCGCTCAGCACGGCCCATTGGCCACAGGATCGCTCCTAAGCGCCCAATAGCACCGAGCTGTCGGGTTGCACGGTTTCCGGACCGAGGGTCTTAGACCTGTTCTCACGGCTTGCTACGGATCCATAGTGTGCCGCACACCAGCTCTCTCATCCTCGGCGCTGTCGATAGCACTGCGCCGCACACCTCCTAAGGTTACGCGCACACCAGTAGCTCCTGACTGCCGAAGCTCCACGCGACATCACCCCATCGGATGAGCCACGCTCATCGCCGCACATCTAAAGCTAATAGTAGCTGAAAGCTGCGCCGCACATCTCTAGGGTGGTGTCACACTCAGTTTGTACGCTATGGCTGAGAACTGACGCGCACACCTATGAGGTAATGCGACACCTCCGCCTCCGAGTCGCCTAGAGAACTTGCGCGCACACCTGTGTGGTGATGTGTCACACCTGCAGCGCTGCTCTCTCAGTAGAACTCACGCGCACACCTATACGGTGGTGTCACGCTTCGGTTCCACCGTGTGACTGAGATCATGGGCGCACACCTGTAGCTGTCACGCGCACACTTCTATGGTTACGCGCACACCGACTATTTGGCACCTGCCGATGAGGGGCTAGAGTGCGGCACTTTCACCTCTAAAGTGCCGGAGCCACATCGTTACACAGGATGGCCGCCACAGCGCCGATGGTCCGGAGGATACAGAGAAACGGCGCCTAGAGGCCCGATCTCGTCGTACCTCTAGGCGCCGTCGCTACCTGGCGAAATCCGCCTCAGCGGATCATGCAGAAAAGCGCTCCGTGAACTCCTCGGCGGTCATAAAGGCCACTCCCAGGTCCTGGGCCTTGAGCACCTTCGAAGAGCTGCCAGCAGAGTCAGCCACCATGTAGCTCGTAGCAGCCTTGGGGCCGGAGTGGAACGCACCTCCGTTGGCCTCGATGAACTCGACCCAGGCCCCACGGTTGGGGAAGGGAGCGGGCACCGGACCACTGATGGCGAAGCTGAGACCCGAGAGCGTGTCACCACTGCTGGCAGCTGCCTCAGCAGCCGGGAATGTCACACCAGCGCTGATCATCTGGTCGATGACCTTCGAGCGGTGCGCCAGACCATCCACAATGAGCTGAGCCTTCTTCTCTCCGAACTTGTCGATGGTGGCGATCTCCTCGACGGTCGCAGCGCGGATGGCCTCGATGGTGCCGAAGTGAGCAACCAGGGACTTCGATGCGCGGCCACCGAGAGTCTGGATCGAAAGCGCAGTGAGCATCCGGACCAGGGGGAGGGTCTTCGACGCCTCGATGTGGTCGAGGATGTTCTGAGCGCGAGTCTCGCCGAGCTTCCGAGGAGTGCCGTTCTTCGAGTAGCCGAAGGTGGAGTCAGCGAGGTCCTCCATGGTGAGGCTGTAGAGGTCAGCCATGCTGTTGAGCTTACCCTCCTCGTGGAGGTAGTCCACAGTGGCGCCACTCATGCCGTCGATGTCCAGGCTGGCCTTGCTCACAGCGTTCAGGATGCTGAAGATGTCCCGGCTCGGGCAGTCTCGATTGAGGCAGCGCAGCGTCTTCGGAGGCCAGGTGCCGTCCTCGGAGTGGAGGTTGTCACCACAGCCGGGGCAGGTCCGGGGCACCTCAGCGGGCAAGGTTCCCTCGGGGTTATGAACCACAGCACTGATGAAGGGGATCACCTTGTTGGCCCGGGTGAGCATGATCTGAGAGCCGACGCGCACATCATTCGAGTACTTGTTGGCGACCCAGTCGTAGTTGTTCAGAGTGGCGCTACCGACCAGCGTGCCCATGACCTCCACGGGACGGAGCTGAGCCCGGGGAGTGATCTTACCGGTCTTGCCCACCGAGAAGGTGATGCCGATGACCTCGGTGGGAACCGAAGGAGTGGGGTACTTGTAGGCGATCTGCGAGGCAGGGCTGTGGGAGCTGTTGCCGAGCTCTGCGAGGAGCTGAGCCTCGTTGGTGGGCTTCACCACGACGCCATCGTTGGGGGCCTCGAAGTGATCGATGAGAGGCTCCATGGCGGCCACCGAAGCAAGCACATCCTCCACGGTGGAGAGCTTCGAGAGCTCCACAGCCTTACCGTTGAGCTCCCGGAGAGTGAGCTCCTCGACAGTGTCGAAGTTCTCCGCGCTGATCGAGGAAAGCTCGATGGGCCGCATACCTTCCCAGGCACTGTAGGCAGAGAAGCTGAACTCCACGGGGAAGTCGAGGCCGCGGGTGGCCTTGAGCCGGAGACCCACGACAGCGTTGCGGGAGTTCTTGAAGGGGGTTCCGGTGAGTGCGACGCGCTTCGCATCCACAGCAGCGAACTGAGCCTCGGTGAAGAAGAGCTCACCGCGGAGCTCCACGGTGCCCTTCTGATCGATGACCCGGGGAAGACCGCGGATGGTGACGCCATCGGCACTGAGGAGGAAGCTGGAGTTCTCTCCGACCTCTCCAGTGCCTCGAGTGGCGAGCTGCTGCAGCACGCCGTCCTCGTAGCGAGCCGAGAGAGCGAAGCCGTCGAGCTTGAGCTGCAGCTTGAAGCTCTCAGCACCGCTGTCGAGCATCTTCACGATGAACTTGCGGAGCTGCTCCTCCGTGTTGGCCTTCGTCAGGGAGAGCATGGGAGCGTGGTGGATCACCTCGTCAGAGATCTCCAACACGGCGCCGAGGTTGAGCTCACCCTCGAGGATGAGCTGCACCTTGGTGAGGAGCTCGGGATCGTCGATGGAGTCAACCACCGAGGCGAGGAAGGCCTGCTTCTCGTCGAACTCAGCGTCTGAGAGCAGGGGCTCGCTCTTGGCCTCATAGTAGACCTTGGCGGCCTCGATGAGCTCATCGGCGATGCTTGAGATAAGATCAGTGTCCATGCACCTATCATAACACCGCGGTCCGTGCTTCCACAACAGTAGAAAGCACGGACCGCGGAGTCAGTTTCCGGAGAGCGGAGCCTAGAGTACCCTGGGCTGGTCGGCCAGGAGCGCATCGAAGTACCGGGGGCTGGGGCTCTTGGCGCGCGCCTCAGCAACAGTAGTCCTGCCGATGCTCACAGCTCGAACCAGGCCGTGGTCAAGGGTGGAGCCGCGCTCTTCCTGCAGCCGCCTGATCCCCCTGTTGTCACCCTCGATGATGAGATCGGAGACTTCCCGGTCCACAGTGAGGACTTCCCTCACGGCAAAGCGGCCATTGCCGTCCACCGTCTTACAGAGAACCTGAGCAGCAAAGCCCCGAGCAACTGCCGAAAGAGACTCCAGAGCCTGCCTTCGCTCATCTCCAGCATACATCCGCTTCACCCGGTTGATGGTCTCAGATGTGCTGTTGGCGTGGGTAGTGGAGAGGGAGAGGTGTCCAGTATCAGCAGCATAGAGCAGCGCATCCATCTCCACTGAGTTCCTCGTCTCACCGATGAGGATGACATCCGGGTCCATCCGCATGGCCGAATCCAGAGCGGCAGCAAAGCTCAGAGTGTCCCGGCCGACCTCGCGCTGGTAGACCATAGCGAGCCCCTGATCCCTATACATGTACTCGACGGGCTTCTCCACGGTGACGATGACACCGTTCCGCTTCATCTGGATGTCCTGAATGATGCTAGCCAGAGTCGTGGACTTGCCAGTTCCAGTGGGTCCATTCATCAGCACGAGGCCGTTGGGGAGCTCAGACCACTCAAGGAGCTCGTCCTCGATCTCAAGCTCATGGGGCAGCGGGATGTCCTGGGAGATGATCCGCATGACCATGACGACTTCCTCGAAGCCCTTGGTCACAGAGACACGGACACGCCTTCCCCGGTGGGGACCTGACTTCACAATGTAGGAAGTGTCGAGCTCCCAGTTCTTGAGGAAGATGTCATCGGCCACATTGGTGACGATCTTCTGCTGAATCCGGCGAGTGATCTCACCGGGGATAGGCTCGAAGCGGTCGATCTTGTGGATCGAGCCATTGATCCGGAGACCGATGCGCTGATTGGGATTGATGTGGATATCCGATGCTCTCTGATCGATGGCGAAGGAAATGATCTCATCGATCTCGAAGCCCTGCATGAGCTCCTCGTCCTCATCCGTGATCCGGAAGTTGGTCTCAGGCCGCGGCTTCGCAGCTCGAGGATCATCGTCCTCCTCATCCTCGTCGCCCCGGTCGATGTTAGCAAGGATGCTCGCGAGGTCATCCTCGTCATCTTCCTGGTCCTCCACATCATCGAAGGCGCGCTCAGTATCCACGGGATCCGAAGTCGGCTCAACCCGCTCGTAGGTCTGAGGCTTCCCCGCGATGGCATCGAGCATGGCCAGAGCGTCATCGTCAGACTCGAGCTCGAAGGGAACTCGAGAGTGGTAAGGGGCAGGCTGAGGCTCCGAGGGAAGCACTCGATCCTGGGAGCCCATGGACTGAGCATCCGCCTCGAAGGAGGAAGCATCGGCCTCATAGGCTCCATGGAAGTCAGCAGTAGCGTAGTCCCAATCCTTCTCCCGGGGGATGTAGACCTTGTCCATGCCGGGGAGAGGTTCGTCCAGGGAGGCTTCCTTGAGCACAACCTTCTGAAGCGGAGAGGCTCCTGAGTCGAGGATTTCCTCATCGATGGGAGGGAGTCCACCCTCCTCAGCTAGCTCTTCGCTGTCGAGCTCATCCTCCATCGCGCCGAGGAAAGCGTCTCCGAAGTTGCTCGCAGAGCTAGACTCCTCACCGTTCCTACGATCTCTGGGATACATCTCTACCTATCTTCCGCTGGGTGTGACACCCAAGCACTATCGTCCGAAGCGCTACTAAGAGCATGGAGAACGAACTGAAACTGAGCCATCTAGAGGGACCAGGTATCCTTGCCAGTGAAGCGACTACCGTCCTCGAGGTAGATGGGAACGATGGCTATCCTGCCCTGATCAGCAAGGCCATTCCTCTTAGCGATGCGAGTGAGCTTCTCAGCAGTACCCTTGAGCCGACAGACCCAGACCACCTTCCGGTAGATAGAGTCGTCCGAGCGGTAGGCATCCAGAGTCTTCTCATAGCTCGTATCGTCCGCCTTGGTCTTGAGCTCGACCTCCACAGCGATGGACTGAGGCTTCCCATCGGCGCTCCTCGGCCGGGCTACCACGAGGTCAGGGACATGGTAGTTGAGCCGATTGGAGATAGGAGGGAAGAGAGTCCACATGTACTCATTGCCCCGCTGAAGCTCGGGAGAGGGACCGAACTCGACCCCTCCAGCACGCTGCCAGCTGTCGAACTGATTGGCCATGTGCTTCTTGATCTGGGGCACATAGGCATCGGCCTTGCTACTTCCCCGGACCTTTCCGAAGGCTGACTGAATCTGAAGCTCAGAGATGAGCTGCTCTCCGAAGCCGAAGCCACCGCTCCCATCCGGAAGATTCCTCTGGGGGAAGCTCTTCTCCCGGAGCACATTGGCGCCGCCGCTCCAGAGATGAGCAGCCACATGATTGACCGTGAACTGGTGGGAAACCATGGAGAGAGTGAGCGCCGATTCGGTGCCGCGGGGGAGATCGAAGCCACTGAGATCCATGCCAGTGTCAGTGAGCATCCACACCGAACCCTTCACTCCCAGGGTCTTGAAGCCCTTGGTGAGACCGTGCTTCCGGAGCTCATTGAGCCGCTTGTAGGCACTGTGCTCACCGACCTGAAGGAGCTTAGCGATCTGCCGCTCAGAGCTGAACTTGAAGAGAGCGATGAAGCGCAGCACCCGGTAGTCCTTCTCAGTGAGCCTTGAGCGAGTGCCGCGAGCGACCGAACCACCGGCCAGAGCACGGTTGATCCGAGCCTCACGCTCGACCTTCTGCTCCGGAGTTTCAGCGAGAGCGGGAGGGAGGAAGAGCTGCTTCTTAGTAGCGCTACCGTAGTCCCCAACCCGGCGAGCACCGAGATTAGCATAGAAGAGGATCTCCTCCTCGGAGAGCTTTCCAGTCCTCGGAGTGCGGAGTTTGGTGGTAGCAGCAGCACTCGAAGCCCTCGCTCTCTCGGCAGGAGTGAGCCCATCGCTGCCGACCTTCCTCACAGTGGAGTCGCTCTGCTTCAGTGCGGTGAACTTCGGATCACGCTTCGAAGCATAGGAAGAGGGAGCCTTCAGCGCAGCAGCCTCGAGCTCATCCACCGGCTCAACGGCAGCCCTCGGATCGAAGCGCACCGCCTCGCTGGCAGAGAGAGGAGCTCCGGGGATGGCCTCAGTCCGGGGCTTCGGAGTAGATGAGGGAGCAGAGGTAGTAGGAGTAGCAATCCGGGGAGTGCTGACTGGACCGCTGGAGGGAGTGGTAGATGGAGAGGAGGTAATAGGAGTAGTGCCACCCGAGGGAGTAGCACTGGGCTCAGAGGGAGCGGTTCTCCCTGGAACGCTGCGCTTCGAAAGATCCCTCCTGGGCCGAGCCGGAGCGCTGGAGGCCTCCTGCGAAGATGCTGGAACCGGAGCAGTAGCACCGGAGTCGTCCTCATCCTCATCCTCGAGGAAGTTGGGAACGGAGCCACTGCCGGAGGAATTGAGCCCCGAGCCAGAGCCCTCAGAGGGAGTAGCTCCAGTGGTAGAGCCATCTACCGGAGCGCCGGAGCCAGAGGTAGCAGTGGGGATAGTGGTGCTCGGAGCGGTGGTAGCCACAGGGCTGGAGACAGTGTCAACAGGAGTAACCACTGGCCGAGCTCCCGGAAGAGTGATCCCGCTGATCCCATAGGAAGAGCTCTCAGCTCCGGGCTCACCGTCCTCGGCATCGGCTCCGAAGAGCTCACCGCCCTCGAAGAGCTCCTCATCTCCAGTCTCTTCGAGGTCGTCCTCATCCCCGTAGGAACCGAAGAAGCCATCCTCCAGGGAACCGGAAACGCCGCCCTCGGAGTTCCCATCCGCGAAGCCTCCGCCGTAGTACTCGTCTCCACCGGTGTGCTCATATTCCTCATCCTGAAGGAAATCGGGAACCGCTGAGTCAATATTCTGCGACTCATATTCTTCATCCTCGAGGAAATTCTGTACTGGCAAGGAGCCCTCCCGGACTAGCTGAGGCTGTGGATCACAGCGCTTTGTATGAATCGCACAACCGATCTTGGAAAAGATTGGAGCGACTGAGAGGCCGGATCTTCGACCTCAGCCCACCCTGTGATTAGATCAATCTTCCGTAGAAGGAATCCGTCCGCGGCTGCTACGGGGTATATCACAGCCCCTCAGATCGCCATTCCCGTTTCTATTCCCGTCTATAATCGACCAAAACGCGCATCCGAATGTAACAATCACGCCGCAGACTTATCGACCATAGACTCGAAGGAAACCGCGAACACGAAAACCAATACCACTGAGACTGCAAGCGCAGCTCTATGTAGTGGGTAGGCCATAGGTATTAGTGCCGCCACTGGTGGTACCGGTAGTGCTCCCAGAGGTAGCACTTGCACTCCTGAAGATGCCGCACCCGTCCTCGCCCTGAGGGCTCGTAGGTGTGCGTCACCACAGTAGCGCTGTAGCCTCGGGACTCGTCGGGCCGGAATACGCAGCCGGAGCTGCTCTTCCAGGCCCTCCTCGCCCCTCGGCACCGCGTCGTCTGCTGACGCAGCCGCCGCGGGCAGTAGCCAGCTGCCGCTGTCTCCTGCGGGCACTGTCTGCCGAAGGCAGCCATCGCCAGCGCCCATCTGCCTTGAGGCAGCTGTCCGCAGTGATGGAGAAAGGCTGCGCCTTTCCAGTGGTGATGACTGGTGGTGGTTATGCTGCTGACGACTCGCTCGCCTCCGCTCGCTGACCGTAGACTGCCTCTACGAGTGTGCGACACTGCCGTAGTGCTCTCGCGCGGAGGCTACAGAGGTGTGCGTACACTCATCGGCAGTGCTGACAGTCTGCCTCGAGTGCTCACAGTGCTCACACTGTGCTGTCACTCTGCGCTCACGGTGCTCGCGGTCCACTCGAGTGCGACACCACAGTGGACTGGGTCTCGGAGAGCGGAGCTCTCCTGGAGCTGCAGCGCCAGCTGAAGCTCCTGGGATCTACAGCGCCAGCTGGAGAGCCCTGCGAGGCAGCGGGAGCTGACTGGCACTGGTGTGCGCGCGACTGTGCCCGGTGGGTACTGGGGACCCGGAGGAGGTGTGCGCGCGGCTCTGGGAGTCTCACTGAGGGTGACTCGGAGAGCGAGGGATAGGTGTGCGCGTGACTGTGGGAGGATCCGCTGGAGGGATGGAGACCACTGCTGGTGTGCGCGTAACTGTGAGTGCTCCCTCGGTGGAGGGGAGCCCGGAGGAGGTGTGCGTGCCACTACCTGTAGTGAGGGGACTGGGAGTCTCCGTGGGAAGCGGTGGGGCGGTGAGTGGGGCTCGGGTGACGCTGGCTGCGGGCTGACTGTGGGTGCTGATGCTCCCTCTGTCTACTGTGGAGTGGCTGGCTGGAGCTCTCCGGGGGAGGCTCGCTTGACTGTCATCTCTGGGAGAGATGAACCTCGTATGGGGCTGTCCTCCGGAGGTGGAGTAGTGGGAGGTCTGTCTGTTGCTGTGGACAGTGAGGGCTGTCTGTGGAGTGTGAGTGGTGGAGGGAGGATCTGAAGTGAGTAGTGGGCTGGGGGAGCTGAGTGGTAGGGGGAGGAGCCGCAGGCGGGAGGAAGTAGTAGGAGGAAGGAGGAGCCGCAGGCGAGGAGTGGTGGGAGGCGCGGCCATGGCTCCGGCGCTCTTTTTTTTTGGCTGACGACCTCGACCTGAGCGGAGGAGCACTACTGAGGCTGAGGCTACCTATGGCTGAAGAGCGATGCGGCTACCTATGGCTAGAGAGCTGAGGCTGAGCCTAGGGGGAGTGAGACTAGCTGAGCCTAGGGCGTGACCTCTGGGGAGTGTGCTTCCTGCTGGAGGCACTGCTGGAGGAAGCTTCGAGTCTGAGTGAGAGGGCTGAGCCTATACTGCTCTCTGTGGGTGAGGGTTCTCCTATGCGAGGAGTGATGTTGCTGCTCTCAGTGGTGAGAGCGATGAGTGTTGCCTCTGATGAGTGTTCCCTCTGGAGAAAACGAAGCAGCCTCCATCTAGAGCTGAGCCTTGGAGGGGAGGCTATTCTCTGGGTGGAGGCTGCTGGTGGAGCGCGGTGGGGAGTTGCTCAGTAGTCGGCGTTGACCTGGTACTCGAATTCCCAGCCGATCTGCTCTCCGGCGCTGTCGATGAACTCTGCGATGTAGGGAGCGTCGGGGCTGACAGTGTAGCCTTCGAGCTTGCTGAGGGTGAGTCGGTCGACCTTGTCCTGGGCGGCGTCGAGGCCGAGAGCGAGGAGTTCCTCTTCGGTGAGGTCAGCCTTGGGGAGCTCGGGGCCGGTGGGGAGTCCGCCGAGGTAGACCACATCGAGGTCGGTGAAGTACTGATCCATGGATGCGGCCATGCCGGGGAGGGGGAGGAAGACTTCGATCTTGTTCATGGGCCTATGCTACATGGCGGTCGGCAATTCCACAACTGTTGGGAAGCTACTGCTGCGGCAGTGAGACTGGTGTCTGCTGAGGCAGTGAGACTGGTGTTCAGTTGAGCTCAGTGAGCGGGGGTAGTGAGCCAACTGAGCCTATGCGCGGTGGAGCGAAGCGGGGCTGACTGAGCCTGGGGGAGGAATCTGCCGTGGGGTTGGAGGCAGGAGTGGAGGTAGACTGTGGGTGCTGATCCTTTGGTCAGTGGGATGGCTCTCTGACTGAGAGCGGCTATCTACCTGACTGAGATTAGCTCTACCTGACTGGTCTGACTGTTGTGAAGACTCAGTGGCTGTGGAGAGGCTCAGGATGCTCTCAGCGTAGCCACTTCCAGGCTGCTGCGTCCCGCTGAGCTCTGACGAACATGGCCTGGGCTTCGGCGGCTGTTCCCTCCTTGCAGAGTTCGCTGGGGGTGCGGCCGCCGTAGGGAGCGAGGGGTGTGGTGAGCCAGTAGAGCACTGTCCAGCTGTCGGCGACTACTGGGAGGAGGGTCTGGAGGATTTGAGTGAGTTTGGGTTCGATGGAGCCTGACTCGTTGTACTGGAGCTCGGGGTAGAGCTCGATGCCGTCTTCGGTCTGGACTCGGAGCATGCAGTGATGCTGGGCTAGGCTGTCGAGGGTCTTCTGAGTGACTCCCATGGCCTGGCGGGCTGATTCTGCTCGGAGGAAGATGCCGAAGCGTTCCTTCAGTGCGGGGTCGAAGCTCATGGGTTCAGTGGCTTTCTGCTGTGGGTCGAGGATGGACTCTGTGGTCAGCACTCTGTGATCAAGGCTCTGTGGTCAGCGCTGTGCGGTCGGGGCTGGGGCTGGGGCTCTGAGGTCAGCGCTGTGCTGTGGAGCCGTTCAGCTGTGGTAGTCGAAGGAGACGAGGTAGCCGGTGACCTTAGCATTGGGCTTCGGCTTCTGAGTGGTGACCTTGAAGCTGGCGGTGGAGCTCTCGGGCTCGGGCCGGGTGATGGTGACGAGGGCGGCGCTGCCGGTGTCTCGCTGGACGAAGGCCTGGACTGCGAGCTGGGAGCACTTGGGGTTGGCTGCCATGTAGTCGATGGCTGCTGCGCGGGCTGCTGCCTGAGTGGGGTGGGGAGCGGTCAGTGCGTCGGGGGACTGTCCGATGTTCTGGCGGAAGGGGTAGCCGTTGCTGTCGGTGATCCTGTAGACGGTGATGGTCTTGCCGGGGGTGGCTTCGGCTCGGGGCGCTCGGGGCTTGGGGAGGCTGTCGATCTGAACGGCGGTCACATGGTCGCCGAAGCGACCTGAGTGGAAGAGGTCCCAGGTGGCGCCGCGGCGGAGTTCGGCGAGCTCCTGAGCGGTGACTGTGAGGCGGACGGTGGTGGTCTTCTCGGCGTAGTCGGTGGTGAGGGGGATGATCCTGGAGGCCTGGTCGCCGATGCTGTCGGGGCCTTCGATGGCGTCCTGAGCGGCTCGCCTGCTGGAGATGGGCCGGAGGTTGGGGTAGCTCTGGCGAGCGTCTTCGTAGCGTTCGGCTTCCTGGTCGTACCACTTGCGGACGGCGGTGTCCATGATGGTTCGAGCGGAGGGGCGCTCGGGGAGTTCGTTGAGGTTGAGTTCGATGACTGCGGTTGCGTGGCCCATGGGTATATGCTATGCCTTGGGGAGACTCCTGTCAACTGTCGTAGTGAAGCTAACTGTGGCTGGGTGCTGACTCTGGGAAGCGTTGACTGGGAGTGAGCTCATGGTGTATGGTTGTGGAGTGAGCATACTCTTGCTCTCTGCTCTTTGCTCACTCTCTATCTCCAGTTGCTGAAAGGATCTTCGATTCCCATGGCTAAGCTCCAGGTCCTCAATGAGGACTACTTCAAGAACGAGTCCGATCGTTCGGTAGAGCTCCTGATCCCGGCTGATCAGAAGGTCGAGGTGTTCTTCGATCAGGGCTTCCGATCCTACTCTGTGGAGTCGCCGGAGGGTGCTCAGGAGTCGGTGGTCCTCGAGCCGGGTCAGCATCTCTGGATGAGCTCGCTCTGAGCTTCGGCTTGTCCTGAGCTTCGGCTTCCCTGGGAGTGAGCGCTAGGCAGCAGATGCTCAGCGCTCACTCCCTCTCTGCTCTGTTGTGGCTCTGCTGCTGTCGGTGTATGATCGACCTATGCACACTGCTGAGAGCACTCTGACTTCGAAGGCTGCGCCGCTGACTTCGGAGGATGCTCCTAAGGAATCGCTGGCTGCTCGGCGTCGCCGGAGCCGGGCTAGGAGCGAGCGCAGCCTGGGCCCAGTCTACGAGTACCGCTACTTCAAGGATGAGCGAGGCCGGAGCGTTCAGCTTCGCCGGCGAGTGGAGGATGGCTTCAGCGGTATCCTGGATGCTGACTGGGAGCCGATTCCCTCGGCGAGTAGCAGCTACACGACCTTCGACAACAGCCGGCTGACCTACGCTCGCTCTGCGGGGCTTCCCAGCCTCGGTAGGAAGTACGCTCCCGGCCGGCGCTGAGACTCTCGCTCTACTCAGCGCTCGCTCTTCTCTCTCCTCTCCGTTCTCTCTTCCTGTTCTGCTCTCTACCCCTGGAGGTCCAACCGATGGATTCCGACCACTCGACTGTCTTCGCTCGTCGCTTCCACGATGTGAGCATGGAGCTCGATCCGGCTGTGGGCTGGGGCGATGGTCCTGCGCTGAACATGTACTTCCATCCCGAGTTCCTCTCGATGGGACTCAGCGTCTACGATCCGAACTTCGAGGAGCCGGGCCGACAGTACTACGGCACGAATCGAGGAGGCTACACTCACCGCTTCGAGTCCACTGACCCTGCCCGGGTGGCTCCCTTCCTCCGGGGAGTGGAGTCGGACTTCGGAGTGACCCTGGAGCCGGAGTTCGAGGCGCTGGCGGTGGCCTTCCTCGAGGGTCTGCCGGGCGCGCTGGGACTCTCGGTGGAGCTCGCTGATCGGATCGTGGCCTGTGAGGCCTGTGGTGATTCGACGGGCAATGAGCTCACTGTGTTCTTCTTCCCGGCTCTGGAGCAGGGCGGTCCAGCCTCTCTGGGAGTGGAGAATCGCTTCGGCTGCTTCGGCGGAGTGGAGCTGGCTGGCGATCCGGCCGAGGTCGGCGATGAGGTAGTCAGGATCATCCGGGCAGCCATCAAGAGCGGCCGGGACGAAAGCGCTGTGGCTGAGGCGAAGGAGTTCCTCGAGGAGCTCCGGAAGGTGCTCTAGCTTCTGGCTGGCTGGTGCTGCTAGCACTGCGGGCACTGTAGGCACTGGCTGGCACTGTCTGGAGCCCCATGGCTCCGGTGCTGTTTTTTTTTTGCTGAAGCTGACCCAGGGCCTGACGGTCGGTGCTCTGGCCCTTGGCTTCGGAGGAGAGCGACTGTGAGCTCGGGGACGAGGTGTGCTCCGGTGGAGTGGCATCGAGGCTGAGAGCCTGGCTGAGCGATCCTCCCTGTGTGCGCTTCCCCTGGAGCGACAGTGCCTGCTGGCTCGCTCCTCCTCTGGGGGATGGAACCAGCTGTTGACAGGCCGATTGCGCTGGAGCGAGTCTCGGTGTAGCGTGGGTCCTATGACTAAGCAGACTGTTGTAGAAGCTCCTTCGATCTCCTCGGAGGCTCGGCTTCCTCTGACTCGGACGAGGCAGGCCTTCGAGCGGAAGCAGACGGTGGAGTGGATGGAGGACTCCGGCATCTGGGGAGTGAGCTATCCGATCTCGGGTGACACGCTGGCTTCGCTCAGGGCTGCTGCGAAGGCCTAGTCGGCTTCGCTGAGGGAATGGGCTGGGCTCCGAGCTCGGCTTCGCTGTCCGGTTGCGCTTTGGGCTGCTGTAGCGTAGGATGATGCTATGACCGATTCCAGCAACCTCTACTCCGCCGAGAGTATCCCGGGGCTTCGCTCCTATGTGGAGAACCAGGGCGACAAGTTCCACCCGTTGAGCGATGAGCTCCGGGAGACCTTGGAGGCTCCGGTGGGATCACAGGAGGAGCTCCTCGTGAAGCTGCTCTCGGCCCTCGACAGCTACGAGGCTGCGCCGGAGTCGAAGTACCACCTCTACCACACGGCTCAGCTCCGAGCGCGGCTCGCTCCGGCTCCTCGCTGGGACGAGGACTAACCGTGGGAGCTAGCACAGCGAGCACTACCCTGGAGGCTCCCTCCCGGAGCGAAGCTCCGGCTCTGAGCTCCGACTCCGAGTCGGAGCTGAGTCTTCTCCTCGATGGATCCCTAGAGCACGAGCTCCCCTGTGAGGCGGCCTATCACCGGACTAACGCTTTGCATCACTCTCCGGCTGATCCTGCGACGGTGCGAGGCATCCCTCCCTGCGGCAGCGCTCTGAACATCTGTGAGAAATATGCTGGAGTCGTCCAGGAACTGGCTGGGCAGAGCTTTGCATGCTTCTGTGGAACTGACCACCTCGTTTCGAGCTTCCGCTTCGTGAAGATCTAGGAGATCCCCCATGAGCACCGCTACCCCTGTCCCCATTCCGATCTCTGAGCTCCCTCGCTCAGTCCAGGTGCCGGCCTACGCGTCCCGGCTGATCCTGCCGCTGGCCTACTTCGGCCTCATCGGCTACGGAGTCTTCGCTGCGGTCTACACTCTGGCTCAGGACGGCTTCGCTCTGGGTTCTGTGCTCCCGATGGCTGGAGCCATGGCGCTCACAGCTGTGCTGGGCTACCTCTCCGTGGTGGTGTTCCGCTTCTACCTTCCAGCAGAGCACAGGAAACTGGCTGCCTCCTGGATGAGACTCGGCTTCGCTCTGCTTGCCACCTTCCTCTATCCCATGGTGAAGCTTGAAGCCTTCTTCCCCGGAGCCAGCAACATCGTGATGCTGAGCTGCTTCGGCGCAGGGGTGGGCGCAATTCTCCTGACAGCACTGAGCCAGTTCCTGCTGGAACGCTCTGGGTTCGTTCCGAAGGCTGGGGGATCCACCGATGGCAAGTAATTCTCCCGGATCGCTGCCGAACCCCGAAGAGCCTCTGAGCCCTGAGATACTGGCTCTCTTCGAGGCTGATCGAGGACTAGAGCTCGTCGGTTCGCTCACTGGGTCGGGACAGCCCCTCACTCGAGGCTACTCCGTACGAGGGCTATCCGAGCTGGAGGACTATGTGCGAGCCAACGGTGAGGAGTTTCAGCCGCTGAGCGATGGCATTCTGCTCGCACTGAGCTTCGATGGGGTGGATCCTCGAGCGAAGCTCACTGCGGTGCTCGCGCTGATCGCTGGCTCTGGGACGGTCGCTGCTGTGCCCTCCTACGGGAGCTACCATCTCGGTAGGCTCCGGGACTTCCTTCGAGCTGAGCGCTTCGACGCGGGAGTGGAGCTCTGATGGCGAAGAAGCTCATCGGTGGTCCTCTGGCTGGGCTGGAGGTCACGGGCTCTGAGGAGTCCAAGAGCTGGGTCACGCGGCTCACTCGGCAGGGTGCCCTCTGGAGGCCTCCCCAGGGGGTCTTCGCCCGGGACTTCCCTCAGGATGTGGTGAGCCACGGCTACCGGAAGCGGGGCAGCGGAGACTTCGTCCATGTCTGGAGCCGCTCAGTTCAGAGCTGAGAGCAAACTGTTAGCGGCCTCTGGCTGAGCCATCTACTTCGGCCGATGTCCTAGAGGTCGGCGCTCTGGCCCCTGGCTGCAGCGGAGCGCGAGGTAGCGCTCGAGTACGAGCGATGATTCGGTGGAGCCAGAGCGAGCGAGAGAGCCTGGCTGAGCGCCTTCGGCTCCGGCACTGTCCGCAGTGGAGACAGTGCCGGAGCCTCTGAGCCTACGACATCTGCTGATGGGCGATGTCGCTGAGGGTCTAGCTCAGCGCTCGAAGGGGCTCACTCGATGGCGGACGCTCATGCCGAGAGCGTGGGCGTAGCGCCGCACAGTGGCCATGGTGGGCTGAATCTGGAGATCCTCGAAGGCTCGGACGCTCTCGGCAGAGATCCCGAGCTTTGCTCCGAGCTGCTCCTCGCTGAGGCCCTGGCGGACTCGAGCGTCCCGGAGGTCGTTGAGGAGCTGGATGTCGGCGAGGGCGAGCTCACAGGCGAGCTGCTCCGAGGGAGTCATGGCCTCGTCGAACTCATCGAGCTCGTCGGTGTGAGTGGAGGCGCTGTCGGCGGGATTCTCGAAGCTGCTCACTAGCTCAGAGCTTCCTCGATGTCGGCGGGGTAGAGGTGGGGAGCGTTCTCCTGCTCGGCCCGGACCAGGACCCCGAAGACTGCCTCTTCCCGGTCCGAAGCCTTGCCCAGGGCCTTGGCAGCCTGGTAGGCGAGCTCCCGGAGGGCGATGGGGTCGGTGTCCACGAGCTCGTCGGCTCGGTCCATGATCTTCTTCTGGAGAGCGCGGAGCTCCTCGATGTGATTGGCCATAGAGCCATGCTACATGGAAGAGGCTTCCGCCGCAACCACGGATGAGCGCTCTAGGGCCCTCGCCGGAGCTAGTGGCCGATGAGCTCTGCCATCTCGTTCCGGTTCATTCGCTGGAAGCTCTGAGCTGTGATGACAGTCCAGCCCTGGCCGGTCTGGATGTGCCAGTCAGCGGGTCCCGTCTCGGAGAGCTCCAGGGCGAGGGCTGCTGCCTTCGCTGGAGCCTTGGCCCCTCGGAAGGCCTGGTTCACTCCGAGGCTCTTGCCGAAGACTCGGAGGGAGCCGGGAGTCTCCGCCTGCCTGCAGAGAGCTTCGAGGACCTCGAGCCGGAAGGCGAGGCGTTCTGCTGCGGAGGGGATCAGAAAGGGAGTGGTTTCCATGGATCCGATGCTACACCGAGCTGCGGTTCAGCGCAATGGCCCCGGGGAGAGCTGCAGCTGTCGTCAACTCCTGTTGCCATCGAAGGCGAGGCGGCGGGGGTCGGTGGAGCGGGCAGAGCCTGGAGGCTGAGCCTGTCTCCAGCGCTGGCTGTGTTCGTGCGCGGTAGAGTCTTCCGGCCGCTCAGAGGCTGTGCTACAGCACTCCACAGTGAGACGGTACTCTAGTGCTCTAGCTCCACTCTCTTGCTCAGCCCGCTCACTCATTCCACTCAGATAGGAACTCCCGTGCACTCTCTAGTCCTTGCCTTTGCTATCCTCGCTACGGGGCTGCTCCTGCTCCGAGTCTCTGTGCCGATCCTTCGGACGGTACCGCGAACTCGTCCCGATGGCCAGGCTGGAGGTCTAGAGATGACCATGAGCATCGTCGCCATGGCTGGCGGTATGGCTACGGTCCAGGGGCTGATGTTCGTGATCGGCAGCCTAACTCTACTCTAGGCGTAGAGCTCCCGGGCCCGAGGCCCAATGGGAAGAGGCGCTCACTGAGGATTCCCTCCAGTGAGCGCCTCTTCTGTTTGCCGGTGGCGGTGGGCTGATGCCTGTTAGCCGGTGACGAGGAATCCCTGGCGAGCCTGGAGCATGGCGCTCCGGCCGAGGAGCAGGATGACCACGACGAGGCGGATCGAGGGCTTTCCGGTGAGCCCGGCGGGCTGGATGACCTGCTGAAGCTCAGCCTTGGCGGTCTGGATGTAGACGGTGAGTCGCTCGTCGGCGCTCTGGAGGATGAGCTCTCGGAGCACGGTGTCGAGGTCCCAGGCGATGGCGGAGAGCTCAGCGTAGGTGAAGTCCTCTCCGTGGCGGTCGACGAGTTCGAGCTGGGCGAAGAGCTGGTCGTGGTCGACGGCGGAAACCTCGCTGGAGGCGGTGGACGAGGCTGCGGTGGTCTTCGCGGTGGTCATGGGGCTATGCTACGACGCTCACTGCTCCCTGTCAACGGGGAAGAGGCGCTCACTGGAGGGGTTTCCTCAGCGAGCGCCTCTGTGGCGTTGCTCCGGGTGGGAGCTCAGCGGCTAGTGGACCGAAGTGCGGACTCCCATGGAGCGGAGCTTCAGGCCGATGCGGCCGAAGCGCTGGCGGTGCTCCTTCAGGTAGGCCTTGCAGGAGCCCCGGGATCCCCGGTGGAGCACCTCGCCGAAGCCCCGGTCGTCGGCGCTCGGGGAGACGACCTCGTAGGTCATCTGGAGCGCGGGCTCGTCGCTGGGGATGTAGATGTGCCGGGAGAGCAGGGGCCGCTTCAGCATGGAGGGGATTCGCATGGTCCTGATCCTATGCTCGGAGTCAGCTCTTGTCAATGGAGTCGACCGCCATCGGCGCTGATAGCAACCCCTGTTGACATGCTGGAGTGACTATGCGAAGATGAGCTGTAGTAGCCTGAGTCCACTCTGCTTTTGAGTGGCCAGCGCCATAGCCCAAGAGCGCTTGACAGTGCAGAATAGGAAATCCCATGCAGCCCATCCCCATCTCTGAGGCCGCCAACACCGTCATCATCGTAGTGCTCTCTCTGGCTGGAGCTCTCGGTGCGCTCTCCGTCGTCCTCGCCCATCGGAACGATAAGCGGGTAGCGAATGGGCTCAAATCCGACATGGGCAACACCATGATAGCCTTCATGGCATTCCTACTGGTCGTTCTCGTAGGAGGAATCGTCTACATAGTCGTAGACTCCGTTGCGCTCGATAGGAGGACTGCTCAGGTTCAGGCTCAGATCGAGGACAGCTACGGACTGGAGCTCTCCACGGGTGAGGTAGGCGCGATCAGGTATCCTGAGGAAGCTCCCGAGAAGGACTTCAAGGTCTACGGCTCCATCGACCAGCAGGAGCAGGTCTCGGGCGCTGAGTTCGTCGAGCGCACGGTCTATCTGGTCTGGGCCGACGGCAAGCTCCAGCTCTCCAAGTCCGAGGACGGCAAGAGCTTCACTGAGCTTGACCCCGCCGAGTAGTAGCCCTAATCCCCATAGCCCAATCTCCACAGCCAAAGAATAGGAAATCCCATGCAGCCCATCCCCATCCCTGAGGTCGCCAACCCCAACTCTCCCCTCTGGATCATCTTCCTGGCAGTCGGTGGCGCTCTCGTCGTCGGTGGCATCTTGCTGGCGATCTGGCGTCAGAGAGAAGCATTCTTCCTGGTCAGCGTGGTGGGCATGGTCAGCATGTTCCTTGTGGCGATGCCTCTGCAGATCATGGGACACCCCACCTGGTACGACAGGCATGAGGCTCAGGCGAAGGAAGCCAGCGCTCAGATCGAGGACAGCTACGGTCTGGAGCTCTCGTCGGCTGAGATCATCGACCTGGACTGGCCCGAGAAGGCTCCGAGCAGGGACTTCAAGGTCTACGGCTCCGTGGTGAACCAGAAGCAGGTCGAGGGAGCCAAGTTCATCGAGCGCACTGTCTACCTTGTCTGGGCCGACGGCAAGCTCCAGCTCTCCGAGTCCGAGGATGGCAAGAGCTTCGATGAGCTCGAAGCCGCTAAGTAGCGTCCCCACTCCAGATCATCCAACAGCTGAGAACAGGAAACCCACTCCATGCCATTCATTCCCCTTGTTGACCTACCTAGCGGCCACGGCGTTCTGGGAGCTATACTCTTCTGGAGCGGCATCGCGCTTTTCGGCTTGGTCATCGCTCTCATCGCTAGCTCCAAAGTGAAGCGTAAGTCCCCCAACAGCACCCTCCCGATCATCGGGCTGGTCAACTTTATCGCTCTCGCTGGAGCTTTCCTAGTCATAGCGAGCTTCATCACCAACGCTGTGCAGGATGTGGCTGCGGGTAAGAATGAGTCTCGCTCTGAGCTGATCCGCTCCGAGATTAAAGACAGCTACGGACTGAAGCTCTCCGACAGTCAGCTCACTGCGCTGAACTATCCCACAGCCGAGCCCGAGGGTGACTTCGTGAGCTACGGCCACTTCGACTACGCTGAGCAGGTGAAAGGCTCCCAGCCTGCTGAGCGCACCATCTACCTGGTCTGGGCCGACAATGAGCTCCAGCTCTCCGAGTCCGAGGACGGCAAGAGCTTCGACGAGCTCGAAGCCGCCAAGTAGCATCCCCGACAGCTAAGAACAGGAACAGATACCATGGCCACACCTTCGATCCAGACGGAGCGCAGGAGGAAGCTCAATCCGGTTGGACTCTTCGCGCTAGCTCTCGGGCTCTACATCCTCGGATTCACCGTCTTTGAATCCCCTGAGATCTTCGGCCTAGCATCGGCTAATCCTGCCCTCGTTGCAGGCGTCGGCATAGCACTCATCGCTTCTGCCGTAGTCCTTTCCATCGAGGCAATGGGACACTTCGAGCGACTCAACTCCTCCAAGTAGCATCCCGATCTGCTGACATCCCGCTACATCCTAAAGAACAGGAATCAACCATGGACTTCGCCCCCGTCGTCTACACTGCAGAGCAGAAGCGCCGCACTCGAAACAGCATCCTCAGGCCGGTAGCACTCGGCTTCGTGCTGATGTTCCTCATCCCGGCTCTCATCGTCGTTGGCTTTGAGTCTGAGGTGGGTTTGCCGAACTTCTTCGGTGTGTTCTCGGTCATCCTTCCCGTCGGGGGATTTTTTGCGTTTCTCTATGCGCTGTTCACCCCCGATACGCTGAGGGAGAAGAGGCTTCGAGATCGAGCCGAGAGTCTGAGGGTCGCTGTCGGTAAGCGCTACGGTCTGGAGCTCACTGAGGCTGAGTTCAGTGCTCTAGCCTACCCTGAGGAAGAGCCCACTACGAGCTTCGAGGTCTTCGGCTCGATCCGCCGGTCGAAGCAGCTCTCGGGAGCCAACTTCGTGGAGCACACCATCTACCTGGTCTGGGCGGATGGTCAGATCCAGCTCTCCGAGTCCGAGGACGGCAAGCACTTCAGTGAGCTCCGAGCCTCCGATCCTCAGGTCTCCTAGCAGTCCGACAGCTCATCGATCAGCTGTAGCCAGCCGCCTCTCCATAGCACAGGAAGCCAGTCCCCATGAACTTCATCCCCGTCACCTATACGGCCAAGGAGAAGCGCGCTACGGCGAGCCTCGTCCTCGGAACCTTCGGCTTCGGCTCTGGGCTCCTCGTGCTCGGCATCGCTGTGCTCAGCGTGGGGCTCCGGGGAGAGGGCTCCAACTGGAACATGCTGGGGCTGATCCCCCTGCTGGCCGGCCTGGCGCTGATGCTCAGAGCTTGCATCATCGTGGCTCCGGAGCAGGAGGATCGCAGGGAAGCACTTCGCTCTGGCCAGATCCGCAGCGAACTCAAAGCGCGCTACGGCATGGACTTCGACGACGGTCAGCTAGCCGCGCTTCGCTACCCCGACTCGGCTCCGACAGCGGACTTCGAGCTCTTCGGCTCACTCAAGAGCGCACAGCGGCTCCCGGGATCTCGCTTCGTCGAGTCCACGATCTACCTCGTCTGGATGGAGGGGAGGCTCCAGCTCTCCGAATCCAAGGACGGCAAGCACTTCAGGGAGCTTCGCAGTCGGGAGCTGAGCCATGTCTGAGACCAGCAGCCTGGGCACAGCCCTGGAAGCAGCTTCGCCTGCGACCTTCGGATCACTAGCTAGAGTAGGAAATCCCATGGACTTCGCGCCAGTCATCTACAGCGCTCCCGAGAGGAGCAAGACTCGCAGAATCGTTGCGGGAATAGTCTCCCTGGGAGTAGGTCTCGCTACTGTCCCCACGGGACTCGCTCTTCTCGATGGAGTGCTGTCAATTTCAGAAGCGTTCCTTCCGAGCATAGGAGTTACCCTGCTCATAGGTACAGCCATAGTCTCCAGTAGTGTTCCAGAAGCGCGAGCGGTTACTCGGAAAGAGAAGCGAAAGGAGGAGCTCAGGGCCGCGTTCAATGGGCACTACGGGCTGAGGATGAGCTCTGATGACTTCGCTGGACTCTCCTACCCCGATGTCCAGCCGAGCTCCGACTTCGAAGTCTTCGGCTCGATGCTGCAGCGGGAGCGAGTATCTGAGTCCAGCTTCGTCGAGCTGAAGATCTATCTGGTCTGGATGGACAGCCGATTCCAGCTCTCCAAGTCCAAGGACGGCAAGAGCTTCAAGGAGCTGAAGCCAGCTCGGCAGGAGCTCGCCGCAGCCCCGCAGAAGAGCGCTCTCAGCGAGCGTCCTGCCCCACTTGCACTTCCCGCCTAAGAGCACACCCTCGAACGGCCGCACAGAGCGGCATCCCCCTAGGAAGAGAGAATCCCATGACATCCACCGAACCCACAGTGGTAGAGCGTACGCCCCACAATCTGAGCTTCGACATCACAGGGACATCGCTGGAGCTCGCTCTGGCAATCCCCATGAAGACGCGAGTCTTTGGCCACCGGAAGGTCGAGGGCTGGTCGGTCGACAAGGACGGCAAGCGCATCGTGCTCTACTGGTCGCTCTCCGACAGTGGGAGCACTAGAGTCCCAGTCCATCCCCTTCCCGCTCCCATGGAGCTTGAGCAGGTTGCTGGCTTCGTCGAGGCCTGGCTCGGCACGGTGGACTACGGCCAGTCTCCCGACACCGACGGCAGCACTGACAAGGGATCCCGAGTCTACTGCGAGCGGTGGGGCAGCATCGATGGCCACGGCTGGGGTAGCTTCGTGGCCATCGAGCCCGAGTGGCTCATCTACGGGAAATGAACAGCTGAGATCACCGATCGGCAGTGCCACTGAGTTAGAGGAAATAGCGAGCACAGGAACCATGGCCCACATCCACACCGAACCCGGTCAAGTTGACCACACAGTGAGCTTCTTCGTGCTTCGGCTCGATCAGGGGTTCGGCTCAGAGCCCCGGCTCACTTTCCATCGCCATCGGAAGAGCGGCAAGCTTCAGATGTTCGGAGGTCATGTGGAGCTCAATGAAACTCCCTGGGGCGCGTTGCTCCATGAGCTCACTGAGGAGTCTGGCTTCGAGCGGGATCAGCTCGCTGTGCTGCAGCCCACCCGCTTCCAGATCCTGGAGCTCCCCGGCGCGGTGGTCCATCCCCAGCCTCTCTTGAGCTCCACTGGCCGCTATCCCTTCGAGGACTCTCACTACCACAGCGACAGTCTCTATGTGCTCACAGCCCGGGAGGATCCCCGGGGTGAGCCCGAGGAGGGTGAGTCGACTGAGATCCATCTGCTATCCCGAGCTGAGCTCGAAGCTCACCCTGCTGAGGACATCGTGCCCTGGTGCCGGGAGGTTGGAGTCACCATCCTCGAGCGGCTCTATCCCCTACTGCTCGAACAGCACTACGAGGAACTCCCCCTGACCGCATTCTCCGGCGAGCTCCCTGAGGAAGCGCCCATCTCAACAGGTCGAGCTTCGTCACCATCGAGCCCGAGTGGCTCATCTACTGAAAGTAGCAGCAAATGATCTCATTCTTCCTCGAGCACCGGGAAGCTCGGCGAGTACTCCTCGCTGCCCATAGGGTTGCCATGGAGGACGCCTGGGCTGAGTACGAGCGCTACAGGGGCCAGCCCACCGTGCTCAAGGCAGGTAGCGGCCCTGATTACAGCTTTGTCTCTGCTGCGAGTCCCGAAAGGCTTGCCTGGGACGAGTACTTCGACAGCATGGGAGCCCAGGGGTTCAATGCCTGGGCTACTAAGGATCGCTTCGACCGGGAGTTCCAGCCGAAGTAGCACCCCCAGCTGCTGATCCACTCGGATCAGCAGCCTAAGACAGACACCTAGAGCGGAAAGAGCAGACCAATGGCCACCAACAGCGAGCGAATCTTCAATGTAGACAGGAGGGATCTCGAAGATCCGACCGGCCTCGTGAGGCTAGGGCTTCAGTACATCGGCACGATGGTCCCCGGCGGAGACGAGGCCCTGGGTGAGACCATCCTGAAAAGCTACAACTCGGACGAGCTCATCGCAGCCCTCGTGGCCGCAGCGAGCTTCAGCATCGGCCTGGCCTCTGGAATCACGGACACTCCCTCGCAGACCATCGTCAGTGAGCTCCTCAAGCGAGTTCCCGCCTCCATCAACGGCTAGGCAACTCCTGTTGTCACCGGAATCAGGGTGCTGAGCGTCGGCTCAGCGGGCAGAGCCTGCGATCTAAGGCTGGAGCAGCCCTCCTCGGTACAATGAATCCAACTGACAGCATAGCACCGTAGAACAGCAGCGAAGGAAAGCACATGGCTGAAACCAGGTACGAGCGAAGAGGAGCTATCTTGCTCACTCGACCCCCGAAGGCACTCCCCACTCCAGCACCCGGAGAGCTCGAGGCCATCGAGGCAGCTGCAGCCAGGTTTGGCTTCATGCTGAAGGAGTTCCGCATCGAGGGTATGCTCAAGCACGCCATCGAGGATCTGCTGGGCCAGGGTGAGCACAGGAAGCTCATGGCTGCGATCTCAGTACCCGAGGGTCGAAGCTACTACGACTTCGAGACTCTGGATTTCTGGGACATTCCCGACCTGGCTAAGATCAAGCTAGTCTACGAGTTCCTTCCCGGCTTCCTCCGGGAACTGAATGAGCTCGATGGTATCAGCGCCGAAGTGAACCTCGAGCTCAAGGACCTGGTCGCTCAGGCTCCCACGATCCGACTCGACTGGGATGCTACGAAGGAGGAGCTCACCTGGACTGAGACTCCCGCGGAGCAGGTCGAGCGAATCACCGAGGCTGAGCTCTACCGGCGACAGTCCGAGCAGTGGGCTCGCGAGCACCCCGACGAATGAGCCTCAGCACGGCCTAGCAGCGCAGAGTCTGCACTCTAAGGCCCGGAGAGCTCCCGGGCGATGTCGTGCTCATAGAGAAAGCTCCGGTCGCTCAGCGGGGAACCGAGCGACCGGAGCCGGGGATGGATCGAAGAGCCGGAGCGAATCAGTAGCGCTCAGCCCAGACCAGGGTCTCGGCGAGCTTTTCCTCGACGGCCTCAGCGAAGACTCCCTACTCCTCGTCGTCAGCCTCGAAGAGCTCGTAGACCTGAAACTCGAACTCCCAGCCGATCTGCCGGCCATCCCTGTCGAGGAACTCGCCGATGAAGGGAGCGTCGGTCTCCACGACGAACTCCCTGCCCGTGAAGCGGCAGAGCTCATCTACCTTGTCCTGGGCGGCCTCGTGGCCGATCAGAAGGAGCTCCTCCTCAGGGAGTCCGTCGCTGTGGAGCTCCAGCCCCGTGGGTGTCCCTCTGAAGCGGATCATCCTCTGCTCGTTGAAGTAGGCATCCATAGCCTCGGCCATGCCGGGGAGGGGGAGGAAGATCTCGATCTTGCGCATAGCTCCATGGTACACAGGGATCGGAAGATCCACAACTCGCTCCCTGTAGTCGCTGTGGGCTAGATCCGCCGTAGTCTTGGATCTTCCATCGGTACTATGAGATCATGTGCGATTTCCGTCTACCTATCCGATCCCCGGAGTTGACAGAGCAACTGAGGAGCCTGAGCAGATGAGCAGCGAACTTGCTCCGGTCGATAGGCTCTGGCCCTTCGGCAAGTACCGGGGACAGGCCGTCGAGCGTGCCATGGCCGATCACAGCTACATGGAGTGGGTGCTGGCTCAGCCCTGGTTCCCCGAGGACTATCCGCAGATCCATGGGCTCATCATCGGCACGACCACAGGAGAGCCTCAGGACTCCCCGGAGCACAACGAGTTCCAGATGCGCTTTCTCGATGAGGCAGTCCGCCTCGCAGTTGCTCGCAGGCTGGGCTTCCAGGAGCTCGACGGAAAGATCTGTGAGCGGCGGAGAGCCATCACGAAGCGAGTAGCCGATGGAATGACCTGCCCAGTCCACGAGCGCGAGCGAGCCCTCGGAGTATCAGGGGTGCGCTTCGAGGATCAGGGCTGGGATGTGGCCTTCGAGATCGTCCCAGCGAGCTATGTGGCCTGGATCGATGCACCCTACCGGAAGGACTACATCGAGCTCCTCGAGCGCTGGGACATGGGCGCTCTGGCCGCTAAGACTAAGGCTCGGATCCAGCCCAACCACGGCACTCTGGATGTGGCTGTCTACACTCCCAATCCGGGAAGACGGCCCCGAGTCGTCATCGAGCTGAAGCCAGACCTCGGCGATGACTACCCCAGCGTGCTGAGACAGATGCAGCGCTACCCAGTCTCCAAGAAGGGCGGCGAGCGAAAGCTCCTCATCGTCCGGCGAGCCCGCTTCACCACAGTTAGCTACGAGCAGGTCAAGGCTTTCTTCAAGACTGCCGACATCACTCTGCTCATGGAGTGGGAGCTCGAGATCCCTGGAGCCGCGGAGGCTGCCACCTCGGGAGCGGCTCCCGGAGTAGCCGGCGAGGGATCCCCCAGCGCTGCCGCTGAGAGTAGGATCCTGGAACCTGCGGGTGCTGCAGCAGTGGGAGCAGCCGGTGTCCTGGAGACGATCTACTCAGACTCACCGGCGAGGCCCAAGTACCTGGAGCCTGAGACTCTCCTCGCGGAGGAGCTCGACGAGGTGGATGACTTCTTCGGCACGGATGACGATGTCTTTGAGGAGATCGATCCCGACTTCCTCGACTGAGCTGAGCTAGGTAGAAGTGTCCTCAAAAATTTTGGCAGGATAGGACTATGATCGAAGAGCTAAACGCGAAAGCAGAATCACTACTTCCAAGCGATGGATTTGACTGGACTACTAGGGGGACGCTAGACAGCGATGAGCGGGTATTTTACGGCGCTCTTGCTACTAGGTTTGGTCCATCTGTGGCATCACTCTTCAGGCAGCACGAAAAAAGGAGAGTAACGCTCTCACTGACTGGGGACTTTGCCTCAGAGTCAGCTGGAAGCTACATAGGCGGTCATCCCTTTGTGAGTAGCGAAGAGAGATTTACTTGGCCGACCAATACGGACAGTGGGAAGCCCTTGGCCTTTCTCATGCAGCTCAATCTGGCTGAAATTCCTAAATTGGAAGGATTCCCGGATAGCGGCCTTTTCCAATGGTGGATCAAGGGTGACGACGACCTCTTCGGCATGTCCTTCGAGGCAGACGCTTCGGGCAAAGAGGGGCTGATGGTGAAGTTCTATCCAGCTTCAGCACTCTCTGATTCAGCCAGCTCACCCTTGGACCAGATCTCCAATAGGACCGATGGTGAAGATCTTGAACTAGGGCCACTCTTGGTATCGAGGCCCTTTGCTCTGAGCGGACAGGAGGTTCGAAGCTTTCCCACCGGCTATGAGGATATTGAGGTTAGCTTCGAAGCTTTGAGCATATTTGTTGATGCGGTTGAAAGCCTTGACTACAGAAATCCTGAAGACAGCCAACTCATTCCCTTCTTCGACTCTAAGACTCAACTGGGTGGCTATCCTAGCCTCGCCCAGGGCGATCCTAGGTACAAGGAGGAAAGACCAGGAACACTCATCCTTCAGCTAGACTCGATGGCCACCGATGATGGCAGTGATGTGCTCATGTGGGGGGATTCAGGCAGCGCTCAGATCTTTGGAGATCTCGAAGCCTTCAGCCAGGGCGACATGAACTCCCTTTGGTGGGATTGGGCTTGCTATTGAGACTCTCGATCTAAATGGATGCCCTGCTAGGAATAGATCTCTAGAGCTCAGCCCAGGCGGCTGCGGCGACCGTTGAGGACCGTGGCGAAGGCTGTGAGCTGGTGCTGCTGGGCTTCGGCCGTGATGGTGCCGTCGCGGACCTCATCCTCGGTGCCCCTCTCGAACTCAGCGAAGAGCTCCTGGTACTCCTCGGAGCTGCCGGAGCCGAGGATGTAGTCACTGGCGAGGTTCATGGAGATCACGGAGTGCTGGCGAGCGTACTTCCGGCCGTACTCCCGGACCACCTCGAGATCCACGGGGTGAGCGTGCTTCGGAGCGGCTGCGGCGGTGCTGATGCTGTCGGTGGTCATGGGGCTATGCTATGTGGCTGTGCATAGCCTGTCAACGGCCAGTAGCCCCGATCCCCGGCAGGTTTCCCTAGCGAGAACTGAGGCTACTGGCTGAGACTGGTCAGGTGCGGCTCAGCTCTGGCTGGCCTCGAGTCGCTTGAGCTTCGAGCCGATCCGGATCTGAGCCCCGTTGGCCTGGTCGTAGGCCTCGATGGCCTCGCGAGTCTTCCTCGCGGCGACTCGCCAGAGGATCTCGTCCATGCTCTCGTAGTCGCCGGCTGCGACGAGCTCGCTCCAGGCCTCAGCCGCCTCGGTCTCGACGGCCCGGACGGCGATGTAGTTCTTCCAGGCCTTGACGGTGAGCTCGCGAGCGACTTCGAGGTCGGCGCGGAGTTCGGCGATGGTCTTCTCTGTGGTGTCCATGGGGCTATGCCATGTGGCCGTGCATAGCCTGTCAACGGCCAGTAGCCTCAGTCTCTGGGAGGTTTCCCTAGCGGAGACTGAGGCTACTGGAGCGAGCTGAGGTTTCTCAGGCCATGGCGGCTAGGTTGCGAGCGTAGCTGCGCTCGTAGAGACGGACAGCTGCCTCATCCTCCCGGGCACTCTGGGATAGCACACGGCGCGCTGTGACCTTTCGCTCAGCTCCCGTGCTCTCCCGGACGAAGCGTGTGGAGTCAGGAGAGACGCTAGCTTCAGGGTCGTGGCCGTCGGAGAGCCTGCGGAGGATCTCCAGGCGTCCTCGCTGAACCCCGGCACTGAGGAGGACGACATCCCCCGCTTGGAGGCCGAGCTTGGGATTACCCTGGAGGAGCTCTGCTACCCACTGGCCCTGGGTTCGACTACGCTTCCAGCTCTCGATCCGGACTGAGTGAACTCGAGCGCGCTGAGAACCGTCGGGCATAGCACAGTAGGTTCCAGTCTCCGCGCCGCAGTAGCTGCAGGCAGTTGCTGCTAGAGGTCGGTAAGGGGACGCTCCGTGGATGCCGTCGGCATCCTGGACTCCGAAGCGATGGGCCATGGGGATCTACTCTCTAGAATCGAACACTGGATAGCCGCAGGACAGCCAGAGGGCTTAGCGGCTGAGATCGGTCAGGTGCGGCTCAGCTCTGGCCGGCCTCGAGTCGCTTGAGCTTCGCGCCGAGCTGCAGATGGAGCTCCCTGGCCAGGTTGTAGGCTCCGAGAGCCTCCACGGTCCTCACCATGTCGATCCGAAGATCGATCTCGGCCGGGCTGTTGTGGTCAGCTGTCAGAATGAGCGAGTTCCAGAGCTCAGTTGCCTCGGACTCGATGGCTCTGAGCTCGATGTAGTTCTCCCAGGCAGTGAGTGATCGAGCGCGAGCGAACTCGATCGCACTGCGGAGCTCGGCGATGTCCTCGAAGTCGGCCATCAGACGGACTCGAAGTCGAGACCAGCTTCGGTCAGAGCCTTGCGAACCCTGTCGAGGAAGTCCTCGGGGAAGGGCTGACCCTCTTCGTGACCTTCGGGCCAGATGTAGAAGGTGGGGGTTTCGCCGAATTCGTCCATGGTCGTGTTCCTTTTCAGTGGTGGGTGGAAAGTGCTGAGCTGGCCTTCGGAGTCAGTCCTCGGAGAGCGCTCCACGCTCCCGGGGATCGTAGCTGTGGAGATTGAAGTCCTGCGCGTTCTCCGGAGTGGAGGACCGCGGGTGGTAGCTGAAGTAGGAGGTGATCCCCAGGGGAAGGGCGGCTCGGAGCCGGATGTGCTCCCGGAAGGTGAGCCCAGCGACATTGAAGTAGAGCTCCTCGCCGGTGGGGTTCTCCAGGGAGAGTCCCTCTGCTGCTGCGATGAGCTCCTCGACTGGTACATCCCCCTCGGTTCGAGGCTCGATGGAGACCCGGCGGTAGGCAGCCTTCCAGCTCGGTGCTCTCTGGAGGAGCTCCTGGAGGAAGTTCTCTGTGGCCCTTTCCCGGTTGCGGCGAGCCTCTTCGGCGTCGCTCTGAGCGATGGCTCGCCGGCGCGCCCTGCGCTCCACATGGCGCCGATCCCAGAGCCGCACTCCATCGGCGATGAGCTTGGCTGCTCTCCGGTTACCCTTGCGGGGCTTGTGGAGGGCTCCCAGCTCGGGGATGGGTGGAATGGGCTGCGGAGCCTTCCTGGCTTCCTTCTGCGCTCTCTGCGACTTCGCCACGGTGAGTCTCTTCCTGCTGGATGCATCAGCCCACTCTGGACTAGCTATAGGCCAATGCTATCCCACTGCGATCAGCCTGTCAACGGACACCGTAGAGAGCGATCTCGATAGGATAGGGAAGTCGACCCTCTTGGGTTGACCTTAGCGCTAGGGAAGGTAAGCTCATGGGGGAATCCAGAGAAACGCGGACTGCAGGCTCCGGCGAGGCTTCGAAGCCCATCGCCACTGAGACCACCGTTCACATCTTCGAGCTTACCGATCCGGGTCAGATCGAGGCGGCTCGAAGCATGACTGACTACGGCAAGGATGTACCAGTTCGAGCTGCTGTTCTCATGTTCACCACTGTGGACCCTGCTGGCAATCTGGTCCTCGTAGCTCCCGCTCCAGGCTACAGCGTTTGGCTTCGACCCACGGAGAACTTCAACGAGCTCTTTGCGGAGCTCGGAGGGCTAGCTACACCGATCTCGATCCCCTGGAGCCAGGCACCCGAGTGGGTGACCATCGAGTCACCTGTGGACGAGATCGGTTCCACTGGAGTAGGCCCAAGCGTCCATGTGGTACCCCCTACTGAGATGGCCATCGTGGTTCCCCTAGACTGGAAAGAAGAGTAACCCATGGGTGAGATCACAGGCTACCAGATTCGCTTCAAGGATGCGGACGAGGGTGGAGAGCACGGCGATGCGTTCTTCTCGCTGAGTGCTGACTTCGACTTCGCTCAGAGCAGGGGCAAGGCCGTTCAGGAACTCGTGGACGAGCTCATGGAGGAAATCTTCGAGGAGCACGGCGGAGCCTCTGAGCTCCTCGAGCCCTGGGGCGATCTCAACTACCTACCCTCTGGGATCAGGCTCCCCGGTGCGCCGTTGACCCATCGCAGGGAGCTCAAGGCCTTCCTCGAGACTCACTACGGCGAGTCCTGCTGCATCGGCTGGATCGACTGATCTAGCCTTCTGACCCAGACCGCTCACAGACCCATCGAGGAGATCCCCATGGCCGAAGCAACTGACTCCCTGATCGAAGCGCTCCAGGGCGCCGGAGCTGAGCGAGTTGACCTCTCCTCTGGAGCCGGAATCCTCGATCCCCTGGCGCTCTTCGGCACCACGGCTCCCCAGCTTCGCTGAGAGCACCCTCGGATAGCCCGGAGCCTGCGCTCTGAGCGTTCCACAGCGCTGGGCTGTGTTTCCCCTCGAGGCACTGGCATCAGTACCCAGGGCTGCCCTTTCACGCTATCCTGTATACGATTTTGATAGCATGGGCATATGAACGAAGAGCTGAACGCAAGAGCAAGGGCACTACTTCCCGCTGGATCCCCGGACTCTCCGGCTCCAGAGCGTAGCGCAGAGGATCGAGCCTTCTACGAGGGCATAGGCTCTCAATTCGGCCATTCTGTAGCTGCTTTCTTCGAGGCCTATGAGAAGCGTCGAGTGGTGCTATCCATCGATCCGAATTCTGAGCCAAGGGCCACGGGGAGCTACATCGGAGGACATCCCTTCGTCAGCAGCAATGAGGACTTCAGCTGGCCCCTCGATGGCAACGGCGAAAAGCCCTTGACCTTCCTCATGCAGGTAAACCTGGCTGAGCTCCCCCGGCTCGAAGGCTTCCCCGAGAGTGGGCTCATTCAGTGGTGGATCGAAGGTGGGGATGAGCTCTATGGGCTGAGCTTCGACGAGGAATCCACCGGCAGGGAGGGTCTCCTGGTAAGGTTCTACTCGGCCGACGAGCTCTCGAATTCAGCTAGCTCGCCCAGCGATCCCATCCCCAATAGGGTCGACGAGGATGAGCTGGGTCCTTTCTGGGGAACGAAGCCCTACGCTTTGGTAGGAGAGGAGACTCTGAGCTTCCCTAGCTACGAGGAGAGCACGATCCCTCCAGAGGCCTTCGAGCTCTTCTCAGAGCTCCGCTATGAGCTCGATGATGCGAGCGAGCTTCTCCGATTCCTTGAGCCTAGCACTCAGCTCGGAGGCTATCCAGCCTTCGTGCAAGGTGACCCCAGGGTGGCTGGCGATAGACCGGAGCAACTGATCCTTCAGCTCGAGTCGATGGATTTCGACGGCGAAGATGTGCTCATGTGGGGAGACGCCGGCAATGCTCAGCTCTTCGGAGACCTGGCTTCGCTACGCCGGAGCGATAGCTCAACTCTCTGGTGGGACTGGGCCTGCGGCTAAGCCCGGAGCCTGCGCTCTGAGCGTTCCACAGCGCTGGGCTGTGTTTCCCCTCGACCTGGCTAGCTTCGAGCGTAGCTGACCAGTGCGGCCTGAGCCTTCTCGATCTTTGCCTTCAGCTGTCGAACCAGTCGAGTGGGGTCACCCTTGGAGCCTGCCTCGATCTGGTTCCAGGCCCGGCGGTAGAGCGCCAGCGCTTCCTCGATGATCGGGAGAGCACTCTTGTCCTCGGGGAGATCCGAAGCGAGGCTGAAGGCCTTCTTGCAGTCCTCCGTGACCTTGCCGAGGAAGGGCTCGGGGAGATCCAGGACGGTGAGCTCCCAGGCTAGATCCGAGACCTGCTCGGCTGCTGTCTCGTGGTAGACGCTCATGGGCTAGCGGTTCGCGCCCGAGTAGACATTGGTCCAGCGGACCAGCACGGGGCGGGCAGCGTCGGCGTCCTCCACCGACCAGTGAGCGAAGTAGACCCGGTTGAAGGACTTCAGGAAGCCTCGAACCCAGGCCTTCCGGGAGTCCTTCGGGATGGTCCGGAGCTTCAGGAGCACGGGGTTGGTCTTGCTGGAGACGGTGGTCTTTGCGGCGGTGGCGTTCATGGGTTCATCCTATGACCCTGAGAGCAGTCTGTCAACGGCTCAGTGCTGTGCGGATCCTCCGGCGAAGCTTCCGATGCCAGGGCTCAGCCCGAAGCGCAGCCTTCTGCTTAGCGATGGCCGCGTAGTGCTCAGCTCGGAGCGCAGCCTGCACGGCCTGCTCAGCGTAGTACTCAGCCTGACGGGCGAGGACCTCTAGGCCCCTGAGGGTAGAGAGTTGGATCTGCTCAGCGCGCAGTGAGGAGCTCCAGGGCTCTAGCTCAACTGGGTTGCTCATGGGATCTCTCTCGGTCGGTCATCGATGGTCTTCGGGGCGGTTCAGTAGATTGAGTCCATGCCATCGAGAGCTGCCGATGTCCTGTCAGCGGACTGCTCGATAGGATGGACAAGAGGCCTCGAAGAGGGGAGATCCCATGGGATCCACAGAGCAGTCTGCCGCCTGGCGAGCAAACCGAGCTCCTGGCTGGACGAAGGACATCGGCTATGCGCTTCAGACCATCGTTCGGTCCCATCGCTACGAGGTGAGACTCCCCGGAGCGAAGCCAGAGGATCCTGGCTGGCATCCCTGCAGCTGTGGCTGGGAGGGCTACTGGTCAGCCTTCGAACCCCATGTGGCTGACGAGCTTCGAGCTCTTGTGGCGGAGCGCTTCGAGCTCTGAGCTACTCACCCTCGGCGATGACCTCGACCTGGAAGGAGTTCACGCCGATGGTGCGAGCCTCGAGGATTCGAGCTCCGGGGCCGGGGACCTGACCGTAGGGAACTTCCTTCGCGTCGAGATCGACCTCGAAGTCCCAGAAGTCCTCGGGGTCACCGGAGTTGGCCTGGAGTGTTCCCACTCGGCCGTCGTAGAGCGTGGTTCCCTGGATTCGGACGCGAGCGCCGGGGACGAGACTGTTTGCCATGGGGTTTCCTTTGAGAAGAGTGAAGCTTCGACGGATGGTGTGGATCGAATCCTACACCTATGCTCAGACTGCTGTCAACGGCGGACGGTCGTTCGACTATCCCCCGGGAGCGAGTTAAGAGCGCTTCGTAGCCACATGGAAGTACTCAGACTTCGGGCACTCGTAGATCTCGTAGGCCGCTCCGTGCTTCAGATGGTAGCTCAGGACCATGTTCACCGCGAGCTCGCGAGTCTTGTAGATGGTCTTCCGAGTGCCCTTGCGGTTTCGGCAGTTGCAGGAGGGCTCGGGCTTCTTCTGCGCGAGCTTGCTGGCAGCCTTCCGCGCTTCGGCGCGCTTCGCCTTGGCCAGTCGCTTCGCCATTGCTCTACCGGGAAAGGTCATGGGATCCTCTTACTGTCGAGTGTGATCTTCCGCCTCTTCAGTAGACCTTCCGGAAGACCCTCTTGGTGAGCACGAGTGCTGCGATGGAGACCACAGCGAAGGGGATCAGCAGCACCGGAGTGAAGAGCGCGACCAGAGCAGCCGAGACGAGCGCCAGAGTGATCTTCAGCGAAGCCTTGAGGGGATTCCTCATGGCGGAGACGAAGAATCCCGAGAGGGAGAGCGCGAGCCAGGTCAGCACGAAGCCGATGGCGGTGAAGACAGCGAGGTTCTCGAAGCTGCGGCCGGGCTCGTCGGACCCCGTGCCGAAGGCGATGGCTCCCAGGATCACCAGCATGAGATACCAGCCTATGACGGTGATCCCTCGGCCGATGATCCGCTTGCTGTTCCGAGCGCTGGTCAGCTTCCGGCGTGCGTTCTCGTTGGCTCGAGCGGTCTCCTGGAGCTCGAAGGCGGTACGCTCCGTTGCTCGGAGATCCCGGTCGCGTTCCTTTCCTGCCTCGTAGCGAGCTCGCTGTTCCTGGTAGCGCTCGTCGAGGGTCGGCTCGCGGTCCGTGTCGTCGGTTGCCATGGAGTGGTGCTCCTTCAGTGAGGGTAGTGCTTCGATGAGAAGGTCTATGCTACGGGGCGGATCCGGAGCCTCTGACTCCGGGGGAGCTCAGAGCTCAGTGAGTCCCGGAGAGACCGGCAGGCCTTCTTCGACCCTCGCAGGAGCACGGCCTGGCGCTCAGGATGAGCTGGATCTACGAGGATGAGCTCATGGCTCGCCTCCGGGCTGCGCTCAGCGCGGAGTAGTCTCAGTAGTCCCATGGGCCTATCCTACGATAGATGCCGCTGTCCTGTCAACGGGAGCTAATCGCTTACCCAGGAGCTAGGCGGCGGCGGTCTCTGCGCGGACTCGGAGTGCCCGGTCCATGGCGATGTCGAGGTCGAGGAGGCTGCCGAAGTTGATGGAGTCCTTCTGGAGGATCCCCGTGGCGTAGGTGTTGCCCTGGTTCAGCGCGTCCTTGATGGCGGCGAGGAGCTCGAGGCGACCCTCGGTGATGACCACGACGGCGCTTCGGTGCTCCGGGATCTCGATGTGGAGCTGGAGCTCGACTCCGAACTCCTTCGCTCCGTCGATGAGCATGTAGCCCATGTGAGCGACTCCAGCGATGATGTCCTCGGAGTGGCCGATGGTGAAGTCCTCGGGAACGCCTCGGAGCTCCAGGGAGACGATCTCCTGATCGTCGTTGAGCTCCCTCTTGGTCAGGGCGACCTCCGGGACGATCTCTGTGGTGCCGAGGGCGATGAAGAGGGTCTTTGCTGCGGTGGCTGTGGTCATGGGGCTAACCTAATGCGCTGACGGCAGTCTGTCAACGGCCGATCATCGATGGATCATCGTCGGATCGAAGCCGAGCGAGTTGCGGCGCTCCCGGGAGCGTGATAGGATCTGCCTCGCAGGGGAGTCGAGTCTGTCTTCCCGGAGGACTCTCAGCCAGCGAGGCTGGAGAGCTCCGAGCCCACCCGCTGATCCTAGGAGGACCCCATGAGCAGCAAGTCAGAACTGAACCCCAACCTCAAGTGGATCATGGAGGAGATGAGCGAGCGCTACGGCAACCTGGCTGAGCTGCCGAAGGAGCTCCCCGAGAGCTTCCGGGAGAAGAAGATCATCTTCCTCTTCGACGAGATCTCCTACGGTAAGTTCATGGACAGCCAGCCCTCCCTGGAGCTCTCCACTGCTCCTCGAGTGCTGAACCCCGCCGCCTTCGCTGTGGCCGAAGAGCGGCTCGCATCGCCGCGTAGGCGCTCTCGCACCACAGAGCGTCCGTAGCCTGCGCTCTGAGCCTGCCACAGCACCGGATCGTATTCGCGCACAGTGGGCTGAGAGGCGGGCTTAGATGGCCGCTGAGCGACAGAAGTCGACAGCTGTTGCCATCGCTGGCTGCGATCCGATGTCGAGGGATACTCTCGGTAGCATAGCAGAGAAGACAGATCGAGGCTCCGGCCCGATCCCGAAGGAGAATCCACCCATGGCACTGGCAACCGCGCTGAAGGAAGCTGCTGACTCTCCGGAGCTCGAGGGAGCCTGGCGGCACATCCAGGCAGACTTCCGAGTCGCCTTCGACCGGCGGAACCGCTACTACGCTCGAGACTTCCGCTTCCTAGAGCTCCTCCGCTCGGGAGGCTCCCGCAGGCTCATCGAGGACGCTGAGGCTGAGGTGGATCGGCTCCACGGCATGCTCCGCTCCATCGACTCCATCAGGAGGGTCGCCCGGGAAGCCTCGGAGCTCGAATCCTCCTCCGTCACCGCAGGTTCACTCGCAGAAGGAAGTAAGGTCCATGGCTGAGAAGAAAGACATCATCGTTTACCGGGGCAGCAACGACTGGTCTGCGCTCTATTTGGACGGGAAGCTCATTCAGCTAGGCGATCACTACCTCGTCCAGGAGAAGATCGAAGAGATCTTCGGCATCGAAGTCTACGACTCGGACGACTTCCTCCGCGGCGGCAACTCTCGTGAGCACGCTGCACAGACCCTGGAGGAGGTCAACGAGTACCGGAGCAAGCGCTCCCAGATCGAGCTCGACGCCTTCTTCCTGGAATCCCAGGCTCGGACCCTGGAGGCTCAGGCTAGGAAGCTCCGGGACTCCCTGGGCAGTTCCTCAGCGCAGTGACTGGGCTCCAGCCTATCCATCATCTGAAGAAAGAAGCGAAGACCATGGCAGAAGCCGAAGCCCGCGACATCAGGTTCTTCAAGGGCCCCAAAAGCGAAGACTGGGATCAGTACATATACGCTGTCTATGTGGACGGAGAGCTGAAGCACGCCGGAGATTACCATGTGATCGAGGCTACGCTGACAATCCTAGGCTACGAGCCAGACAAGGACGGCTACCACCACCCATCGGTCTCGAGAGATGACTTGGATGACTTCCTGATCAGCCACGGCGTTGAGGTAGTTGAGTCAGGCGACTTCGTTCTCGGCGGCCGAGAGGATGGCTATAACATGCGCTATGCCGCGCCGACTCTGGCCCATGTGGAGATCTTCAGGGAGATCCGAGAGCTCGTCGAAGCCAAGAGATCCGACTTCCATCGCCGATTGGCCTGACAGGAGTAGTCCGATGAGCCTCCCCTCTGCGCCGCCCTTTGACCCCACCGCCGACCCTAGACCCCGGAGCGGTGGTGGAGCATCCCTCGGGGTAGCCGTTGTGCTCCTCGTGCTCTCGGGTCTTGGCTTTCTCCTCGCCTCAGCCTTCGATCTTCTGCTAGTCGGTGGCTCCGAAGCTGCTGCCAACGGCTCCCTCTTCGTCACCATCGCCGGTTGGCTCCTCACCCTGGCGCTCTGGGTCAGCGGCATCGTCTTCACGGTGATCCTGCATCGACGAAGGAGCCACAGCTGGCTCCCCGCCTTCCTCGCTGGTATCCTCATGGGCGCAGCGCAGATCGGCACCTGGTCCCTAGCACTCCACCTCGCTCGCTAGGGAGCTAGCTCAGGATCCTCTCCGAACTCCCCTAGGGGATCTCTTCCCACAACTGATCGAAGGAAATAGCAATGGCCACCTCAGACAGCAGCAAGCCCGAGCTCGTGATCTACCTCAGCACGGGGAGCTGGGCGGCGCTCTACGCTGACGGCTACCTCGAGCACAGGGGAGACCGGGAGTCCCTGGAGCGAGAGGCTCTTCGGATGCTCGGAGTTCGCACGGTGGTCTCCGACGACTTCCTCCAGGGAAGCGACAGCCCTGAGGAGATGGCCAGGACCCTCGACGAGATCGAGGAGTACCGGCTCCTCCGAGAGTCTGGAGAGGCTGAGCCTCAGCTCCTGGAGCGCTACGCGGAGGAGCTCGAGGAGGAGGCAGGGATCCTCGCAGAGCGAGCTAGGCTGATCTGGGAGGAAGCTAGGCTGTCCCGGGCCCAGGGCTCTCCCACGGCCGAGGCTCAGCGGCTCATGAGGGAGCTCCAGGGCTCCCTGAGCGTGGACTGAGAGCCCGAGAGCAGCTGGAAACAGCGCTGCCCCGCACTGATCCGTCCAGTGCGGGGCAATCTGCTGTCTGAGAGAGGCTCAGAGGCGGCCGAGCTCGACCGTGGCCCAGTAGCGCTCATCGGTCATGTCGCCACGGAGGCGGTGTCCTTCGCGGCCGTCGATCCGGTCGTACTCGGTGACGGAGCGGAAGATTGCCTCGACCTCGAAGCTCTCCTCGACCTCCTCGCCGGTGAGGCCGAAGCGGTCGGCGATGGGCGTGGTGACGAACTCGGCGACGGCGTTGTAGGGGTCGAAGTGGACCTTGGGAGTGCCGTCGGTGTGAGTGCCGATGGAGGAGATCTGAGTCGCGGGGGTCTGAGTGGCCATGGAGCCATCGTATACTGTGCTCAGCCTGTCCACAACCGCTAGGGTGAAGTTCTTCGCAGCGGAGGGCTCCCGTGTCCTGCCCCCCGGAGACAGAGCTGCCCCGCACTCGATGCTTGAGTGCGGGGCGATCTGCGGTTTCAGCTAGGCTCAGAGCCGGCCGTGCTCGACGGTGGCCCAGTAGCGCTCGTCGGTCATCTCAGCGCGGAGCCGACGGCCCTCGCGGCCGTTGATCGAGTCGTACTCGGTGACGGCGTAGAGGATGTGCTCGATGTCGAAGGTCGCCTCGAGCTCCTCGCCCGTGATGCCGAAGCGGTCGGCGATGGGCGTGGTGACGAACTCCGCCAGGGCGAGGTAGGGGTCGTGGAAGAGCTTGATGTCCCCGTCGGTGTAGCTGCCGATGGCGGAGATCTCAGCGGTGGGGTTCGTGGTGGCGTCCATGGGGCAATCGTACACTGCCTTCGGACTGCTCGCAACCGGAAGTTCGAGACTTTCCCGATGGACCGATCGAGCCTTCGCTCAGAGCTTGATCTCGAGCTTCCGAGCCCGGCGGATCACACGAGCGACGAGCTTCTCCGGCTCCTCCGAGTGGATGTTGACGAACTCAGCACCCACGAAGCCGTAGGTGAGGAGCTCGTCGGAGGGGCTGAAGAAGCCGGGGCTCACGGCCACAGCCTGGCCCCACTCCTGGATGCCGATGCCTCGGCCGTCGGCGAGGCGGATCCAGAGCACCCGGATCTCACCGGCCTCAGCGGTTGAGAGCCACTCGGTCTTCTGAGCGATCTCATCCCAGACGATGGAGGACTGAGCCTTCACGGTGTCCGGGTTCAGGTCGAGGATCTTGGCGGTGTAGCCGGAGTGAATCGGAGTGGGGAGAGTCGTGGTGGTGTCCATGGGGCAATCGTACACCGCTCCCGGCCTGTCCACAACTGCCTCCAGAGCTCTCGCTCTGCGTGGTTAGGCCTGGGGAGCCTTCAGCTTCCGAGCGAGGCGGATGAGCCGAGCGATGTCACCCGCGGGGTTGGGGGAGACGATGGAGTCGGAGGCCGGCGAGATGAACTCCGAGTCGTCGTTGTCCCAGAAGAGGAAGGTTCCGGAGGGGCTGAAGTAGCCGGGGGTCACCGCGACAGTGCCGGCCCAGCTCTCGACCTTGAGTCCCTCGCCATCGGGAAGCTTGAGCCAGAGCACTCGGGCCACCTTGACCTCGGGTTCCGAGAGCCAGTCGAGCTGGAAGAGGATCTCAGCCCAGGCGGCGGAGGCCTGCTCCTTGAGAGGACCGGGGTTCATGGTCGAGATGGTGGCTGCGAAGCCGGAGCCGGGAGCGATCAGCGCAGGCGCGCCGGTGATGCTGTCGAAGGTCATGGATCCATCGTATGCCATGGAGAGCAGTCACCGCAACCGGAGAGCGCGATTGCTCAGCCTCAGACGCGGATCTTGCCAGTCTGCAGCTTGTCGATGAACCGTTCGAAGTCGCTGAGCTGATCGGGAGCTTCAGGAGAGCGGGGATGCTTCGCTCGGTGATCCTCGGCGTAGGCGGGAGGCTCGCTCTGGAGTCTCCGGTCAGCGTCGAGCCAGAGCACGAGCCCAGTGGGGAACTTGATCCCCCGGGGAGTGCCGCTTCGCTTCGGAGCCTTGGAGCCCATGGTTCTTACCTATCTGAATCTGTCGAACGGCCGTTCACAGCTGTCGGCCTGGGGTTGCTACTGAAGAAATGTGGCTCTCCCCCGATCCGGTACCGACCGAGGGAGAGCTGTGCAGCCGGGGACTCTGCAGTCACCTCCGGCTACACTCCGGCGACTGAGCTGAGGCAAGCGATGGCCGCCCGGCTAGGCCAGCGGCTTCAGCTCAGTTCCTACCTGCCTATTCAGGCCGGAGTAGAATCCACCGGAGCGACCGAAGCGATTGATCTCCAGAGTGCCCAACCAGGCCAGCACCCTCGCTTCGGTTCTCACCTGCCCGTTCGGGCTCCGGTGGAAGATCGTGGGGATCAGGTGTCCAGGAAGGTCACCAGGGTAGCGGTCTCACCGTAGAGCTTCTCCAGCGTCTCCACCAGAGCGAGGCCCTCCTCGGTGAGATCGATTCGATCCACGCCGAAGTAGCTTCCTCTGAGCTCCGAGTAGAGGCTGCTCGAAGTGGCGCCGATGAGCACGGTGGCCGAAGTCAGGAGCTTCCAGATCTCCTCGCCACCTCCGAGCATCTGAGCCTCCATGGCAGCCCGGGTGTGCTCTCGGACGAGCTTCTCCATCGGACCCTCGACGGAAACGAGGACCTCGCCGGTGTCGAGGTAGACATCGTTGAGGCAGCAGGGATCGGTTGCGTAGCCGGGGAAGATGGCGTAGACCATCATGCCACCCTCGCCGGTTCCCGTGTAGAGCGACTCTCCGGAGGAGTAATCGACCTCGGGCCAGTTGACCGTGGATTCGAGGTTGTGGTTGCCCATGGGATTCTCCTCTAGGGGAAGTGAAGTGGTGGGGGATCGGTTCGATCCTCGGTGCGGTGTGAGATTCACTGTACACGGATTGCTCCAAGCTCGCAACGGCGATTGATAGGATAGCTCCATGGACAGAGAATGCAGATGGAGCATGGCGATGAGCCACGGTGGTCGATTCCTCGGAGCGCGTTGGATGCGGCCGACGAGCTATCCCGAGAGCTACCGATTGACTCCCTACCGGCCCAGTCCCGACGGTGACAATCCTCTCCCCAACTTCACTCCCGACTCCTACCCTGAGCCTTGGGATAGCCACGATCCCACAGAGCAGTTCGTTCAGGTCGTTGGAGAGTCTTCCTGCGAGCTCGAGATCTTTGACTCGGAGACCGGTAGGCTAGAGAAAGACGGAGCTGTCCGGAGACTGGTCTCAGCAGCTGCCCGGGGACTTCGCCACTCTGAGCTCCAGATCGAGTACGGCTCCGAGCGGCTCGAGGCCATCAGGGAGGATCCAGCCGCTCTTGCCGAGGAGCTCCTCGCCCTGGTGGAGCGCTCCAAGATTGGAGAGTTCCTCGGGCAGCGCACTGATCGGCTCACAGTGAGGGATGCTGCTGCGATCCTGGATAGACCTCCGCTTCGAGTGCTCGAGGCCGGCGAGGCACTCCAGGCTAGCCTTCTACTCGGCTTCGATGAGCTGACCTTCACGGGCTATTCCTACCGGGGTACCTACTCCCACCAGGATAACGGATGGGTCAAGGAAGACGAAGCTGACCAGATGAAGTACCGCCGAGAGCTCCTAGAGAACCCCTACCACTTCCGGGTCTATTGAGCCTCCAGAGCTGCTGAAAATCTGATAGCAGCGAGACTCAGCTCTGTCGAATGGTCCTTCGACGGTTGCGGCTTCGGGCCCTAGAGCATAGGATGGACTCACTGACATCACTCCCCTAAACTCTGACCCGAAGGAAGCTCCCCATGGCTGACACCCTCTCCAGCATCAAGGTCTCATCGAGCATCGAGCCCATCGTCTTCGCGGACCACAGCACACCCAAGGGCTTCTTCGCTGCGACCGCCCGGATCGTCGGTGTCACCACGACCTACCTCCTCCAGGGCAAGAAGGGGGCCAAGGACGCTCCCATCGTCGGCCGCGTCGAGCTCCACGAGCAGTTCATGTCGGGGAACCTCAAGGCCGTCGCCTACCGGGGAGACCGACTCAAGGGAGGCGAGCCCGCCTTCGACTTCGAGGGCTACGCGGAGTTCTTCGCTCACATCACTCGCTGAGCGCCCCGGCTGAGTGCAGCTGCCGGAAGCCCTGCCGTCCGTTCCCTCGGGGGACCTGCGGCGGGGCCTTTCCGTTCAGCGACCTGATCCCATGGTACGGTAGCAAGACTTCGACAGGGGAGGCTCCCATGAGCAGCGACAACTACCACGCGATCCGCCAGGATCCCACCGACGGCCTCTGGTACCTCTACCACGGCTTCATGAGTTCCCTGGAGGACGGCTTCCCCGCGGACTCAAAGCGCTCCGAAGGCTACGCCACAGAGGCTGAGGTCCTGTCCTTCTACCGGGCTCAGTCCCAGGGCTTCATGGAGAGCCACTACTCCGAGTACGGACTCATCGATGAGGGTTCCGAGGATGAGCTCCGAGCTGCTCGGCTCGAGTTCTTCGGGCGCTGGCCCGAGGATCTCGACGAGGACTGGGCTTCTCCCTACCGGACAGAGCTCGAAGATTCCTCCGGCCGGCCTGCTGAGCATTCCGTTCAGCCCTCACCTCGTTAGGATGATCCTATGACCGACAACGAGCAAGGCTGGAGCCTGGTAGTGGACCAGGGCGACCGATCCATCGAGTACCGCTGGGCAGAGCAGATCTACGATGGCGAATCCCGGGGCTACATGGCTCTCCTCTACGATGCGAAGACCGGGGAGCCCTTCCACTCCAACGAGTCCCGGGAGGCGGATGCTCTCGGTAAGCGAGTGAACCTCGCAGCAACTACCTTCCGGCGCTCCGAGGTAGGCTCAGAGCCCCACTGGCCCTCCATGATCGAGCGCATGGAGAATCCCCATGCTGTGGACGATGCCATGCTTCAGCTCTTCGAGCGCTCCATGGAAAGCGAGTACCTCGGTCAGCGCTCCGGCAACCTCTACCTCTTCGTGCAGGATGTGGCTGAGATTCTGGATGTGCCCTTCGAGGACGCCCTGGAGGCAGCCGATAGGCTCGTGGCTCGAAGGCTCCTCAGCCTCCTCGGCAATGTGCTCGTAGAGCTCCGGGATGAGGACTGAGGACAGCATGGCCGTCGAACCCTGGAAGACAGTGACTCGGAGAGAGCTCCCCGAGTCTGCCTACTCGATCTCCCTCACGGGCCATCGACCCGACGCCCTGGCGGGCTACGACCTCTCAGCACCCTTCTACCAGAAGCTGGAGGAAGGACTGCTGAGCATCGCTCGCCGGGCGATGGAGCGCTCCGGCTCAGTGGTGCTCCACTCCGGCATGGCTCTCGGTGCCGACACGGTCTGGTCGAAGGCTGCGCTCCGGCTCCGGGAGGAGCATCCCGATGAGGTCTTCTTCGTCGCGGAGGTCCCCGTGCGAACTCAGTCTGAGCGCTGGCCCTCGAAGAGTGACAAGGAGCTCTGGGCTGAGCATGTGAAGACAGCTGATCAGGTCCGGATCTACGGCGAAGCCTACTCAGTGCGCTGGCTCCATGCTCGGAATCACGGGATGATCGACGCGGCTGATCTCCTCATCGCTGTCTGGAACGGAAGCACCGAAGGTGGCACAGCAGGCGCCGTAGCCTACGCGGAGAAGATCGGGAAGCGTACCCATCGCATCGATCCCGCGAAGCTCAAGGAGAAGCTCTGAGAACAGCAGCTAGCGTTTGAGCTCCTTCGAACAGAGAGCTGGCCGGGCACCCTGCGAATGGGGCCCGGCCAGCTCAGCGCGGAGCTGAGTCTCAGTAGCTCGCCGTGAGAGTGAGGATGCCGAACTCGACGAGCTTGCGGAACTGCTTCGAAGTGGTGGCGGCAGCTGCCTCGACGGCCTCGATGGTGGGGTAGTCCTTGGCGAGGAAGTCGAGTACCTCCTTGGCGAGGACCTTGGAGTCGAAGGATCCGAGGGCCATGCGCTGGCCGACGGTGAGCTGCTCCTTGATGCCGAGCCGAAGGGCAGCGGTGAAGGCGACGAGCTCTGAGTTGGTGTAGGTGGCGTCCATGGTTCGATGCTACACCCAATTCGAGGTCAGCGCAATGGCCGGGTCTATGCGGCCCTCGGCAACCATGAGCCCATCGAGCTCAATGGTGATGGCGTAGCACTCCTCGATGGAAATGATCTCGTTGTCCTCCCGGGTGGTCAGCATTGCCTGGATCACGGGTCCGGCGCTGTGCTCCCGACGGAGGTGGAGGCTGACCTCATTGTGAAGATCTTGATAGCTAGCGAGGGTGGGGATGACGCTGAGAGCAGGTCCTTCGAGTCCGTCAGGAAAGAGATCGTGGCTCTGAAGGATCTCGAGGATCCGGGGAACGATGGAGTCCTCGGCCAGGGACTTCGACTGCTGGAAATCTGTGCTCATGGATTCGATGCTACACGGCGAGGCTCACTTCCACAACGGTGGAGAGTGCTCCAGCGCACAGAGAGCTGGCCGGGCACCTACGATCAGGTGCCCGGCCATCTGCCGAAGGGGCCGAGGGCTACTTCTCGAACTCCCAGAGGCCGGAGATCAGGGGGAAGAGCTCGGTGGTGATCTCGAGGACCCGCTCAGCGTTGTAGCTCGTGAGCACCCAGTGGACGGCGAGCTGCTGGTCCCGGTGGTTCTGCATCCAGAGCTTGAAGAGGTCGATGACCTGCCGGCGCTCCTCCTTGCCCATGAGGTCGAAGCCGTCGATGACGACGGCCCGGTTGTACTTGAGGAGCTGGTCGTTGCCGTCGGTGAGGAAGTCGAGGCGGCCGACGGGGGTAGCGCCGATCCAGGTGTCCGTGGCGATGTAGTGGTAGCCGTGGCGACCCTCGCGCTGGTCGGCAGCGTTGCGGAGATCGGCGACGGTGCCCTGACCGGGAGCGGAGATGGTCAGGCTGTGCTGGGTCTTGACATTGGCGGATTCAGCCATGGGAAAGCCTCTTTCTAGAGTGAAGGATATGCCGCCGTTGCCGACAGCGGTGCTATGGGAGAATCGTATACTCTCCTGAGCGTTTCCGCAACGGGTTAGTAGAGGGTGATGAGCTCCTCGACGAAGAGGGCGCTCTCATCGAGGAAGGTCTCTCCGGTGAGGCCGTTCTCCCGGTACTTGAAGTAGCCGCTCACCTCGACCGCTCCTGCGATGCCCGAGAGATGGAAATCAGCGAAGGCAGCCATGCCCGCCTCGGAGGTCTGATCGCCGAAGAAGAGCCGACGCGGCGCGTCGAAGCTGTCGCTCGAGGAGCGAAGTCCAGCCTGGGACTGGGTCTCGGGAGTGATGATGGCACAGCGCTGCGTAGAGCGCAGCGTGCCGCGGAAGGGCCCAGCCTTGGCGGTGGGGGTCTCAACAGATTCAGTCATGGGATCATCCTATGTGAACAGAGCTCAATCCGCAACTGGCTCTTCGGTCTCAGACCAGCCCAGCGGCCCGGTAGCTCTCCATGTGGCGGAAGAGCTTGAAGGCGATGTAGCTAGCGCGCTTGAGCCCGTAGCTCTTCTCCACGCCCTGGCTGCTCCACTCACCGGCGAACTCAGGGATGTAGATCTCGAGGCCGACTCGCTCGAAGTCCGGGAACTCCTCGACGATCTCGGCAGCGAGCTCCTCGGTCACCTCATCGAGGTCGTCGGCAGCGGCCTTAGCCTCGATGAGCTCACCGATCTTCGTGACGGTGGCGAACTGGAAGATGTTGAGCGTGGTGTCCTCGAGATTCTCGATCTCGTCGTAGGGGTTCATGGGACCATCATACGCCACGGAGAATGAGCTCGCAACGGTCAGATGAGCTCAGAGCCTGCGAATCCCTAGTACTCGTCCACGCTGAAGCGAGTCATCACCGCAGCGTAGAGCACGAGCGCGATTCCTAGGAAGCTAGCATCGGCGACTCCGAAGGCAGCCAGCACTACCACGCTGAGAAGCGTGGCGGGGATGAGAAGCACCCACTTCCAGCTGTAGACGAAGGCGAGGACGATGAGCGCGACGAAGAGTATGAGGATGAGGAGGATGCTGATGCCAGTTGCCGCGCCGATGAGATCCCGCTGCGCGGTGGACTCCTCACCGAGCCCCGAGATCAGGGCGTAGCTGATGAAGCCACCCGCGGCGAGGAGAGGGAGCTGAGCGAGAGTTACCAGCCAGAAGAGCACTCCCGAGGGATCCCAGCGCTCGACGGTGGAGCGAGCGAAGTGGAGCACGGTGGCGGCCCAGGCAGCGACGAGGACCCAGGCGCCGACGGCTCCAGCGATGGGCCAGAAGTCCTCCAGCGCTGCGCTCACTGAGCTGAAGATCGCGCCTACGATTGCTCCGAGGCCGATGAGCGCGACGAGGACGAAGAAGACTCCCGAGATGTCGCCTCCGCCGGACCTCGAAGAGGCTCCGTAGCCGGGCCTCGTGTGGGCGGGCTCCCGGGGGACCCGGGTAGTGATTGCCTTGCCCTCGTGGTAGCGAGTGCGGGAGCTCACTCGGCCGCTCTTGTCCTTGTGCTCGACGAAGTCTCCCAGGGCGCCCCACCGGCGGACCTTGCGGCTGTATTTGCTCATGCTGTCCATAGTACATGGAACTGCTGTCCCTGTCATCCCCCAGAGTTGCTGCGCTCTGAGCACCATGATAGGATGGAGCCGATGGTCTCTCAGGAGAGGGGCCCGACTTCACAGATAGGAATAGCGCTATGGCACTCACAGACCCCACGGAGAACGCTCTGGACTTCCTCGGAGGTGATCGCTTCAAGGGCTACGAGGCAGATGCTCAGAGCTTCCTCGAGAGCCAGCCCTTCGCAGCGCTCCGAGTCGACGGCAAGGGCTTCTCGAAGCTCACTCGATCCAAGGGCTACGCCGTGCCCTACGACTACGGCTTCATGGGGATCATGGATCATGTCGCTCAGTCCCTGCTGAAGCTCGTGGACGGCGCCTGCGTCGCCTATGTGCAGTCAGATGAGGTCAGCGTGATCTTCAAGCCCTCGGGTCCTCCCGGAGACAGCAACTGGTGGTTCGGCGGTAAGACCCAGAAGCTCGTCTCCCTCTCGGCAGCTCAGGCCTCTGCGAGCTTCAGCCTGGCTGAGGCGCTGCGCTCGGGTAGCCTCGACTCCGAAGCGCTCTTCGACTCCCGGCTGATCCCGCTGCAGTCTGAGGAGGACGCTGAGGAGTACCTCCGCTGGAGGCGCTTCGACGCTCAGAAGAACTCGATCTCCATGGCTGCGAGCAGCCTGTTCAGCCACCGGGAGCTCGACGGAGTGAGCAGCAGGGACCGGGCTGAGATGCTCCAGGGCACTGAGCTCGAGCGACTCCCCGATGGTTTCTTCAACGGGCGGCTCCACTATCGGCTCAAGACCCTGGGGAAGGCCTGGAACCCCGCCCTGGAGCAAGAGGTAGAGGTCGAGCGGACTCGGCTGGTCTCTGAGCCTGCTGACCGGGAGGCCGTGGAGAATGTGCTGCCTCAGCTCCTCGTCCACCGGGCCTACAGCACAGGGAATCCTCGGGTAGCAACTGATCGAAACTGACGGTTGCGCTGCTCCAGCCTCCGGTGCATGATTGTGCCAGAGGTTGGAGCTACCGACCGGAAGATGGAGATGCTGCCGTGAAGATCGTGGTCAAGGACGAAACCGCCGCCTACGGAGGACGACGCCCCATGCACCTGGTCTACCGGGCAGATCACTACGCCGAGTTCGAGGCCGGCAAGCGTGTCAAGACCGGCCCGATGAATGTTCCCCACCTCGTCACCGTGGCCTCGATCCAGGGCTACTCCGACGGATCGCAGGAGGTCTACCTCGAGGCATCGGGAGGCATGGGCGCCCGCTCCAGGCACTACGCTTCGAAGGAGGCCGCTCTGGCCTACCTCGAGGGACTCCCCGAGCGGAGCCTCTGATCCAGAGCAACCACTGAGCCGGGAATCCTCCTACTGGAGGGCTCCCGGCTCTTGTGCTGTGAGCTACCTGTGACCGGAGCCTGCGCTCTAAGCCCTCGAGTCCGTTGGACCGTGCGATGATCGGGTAGCTGCACTCAGAGCTGTGGAGACAGCAGCTACGGCCTCCCAGGGGATGATCTGGACCGCTCCGGGTCGTCGGTTGTACCGAAATCATCCTCGAGGCCGATGCCCACTGGAGCTCGGAGTGGTACTGTAGTCCCGATGGCAGTTCTCAGCGGAGGGCTGTTGAAGATCTACCGACCACCGGCGCTCGTCTGCCGATAGTAGGTTCCCAGATGGATCCCCAGGAGGGCATTTCATGGCACAGACAAACAGGAGAAGGCTCACGGCTCTTCTCGTAGCAGTACCCCTCGTCATCGGAGCGGTGGGGCTCACTGCTCTCCGAGCTCCGGGCGCTACGGTGGAGGGCTACGGCGACTCCATCGGGGTCGATGGCCACGCTCCCGCAGCTGCCTTCACGGCTGCGCTCAGGGACTTCCCCGTCACCGTCGGCGAGCGTGAGTTCACCGCCAGTGAGCTCGGAGTGAGCGCGAAGGAGCTCCCCACCGTTCCTCGAGCCTGGTCCTTCGGCGACTGGGGCCGGAACTACAGCGCCAGCCTGACGGTTGATGCTGAGAAGGAAAGCGCTGCGCTTGCTCAGATCGAGGGCTACGATGCTCCTCGGGAAGCCACTGTCTCCTACGACGGCTCCTGGAAGGCGACTCCCAGCGCTCCCGGCCTGAAGCTCTCCGACGACCTCGCTGCCTCCCTGACCAGCGCTATCCGGGCTGGCAAGGACTCTCTGAAGCTCGATCTGCAGGAATCGCAGCCCGTGCTCACTACGGAGACTGCTCAGTCAGCTGTGGACAAGCTCAACGGCGCCTCCCTGGAGGTCTACGGCGGCGAGACCGAGCTGGCGACCCTGGAGGGCGCTGAGCTCGCTTCGCTCATCGGAGTGGACAGCACCGATGGCTCACTGAAGCTCACTGTGAACTCAGAGGCTGTGGGCAAGCTGGCGGAGGGCTACAGCGCGACTCTCGGTCAGGAGCGCATCGACGGCGAACAGATCACGGGCGACGACGGCACTGCGCTGAAGGTCATCGCTCCCTCTCAGGACGGCTTCGCTCCCGGCTCAGCTGAGGAGATCGCTGCGGGGCTCTCCGGCTCCCTGGCTACGCTCCTCGACGGACCCCAGGCTCGAGTGGAGCTCGCTGGTCAGGTGGACGCCGCTAAGCCCAAGACCATGAACCGCACGGCGGTCGTGGACAAGTCCGATCACTACGCCTACTTCTACGAGAATGGCGCCGAGGTCAAGCGGATCCCCGCTGCCATCGGCAAGGCTGGCCACGACACGAAGACCGGTACCTTCAAGGTCTACGCTCAGCTCACCTCCCAGGACATGGGCTCCTGCACAGCCTCCGGTGGCTACAGGGCTGGTGGATCCTTCGACTACTGCACCGCCGATGTCCCCTGGATCAGCTACTTCAACGGTGACCAGGGCTTCCACGGCACCTACTGGCACAGCAACTTCGGCAACCCCACTGCCAACATGAGCCACGGCTGCGTGAACCTCAGCGTCGCCGACGCTCAGTGGAGCTACCAGTTCCTCCAGGTCGGCAGCACGGTGACCGTCCAGGACTGATCCTGAGCGGTTCCCGGGGCCTGAATGGGCAGATCAGAACCGTAGCGAGAGCGCTGGCCTAGTTGGGCGCTCCAGATCCCCCTCGCTCCGGTCGCCTCGGCATAGGAGAAGGCCCGGGTAGCAGCACTTTGCTACCCGGGCCTTCTGCTGTGGACTTGAGCCCAGTTCGATGCTCTGGGGCTAAGCCTTCGAGCCGGCTCCGTAGTGAGTCTCCAGCTCAGCGTGGACCCGGTTGCCCTCTGCGATGAGCTGATCCCGGATGGGTCGGCCGTAGCCTACCTCGTCGGCGGTCAGGACTCGGCCGAAGGCGCTCTTGGCCCCGGTGGACCTCGAAGCATCGGCGGAGGCGATGAGCTGGGCTCGGAGTTCAGCGAGAATCATGGTCAGTCCTCCGTGGTGAGTCGGTTGATCTTGCGAGCTGCCCGGCGGACCACCTGCAGAGTGACCGAAGCCGGATCTGTGTGGAAGTTGGTGATCAGTGTCTCGGCTCGCTCGACATCCGTCGGGATCCCGTGCTCAGCGATGAGCGCACGGACCTTGGTGGAGACGGCGGCGAAGGAGTCGATGGGGAATGTGGTGGCCATGGGAAGATCATACATTGAACTTCGCCGGGGCCGCAATCGCTGACTCTAAGCCCTACGCGGCCTTCTCCCTGAGGTAGTAGATCTCATGGCTCTCGAGTACCAGGTGGGGATCGTAGCCGTCGCTGAGTCTCTCTACCACCACAAAGCGAGGGCTCCACTGACTGAGTCTGACGAGGAGCTCATCGCCCTTCACGAGACCGGAGCCCACATCGTAGGCTAGGGCGACGATCCATTCGCCGCTGTTGCGCCACTGACTCCGCACTCGGTGCGGGAACTTGGAGCTCCCGCCCTGAGACGAAACCCTGAGCCTACCCGAGGGCATGACGCAGTACTCTCCCGGAGCCGCTCCGCAGTAGGAGCACTTGGCGAGCCAATAGGGCCGGGAACCGTACTCGTAGGGCTCCTCTGTCCCCGGCTTCTTGAGAGGCTCAGGCATGGGCTTCGAGCCCTCGACGGAGCTCTCGATGGTCACTTCTACTGTTGTCATCTGTCTACCTCAGCTCAGGATCTCAGCGAGCTCCAGGTTGGACTTCTCCAGCTGGTCGCGAGTCAGCACGGAGCCGTAGTCGGGGACCAGGATGGCTCGAGTGATCTGCCTGGTGCTGCCGCTCCGGATGATGACCAGGCTGGCCTGGACCATCGAGCTCTTGGCACTGAAGCGCTCCACGGCCTTGCCGCTATGGAGGGTGAAGGGCTCGTAGAGAGCGCTGTTCTCGATGGAGCTGTGGAGCGCAGCGGGGTGGAGCTCGCTCTCGGGGAAGAAGCCGATCTCCTCGGCGACCTTGACGATCTTCGCAGTGCGAGCTGCGACCTTCTCGGAGTGCTTCTGCTTGGGCTGGTTCGCCACGGTGGAGCCTTTCGCTGATTGGAGGATGGGGGAGGCCCCAGCTGACCAGCTGGGGGGGAGTACTAGCAGATCAGACCCAGCGCTCGTCGCTGTGGTAGGTCACCAGGGTGGCCTGACCTCCGTGGAGCTCCTCCAGGGCCTCGAGGATTCGCTGGCCCTTCTCGGTGAGCTCGCTGCGGGTCACCGAGAAGAGCTCGTGCTCTTCGCCGAAGATCTCGATGCTCGACTCGCTTCCGCCGATGGTCAACACGGTGGTCACGGTGATCCCGTTGGGGTTGGCCTTGAGCTCCGCCGCGAGGGGACCCTCGACGCCGGCGAGGATGTTCCTCGTGCGCTTGAACTCGAGGGGGATCGCGTCGGGGATGAAGCTGTCGATGTTCTCGTCGCGCCAGATGGCGTAGACCAGGGTGCCGCCCTGCAGGCCGCTGAGAGCGTGCTCACCGTCCTTGGGGTCGTGGGAGAACGAGGCGGGCCAGAGGACGGTGGAGCTGAGTGCTTCGAGGTTCATAGTGTGCTGTCGCTTTCCGTGGGAAGGAAGGATCGTGGTGTGGGTCCACCGTACACCGCCGCGCTTTCTAGCGCAATGGCCTGTGGCGAAGAATCGTGGGCTCAGCGCTGGGCTGACTTCATCCGCTGGGCAGCGTCGGTGTCCCGGACGATGTTCTTGGAGCGGGGGTTGCGGAGCACGACCTGAAGCGCGATGAGCGCGTCATCTGCCGGGTTGTGGTGATCGATGGGGATGCCGTAGCGCTCAGCCATGGTCGCCACGCCCGCCTTGCCACCCTTGGTGACGCCGAGCTCAGCGCGAGCGATGGGGAGCGAGTTGAGCCAGGCCAGGGGGAGAGGCTCGAGCTCGTGGATGAGCTGAGCGGCCTGCCAGGCCCGGCGGTCCGAGTTGAGGTCGTGGGCGACGAGGATGGTGGGCTCAGCAGCGACGAGCCCGGCGATGCGAGCGTAGAGCTGCGAGAAGGGGATGCCTCCATCTGCCTGCTCCTGGCTGATGCCGTGGTGACGAGTGTGCTCCTGCTTGGGGGCGATGGCGGGGAGCTGGACGAAGCCGTGCTCCTTCGTGCCGTCCTCGAAGGCGAGGCCGTAGGCGCAGATGGTGCCGACGAGGTTGCTGCCGTACTCGAAGTCGATGCCGATGTAGCGGGGCGCGGCGGGCGTGGTGTGCATGGATCCAACCTATGCGGCCGGGGCCGTCCTGTCAACCGCCAGAAGCTGCACAGGTAGCACTCTGAGATCAGACGGAAGGGCTGACGCCGCTCTTCTGCAGGACGAGCTCGGCGAAGTGCTGAAGGAGCCTAATCTCAAGGGGCTCGAGGACAGCGTAGGGGTTCTGCGCTCCCGACCCTTCGTTGCGGAACATGGTCTCACAGTAGGCATCTCGCCCGGGGAATGTGGCCTGGATCGTCTCTACAGAGCCATGGATGTTTTCGAAGCTATAGCGAGCGTTGATCTCAGCTGCTGTGGCTACACCCATGATGTCAAGGAAGCTCCCGTCGGGAAGAGCTACAGCAGCATGGCCGCTCCAGCCCCACTCGTTGTCATAGACAGTGAAGAGCGCGAGGGGTAGCCCGGTAAGCCTATGGAGTTCGAGGGCAAAGTAGCCGCAGGATCCCCAGGCGAAGGCGTTGACAGCCTCCCCGTCGATCTGATTCAGTGTCAGCATTGCTTGAGAGTTGTAGTTGGCTATGAGAGCAGCAGGACCCTCTTCGGGGTCCACAGCGTGCTTCCGGGGATAGACCTCTGCTGTTCTCTGATAGCAGAGCTCGTAGAACTCCCGATCGATCGCGTAGAGCGACTTCCAGTGGGTTTCTGCGGTGGGCATGGATCTATCCTATGGGTCTCTGGGGCTACTGTCAACACTGTGGCTCTAGGGCGAGCTCAGCTACCGCCGATGAGCTTCCTACAGGACGATCACATCCGCGTTGTCGCGGAACTTGCTCGGCCGGGGGTGGAGGAGGTTCTCGAGGAGAGCCATGGGCTGAGTGCGAGTGTTCTCCACGGCGGAGAAGAGCGCCACCGCGAGCTGGTCAGCGAGCACATGGGCCTCGGGCTCGTCGGGGAGCCAGCCCCAGACCTCGCAGATGTGGTCGAGGATCATGGCAGAGGCGTCGGCCTTGATCTGCTCGGGGTCTCCGAAGACATGGCGGGGAACGGCGATTTCAGTCATGGGATTCTCTCAGTTCTGCGGAGGGTGCTGTGGTCTGAACAGCTGGGGCTATGGATCCAACCTATGCGGCTCAGGTCGCCCTGTCAACCGCCTTAGCCAGCGACGATTTCGCCGGGCGCGTCATAGACATCGATGACCTCGCCCGTCGGGGTCACGACAGCGTAGGAGGTCTCTTCGGCGTCGAAGCCGAAGGTCGAGAGGGAGAAGAGGCCATCGCGGTAGTCGCGGACCACAGCGACATCGGCGAAGCGACCGTCATCGTAGTAGGCAGCGTCAGCCAGAGCGACGGAGCCGATGAGAAGCCCACCAGCGGCGAAGTCGAGGCGAGCGGGGATCAGGCCCCGGTCGCGGAGGAAGTCGAGGTCATCTCCGAGCTCGGCATCGGTGAGGAGCGAAACCCCACTGCGGAATCCGTTGGAGAGTCCGGAGATCTGAGGGGTCGAGAGGAACTCGGTGAGGCGAGCGTAGAGCTCAGCGGAGACGGTGGAGCCATCGGGCAGTTCGACGGAGCCAGCAGCGTCAGCTTCGAGGTCGGCCTCCCAGATTCCATCTTCGAAGTAGCTGTCGATGGAGTAGATCAGGTTGTAGGTTCCGGGCTGGATTTCGATGGCGAATCCAGCTTCGATGAGGCGGTTTGCGAGGACCTGAGTTCCGTCGTTGTTCATAGGTCCATCATACGCGAAAAGTCGGGTAGATTCAACCATCTACGGCCATTCCGAGTCGAAATCTTCGGCCTATCCGGGCTCCAGGGGAGCTGTTCTAAGCCCCGCAGGGCCCTGGGCCGTCGAACCCATCCGGAGTAGCCCTAGAGCGCCCGAGAGGTCAGCCTAGGACCTCTGAGGGAACAGTGAGCACAGCGCTGCCGGAAGGATGTCGACCGAAGGAAGCACAGGGCAGGAGAACTAGGACTCCAGCCCCAGGCTGATCGTGGCTGTGGCGCGGAGGCTCACGACGCCATCGGCGGAGGTGACGATGAGAAGACTCGCTCCCAGCGAGCCATCCTGAGGGAGAGCGAGCCCCTCCGTCCAGATGAAGTCCCTGCCAGCATCGGTGAGCCGCTGGAATCGACCGAGCACCAGAGCGGAGCCGATGGTCCTGAGCCTGGAAGCTGCCACCGGATCGCTCGATTGGAGCTCCTCAGCGCGCTCCAGGAGCTCCTCGGAGGTCCAGCGCGAGTAGCGCCTGAACTCGGCGAGGCTGAGGGTCTGGTCGTCGTAGATGGCCTCCCCACAGGGGCTCCCCATGACCTTCTCGATGAAGACGGCATCGAAGTGCAGGTGGCTGTGGCTGTTCTCAGTCATGGGGGCTCAATCTGTGCTAGAGTGAAGTTGCTATGGGCTTGGACCTGGAAGCTCGACTAAATAGCGTCACGGATGACTATATAGCGTCGAGGAGACGGTGGAGATGAGCTCAGCGAACCGAGCCGGGGAGTCCAGCGACAGCGCGGACCCGGGGAGAGATGCCCCGGATGGGCTCCGCGGGATCGGTGAGCGTGCGGAGCTCGTCGAGAACTTCCTCGTTCTGCTTGGTCCAGGGTGCGCTCACGGCCCAGAGGATGGTGAGCTCTCGCTCGGGCCTCTGCTTCGTCCAGCGCTTCAGGGAGATGTAGATGCTCTGGCGGTGGGCGGGATGGATCATAGCCAGGCCGGCGATGGCCACAGCGAGGGGCTCGTCCCCGGAGAGGAAGCTCCAGAGCTCGTTCCTGCCCTCCGAGCCGAGGCCGTGGTAGCCCTCGAGGTCGAGCTGGAGGAAGCCTCTACCCTGGGCCTGAGCGATGACTCGGAGCTCCTCGAAGTGGGGATTCTCCTCGCCGGGAGCCGTGGAGATGACCTCGTGGCGAGTCCGGGCCTGGGGATCGGCGGGGAGGTAGTCGAGGGGCGTACGGGGGAGGAGCTCTCGGTCCTCGGCAGCCTCTCGCCGGCGGCGGAGCCGAATGGCCAAAGCGCGGTTCTCCCGGCCCTCGCTCTGGAGCAGCTCTGCTGTCTCCTCGAGGGAGGCGATCTCGGTGAGGAGTCGCTGGTCGGAGTAAGTTTCGAAGCCGGACGCCATCTGTCTAGCCCTCTCGGTCAGTTGCGGATTCGATGATGAGACTCACTCGCTGTCGGCTCTTGGCCTCGTAGGCCCGGTTCTTGGCCTCCAGGCTGAGATCCCGGAGTCTGATCTTCGCCTCGATCTCAGCGACCATGTCCGAGCCAGCGTTGGCAGGCCACTCGGTTCGCCTCTCGGAGATTGCGATCTCCTGAGCGAGCTCAGCGTCGGTGAGTCCCTCGAACTTTGCCATCTGTCTGTTCCTGTCCGTCCGGCGCTTAGATCTCAGCGCTGACGAGGATGCGGCCGGTGGGACGAACCTGAAGCATCGAGTCGTTGCTCACCATGGTCTGAGCCTCTGCGAGTCGCTGAGCGCACTCACCCTTGGTGCCCACGAAGACGCCCATGGGGCCGTAGCTGTCGGTGAGGATGAGCTCGAACTCACGCTCACCCTTGAGGGTCAGCAGAGCGAAGCTGTTGGCGATGCTTCGGCGGAGACGCTTCAGACCCTTCGCGCGGAGGGGGAGGCGAGCGGCGGTGGTGGAGTTCGTGGTGGCGTTCATAGGGCTATGCTATGCCCTCCCCGCTGTGCTGTCAACGGTGCGCTCTAGGGGGTTACGAACTTCTCTAGAGCGCACCGTCTCAGTGGTCCCGAGTGTGAGCGAAGGGCTGACCGATCTCGAGGAGCCGAGCAAGCCCATCGGCAGTGGGAACAGCTGCCGCCATAGCGATGCAGTCCCGGTCGTCGTCGAGGAGGTAGATGTCCCAGGCCTCGCCGTCGGCGCTGCGGATGGCGAAGGGCATGTACTCCGAGTAGACGAGTCGAGCGCTGGCGAGGCCCCAGTTGAGGCTCTTGGTGAACTTGCGGAGCTCAGCGTCCTGCTCGAGTCCAGCGTACCAGATCTCCTGGGCGAGCTTCGCGGTGGCGACGGAGGGAGTGAGCTCAGCGTACTCGGCGTAGAGCGCGTACTGAGTGAAGGCGACGGCGTTGTATGCAGTGAACATTGGATCCTCCTGGGGAAGTTCGGGGTGCGGCGTTGGTAAGTACAACGCTACACGGCGACCCAGCAGATTTCAACAAAATAGATTTGGAGTCCTGTAGGAGCTAAGTTAGCAACCGAACAGTTGCCGGCGACCAGCCAGCCTACTTACCAATCCCGATCTACCTTTCGGTGTCGTCGGGCTCTCGGCTCGTGGTGTCACCGTCACCCCAGATGTCTCCGCAGGCGCAGCGGTGCCAGGATGAGTGCCCTGTGTACTCAAGACAGTCGTGGCCGTAGTGCTCGGAACCAATATGAGCGGCACAGATCGACTCGGTAGCCCCATCGAAAGCGTCTAGTTGGACGGGGTTTGAGTCAGCACCGAGCGCGGCGTACTCTCGGAGATCCAGCCAGCCCACGCTCCAGCCCCGGCCGGGGACGAGCCTGTAGCCGATGATGGGCTTCTCTTCGGTCACGACGAGGCCACCCTCGTAGAGCAGAACCTCGTAGCTGCTCACGCTGCCGTCTTCGCCGAAGACGCCCTCACCCTTGACCCGGGCCACTGCCTCGGCCACCGTCGTGAAGCGAGCGACCTCGGAGAGTCCCTTGCCTCCCTGGTTCTGGTCCCTCTCCCGGTAGGCTATGAAGCCCTCCGAGATCAGTCGGCTCTCGCCGGTTGCGGTCTGCTCACTCATGGGAGCTCCTTCTGTTGGGGATCGGGTTCAGTGTGCTGCTCCGGGGCTGTGGGGCCTGCTGTGAGGCGTCCTGTCCGTCCAGCGGTGAGCATGCTCGGAGGGACCGGAGATGTGGTCTCCTCCGTGGGTCTCCGGCCTTGCGCAGCGGAAGCCGTGGCCGAGCTGGGGAGGAGAGAAGCTGGAGCTGCACTGACCAGCGTAGGGCCAGGGACCGCTTCGGGGACCGTCGTAGAGCTCAGCTTCGAGCTCCGTAGCCTTCTCTTCCAGGAGGATCATCTGTCCGCAGTCCAGTTCCGGGGATCAGCCGAAGCTCACGGGGAGCGACTCGAAGAGCCGGACGGCGATGTACTCGTGGCGGGCGAGCTTGCCGCGCTCCAAGAAGTTGAGCCCGTGGAACTCGGTCTCCAGGGCGACGATCTTCTCACGGAGGTCCTCGACGGACTCGAGCTCGGGGTGCCAGCGCTTGAGTTCGTAGGAGGGGTTGTAGCTCAGGCCGTCCGACTCCATCTTGGGGAGTGCGACCTTGAGGTCATTGGAGAGCTCGGTTGCGAGGGCGAAGGCGGTGAAGAAGTGGGTAGCCATGGAATCTGTCTCTTTCAGTGAGTCGGTTCGGGGCGATCAGTGGGTCAGGCGGCTGCGACGGTCTCGGCGGGGAGTGCCTCGATGAGCTTGACGGCGATGTACTCGGAGGCCTCGAGCCGCGAGATGCCGTCGTAGAAGTTCTCGAAGAACTCCCCGCGCAGCTCCTCGATCCGGCCCTTGAGACCCTCGACATCTGCGAGCTCGGGGTGGAGGCGCTTCAGCGTGGCGGTCGGGTCATAGCCCTCGTCCTTGGCCATCCCGCCGAGCGAGAGCTTCAGGCTCTTGGCGATGTCGGCGATGAGCGTGTAGGTGGCGAAGAGCTGAGTGGCCATGGGGAGTTCCTCCGAAGCTATGGCGGTGATGTGGTGTAGTTTCAACCTACACCGCGCTCCGGCTCAGCGCAACCATCTCTAGGCTCCAGTGGTAACTTTACCAGGCCGACTAGAGTCTCAGCCGAGCTGGTCCCGCCAGTAGGCCTCCAGCGCATCAGCATCAGCACCGTTCTGGAGCTCCTGGTGGATGGCATCGGCCGCCTCTTCCTCTGTCTCTGCTGATCTGATCAGCGAGAGGATCTCGTCCCGGTCAAGCATCTCAGTCTTCTCTCTGTTCGGGCCCAGTGGGCTGAGACTCTGTGCCGTCCTGCTGAGCGGCTTCGATCCTCTGGGCATCGAGAGCTCGGCGCCACTGGTTCCGCATTCGAGCGAGATCAAGCATGCCGATCTCGATGGCTCCCAGCGCTACCGCAGCCGCACGCCGGGGCCGAGTCACATCGTAGTGGCGCTTGACGGGATCCTCTGGAAACTGAATCCAGGAGCGACGGAGTCCGATGGCGTCTGCCATGGCGTCGAGCTCCTCGGGAGTGTCGGCCTGCATGTGGCACCACTCAGCTCTCACCGAGCGGTTGCCGTTCTTGACCTTCGCAGCCTTGAACATGTTGTCCACATAGACAGCCATGGAACTCCTCTCAGTGAGCTCTTAGCTCAGTCGAGCTCGGCACTTCAGCGTCACGGGCCGGCCGTTCATCACCGAGGGCACCGTCCAGAAGTCGGGCTCAGCAGTACGAGCTTCCTCGGCTGCCTTGAGCTCCGAGAGGCTGGCGCTGGCGGCGAGGAACTTGAACTGCTTCTCGGTGACCACAGCCTGAGCAGCTGCGACTGCCTCCTGAGCCTCCTTCAGCGCGGTCTGGGCGGCCGAGAGCGTTCGCTGGGCCGTCCGCATGTGGCCGTTGGTCCGAGTCTTCTCCCGGATGGCGATCTCCAGGGGAGTCCCGGGGACGGTGGTGGACTTCTTGCTCCGAGTCACGCGGGGATCAGCTCGCTGCGGGGAACGATGATCTCGCCGCTCTCGAGGCGGACGGTGACCATGCCGGCGAGGTACTCGTCGTGCTCGTGGGTCTCGACGACGACGCCCGGGTAGCCGTGGGCGATGACCCGGGAGGCCATGCTGAACTGGAAGCCCTGGGCCGTGGCCAGGCCGATGAGCTTGGCCAGGAGTCGGTGAGCCTGATCCGCGATCTCAGTGTCGGTGTGCTCCTCGTAGGCCTCCTGCAGGCCGTAGCACTCCTGCAGGAATTCCTTGCCGGTCCGACCGACGAGGAAGCTGCGGATGTAGCCGTAGGTCGAGCTGGGGTTCAGCGAGGATCCCGCGCTGACGGTGGGGGTGGTGGTCTCGGTGGTGTCCATGGGTCAATGCTATGCCTCCCACAGACTGCTGTCAACCGACTAGCCTATAGGCGCTAGGCTCAGCGGCCGAACTCGGGAGTGAGCAGCGAGATCAGCCGCTCACCCTCGGCCCACTCGGCGTCCTGGAGCTCCGGGTGGTCAAGGTCGTAGAGCGGAACCAGCAGGGAGCTCACGATGACCTTGGAGCCGACGCTCTCTCCATAGCCCTCGGGAGTCTCACCCAGCTCGGTGCCCGTGAGCGCGGCGAGGATCCGCCAGGCTGCAGCTACCTGAGCCTTCGTCCAGCTGTAGACACCTCCCGCGTGCATGTCATCGATCTGTGCGAGGAGAGCGGAGTGGATCACCCAGCGCTCCTCAGCGTTGGGCTCGAAGCCGTCGATGGTGAGCGTAGCGGTGGGGGTCTCGGTCGTCACGGTGCTGTCCTCTGTTGAAAGTTGCTGAAGGGGATCGGTGGAGGCTCACTGAGCCAGGGGAGCGAGGGGCGGCATGGTCTTGAGCCAGGCCTTGAGCTCCAGGGCGACGAGCCGGACGGTGGGTGTGCTGTGGATGCTCCCCGGCTGGCTGTCGATGAGCACTCCGTACTCCTCCAGGGAGATGGCCTCGATGGCGCCTCCCTGGGGAAGCTCCCAGCCGTAGTTGCTCAGGGTGAGGCCGGGCTCGTTGAGACCGTCGGCGTCGAGGATGTAGCCCTCGGGAGTGCGGACGGCCATGTGGGTCCAGGCCCGGCGGCGAGCCACGGGCTGGAGGGGATCCACGACGGCGACGAGCTCTCCGAGGCCGAGCTCAGCGAGCTCCCAGGCCAGGAGGTAGCAGTCACCCTCGGTGTAGGTCTCCCGGGTGTCCTCGTCGAGCTCGCTCCCGATGGAGAGCATGCCGGAGTAGTAGCCGTAGTCGATCACGGGATCAATCTATGCGCTGACTCAGAGGAAGTCAACCGCTGAGCCTAGCCGAGCTCCCGGGCCGCCGCGATCAGCGTGAGGAGGTCATCGGTGAGGAGCGCGGTGTCAGCGGACTGACCGGCGCCGATGTGAGTCTCAGCGATGGAGTCCGGGAGGGAAGCCCGGTCGCTGGCGAAGGCAATGAGGAACTCGCCGATTCGGATTGCGGCCTGACGGGCCTCGGAGATCTGCGGAGCGGCGGCCGTGTCGATGGTGTCCATGGGGCTATGCTATGCCCTGAGCTGAGAGCTGTCAACGGCCAATCGGCAGGTGTTCAGCCGTTGAGCTCACTGCTCCAGAGTCTGTCGCCGTAGTCCTGGAGCACCAGCGCCCAGTGAGTGCCGAGGTGAGTGCGGCCTCGAGCCTCAGCATCGAAGTAGGCTCGGCCCAGAGCTTCCTCCATGGTGACGAAGCCCTCGCTGAGCTCGTCGTAGTAGCCCTTCTCATAGTGGAGGAAGTGGTAGGCATTCGAGGACTTCTTGAGGAGGTAGCCCCGGTCACTATCCCCATAGACCCCCACGAGTCCCTTGAGTCCAGCCATGGCCTTGTGCTGAGCCGATGGCCGGCCGATGGCATTTCTAGACTCAGTAGCATGGCTGCGCTCGAGCTCCTTGAAGAAGATCATCGTGGTGGCCTCCGTGTCTCTGTCTCATGCTCCCCGGAGGGAGTACTGCTCTATCTGTCCATTGCTCTCGGACCCTGAACGCTCCATGGTGATTTTCTCATGGCTCACCAGAGCCCGTCGTAGCTGTGGAGCTCATCGTCACAGAGAGGGAGATCGTCTTCCTCCTCGCGCTCAGCAGCTTCGGTCACCTCGATGAGCTTAGCTGCCCAGGGCATCCCCCAGTGGCGCCGGTCTCGACGGGCACAGTCATCGGCGGCAGCCCTCAGAGCCTCAGCTTCGCTGCGGAAGGAAGAGCTGACTTCCTCTCCGCTGCCGCAGTAGTAGACGAAGCGATAGCGGCCCCGGAGGTTCTGGCCGATGAGGTAGCCGAGCTCTGAGTCCCCGTAGACGGCGAGCTGTCTCTTGGCAAAGCGGGCTGTGGCTCGGCCGTGGGCGCAGCTCTCAGTGAGGGGCTGTAGCGCAGCGATGGCGAGGACGAGATCCTCGATCCATCTCTCTCCCCAGACACCCCAGGGCTGGGATAGCCTGTCGTAGAAGATTCCGTCCAGGGCCTTGAGCTTGGATCCGTAGATCGTGCTGTGGAAGTCCTCGACCCCAGGCTCGATCCGGATGAACTTGTAGGAGGCCGAGCCCGAGAGTCCACCCATGGACTTCAGCAGATAGCCCCGGCCGTTGTTCTCATACCTGGCGACGATGGATCGCGCCTCGGCATCCGGGTGGGGGGTCCTGCTCCGGTCGATGGCTTCGGACTGAGCTGTCGATCTCTGGCCGAAGTAGATCATCGGAGCGGCCTGGGGCTCAGGGACTGAGCTGACTCCTTGAGATCGACGACCCAGTCCCAGTGAGCCTCGTAGGAGAGCTGCCGCTGGCAGTCCTCGTAGGCTCCCTGGATCGCACCTCGCTGTGTGCCGTAGCCCGAGCCCATCTTGTGGGTCACGCCGGTGTAGCGAAGGAAGCGGTAGAGCCCTGTGACGGATCTCAGGATGAGATAGCCCCGCTTGCTGTCCCCGAAGGATGCTACGAGGAGACTGGCATAGCGAGCCTCAGCGACATCCCGCGGAGAGCGCTCGATGGATAGATCGGCCTGGAGCTTGAGATCCTCCAGTCGAGCCAGGGATGCCTCAGTCTCAGCTCTGAGCGCTCTGTTCTCAGCTTCGAGCGCCTCGGCTCTCTGCCTGAGGATCTGGTCGGCTTCACCGCCGCTCTTCGCGCGTCGATTTTCCTCCAGGGCCAGGCCCTCGCTCTGGAGCCGGAGCTCTCTGAGCCAGTGGAGATCGCGCTTGGAGATCCCTCGGGACTTGCTGTCGAGGTAGGCGTTCCGAGTGGCGATGGCCTGGCTGGAGTAGCCGATGCTCACTGAGTCGTACTTGCCCGCGCAGAAATAGACGAAGTGGTACTCGCCGGTGGAGGACTGCCTGATGATGTAGCCGAAGTCGTCCTCGCCGTAGGTGGCTACGATCCCCTGATGGGTGAGCGCAGCAGCGAAGGCGCTCTGGGGCCTGGGGCTCGGGGAGGAGGGGCTCGAATTGAGCTCACCCGTCGGCGCTCGATCAAAGAGATAGTACATGGGTCCATCCTATGCCACTCTGGCCACAGCTGTCAACTACCCGCCAGCTCCCTAGGGTCTCCCTACCTGACCTTCGCTGAGCTCCAGGCTGTAGCGCTCAGAAATCCTCGTAGAGGACGATGGGCTCGGGGTCGTAGCGGTAGTGGCGCCGGCGCTCTTCGGCGGCCTCCATGCTCTCAGAGTCCAGGATCTCATCCTCGTCCGAGAACAGCCACTCCTCGGCGACTTCCTCTGCAGCAAGGGGCTCCTCGAAGATCTCGAGGATGGTGTCGTAGAAGAGGGAGCCATCGTAGGCTTCGGAGGCGCTGAGATTCGAAGGGAGCTCTACCTCGGCTTCACCTGTGACCTCCTCGATCGGTTCATCGCAGATGAGCCGTAGCTGGTCAGCCCAGTGGGTGTCCCGGTGGGTCCTGCCCCTGCTGCGGCAGTCTGCCAGCGCAGATTCCACAGCACCGAATTCTGACTCCAGGAGCGGTCCCTTGAGGACCCTCTTGGAGCTAGTGTAGTAGTAGAGGTAGCGGTACTTCCCCGTGAGCGTCCTCTGGATGAGGTAGCCGAAGTCCCTCTCCCCGTAGATCTCACAGATGCCCAGGCGGTGCTCAGTGGCCCTCGCTGCGGCGCCACTGAGGCTGTAGAGGCTGAGCGCAGGCTCCCGGTGCCAGCTGAGATCAGCTGAAGTCGGTTGCTCGCTCGCTGGCTCGACGGCGATGGCCGGAGCATCCTCGAAGACGAACAACATGGATCCATCCTACGCAGCTGGGCTGGGTCTGTCAACCGGAGTTCGCGCGGGCTGAGCGGTGGTACTTCAGCCAGGAAAGCTGTCCTCGTGCGTCGTTATTCGATCTGGACAGTACCGCACCGACTTCGACCTACGGTCGCAGGAGGGCAGCCTAGAGCGTCGATGAGACCGATGCTCTAGGCTGCGCGCTCAGACTGCGAAAATCGTGCTGAGAGCGGCGTCAGAAAAGCGCCGTTCCGAGGTCCTGAGTCCGCGATTCTGCTACCGGGGAACTGAGAGGCTCTAAACCTTAGGCCTGGAGCTCGAGCAGTCCGCCTTCCTTGCGAACCGTGTGGGTCATGTGGTCCGAGAGGGGCAAGAAGGAGGCCGCACAGAACAGCGGCATCGCTGCGACGGCCAAGACCGCAGCCAGGGGCATGATGCCGCTCGGGATGGAAAACGCGAAGAACACCGTGGCGGGAGTCAGCGCCAGCGCGAAGGCTACGAGCTTGAGCTTCATTTGCCTGTAGTCCTTCGGTGCGACCTTGCGGTCGGCTGCGATGGCCTTCAGATCGATGCCGAGCTTGAGAAGAATGCTGTTCATAGCTGTTTCCTATCTGTTGATTTTTAGTCAGATGCCGGTGGCCTCGAAGATCTCGTCGGCCCGAGCGTTGCAGGCAGCGCAGGTGATCTCCTCCACCATGGTGGTCTGCTCACCCCGGACGCCGCAGTAGGCGAGATCCCGGTCCCGGCCCAGGGTGAGGTGGACGCGGACCGAGCGCACGGGAACGAACTGGAAGAGGGGATCGAAGTGGCACCAGGGGCAGGCCGAGGGACTCCTGTGCTCCCCGGGGCAGGCCGAGGGAGGCCGGTTGCCGGGCTGCGGCATGAGCTCGGGGCGCTCGACGGGAGCGGCGGTGGGAGTGATGTCCATGGGACCATAGTACGCTGCCCCCGGAGCGCTGTCAACGGTCTGAGGACAGTGCTCCAGGGGCGGCCTAATGGTTTGCGCCCAGGGGCGATGGGTCACTTGGCGCTAAGGCTGCGGATGTGGCGACTGAGCTCCTCGATGCGCTCCGGAGTCAGGTCGGGGAGCTCTGCAGCGAGGTACTCCGCCACAGCGTCCTTCCCGGAGCTGTCCTCCCGGTAGGCGTCGGCGCAGAGACGGAAGCTCCACTCATTGTCGCTCTGGTGGCCACCCGAGGAGAGCCAGTCGCTGTAGGCACTGCGAGCTGGGCCGAGGGGAGTGTAGTAGAGCACATCGCAGACCTCGTCACCCATGAGGGGCTCCACATAGATCCAGCGGAAGAGTCCCTCCTCTGTCTGCTGGATGAGGTAGCCGGTGCCGTCGGCAGTGTAGCTCTCGACGATGTTCTCCAGGGGAATCTTGGCAGCGTCCTCGGCGAGGCGCTTGCTCCACTCCCGGTAGCCGTCGGCCCTGTCCCCCATCAGGCCGTGGAGGTGGTCGCGAGCGCTCTGGACTGCGGCGCGGATGCTCTCCACCACGGAGCCGTACTCGTCAGCGACCGGGAGCCGACGCTCGATGCCATCTTCCCCCATCTCGAAGTCCGGGTGGTCGATGGAGATGTAGCGGTAGCCACCGGGGACTTCCTGGATGATGTAGCCTTCCCGGATCTCCGAGTCGATGTAGAGACCGACGGTGCCGGGGTAGGCGGGGACCTTGAAGTCCTGTCCAGCGTAGCCGAAGTCGACCTCATCGGTTGCTCCGCCGAGGTCCCGGATGCGCTTCTCTTCGGTGATCTTAGTCGTCATGGGGCCATGCTATCCGATGCCAGCAGCCCTGTCAATGCTCCCCGAAAGAGCTAAGGCTCCGAACCTCCCGGAGGAAGTCGGAGCCTGAGCTTTGAGCTGAGAGCTACTCTGTGAGCCCTAGGGCTAGAGCCGCGAGATCAGCATGGCGTCCTGGATGGCGATCTCCAGGCCGGGACGCTCGCTCTCCAGGGTGGTGGGGAGCGCTTCGCTCATGGCCCAGTAGGCGAGGTTCGGCGACTCAGCGTCCTGAGCGATTCGAAGCCCGGTCTCGACGCCTCGGACCTTGGCGGTGAGCCGAGCTTCCTCCTCAGCACCACGGCCCCACTTGAGCCCGTTCAGGAGGTCGACCTTCTTGCTCAGGGTCTCGGTGAGCTCAGCGAGACCTTCCTGAGCGTTGGCGACGAGGCGGTCGTGGTTGCTGTTGATGTCAGTCATGGGATCATCCTATGATACTGATGAGCTGCTGTCAATGGCCACCGAAACGAGCTCAGGCTCCGAACCTCCCGGAGGAAGTCGGAGCCTGAGCTTTGAGCTGAGAGCTCAGCGGAGCCGGAGCACCGTGACGCCTCGAGCGTCCCGGATTGCCCAGCTCGCCATGGCCTCGGGAGTCGAGCTCTCGTTGGTGGAAGAGGTGTACTCGCCGTCGCCCTGGACGATCTCGTTGAGGTTGATCCAGTCGCCGTCGGGAACGCGGCTGAAGAGGTCGTCCCAGACCTGGATCACGGTGCCGGTGCCGGCCGTGGCGAAGAACTCCGCGTAGTCGGCGGTGGAGAGCTTCGGGGTCGTGGGGGCCAGTGCGCTCCAGCGCTGCGAGGTGGAGACGGTGGTGGGGTTCGTGGTGGCGTCCATGGATCCATAGTACGCCCGGAGCCTTCAGCTGTCAACGGTGCGGGAAAAGAACTCAGGCTCCGAACCTTCCGGGAAAGTCGGAGCCTGAGCTTCGAATCAGCAGCTCATTTGAGCAGGAGCACCGTGACGCCTCGGAAGTCCTGGAGAGCCCACTTCGCCATGGACTCGAACGACTGTCTCTCGTAGGAGGCGTAGTCGTCCTCGCCGTAGCTCTGGATGATCGAGTTGAGATTGCTCCAGCTGCCGTCGTAGTTGCGGCTGTAGAGGAAGTCCCAGACCTTGACTAGAGTACCTGCTCCAGCTGTGGCGAAGAAATCCTCGTAGTCAGCTGGAGGTAGCGTGGGGTTAGTCGGCGCTAGAGCGCGCCAGCGCTGCGAGCGGTCGTGGGTAGTGAAGTTCTTAGAGGTAGCCATGGATCCATGGTACCGAGTGCCCCTCTGAGCCTCCTGCGCCAACGGGAAGGGCTCCGAAAACTCCCGGGTGGGGAGAGCCGGAGCCCTTCAGAGTGATCGGCTAGCTCTTAGCCAGCCGAGATCTCGGCGCGAGGAGCTCGGCTCACCTGCAGGATGCGGACCTCTGTGCGAGCGGCCGGGCCGACCCGCAGGATGCGGACCTCAGCCCGGGGCAGGGATGCCCAGGAGATCAGCTGAGCCGGCGTCTGCTCGTTGTGGTCGGCGCCGTAGTACTCGTTGCCCTCGCGGATGTGCTCCAGCTCCTGCCACTCGACGCCGTAGCCGCGGAGGAAGAGGTCGCCGTAGACCTCGACCAGCGTACCCTGGGGCGCGGTCTCGAAGAACTCCTCGTAGCGAGCCTCGGGGAGCACGGGGTAGACGGGGGTGAAGGCGGCCCAGGTGGTCTGAGCGGACTCGACGGTGGCGGGAGCGTTCGTGGTGGTGTCCATGGGTAAACACTACGACTCGGCGCTCAGCCTGTCAACACTCTGGAGGAAACAGATCTAAGAGAGCCGCCGGACTGAATAGCTCAGAGCCGGAAGGCTTGCTCCAGTGCGCCTTAGCGTCTACCCTTAGCGTCTGCCCTGAGGCGCTTCGCCCAATCAGTCTTTCGGTTAGCCTTGAGCCAATCCCCGTAGACAATCCCAGTGGTGGTCAGCGCGCCGAGAGCTGCGGACTCCCTGGTGGCGAAGCGCAGGCTGCTGAGGATGAGACGATGGCCTTCCCGGTAGAACACAGCTCCGTAGCCCTCGGGGGTGCTCTCGATGAGGATACCCCGGTCGTCATCACCGTAGCTAGTGACGACAGCTCCGGTTAGCTTTGGGGAGCGCAGTGCCTGGTCGTAAGCGCTCTCGAGATCCTCAGCGGCAGGACCTCCCTCCTTCCTGATAACCGCCCTCTTGAACTGGCGACTGAGCCTGTCAGCCCAGTGAGTGTCCCAGTGGCTACTGCCCCGGCTCTTGCAGTCCGTGAGCGCAGTGGCCATCGCACCGATCTCCGAGTCTCGGACAGGCCCCTTCAGAACCCTCTTGGGGTTAGCGTAGTAGAGGTAGCGGTACTTCCCCGTGAGTGTCTTCTGAAGGAAGTAGCCGAAGTCCCTATCCCCGTAGACAGCGAAGATGTTCATGCGACTCCCATGGACCCTTGCTGCGATGCCGCTAAGATCTGTTAGGCTAACCTCAGCCCGGCGGTTCCAGGGGGACTGAACGGGGAGAGGCTGCTTCCTCGCAAGCTCGACAGAGGACCCGGTTACCTCGGAGACGAATAGCATGGGTTCATCCTATGCAGCCCGGGCCAGCCTGTCAACCGATGTTCCTCTCTGCCAGCTAGCCCAATCAAAGAGGCTCCGGCGCCCCGAGAGTGGGGGCGCCGGAGCCTGAGCTCAGCTGCTGGTGGAGCCTGGAACTACGAAGCGTTGACCAGCTCGGCGATCTTGGCAGCCAGCGCGGCGGTCTTCTCGGCGGAGAGTTCGGTGCCGACCTCGGAGCTGATGAGCTCGATCAGGGCGTCGGCCTCGACGCGCTCCGGAGCGGTGGAGTCCTTGGCGAGCTCCATGGCCCAGGGCCAGGCGCTGTCCTTGCCGCCGTAGCCATGCCAGCTGCTGCGAGCATCCTGGATGGCAGCCTTGCGGGTGGCGAAGTAGGGACCGAAGTCGTCGGTCTCGCCAGCCTCAACGGCGATCCAGCGGAAGCCCTCCTCCGCCTTCTGGATGAGGTAGCCGAACTCGTTGGTGGTGTAGGTGGAGACGATCCCCGGACGGACCGGGTAGAAGCTCTCCTCCCCGTACTCCTCGACGACCCTGAACTGGTCGTAGTGCTCGCCGTTGACGATGTTCTTGCGCTCTTCGGCGCTGGGAGTGATGGTCTTGGTCATGGGGCCATCCTATCCATCGAACTGGGGCCTGTCAACGGGAGCTTTCCCGAAGCCTCGATAGTGTACCTTGACAGTAGTCTAGGATCAGAGGAGAAGGAATGAGCAAGGACGGACTTCCAACCAGGCTCAAGGGCGATGGCTCTGGGCTCAACAGAGCTGTGGTCATCTTGAAGTTCATCTCAGTGCTCGCTCCGCTCACAGCGCTGATCTTCCTCCTTCTGGGCTGGTCAGACATGGAGTCTGGGCTCAATCGCGGATGGTTCGTAGCCATGGGGATCTGGGCGCTTAGCGCCATCGCCTCGAGCATCCTAGAGCGAAAGCTCAATGCTAGGAAGCAATCGGCTAAGCAGAAATGAATCCGGCTCCAATCGGAGACCGGAGGTCCAGTCAGCAACAGGAAGTGGAGAGCACCATGGCAACAGAGGTATGGGAACCCGTCGAAGGCGGAGCTGTAGCAGGAACGGGCGTCAACAGCGTCCGGGAGTTCGCCGAGGCCATCGCTGGCCCCGACACTGATCGGCCTCTGGTCGAGGCTATCCTCGATCTCGAGGAAGATCCCGAAGCAGTACCCGAGGGAGATGAGCTCGTAGCAGCACTGGAGCTGAGGCTCACTGAGCTCGGAGTCGCAGCCGAGCTCGTTCCCGAGGAGATCGTAGGTCTCGAGCGCTGGCCCTCCGAGGGAATCCTCGACGCTGCGCTCGATGAGCCCACACCCACGGGCTATGTGAAGGTCCTCTCAGCAAGCTTCTGAGCAAGGAACTCCTCCGACTGCGCGAAAGGGCGCCGAAGCTGCAGTTTCAGTAGCTTCGGCGCCCTCCGTGTGCGGCCACGGGCAGAGCTGAGCTCAGAGCGCTTCGAGTTCGCTCTTGATGAAGGTGGTCTCAGACATCGGGAAGGGCTGGCCGTAGAACGGAGTCTGCCGGAGAGTGAGCGTGTCCCAGTGGGGCTCGAAGCCCCAGATCGCCAGGGAGATGTTGAGCTCCTTGAGCCCCATGATCCTGAGCACGGCGGCGATGTAGTAGTCCTTGGCCTGTGAGCGCGCTCGGAGGATCAGCTCTCGGAGCTCCTCCGGAGTCTGGGAGTTGAGCTCCAGCCTGGAGTAGTGGAAGGTCAGCGGGCTGGGCTTCAGGATGGGACTGTCTTCGGAGGTGTTGGCCATGGTTCCGTGTCTTCCTCTTGCTCGAACTGGGGACAGCTGTCAGTGGATCTAGTTGGAGCCCTGGGCTTCGGACTCAGCGTCGGACTCGCCCATCCAGCTCAGGGAGTCCCTTCGGATTCGCTTGAGGAAGGCCACATGGCCGTAGTAGGGGTTGTCGTCCTGGAACATCGTGCCGTAGAGCCTGTCAGCGAGCCAGGCCTGGAGCATCTGAAGGTCGTCGCCGCTGTGCCCGCGCTCGAAGATCGAGGTGGCGTAGAGGGGATCCTGCTCGACGGGACCCTCACCGTCGCTGATCGCAAGGTCGAAGGCCTTTCCGATCCACTCGAAGTGGACATCCTCGATGAGCTGAAGCTCTCCGTGGAGGGCGACGGCCTGGCTGCGAGTCAGGACAAGTCGCTTTTCGCCGGGCATGCTCACGAAGTATCTGTGGCGCTTGCGGAGAACCCTGATGGGCTCAGCGTTGCTGCGGTGGGCGGTGATGGTCATAGGTCAACCATACACCCACGGCGAGGGAGAACACAACTGCGGCTCGGAGGGCTATTTCAGGCCTGGCTGTGCGCACTGAAAAGCGAGGAATGCTGAAAAACTCGAAGACGGTCTTCCTGGGCTTCGACGGGGTTCAGTGGGGGCTGAGCTCAGAGCGCTTCGAGGTCGCGCTTCTGGAAGGTGGTGTCCTCCCAGAGACGGTTGTCGTCCCAGGTCCGGCGGAAGAGGAGCGTCTCCTCGGTGGGCTCGAAGCCGAAGATGTGCATCCACACATAGAGGCGGTCGGTGCCCATGGTCTTGAGGATGGCGGCGATGTAGTACTCCTTGGCCCGAGCGCGAGCCCGGAGGATCAGCGCCTTCTCAGCGGCCGGCGTAGCCTTGGTGATCTCCCGGCGAGCCCGGTTGAAGGTCACGGTGCCCGGCTTCGGAATCTGGAGCGCAGCGATGTCAGCAGCTGTGAGGGTTCCTGCTCCGACGAGAGTGGTGTCTGTGGTGTTCATGGTCTTGCTTCTTCCTGTTGTTTTGGGCAGCCGTTCAGTAACGCTGCTGTTGCATCGGATCCAGTTGGACCCGGTGGGTTGTGGTGTTGCCCACGAGTAGAACAATACACCCATCTCCTCCCGCGCGCAACCGCGGCCGCGTAGAAGACATAGGGTGCGAATCTGACTATTGCCCAGAGCCTTTGGCTGTGATAGGTTCAGCTCCATGACCACTCCCATCACCTCCATCTTCACGAGCACCGACGCCAAGGTCGATGCCAAGGCCCCCAAGAACCGCATCCTCGGAAACTTCCGAGTCACCCTGGGCGGCGACAAGGAAGCCACCCACTTCTTCGCCAGCATGGAGCGCCGGCTCATCCTCAAGGGTGACCGGGACTTCTTCACCTCGGCCGAGAAGGCCCATGCCGAGCGCGTCCTCTCGAAGCTCGTCGCCCTGACCGCCTGAACCTCCAGCCTCTCCGGCAACGCTCCGGGGTTGATCTTTGTGGATCAACCCCGGAGCATTGACTTTTTCGCAGCTTACGGCATAGGATAGCACCATGGCATCGCTCAGAGAGATCTTCGACCGGCTCAATCCCCTCCAGGGTGAGCTGCAGCCAGCCCACCGGAGCTTCGACGCTGAGGCCGCTCGTGCGCGCTTCGAGCCCAAGTCGCCCTCCGAGGCTGAGTACGAGGTCTACCTCGCCGACCTCTGGGAGCCCGCCACCGGGCACTCCAGGGTCCTCTTCACCGGCACCGAGGCTGCCTGTGAGCTCTATCTCGAGACCGATCCTCGACCCAACTGCATGAGGTTCAAGGCTCGCATCCGCCCCACCGGTGAGCTCATCAGCCCGGAGCTCAAGGCGGCCTGAGCGTCCGGCCATCATCCACAGTTGACAGCAGTCTGGCTGGGACATAGGATAGCGCTACACCACCCCGCTTCAGCTACCCCTAAGGAATCCCCGTGGCCATCGTCGGCTTGCTCATGCTTCTCATCATGGTGGTGCTCATCATCATCGAGATCTTCTGGCTCGTCCAGCTCACCGAGGCGGCCATCAACTTCATCGGCGATGGCTCAGGCTTCTTCTCTACGGGGAACTTCCTCGCCTGGATCGTGGCCTTCATCCTCCTGGCCATCGTCGCGGGTCTGGTCAGCTTCCTCTTCAGGTGGCTCGATGCCCTGGCCATCTTGGCCCTCGGATCCCTCTTCTCCATCGGCCGCAGGGAGGTCTCTCTCGGAAGCCTCGTGGTCGGCTACCGACTGGTCTGGCTCTTCTGGATCTGCGCAAGCGTGGGGCTCACCTCCCTGGTGATGGGCTACTTCGCGGAGCATCCCGAGCTCAACAGCTTCATGGCCGAGGGCGGCTGGCTGGCGACGGTGCTGACCTACCTCGGGATCATGGGATTGGTCTTCCCCACGAACTCCAACAGCAACTGAGCCTCTCCGGGCAGATCCATACAGCCCGTTGACAGCTCACTGCTCAGGACATAGCATTGTCCCATGAACGCCAACAGCAACTTCCGTCGCCGCCTTCGCCGCCTCGACGGGGGTGACTACTTCATCGCCGGCTTCTGCGCTCTCAGCGCGCTCGCTGCTGTCTTCATGTTCGTATTCAGCCTCTTCTACTTCACCGAGATCTACAGCCTGTTCTGGGGCATCCTCGCCGAGCTGTTCTTCGCCAGCTTCATTGCCGGTGGGTTCTGGGTCGTCGGCACAACATTCTTCCGGGACTGACCAGCTCCGAAGCTTCAGCTACATCTTGAACACAGATAGAGAGAAGGATCCCATGGCTCGCTCAACTTCGACCCGGCCCCGCTCCACCACGCGGATCGGCTACTTTGCTCTGGCCGTGGGGATCCTCAATCTCCTCGCGGCGCCCCTCTGGATCAGCGGCGGCCTCGGCCCGATGGCCCTCGTCCCCGCCCTGCTCACCGCGATCTTCCTCCTGATCCTCGCAGTGCTGTGCTTCGCTGTCGCTCGCTCCATGCTCCGGAAGCCCACTCCCCGGGAGATCGAGAGCTACCGGGCTCAGGCATCGGCCACTCGCACCTCCGGCTCCACCACCCTTCCCGTCGCTCGCTGAGCGCTCCATCCACAGAGAGAAATCTGACCATGGCAACGCTCAAGTACCTCCTCTCCATCTTCCGCCGGGGCACTGGGCTCATGAGGGCCCACATCATCGCCATGGCGGTGACCATCACCGGCGTGCTGAGCTTCGTCGGCTACGCCATCACGGGAGCAGTGCTCCTCATCGGCGGCACAGCCCTGGGTACCTTCCTCGCAGGCGTCACCGTTCCCGCAATAGTGAGCTTCAGCCTCGTTCAGACCGGAGCGCTCATCAGCTACTGCATGGGCAAGGAGCTGGTCTACAAGGGGCAGCTCAAGCGCTACTGAGCCCCGGAGGATCGGGTCCGGTTGCGAAGGCAGCTCCAGAGGTATAGGATGACACTATGACAGCAGATTTGACTTCAGCTTCCCCCGAGCAGACCGGCGGCGAGCCCAAGCCCGTCGAGTCCATCACTCTGGACTCTCCGGGTCGCACGGGGCTCTCGACCTCCGACCTCGCCGAGGTGCTCACCGCGCTCCTCTACCGCTACAACCCCGGCAACGAGACTCAGCGCACTGCGCTCCAGACCGCGCTGCTGATCCTCGAGGCTCGAGACTTCACCACTCAGAACCACGACCACAAGCCCTTCGAGACCCGGGAAGAGATCGGCGCCATCGCCCTGGAGACCCACGCTGCGAGGCTTCAGAAGGACTCCGGCTTCCTCACTCGAGACGCTCCCGGCGTCGCTGAGGCTCGAGCCTTCGCCGATGAGCTCCGGAGCGTCAAGGTCAAGACTCCGGCCACGGTGGCTGCGCTCCCTGGAGGGTCAGGGCTGTTCGAGGAGGAGCGACCGAACGACTTCTACGAGGAGGTCGTGATGACCTCCGCGGGGCCTCTCACGGTGAAGGTCACGGGCTACTCCAAGCCCATCCAGCAGATCCAGCTCTTCGACCGCACGGGTAGCCTGAGGTTCACCCACCCCGTCCAGGCCTACGGCCGCTACCTCGACGGACAGTACATCCGGGAGCTCTTCGAGAAGAACCGACCGGACCCGCGGAGCCACAGCCGGCGAAGCTCCAGCTCAGCCGAAGCCGAAGGGAGCTGACCGTGATTCAGTTCGAGCCCGAGAGCCTTCCCGAGGGCACTCTCCCCAAGACAGTAGCGCTCCCCACCGAGCTCGGCTTCTACGCGGGCACCAATCCTCAGACCGGCACCCCCGTGCTCGTCGAGCTCAAGGCCGATGGGAAGTTCCACACCGGACCGGGGACTCTGAACAATGTGGAGCGCTACGCGCCCTACGAGCGTCTTCTTCGCAGGAGCGAGCAGGACATCGATATGCTGGCGCCTCTGACGAAGATCAGGGCAGCAGATGAGATCATCAATGTGCTCATCGACAGCGGAGAGCTCACTCGTCCTCAGCTGGACAGCGCTCGTTTCTTCCTCGAGCTCTTCACGGCCGTGATCCTGGAGACAGAATGATCGAGTTCACAGATGCGAGCAAGCTGGCTGAAGTGGAGCGAGCTCAGGAGAAGCTCCTCCAGGACCTCCCTCGGATTCCGGGCTACTACCTCGCCGATCCTCAGACTCCGGGCGGCGCCTTCCTCTGTGAGCTCAAGGCTGACGGCAAGTTCTACGGCCTCTCCCGGATCCTCAGCGAGCCGGAGCGCTACGGCCCCTACCGGCGCCTCGTCTTTCAGGATGAGCAGCAGGGCTACGGACTGGACTTCGACGGGAAGCTCGAGGCCACTCTGGATGTGCTCAGCAAGCTCCAGGAGAAGCTCGAACCGAGGGGCAACCGCGACATGCTGAAGCACCTCGGCACCATCACGGACTCGATCCGTCAGAGTCTGGCCATTCACAGGTAGCATCCGCACAGAGCTTAGCTCCACCCGCCCATGAACACAGCACAGAGGAGAATCCAGTGACCTGGAACACAACCGACATCCGCACTGCCTTCGAGGAGGGCAACACCGGCAAGTACTCCCACATGCTCGTGGCCTACGACAGCTTCGACGGGGAGAACTACCCGATCTATGTGCCTCAGGGCAGGGATCCCAAGAGCTACACTCCCTCCAACGGTGATCGAGTGGATGAGTGCTACAGCTACCAGCTGGGCTGGACGGTTCAGGCATCTGAGCGCAGAGCGCTGCACTGGGACTGGGTCTCCAGCGTCCAGATCCTCGATCCCCGAGAGAAGAAGATCGATCTGACCAAGTCCAGCGAGATCGTCAGCGGACTTCAGACCGTCGACGAGTTCCTCGAGGCAGCGGCTCAGCTCGGCGAGCCCCTCTCCCCCACTGACCACCTCTCCGTGGAGGAGTACCCTGCGGCTGGTCACTCCCTGGAGGCCGAGGACTACCCCACTGACTCCAGGGCTGAGCTCGAATCGCTGCGCTTCCTCGTCGCCCAGGCCTACGCGGATCTCTCCGCTCACGGTTCGCCGAGCGGGCTGGTCTTCGATGTCCGCCAGCTCCTTCAGTCCACCCCCGCCGAGATCCATGGGCTCATCAGTGAGCAGCGAGCCGAGCTCGAGGAGAGGGAAGCCCGGATCGAGGAGGCCAGCGCCCACCAGGCTGAGGAGCAGGAGCGCATCGCGGCCGAGGATCAGCGCATCGCTGAGGACCGGGCTGAGCTCCAGGCTGCGGCTGAGCTCGTCGCCGCCCGGGAGGCTGAGCTCCGAGCCGAGGGCTGGGACCAAGGAGCTCAGGCCACTCGAGTCCACCTGACCACCGGCTCGGTTGACATCCAGGGCAGAATCCACCGGGGCCCTGAGCCCGTGAATCCCCATCGGCCCAGGTAGCCCGGAGCCTGCGCTCTGAGCGCCGAAGCGCGCCGGGCGGGCGGGTCGTGCGAAGCTCGCTCCCCGGCGCCTTAGCTACAGTTTCTCCAGCTCCAACAGCTCTGCATTCAGCTATTCCAACTTCCAGCGAAATTCGAGAGATACCATGGCTACCAGCCTCCAGTCCCACTACGACTTCTCAGGCTCGATCTCCCTGAGCCGAGAGCCCTACCGCTACCCTGAGCCCGGCCTCGGTGAGCAGGAAGCTCTAGAGGCTCTAGCTGAGAAGCTCGGCTACACGCTGAAGCGGAGCATCCTGCGGCCGGCGCTTCGAGCGGAGGCAGAGGATCTGCTTCAGGAGTTCGACTTCCTCAGCACGGTGCTGTTCTTCGAGGGGTCTCCCGATGATTCCCCTCGGGGACGCCAGGACTTCGAGGAGCTCCTCATCGACGGCTTCGGCTTCTCCCCCGCCAACATCCGGCAGCTCTTCGTGGAGCTCCCCGGATTCTTCGCGGAGCTCGAGGCACGGGCCGGGATCTATCCCGCGGTGGACATCCGCTTCGATGACTGGTCGAGGAAGTCGCCCTCGGTGCTCATGAGCTGGGCTCAGGGCAAGCTCCTCTGGACCGAAGAGGCTCCCGTTCAGCTCCCTGTTTTCTGATTCGGCACCGTAGCCTCGAGCAATCCACAGATAGGAATAGACCATGGCCAAGAGGTCCAAAGAACTCCAGCAGCTGACGGCACTTCCGGCAGAGCTCGAGCCCGAGCTACAGTTCGATGCTCAGGGCCTTCCCCGGGATGTGGCTAATCGGACTGAGGAAGTGCGAGGAGATCGGGCTATCGCTCGAGCCTATCTTGCTGAGCGGGGCCTAGTCAATCCTCGCTTCAGCCCCGTCGAGACGGTATTCAGAGGCGCGACTTTCAGTGCCCTCGGTCTGGGCATCGGATCCGTCGTGGTCGTATTCGTAGGGCTCGTCACCGTCGACAAGGGCATCTACATTAGCGGGGTAACCGGTGCGATGACGATGGTGCCGCTTGGAATTCTCATCAGGGATTTGACCCCAATGCCGAAAGTCGTCAAGAAGCTAGCAGCTCAGATCACCCAGGCTCGCAGAGAGAGGCTCCGGAGCTGGGCCTCGGCCCACTATGGTACTGAGGTCAACGATGAGCTCTTGAGCCAGCTCCAGAGCGAGCTCGCAGCGCAGGAGATTGGAGCTCTAGCTCAGCTCCAGAGCAAGGCCACAGTTCCTCAGGAGGCTCTCCTTTCAGGCCCTCCCCGGAAGTTCGAAGAGCTCAACACATAGGCTGCGTTGCGCCTTTGCTCCCTATGGTATAGGATAGTCCCCATGGCAGAATCTGATCGCACTGAAGCCGAGCTCTGCCCCAGCATCGGCTGCACTCTCTTCCTCGACGAGCACCAGGGAGTGGACAGCCTTCCCGCTGATCGGCCGGAGCATAGAGTCTGGCACTGGGATGAGCTCGCGCTGGTGAGCTGGCCCGGTCCCGACAGCCGAAGCCTCAGCAGCCTCATCGAGGACCTCGAAGGTCCCCCGCAGATCTCGCAGCACGGAAGGGAACGCAGCCATGGCTGAGCTCACTGAGCAGGAGGAGTGCCCCGTCTACGGCTGCACGCTCCTTCCCGACGAACACGGGGTAGTAGAGCCCGGTTCTGCCGACTGTGAGCCCGACAGCCTCTGGCATGCCGACGGGGAGGGTGGCCACTGGCCAGCACCCCTGATCTCAGCTCCCCACATCCCGACGCCCGAGGACTCGAGGATCTACACAGTCTACCAGGAGCGAGAGCAGCTCAAGTCCCGGGATCTCGGGCTTCGCTGGACCCGGCAGCACTGGCGAGCATCCATCGAGGACACGATCTTCGAGCACGAGATGCTCGGCGTGAAGGAGATCATCTTCGACGGTGACTTCAGACCTGTGAGCACCGAGAGCAGCCCGTGATCGACTTCGGAAGCCGAGCTGAGACCTTTCCCGGCTGGATTCAGCCTGAGGAGTACCCGGGTTGGCTCCACTACTTCCCAGCTCCCAGAGGGGTCTCGCTCTGTGGAGGCTACAGCGCCGCTCCCAGTGAGCGCTTCTACGACCTGGAGCCTCGCACGGACCTCATCCAGGAGTCGGATTGCTGCCGGGGCTGCCTCCGAGTGATGCAGGTGCGGAGGGGATCTCCGGTGAGTCCCGAGCTCTACGGTCAGGATGAGTCCCAACGCCGCTGGCCAGCTTCATCCAGGAGCTCCATCTCAGGGAAGAGCGCGCTTGCTGGGCGCATCGCTGAGGGAATCGCGGATCCCATCAGTGACCGGGAGCGCGAGCTCGCACAGAACATCCGCGACCTCTACGAGCAGAGGTTCGGCTCTAAGCAGACCGAGAAGACTAAGAAAACCAGGAAGAGGTAGCACCATGGCCACAGTGAACGCACCCGAGGATGGCATCGACCGGGCCCAGAGGTTCCTCGACCGGGAGCTCGGAGAGAAGGGCATCGCTGAGTACTACGGCGAACCCGACAAGATCGCAGCCACAGTGCTGAGCCTCGGCCGACAGCGCGCCTGGGATGCCTACGAGGAGGCCACAGCCAACCTCGGAGGTACCGAAGCCCGGCTCCTGGGCCGCCACATCGGCTTCGACGAGGCCTGGGATCTCTTCGCTCCCCTCCTCGAGGCTCAGATCGAGCGGACCAGCGATGCTGAGGCTCGGCTGGACTTCCTCGAGCAGTACCGGGACATGCTCCGGGAGTCGGGAGACTCACCCTGGGATCCCCAGCTGGTGGCAAATGACCTCACCCATGTGCTAGAGCTCGACGCCTCTGAGCTTCCGGGCAGGGACGCAGAGCTCGAGCCGCGGATCGCTGCAGCTTCGAAGGTCGAGCCGAAGCGGACCAGCCGGGAAGAGCAGATCGCTGCGGCAGCTGAGCAGGTCAAGGACGATGCCGAGCGGGGCCTTGCCACCGCTCAGTGGATCAAGGACCTCGCCGCGGCCTACGATAGCACCGTGGCCTCAGCCGAGGTTCCCGAGAAGTACAGCGATGGCTACGCAGAGCTCTACGCTTCGCTGGATCGAGAGGTCCTCGCCGTTGAGCCCGGTGACGACACCTCCTACGAGTTCAAGCGAGGGTTCTTCGCTGCCCGGGCCATCATCGAGATCAAGATGGCCGCCAAGAAGATGACCGAGAGTGAGCCCGACTTCGAGTACGGCTGGCGCTCCTTCTTCGACAGCGGCGAGGAGTACGAGTGGCTCGCCTGCTATGACCGGGCTGAGGCCGAGGGACTCATCAGGAGGTACCAGGCCGAGGAGGACGAGGGCAACGGCTACGATCCCGAGACTGAGACTCGCCGCTTCGACTCCAGGCTCACCTACAGCCTCTGGAAGCGAGCCAAGGGCAACCCCGGCCCCTGGATCGCTGTGGATCCCAGCGAAGAGAAGTAGTCCGAGCGCTCACGGTAAGGTAGCGCCAAAGGAAGCTCCAGAGAGAAGGATCCCATGCTCATTCAGACCAAACTCGATCTCGAAGAGGTGACTCGAGATGAGCTGCAGACGCTCCTCGACGGAACTCCTGCCGATGCGCGCTTCGAAGCTAGGATCGAACTGGATCGCTGGCGGGATCACTGGAGGATCGAGGTAGTTGAGCTCAAGTCGCTCTGGGGAACCAACGGCGTGTTCCTCAGTGCGAGCGTCGATCTCGATGGGATCACCAGGGAGCAGTTTGAGGAGTTCCTCGCCGTCTCAGAGGATGGTGCTACTTTCTTCGTCGAGCTCATGGTGGTCGATAGGACCATCGGAAGGCCGCTGACTGTGGATCCAGTCTCGGCAGTGTTCGTAGCTAGCTGGGAAAGGGAGAGTGCAGCCGATGACTGATACCGGAGGATTCGTTACGCCCCAGGGGCAGGCAGCGTACCGCAGGGAGAAGGAGCTCGCTCAGAAGTTCACTGAGGATGTGCTCTGGGTGCTTCGAACCCAGGGGGACACCACTCCCCGGATGCTCCACCCCTACCTCAGCATGGTGCCGGGCTACTCTGAGTCCATCGTCCGGGAGGCCATGTGGATTCTCCTCGACCGGGGTGAGATCGAGCTCAAGCCGGACATGAGTCTCACTCTGGGTGAGCCCACTCCTTCGACAGCAGGGGAGAACAACGATGGCTGAAAGGAACTGGGTCGAGGAGATGGCCGAGGATGGCTGGGAGGTCGAGTATCACTACTACGGCCACATGGAGGGTGACTACTGGAGGAAGCGGGGCGACGAGTACCAGTACCAGCTCGAAGTCGCTGTCCCCGGCTACGCTGAGCTACCCTATCCCGATGTCGCTGAGAACCAGGTTAAGATCTGGGACCTCCTCCGCTACTACAGCAAGGGCGCTCAGGAACTCGAGCTCTCCTGGCACGATCGGACCAAGACCCATGCTCCCTCAGCCTGGCTCCAAGGCTGGAAGCCCTCTACCGAAGAGGGATACCTCCGCTCAAAGAAGGGTGCCTGGGCCAACCCCGACGGCAGCTACACCGTGCCTGAGATCTTCCTCGAGCGCAAGGACTACGAGCACAGCCGGGCCATCGAGTACTCCGGCCCCTACAGCGTAGCTGAGCACAACAAGCCCGTCTCTCGTCGCGCGAAGCTGCGAGGCAAGCTGCGCCGGAAGCTCCGGAACTACAGCTGGGGTCAGAAGGTCAACAGTGTGCTCTACTCGCTGCGGCTAGAGCGCCGGAAGCTCTTCGTCCAGCCCCTGAAGGATTGGAACCTGAACCGCAGGATCTCCATGGCTCGAGGCGTCACTCCGAAGTACTGGGCTCCTGGAAGCGAGAGGACAGCTCGATGAAGTTCGTCAGATCCCCCGAGAATCCGCTCACAGCCGATGAGATCATCGCAGCAGCCATCGAGGTAGTCCGCCGGGAGGGTGGAGTGATGTGGCTGGACAAGGCAATCGTCTTCGTCGTCCGTCAGGAAGGAGTCGGCGCTCTGAGGACCCGGGCCGCCATCAGCTCCGCCCTGTTGAGGCCTGAGCAAAGCGGCCTTGAGCGAGTCCTGGGCAATGAGAGCTGGTATCCGAGCACTCTGAGGCTGACTGGAGAGACTCGAAGGAAGCCCGAAGAGCCTCGAGGCGCCGAAGGGGATGAGCAACGATGAGCGTTCTACCGCCTTCTCCCTCCGTGGATGAGCTGGCCCGGAAGCTGGTCGAGCTCGTTCGCAAGGAGGGTGGAGTGATCTGGAAGGACAAGGCGCTCACTCTCCTCGTCCGGCAGGAGAAGATCGAGCTTCAGCAGGCTCGCTACGCGCTCACTCAGGCCACTGCTGGAACGGGGAGCCTCGAGTACGCCTTCGGCAACGAGAACTGGTATCCCGTGACCCTGAGACTCCCTGGAGAGACTCGGACTAAGCCCAGTGAGAGCAGTGCTGACACTGTGGAGGTTCCCCGGGATCTCCTCGAGCGCTGCATCCACTATGCTCAGACAGATCGGGGCAATCTCATCGACGCCCAGAGGCTCAAGCGGCTACTCTCGGGCAAGTACTGAACAATTCAGTCGGCCACTAGACCGGCGAACACCGAACGGCAGTCTGGCTGTCCAACCACGAAGGAGACCCCATGGGCTACGACATCGAAAGAGACGAAGGCTACGGCTTTGATCTAGGGGACATCTACACCTACGGCTACGGCCAGGGCCCCGTCTGGAGCACTACGCTGAGGGACTACTCCTCCCTCTTCGAGGACTTCGAAGCGCTCATCCAGAAGGACTACGACCTCCTGGAGGCCAAGCTCGGCGGAGACTCCACCATAGAGGGGCTGGTCCACCTCGTGGCCCGGGGCGCCGGAAGGAATCCGAGCCCCGAAGCGCTCGCGCAGCTCCAGAAGTTCGCTGAGGAGTACTCCCTGGAAGACGAGCACGCTTGGATGGAGTGGGAGAACCGCTTCTAGGCTCGCAGCGCAGCCCAAACCAGGCCAGACAGCCATCGACAGACGCCCTTAGGACAACAGCCATGGATCACACTGACAGCACAGCCGCAGAGCTTCTTCGAGTCGAGCTCAGGCTAGACACCACCATGTGGAACGAGGGCTTTGAGAAGGCTGAAGAGCCCTGGCTCACTCTCTACACCGACAACGGCGCCTGGGCCCGAAGCCTCCCCAGAGTCTACAGCGCCGCTACTCCCTACAGTCCCTTTCCCCAGGAGTTCGATGTGCGAGTGGACGAGCTCGCCGCCAGGCTTCCAGCACCCACTCAGGCAGAGCTCGATGCTCGGGACTGGGATGTCGTCGAGAACGGGGGCTCTTCGGCTCGCTCCGTCGCTCTCACTCCGGGACTGAGCTCGGCGGAGCTCGATGGCATCGTGGCCAATCGACTCAGCCAGTGGGACGGAGTCTGAGTTCAGCAGGACGGTTGCGCTGAAGGCTTCAATGACATAGGATGGCGCTATGACCTTCATCGAACCCAAAGTCTACCTCATCGGTGATCTCTACACCGAAGCGGTCAGGGATCGCCACCGCTACTACGGGGTACCTATCCGGGAGACCAGGGGCTTCCGTCAGTCAACCTTCTACATCACCGACAACAGTCCCGAGGCTCACTATGTTGTCATCGCCATTGAGCTCCTCCGCGAGAAGGTCCTGGCCCACAAGGCTGAGATCGAACGCAGAGAGCGGGCTGAGCTCCAGGCAACCCTCGACCGCAAGCTCCGGCGCAGGAACAGCTGGCGCCGGATGACCCTCAGGAAGCCCCTGATCAGCACCGCGGAGCTCTCTCGGGGGAAGTCCAGCCGAGAGATCGGTCGCTGAGAGCAGCTGAGCTCAGCATCCATACAGCATAGGACGACCCATGACACTCAGTGATCCCCGGGGCTACCAGGTAGGCGCTCTCTACAGGCGAACTGTCCGTAGCTACCACCGCTACTACGGGGCTCCCATCCGGGAGACTCGAGGCCTCCTCGAATCGGTCTTCTACCTCGACCGGGGCAGCAACCGGGATCTCCGAGTCATCGCGGCCATCGAGGAGCTCTCAGCCAGCATCGAGGCGGCTGAGAGCGCTCGCTGGTTCGAGGGTCACGAGGCGCTGAAGTCGCAGCAGCGCAGGACCATCGCCCAGGCTCAGGCCCGGCTCGACCGGGGTTCCTGGCTCCGGAGCAAACTGAGCCGCATCGCTCCTCGGAGAGCATCCACAGCTTCCACCAGCTCATCATCCAAGAGAAAGAAGTAGGACCATGGCGGACCTCTATGCAGCACTGATCTTCAACCCTCCCCTCGCTGAGGGCATCCAGGGAAAGCTCATCGTGGACTCCAACCTCGACGGCCTCAAGCTCGCCGTCGAGCAGGAGGTCAGCAGCCTCAACAGTGACGAGGAGCTCGGTGACTTCGAGTGGGCAGGGCTGATCTACTACCCCGAGGGCAACCCCGAGTACGGAGGCTTCGCCTGGGGTCGGATCCACGAGGTCATCCCCGGCCAGCCCATCGACTTCACCGACTAGCTCGAAGCATCCCTCAACTGAGGGTTGCACTTCCGAGTCTCCGGGCGTAGGATCATCCCATGGACACCACCACTGAGACCACCGTTCCCACGGCCGAGGCGCCCCGGACCATGAGCGTCGTGAAGCTCTTCGTCTGCCACGGCGAGTACAGGGAGACCTTCTACGGCAACGGCACCAGCGACATCGCCGCCGCCATGAACGCCGCCGCGCAGTCCTCCTACAGCTCGGGCCTCTTCGACAGCGCCGACCGGTTCTACGAGACGCGAGCGACCCACCGGGCCGCCCTGGCTCAGGCGCTGAAGAGCGGCGAGGTCTACCGGGGCTTCGGCTGGTGCGACTTCAGCAAGGTCGCCTGAGCCTCGGAGCTTCCCGAAGCCCACTGACCCCTAGGAGCCCGGTAGCCGTTGCGCTGCCGGGCTCCTTCGTGTAGCATTGAACCATGACTGCTTCGACCAAGACCAAGGTCTCCACTAAGTCCATCCTGCGATCCTCGGATCCCAGCAAGTGCAACAAGTCCATGGGGATCCGCTCCCTGAAGGACGCTGCGAGCAAGCTCCGCTTCTGCCAGCGACCCGCTGACAGCTGCCAGTACCACCGCTAGGAAGGGAGATCTCAGATGAAGCTGAAGGCATACCGAAGCCAGACGATCTACCCCACGGCTCGAGTGCAGAAGGGCTCCGAGGTCATGCGGCTCGTCTGGGGCTTCACCAAGGGCCATGCGCTTCGCCGAGCTGAGCGCTGGATCGCTCGAAGGGCTCGCTGAGCATGTACGACTTCACCCACGACCAGCTCCAGGCCATCCTGCAGCTTCAGCCGGAGGGCAGCAGCCACGAGCTCTACCGGGAGGGCTTCGTCGAGGCTCAGCGGGCTATCTACAGGAAGCTCAGCGGCAACTTCAGCACCGGGGCCATCGAGCCGAAGGATGTTCAGCCCGGGGCTGCTGCGACTCCTGCCGATCAGCTCATCGCCGTGGGAATGCGTGTTCGGCTCAAGCAGAACGGCCGAATCCACACGGTCACGGCTCTGGAGCGCGGCTCTGTCTCTGCCGGTATCCCGGATGAGGGCTGGGTTAGTCGCTTCAGTCGGTCGCAATTCTGGGACTACTTCGATGTCGTGGATCCCTCGGAGGGGCTCGTGAAGAGCTCCCTGGAGCTCGCCGACGAGCTCACTCGCATCTCTAAGATCATCGACGAGCTCCTCGTGGGCTACGGCAACACCGTCCAGGGATCTGAGGAAGCCTGGAGCTCGAAGCTCTTCGCTGCACTGAGTGCTCGCCGCGGAGAGCTGCGCCGGGAGCTCGTAGCCCTGGGCTGAGCCCAGTCTCTAGCTCCATCTGTCCACAGTCTGAAAGGCACTCCCCGTGATCGACTTTGCTGAATCCCCCACTCCCGAGCTGGAGCCAGCTCTGCCAGCAATTCAGACTGGGCTCAGAGTCGCCCCTCGAAGCGACGACAGGGATGCGGTCTTCACCGTGCTCTCGGTGGATTCCAAGAAGGTTCGGCTCAGCACTAAGTGGAGCGCCGACTACACTGTGACCCTGAAGCGCTTCTGGGAGTGCTACGAGCCCCTCGAGCTGAGAGCGGCGCTGAGCTCCGAGCACAGGCCCACGCTCTATCCCGGGCTCATCGCTCGGCGCCAGGGGAGAATCTCAGAGAATCCCATCGTAGCGGTCGAGGGCAACGCAGTCACCGTTCTGGGTGAGCCACCCATCGTTGTCGACCTGTTCTGGACGATCTTCGAGCTCATGCCTGAGCCGGAGCCTCCGAAGCCCCCAGCGGAGCCGGTTGAGCTCAGCGTGCTCCTGGAGATCGGCTCACAGCTCGCCCTGATCGACAGGCTCATCAGTGAGCTCTCCACCGCCCACAGCCTCTCTGAGGAGAAGCTTGATCCCCACAGCTCTAGGGCCTTCCAGACCCTGGTCGCTCGAAGGGCCGAGCTCCATCGAGAGCTCGTCGCCCTGGGCTGAGCCACAGACTAATTTTATCTGTTCACAGTCCGAAAGGCATGCCCCATGATCGAAATTAGCGCCGAGCCACAGGCCGTCGAAGCTCCGGCCGTCTATGCGGGGCTTTCGGTGCGCTACAGAGCAGGTGGCCCAGCCGTCTGGACCGTGCAGTCTGTGTCCAATGGCTGGGTGACCATCCAGGGCTGGTCCAGCGGCTCACGCTTCCCCGAGAAGTCCTTCTGGGCGTACTTCGAGCTCGTGGGCTCAGCCGACAGTACCCCACTGACTGGCGAGACAGTGAGAAGCGCGCTGGAGATGGTCGATGAGATCCGCCGCATCGAGCTGGCCATGGACCAGCTCGTGGTCAGCTACAGCAAGGCCGGCAGATCCCGGCATGACGCCCACAGCTCCAAGCTCTTCCGTGCGCTCAACAGTGAGCGAGACGATCTCCAGAAGAGACTGGTGGCCGTAGGCTGATCCTCGCAAGCCGAGCACCAGCTTCGGCTCAGAGGCCGTGCCTAAGCCCTCGAGGCGCCCCTAGACAGCCCTCGGGGGCTTTCCCGTGTCATCGTCGGATCTCGGGCCTTCGGCGCCTTAGAGCTGCACTGAGCGTCCGGAGTACTCTTCGCTGTGCTCTGGGCTGATGTAACGGATCCATGTATGCCTCTTGTGAGCATCATGTGAAGGGCAAACGCTGAGCACGACCGTGGCGAACCACTGTTACGCGACGATGAAGATACCGTCGCTCCACAGACCACGATTGAAACAGGAGATTCGCCATGAACAGCAGCAGATTCGGAAAGATCGCTCTCAGTGCAGCAGCAACCGGAGCACTCGTCTTCACCCTGGCGGCATGCTCCGCCGGTGAGACCACCGACAGCAACAGCTCGTCTCCTTCGAGCAGCTCAAGCGCATCGGCATCGAGCAACGCCGTCCCCGAGGCCACCGCAACCATCGACGCCCTCGGCGGAGTCGACACTCAGGTCGCCCTCGACCAGGGCTTCCTCGACGCCATCACCGGCCTCGGACTTACCCCCGGCGTCATCGGCGGCGCAACCCTCGAGGGTACCACCCTCGCCTTCCCCATCACCGGTGGAGATGTGAAGTACTGGGACCCCGCCCTCGACTACCGCCCCTATGTCCAGGGTAGCATCGAGCACGACGGCTCCGGCCTCTCGCTCACTGCCGGCGACACCGTGGTGGAGCTCACCGACTTCGTCATCGATCCCGGTAGCAACTCCAAGCTCACCGGCACCGTGACCGTCAACGGTGAGGAAGTCGGCCAGGACATCGAGCTCTTCAGGCTCGACGGCACCACCCTGAACCCCCTCGCCACCGACGCTGACGGCAACGCAGTGCTCGAGGGTACCACCGTCTACATCTCGGAGGACGCTGCAGCTCTGCTCAACGACACCTTCGGCACGGATGCAGTCACCGGTGACCTCAAGGTCGGCATCGCCAAGATCACCGCTGCTCCCGCTCAGTAATCCTCTCAGTAGGATCTAGGCGGCTCAGCAATAGCACCACCTAGACAGCGGTCCTATGGGCCGACAGGCTCCGAGCTCTCCTTGGCTCGGAGCCTGTCTCTCTATGGTCTGCGGAAAGCTTTAGCCGAAGTCTATCCTCGTTAGGATGGCTCTGTCCAGAGCTTCGCCGAGAGGTGGAAGCAGACCCCAAAGCATGGAGAAGGAGCCACCGATGTCCTGTGACAACGATTGGCCAGCATCGAACCGATCCGGAGACTCTCGAAGGATTACTGCGCTCTACGCAGACGCCCGAGAGTGGATCGACAACCTGGAGTCAGATGCCCACTGGGCTCGGACTCCCGACATCCGTAGAGCGGCTCAGGAAAAGGCCCGGATCCTCAAGGACCTCCTAGAGCTCGCAGAGAGAGCGAGGTAGCACCATGGCCACCGTACTGAGAAGCAAGTTCAGCTTGAGCGATGAGGAGCTCAGAGAGACTCTGACTCTGGATGGGGATCTCGCAGATGTCTCCATCGAAGGCACTCTCAGGGCGATGGTCGAAAGCCTCAAGGACTCCCGGGATGAGTTCCGCATCCTCGACGAGGGAGACGGCTGGATCCGCGACATCGAGGAGCGCATGATCAGTGCCTCTGACCCCGTGCTCCGGAGAGAGCTGCTCAAGTCGGCAGACCTCATCCGAATCGTTCGGATCCTCACCGAAGTGGCCATCCTCGAGCTCGCAGACGAGGGAGTCAGCGACGAGGCTCGCAGAACAAGCACAGAGTCCCCCGAGGAGCGCAGCGCCCGGGAGCAGAAGCGCCGGGAGACCATCCTTCGGCTCATCGGCGAGACCATCGACTCCCAGAGCCCCGGAGAGGAATCGATCTCCACCGGCTCTCTAGAGTACGGCCTCGCCAGCGAGGGTAACCTCGAGCACATCCTTCCCCTGGAGAGCTCAGAGGTCCTCAGCGGCGCCTGGATCAAGTCCGCGCTCCGAGAGGATCAGGGAGATCTCCTCGTGGCTCGACCCGAGGGTAGCCAGGACTCCTGGGAGGCTCTGAGCCAGGAGCGCATGGGGGAGATCGCAGAGACCATCGAGTCGTGCTGCGACGCCCCGGTGGCTCCCGCAAGCGCCACCATGGAGGACATCGCCGTGGAGCTCGAGTACGGAGTAGCCAGCTACGGTGATCTCGGTGACATCATCTCTGACCAGAGCGAGGGCGGTCGGCTCTCCACTAAGCGCTGGGCCGAGGCTCGGCTTCAGCCCGAGTACGGGGACCTCCTCGTGGCTCGTCAGGCAGCCAGGCCCGGAGGCTGGAGCGTAGTCCCCTCGGAACCCGGCGAGAGCCCTGAGCATGGGGATAGCGATGGGAGCAGCTTCGGCTTCACCGTGCCCGCCATCGACCTCGAGGAAGAGGATGGCTGGATGGCCGAGGTGGATGGCTGGATCGAAGAGCTGTCCTCCGAGCTCACCTCTACCGACTCTGAGGAGAAGAGGGAGGAGTTGAGCCGTCGGGCTGAGCTCCTCAAGGCTCTGAGCGAATCCACCTGGCGGCTCCAGGACCTCAATCACTGACAAGCTGTCGAGAAGTTGGAAAGATGAGATCGAGGTTCGCCAGCCGTCAGCGGACCGAAGAGGATTGGAAGAGACCATGGAAACACAGCTCAAGCTCCCCCTGAACCGGATCATCAGCCGTAGGACCATCGAGGAGCTCCTCGAGTCCATTCCCGATCACGCTCTGCTCGAGGCCGAAATCTTCGGCTCTGTCCCGGCAGATGCTCGGGGACTTGAGGTTGTGCTTGAGTCTAGCTGGATGGCCACCATCTCCCACACTGCGAGCGTCAATCTCGCAGTGGTCGCGAAGAACGCTCTGGAGGAACTCCTCCGAGCTACGCCGAAGAATGTAGAGTTCCGAGTCGAGCAGTTTATCATCGACCGGGACGGCAGGCGTTCACAGATCGAGGGTGACTCCAACGAGATCACTCTCCTAGCTACCTGGAGCTGAAATCATGGCCGTAGAAGAACTGAAGGCAGTGGAAGCACTGCAGTGGGCCCCCTCGGGCAACGGCCTCGAGGGAGTCATCGCGGAGCCGATCTACTTCCTTGCTGGGCTCGATGGCAAGACCAAGGGCTACGGCTGGGGTCCCGGCTGGTCGGTGATCTTCTACCAGGATCAGGGCGACATCAGCGTGGAGCCCCGGGACTGGCTGGTCCGGCTCAGCAACGGTCTCGTAGTGGTCGAGAAGGAGTACCCTGCCGGAGCTAAGCTCTTCGACTTCGACGAGAAGAAGGCCCTCATCGAGCAGCACAGGCTCTTCAGCGCTGCGATCCAGGCAGAAGAGGAAGCGGCTGCTGAGGAGCGGTACTGGAGCCAAGATGATGGACCCTGGGGCAGGGACTGACCATGGCTAACAATCAGCGCAAGATGATGAGAAGCATGGCCGTGAAGCGCGAGCCCTACCACGATGTGGTCCTTGCCGGCCATACTGCTGCTGGAAGCGAGCTCAGCAGGGCCGCTAAGAAGCAGGTCAAGACCCGGGAGGATCGGTCCTGGCGAAGGGAAGCCCTAGAGGATCTCGACGGCGACAGTAGCGAGAGCTGAGACTGGGAGCAGAGAGCTCCCGGAGAGCGGATAGACCATGGTTCAGCGCAGAATGCTCGCACTGACAGCAGCACTCGGCGCCGTCGCAATCCTCCTCGGAGGTTGCGCGAAGGCTCCGGAACCCTCGAAGATCAGGTGGGTAGAGCTCGAGTCACTGAGCATCGTCGGCCTCGACGGTACTCAGAGTATCTATCTGCAGGGCAGCAGGCTCAACATCGAGGGAGGCTCCCTGGTGGACTACCGCTATGCTGAGCGTACCGATGAGGGGGCTCTCAGAGAGGATCTGGTTAGCAGCGCCTTGAACCGCCTTACGGAAGATAGGACCAAAGCTCCCTACGGCTCACCCTATGTGGTGGACATCTACGATGACGCCGCTAAGGATGATGCTCGGCTCGTTGTGCTTGAGTGCCAGCAGCCTAAGGTCTCGAACGGGTGGGAAGACGAACCGGCCGCCGATGAGGATGCGAGCTCCTGGGATCTCTTGGGCCTGAGCTATTACCCCTGCGTGACCTCGGACGGTCGAGAGGCCGACTACCGGGTCGAGCTCCATGTGCCAGCTGGCACGGTGAGCCAGGAGTTCGGCGAAGCTCCGGCTCCGGCAATGACTCCAGCTGCAGATGAGCCCGTCCCTAGCCAGTAGGAACCCTCCTACTGGCCCGAGGCTGCGCTCTTCCAAGGATGCGCAGCAACACCTCACGCTCCGGTACTCCGGTGCTTAGCCGCAGCCTGAGCGCTGCGACCTCTAGGCCACAGGCCCGAAGTTAGTCCAACTCGAGTGGGTCAGATTTGGCGCGATTGGGTCAGTTGTGGCACAGCCCGAATCCATGTAGCATTGGAGCAGTAACCCTCCCACAGAACTGGATTCCACCGTGAAGAAGACCCTCCCCGCCCTGGCCCTCGCCCTGGCAGCCGTCGCCACGCTCTCGGGCTGTGTCGGTCAGGCTCCCGACGCTGGTCCTGGCATCGAGTCGGAGACCCTGGTGGTCTATCCGGTCGACCTCCCCGGGAACAAGGTCGTGGACTGCGTCGGCTCCACCTACAGCGGCAGCGTCGTGGACCCCGACTGCGACTGGGCCTCCATCCGGGAGGCAGATGCCGGCAGCAGCCAGGCCGACAGCACGCTCAAGAGCTACCGGGTCGCCATGGAGGATGGCCGCGAGGTCATCTGCGTGGCCTCTCGCTACACGGGTAGCGCCGTCCAGCCCGACTGCAACTGGGACGGCGCTACGAAGCAGTAGCTCCACCCGCGCTTCAGCACAGAGAGCCGCTCTGGGTCATTGACCTCGGAGCGGCTTTCCCTATGGGCGGCACTATTTCTCGATCCTAGTAGCTCTGAAGATCTGCACAGCGCGCAATGTTAGAACTTTTCTCAACTTTTTGATCCATACAGTTGCATCGAAGTAGCTTTGAGTGTACTGTATGAGTAGGCACCTTTCCGCTCAACCAGGAAAGTCCTGTGCCTATCTCTGAGTGGAACGAACCACTCCCTTCTGTGCCACAGCACTGTCTCCTTCGGGGTTGACGGTTAGCCGGGCGGAAGCAATCACCAATCCAGCCTGGAGGGCTACAGCTATGTCAAGATCCGTCAACTCACGCCGTACGAAGGCCACTCGAGCAGCTCGCCTCGCTCCCTGGGCTCTGGGCCTCGCCGTCCTCGCCGGCTCCGGAGCGGCCATCGGCCAGTCCTCCTACGCTGCCTTCTCCTCCACCACGGAGAACGCTGGCAACAACTGGAAGGCCGGCGCCGTGACCCTCACGGACGACGACACCAACCTCGCCGCCTTCAGCGCGACCGGCCTCAAGCCCGGCGACACCGGCAGCAAGTGCATCAAGGTGACCTCGACCGCCGACCTCGACGGCCAGGTCCGCATGTATAGCGCCGCCCACACCACCACCAAGGCACTCTCCGACAACATCGACCTCACGGTCGCTCTGGGCAACGGCGGATCCTTCGGCGACTGCACCGGCTTCGTCAAGGCCACCGATGTCTACTCGGGCACCCTGGCCGCCTTCGCCACCGGCCGCACCAACTACGCCAACTCCTCGGCCGGCAGCTGGAACAGCGTGAAGACCGACAGCCGGACCTACCAGATCTCCTACAAGGTCAAGGACTCCGCCCCCAACACCGTCCAGGGCGGCACCTCGAACATCAACTTCAACTGGGAGCTGCAGTCCGGCACCACCGCCCCCTAGGCGCTGAGCTCCACCGCCCTCCGAAAAATCCACAGTAAGTAGCAGCCAGTTCCCTCGAAAGGAGTCATCCCATGGAAGCCACCGCGAAGTCCTCGCAGGCCCTCCAGCAGGATGCCTCCACTCGAAGGGACTGGCTGTTGCTCGTCCTGGCGAGCATCGGCAAGATCGTGCTCTTCGCCACTGGAAGCCTCGTGCTCTGGTCCCTGGTACCCCTACTCTTCGGGCTCCCCGTGACCACCGTTGCTTCGGGTTCCATGGAGCCGGGGATCCGCACGGGCGATGTGGTGGCAAGCCTCCCCGTGGCCGAGAGCGAGCTCAGGACTGGGCAGGTCGTGCTCTTCGATGACCCCGCTGTGGCCGACAGGCTGAAGCTCCACCGGATCATCGACCAGAGCGAGGATGGGCTTCAGACCCAGGGCGATGCTAACCCTGAGCCCGACCCCATGCTCGTAGAGCCCAGCGCTGTGGTGGGCGTGGGCTTCGTCCGGGTGCCCTCCGTGGGGGTTCCCATCAACTGGCTCCACCGGGGCAACTGGGTTCCCCTGGGCATCTTCCTCGGAGCCCTCGCAGCCGCCTCCTACCTCGCCGGTCTCGATGGAGACCTCAGGCGGAGGGATCGGGATGCTAGGGGCCCTCGCCACAGCAACGGCATGAACTTCCGAGCGCGGAATCCTAAGCTCACTGGCTCGCTCATGCCCCTCACAGCAGTGCTGATCACAGCTGTGACAGCTGTCTACCTCATCGGTGGCTCTGCAAGTGCTGCTTTCTCAAGCACCACGGCTAGCAGCTCTGCCTTCGGTGCTTCGACGAGCTTCCCCAAGCCCTGGGACTTCGCTACCTTCCACTGGGGCTACTCGGAGAGCGGCACCCTCGCGCTCGACGATGTGGGCACCGCTCAGAACGGCACGCTGAGCTCGGGAGTCACTCGCTCCACCGAGGCTGACAATCCCTTCGTGACCCTCAACGGAAGCTCAGGACAGATCTCCGGTGGCCGGTTCTCGGGTGCTGCTCCCAACACCTTCTCGGTGGAGACCTGGTTCAAGACCACCACCACTCGAGGCGGTAAGCTCATCGGCTACGGCAACTCGCAGTCGGGAGCATCCACGACCTACGACCGCCATCTCTACATGACAGATGCTGGCACCCTGACCTTCGGACTGATGCAGCCCGGCTTCCTAGGGCTCTTCAACACTCCCGTGACTCTGAGCTCCCCTCAGAGCTACAACGATGGTCAGTGGCACCTCGCTACGGTCTCCATGTCCTCCACGGGAGGCACTACGCTCTATGTGGACGGCGTTGCTGTGGCGGCCAACGGCTCCATGACCACGGGGCAGAACTCCTCCAACGGCTACTGGCGAGTGGGCTACGACAGCATCGGCAACAGCTGGGCAGGCTCGCCGACCTCGAACTACTTCGCTGGCAGCCTAGACAACACCACTCTCTACCCCACCGCGCTCTCGGCCACGGAGATCGCTCGGCACTTCAGCTACGGTAGGTAGGCTGAGATTCGCACCGGAGAGCCTCTAGCTCCTGTGCTGAGCGCCCCGGCACTGTCTCCGCAGCGATGACACGGTGCCGGGGCGCTCGACGCTTAGATCGCCGCTCAGCGCTATGGCCTTGGGGCTGCGCTCAGTGCGAACACGGGGAATCTGTGATAGGATCACCTTGAGCCTGCGGTCTAGGCTCCTGGTTCAGACTCCCTGCGCGAGGCTGATCGATCCAGAGACCTACTAGGTAGGCGGCCGTCATCCACTAGCACTGCTCATTCTGCCTTCCAGGCTCAGCACTCAGTGGATCGGCCAAGCGCAGGTTCAGCAGATCCACGGAACGGCTCAGCCCATGGTCCAGAACACTCTCAAGCAGCAGGCTCGCAGCTTCATGGAGCGCCACAGCGTCTCCTACTCTACTGCCCTCCGCGCGGTGGATGAGCCCCTCCACGAGCTGAGATCACTCCTTAGAAATCCCCGTGCTAGAGAGTTCTCCTTCGCACAGGGCTTCAGGCTCGTAACTGAGGATAGCATCTACGGCGAGCCCTACTTCAGCAAGAATCTGCTCAGCCCTAGCGGCACAGGACACGACGACCGTTTCAGCTATAGGAATAGCCTGAAGTACATGGAGGAGTCAGTTCGAAGGTACCAGCTCCTCCGGGATCACAAGGTGCTGGATATCTGGTACTACAGAGAGCTTCGCCGGGCGGGACTTACTGCTCCCGACTCCCCTGAAATCGAGCCGATCTTCCATCACTACATGGGTGAGCTTGGATCATCCTTCAGTCCCATCGCTGTCCACGGAGGAATGCTCGGAATCTTCGGAGTGAACATGGATCAGTTTGCTTTCATCTCTGAGCATTTCCCACTCATCCCCGTTACTGACCAGCAGCTCAAGTCCCTGGCCGAAGGTAGTCCCGCAGGCCCCGTCGAGGGCTTCCGCTACTCCCTCGCAGAGAGGGATGACGCTGAGCGCTGGACAGACAGCTACCGCTCGATGGCGGTCTCCACGCGCAAGGACAGTCACAATCGGCCCAGCGTGACTGTTTTCTCTAAGAAGCCGTCCGGTGAGCTGATCGACGATCTCGAGCGTAGAGGCATTCCCTCCTGGCGCTGTGCAGTAGAGGATCTAGCCGATGATGGGGTCGAGGTCGAGCTCAACTTCGAGCTCTGGGGCACCTCTCTCAGGGTAGGACAGGGAAGCAAAAGGATCGTCCGGGGCGGTACGGACAAGATCCTCCTCTGGGATTGAGTGCTGAGCTGAGGAAAGCGGTCGCTGGTCTCTTTGCAGATTGACTCCAGTATGATAGTGTGGACTCTGAGCCCACGGTCGGGCTACTGGTTTTCGATCCCCCTGCGCGGGATCGGATGAGTCCGGGAAGCTATTGGATAGGCGACCGCTTTCCCTAGCAGTTCCTTGGCACCTTCTCATAGGCTAAGCAACGAGTGGGTCAGCAGGCGCAGGATGAGGATCCACGGAAGAGCTAAGCTATGACCAACAACGCCAATCTCAAGCGAGCCGCTCGATCCTTCATGGAGAAGCACGCTGTGGGCTACAGCACGGCCCTCCGCGCGGTGGATGAGCCCCTCCACGAGCTCCGGGACATCGGCCGCAGCTACTACGGAGCGCACAGCTTTCGAATCGTCCCCCGGCAAGGGAGCTACGGCTCTGGTTTTCCTGGAGTAGATTCCTACGATCTAACTAAGAACCTAGGGCTTTCGTCCTTTGAGAACCCCATCGCGTGTCTCAAAGAGATCGTACGGAGGGAAGGCCTCCTCGAAGCCTCAGGTACAGAGAACATCTGGGCCTACAGGGAACTTTGGAGAGCTGGACTACTAGACGCCGACGCTGAGGCTCTAGAGCCCTTCTTCCATCACTACGATGAGGGGCTCAATGGTCCCTACAGATCGCTACAGCACATCCTTGGGAGTATCTCAGGGATCTATCCCGTCAACACTACAGAGTTCATGGGTATCCGGGATGAGAGTGAGAAGTTCATACCTGTGACCCAGGATCAGCTCCAGGCGCTCGGTAACGGCGAACCCGTGGGAGCCATCGAGCGCTTCACTCAGATCGTAGGTGCTGAGCTCGAGGGCTGGGCTGATTGGGAGGATAGGTTCAGCATACTCGCTACCTCCAGGGCCAAGGACATTTATGGCCATCAGTCATTGCTCTCTGTGCTCTTTAAGGGTGATCTACCATCGCTCCAGGAAGAGCTTCGCAGCAGGGATCTTGATCCGCTCGACTTTGATTTCAGGAACATCTCTGAGCTAGAGCTGGAGCTTCGCGCCATAGAGTCACACCTCCGAGTCAAGCATAGAGGCCGTGAGGTCGAATTGGACGCTTCTCTGAGCAATAGCCTCATGCGTGTGCTCATCTGGGGAAAGGAGCTCCCCGTGAGGCCCACCATCCTGGAGGTGGCCGAGAGCATCGGAGCGAAGTTTGAGCGAGAGTCCGACGGCACGCTTACTAGGGATGATGAGAACAAGATCTCTACTGCCTGCCCCTTCCATGAGGAGAACGGGGACAGATTCGTCATCTACCCGGAGCGTGAGCCTCGCGGCTTTTTCTCCTGCTACGGCTGTGGCCGCAACGGTGGACCCGAGAGGTTGCAGCTTGAGTGGGACAATCCTCATATCTGGGACGAAAGGCCTACTAGGCCCTCGGCAGCCAGCGAGGCCGGTCGCTGATCGACCTAGCTAGCCCGGATCGCGGAACTGACTCCAGTGTGTTAGCATGGGAGTGAGTCCGCGGTCCGGGCTCCTGGTTTCGATCCCCCTGCGCGGGCTCGGAGCAATCCAGACAGCTACCCGGTAGACGGCCGCTCTCCACCTCCATTGTTCAGTAGCCCTACCGGCAAGCAGTCAAGTGGATCAGCAGGCGCAGGGTGAGATCCATGGAACGGCATAGCCCATGGCACAGAACAACAAGCTCAAGCGTCGAGCACAGGCCTTCGCAGCGAAGCACGATGTCTCCTACACCGTCGCGCTGAAGGCAGTGGATGAGCCACTCCACGAGCTCCGCGACCTCATGGAGCTTCCCCAGACTCAGGACTTCAACTTCGCTACGATGTTCCGCGTCGTGGACAAACAGGGTAGCTATGGCTCAGTCTACAGCGCTCGAGGGCTAGAAATGCCCTACATGGCTGGCGATGAGCTGAGTCAGTTCAAGGGTCTCTGGGAGTTCATCGGGGAGTCAGCTAGACGCCACCAGATCCTCAAGGACAGGGGTCTGGAGACATACTGGGAGTATCGAGAGCTGCAGCGCTCCGGCATCCTGGGCCCAGATGAGCCGGAGCTCGAGCCGTTCTTCCATCACTACTTCGAAGAGCTAAGGTCGCCCTATGCTCCCATGTATGCCATGGGCCGCAGATTGGGGCTCATTCCCGTCAACCTGTCCGGATTCCTAGAGATTCAGGATAGCCACAGCTTCATCCCCGTCACTCCTGAGCAGCTCACGGCGCTGAGCTCTGGCACCCCCGTAGGTCCCATCGAGGGGTTTAGACGCGCGGAGAGCGATGATCCTAGCAGCCCTGACTGCTGGACTGATCGCTATAGCGTGCTCGCTATCTCAAAGGCTAAGAACAACCGCTTCGATCTCCCACAGATGGCCATCCTCTTCAGGAGAGACCTCGATGAGCTCCACGGAGAAATGAGAGCCAGAGGGCTCGACCCCTTCGGCTTCACCTTCCGCGATCTGTCGGACGGAACGATCGAGTTCAGGCACTTCAGCAGTCACATTACGGCCACGCTGGACGAAGAGTCTCTCTTTGAGTTCGGCAGCACTGAGCACATGTTCCTCTGGGACTGAGCACTCAGATCGTCCGTCAGCTGTTTGGAGCTCTGCTGGAAGTGTGATAGCGTAGCCAGTGAGCCCTGCGGATCGGGCTCCTGGTTTCGACTCCCTGCGCGGGTCGATCACATTCCAGACAGCTATTCGATGGCGGCCGCTCTTGCTCCACTTCAACAGACAGATGCCGCCAAGCTCAGCAGACAGTGGTTCGGTAGGCGCAGGGTAGTGAACCACGGAATCGGCTAACCCCATGGCAACAGCGAACAAGGCACTGAAGAAGCGAGCCAAGGACTTCGCAGAGACCCACGGTCTCTCCTACCTCTCAGCGCTCAAGGCCGTCGATGAGCCACTCCACGAGCTCCGGACCTTCTCAGCATTTCCAGCTCAGAGGTACACCGCGCTCTACCCTCACTTTCGGCTCATCGGTGAGGAGAGCATCTACTCCTCAGCCTACCCTGAGCTCAGCTACGACTTCGGCAACCCTGCCTATCTCAGCACCATCAAGGCCGCGGGGCTCTCTCACTTCGACGGAACCCGGGACCTCCTCAGAGAGATCGGGAGACGGCTACAGCTCCTCGAAGATGCCGGAGCTGAGAACATCTGGGAGTATCGAGTGCTGCAGCGCGGGGGACTGCTCGGTGCTGACGCTCCAGCTCTGGAGCCCTTCCTCCATCACTACGGGGCACGGATCGGCGCCGGCATGGACACGATCTTCCTCGAGGGTGATCGGCTGGGGATCTTCGGAGTGAGCATAGCTCGTCACACTGACATCCAGGACCGCTTCACGCTGCTCCCCATCACCGAAGACCAGCTCTCTGCGCTCATCGAAGGCAGACCTGCCGGAGAGCTCAATCTCCCTCGCTACCACACCAACGGCGATGGCGGCAGCTTCTTCGAGAAGTGGTCTAGCTCCTACAGCCTCCTGGCTACCTCAGTGGATCCGCTCTACGGCAGGGCCACAGATAGATCCCAGCTCAATAGCCTTCGGATCTTCCTTAGCCAGTATCCGGATGATCTGCAGGGATTCTTCGACGGCCTCGGGCTCCGGAGCAAGGACTTCGTGCTCCGCGATGTCACTGGAGTGGTCTTCACCTTCACCCTCGACGGGGACATCATCACCCTGGAGGAAGAGGGGCGTCCTGGATACCCCTACTCTCGGAGTTCCTACGGAGTCCTAGAGCTCTAGGCCGATCCATCCAACCACCTCACCACGACCACTAAGGAGAACCGATGTTCGTCAAGGAATGCCCCGAAACAGCTGTCCACGGGACCCATGTCTTTGTCCACCACTGGCCCAAGCGCGCGGAGGAGCCCCTGGGCTGGTTCCCACCCGGGACCTACATGGAGACCACTCCGGAAGGTGGTCACGACGCAACCTACAGGTGCCGGGGCGTCGAGGCTGATGCTGAGCTCACTTCGAGGTAGCCCGCCGGGGGAGCTGTTGACAGCGCTGCGCGAAACGGTGTAGCATGGAAACGAAGCTCTCACTACGATAGCCCACAGCTTGACCCGAGTCCCCTAGAGGAAGCACAGCAATGAGCGAACTGCAGCATCAGATCATCGAAGCCCTGGGCTCGAAGCCCGAGATCGATCCCCGAGAGGAGATCGAGCGCCGGGTCTCCTTCCTCGTGGACTACGCTCGCTCGGTCCCTGGAGTTCGAGGCTTCGTCCTCGGCATCTCCGGCGGCCAGGACTCCAGCCTCGCTGGCAGGCTCGCACAGCTCGCCGTGGAGCGGCTCCAGGCCGACGAGAGCGACAAGAGCAAGTCCTACGACTTCGTGGCCGTTCGGCTCCCCTACGGTGTGCAGAAGGATGAGGAGGACGCTCAGCTCGCGCTCTCCTTCATCCAGCCCGTCTCGACCGTCGTGGTCGATGTGGCACCCGGAGTCGATGCCATCGCCAGCTCGGTGAGCGAGGGTCTGGGCTTCGATGTGGCCGACTTCCATCGGGGCAACATCAAGGCCCGGATGCGGATGGTGGCTCAGTATGCCATCGCCGGAGAGCTCAAGCTCCTGGTCATCGGCACGGACCACGCTGCGGAGGCCGTGACTGGCTTCTTCACCAAGTTCGGCGACGGCGCTGCCGATGTGCTCCCCCTCTCGGGTCTCACGAAGTCCCAGGGTGCCGCCATGCTGAAGGAGCTCGACGCTCCCGCTCGGCTCTACGAGAAGGCTCCCACTGCTGACCTCCTCGACGGCATCCCCGCCCAGCCCGACGAGGACAGCCTCGGCGTGAGCTACGCACAGATCGACGGCTTCCTCCGCGGCGAGGAGATCGATCCCTACTCGACCGAGATCCTGGAGCGCCGCTACGCAGCCACTGAGCACAAGCGTCAGCCTCCCGTTGCACCCACCGACAGCTGGTGGAAGGTCTGAGCCTCGAGCTCCGATCCCACTCCATCCACAGGGCAACAGACAGAAGGGCAACACCATGGCTAAGACACTGAATCTCGACGAGAGCACTGTGCGGGAGCTCTACGAGCAGGAGGAGCACGCTGACATCGTGGGCGTGAGCTTCGTAGCGCTCCACGACACCCAGGAGCACGACAGCCACGGCGGACTGATCTACCTCCTCGTGGTTCAGGACGAGGAGGGGACGCTCTTCGGAGGTGAGCTCGCTGTCCACATGGGCGAGGGCGAGGTCTACAAGTACCCCCAGCCCCTCAAGGAGGTCGAGCAGACTGAGCGCACTGTGGTCGTCAAGGACTACAGCTTCGTCGAGTAGCCTCCTCCGAGGGTCTCTCTGGAGTGACAGAGTAATCGCAGGGACCTGCTCCTGACAGAGCTAAAGCCGGGCACAGAGAATGTGCCCGGCTTCGGTCTGTGAGCTTCGCTAGCTGCTAGCTCCCCATGTCGACTAGCTCATCGTAGATCTTCGCAACGGCGATTGAGTCGTGGTGATTGGACACCGTTTCAGTTAGATTCGCCGCCCTATGAGCCCAGTTGAGCCTATCCTCAGCGTCCATCTTGTCGAACAGCTTGGCGTCCTCGGAGGCCTCCCAGAGCCTATCGAGTCGAGCGGGGCTGATGTCGTCATACTTCGAGTTCTCGTAGAGCTCCTCGAAGCCCTTGGCGAGGCCCTTGACCTGCTCTGGGCTGAGCTTCTCGACGAACCTGTTCTTCTTGGTCCTCTTGGGCTTCTCAACTTCGGGCACGGTAGCGTACTTCTTCGCGTTGGATTCCTCAGCCCAGGAGCGAGCTGCCTCCTGGGACTCGAACTCTCCGTGGGGAGCGTCTTCGCCCTTGGGGCAGTTTCCGGGCTTGGCTTCGCAGATAGCGGGGTCGCCGCCGTCGGTGATGTGGAACTTAGGCATGGGAGCGTCCTCTTTAGATATTGGGAAATGCGTTCCGCATCGGTTCTAATGTCTTACGGCAGTAGGGCCGAGCTAGCAACCGCCTAGCTGACCCGAGGAACCTCCCTGAGCGCCCCGGCGCCTGTCGTCCGACGATGACACGGTGCCGGGGCTCTCAGGGCTTAGATCGCAGTCTAGCGCAGAATCGCTCCTGGGTCCTGCAGCTGCCTACTTTGTTAGAAAACTGCAGGAAGAGGAGCACACCATGCAGAAGTACCACATCAACGGCGAAGGCAATCCCGGAGTCTGTTCCGCAGGCCGTTCCGTAAACGGCAGGCCCTGCCCCTTCGGCGGCGAGAGCGACCACTATGCCAGCGTGCCCGAAGCCCGGGAGGCCTACGAGAGGCAGATGGAGACATTTGCTGATGGGGCTACAGCCGCAGCTGCAACCCCTGCCTGGAGCCCTAAGCTTCCCCAGTCTAGTGTAGATTACTTCCTCAACTCTATGGCCGACAGGCTTGAGGAGATCAAGCGCCGCCCGGATGACTTCACCGGCTACCAGCTCGCCAACTACGCCGAGGCCCTCAACGATACTTTCGGCGCTCTCCTGGAGAGCACTCAGGACCCGAAGCTCCTCGACGCCTTCCAGGGAGCCAAGGATGAGCTCAAGGAAGTGATCTCCCCCAATAGGCCATCCACGGACAAGCTCCTCCTAAGCCACTTCGTAGTCCGAGACATTCTCCGCGACGCCAGCTGAATTCAGCTCTACTAGTTGCCAGAAGGGGTGTCCATGGCGAAGTACCACATCAATGAGGCGGGCAATCCCGGAGTCTGCAAGGCTCGGACTAAGCCCTGTCCCTTCGGCGGCGAGAGTGACCACTACGCTGACCCCATGGAAGCTCGCAAGATCTACGAGCGGCAGCAGGAGCTCCTCGCCGACATCGGAGTAGGAGACGGTCCTGCTCTGAGCCCAGCCACAGAGCTCGCTCTCACTGCCTCCCTGGAGCCCCTTTCCAAGCAGCCCCGCTGGATCAAGAAGATCAGCTCCCGGCTTCAGCAGGAGTTCTTCGGAGTCACTCCCCAGGCCATCGCCGTCATAGACAGTCCCCTGGGACCCCTCGCTGTGGTCTGGGAGGCGGCTTCTGTGGAGGCTAACGACATCTCCTCAGAGATCGAGCAGGGCTACCGGATAGCTCGGATCACCTACCGTACTCTGAGGAAAGGCGAGATCGTAGCCTATGCGAAGGCTGCCCACATCAGCCCAGCTGCGCTCAATGATAGCTACGGCTCCGACGAGTGGAGAGGCCTCCGCTACTCTCGCCACCGGGATTCCTTCTACGCCATGGATCTGCACTACCCTGAGGGTAACTACAGCCCCGAGCAGAGCGCAGTGGGGCTCGACAGGGCTAGGGTGGACATCCCTGAGCTCGACACGAAGGAGAAGCTCGTCGAGTTCGTGGGTAAGGCCCAAAGCCACCTCCGGTCCTACACAGACAGGCTGCCGATGTCGATGGATGAGGCTGAGCTCCGCACTGAGCTCTCCCGGCTCCAGAAGGAAGCCTCCGACAGGCTCGACGCCCACGGAGCGGGCTTCGCTGAGCCCTTCATCGACTACATCAATCTCGACCGGGATGAGCTCCGCGGGCAGGGGCTCGGAGCGTCCCTCTATGTCTTCATGGCTCGAAAGCAAGCTGAGCAGGGCCTTTCGCTCCGAGCCTCTGGGCTGCAGACTCCCGAGGCTAAGAAGAGCTGGAAGCGGATGGCTGCTGACTTGCGCTTCCCCGTCAAGGTCAGCAACAGTGTCTACCAGGGTCGAGGCGAGCGCACTGTGAGCACGGGCTACTCCCTGGACTTCCGTCAGTCGGCGTAGAAGGCGCACTAGAAGGCCCTAGGAGCCCCGCTGAGCGCCCCGGCGACAGAGGCGCAGCAACGACACCGCGCCGGGGAATTCTGGGCTCAGAGGCAGGAATCTGACCCCAGGCTGAGAGCATGCTTCCCGGCGCTGCGATAGAATAGTGTCCCAACGAAAAGGAAAAGAGCATGGCTGAAACGCTTGCCCACCTGTCCGTAGTTGAGAATCCCGGATACCACCTCCGGCACATCCCCAAGGGAGAGCTGGGTGAGCTCTCCAAGATCTACGAAGAAGTGCTCGAGGCTCTGGATGCGGAGGCTCAGGGCTCGTCGCTCATGGCCCTCGTAGAGCTCGCTGACCTCTTCGGCGCCCTGAAGGCCTACCTGGCGAAGCATCATCCCACCATCGGCATCGATGAGCTGGAGACCTTCTCCTCGATCACTGCCCGGGCCTTCGTCTCAGGACGGAGGAGCTGATGGCCCCCGGAGGAGTACTCGAACCGGAATCCGAAGCCCAGAGCCGGGCTCGGCTAGCAGCTTCCGATGATCCCCAGGCAGGCCGCTGGTGCTCCGACAATCACGGGCTGGAGCACGGCATCGTCTATGCTCAGCTCCACTTCCACCCCATCGCTCGGCCGGCTGGAAGCACGATCTCACCGCCTTCAGTCTCAGGAGGGGCTTCGGAGCAGATCCCAGAGCCCTCGGTGGTACCCACTGTCTCCCCAGAGGTGGTGGGCACCAGGGACTACAGGCGCCGGCTTCGCTTCAACTTCAGGATCATCGCGGACGCTCAGGATCACTACGAAGAGCTCGGCTACGAGGACATCGCGGTGCCCTGGGTGATCTCCCGGGAGGCTATGGATTCGACGCTCCCAGCGGGCAAGGATCCCTACGCCACCTTCGGAGGCTACCTCGTAGGAAGCGCTGAGCAGTCCTTCATCGACATGCTCCTCTCGGGTGACGAGCTGGGCCGGGTTCAGGCCACGACGCCCTGCTTCCGGGACGAGGCCCACGATGAGCTCCACAGCCCCTACTTCCTAAAGACTGAGCTCTTCGACAGCATCCTGCCTCCAACTGTGGAGGGAGTGCTCTCGGTGCTCGAGGATGCCTTCCTCTTCCTCTCTCGCTACCGGGAAGTCCGGATCGAGCAGCAGGGAGAGCTGTCCTGGGACATCGTGGACGCTGAGACTGGAGTGGAGCTCGGATCCTATGGAGTTCGCAGGATCCCCGGCCACTCCTGGATCTACGGCACGGGCGTAGCGCTCCCTCGGCTCCAGCAGACCATCGACGGACTCACCGGTGTGTAGCTAGAGCAGATCCACAGAGAGGTAGCCCCGCACCGAAAGTCAAGTGCGGGGCTACAGCTCTACGAGGAGAGCATCAGTCAGCGATCAGATCCGATCCCGGCCGCCTCCGTTGCGGGCCTGACGGACCAGCACGAAGATGCCGGCACCGATGAAGAGGATCGAGAACAGGGTCGAGCCCATGAGTCCGTTGAGGAGACCCACGGCGATGAGGACGAAGGCGAGGGGGTTGGCACGGATGTAGCGCTTCACAGCGTCGAGGTTGAGGTTCATGGAGCTATGCTAACATCCCCTGGAGCTCCGGCGCAACTCGGAGAGTTTCCGAGGGAGCGGATGGTGACGCTCAGCCCGCAGTGGGTCAGCGGGGCTCTCGGCCCATCTTGAGAGCGCTGCGGAAGAGGTTAGAGCCGCAGCTGCCGATTGCCGCAGCGCAGAGGATGTCGATCTGGAAGTCATCGACGGCCAGGTTCACGATCACCGCAGCGAGGATGGCCGTCAGGTTGACCGGGTTCTGACCCAGGTACTTCTTCAAGGTGGAGGAGCTCATGGGGTCAACCTAACACTCGCTCCCGGCGAGCGCAACCGGCAGGCTGCTCTCAGCCCTGGAGCACAGCCGAGAGCTGGATGTTGGCCGCGTCGATGAGCTCCTCGCTCAGGGTGCTGTCGTCGCCACTGATGATCCGAGCGTCTCGAAGGAGCCCAGTGGAGGGCTCGAGCACGAGGACCAGAGCCACATCGAGCTCCGGATCGTCGATGATCTGAGCGGGGACGGGAGCGCCACCCGGGTAGGGCCGAGGGATGTAGAAGCGAGGGTCCTCGATGAGGCTGGGGAGCACTGCGGCTCTCCCGCTACCCATGAGGCCGAGGTCGCCGGTGATCCGAACGATCTCCTTCAGCTTCTCCTGATCGACTGTGGGATTCTCAACTGTGCTCATGGCGCTTCCTCTAGGATCGGTGGATCTGTTTCAAAATCGGTGGGGGACGGTTGACTTCCGTCAGCTGTCGGCATAGTGTTTCCTCGAAGGCAATACAGCGGGGCAGCGGGGTGGAAAGACCCTCCGCTGCCCCATCCAAGCTTCGGGCGGATTCGAGCCTCTGCTCAGTCAGCCCAGTCCTCGGGATAGTCCAGCATGTCCTCGAGATACTCGTCGAGACCGTAGGCTCCGGTCTCCTGCTGTGCTGTGCTCTCCTCGATGGCCATGGTCAGCCAGCCGTCCGCTCTGCGTCTCGAGCGAAGTGCTCCCAGGCTTCCTCGCCCTGGTCGTCGAGGTACTCAGCCAGGGTCATGCCGTTGAGCACAGCGCGCTGACCAGCCTCGGTGTCCTCCCGCTCTCCGTCGGTGAGCAGCGACTCGTCCTCGCCGAAGGGAAGGAGCGTGTTGGGCCGGAGCTTCCCCTGAGCGCTCTCGATGCCGTCGAGGGCCGCCGTGAGCAGATCCTCATTGAGCGTTGCCAGGAACCCCAGTCCGGAGCCTTCCTGCTCTTTGTCTTCAGCCTTGGCCATCGGTGGCTCCGTTCTCCTGAGCAGCTGCTCGGGTCTCGTTCTCTCTGCGCTGGAGGATCTCCTCCAGGGTCTTGTCGATGCCGAGGCTCCGGATGTTGGAGAAGAGGAGCTCCTGCACCTCAGCCTCGGTGTAGTCTTTCTGCTCGCCGCTATCCCCAGCCATCAGAGCGCCTCCTCAGAGTGGAGCTCAGGAGGATCTGCAGCGCCTGGACTCGCTCCAGGGCTTCCCGCAGGCTCTTCGAGTGCTCGAAGCCCTCGCTGCCGGCAGTGCCGTTGACCCAGAGCTCAAGCTCGCACTCAGCATCGCTGATCTGGTCCTGGAGCTTCTGGATCGCGGTCCGGGGCTTCAGGGGAGCGACGGTGGCCTTCACGCCGATCCGGGCACCTGCGGCCTCAGCGAGCCCCATGAGGTTGCGGATAGCCGTTCGCTCGCCGTCCGTGTAGCCCTGATAGCCAGCGTTCCCCGCGTAGTGCGCGTAGAACTGTCGGAGAGTGAGTCCGTCCTCGGTGCCGGAGCCCTGGAGGGTGGCGAGGTACCGCACAGCCTTGAGATAGACGGCGGTACTGTCCCACTGCTCGACTCGAGCGGCATCGGCGTTGAGCTCGAGGATGTCTCGCTTCAATTCCTGATGGATCATGGCCATAGGGCGGCCCCTTCTTCTGTGCTGTCTAGGATCTTGCCGGAAGCTGGAGTCAGCTGGTGGGCAGACCGGCGAGGAGGAGCCGGAGCGCCTCGACCTTCCGGATGGCGAGCTCCAGCTCTGCGGCGTCCTGCTGAGCGATGCGGACCAGGGTCTCACCGCGATCCTCGGGGCTCGCCTCGGCGTTGAGCTGCTCGTTGTTGCTGGAGCGATTGCCGCTGGCCCAGGCGAGGAGCTCGAGCTCTGCGGCCTGGAGGAAGCCCTGGATCCGCTCGCGCTCAGCCCGGGGGTCGGTGTCGAGGCTGACGATCTCGCCGATGGGGGCGGGGATCACGGGCTCCGGGAGGACCGAAGGCGCTTCTTCCTCATCCGTCGCTTCGTAGACCCCGTAGGTCTCGGCGATCTGATCGATGAGGTCAGCGGCCGTGGTCAGGCCTCCCTGGACGGACTCGTAGAAGCCGGAGCTTCGAGCCTTCTCTCGGAGGTGCCTCGTCACGGCCCGGAGTGAATCCGGAGTGAACCCGGGTCCCTCCTCGGCGACCCTGCAGATCAGGATGGTCATGGCCTTGTTGAGGCCGTCTGCCTCGCCGAACTTCGCCCTCCGCATGGAGAGATTGTGGGTCTCGGAGAGCTTGTCGAGGATGTGCTGCGTGGTGGATTCGATAGCCACGGGTGGGCCTTTCTGCTGAATCGTAGGATGTTTCTGGTGGGCTGAGACTAGAGCGTCTCGGAGGAGTAGGGTTCGGAGATGAGCTTCAGGCCGTACTGGTCAGCGAAGATGTCCACGACGATGACGGCCTCAGCGTAGGCCTCCCGGCTGCCGGCCTCGAAGTCCTCGTTGAGCGAGTTCTCGAGGAAGATCTTCCGGCAGAAGCTCAGCGTGATCCGGGGCTCCCGGCCGTGCATGAAGTTGTTGACCATGCTCTCACAGGAGGAGAACGCGGTGGACCGATCGTAGTCCTCCGCGTCCAGAGCTGCTCGCTCCATGGCGTAGAACTCATCCATGAGGAGCTTGGGGATCGAAGCCATGGGATCGAACCTTTCCTGTCGGTCGGGGGGAGCCTTGCTGGCTCCCTAGTTGCACCTTATACTACGGAGCGCAGCCGCGCAATGGATGCTGCCGGGAGCGCCGTAGGGTAAAGGATCTACTCGGCGAAGCTCTGGAGCGCGAGGGCGTTGGAGCTGAGCTTCCGCGAGCGGTAGGTCTTCTCGCTTCGCTTGCCAGCGAGGTCGATGAAGTACCAGGAGTGCCCACTGCCCCGGACCGTGCCGACCTCCTTGCCATCGACCTCCAGGGCATAGGCCGTGGTGCGGTCGCCCTCGTAGACGGGGAGCCCGAGCTCCAGGATGCTGTCTTCGAGGATCGCGGCGGTGTCCTCGGTCATGGGGATGCCGATGGGGGCGGGGAAGAATCCGCCCAGCGTGCGCTTGTCCAGCTGGCTCTTGGCGCTGTTGAATGCGTAGCCCATGGGGACTCCTAGTTCGGGGATGTGGTACGGCTTACTCTATGCCACAGCTAGCCAGGCCGCAATGGCCGTGGAGAAACTACTGCCCAGCAGCCCTGAGCCGAGTGAGATCATCTCCGGAGATCGGAGTCTCCAGCGTGCCGATTGCCTCGACGACGAGCCAGCGAGAGTCCACGGGCTCCAGGGTAGTGCTGTAGCGAAGCGGAGGAGAGTCCCGGGGAACGAAGCCCTGGGGGAGCTGAGAGAAAGCCATCGGTGAGAGTCCTTCGGAGTTAGAGCACAGCTCGGCATGGCTGTGGCCGTGCTATCCTATGCTATGGCACTGCTCAGCGCAACGGCGTAGGGGCTGGTCTGGGCAGGGCACTTCGGTATGATAGGATCAGTAAGACCAGAGAAGAGCCTGACGGCCTCAAGCAAGGATTAGACGATGAGCGCAGCAAACCAAAAGCCCTGGGATCAGATCCCCAACCCCTTCAACTTCCCTCCCCTGGAGCAGCAGGTCAAGCAGATCCAGCAGCTTCAGCCAGCGGCTGGCTCGGCTCAGCGCAAGGCGCCTTTCGGCAAGGACTGGCTCGGTCAGTCCTTCGCCAAGGGCGATCTCATCCTCGGCACTGGAGGCAGCGACAACAGCTTCTTCGAGGTCGAGGAGATCACCCTCGATGACGGCAAGGGTAAGCCCTACGAGGAGTACGAGTTCCGCCTCTATCTCGAGCAGAGCACTCAGAGGGTCTACTGGATCAGCTGGGACTACGACTACGCTGCGAGGGACAACCGAGAGTTCATCCAGCTCGTTGATCCGGAGTGGATCGGCACTCATCTCGCACTGCTCCTTCTCCCCGAAACCCACAGACGCTTCAAGAAGCTCCCCAAGGACTTCGCACTCCTCACGCTGCAGAGCTGCAAGATCCGAGCTAAGCCCCTGGCCGGTGACGGCAAGCGCCGGAGCCTCACTCCCTCTCAGATCACCGTGATGGGTAAGGCGCCCCTCACTCGGGAGCTCACTGAGCACTACCTCGCTGCTAAGAAGATCCCCCTCGTGGGTGACCGCATCGAGCTCTAGGCTCAATTCAGATCGACTGCTCCACCCAGACAGAAGGAAATACCATGGCAAAGGAAATCGAATCAGCGATCAATGCAGCTCGGCCCGCTCTCAGTGTCGCTCAGCGCGGGGCTAAGATCCTCGGCAAGAAGGTCGGAGAGCTTCAGCTCAGCTACCGTGCTGGCGTGATCCAGGGCAAGCTCGAGGCGGCCCGGTCTCAGGGTACTTCCGTTGCTCGACCTCCCCTGAGCTCCCAGGACAGAGCGATCCTCGAGTCCATGCTCAGGGAAGATCCCCGCCGCTGAGGTTAAGCCTCGCTAAGAACAGAAGGAAGCACCATGGCCAATCCCACTCCCACATTCAGTCGAGCAAGGCTCGGTGAGATCTTTGAGTCGGTGGACTCTCACTACGAGGTAGGTTCTGAGGCGCATCGGGAGATCAAGAATTACATCGCAGCCCTCTACGAGAATCTCATCGAGGATCTCTGGGAGTCGCCCGGAGCTGCGGCACCGCTCACGATCACTCTCGAAGAACTTCGTAGTGAGCTAGCCAAGGCCCTGGGGAACAGCTACTCCCAGGACATCGTGGAGATTGAGTACGATCACCTGCGGAGCTTCATGCTCAGTAGCGGTAGGGCAAATGATGACGGAGTGACTGCCACTCTGACTCGAACGGGCCTGGAGTCGGCCTTCGACAGCTACCTCGAGAGGTCCGTCACTCCCTTCACTGAGGCTGCGCTGCGAAGGCTCGAGGGGCTCAGGGATCGGCTCACGGAGTAGGCTTTAGCCTCCACATCCCACGCTCCAGAGCCACGGAGAGATAGTGCTTACTTGCCCATCCCGCTCTCCTCGAAGGTAGTCCATGACGCTCGCTCCATCCACTCCAGTCCGGATCTGGTTCAACAGAACCTTTGCCACCAACTTCTGGCTCATGCCCATGCTCCGGGCCAATCCGGATGGAGTTGAGGTCAAGATCTACGCCACCCACAGTGATCCGAACTCCCCGGTGCTCCAGGGTGCTGACCTCACTGAGCTAGAGCCGAAGCTCGACGACAGGGCCTATGTGGAGTGGGCGCTAGACTTCTGCGAACGCCACGGCATCGAGATCTTCCTTCCTCGCCACCGGATCGAAGTCATCGCTGAGGCTGAGGAGCGCTTCGCCGCTCTGGGGGTCAAGGTGCTGGCCTCTTCAGCCTCAGCGCTTCGGCTCTTCGAGGACAAGAACTTGACCTACGCAGCGGCTCAGCGAGCCGGGGTAGCCGTGCCGCCCTGGAGAGTCGCCTCCACGGCCGCTGGCATCGAACTGGCGCTCGAATCGCTCCGCAGTGAGCTCTCTCCCGAGGATCGAGTGGTCATCAAGCCCACAGTGGGTGTGGGGGCTCAGGGCTTCCGGATCATCGATGACGGCCGGCGATCCATCGATGATCTCCTGAGCAGGAATCCCACCGTGAGCTCGGCAAAGCTCATCGAGGCCTATCGGGGTAGCGAAGCTGCTGGTGAGCATCTGCCCGAGCTCATGCTCCTACCCTTCCTCGAGGATCCGGAGCTCAGCGTGGACTGTCTCAGCAGCACCGAGGGAGAGCTGCTGAAGCTCATTCCCCGGGCTAAGCTCAGCCGATCCCGAGTCTTCACCGAGGCCTATCCCGAAGCGCTTGAGCTCGTGGAGCGCCTCTACGCTGGCCGGGGCCTTCGCTACATCACCAACACTCAGCTTCGCTGGTGGCGTGGGGAGCTAGCTCTCCTCGAAACCAACACTCGACCGGCTGGGGGTCTCTACGCAACTGAGCTCACTGGAGTCAACCTGATCTGGGACGCTGTGAGGCTAGCTCTCTTCGGCGAGGCAACGGAGCTTCAGCCTCAGCTGGGAGCCTCCTATGTGGCGCTCGAGTCCTTCCGGGAGCTCCGAACCGCACCTGAAAGGTGAGCTGCTCCAGGGCGCTCAGAGCACCGCTCAGAGGCCGTAGCTCCTGTTCTGAGCGCCCTGGATAGCGTCCCCCGCGCAATCGCTCGATGGTTGAGATCTAGGGCATCTCCTGGCAACGGCTGTTGACTGTCCTGAAGCCGTCCGCCGATAGTCACTCTGAGGCCGCAGCTGTTCTGCTGCGGCGCCAATCAGCAGAGGAGACTCCCATGTTCATCACCGATGACGAGATCGACGAGGTAGTGCAGTGCAGGGCCTACGAGCAAACGCCGCTCTCAGTGCTCAGCAATCTCCTCGACGCCTTCGAGTCCTTCCGGCCCAGCCTAGAGAGCTATAGCGCCGCAGCAGAGGACGCAGCGGCAGAGGACAGTCCCCGGGATTCCACACCGACTCCAGCTGCCTACAGCCTCGCTGAGACCGTGGAGCCAGCAGTGAGCAGATCGATCTTCGAGATCCTCGCTGAGATCGTGGTCCGGGACATCGAGCACGGCCATGATCCCCGGGACCGCTACGAAGAATGGCGCAGCCGAGGATTCCACTACGGCTTCGGACCCGATGAGCTGGATCGAGCCGCCCGGGCTGAGCTCGCTGGAAGTAGAGCTCGATAGCCGATCACTTAGCGCCAGCGAAGAGAGCCCCGGAGCAAGTCATGCTCCGGGGCTCTCTTCGCTCATTGGACTTAGATATTTAGCATACGACATTACGCATTCATTGCATAGAGACGGCCATCTGTGCAGCTTTGGAGCGAAAGCTGTGGACTCTGAGCGAAAAAGTCCAGCCCATCGGGACTTCCGGTTGTTCTTCGGGCTGCTCATGGTGTATCGTGAGCTTCGAATGTCTGGATACTCAGTCCAGCAGCTAACAGCAAAGGGAGTTCGATGGGCGGCCTGCTCGTGCTCACTCACGGCCTTCCTGGAGCCGGAAAGTCCTATCTGGCGCGCTGGCTGCTCAGGCTCTATCCCGATCTCGTCACGGTGGCCGAGCGAGATGAGCTTCGAGTTCTTCTCCTCCCTGCGGATTACCACAAGAAGGGCCACGACGATGCCAGCGAGGCACTGGTCACAGCCGCTCAGCATGAGCTCATCGAGGACGCTCTGAGCCAGGGTCGGGTCGTGGTTGTCTCAGACACCAACCTCAATGAGTACAGGATCCGTCCCCTCGTGGAACTCGCTCGACGCTTCGATGCTCGCGTAGTCCATGGCCATCTCGACTTCACCATCGATGACTGCCGACGGCGCAACGAGGCCCGGGCTGCTGTGGGTGGCAGACTGGTCCCAGATGACATCATCGATGACATGGCAGCCTACGGCTACAGCAATGGCCGGATCAAGCACTTCTCGATCCAGTCCACTGGCGATGGCCCCGAAGACTTCGCTGTGGCCATCGAAGACCGCGATGGCTCTGAGCCTACTCTGGCCGAGGAGCGCGAGCTCATCGTTCAGGCCGTCGAAGACCTACTGATTTCTCAATCTCAGAAGAAAGACTGACCATGCAGCCCATTTCTCTAGATCTCGACAGCCTTGTAACTGTAGTCCCAGGATTCGCGCTGCCAGTGCTCATCTTGGGTGCTCTGGCCTTCGTAGGGGGACTTTTCCTCTTTACCCAGGGTGCGGAAAAGGAGAATATCCTGTCCGCTATCGGAGGACTTGTCCTCTTCATACCTGGCTTCGTCGGCTTCCTCTTCGGCGGCGCCATGCTTTCTAGTGGCGACCGGCCTGACTACAAGGCGCAGGCTGAGGCCATCGATGACCGGAACGAGCTCATCAGCACCCAGATCGATGCAGCCTACGGGCTTCAGCTCACCGAGGTTGAGGTCAATGATCTGGAGTACCCCACTGCGGCTCCCGAGAGGGACTTCGAGGTCTTCGGCTCCATCGTCCGCAACGAGCAGCTCCAGGATGCTGACTTCTCCAAGCAGACCATCTACCTCGTCTGGGCCAACGATGAGCTCCAGCTCTCCCAGTCGGCTGACGGGGAGAGCTTCCAGCAGCTCGACCGCCAGGACTGAGTCCAACTGACTCCGGCTTTCTCCAGCTGACTGACTTCGACCGAATCTAGAACAGGAACACTCCCATGGACTTCATTGCCCCAGAACCCATCGACAGCACAATCTTCACCCTCATGGGCGTGGGAGGGATCATACTCCTGGGTGTCTTTGCTTTTGGCTTCTTCGTTCTGATGACCCAAAAGAGAGTGTCCAAATGGCTGGCTGTCGTAGTGGCACTGTCCATGGTAGGAGGTATGGTCCTCGCTTTGATGGGAGATGGGCTCTCAGATCATGCGAAGCGAAACGCACTTCAGGAGCGAGACAGCAGAGTGATTGCCGCCATCGAGGAGATCTACGAACTCGAGCTCACTGAGAGTGAGCTTGCAAAGCTCAACTACCCCAAAGCTGAGCCCGAGTCAAACTTCGAGGCCTTCGGCTCCATCGACAAGATCACCAAGGCTGGAGACGAGAAGCTCCTCGAGAGGAAGCTCTATCTCGTCTGGGATGAGGACAGCTTCGGCATCTTCCAGTCCGAGAACGGCGAGGACTTTGTCCCCCTCGAAGCTCAGAACTGACCCAGCCCGCCTATCGACTTCCGCCGGCCGATCATCTTATTTGTAGAGTAGGAATACCATGAACTTCATCAGGCTCGCAGAAACAGCTGAAAGCGTGAGCACAGAGCACTACATCGTCGCTGCCGTCCTCTTGCTTGCAGGTATCCTATGCGTCGGTGCGGCCTTTGACGGAGGCGGCAACCTACTCAACACTGTCTTTGCGCTGGGCGCATTCGTGATGTCAGGAGTGTTCTTCTTCAGCACTTCACCCGTTGAGGGTGATGCTGAGAAGAAACTCAGCGAGCGGAACAGTCAGGTACAGGAACAGATCGAAGACTACTATGGGATCGAGCTCACTGAGGGCGAAGTCAAGGAGCTGAAGTACCCGGCCGCTGAGCCCGAGGATGACTTCAAGGTCTACGGCACTGCTGAGCGCAACCTCCGAACCGAGGGAACCAGCTTTGAGCGCCAGGAGGTCTCGCTGATCTGGAACGGCAAGGACTTCGAGCTCGCCCGGTCCTCAGATGGAGAAGCTTTCACCTCCCTGGAGCCTCTGCCTGTGAAGGAACCCGCCAAGCCTGTCGAGAAGCCCGTTGAGGTAAGCGACAAGCCCTTCTACGCTCCGAAGCTCGAAGAGGGTCCTCAGCTCCAGCTAGGCGGTCGGAGCCCTGCCCCCACAGTTGCTCCCGAGGCGGAATAGCGCCTTGAGCTGAATAGCGGCACTTTAGCACCTAGCACCACCCTACGATTTAGTAGCAATGCTCCAATACTCCAACCACAGACAGGAATCACCGTGAGATACATTGACTTCGCTGATGTCGCAGCAGCAACCGACCTAACGGTCTACATCTTCGCAGGATTCTGCGCAGCTGTCGTCATCATTTTCGTTGGACTGATGCTCAGGGAGGGTGAGTTCTTGCCCGTTCCCGCCATCGTCGCAGCCGCAGCCCTCGCCTGCGGCATCGTTGCGCTCACCGTCGAGGGTCCAGGCCCGAGCCTGAACCAAATGGCCGCGCGTGACGGTAAGATCCAGGAACAGATCGAGGATCGCTACGGACTCAAGCTCACTGACCGTGAGGTCGAGAGGCTCAACTACCCCTCGGCCGAGCCCGAGAAGGACTTCGAGGTCTACGGCTCCGCTATCCGCAATGTGCGAACCGATGGTGACGGCTTCGAGCGCCAGGAGGTCTCGCTGATCTGGAACGGCGAGCGCTTCGAGCTCGCTCAGTCCGAGGATGGCAAGAGCTTCGTACCTCTGAAGCCTCTGAACCGCGAAGAGCCCAGCGAGAAGCCCGCTGAGCTCAGCGACGAGCCTCTCTACGAGACCGCGCCCCAGGGCTGACGCTCAGTTCCCTCTGGGAGCCCGCAGCACTGTCCCTAGGGCTGTAGCTGTGGGCTCCGGATGAACTCCACGACCCATCGAGCTAAGGTCTCAGTCAGCCTCCCACATCCTCCCACAGCTTTCCCAATCCACAGCTCCGAAAGGTCCCCCATGGACTTCATCGAAAACCCCTTCCACTTCACCCTACTGACCTGGCCCATCAGCCTCGTCCTTCTGGGAATCGTAGCGCTGATACTTTCTCACTTCTTCCTGCCGCGAAGGAAGCGAGACACAGGGGTGGAGACTTCCATCGTCGTCGGGTCTATAGTCTTCATCATTGCGGGAGTCGTTTTAGGCATGGCCGCTGGATTTGCAGCAGACAGCCAGAGGTCAGAGGCCATCAAAGCAGAGGCTGCCAGGGTCTACGGCGTCAGTCTCGACAGCAATGACATCTACTACCTCGACTACCCCAGCGATGAGCCCACCAGTGGCATCGTCTCCTACGGCACAGCCGAGGGTGTCACAATCCGAGATGGCGAGAGCTACTCCAGGGTCGATGTGCAGCTCCTCTGGGACAGGGACCGCATGGTCCTGGCCTCGTCCTCCGACGGCGAGGCCTTCAAGCCTCTGACTCGGCAGGACTGAGCTCAGCCTCCAACGGCCTTAGACCTGGAGTATGAACCAGGATCAAACTCAAAGAAAGCGCAGAAAATGGACATCCTCAGTAGCCTCTCAGAGGCCAGATGGCTCCTCCCCGTGATCGTCATAGTGCTCGGCTCGGCCATCGCTGTCTTCGGCTACAGGCTCGACAGTAGATGGCGCCCCGAGGCCAAGGGTCGGCTGAAGCAGGAGTTCGGCACGGGAATCTTCATCCTCGGACTCTTCATCGGCACTGTGGGCATCACTACCCTCATCGGCCAGGGCATCATGGGCGAAGAAGGCACCCGGTCCTACGAGTCCAGCGAAGCTCGATAGGGTCTCTCCGCAGCCTCATCCTTTTACTTCTCAAAGAGCACAGCGCTCATCATCGTCTCAACAGCACAGAGCAGGAACAGCACCATCATGGACTTCATCGACACCTCATCATCGACCGTCGGGCTCACGCTGCTATCTCTCGCGGGCATCGTGGTCTCTGTGGCCGTTCTGCTATTCTGCGCTAACGGCCTAGACAAGCTCGGCGCAGAGCCATCGGCCAAGAGGAACTACCTTTTCCTGGGAATGTCGCTTAGCTTCGCCATGGGGGTCATTTCCTTCGTCAGTGCGATCAACTTCTGGTTCGTTGAGCCCATCCACAACAGGATAGTGGCGGCTCAGACCGCCATCGAGGAGAGCTACGATCTCAAGCTCAGCACCGATGAGGTCGAGGCGCTGGAGTACCCCAGCGAGAGGCCCACCAGCGACTTCGAGTCCTTCGGCTCCATCGACAAGACCACGCTCGCAGATGATGACAGCATCCTGAAGCGAGAGATCTCCCTGGTCTGGAAGGATGGCAAGATGATCCTTGCTCAGTCCAAGAACGGGGAGGATTTCGAGCCTCTGGAGCTTCAGAACTGATCCCTTAGCAACACCCGAGGGCCCGGAGATCTACGCTGATCTCCGGGCTCTCCCTCTGTTTGGATGGAGTAGCAATCGCTGACTCGAGAGCTCCGAAGAGCCTGATTGGTCATAACGCTACATATGAAATCAGTTGTGCTGGTATAAAGAATGCATAACGAGATCAATACATACTCAGCCGTCGCTTTTGCATCGGGATTATGTAGCATGGTGTCGATCAGCGGACATCCCCACATAGCCTAGCCTCGGCCCGGCGCAGAATAGGAACGACCATGGACTACATCGAAGCCAGCACAGACGGCACAGCCTACGGCATTGGAGCTGCAGCCCTGCTCCTGATCGGCGTTATCCTCGTCGTGATCTCCTTCTCCCTAGCCTCCCGGGATGCTAAGAGAGCCGGCGTGCCCCTGGAGAACTTCGAGGGGAGTCGAGGTATCAGTGCTGCTGGAGCCTTCGGCTTCTGGCTCGCTATCCTGGGTCCCCTCGCCGCCGTAGTGGCCTTCGCTGTGAGCTCACAGCTCTCGGCCGACGCTCGGAGCGAGTCTCTGGGCCAGGCGATTCAGAAGAGCTACGGCTTCGAGCTCACCACTGACCAGCTCGCCGAGCTCAACTATCCCGAGGATCGGCCCAGCGGCGACTTCGAGAGCTACGGCTCGACTCTGAGCGCAGTGCAGGATGGAGATGGAAAGATCGTCCGCCGGGAGCTCTTCCTCATCTGGACAGGCGACAGCATGGCGCTCTCGGCTGCCGGGATCGACGGAGAGATCCTTCCCCTCGCGGGTCGCAGCTGACAGCAGCTCTGGGTTGAAGTTGACCATCCGGGGGATTCCCGTGTACAGTTGACTGGAGCCTGCGTTCAGACAGGTCGAGACCGGAGCCACCTCGAGTGGCTAGAGTAAGCAGAACGGCCCAGAGATCCATGGACTACATCCCAATCCAGAGCGGCGCAGAGCAGCTTCAGCTGGCCATGTGGCTCTTCCCCCTCGGCTCGCTGGTGGGAGGACTCATGGCGCTCCTCGCCCTGACCAAGGGACAGGACAGCCCCTGGAAGAAGGCGATCTTCAGCACGGGCGCCGCGCTGGGATTCCTCACCGTGGTGGGGAGCGTGGTGCTGATCAGCGAGGAGAATCCCGAAGCTGGCTACACGCCCTGGAAGGAAACGCTCACCGCCTCGATCTCCGAGAGCTACGGCGTTCAGCTCACTCCGGACCAATTCGTCGCACTGAGCTACCCCTCGGAGGAGCCTGAGGAGCTCACCCCTCTGGACTACGGCACCGCCACCCTGCAGTTCCCCACGGAGGCCGGCGTGGAGGACCGGAAGGTCACTCTCCACTGGGACGGTGCTCAGATGATGCTCACAGCTCCAGACAGTGCTGGAACTCCTCAGCCCCTCCCCCTGCTCACTCCCCCGAGCTAGCCCACAGAACAGCTATAGAGAGACCAGACCATGGACTACATCCGCATCGCAGACACTCCCCTGTCCTACACCCTGCAGATCATCGGCCTCGTGCTGATCGTCGCGGCAATCGTGGACTGGCTCTTCAGCTCGAAGCTCACCGGCTTCCTCCGGGGCCTGGCCGCCATCGTCGGAGTCGGGCTGATCTTCGCCTCGGCCATCGCTCCCCTCGCCCTCTGGGACAAGCAGATCCTCGCTGAGGTCAAGGAGACCTACGGCGTCGAGCTCACCAAGGAGCAGCTCGATGAGCTCGACTACCCCGTCGGTGAGCTCGAGGATGGCTTCGAGCGCTACGGCTCCACCGTGCTCACCGAGCCCGAGGGGAAGGGCTACTCCGAGGAGACCATCACCCTGATCCGGGACGGCGGGAAGATCCTCCTCGTCAGCGCTGGGGACCGGGAGCTCCTGCCCCTCGACGACGAGGCTCGCTGAGCTCAGAGTTGTGGCTAGCGGCTTGCTGTGTTAGCATCGACTGACAAGTGACTAGTGACTTCGAGCATAGAAACGGACCTATCCTATGGCCACCGGCAAGCAGGAGCCTCAGTTCCGGGGTAAGCCCGATCTAGCTACCCTCCGGGAGCTCATCCGGCTCATCGACAGGACGCCCGCGGTCACATGGACTGGCCAGGGAGGCGTCAAGGGGCGCATCCTAGAGGTCATCGCACAGCACGACACCGAGACTGACCCCGAGGGCTCAGAACAGCAGAGAGACGAGAGGGCATGAGCACACCGACAGAGAACAGCGGGCAGGCTACCGGGCGGACAGGCGCCATGGTGAACATAATGGTGGTCTCCGCCATGGTTGCACTCGCCATGGGAGGCAGCATTGTCTTCGGCAAGATCATGGACAGTGCCAACAGGGAGAACGCTCCAGCCATCCTCGAGAACATCGCCTCTCAGGTCGATGCAGAAGCGAAGGGGCTTCCCGAGGGCACTCTGCTGAAGAGCGTCTACTCTGCGAGGTATGGCGTCCTCGACGACAACAGCGTGATGGATGTCTCCTACAACGATCCCGAGACCGGAGTGCTCAAGGCTACCCGGTCCATCGAAGCCTCCTCTAGGTACAGCTCCGAGGTCAAGGGCACCGTGGGTGACTACACCATCACCTACACCGACTCGGATGCCCAGTTCACCTACGACTCCACCACCGGCGAGACCGTCAAGGAAGAGAAGGGCTGAGCGCCATGAGGTACATAGAGCCTAAGCCCCTGGTCACTGAACGGGCCGCCCCTCTGCCCTACCTCGAGCCTGAGGACGAGCTCGCCGGGCCAGAGGGCAGTGTCAGCACTGCGAAGAGTGAGGCAGCCGAGGCTACTGATGCCGAGCTCGTCAGAGTCGAGCGCTCAACAGCTCTTCAGGCCGCCGAAGCGGAGATTGAGAAATCCCCTGGGCTCATCGAGAGGGCCAAGCGCTTCCTCAAGGATGTGAGCGATAGCCCAATCGCCATCTTCAATCTGACCGCTCTCCCTGTCACGGGGCTGGCTCTCTTCTTGGGGATCGTTGTCCTACCCGGGGTCGCCGAAGGAACCGTCGCTGGCGGAGCCGAGCCCGCTATTGGGCAGGTAGCCGAGACCCTGAATCGGTCCGCCCAAGGCCTTCCCGGAGACACTGAGCTCTTCGGATCTTTCCAGGGCAGCGGCACAATCTCCTTCACTGATCCCGAAAGCTCTCAGCTCCAGCGCTCTGAGCTCATCGATTCTCAGGGCAGCTACTATAGCTACGAGGTCAGTGGCACGGTGGACGACTACTCAATCGAGCTCAGCTTCGAGCGCGACTCCAAGACGCATCAGCTCACCTACGACTCAACCACCGGAAAGACCACAGAGAAGGAGCTCAACTAGCCTAGGGCTGGCTGAGACAGAGGAGATAGCACCATGGCTGAACGAGAGCGTGACTACCCGGAGACAGTGGCCCACGCCCGCTCCATCATCGCTAAGCTCGACCCCGCAGCTCCGGCCAAGGGGAAGCGCATGAGGACCATCGTGCTGGCGACCCTGGCCCTGGTGGTGCTCTTCATTCTCATCGGCCTCTCGGTGGGGATCAGCGTGGCCAACGGCAATGCCAACAGGCTGGCCCATGTGCCGACCACGCTCGAGATCGTTGCCACTCAGGTGGACCAGGGCGGCAGGAATCTCCCTCGAGACACCGTGGTCACGGGTTCCCTCCAGGACGGCCAGAGCGTGAGCTACATCGATCCGAAGACGGGGGATAGCCTGGGCACCGTGGAGCGAGATCTTCCCCACAGCTACCGCCACGAGGTGAGCGGCGTCCTCGGTGGGTACACCATCACCTCGACCGTGGAGGTAGGCGGCAAGGAGCACCGCTTCGTCTACGACTCGAAGACTGACAGCGTCACGGAGGAGAACCGATGATCGACTTCGATGAGGAAAGGCGCAGCACTCTCTTCAAGGAGCCTGAGCCCGAGGTCACGGAGGCTCCAGAGGTCGACAGCTTCGACGAGGATGTAGCTGATGCTCAGTCTGCAGGCAGTAATCTAGAGCTGAAGAAGAAGTCCAGCGAACTGGCTGAGCGTGAGAAGCTCAGCGATCCCACCGAGGAGGCCGAGAGCAGAAGCCTAGTCTCTAAGGAGCTCCTGCTGAACGGGTTTACAGCCTTGGCAATAGTCGGAGCAATCGGAGCGGGCATCGGGTCCGTTTTCCTAATGGGCAGCCTCATGGAGGCTCAGCAGGATGACATCCTCACTGCCGTCGACTCTCGCACCTACACTACGGTTATCTCAGGGATCTTAGACGAAGCCGCCGAGGGGCTCCCTAGCTCTACGGTTGTGGAGGCAACCTTCGACGGTACAGCTTCAGAGGATCAAGAGCGAGTCATTGTCTACGAAGATCCCGCCACGGGCAACGCGCTGAAGGAAGAGCCGGTCTTCGGCGCTGAGGGCCACAGCTATGAGATCAGCGGCACGGTGGCGCACTACACCATCGACTTCACCGTGGACGGTGACAATCCCGGCACCTCCTACAGCTACGACTCGACCACCGACAAGATCTCAGAGATCACCAGTGAGGAACTGTACTAATGAGCTCAAGACACCGCTCAAACGATGACCTCGGCAGGGACACCGATGCCACAGTGACCCACGCTCAGTCCGTCATCGCCAAAGCCGAGGCTCGGCGAGCCCATCGAGCAGCTGCCGGCAGGGATCTCGACGGCCTTCGAGTCGAGGCTCGGCGCTATGTGAACCTGGTGCTGAGAGGGCTGCAGCCTTCGCCCCGGGCGGTTGAGGAGGTCGAGGCGGCCTACATCGCTGGAGCGACTCGAGTTCTCGGTCCCCAGAACATCGGTGCCGAGGCTCGTATCCTCGTCGAGGAGTTCTACGGTCCCTGTGAGCCCAGCAGCTGGCAGCTAGAGAACGCTCAGCGAGCCATCGAACGACTGCGCGAGCACCGGGGAGGCGCGCTGTGAGCGGCCTACGGAGGCTCGGCCGGATAAGCTCAACTCTGGCCGTCGTCGGAGCACTCACTCTGACCCTCGCTGCCTGCAGTGGCTCCAGTGAGCCCGCTGGAACAGAGACGAAGCCGCTCTATGGAGGCGAGCTCTTCGACAGCCGGACAGTGATCGGCTTCCAGAGCGGCGAAGAGATGAACTGCTTCGAGTCCGACGCCGATGCCTACGCCACCGCAGTGATCTGCGACTGGAGCCAGGCGCCGAAGGTCAACCTTGAGCTCAAGGAGGAGTTCAGGAATGACTGGACTCTGGTCTTCCTCGAGCTCGAGGGAGGCACCACTGTCTGTCTCGCCCGGGACTGGAGTGGCAACGCTGACCAGATCTCCTGCAACATCAACGGCATCGAGCGCTGAGCATTCAGTAGTCTTCTGCCACACAGCAGCACATCCCAAAGAAAGAAGCATCTCATGAAGACCATCTACCTTGACACCGCCAACGCTCAGGCCATGGACGAGCTCAGAGCTGGGTATCTCAATTTGAGCTCCAACCGGGACAAAATCCTCGAATCCATCACCCTCATCACTGACCAGCTCCTGAAGCAGAATCCCATCGGTAGGATCTTCGGAGGGCCGTATCTCTCGGACGAAGATGGCATTAGCTATGAGACTGTGACCTTCCAGATCCTGAGCAGCTACAAGATCGACGGAGAGACCTACATCTCTGGCACCGACTTCAGGCTCAACTACAGCCACTACGCTCGAGAGCTCCTCGAGCTCGCTGATGAGGCCTTTCGCTGGAGCTGATGTCGCCAGTTGACAGCAAGATGCTTCCCGCGTAGCATCGAATCGACTAAGCTCTACATCTGAGATCGGAACTGACCATGAAGACCATCTACATCAACGCATCCCCCGAGATCGTGGCACTCGCGGTCAAGGGGCTCCGAGAGCTGTCCATCTCTGAGGTGACCTTCCGGGAGCTCTGGGCCGAGAGTAAGCGGATGTACCTCGAAGACGACCTCATCGCAGAGGAGATCCCCTTCAGGAGCGACAACTTCATCGATGACGACGGGGAGATCTACGAGGAGGTCTACATCCACCCGCTTCGAGTCTACTCCACGGAGGACGGCCACCGCTGGATCGAGGGCACCGGAGTCAAGGTGGACATGACCGCCTTCTACGAGACCATGGATTCCATCCTCGACGAGGCCTACGGCCCCAGGGCCCAGGAAAGCTGAGCTCAATCCGATGATCCCCCTTGCCAGCGCCAGCGATCCGGTAGAGCTCGTCCTCAGCTGGGCCGCAGCCAACAGCGTGCTCGTAGCCATCGGCCTGTTGGCTGTGGCCGTGAGCGTCACGGCCATGATCTTGCTGACCATCCGCAGCGGGGATAGCCACAGCGCGGAGCCCAGCGCCAAGAGCCCTCAGAAGCCTCAGAAGCCCCTGGAGCCCATCGGCTACAAGTACGCCAATCTGAGCCGAAGCGGTAGGTTCATCGGCCTTTCCCGGGGTAAGACCTACTGGCTCGACAGCCAGGTATCCGACAGCGCCATGGGCTTCCACAGCTACAAGTCCATCGAGCTCCTCCAGCGCCACAGTCGGGACGAGGGCTACCACCTTCGCGGCGCGGTTATCCTCGAGGTCCTCCACTACGGAGATGTCACTGAGTACGAGGAGGGCTTCGTCTCGACGGGACAGCGAGTGCTCCAGGTAGCTCCTGGAGACAGCCTCTGCGTAGGTGTCGGTGACAGCTACTGCACCAACGAGGTCGAGTTCCTCTTCATCATGGGCCGCAAGAAGCCCGTCAAGCTCTGCCGGCCCCACTACGCTGGTATGGGCCCTTTCCTCAAGCTCGTTCCGGGCCGGAAGCTCTTCGTGATCCAGCGCTGGCTGAGAAACCTCGCTCGCTCAGAGGAGGCGAAGGATGTCGAAGTCTCAGAGACCTTCGACGGCCTCGTCCCCAGTCAGTAGCCCTCAGAACTAGACTACTGCCCGCATCGTTCGAACAGCCATAGAAAGCAGTTAGCAATGGATCCCCTCCTCATTCCCCTCCTTAGCTTCCTCGGCAGCTTGGGCTTCGCCATGCTGATCTTCTCCACGGCTGGAGCCAAGAGTGAGACCGACGCCGCCCTGCGTGCCCTCTCTCGGATCACTGAGGTAGAGAACGCCATGCTGAAGAGAGCCGAAGCTAAGAAATCCGAGGCGAAGGATGCCGAAGCTCAGAGCACATCGACTCAGCTGCTCGTAGCACTGTTGACAGGAGACTGAAGGCAGTATACCGTTGGCCCCATGGACACCGCCAACCCCTCGATCTCAAAGTCGATCCACCGGGGCTTCCTCATCCACTTCTTCGAGCTGGAGACTGCCGAGGGCCCTCAGGCAGCGCACCTCACTCTCCTCGGCCACATCGCTGATCCTCACTCAGTCGGATTCTCCGCTCTCCTCGCTCCGCTCCAGGCGCTTCAGCTCGAAGCGCCGCCGCTCAAGGGCCGCTCCATCGAGCATTTCGGCGCCTCTGGCCGCTGCAGGGTCTTCACCCTGAAGGACTCCGAGGGAGCCCTCGGCGAGCTCCACAGCTCACTGAAGGCCTCGGCTCTGGAGCTCGGCTTTGAGATCCGCCAGCCCCGCCACGAGAGCCTCGACTTCAGGCCCCACATCAGCTTGCTGGGTCCGCTGCAGAGCCTCTCCCGGGCTGAGCTCACCTGGCAGCTCAAGGGACGCTCCCTGGACTCGCTGACCCTCACGGACTCTCAGCTCAGCCGCAAGGGCCGCTTCCTCAGCAGCGAGATCCTGGGGTCGGTGAGGATCGGCCTCTGAGCCATCGGAAGCGGCACTTTTAGCACCGTCTCAGCTGCCAGCAATCGCAGTCTGAGCGCGCAGCCTAGAGCCATTGCTAGAGTGTCCCTCTAGGCTGTCACTTCGCACCGCGCTCCGGTACTTCCTCGGGAATGGCGCTTTGCGGTTGACGACTCTGGACCGCCCTCTTCCTAGGGAAACATGGCCGTCCTAGGAGGTAGTTGCGGCGAGGGTATCTTCGATGTAAGGTGGATCTAACTGCATCCAGAGACTTCCCGAAGACAGGACCGAACCCATGGCTACCATCGCCACCGCTGAGCTCAAGACCATCGAGCTGAAGAACGACTGGAACGAGCCCGGAAGTTCGGCCAGCGACTTCGAGAGCGCCATCGTGGAGGTCGAGTACCTCCTCATCGACGCGCCCAATGTGAAGGACGCCTACCTGATCTCCAACGGCTTCGGCGACATGCCCCAGGGCTTCGCCATCGAGCTCATCGACGGCACTAGGAACTTCATCCTCGCTGGCGAGGGCAGCACCCTGAGCTTCGGCCCCGGCGGCAACCTCGTCTCGGTCTCGACGGCTCCGACGGCTGGCTAGCCATGGACCCTCGATCCTTCATCGTAGGCGATGAGATCTGGTCTCCTCTGGGCGATAGACAGGTCAAGGTCAGCTCCAGGCTTGCCGACCTGCTTCTGTTGGCTCCCAATGTCCATCGCTACTTAGCCCGGGATATGCCCATCGAGCTTGTGGTGAGATTCCTGGATGGCAGAGAGCTGGTCTACGACATGTGGACAGAGCTCAGCTTCGATGCTCGCGGCAACCTGAACAGCGGTGTTGATTCCCCTCAGGATGGGGAGCTCATTCCGGGCGTTGCTGAGCTCTTCGAAATCAGCGGAGACGACTTCGTAGCCGACAGCAAGCACCAGGCATGGAAGTACACTGGACCCCTCCACGATCTGCGAGAATGGTTCCTCGAGGAGTTTCCCAAGACTGAGATTATCGTGAAGGAGTCAGGGATCTGCAAGATCGTCACTGAGGATCAGCTCCGGGAGTCCGCCGGTCCCAACTCGCGGTTCTTCGATGTCCACAGCTTTGGAGACGACCTGGAGACAGCCTGGCGTGTCCACCTCGGCGAGATCATCGTGGAGGAGACTCAGCCCTACTCGGTCCTCGCAGCAGATGGCCAGAGCCTCACTGAGCTCAACGGGCTCCTCACAGACTTCGAGGACCATCTCCCCGACCACATGACAGCTGGCAACGATGCTGAGGAGGCTCTCTTCGAGCGCTGGCGAGGAGAGGTGGCGGCTGGTCGCGAAGTGGTGGGCTTCAGGGCCTGGGTTCGAGCGCTCAAGGTGAGGGGTCCCATCGACGAGTCTCCCGGCGTTCTCAGCCTCGATTCGCCGAGCCTAGAGGAGATCGGGGCGCGGATGTCGCGCTTCGCCGACCCTGAACCGGATCCACTGGAGGGCACCGGAGCAGCATCGGCTGGGCCCTATGAGCCCATCGATCTCTGGGGAGACCAAGATGAGTAGCGCTTTCCAGATCAACGGGAGCTACGGAGTGATCCTCGCCGACAGTGGCCAGGTGATCCCAGTGGGACCCGAGGGTCTCATCGACGGCGACGACCGGGACGGTCTCCTCCAGGCTCTCCTCGCTGCGGCAGTCGAGCTCAAGTACCTCGACGAGAAGCTGAAGGCAGCTGCTGTAGGCGTGCAGGAGGTCATCGACCTCGCTCGGAGCCAGGGGCTGCAGGCTCCACCCGAAGGCTAGATCCTGGAAGACCAAAGACGAAAAGAGAAGAACCATGAAGCATATCTACACCAGCCTCACTGAGGAACCGGGCCTCGACATGCACTACACGGTGCATCTTCACATCGAGCTCGAGGAGTCTGAGGAGGGGGCCATCCACGACTTTCTGAGGGAATGCGCAGAGCGGGCAGAGGACGGCTCTCCTGGGATGATCGAGAACGATCTCGAGCCCTTCCTCGTGGAGCTGCGAGCTCAGCCGGGAGTTTTCCGTGTGGATCAGATGGAGTTCATCTATCCCTGGGAGTGATAGAGCATTTATGACCTCAGTCTTCGGTGCCCACCTCTCAGGCGGCAAGGATCTTCGACCCGCGGTCGCCATCGCAGCCCACTACGGCTTCGGAGCCATGCAGATCTTCCTCCACGGTCCCACCACGAGCAAGATGCCGACGGGCACAGAGGAGTTCGACGAGCTCACAGCTCATGCTGTAGAGAGCCTCGGAGTTCAGCTCTTCATCCACGGCCCCTACCTGATGAACTTCGGCTCAGCCAAGGATGGAGTCCGGGAAGGCTCTCAGCAGATGCTTCGCCGGAACATGGAGCGAGCTGCTCGGATCGGCGCTCGAGGCGTGATCTTCCACGGAGGTTCCAGCACGGGAGCCAGCCTCGAAGAGGGACTGAAGCGACTCCGAGAGAGTCTCCTCCCCGTGCTCGAAGAGCTGCCAGCAGACGGTCCAAAGGTACTCCTTGAGCCCACGGCTGGCCAGGGCAACAGCCTCGTGGCCACCCTGGACTCGATCCCCGACTACCTCGCCGCGCTCGACGATCATCCACTCCTCGGACTCTGCCTCGACACGGCCCACCTCCTCGCAGCCGGAGAGTCCCTGGACACGGCAACAGGAGGCGACGAGCTCCTCAGCACGGTGGAGAAGCTCGGGCTCCGAGAGCGGCTAGAGCTCTTCCACTCCAACGACTCAGCCTTCGAGCGAGGCTCCCATCGGGATCGCCACGCCAACCTGGGCTACGGCCACTGCGCCGAGGAGCTCTGGGGACAGCTGCTGAAGTCTGGCGTGCCGCTGATCCTGGAGACTCCCGGCACCAACTTCCCCTCGGACATCAAGATCCTCCGGCGGCTCTCCGCTCAGTAGGCAGCTCCGGCTCTCTGAGCTCTCGACGGTTGCGGTTCTGTGCTGGACCATGTAGCGTTGTGTCATAGAACCACTGACCCAAGAGTAGATACGGACAGATCATGGCTGAAACCACTGACATCAAGCGTCTCAAGGGCCTTGCCGACGAGATCGGCATCGGCCTCCAGATCGGCGGGCTTGTCCGGGAGGCGGTCTACTTCAACGACCGACTCATCGACCAGTTCGGGCAGAGCGAGGTGGAGGCCCTCGAGGAGAAGCTCAAGGAGATCAAGTCCCTCATCGACCAGATCGCCTCCGACGAGGCTCAGCCCAAGGTCAAGATCCCCGAGGGCGCTTCGGTGAGCTTCGAGAGCCGTGAGACCGCCGAAGGAACCGTCGAGGGTCGCACTGTGATCGCCGGCCGCTGGGCCGAGCTGGAGAAGCCCTCGGGCTTGAGCTGAGAGCTCACCCTCTCCTCAGTCCAGCAGCACGAGCAAAGGAATAGCACCATGGAGAATCCAGCAACCTGGACCGCCGCAGAGCGCGTTGTCCACAGGGCTCTGAGCCGCTGGCAGAACGAAGTCGCCAGTGGCGTCGTCGGCCTTTCCGCCGCCCGAACCATCACCGACGCCCTCCGGGCCGAGGGCCTTCTCAAGGAGGAGGACTGACCATGATGACCGTCTACATCGAGTGCGATGGCTGCGGCGAATCCGCTCAGACCAGCACTCAGCACGACGCAGGCACCAACGAGATCGACGGAGTCATCGACGAGGGCTGGATCCACAGCTCAGCCGAGGACTTCTGCCCGAAGTGCGCTGAGGAGGAAGCATGAGCGTCCGATCCAAGCTGATCCGTCAGGCAGAGCGAGCCGAGAGCAAGGCTGATCGGCTCCGAGCTCGAGGTGGAGCTCGCCAGGAGCTTCGAGCGGACAGCCTCGATGCCAGGGCCTCCGAGAACTGGGATACCCTGGAGACCTGGGAGTCCGACCGCTGGGGAGGTGGCCTCGACCGATCCTGGGATGAGAGCCGAGAGCCCACCAGCCTCGCCGACCTCTACCGGGTCTGAGGGCTGAGGTAGCCTCGGTCCGATAGGGTTACTGTGCAGTTCTCCACAGACGAAAGCGAAGAGATGATCGGCTACAGCATGAAGATCAGCGAGCTCAAGTGCTCGCTGAGCAGGAAGATTCTCACCAGGGCTCGAAGGTCCCTGGATGACTCCACGCCCGATGCGCTCCGAGAACAGCTCCAGGGTGAGCAAGTGAGCTACATCTCTGTGGTGACTCCCTGGTGGACTCCGGCTGCGCTCCTCAAGGTCACAGAGGAACGCTCTGGAGGTACTGTGCTCATCGACAGCGGTCATCCCTTCCTCCTCATCGTCTCAGGACGGACCATCATCGAGGAGATCGCCGAAGTCGAAGGAAGCCGCCACGAGGATCTCAAGGAACTGCTCGATCCCGAGACGCTCTACCTCGTCGAAGCCTGGGATCAGAGCTAGACCCCTCAACAGGGCACCCCAGAACAGCCTAGAGAAAGTGAAAGCACCATGGCCACTGAGAGAGAACTCAGGCTGAAGCCCGTCGTAGCCTTCGATGTGGACGGTGTGATTCGGATCCGGAAAATGGCTGGCTTCGATGACCAGCTCATCCCCGTCAAGATCACCATGCACCGGGACGAGTATCCCACGCTTTTCCACGGACAGCCCCGCTGGAATGAGCAGGGCGAGCTCACCTACGAGCACCACTTCTCCCCCGTGGCCGTTGCCTATCTCCGGTCGATGATCGACCACCCTGAGCGAGAGCCCGTCTGGGCCACGACCTGGCAGCGCTGGGCCAACAGCTACTTCGTAGAGCCCCTGGGCCTCGAGGAGCTCCCCGTGGCCGTAGAGGCAGAGGATGGAGACGGGGATGGCAGGGGCTACAGCTACCGCTACAGTTCTTCCCCCGACTGGAAGAGCTCGAAGCTCTCCCGGCAGTTCGATGGCCGCCCCCTGGTCTGGATCGATGACAACATGCCCGAGAGACCCTGGGAAAGGCTCGACGCGCGCCGGAGGCCTGTGGATCGAGCGCTCACTCTGAGCTACAAGATCAACCCCTTCCTCGGCATCACCGAAGAGGACATCGAGGAGATCAACAGCTGGCTGGAGCTTGCGAGCACTGAGGAGGGCCAGAGGAAGCTCCGCGCTGATCGGGCAGCCGAGAAGCGCAGGTTCAGAGAGGACCGGAAGAGGCGAGAGCGAAGGCTAGACCGGGAGGCTGAGGTCAGGGAGATCGTGCTCCAGCGGCTCGAGGAGCGCTATCCTGATCCCGCCGATGAGCCATTCCGGAGAGAGCTTGCCTATCAGGCTCGCCATCGCAACGGCCTCGACAGTGAGGCTGTGGGCTACCTCTTTGGCCGCTACGGAGTGGAGGATGGAACAGAGGAGCTCATCGCCTTCCTTCGAGTTCCCCGCTACCACCGCTCGAGGCGGCCCAGCGAGGATGAGCTCGACTCCATAGACCTCGACTTCTGATCTCACTCCGAAGGATAGCTGTGGCTTGGCCCTAGGAGGCCGGAGGCTGCGCTCTCAGCGCCCTGGAGTGCAGTTCGAAGCAATCGCTGTGGAGAGCTATGCTCGAGGTCTGGAGCAGCCCCAAGCGCGCTCCACGCGATAGTTCTACCCCACAGGCAATCGAGCCCAGCAGCTGAACAGGCGTTCAGCACGAAGGAGCAGCTGACCATGGCCAACGGCATCATCCTCGGCGTCTTCCAGAACTTCCAGGAGCTCGTGCAGCAGGTCCCTGAGTTCGTTCATCCCCTGATCCTAGCAGCTGCTGGAGCTGTGCCCTTCATCGAGGGTGAAGGTGCCACCACCATCGGCGTGCTCGGAGGGATCAATCCTCTAGCTGCAGCGCTCGCTGGCTTCGCGGGAAACTTGCTCTGTGTGGTACTCCTCGTGCTCCTCGGCTCGGGCACTAGAGGCGCAGTGGTGGGGCACCGGGGCAGGCGGGAAAGATCGCGCCGAGAGGGGCTCTCGGAGGCTGAGCTCACAGCTGAGGATGCCGAAAGAGCTGGTGTCACTCTGTCTCCGAGGAGAGCTAAGTTCCAGCGAGTCTTCTCTCGCTGGGGAGTTCCTGGAGTGAGCCTTCTCGGCCCGGCACTCCTTCCCACTCAGTTCACCGCAACCATGCTCGCTGGAGCCGGTGTCGCTCCCAGGAGGATCATCTTCTGGCAGGCCATCGCCATCGCTGGCTGGACCTCCATCGCTGCGCTTCTCATCAGCTACATCCTCAGCACCGTGCAGTAGCCATCTTCCCGGAGCGACAGAAGGGCCACAGAGCGGCGCTGTGCTGCGCCCTGAGTGAGCTTCGCAGCAACTGTGAGCATCGATGTGGGAAGATCATGCTGAGCCTTAGCACAGCTCTGAGCGCCTCAGGCGATAGTGACACTCGATCCAGCAGGATCTCTGAACTGGCAAGAACCAGACCCCGAAGGAAGTAATCCCATGGCGAAGCAGCCTAAGCACAACAAGTTCCTCATCCTGGACGATGTGAGAGTCTCCTATGACCCCCGCCAGGACTCCATCATGCTCACGGCCGGAGACGCCGAGCTCAAGGACCGAGGCGGTCTGAAGCTCGATGTGGCTCCCGGAAGCAGAGCCGACGGCGCGCTCCGAGAGCTGCTCACTGAGAAGGGCCTGATCTGGAAGGCCTGGCCTAAGCTCGAAAGCGAAGAGCTCTTCGCTCGGATCTTCGATCCCCAGGGTGACCCCTCCAAGGTGCTCCTCGGCACGGACATCACAGGAGAGTCGGTCTACTGGGACACTCGCCGGGACCCCAACCTCTGGCTCCACCGGCAGCCCTCCGGGAGTGGAGCAAGCGTCATTCAGCGAGCGCTCTTCTACCACTGCCTCTCTCGAGACTGGGACTTCTACGGCATCGACCTGAAGAAGGTAGAGCTCACTGAGTATGTCGACTATCCCCTGGTCTCCACCGAGATCGCAACCACTGTGGAATCTGTCCACAGGATGCTCTCCCGGATCGAGGGACTCCTCGACGGTCGCTACCGGAACCTCGAAGCGCTGGGCCTCAATGACCGGAGCTCGCTCCCCGAAGGCCACACCATGAATCGGATATTGGTGCTCGTGGACGCTCTGGAGCCACTCCTCGATGCGATGGAGTCCTCCGACTTCGACACGAGAACTCAGGCCATGGACTCCCTTCGACTGCTGAAGAAGATCGTTCGGCTCGGCAGGCCTGCGGGCATCCACCTCTCGATCTCAGGTGCCTACGAGGAGTCACCCCTAGACAGCGAGATCTTCAACTTCCTCCCCGTAGCCCTCGGTAGGCTTTCTCCAGAGGATCTTCCGAAGCATGTCCGGGAGCTCTACTCGCCGAAGCGCTCCAACGGAGTCATAGGTAGAGCATCGGTGCTGACTCACCAGGGTCAGATCGACTTCGAGATTCCCTACTTCCCCCAGGAGCTCAGGGATAGCAGCAGGGAGGTAGCTGCACAGGGTGGAGCGCTCCCCGCGATAGCTGATAAGGCGCTCTCCTCGGGGTTTTCCAACCGCCTCCAGCCCGTTGTGCTCAAGGAGATGTCTCCCGATAGGCCCATCGGCTAGGGGCTGCCAGCTCGCAGCTGGCCATCGATAGTGAGCAATGGCCACAAGCCGTAGAGCATCGCAGCTAAGGAGCAGTCCATGAGACTCAAGCACCGCAGAAAGACCATCCAGGCCGGAGAGGTGAAGATCACCTACGATCCGAAGAATGACTCCATTGTCCTCACTCCCAAGAGTAGGCCGAGTCATCCTGACGAGTATCCGGGAAAGCTCGTTGTTCCTGGAAGCAGCGAGGACGAGCACGCTCGGCAGTTCCTCTTCGAGGCGGGGATCATCGCTGAGACTCCCTGGCCAGAGCTCGACCGAACTGCGCTCCTCAGCCGAGTCTTCAGCCCGGAGAACCCGGACCGGATCATCCTCGGCACGGGGAAGCAGGGCCAGGATGTGCTCTGGGATCTCAACGGCGCTCCCAACCTCTGGGTCTACTCCGACAGCAGGGGTGTCAACAGGCTGCAGAGAGCTCTCTTCTACCACGCTCTGGCCCAGGGCTGGGACTACTACGGCATCGATCTCCTCCGCGTGCAGCTCAGCGAGTTCGCTCGCTACCGGGGCACCACTCGAACCATCGCTCAGAGCAGCTCCGAGGTCCGCGAGCTCCTCGGTGGGCTCCAGGGACTCATGGAGGAACGGCTCAAGGAGGCCTCTGTCCTTGGATCCCGGGTGGGTGCTCCCACACCAGTTCTCCTCGCAGTGGACAACCTCCAGTACCTCCTCAATGGCCTCGAGAGCGAGGACCTCGCTGAGCGTAGGCTCGCTGAGGAGTCCTTCGTCATCCTCGACAGTCTCGGCCGCTCCGGAGGCGCAGTGGGGATCCACCTCGCAGTGTGCTCCATGCGGAGCTTCACTGGAGCTCCGCTGAGCTGCCTCGGATCGAAGGCCCTCTACGCTGTGATCGGCAAGGTGGACTCCGAAGACCTCCCCGAGGTGCTCCACGGCTACGAGGGGGATAGCTACGGTAGGAGGATCGCTCGCCGGGGACTCGTCGTTGGTACCGATGAACGCACGGAGATCGAGCTCCCTGAGCTCCACACCGAAGACGGGCTCAACTGGGTCCGGGAGCATGGCTCTGAAAGAGAGTCAGAGCTCTGGGCTGAGCTCCAGAGCACTCGCGGCGAAGCCTCCGCCTAGGAGTTGCGCTGAGGGCTAAGGGGCATGTAGGATCCGAGAGACATCCTTCCTACCTGAAGAAAGACAGCCCATGAGCATCCTGCGCCGAGCCCTCGGAGTTTCCGCTATCCTCGCCCTGAGCATCGGGGCTCTCACTGCCTGCAGCTCCGTGAAGGCTGGGACCATCGCCTCCAAGGACTTCAAGGAAGCCCACACGGTGATGGTGGAGGAGTGCGCTCGCCACGGCTACTCCTACGAGTTCGGCACCTACCTCGATCCCTCCACGGGGAAGATGAAGAGCGGCTACCGCAATGTCTACAAGTGCGTGGAGTACCACGATGTGGAGAAGCAGATCCCCGCGAGCTACAAGTTCATCCTCTCCGACGGCGAGGAGAGCAGCACGGTGGATGTCCCCGCTGACATCTTCGAGAAGGCCTCGGTGGGCTACTACTACGACAGTGAGGCCGTGAAGCTCGAGGCTCGCTGATCCCCTTCAGGTAGTTGCGAGGCTCTGGCTCCGGGTGTACTCTGGCCCTACGGAGCTGAACGCTCAGCTTTGGCCACCCACTGACTCAGGAGAATCCCATGGCAACCACCGCAGCTGTCTACGATGAACGAAGCAAGAGCGCTATCTTCGTCGGCATGGACGGCTATCCGTCGGCCATGGAGGCAGAGCTCAAGCGCCTCATCGAGGGTGGCCACCGGGAGGAGCTCTTCGAGGTCGGCGACTACCTGATGCTCGGAGCGAACCCGGACGCAACGACCGTAGGCTTCGGCAACCTTGCTCCTGAGATCGGTGTGATCTACCCCACCCAGGGTGAACGGCTCACCGTGGAGCACGACAGCTACACCCACGCTCCCATGTTCTACGACGGGGCAGAGATCGCTTCTCCTGACTACAAGTACACCATCGGCGCCGACGATTCTGTGATCGTCCACCACAAGTACTGAAGATCAGCGAGCTCAGCATAGGCCTAAGCTATAGACGGTTGTGCCTCGAAGGGCTCCCGTGTACAGTGAATCTCACACCGCATCACTCCCCCACTGATTCAGGAGAATCCCCATGGCTGTCACCACCGACCGCGTCCTCGCCGAGCTCGACCGGGCCCGCATCGCCTTCTCCAAGCCCGGCAAGCACGAGCTCTCCGATGCCCTCGAGATCCTCGACGGCCTGAAGCTCAGCCCCGAGGCCGACACTCGCGTTCGCCAGGAGGTCATCCGCAGCTTCCAGAAGGACGAGTCGGCCGGCTTCTTCCGCTACGACAGCCTCGTGGGCATCCTCGAGATCCTCCAGATCCGTCTGGCGCGCTGACCGGCTGCTCACTCAGCTCAACCGAGGCCCGGCTTCCCTGTTGCGGTAGGCCGGGCCTCCGTGTATCGTCAGTGCTACACCGCGTCCGTTCTGCAATCTCAGGAGCATCCCATGGCTGATCACATCTCTGGACAGGATCTCCAGGAGGCTCGCCGGGCTTTTCTCCAGCCGGGCAAGGTAGATCGCCGAGGCGCTTTTGCCATCGTCGAATGTCTCCAGATCAGCTCCGAGGCGAAGAGCCGAGTTCGCGGGGTCATCGACCGGGCCTTCGAGCGAGTCACCGTCCTCGGCACCATGCCCCTGGAGGGTATCTCCATGCGGATCGAGGCGCTCACGATCCGCTGCGGCTGCTGCAGCTGAACGCCACCGAACCTCACCGACTTTCCCCGTTGTGGGGAGTCGGCCTTTCGTGTATCGTCTGTGCTACACCACATCCGCACTACCGAAGGACATCCCATGGCTAGCATCGCCACCGAAGAGCTCACCCTCGCCGAAGAGTGCTACGCGCTGGCGGTTGAGTACAGCTTCTCGAAGAAGGAGCTCAACGGACTGAAGCGAGCCCTCGCTAAGCGGACCGACGCCGAGATCTTCGCCTCGATCTGCCGGATCGGTGCGAGCTCAAGCTCCGCCGACATCGACCAGGCCATCGGCATGCTCTACAGCCTCACGGAGCCCCAGCTCGCCGAGCTCGAGGGCACCCTGAAGCTCATCCAGGGCTGGGACTGACTCCGCTAGCCTTTCCCAAACTGCCGGTTGCGCTTCTGAGCGCACGGTCGTAGCATAGCACTACACCACCACATCCACCACGAACTGACGGGAAACCGGAACCATGGCCAACAACATCTCCGAAGCTGACCTCAAGGCCATGCGGGGCTTCGCTCAGGCAGCTCTCAGCGAGCCCGGCGTGATCGCCGGAAAGCCCGTCGGCAAGGCCGCCGAGTACATGGCGATGGCCGACATCGCCGAGACCCGCACCCTCCGGGATGCCTTCATGGAGGGCTGCCTCTCCGCCGACTACTACACCGAGAGCCGGGCCATGAAGGCGCTGATCGCCCTCGACAGCAGCACCCGCCGACAGGCAGCCTAGGCTGACGGGTCCCCTCCAACCTCAGCACTCAGAGCCGGTCACCTCTTCTTCGGGGCGACCGGCTCTTTCCGTTGGGCTAAGTCGGAGGGTTAGATCGATCTCCCGTAGCGAGGAGCATCTATGGCCAAGTACCACATCAGCCCGAAGACCAACGGCCCAGCCCGCTGTGTCGCGCGGCCTGGCAACTGCGACTACGAGCACTACAGCACGAAGGCAGAGGCCCTGAGCGCAGTGGAGGAGGCTGCTCTCAGCTCTGCCGGTGGAGCGCTACCGGAGACTCAGTCCCGGGCTGAGAGGCAGCCCTCTGTGCCCCTGGGGGAGATCGAGGTCAAGGCGGAGATAAGCGGCTCTGGCTATCGCTACCAGGAGCTCTGGCTCAAGGATGAGACCGGCGCCTCGATGATCTACGCCAAGGTCAATCTCGAGACCTGGGGTACGCTTCCAGACGGCAGCCTGGGCGCTAAGCCTGGGGTGGTGATCTGCGATGTGGAGATCAACCCAGCAGCCCGGGGCCGGGGCTATCCTCTAGAGCTCATGCGGAAGCTCAAGGAGACCTACGGAGCCGATCAGGTAGAGTTCACGGGAACCTTCTCCGAGGATGGCTACAGGATGTTCCAGAGGCTCCAGGCCCACGAGGCAGCCACAGGAGAGAAGCTCGTGGCCATCCAGATGGGGCAGAAGCTCCAAGTGCCTAAGGATGGAGCTACCTACAGCTTCGTGGACAGCTGGGAAGATGAGCTGGGCAAGTACCGCCTCTGAGCTGAGGGTTGCCGTGGCCGGTGATAGGGTGAATCCTGACCGCTGTTTCGATCCAGTTAGGAGGCTCTGAGGATGACTGCTCCCTCGCAGACCAATGCCTCCACCCTGGAGAGCTACGAGCACATGCTCGACGCCTACATCCAGGGTAGCCCTCAGAGCGTGAATCCAGAGCTCGAAGCCTTCATCGGCAGGGCCTTCGAGGGTGTAGCCAAGGACGCCACAGTGCTTGAGCTCGGAGCAGGCTTCGGCCGGGACGCGCTCTATCTGCAGTCCCTGGGCTTCGCTGTGATCCCCACCGATGCAGCTCTGAGCTTCGTCGGAGAGCTTCAGCAGAGAGGGTTCCCCGCCTACCAGCTCAATGTGCTCACCGACGAGATTCCTGCAGCCGATGTGATCTACGCCAATGCAGTCTTCCTCCACCTGACAAGGGCAGAGCTCGCTGAGACCCTTTCTCGCTGCCGGGCCGCGCTGAATCCCCAGGGTAGGCTGATCTTCACGCTGAAGCAGGGCTCCGGCGAGGAGTGGAGCGAAGAGAAGCTCAGCGCTCCCCGCTACTTCGTCTACTGGAAGGCCCCAGCGCTCACGGCCCTGCTCCAGGGTGCTGGATTCAGCTCTGTGAGCATTGCTGAGGAGTGGAGCGGATCCTCGAGCTGGCTCATGGTGACTGCGAGCTGAGAGCTGCGATCTGATGTTCGGATCGAAGTGGCACTTCGGTGGTACCGTAGCGATAGCTGTACCACACTCACTTAACTCGAGGAGAATCCCATGGGCAAGATCATCAAGGATGCAGACGGTAACGACCTCTTTGAGGTCGAGGTTCAGGGTGAGCCCACTGAGTTCACTGTCCTGATCCAGAGCGCCATCGACAGACTCACTGAGCTCCGCCGGGCCGACATCGCTGACCACGAGGAGTACGATGGCAGCGAAGAGAACTTCGGCGTCAGCGAGGAGCTCTTCACCACCCTCTACGGCACCATCGACGCTCAGCTCCAGCTCCTCGAGCTCGCTCTGAGCTATGGAGACCTCCCCGAGGGTAGGGGTAGCCGCTTCGTGGCCGCTGCTCGAAGCCTCGCAACTGCCATCGTCTCCTAGCAGCCCGTTGCGCTGAGCCTCCCCATCGTATAGCATTGCTCTGCGGCAGCTCCCTCTGAGAGCACGGATCCCGAGAGCCGGGATCCGGGCCGCTAGGATTCTGGAGCGTCTATCGATGATCGATGTGGAAGCCACACAGAGAGCCCGGGAGGCTCCTGCTAAGACCCTGGAGGAGCTCGCTGACCGCCTCTACGGCCTCATCGGTAGGACGCTCAAGCTCAATGTTGCGAGGGTACCCGGCACAAACTACAGTGGAGGGGCCAGTGGCTATACGACCTCGGGAGTGCTCGAGGCAGTTTACTTCCCTGAGTACAGCAAGTCGATCATGGTTCGCTTCTCCGCCCACTCCAAGGAAGAGGCCCTCGGCCTCAAGCTGACATCCGAGGTCAACATCCTCGCCGACGGCACATGGACACCCATCCACCGGCCCGAAGATGGTGACCAGCGATGATCGCCGTGGATGAGGCGCAGAGGAAGCGCGATGCGGCTGCACAGACCGTCGAAGAGCTCGCCGAGAGGATCTACCTGCTGGTCGGCAGAGTGGTTCGGCTGGAGGTACCTCGCGCAGACGCAACTCGATGGGCACCGGCGAATCGAGCCTACACCGCCGTGGGTATCCTGGATAGCCTTGTGTTCCCGAAGGGTCTCGACACTATCTCTGTCTACCTCGGAGCATCGAGCAGCAATGTCGAACAGCGCCGCAAGGTTCTACTCAGCTCCAAGGTCAGTGTGCTCACTGATGGCAGCTGGGTGACCATCCACGACCCGAAGGACGGAGACCAGAGATGATCGCAGTAGACGAGGCCCAGAGGCTTCGAGAGCTCCCTGCAAAGTCCCGGAAGGAGCTCCTGAGCCGCCTCGAGCTCCATGTGGGTAGAGTGCTGAAGCTGGAGATGCCCTCCAGGGAAGGTGACGGCTACTACCACCACTACCGGGAGTCCTACACCGTGATCGGTGAGCTTCTCTGGATCAAGCGCGTCGATGGCGGTGCGATTCGAGTGAGGCTCCGAGGCTCGTCGAAGAAGCTGAAGCTCAAGCTCACGAGCTCAGTGAGCATCCTCACCGAGGGTCAGTGGGTGCTCCTCCACAAGGCTGTAGAGCCAGAGCTCGACGGAGATGGCTATGACGATGACGGAGGATTCATCCTCTGATCGAAGTCAGCCAGGCAGCCGCCTCGCCCCCAACTACACAACAACTGATCCAAGACTGGAGAAACCCATGGCAGCAGAGACTGACACCGCAGAGACCACCGCACCCGGAGTGTCCTTCTGGGCCTTCCGCGAGGAGAACGAGTGGGAGGGTGAGACCTGGACATCCTACTTCGAGGTCCCCGAGGCTCACTTCGCTGACCTCGTCAGGCTGAAGGAACTCCTCGACGCTGAGCCGAGCGAGTGCCCCTACGAGCTCCGCCGGGTCAAGGAGATCCCCACCATCGTCGAAGAAGAGGAAGCCGACGAAGACTACGAGGAGGGTGACGAGGACTACGACGACGACTGGGACGATGACGACGAGCCCGAGCGCTACCACCCGGCCAGGGCTGTCTACGACCTCTCGAACTTCGGCCAGGTCACCAAGGCCATCCACTACTTCGAGAACGGTGGCTTCGAGAGCGGAGAGTCTGACCCGCTCTACAAGCTCGGACTCTTCGACGGCTAAGGGTTCACAGAAGCGTACGGAGAGGCCCTGGGCGCTGTGCTCAGGGCCTCTCTTCGTCTGTTCCCATCGCACTACGGTGGGCTAACGCTCCGGGCTTAGCCGCAGCATGGTGCCCTCTCAGCCCTGAAGGTGACCCTCTTTCTGCTTTTTGTGCAGCTTCCTCGATATCTGTGGCATAGATAGCCAGCGAACGAAGAGGACGGCCCCTAAGTGTCATATGAGCCCAACAGCTACAAGAAGCTAGCAACAGCGCTAGCCCCACTGATGCTCGAGGATAAGGTCTACTACCTGCCTGTCTTCGAGTGCTGCAGGAACTGTGCTCAGCACAGGATTCAGTGGCAGGACTGGGGCAACGCTCGCGGCGTGGCTACCTTCAATGTGCAGACCAAGGCTGTGGCCGATGAGTTCGGTCAACTCGAGCTCTCGATCCTCGGTAACCAGCAGCGCTGGGGCACCGATGGAAAGCCCGATGCCATGACTCAGTCTCTGGTGGAATCGCAGCTCCAGGAGGGCGGCTTCAGAAGGCTCCAGGATGAGCACGAGGCTCCGGAGAACCAGAGCTTCCTCAAGATCAACTCATCCTTCCTGATCTTCGGAAGCTTCGAGGGCGATGCAGAGCTCGACCCCGAGGTGCTCAAGGTCTTCAGCTACGGAGATCAGGTCACCTCTCCATTCGGCGACTCATCCGTGGTTGAGTACTGGCCCTCTGACTACAGCGCTCGCCGGGCTGAGGAGCTCCACCGGGCCCACGAGAGCTTCACTCTGGGCTGATCCCCACTCTGATCGCTTAGGCCGGTTGTGGACAGCCTGTCCTCAGTGTACAGTGTCACTCATGTACGCATCAGACATCTTCTTCAACCGCGATGTTCCGGCCTCGGTCAAGGAGGGCATCCTCTCCCTCATCGAGAGCGAGCAGATCAGCTCGGACATCCTCGTGCTGAAGCCCACGGCCGACAACGACGACATCAACGGCAGCCAGCACGCCATCGGCGGCGGCACCGACTTCAGCTACGAGGACGCCAGCGAGTCCGATGTGATCGAGGCTTCGAGCCTGGGCTACTACGAGTACTTCGGCGATTACATGGGCCAGTACACGGGCCACTACTACAACGGCTCCACGCCCAAGTTCGCCGCCATCGTGGTCAACCCGCCGGCCTACGCCGCGACGGTTCAGGTCTGAGCACCATGGAGCGCAACTGTGCCATCTGTGGCCGTCCCGTCGAGTTCGTAGCTCCCCGCTGGCAGCACAGCGGGGGCAGCCTGTCTCTGGACGAGCACCACCCCGCGAAGCCCGAAGCCTACGGGGCCAAGAGCTCGACCTTCGACGGGGAGTTCCTCACGGACCCCACGGGAGAGCCCATTCCGGAGGATCCCACCGGCCTGGAGGTACCCGAGGAGTTCTCCGGCCGTCGAGCCTTCCGGCTCTACCTCCAGGGCGAGCTCAAGCACAGCCCTCAGCTCCAGGCTAAGCTCTACAAGCTGATCCTCGCGGAGCAGCGCCGGGACGCCTCCGCGTGATACAGAAAGTAGCCCAGTAGATGGAAGAGCCCAGCCTGAACGGCATCGAGCCCGCCGAGGCTGTGAGCCACATCCGCGAACGGATGCCGGCACCTCCCGCACTGAGCTGAGAGCACTACCCATAGAAGAGAGGGCGCACTGGAATCGAAATCCAGTGCGCCCTCTCTTGCTGTTTCCCAGTGCTTAGACCTGAGCGTGGACGCCTCGGACCAGCGGCTGGCCGGTCCAGCGAGCGCTGTCCTTGCCGTAGTGGCAGAGCTCCAGGTCGCCGTCCTGGGGTCCTCCGACGAGGGGCGCCCAGAACCAGTCGTCCCGGGCGGTGAGATCGCTGCTGAGTTCAGTCTCGAGATCCTCGTAGCTCTCCAGTGTCTCGGGGTCAGAGCTGTGGAGCCAGCGGCTAAGGCTTCCCACAGCGAGCTCCTCATCCGTTGTGCCCTGGATGAACCAGGCTTCGCTGTCCTCCCCCAGAGGCCAGACGAGTCCCTCCTGGGGCTCCAGGTCTCCGGGAGCCGCCTGTCCTCGGCTCCAGCTCTCTACCATGGCCAGCATGGAGGGCTTGAGTGCCCCCGTGGCTTCGGTACCGTCGAGCCAGTTCTCCACGAACCGCTTCAGCCTGCTGAGCTCATTGGAGGCATCTGCCTGGTGAGAAACATCTGCACCTTCGCCGTCGGTGGTCCAGCCCTCGCTGAACTTCTTAGCTGCGAGGGTTCGGACGGTGTGGCTTCCAGCTTCGATGGCTGCGCTCCAGCGCTGAAGGATGGGGTTGGGATTGATCCTGGTCCGTGCCTCGGCGAGGGTCAGCGGATTGGCCTTGATCTCGCGGAGGGTAGCCCAGTCGAACTCAGTGTGGCACTCAATGATCTGACCCTGGCTGCTTCCTCGATTCTTAGCGAGGATGACCTGTGTGGGCTGAGCGACCTCTCCGAGATCGTACCTTCTGTTGAGGAGCACGATCACATCGGAGTCCATAGCGATAGAACCAGATTCTCGGATGTCGGAGATCCGGGGACCTCCAAGGCGCTCGTGGAAGGAGCGGCTGAGCTGAGCGGTGACCATGATGGGGATCTGGAGCTCCTCGGCGAGGAGCTTGAGCCCCCGAGAGATTCGGGTAACTGCTTCATGCCGCAGCGAGGGTTCACCCGTGGCTGCGATGAGCTGGAGGCTGTCGATGACGATGAGATCGAGGCCGAACCCGCTTCGAGCTTGGAGGCGAGCTCGGGAGCTGATGGAATCCAAGGTCTGTTCGGGCTCTGCGACCAGCGCGTACTTGAACCACTGAGACTCAACGCGAGCCTGCTCCAGTGCGTCAGTTTCGATCCCGTCCTTGAGGGCTCCCAGGGAGATGCCGCTCATGGATGATAGCCTACGCTGGGTGACTTCCTCAGCGCTTAGCTCCAAGGAGAAGTGGAGCACTGAGCTCTTTGCTCGGAGAGCGGCAACGACACTGTTGAGGGCGAAGACGGACTTACCTACGCCGATTCCAGCGCCCACTGTGATGAGCTGTCCGGGCTGCCAGCCTCCAGTGTAGCCGGTGAGGCTCGGAAGCGAAGTGGGGATCCCTAGGATTTCCTGGCCGGCGGACTGGAGCTGAGTCTCTCGGAGAGCCTGAGTGTAGCTGACTGACTCTGCGGCCTTCTGGCGGCGAGCGTCCTGCTTCCTGCGACGGTTCTTGGTCATGGTGCTATTCCTGTTCTGCAGCCGTCCCACGCCTGGCTACTCGATAGGAGATAGTCCATGCATCCACAGGATTCGGAGAACCTTGCTCTTGCCGAGCTCGCTGCGTGGGAGCGTTGCTCTAAGACGGGCTGCTGTGGGCGGCCAGTCCCATGCTAACACACTGAGCGCAGCTGTGCACCGGAGGCTTCGAGGCTAGTTCTCGACGACTGAGCCCATGACCTCTTCGAAGCTCGCTCCACCGTTGTAGTAGCTCACCACGAAGTCGAAGCTCCCGTCGGCATTGGCCGTAGCGTGGATGAAGTCTTCGGGATGCAGCTCCCTGCGCTGGACCTCATAGAGCACGGCTTTGGAGCTGTCGTAGAAATAGCCTCCGTAGATCGTCTCCTCTAGGGCTTCTAGCCAGTTGCTGTGGCCGCGGAGGTCGCTCCAGCCGAGGCGTTCCTGGATCCAGATATCCAGAGACTCTCCTCCGCAGTCGACGGGGATGAGCTTTCCCTCGTAGGCAACTGTCTCACTCATGCTTGATCTCCTCTGGGCTGCCTAACAGTACGGTCATCTTACCACGCATCATCGAACGGCTCCTGGCGGAAAGCGCCTTAGACAGCATCCTCGCGCCGCTGAGCCATGCTCTGAGTGTCCCCAGGGCTCTAGCTACGCAGCGCTAGCTACTCTCTCGTCGTGGGCGACCTTGAGCTCATCGAGGAAGCTCTTGAGTCCATCCTCGCCGATCCCATCTCTGTAGATAGGCCAGTCCCTGCCGAGGAGAGCCTGGGAGAACACTGAGTAGGCAGACTCCCGGACCACCGTGTCTCCAGCGCCCCAGCGGTCAGCGTCCTTGAGTAGATCACCATCGGCGAGGACGATGCTGCGGAACAGATCGGAGTTGAGCTCGAAGCCAGTGCCGTCAGCTGTCTGGAGCCGAAGCTCCTCGATGAGCTCATCATCGGTGAGCTCATCATCGGTGAGCTCTGGAGCTTCCTCGTCAGGCTTCGGGGCGGCTGGCTTTGGAGCGGGAGGGAGATCCGCCTCCTTGATGCCGAGGAAGAGACCCAGGTTTCGATAGGCGAGGGGACTGGCAGCGATGGTGGCAAAAGTGTTCTCGACGAAGCCTCGAGCCTCCTCGCGATCCTCAGCTGTGGGCTCACCGCTCTCGGGGTAGTAGAGGCGCTTCGCCAACCCTTCGATGCGTTCCCTCGGGATACCTGCTACCATCTGTCTACCTTTCCTGGCTGTCTAACGATGTGGCTATCCTACCACACATCATCGAACGATACTCGAAGGAAGACGCCTTAGACAGCATCCTCGCGCCGCTCAATGGCCCTAGGGCTCCCGCGTGATAGGATCACCATGACAGCTCCGTACTCAGGAGCAACCTCCAGAGGGAAGGGCAGCACAGCATGGACATCGACAGCATCCTCGAGGGCTTCAAGGACGAGGGACCCCTCGTAGCTCAGAAGGACTCCATCGCTCACACCATCGAAACCTCGGCAATCGGCTGGGGCGAGCCTCAGACGCTCTACGCGAGCTGTGCCTGCCGCTGGACTGCGATCCCCGTCGAGGAGGTCTGGGAGGGCTACGGCCCCCTCATTCCGGAGCTTCACCCCTTCGTGGACAAGTACGGCAAGGAGGCCCTCTACAAGGGCGAGGCAGTGGGTGGCAACTGGGAGACCCTGGTCCGTCAGTGCCTGGGCCACCTGGAGGTCGTTTCCGAGGTCGCTCTGACCACGCTGCTCCCGGACATCCTTCAGTCCCTCGATGAGCAGATCATCGACAGCCTTTCGGCACCCCTGAAGCCCAGCGCCCGGGAGAGCGTAGCCGATCAGGCAGAGGATCGGGACTCAGTGATCTCGGCTCTGGCTCTCCTCGAGCGGATGCCGAACCTTCCCCGGGTGACCCCCGTGGCCCAGGAGGTCCTGGACGAGTACGAGGAAATTCTGGCCCGGAAGATGGGCTAGAGCCCGAGCGATAGGAACTCCATCGGCACAGAGAGGGAGCAAAGCATGGAGTTCTTCGACAGGTTCTTCGAGGACACAGCCAAGGTTGACTATCTTCGGGGCTTCGAGGAGTACGAGCGGCTGAAGTCAGGTTCCGACAGCCTCGTAGTGGGCTTCCTTCGAGCTGAGACTCTGGATGAGCTCAGAGACAGGCTGGACTATCTGGGACTGACCATGACCTCCCTGGAGGACATCGAACTCTCCGAAGACATCGTCGCAGCCAAGCGGGTAGGCCCGGAAACGCTCAGCCCCATACTGACAGCTGCGATCAGCTACACTCGAGGGATCGGCTGGTTCCAGCTGACGCTCCTTCTCCCCTCCGTGCCCGAAACAGACTGGGAGCCGCTGCCCTCTAAGCTTCAGCGCAGGATCCGGAAGCTGATCCGCTCAGGTGTGCTGGTCCCCGACAGCGTAGCCTGACCCCTCCGGGCCACGGCACCATCGAGTGGATGGCTAACGGAGCCTTCGACTGACTCCAGTAGCTCAGTAGCTGCTGTTCTGAGCCCGCTGTGCTCGGCTCGACACACGCCCACATTTCTGTGCTGAAAGCGTCTCAGGGCGCAGGCTAGGGCCGCTGAGGGTCATGGAGCAGCTCTCGATACCATGGCCGCGATACCCGAGGAGAACCCATGAGCTTCGCAATGCCCACTGAGAGCAGCTTCAAGACTCTAGCCAAGGCGCTGGAGCCCCTAGAGCTCGCTGGCAGGCTTCGCTACCTTCCCAAGTTCGAGTGCTGCAGCAGCTGTGCTGGAGCCCGACTCAATGGCTTCATGGAGATCTCCTCCGAAGACTGGGGAGACTACGAGCTCTATGTGACCTTCAACGAGCAGACTAAGGAACGAGCTAAGGATCAGGGGGAGCTCTCGCTCACGGCCTGGGGATTCGACCTCAAGTTCTCGAAGGAGGATGAGGCTCGGATCAACCGGCTCATTGCTGACGAGCTCATCGCTGGAGGATTCAAAGAGATCTCCGACCCTTCGGATGACTATCCCCGTCCGATGTTCGATCCGAACTTCGAGTTCAACACCTTCTACCTCAATCAGCACGGCTCCATCATCGTCCGGGGCTACTTCACGGGCAAGGCAAGGCCCACGAAGGCCGTGCGAGCCCTGGAGCTCAAGTACTGAGTTCATCCACCCGCTACCCTCTCAGCGAATCCGTGTAGATCCGCGTCTTTTGTGCAGCTTTCGATAGGATAGCTCCAATGAACAGCACACTGAACTAGGGAAATCTCATGGCGATCAAGGTAGAGCTCAACGGCGGGCTAGACATCGGCAACGGCTATGTCAAGGCACTCATCGAAAGCAGGGGTGACGGCAAGCCCCGGGATTCGGTGGACATGCCCTCCTCCGTGGCTATCCTCACCCGGCCCAACCAGATCCCCATCGCTGACGAGGACGCTCCCGAGGTCCTCGCTGAGAGCGATCCCGACTTCTTCAATCAGCTCGATGTGTCCTTCGACAGTCCCCTGATCCCCGACAGCTACCGCCGGGTCTTCGGCATGCGCTCCCTCTCGGCCGACGGCGCCTTCGAGGAGTTCGACACTGTGGGCAGGGCCTCCAAGGCTAAGCAGCCCCTCTCGAAGGCTCTGGTGCTCGGCATCTTCGCCGCCAAGGCGCTGAAGGACTATGTGACCCGGGAGGGAAGCCTCCCCACCGAGGAGATCCTCGTGGACGCCAGCGCTGCGCTCGCTCTCCCCATCTCCGAGTTCATGCGCCACCGGGAGAGCTACGCTGCTGAGTTCATCAACGGAGGCAAGGCCCACATCGCCATGGTGAAGAACTTCGAGACCAGCGTGGTGGTGAGGATCACCTTCTCGAAGGTCGAGGTCCTCGCCGAGGGCGCTTCGGCCCACTACGCCATCGCTGAGCGAGGCGCCTCCATCATGGACAAGGTGCTCTCAGATCTGCTGGAGAACGCTCCCACTCCCGAGCGCCGGGAAGAGCTCGCTGAGATCACTCCCAAGGATGTGCTCGCTGCCACCAACACCATCGGCATCGATGTGGGAGAGGGCACCGTGAACTTCCCCGTCTTCACCAACGGAAAGTTCAACGCTGACGCTTCCCGGACTCTGGACAAGGGCTGGGGCTCAGTGCTCATCTCTGCCATCACGGCCATGGAGGACCAGGGCATCGAGGCTGGCTTCAGCTCCCGGAAGGAGCTCGCTGAATTCCTGCAGAGGAAGCCCTCGGCACTGAAGCGCGCCTTCCACAGCCGGGTTCAGCAGTTCGTGGATCAGGAGTCAGTGTTCTTCGCGGATGAGGTTGCTGAGAAGCTCGGCTCTATCCTCCGCAATGTGGGCGCCATGACCGAGGTCGGCTTCGTCTACGGAGGCGGCGCTGGAGCCATGAAGGAAGTGCTCTACTCCCGGCTCCAGGACAAGATCAGTGAGATGAACTCGGTGAGCGCCTTCCCCCTCCTCTACCTCGATGGCTCCTACTCTCGCCACCTCAACAGGGCCGGGCTCTTCCTCGCCTCCCAGGACAAGGCTGAGGCTAAGAAGGCAGCCAAGAAGAAGGACTGAGAGTAACTTCGCCATCTGGCGGGATCTAGAGGCGGAGCGAAGGGCTTAGGTCGTTCGCTCCGCCTCTTTGATAGTATGAGCATACCGCCGATCTGAAGGCGGCCTCTGGCTATCCACCCGCACTGGAAGCCTCAGAGAGGGAAGGTGTTCAGCATCGCAGATCATCTTCTTCCATCTCTTTGAACTGTGCGGGAGCTCCGAAGGGATCCACTATGGTCGCCAATCACGCTCAGAAGAAAATCGCTCGACGGATCATGGCCGATAGCGAAAAGCCCATAGGCTTCACCGATGCCATGGCCCATGTCACGAAGATCGACAGCCTTAGAAGGATTCGATCCCGGGAGCTCCCGGCTGAGAGCAAAGCCATCGTAGCTGAAGCCTCCAGGGCATTGGTAGCCGGCAGCGATCTCGTGATCTTCGGTCTAGCCGGATCGGGCAAGAGCACAGCTGCCTACAGTGTGCTCCAAGCGGTGCAGCTCCGCGCTTTTATCCTCGCGAGCCACTATCTCGAAGCAGCCTGGCTCAGGAGCTTTTTGGACATAGCCGGTGTCTACTCCTTTGTCCAGTCCCAGCATTACTTTGCCGGATCTATAGCCGCCAGAAGTGAGGTACTGATGGTAGATGAGCTTCGCAGCTCCTTCGCAGATCAGGGAGCTCAGCTCTCGACAGCGCTACCTAGGATTCTCGTGATCCATGGGGAGGATCTAGACAGTGCTCGCTGGAGGCTCGAGCGCATGATGCCAGAGCTAGAGCTCAGATCACCTGTCTTCCTTGAGTCCGTCTATGACCGGGAGCTGAGAGCCCGAGGGCTGCGCATCCACCGCGCAGCCTGATTGCTGAGCGGGGAGCCGCGGTGCGGGATCTGGGTGGCCACTTCCAGCAACTGTGAGATTTTCCTACGGGGCTTTGATAGTGTAGCTCTGGCCGGCTACAGCGGCCCGTCTTTGGGTAGTGTCCCCACGCGACCGCCTCTAGAGCAAGGTTTCCGAATCCTGTAGGTTACTGATTGCCATGGATCTCTTACTGTGCAGTCAAAGCGTGGGCTGACCGCAGAAGGTAGATACTCATGACCAGCAACCGCAAGATCAAGCGAGTCATCCGCAGCTACATGGCTGAAACGGGACTCAACTATCTCGAAGCAAGGCTCACCCTGGAGATCTCCGGGGAGCTCCCTAGACAGGACGGGGCAGAGCCCACAGTCTTCGAACATCGCCACCCACTGGGGCAGGTCGTCACCGTGACCTCTTCCCGGGGAGGCACTGGCAAGACCACCGTCGCTCTGAGCCTGGCGAGCTACATCTCCAAGGCCTCGAAGGTGTCGGTAGCCCGAGGCGCAGCAAAGGACCCCCTGAAGGTCATCGTCCTGGATCTCGATGTCCGGGACGGTCAGATCGGAGTCTTCACTGGATTCTGGAAGCCCACCGTGATGAGGCTCAAGCGCTACGGCATCAGCAAGAGCGAGATCGAAGGCACCAAGGTCCACGACGAGGGACTTGAGGTCGATCTCATGCTGGCTCCCCGCAGGCCCCGATCAGCCGATGAGCTCCCTCCCGAGTTCTACAGGGAGCTCATCGAGGAGCTGAAGTCCAGCTACGACTACATCATCATCGACACGGCATCGAACTACCTTGATCCCACCGTCGAGAGGGTAGCCTATCCGCTAGCTGATTTCATCCTCATGGTCACCGAAGCCTCAAAGCCATCGCTCTTCTCGATGGCTCGCTGGATTCGGGAGGTGACGAGCCCCCTCGACCAGCATGGCATGGCTGTTCCGAAGGACAAGATCGGCATCGTGGTCAATCGAGCCACAGCCGAGCGCGCTCTGCTCGGCAAGGACATAGTAGCCAACGCTCAGGAGCTGCCGATCATCAGTGTGATCCCAGATGCTCCGAAGATCGTAGGGACCGCTCTGAACGAGGTCGCTCTGGAGCGGATCATCTCCGACTACGAGATCGGGAAAACCTTCGGCAAGATCGCTGAATCCATCGTGGGCAGGCGCTACCCCCTCGACAGGCCGCCGGTGATCGAGTCAGTCGTAGACTAAGGCTACGCTCAGGGCCTCGGCTCACAGCCCAATCAGGCCGTGGATCGAGGCCCTGAGCGCCTGTCTAAGCCCTCGAGCCTCCAGACCGCATCGACGCTCGCACCGATGATTTAGGCCGCGTCTTGGTACCATAGCTTCGTACCAAGAGCACCACCCCCACGAGCCGATACTCAGCAGAGGTAGATAGACACCATGGCCCAGAAGCAAATGTTCTCCCAGAGCATCGATGGAGCGATTTCGCTCACCGAGAGGCTCTTCCGCAACTTCGAGAACGCGGAGTCCAACGACGAGGACCGCTTCGTCTCCATCCTGATCTCCAAGCCCGGCCTCGGCAAGTCCGCCACCATCGCCAAGATGGCCAAGCGCATGGGCTACACTCTCATCGACCTCAACCTCGCCTGCATCGAGCCCACCGACATCATCGGCCTGGGAGCTCGCGAGAAGGTCAACGGTGTCTGGCAGACCATGCCCGCTCTTCCCCAGTGGGCTGAGAAGGCACTAGCTGGTAAGTGCATCATCTTCGTGGACGAGTTCAACAACACCACTCAGGATGTGCTCTCAGGTTTCCAGAAGATGTTCTCTGACTTCGTCATCGATGGCCAGAAGCTTCCCAAGACCACCCACATCATCGGTGCCTGTAACCCTCCCGGCCGGGACGCTATCTACGCTGCGAAGCGGCTCTCCGGAGCCTTCCGCCGGCGGCTCTGCATGCTTCCCATCGTGGACGACTTCGAGTATGTGATGGCCAAGCACAAGTTCGCCATGCCTCGAGGCTTCCTCAATGTGGACTACGATGACATCGTGAACTACTGCGACTACGACGAGATCTCCTCGGCAGTCGTGGACAACATCTTCAACATCGTCCGCTACGGCGAGCTCAGCGAGGTCGAGAAGCTCACGCTCATCGCTGGCTTCGGCCAGAAGGCCTTCGACTTCGCCCGGGAGATGGGACTCTTCTCCGAGGACATCCTGACCTCCGGAAGCATCCTCGGCGAGGAGGATGACCTCGCGCTGACCTACGGCCAGTGGAAGAAGGATCCGGGCGACTACATCTCGGAGTTCCAGCAGATCCTCTGGGGTCAGGACTCCATCGCCAACTCCTACTCCTACACGCGCTCGAAGAAGTTCGTCTCCCGGATCAAGAACCCCAAGGTCTACGCGGCCATCGTCGAGATCCTCCGGGACAAGTTCGAGGCTGAGGTGGAGACCGACGACGCTCCCCTGCCGAGCTCCCGCGTGCTGGCCTGATCCTAGGAGGCTACCATGGCTGAACAGAAGAACTTCCACTATGGAGAGCTCTGGCCTGGCCAGGCTCCCAAGCCCCAGCGAGATGAGTCGGGGCGCACTGAGCACGATCCAGCGCGCTTCCTCACTAACAAGGCCTTCCTTCGCTACATCGCAGAGAACGGCTTCAAGCTCTACCTCGACTACGACACTCCGAAGATCGCCTACACCACTCCCTCCACCCGGGAGATCGTGGTCAATGCGAACTACCCGGACTCGATGCTCAGCACCCTGATCCAGCACGAGCTGGGCCACCTCATGCTCTTCGATGCGAGCCAGTTCGTCTCAGTCCACGATCAGACTCTCCGGTCCTCCATCGCCAAGATCCTCTACACTCCGGACAACATCCGAGCCTACGGGATCCGCAGGCTGCTCTACGCTGAGAACATCGTGGAGGACATCATCATCGAGACTGTGGTCGAGGGCAAGTGCGTCTGCCACAGCACGCTAGAGTTCAGCGGCATCCGGGCTGGAGTGAAGCACCTCGACAGGCTGGAGAGCGCTTCCCACATCGCCAAGGAGGTCTGTGGCAAGCTCCTCAAGGAGCCCCTCACCGATGACGAGAAGGCCGCAAGCTACATGGGTCTGGGAGGCCACCTGCGCTCCATGATCCAGGAGCTCCGCTCGGACATCGAGGAGATCGATCAGAAGCTCCTCGATGTCCACCGGGACGCTAACTACCTCAACAAGCGGATCTGGCGCAGGGTCAGCGAGATCTCGAAGGCCAACGCTCAGATCTCGAAGCTCGAGGGCAAGCTCAAGAGGAACCCCTCGCCGAAGACCCTGATCCTGAAGAACAGGCTCGAGGCCAAGGTTCGAGTCTTCCAGTCCAAGGATCGGGAGCGACTCGACCAGCGGGAGGCAGAGGAGGAGCGCGGCAGAGCGCTCACCCGGCTCCAGAAGAAGCGCAACCTCTCAGCTGAGCTCCTTGAGCTCCTCCTCGCTGAGCTCTCCTTCGTCCCCGAGGGGGATGAGGATGCCGATGCGGAATCCGATGGAAGGCTGAGCTCGAACCGGACGGACCACCTCCTGCCGGACGATCCCGATGCCGATGTTTCAGATGGCGGCCACTCCTTCGACTGTGGACTTCCCCATCCAGTCACCATCGACCGCTCAGAGAGCCTGAAGCGTCAGGCAGACAGCTCGGCGCTGAAGAGGATCAGCTCGGGGCTCAGGACTAAGCGGCTCAAGCTCCAGGAGAACGAGCTCAACAACATCCTGAGCAACCGGGTCAAGCTCCCCGAGAGTGAGCTGAGCTACTTCAAGTCCAACAAGAAGGAGCTCGACCAGACGGACATGCTCAAGGGCAAGAAGCGGCTGAGGGCATCTGGAATCAATGTGCTCGTGGGCCTCGATATCTCCGGCTCCATGAACACTGAGTGGACCACCAAGTTCGCTGAGCTCTCGGGCATGGTCGAGGAGCTCCAGGAGAAGCTGGACATCGAGAACATCGTCTATTTCACCTACAACCACAAGCTGGTGGAGCAGTCCACGGACATCGGCGAGCTCACGCTCAAGGCTTCGGGCGGCAACGCCTTCGGCTTCGTCTACCAGGAAGTGATGCAGAAGCTTCCCATCCTGCAGAAGAATGAGATCATCCTGGTCACCGACTGTGGAGACAACATCGGCTTCAAGCTCTCCGACTCCTGTACAGCTGAGCGCAACGGCGTCGAGGTCAGGAACCACATCAGCGTCATCGACACCGAGGAGGCGGGCTTCTACGACACCTCTTCCATCGAGGAGGATGACTGGTCTCTCCACAGATCTGCCGACAGTGAGCTCTTCGACAAGATCCGGAGCAACATCGAGGCGCTCATCGACAGCTAGACCATCTGTGCGGGGCTCAGAGAGAAATTTCCTCCGAGCCCCGCACAGGGTCGAAGCACTTCGATATGGTAGCCTCGCAACACCCCCGATTGACACCTAACCCCTAAGGATACTCCTCCGCCATGATTTGATCTCAACTCCTTTGACAGTTCACTGCCCGCGCTTAGGCATTCCGCTTCTGCGTGCTTCTAAGGCAGTGCTGTATGAAAAAGGAGAGCATCATGGTTGTTATCTACGGGAAGAACCGGACCATCCGCGAGTTCGGCAAGGACTCGGGCGCAGCCTGGGCCCTGGCCGCCGAGCTCATGGCCCGGGGCCAGGAGGTCTGGGTCCTGTCCAAGAGGCAGGCGCACATCTACGAGCTGGCCTAAGGGCCCGCTCTGCTCGGGGGCTGCGAGTGCTTCGGCCCCTGCCCCCGAGCGCCCCGCATCGCTACCGGTCGATAGTCGATCCATGAGCGATGGAAACCCCTACCTAGGCAGCCGCAGTTCCCTGGAGCGCGGCGCCCTCACTCCGAGGCGCTTCTACCTCGCCGCAACGGCCCTGGCGCTCCTCGGACTTCTACTCATGGCTGGCTCCCTCTGGCTTCGGATCGACGCTGGACAGGATGCCTCCAGGCTGACAGCAACCTCCGTCGGCACTGTGCTCCCGGGCGCTGAGTCAGTGAGCTACGGAGATCAGGCCGTCTGCACGGTGAGCTACAGCTTCCTCGCCGATTCCGGTGAGTCCATCCAGGCAGAGGCCGTGGAGCAGAGGGACTGCGGCGAGGCTCAGAAGGAAGGTGCTGAGCGCACTGTCTATTACGCTCCCGGGAATCCCGCTGATTCCAGCCTGGTGGATCCTGCGCTTAAGCTCGAGGAGACACCCTGGCGAGAGGTCTTCCTCGGTGGCTCCCTGGCTATCCTTGGAGCCGGTGTGCTCATGGTCCTGGGCTCTCTGAGAGCTCGCCGTGGCACTCCTTCGAGTCCGGATGTGATAGTGTAGCCCTACGCCGATCTGAAGGCGGCCTCTGGCTATCCACCCACACGGGACAGCACACGAGGGGGAAGGTGCTTAGCATCTCAGGACTTCAAACCTCTTTCCTCTTTGTTGAGCCTGTGTGGGAGACTCCGAAGGGACAGACCTCATGGTCGCCAATCACTCGCACAAGCTCAAGGCTCGAGAGCTCATGGCTCTGAGCAACGGCAAGCTCAGCTATACACAGGCCCTCGCGCTTGCAGCCAATCTCCAGGTTCGGCTCAATCTGGGCTCCATTGACTCCTGCTACACTGTGAAGGAAGCAACTGCGCTGGGGCTCAACTGGGAGCACCTGACGGATCGATTCTCTGAGCTGATGACAGATGCTGACCTCAAGCTTGCTTCCATCGCGGCAGCAACACTCTCTCCCGAGCGCGACCTCGTGATCTTCGGCAAGTCGATGACGGGCAAGAGCGTAGCGGTCGATGCTGTGCTCGCAGCTACGGGGCTTACTGCTAAGATCCTGCAGAGCCACTACCAGCACTACGGAGAGCTCCTCAAGGGTCCGAAGGCGGAGAGTGGGGAAGCTGAGATCCTCGTCATCGATGAGGTTCAGCGGCTCAATGGATCTGCAGCTGGCTCCATCGCGGCTCAGCTCCAGACCGAGAAGCGCCGGATCATCGTCGTCCACGCTAACTCTGAGCATGGAGTGAGCGAGCAAATCCAGCGGATCTACCCGGATGTCGAGCTCCGTAATCCGCTCTACCTCGAGGGAACTCGGAGCAGCTACGGAGTCGTTGGGCTTAGGCTCCTTGACCCCAATGTTCTCAGCCGGATCAGTGCTGAGATGAACAGCCGGCCCACGGCTTTGACGGTCGAGAACATGGGTGTGACGCAGACCGTCTTCGAAACGGCATCAGAGTCATCGGGGAGCATCGACAATGTGCTCGCAGCTGCCGAGGGACTTCAGCAGGGTCGAGACATCGTAGTCTTCGGCGTGACGGGTACCGGAAAGAGCACCCTGGCCGACTCCATCATCGAGCTCTCGAAGCTACGCTCACTTCTTCTCGTCGAGGGCGTGCAGCGCTATGCTCGCAGGGCCTCCAATGCTGTTGTGCTCGACGCGGAGGTAGCAGCAGCGAATGGCTCCACTGAGCTCCTTCGAATCGGTTCAGATCTCATAGCCCTGGACGAGCTCCGCGCTGGATCCCGAGAGATCGAAATGCTCCTAGAGCTCGCACCGAGTAGGCTCATCGTAGTCCACGCAGCCACCCCGAAGATCGCGCTGAGTCGGATTGCTAATAGCCTCCCCTCCACAACGCTCAGGAAGCCTCTGCTCATCGAGGCGGCCATCGAGCGCCGAGAGCCTGCCAGGATCTCGAAGCTCATCGATCTGAGCTGAGCTGCGGGTTGTGGAGGAGTCAGCCATCGTGTATGGTAGAGCTCATGGCCACGATTTCTGACTCCTCCCCCGAGCCCTCAGCCGAGAGCGCCCCCTCCGTTCTTCCGGAGCTCAAGCCCCGCCGCCGGGCCTACCTCGACGGACTCAACGGCTACGAGCCCGTGGACACCTGGGGCCTCCAGGACGGCGCCGACCCCGCGAAGCGTCAGCGGGCCTGGGTCGCACAGCGAGCTCGCTACGGCTTCGACTCCCGGGCCACCTGGTCCCTGGACACTGCCATGCTGGAGCTCACCTACGAGCGACTCCGGATGTTCCGGGATCTTGCCCCTGCCGTGATCTCCCTGGAGTTTCACAAGTTCGAGTGGAACGGCTTCCCCCTCGATCAGGGTCAGGCCCTCGACCTCCTCATCGGCTTTGCCGAGGACGCCCTGGACAGCGAGATGGATGAGTCTCTCTCCTCCAAGGCGGCAGACAACTTCTGGAGCCTCTGGGCTCTGGTCCACCGGGTCATGTGGTGGTAGGTAAGCCCTCTCCCCGCGCTCTTTCCCGAACCCTCTAGGAGTCCCCAGATGTACGAAGTTCCAGCAGATGGCGATGAGCCCAGAGCTCCGTTCTCAGTGGCTGAGACCACTCGGAGTCTAGAGGAGATCGTCACCTTCACGCTCCCCGCGGGCGCGCCAGCAGTGAGGTTCGGGCTGGCCGGCGAGCTCTCGCCCCACCGGGGCTCGGTGAGCAAGCGAGTGCTCAGCCTCCCCGGAGGGAAGGATGTGCCGCTCTTCTCAGTAGATCTCCAGGCCGAGAACGGCAGGGGTGGATCCTTCCGTGGCCGCTGGGAGTCTCCGAAGCCCACTGAGCCTCGGCCCTCTGAGATGGGCTACGGAGGCTTCGGCGCCATCGAGGACCTTCCCAGTGAGCTCAGGGAGGCCGTGCTGGCGCTGCTGATGCCCACCGTCGAGGAGATCGAAGCTCAGATCAACGGCTTCAGTCGGGTCGAGCTCGAAGGAGAGCTCCTCATGGGCATGGAGGGCTACGACGATCCCTCCCTTGAGCTTCAGCCCATCGACGGAGGCTTCCGGATCATGCTCGTCGAAGCCTCGGGGAGGAAGCGAGCCATCCTTCGCTCCGTGGTGGGACTCGGCGATGAGTACCTGATCCCCACGGACACCTGGAACACCGGAGAGGTAGCCCAGGCCCTCACCGAAGCTGGGCTCGCGGAGGAGGCCGGCTTCGACTGGCACGGCGAGGGAGTGCTCATGGCCCAGGGCAAGCTCCTCGAGCTCACTGGGGTGGGCTTCGGCCCCGAGGATAGCCGGCAGGACTGACAGGCTGAATCCAGTTGGAATTCGTGGTTGCGCTGTGCTGGTATCGGGTGTAAGTTGAACCCATGGACACCACGATCCCCACTCCGACGCCCGTCTACTCGACCTCCACCGAGGGCGAGGCCGTCTTCGAGGCGCTCTCCGCCGAGCTCATCCAGGAGCTCGACCTCCTCGCGGAGACTCCCGACTGGGAGTACTGCTTCGTCTGCTCGCGAGCCACTGACCACCGGGCCGAGCACGACGACCTCCTCGAGGAGGGGCTCGTTCGCTACGGCGAGGGCTTCGACGGCTCCGTCTACCTCCTCAGCGTTCCCGCTGAGGCTCGCTCCTAGGCAGTAGGGAAGAAGATCATGGCTGACACCGACGCCGCAACCACCGTCTACTCGACCTCGAGCACCGGCGAGACCAGCTTCGACAAGCTCTCCCCCGAGCTCTTCGACGAGCTCGAACTGGAGCCCAAGGACGACGCAGGAGACGACTTCTACGCTCACCACGACGAGCGCGACTACGAGTACTTCGGCAACTACTTCCCCAAGGCAGAGCCGGAGCTGCCCGGCCTCAGCGACCGGGGCTACATCGAGGCCAACCTCGACCTCGGCCTCTACGACTCCTGGTGCGAGATCTGCGAGGAGGCTGCGGATCACTTCGGCCTCCACAACACCCTCGTGGACGAGGGCATCGCCCGCTACGGCATCGGCTCCAGCTACGGCATGGTCTACCGACTTCGCCTGGGGATCTGAACTTCTTCGTTCCCTTAGCACTCTTCGATTAGTTCAGAAAAGAGAACCCCCATGGCCAAGGCCGACTCCCTGCCCCGCGTCCTCACTGTCAAGGTCGCTAAGCTCAAGCGCTCCACCACCCGGGAGGCTCTGGAGCTCTCGGTGGCCCACGCTTCGTCCATCGGTGAGATCAAGTCACTCAAGCTCGGCAACCGCATCGCCGTGCTCATCGGCTCGACGGGCTTCATGGCTCTGGACTACAGCGTCGGTGTCTACGAGCCTCGGCCCCTGCCCTTCCGGCCGGATCGGCTCAAGCTCGTCAGCTCCACCACCGTCTACGACGAGCCTGCTCAGGCCCGGGCGCTCTACTCCGAGCTGGTCTAGGGCTCAGCTCCCCCATCTCCCCCATCTCAGATCTCTGAACCCGAAGGACCGATCATCATGGCTGACATCAGCTGGAAGCAGACCGCCCAGGAACTCCCTCCCGAGAAGGTCGAGGTGAGCACCATCGCTCCTGCGAGCGGCATGGAGCAGACCCTGAAGCGGGAGGGAAACCTCTGGTGGACTCCCGACGGCTCGATGTATGTCTACTACACGCCGAGCATGTGGCGCTTCCTGGAGCCCGAGCCCCAGGCCAAGGAGCCCAATCCCCGGAGCTACGCCCCTGAGCGCGGCTACAGCTCGGACTACGGGTACCCCTACTACCGCTGAACACTGGCGGTTGCGGACTTTCAGATCAGGGTGTAGCGTAGCCTCCATGGACACCTTGACCGCAGAGACCGCCTACCCGATCCGCACCGACATCCCCCTCACCGTGGTGATCCCCACCAGCGGACCCTACGAGCAGTACGCCACGCTCCACGCCACGGGCTGCAGCCACACCCACCGAAGGCTCGTCCAGGAGCCCTACGCCTTCGAGGGCATCGAGGTCTACGGCGCAGACGACTTCTTCCAGGTCGCGCCCTGCGCTCGATCCTCCAAGGTTCGCTCGAAGCTCCGCATCAACAACTGACTCCAGAGCCACGATAGTCCTCCCTGGGACGGCCCTAAGCGGCTTTCTCAGGGAGGACTATTGCTATGGACGAGCTAGATCTCATCGTCGGCGCTGTCTACAGCCAGAGGATCAGCGGCGAAGATGTCAGGCTGGTCGGTGGCCGAGGGAAGGGGCTTCTCCTTGAGAGCTCCCAGGGCGCTACGATCCAGGTCTCTCGAAGCGAGTTCTTCGAGAACTACGAGCCCACGGGGGTCCACAGCCATGGGCTTTACTGCTGCATGGTCCACAGGATCCATGCGAATCCTCACCGGGGCTGCGTGCTCAGATAGACCATTGCGCTGAGCGAGACTCCGGTGTAGTGTTTCCCCATGACCACCACGCAGAGCCGCCCCGTCAACAACCTCACCCGCTGGGACCTGGGCCGGGTCAACACCCTGTCCCGCCGGTACACCCAGGGCAAGAACGCTCAGGAGTGCATCGACGAGATCGCCGAGGCCCTGGAGCTCGCTCAGTCCCCCGAGGAGGAGCACAGCATCCTCTGGTGGTGGAACGAGGGCTGCCGCGACTACGCCAAGGACATGGTCCACCTCGATGAGCTCAACGCTGCCCTCCCCGCCCGCCGGGCTGAGCTCTTCCCCAAGGGCTGACTCCAGAACGAAGGAATAGAAACCCATGGCAACTGACCACAACGGAAATCAGCTGGAGATCGCAGAGCTTAGGCAGATGCTCGCTCTCTCAGACCAGCTCGGCTTCGCAGACGACTCGGCCAAGTGGCGCCGGGAGATCGCCAAGCTGCAGGCCCGCTCGTGACGCGGTGGGAAGCTACCCTGGAGCTCATCCAGGGCCGAGCTGAGCAGCTCGTCAGCGAGGATGAGGCCTACCTCAGGGCTCTGGTCTCGATCAGGAAGAAGCGCGGAGAATCCGTGGAGACCATCGCTGAGCGGATGGGGGTTCTTTCGGAGCAGGTTCGAGAGCTCGAGAGCTACTATGCGGACCCTCGGCTCAGCACCCTCCGGCGCTACGCTATTGCTGTCGGAGCGCAGGTGACTCACCGGGTAGATCAGCTCCCGGAGATCTCCGAGCTCATCGCAGAGGACTGAGGCCCAGCGCAGAGAGCTCAAGCCGCGGATCTCCTTCGAGCTCGATAGGATAGCTCTAGCCAGAGCAATTCCTTCGAGCATTAGGAGACAGCACCGTGACCTCAGCCAACTTTCCCGTCCCCCAGATCCCCGAGGCTCAGGAGAAGCTCCTAGCCATGAGCAGGTGGGTGGACGCTGGCAATCCCGAGCTGAGCACTGAGGCCATCGCGCTGATCCGACTGATCAAGCTCTCTGAGGAGTCGGGAGAGGTCGCAGCTGCCTACATCGGAGCCATCGGCGCCAATCCCCGCAAGGGTGTCACCAACGGCATGGACAAGGTCCTCGACGAGCTCCTCGATGTGGCCGTCACCGCCCTGGGCGCCTACGAGCACCTCCAGGATCACTCAGGAGAGTCCCTCACAGCGCTCCTCAGCAAGATCATCGCGGTGGCCGATCGGGCAGCGGCTTTCCAGGGTGAAAGCGCTCGCTGACTGGTAAGTAGCTCAGCGCGAGGCCATTCCTCCAGAGCACTTAGAGGCAGCATGGCCTAGCACTAGAGCTCTGCGCTCTACCTCCTGATAATGGGTGAGTCAGCTTTCTGCTGATCTTCGTCCCCAGGAGGGCACATTCCATGAGAAGAAAGACCTGCATCGTATCGGCCATCACGGCCCTAGCCATTGCGAGCTTCGGCTTCGCCCTACCAGCCAGTGCGGTAGCACCGGTGATGACAGTTGACGGCAAGAGCCTCGACTCAGCAAAGCTCACCAGCTCTAGCTTCACGGTGAGCGTCGAAGCCCCCTCGGACACAGAGGATGTGACCTTCGTCCTCGATGGAGTCTATCTGGGCAAGGACAGCAAGGCTCCCTTCAGCTGGGACATCAAGACCACAGCCGGTGACCATAAGCTCAAGGCTCGCCACGACGGACCCTCGGACAAGGACAGCGAGACCGCCAAGTTCAGCGTCAGTGCTGGGAGCGCCCCCACCACACCCGCCCCCACGCCCACCGTTCCGCCGGTGACTCCCGCCCCCACGGCTCCTCCCACAGCTCCGCCGGTGACTCCGGCACCTACCCCCACAGCTCCACCCGTGGTCACTCCAGCACCGACAGCTCCAGCCGCTGGCTCTCTCATCACCGTCCGGACCGCCGATGAGCTCACGAAGGCGCTGGCCGCAGTGAAGCCTGCCGGCACCATCGTCCTGGAGAAGGGAACCTACACCGGTAAGTTCGTCGCAGCTGTGGACGGAACCTCCGAGAAGCCGATCACCCTCAGAGGTAGCTCCGAAGCTGTGCTCACCACTGGGTCCCTCTCCAAGGGCTACGGACTCCACATCACAGGTGACAACTGGAATGTGAAGGGGATCTCAGTGAACAAGGCCGCCAAGGGGATCGTCCTCGACGGCTCTGAGAACTCGGTCATCGAGAGCGTGGATGTGGGCTTCATCGGAGACGAGGGAGTTCACTTCCGCAAGAACAGCACCGGCGGCACCATCTCGGACTCAAGCGTCCATGACACGGGCCTGGACTCTCCCAGCTACGGCGAGGGTGTCTACATCGGCTCCGCCAAGAGCAACTGGAACAGCATCATGGGCTCCAGCAGCACTCCGGACAGAAGCGACAGAGTCACCGTCAAGAACAACCGGATCTACAACACGACCACCGAGGGCATCGATGTGAAGGAGGGGACCACCGGTGGAGTACTCTCCGGCAATGTCTTCACCAACTCAGGCTTCTCGGGTGAGAACTACGGAGACTCCTGGGTCGATGTGAAGGGCAACGGCTACACCATCACCGGCAACTCCGGCGCTGGAACCAAGCTCGACGCCTTCCAGGTCCACAGGGCCCTCGAGGGCTGGGGCAACGACAACAGCTTCAGCGCCAACAGCGTGATCAGCGGCGTTCCTGGCTACCTCGTCAGCCTCCAGTCTGGCACCACCGGCAACACCGTTGCCTGCCAGCCCACTGCAGCTGGCCTCGGAGTGGCCAACATCCAGTGCAGCTAGATAGCTCAAGCTGAGCAGGACTAGGAGGCGGGCCCAACCGATGGCCCGCCTCCTACTCTTTCGGCCGGGAAATGCGTTCTGAGAACAGTTGACCTCAGCCCTTTCGCCGTGTTAGGTTGGATCCACACCGCATCCATCTAGGCATTGGAAGAATCATGGCTGACCTGAAGCTCGAAGAGATCCTCGGCACCGACCCCAAGTTCGACCCCACCACGCCCCTCGGCGGCTGGGACAGCATCACCATGGAGCACGACAACACCACGGACATCCTGGTCTTCAACTACGAGGCCATGACTCCCGCCTACGCCTACTACCACACTTTCCTCAACGGCTCGCCCTCGCCGATCTCCGGAGACACCATCGCTCGCTTCAAGGACAAGCACAGCGGCAACCCCCGGCTCGAGTCCCACCGGCTCCCCACCGGCTACGCAGAGCCGGCCGTCGCGGCTGCCTTCCTGTAGCGGCTTCTGAACAACCTAGAAGAAAGTAGAACCCATGGCCAACAGCTCCGAGCTCAAGGACTCGACCAAGGACAGCATCCGGAAGGCAGTGGCTGATCAGCCCTACCTCCGCGTGGATCTCGAGGCCGGGTTCACCTACCTCGAGGGGCTCAGCGATGAGACTCCCCCGCTCACCGATGTGACCTACGCCGAGGAGGACTCGGTCACCGTGGCGCTGATTTCGGACAGCGACGGCAACAGCTACATGAACATCCTTCCCGGCACGCTGAGCGTCCGGGAGGTGGCCATCCAGGTCTACAGCTCGAATCCGGGAGCCTGGCACGATCTCGAGGATCTCCGAGTGGATCAGCTCACCGTGCTCAAGATTCGCTGAGCGGATTCTGAGCCGTCGGAAGCAGCTCTTCGAGGGGTTCCTCAGGGGTCTGATTTCGCAGCCTGAGCGCGCAGGCTAGGGCGTCGAGCTCATCGACCCTCTAGGCTGCGCGCTTCGCCGTTGGCCGGAACAGTCCTCCGAAAGCACTGCTTTCATGTAACGATGCGAGAGGGTTGACTTCCTCCCGAAAGATGGCATAGGATGAGCCCCATGAGTCAATCACAGATCGATCAGCTGAAGTCCACCATCGCGGCCCTGGGCCTCGTCGAGGACGAGGACTACTACATCTCGGGAAACCGGAGCGGCATCACCTTCTCCATCGACCTCGAGCTCGACCCCAAGGAGCTCCCGGAGGTACTGAAGCCCTACGCCATGAGTGAGATGGCTGCCGACCGTGCCATCGGCAAGGGGTCGGAGAAGCGCACCATCATCGGAGTGATCTTCGCAGCTGCGCTCCGCGACTACGCTAACCACCAGCTCCGCAGCGACCCCGAGTGCGTCGCTCTGGAGGCCAAGCTGAAGTCCATCGACAGCATCGAGGACTTCCGAACCTACGAGGCTCAGCGTCGGCTGATCTGGGAGCGTATCTGGGAGAATCCCGAGCTCATCGCTCTGCAGAAGGACCTCGACGAGAACTACCTCTGAGCCTGCAGCTGCAGCCAGAGCGCTAAAAGCCTGAAGGAGAATCCCATGAGTCAGTCACAGTTCGAAAGCATCAAGGCTCACCTCGAGTCCCTGGGGCTCGTCGAGGGTGAGGACTACAGCGTCCACGCCGGCCGCGGCAACAGCGTGAGCTTCTCCCTGGAGCTCGAGGTCGATCCCGACACTCGAGAGCTCCCCGAGGAGCTGAAGCCCTACGCTCTGAGCAACCACGAGCTCGAGCGCTACATGGACAAGGGCAACGCCGGGAAGGAGACCTGGACCGGAGCGGCCTTCGAGATCGCACTGAGACGCTACGCCTCGGAGATCCTCGCCGAGACTCCGGAGATGATCGACTTCAGCGCTCGCATCCGCTCCGGGGAGAACATGCCCTCCATCGAGGAGTACGACACTAAGAGGGCTGAGCTCTGGGCTGAGATCTGCGCTCGGCCTCAGATCGCCGCCTGGGAGCGCGACCTCAACGAGAACTACCTCTGAGCTCGCAGCAGCGAAGCTAGAGCCAAAGAATCAGGGAGAATCACCGTGAGCCAGTCTCAGATCGATACCGTCACTCGAAGCCTTAGAGAGCTGGGCTTCGTGGAGGGCAAGCACTACAGCTTCGCGAGGAACGAAGGTGAGACCGTGCTCACGGTGAGCTTCCCTGAGACCCGGGACATCCCGGAGGAGCTCAAGCCCTACCAGATGGAGGGCGATGACTTCGACCGCTACCTCGAGAAGGGCAACGGCACGAAGCACTCTCCCATGGGGGTCAACTACGAGACGGCCCTCGACAACTACCTCTGGGCCCTCATGGAGAAGGATCCCGAGTACATCGAGTTCTGCAGGGCGGTCGAGGCCGAGGAACTGGAGTTCAAGAGCTTCGAGGACTACGAGGCTCGGCTGCAGTCCATCCTCGACCGGATCGCTCTAGATCCGAAGATCGCTGGCTGGCAGCTTGACCTCGAGGACAACTACCGCTGAGTCCTCCTTTCGCTCGGAGTGTTGACAGAACTGCTAGCACTGCGTAGGATGGCTCCATGATGCTCTTCGACGCTCCCCAGGTGACCACTGCTCACGCTGCCGCCGCGCTCGAGAAGACGCCTCGCCGCAGACACCCACTGCTCCCCGCGCTCATCGGCCGAATGGTCTCCCGGCGAGCCAACGACGCGGCCTGGGATTACAGCTATGCCATCTCAGCGCTTCCGTCCTGGCACCCCCTGGTCGAGCGGGCTGCGCTCAAGAGGAGCAAGTGGACTCGGCTCGCGAACTCCCTCGGCGTCTGAGCTCAGCCCTCGTTAGGATAGCTTCGCACCACAGCCCCACAGCAAGATAGCATCACAGATAGCACAGCGTCAGATCCGATCTCAAGGTCATTGTTCGTCCAAAGAGAAAAGGAAAAGACAATGAGCTTCTACGAGCAAGACAAGAATCGAATTAGGCACACTGACAGCGAGGCCCTCGCGGCACAGTTCGTCGGCAAGCGAGTGATCGCGGTGGATCTTGAGGCCCAGACCTTGAGCCTCAGCGATGGCACCGTGCTTACCGTGGAGCCCAACTTCGGAGGATGCTGCGGCCAGGGAGACTTCTCCCTGGTGTCCTTGGCTACGGCTGAGAACGCCATCACCCGGGTCGAGGTTCAGCGCAGCCTAGATCCCATCGAAGCTGCGAAGGAGTTGACACCTGCGGAGGATGAGGGAATCAGCCCAGATGTCTACAGGCTCTTCGTCTACGCCGAAGGTGTGGCCCAGGGTCAGGAGATCCTGGAGGTCGGAGGACTCGAGGGCAACGGGTACTACGGTACTGGCTTCGAGATCCTGGTGAGCTGAGCGCGAAAAGGCCGGGGAGAGATGGTTGTGCTCCCCGGCCCTTCCGCGTATGATTGACCCATGACCACCACGCAGACTCCCGCCAAGATCGAAGCGACCACGAAGCCCCTCAGCCTGGAGGTCGAGTGGGCCGACTGGGACGAGAACCTCCCCCGCACCGAGTCCTCCGCCGTGCTGACCAAGGCCCTCAAGAAGGAGATCAAGGAGCTCGTCGCAGAGGGGATCTACCCTGCTGGCACGCGCTTCGTTCGCCACATCCGTGGAGGTCTCGAGGGCGAGCGCCGCGAAGCGACCATCGAGCTCTCCTTCCCGGACATCAAGGCCGCCTTCGAGTTCTACACGGCCTACTGCGGCGGCGACAGGAGCCAGGCCATCGAGGAGCTCGTCGAGTTCCACGACATCGATCCCGCCGATCTCCCCGAGGCCTAACAACCTCGACCCTAGGCCACCCGCTCAACCTCGAGCGGGTGGCCTTCGCTTTGTCGGTTGCGCTGGCGGGAGGAGTGGTGTACTGTGAATCTCACCACATTCAACCCAACCGACGAAGGAGCACACCATGACCTACCAGCTCACCACCACCGTTCCTCGGATCACCGTCGCCAAGCTCGACTCGCTCAAGCGACTCGCTGGCAACCTCGCTCCCTTCGTCGTGGCACCCCTCATCGAGACGGAGGCTCAGGCCATCGCTCAGGCCACCACCACGGTGAACGCTGAGCTCGCCAAGGACTCGCAGTACGCCTCGATCACGGGCGTCGAGAAGGTCACCTTCGACTTCGAAGCCGACGAGTGGGCCATCACCTTCCGGATCTTCGACTGAGATCCTTCCTCCCCCGGTTCCAGCTGGAGCCGGGGGAGGTTCTCTGTGCCAGTAGCCCGAATCTCTCCAAGGAGTAGCAGTTGACCGAAGCTGCCGATCAGTCCATCCGGGAAGCTCAGCGCATCCTCCGAGCCTCCCGGAGAGCCGGAGCCGCTGAGCCCAGCAGCCCCACGACATCGCCCGAGTTCCTCGACAGCCTGGAGACAGTGCTGGAGGCAGCTCTGACGGAGCATCGGGGACCCTTCGACACGACTCCGGGAACGCTCCTCGCGGCTGCTCTCATCGCCGCAGAGCGCCGGACAGAGGCTGAGTAGCGCCGGAGCATCGGCTTCAGCTTCCATCGACTCACAGCTGCCGGTTGCGGGCTCTGAGCAGACGGTGTACAGTTCTACCTATGACTGCCATGACTCGCCAGACCTCCGCGCCCCTCGCCTACCGCTCCATGCAGGCCAGCAACCGCTCAGCCCGGGAGGTTGCTCGAATCTTCAGCAGCGAAGACGGTGACATCAACCCCGAGTACCAGCGAGGCTCCGTCTGGACCGAGGATCAGCGCATCGCTCTGGTTCGATCCTGGCTCATGGGCGTGCCGATCCCCTCCATCGTCATCAACGACCGGATCTTCGGTGAGTGGCCCAGCGACAGCAACGGCCCCATCGGCTACTTCGCCTACTCGGCCATCGACGGCAAGCAGCGCATTGAGACGGCCATCGCCTGGTTCGGCGGAAAGTTCGGCGTCCCCGCATCCTGGTTCGATCCGGCCGTGGTGGAGACCACCGAGGAGACCGAGGACGGTCCCTATGTCCGCTACACCGGACTGACGCTCTCCGAGCAGCGCCACCAGGGCGCCACCTTCTCCCTGCCCACCGTGGAGGCGCGGGCTGCCAGCCTGGAGGAAGAGGCTGAGCTCTACCTGCTCCTCAACGGCGCTGGCACGCCTCAGTCCGCCGAGGCCATGGCCAACGCGGCTCGAGTCGCCGGCAGCTGATAGTCGAACTGAACTCAAGCTCAGCATCACTGACCACAGAGAGGAGCCTCCCATGGCTCGCAAAGAGGGAGATCGCGTAGCCGAGGGCTTCGGCAGCGCCTGGGGCACCATCAGCGCCGTGAAGGAGGTTGCTCCCGGAATCTTCGAGTACGGCATCGTCTGGGACGACGGTGACTACGAGGGAGAGACCTGGACTGAGTCCGACCTTGAGCCCCTCCCCGAAGCTGACTGAGCAGAGGACTTCTCCTTAGGTGGTTGCGCTGGGGAGTCTGTGGTGTACTATAGATCCATGGACACCACGAAGAACCTCAAGACCTCCAACACGCTGACCCTGGGCGAGATCGTCCAGGAAGATGGCTTCACCATGCAGGACGCTGGCTCCATCATGCTCGGCTCCAAGAGCTTCGATGTCCGCATCCAGGTCATGGCGCCCAAGGGTGACTACCCCGGCGAGGTGGTGACCTGGCTCAAGGGTGCCCGGGGCGCCGACTACATCCTCGAGCCCACGAGCCACATCCACCCGGACGGTACCTACCGCCTCCTTTCCTTCAGCGGTGGCTCCTTCCTCAAGCTCAAGTCCGGCAAGGACCTCCGCGTGACCATGCTCGGCACCGTCATCGAGATGGCCTGACCATGGGCATGGCGCTGGACCTGGTCCAGAACCTCCGAGCGAAGACTCCTGATTCCTGGGAGCCCCGCGCTGCCAAACAGCACTTCTTCGACGCTGCCGGAAACCTCTACACCGGCGAGAAGCTCGAAGAGCCCTCCATCGGGTGGACCTACGGCAACTTCGTCAACCACTTCTCCACTCCCGTCGGCAAGGTTCCCGGAGGTGGAGAGTTCCTCGACCTGATGCACTTCGACGCGCTGATCATGGGGGAGAACCTGCAGCTCGCTGCGCTCTTCCTGGCTGAGCTTCCCCTCGACCGGCTGCGAGCCGTCGCCGAAGATCCCGATGAGACCATCGAGCGCTGGGAGGAAATCAACCGTTTCTTCCAGCTCGCCGTGAAGCTCCCCTCCGGCGCTGTCTACGAGAGCTGAGCCTTGGGTAGCAAGCTCGGAGCCGCAGCACCTACGCCCTCCACCTACCATCCCCAGAGGATGAGCTCCCGCGGCTTTTCCGTGGACGAGTCTCTGGCCGATGGTCTGGAACAGCTCTGGTCAGCTGGCTTCGAGACTCGAGCGTCTTGCGGAGGTGACAGAGGCTCAATCTCTCCGGGCTGGGATGAGCCCATGCGGGGCTACATAGCCTTCGTTCTTGTCAGTGGCGCTCAGCACCTTGCGCTCCAGTCGGCAGCGAGCTCAATGGGCACGGAGCTCGAGCTCTACCGGCGGGACTACGGCGATGTGGGAGTGATTCGCTTCGAAGGCTCTCAGGCGGATCTACTCTTCGCTGCTATCCTCTGAGCGCTATCGGGAGATTGAGTCCGAACTGGTGGTTGCGCTCCCTGGCGAAGCCATATAGTGTTTCCCCATGACCACCACACAGAGCGCCTACCTCATCACCAAGACCGACGCTGGCCACGGAGAGAGCCCCGTCGATGTCGTCGGCATCTTCCGCTGCAGCTACGAGCAGGCTCAGGAGATCGTCGAGAAGGACCGCGCTGAGGAGAAGGCTCGGCTCACCGCTCAGTGGGAGAAGCACCTCAAGGCCCAGGGCCGTCACAGCCTCGAGAGCTACCTCGGCAACAAGGAGGAAGACTACACGATCTCCCCTCAGACCATCACGGATCTCGGCGGCCGGGACGACCACGACGAGGACCAGTCGGAGTACGGCGAGGATTACGACGGCGGTCAGTGACCTCTCAGCCCTCACTCCCCTAGGCCCCGGACGCTTTCGAGCTCCGGGGCCTAGCTCTGTGAAGAGGGTAGATCTCAGAACAGCCCGTAGCGGGCTGCTCACAGGCTGAAAAGAAGTTTCAACTGACCGTTGCGCTGGAAAAAGTCCCGTTGTACTATGGACCTATGAACGCCACCACGAACCCCACCGCTCCCGCCACCACCGAGAAGCCCCTCGCCGTCGGCGATGGCATGACCATGCACTTCCCCAGCGACGCCTACCCCTTCGTCATCGTCGCCCTCTCCGCCTCGGGCAAGACCGCCAAGGTCCGGAAGCTCAAGATCGTCGATCTGACCACCGGCCACCACCCCGCCTACTTCGAGGGCCCCTTCCCCGTCTGGAGCCACACCTACACCGACGAGGAGCGCGCCTCCATGATGGTCGTCGAGAAGGACGACGAGGGTAACGACCTCGAGCCCCGCGTCGTCCGCCTCACCAAGAACGGCTGGACCAGCCACGGCACGCCCTTCAGCGCCGGCAAGGCCGTCTACCACCGCAACTACTCCTACTGAGCCTCGAGCTCAACTCAAACCCTCCGGGAGGGGTCGCTTCGGCGGCTCCTCCCTCTCCCTCTGTCTACCCCAGTTCTAAGGAAAGCCCATGCCACTCAAGCGCTCAGAGGACGGTCTCCTCTATGGCACCGCTCCCGTGATCCTCTCCCGGGAGAAGGACGGGGAGATCGAGCACCTCATCGGCTCGTCAGCTCCCTTCGGAGGAGTGATGTGCAGCACCGAGTTCGAGGGCAAGCGCTTCACCGAAGAGCCCAAGAGCTGGTGGGAGGCCAAGGGCTTCACCGTCACCGAGTCCCCCGCACTCCAGATGGCCCGGGAGGCCTACTGGGACAGCCGGGACGCTGAGAAGTCGAAGGCGGCCTGACCATGGCTGTTCAGAAGCGACTCAAGCGCCGCGTGTTCGGAGGCTTCGCTGGAGCCCTGGCGCTCCTCACAGTGCTCACGGGCTGTATGCAGGTGATCCCCGCAGAGGATCTCCCCGCCTACACGGTGCTGCAGAAGGACAGCCGGGATGAGGACGGCAAGCGGGACTTCAGCTACATCGACTCCACGGGAGCGGTGCAGGAGACAGAGTGCTCCAAGAAGAACGGCGCCTTCTCCCGGACGGTCTGCGAGTCCGCCGACGGCGTGCTGAGCTTCGAGTACTCGATGCGGAAGAGCCGGGTTCGACTTCGGGAGATCACCGTGGATGGCTCTGAGCGCAAGATGAGCCGGATCTCCACCGACATGGAGGGCACCCGGCGAGCCTGGGCTCCCAGCGACAGCATCCCCGAAGTGCAGGAGTAAGTAGATGAATCTCAGAAAGCGAGCTCTCGCTCCCCTGGGCGTCGGCCTGGTGGGGCTCTTCCTCCTCACTGGCTGCGCGCCGGAGATTCCAGCTGGAGAGCTCCCTGCCTACACGGTGCTTCTCCAGAAGGAGCGCGACGAGAACCGCAAGCGTGACTTCACCTACATCGATGGCTCGGGAGAGCAGCGAGCGACAGAGTGCTCCCGGGATGGGATCTTCTCCCGAACGATCTGTGAGTCCGACGATGGCGTGCTGAGCTTCAGCTACACCGTCGATGAGGATGGCTATGTCCATGTTAGGAAGATCACCGTGGACGGGAGCTTCGAGCGCAAGATGAGCCGAGTCCGCACCGACATCGAGGGAGTTCGTCGAGCCTGGGCTCCCAGCGATAGCATCCCCGAGGACAAGGAGTAGACAGATGACAGGAATCCTACGGCGCCGAGTGCTGGCTCCCATCGGCCTGGCGGTGGCAGGGCTCTTCCTGCTCACGGGCTGTCTGACCTATGTGGAGCGGGAGGAGATTCCTCCCTACTCGCTGATCATGAGCACCAACTTCTCAGAGAGGCCCTGGGACTGGGCCTACATCGATAGCGACGGTGAGGAGCGGGAGCTTCCCTGTGAGGATCGAGTCTGCGATTCAGCTGACGGCACTGTCCACATGCGCTACTCGGCCTACAAGGGCCGCTTCAGCGTACGGGAGATGGTGGTAGACGGCAAGGATGTGGAGATGGAGCGAGTCCGCTTCGAGGACATGGAGGGCATCCGCCGAGTCTGGGTCACTCAGGAGTACTACGACAGCCTCCCGAAGTAAGAGATCTGGCTCAGCTGGATGGAAGGATAGGCAATGGCCAAGAGTGAGCAGAGAGCTCCAGACAGGTCCATCACCGAGCGTGGAGAGCGAGAGCTCCTAGTCACGGTCTCCCTGGGTGAGCTCGAAGACGCCATCAACCGGGTCCACTTCGAGAGCCGCTTCGACGCAGCTGCTAAGCGCCGGGAGCTCATGGAGGAGATCCGTGCTGCAGCGCTGAAAGCCCGATGAGCTATCTAGCCTAGAGCTGGATTGTCCGATGCTCCTCTGGCCATAGCTGCTGCTCTGAGCGCCTCGAAGCGCTCTGTCGCATCATCGTGGATGCTGGCTGAGCCGGACGCTTAGATCGCGTACTATAGTTGCAGACTGCGCACAATAGTGTGCAAAGACTGATGTATCTCACACTGAATGTGAGCACACTACCGATGCTCTCCGGGGCTTCGGAAACTTCTGCAGCCAGTTTCCAAACTGGTGGTTGTGCTGCAGATCCACCGCGGCGTATGATGGACCTATGAACGCCACGCAGAACGCCACCACCGTCCCCACCGTCGCCGCCACCGCCCACAAGTTCATCCCCGGTGACCGCATCGCCGTGAAGCTGAAGAACTACCGCGGCGAGATCCCCACCTACTCCCACCACTTCACCATGGGCTCCGCCCTGGACACCTACGACGGCAACGAGGCCCTGGTCGAGCGGGCCCGCAGCCTCGGCCACGACCTCTTCTTCGCCGTCAACGAGGGCGTGATGATCTCGGCTCACCCCCAGGAGCGCGTCGAGCGCACCCAGGTCGAGCTCGGCGACACCATCGAGATGTCCGGCGAGATCTTCACGGTCGAGCTCACCTTCAACAACAACATCAAGCTGGTCCCCCTCGCCACCATCTGAGGCCGATCGAGAGCCGCCCGGAGCCCCAGAAGGAGCCTCCGGGCGGCTCCTTCGTTAGGATAGCAGTAGCAAACCGAAGGCTTCGAGAAAGTGACTTGCCATGGATGATGACCAGCGAACCCACTACGGCTGGGACAACAAGCAGAGAGCTGAAGACTTCGTCGAAAGGCCCCGTTCGGAAGCAAACTGGAGGGTAGTTCGAGACGATGCTCTTTTTCTCGTCGTCCTACTAATAGTAGGAACCGTATCAGTCCTCTCACTATTTAGATAGACTCAGAACTGGAAATCTTCTGCCGATTGGAGAGGCCGATCGAGAGCCGCCCGGAGCCCCAGAAGGAGCCTCCGGGCGGCTCCCTCGTTAGGATAGCAGTAGCAAACCGACGGCTTCGAGGGAGACTCCTATGGCTAAACAGAACATGACCCAGAACTTCGAGGAGATCGAGGAACGGGGGCTTAGCCTTTTCGACGCAGCCATGCTGGTCCTACCCCTAGTCATTGCGCTCATGGCGATCTGGGGACTCACCGGTCACCCCCTCTATGCTGAGGGCAAGTGCTGGATCAACTGTGAAGCTGTCGAAGACTAAAGCCGCGCTCCCGGTCGATAGTCCTTCCATGGAGATCTTCAAGAACCGAGTGCTCAGCCTCGCCGGAGTGAGCTATTTCCTCGGAGTCCTACCGGCGCTCGCTCAGCTCATCTCCAATGGCTACTGGCTACAGGCATCGGTCGCAGCTGAGAGACAGAGCTACCTCCCCGCTGGACCCTGGGACGGTGTCTTTCTCACGCTGGCTATCTGCCTCGCTGCAGAGCTCCTCTTCTTCGGTGCCTTCTTCTATCCCGTGCTGAAGCTCGGCAGGACAGCCGTGATCGGCTATCTCGTGGCCAACGGCATCGCTGCGCTCTACTCCACGCTGATCTTCGTCGCAGTGGCCCAGCCCTCGAGCCAGGCTGGCTGGGGGCTCCTCGGCCTCGCGGTAGTGCCCCTCGTGCCGCTGGCTCTGGGAATCTTCCTCGCCGTGCTGGCCGTGCGAGGTAGGATTGAGCGTCGGAGGCCCAAGCTCGTCAAGGTCATCAGGCCCTAGTCCTTTCGGTACCACGGTGCTGGAGCTCTTCTGGGAGCTCTCCCAACCGGCGGGTAGCCGGCCGAAGATAGGACACCACCATGGCCAAAGATGCCATCGATCTCGACAGCGTGAGAATCCGCTACGATCACCGGGATGGAGCCTTCAGGCTCACCTCCGCCGATCCCAGGCTCAAGGGCAAACCTTTCCTGGTCACTCTCTCCCGGGATAGCAGAGCAGTTGCCAGCCTTCTGGAGCTCTTTCAGGAAGAGGGAATCATCACCGAGGGCGATCTCATTCCCCGGAGCCTCAGCCTCCAGGATGTCAAGCGCTACGACACACTCCTCGACGAGTACGCCATCGCTGGACTACCTCGGCCCCACCAGGACAGCAGGCTGGTCCTTGCGCTCGGTAAGACCTCGAGCAGAGAGACCGTCTCCATCGATCTGGGCTATGCTGCCCACACGCTGATCACAGGAGCTACGGGCACTGGCAAGACAGCGCTGCTGACTGCTCTAGCCGCTCAGACCGCCGCTAGGAATGGAGCGTCATCTGTCTGGCTCCTCGACCCCCTCAGCGAGGGCTACAAGGACGGTGTTTCCGAGCTCAACTCTGTGCGAGTCGGCCGAGGAGTTGGTGAGTCTACTCTCATCGCCGAGACAGTCGCAGAGGTACTCCATGAGAGGCTTGAGCTGCTCCAGCGCTACGGTCTGAAGAACTCAGCTGACTACGAAGCAGCCCAGGGACCCATGGCTCCGATCTTCCTCTTTGCTGATCACCTCGAAGCCTTCGATGGAGCCAACGAGGGGATCTGGGCTCGGGACATCCTTGGCTTCGGTGAGCAGGTCGGAGTCCACCTCGTAGCCAATCTCTTCTCTCCGAGAAGCGCTCCGACCATCGGCACTAACCGCTTCGGTAGGAAGATCACGATGGGCGAGCCTCTGAGCCCCGAGGACAGCGAGGGTATCAGCACCCGGCTCCTCTCCAACCTCGGCCGGGGTGTGCTCCGGACCCACGGCTCGAAGGCTCTAGTGCTGCAGACAGTTAGCCCCCGCTAACTCTCCCCGGCAGCTCTGCGGTGAGCTGCTCCATGATAGGATACTGGAGCTCCAGCTAGCTCCCTTGAGGAACAGGAATAGATCGATGGCAGAACACACCCCACCCACTGACTTCGTCGGCGGCCATGTCTGGGCAGCGCTTGCTAGCAACCCGGACTTCGGTGCGCTCCCGGAGGAGCTTCAGCTCCAGGGAGTCGACAGCCTCAGGAACTGGGTCATGGCGGACGAGGGTCCGGCCTCGAAGGAGGCGACGGACGCTAAGCTCAGCTCCATCTACGCCGAGCTCGGGCTGAGCAAGTGCCCCTCCGAAGCGCCCGAGGAGAACTGAGGATGCCGAGCTACAGCAATAGGGCGCAGGAGCTGGCTAGACAGCTCCGGGAGACAGCGACGAGGAACCTCCGTCGCTCTGGCCACACGGTGGAGCAGGACCCCGAGACTGGCCGCACAGTGGTCGATGGAGGCCAGAGGGGTGGACTGTTCAGGTCGGACGAGGTGGACGAGCTCCGGGCTGAGCCACATCCTGAGTTCTCCGATGAGATGGTCGAGAAGATCTGGAACAGTCTCGACGGCCATCCGGGCTTCAGGAAGCTCTCGGCGAGCCGTCAGCGCCGGGGCTTTGAGCTCCTCGCAGCGAAGATCTCGGAGGGTGAGCTCCCCGCGACCGCAGCCACCATCGAGTCTTGGAAGCCCGCCATCTACAGTGAGATCGGCCTTCGAGCCTCCCACTGATACCTTCCCGTCCATCCGAGATAGATTCAGCTCTTCGTCGAGGTCTAGAGCGAGAGCTGACCGTTGACTTGAGCCGAGGGTGGTGTATGGTTTCACCTATGACCACCACCCTCGACCGCACTCCGGTTCGTCCCCTCCACCTCGCCCTCGAGCTCTCGACCTGGAGGCTGAAGCGTCACTACCTCAAGGCGCAGAAGGCCCTGGCCAAGGCTCAGCGCTTCGATCCCCCGCGCTACATCCACACCCTGGGCGGCACCATCGGCTACGAGCCCGTGATCCTCCAGCACGACCTGGAGTACATCGCCAGGGAGCTCGAAGCCCGGGGCGTCATCCTCCTCCCCAGCGGACACCTCCCCATCCCCAACTGACGATCAGCCAGGATCTCTGGGCCACATTCCTCCGGGAGTGTGGCCCTTCCTCTGTCTGGCTGGAGGCAAACTGGAAACAGCTGTTGCCTCCAGCCCTGCTCCGGCGTATGATGGCCCCATGATGATCTCCTTTGCTTCGATTCCCCTCAACGGCCACGCAGTCGCTCGAGTCAACGGCGGAGAAGCTCTACCCGATGGCCTCCAGGAACTGACCTTCTCCCTGGAGCTCAAGTGCTCGCAGACCGGCGAATGGTCCACTTGGACCGGAGGCAACTTCGTGCTCCAGGGTGATGTTGACAGCGACGGCTTCGACGATCTCCTCCGTGCGAAGATCGCAGAGAGGCTGGACATCGATCAGGAGTTCGTCTCGGAGCGAGGCGCCCAGATGGCTCAGCGAGGCAAGCTCATCGAGCAGTCTCACATCAAGCGCGCCGCCTTCCACGACCTCCTCGAAGCCCAGGGCGAGTCCGAGCTCGCCGCCATCGCCAGGGAGATCTTCGAGCTTGACTCCAAGGTCATCCTGCTTCTCACCGACGAGCTCAACGAGCTCTCGTAGCCTCCGCGCTCCACAGACACTCCACCACTTCCTCCAACTGCCGAAAGGGCTGACCATGGCCAACGCTGAACTCTCCGAGATCGATCCCAAGGACGGCCGCATCCAGTGGGCTGGCTGGGACGGCATCACCCCGCTCCCCTCGGAGGAGCGGCTCCGAGAGTTCGGCTTCACCGACCACAGCCCGGAGCACTGGTACTACACCAACCGGGTCGGATCGGCTGAGAGCATCAACATCACCGTGAACAAGGAGCCCGTCGGCCTCGTCCAGGGCAAGCCCGTCTACGGCTACCGGGAGCTCATCGTGGATGAGTACTTCGGCCAGCCCGCCTTCTTCGGCAAGATGCTGCCCAAGCCGCGCTACGAGATCGCTCAGCGGATCAGCGAGCAGCTCGCCATGCTCCGAGACGCCGGCCTCGATCTTCTGATCGATCCGCTGGAGTACGGCTGGGAGGGATGGAACCCGGACAACGCCATCCTGGGAGAGGCCGGCGAGCTCGACTACGACTGGATCGACGCTGCACCTGAGAGCTCGAAGCCGCAGGCCGAGCCTGCTGTCTCAGTGCCGGAGCCCATCGACGCCGAGATCCTCCGAGATGTCGCGGAGGTCATCGACCGGGAGGCCAAGAACCTCGAGAGCGACTCCCTTGCCCTGGGCATGAGCCTCGGAGCGTATGTGGCTCCGACTGCCATCCGTACCTACCTCGCTGGGCTGAAGCGGAAGCAGCAGAAGTAGAGGGACTGATCTACTAGGAGAGCTATGAACTGGAACGACAGCTACGAGCTCATCATGCGCGGCCAGGATCTCGAGCCCTATGGCTGTGAGGCAGAGGGCTGCGGTCATCTGTCTCGGGGAACCTTCGGCATGATGGTCCACCGGCTCTTCGGAACTCATGGAACCGCAGACCAGGACTCTAGCCCTCAGGATTAGCATTTCTAAGGGGGCTCCCTGAGGCCGCTCCTGGCAGTCTCGGCGCGCCCGCTAGAGCATCGGCCCTGTCGACGCCCTAGGCTGCGTTCCTGGCGAGTGGATGGATGATCCTCCAGGAACCGACCATCTCGGATCGTTATGCAGCTCAACAGCATTCTGCGCCAATGTGCCGCTTCTGACCGACCTCACAAGATCGGCTATTCCACGGCGCTCCGGTTGTGCTCAGCACCGTTCTGATGTAAGGTGTCATGGGAGCGTCTTTAGCTCCTGATCTTAGCCTCAGACAGAAGGAGTCCCCATGGTGACCTACCTCTTCCCCGCCGATCCTCTGAGCGGTCGCTCACTCCGAGTGGACGATCACTTCGCTGAGGAGTACGCTGCGGCCTCGAAGGTGGCATCCGTGGGGCTCCTCGACAGCTACACCCTGGGAGACAGCCGACCTCGAGTCGTGATCCCCGAGGGCTCCCATGCCCGGGTGATCTACCGGGGTTGGATGCTGAGCGAAGAGGAGTACGCTGCGCTGCGCCGGGGCCTCGGAGACCGGGGCTACAACCTGCGCACCACGCTCCCCGCCTACCTTGAGACCCACAGCATCGAGGGCTGGGCAGAGCCCTTCGCTGGGCTCACTCCCGCGACTGGGATCTTCGACCCCTCCACCATGGATGCCTCCGAGGCCGTGGCCCTGGCGGAGTCCGTTGCTCCCGAGGGAAGCTACTTCCTCAAGGGTGTCTCGAAGTCGGATCCTGAGTTCTCCCGGGCCCAGGGTGCCGACGAGCTCCTGGACCGGCTCGCATCCCTCGGGGAGAGCCTCGGTGAGACTGAGCGCATCGCTATTCGGCGCTACGAGCCTCTGGACTCCACCGTTGCTGAGCTCCGGAGCTGGTGGGTTCTGGGATCGCTCTTCGGCGTCGATCTCCACCCGAACTTCACGGACTCTGAGAAGCTCCACCCTCTGAGGGTCCCTCAGCTCCTGAAGTCCGCGAGGGCCTTCCTCAGCGAGCTCGAAGATCCGATCTACGGCCTGGAGAGCGGCTTCCTCACAGCTGACATCGCTCTGAAGGCAGATGGCAGCTGGACTCTCATCGAGATCGGCGACGGCCAGGTCTCGGGTCTTCGCAGGGACGATGGCGAGAGCTACGATGGCTTCTATGCTGAGCTCAGTGAGAAGCTCAGCTAGGCGGTTGCGCTGACTCCAGCGAGGGTGTAGCATTGACCCATGGCCAATGACACGAAGATCCAGTTCACCCTCGCAGCTGTTCCCGCCTTCGAGCAGATCTCCAGCGAGCTCACGGAGGCCGGCTTCCCGGTGATCTCCACGGACGCTGAGAACAGCTCCATCACCGTGGATGCCTCCACGGATCCCAGCGAGTACAGCGTGCTCATGGCTGCCATCGAGGCCGCCGAGGCCGCTGGCATCGAGGGCGACGAGGTGCTCCACACCGAGCTCGTCTAGCTCAACTCCCCAGACCGACAGAGGGCCCGCATCCGAACAGTGGATGCGGGCCCTCGCTCTGTGAGCCCTAGGACTAGAGGAGCTCTAGCTCAGTGCGGTAGACTGAGGCGAGGGGCCTAAGGCTGGCTCCTGATCGGACCAGAGGAATGAGTATTCCCGGAAACACATCGGATCGCCGGGTTAGGGCAGTTAGAAGCTCCACTGGCCTCGATCCAAACGCACTGCCATCTGAGGGCTTGATTTCCTCCACGATTGAGAAAAGCGCCTCTCTGAGCCTTAGATCCTCGGTGATCGGAGCTAGGATTTCAATGGCGTGACTGACAGCCATACCACTCTGCTCAAGGGCATAGACTCTTTCGGAGAAGATGATGAGCGCCTTGAGCTGAGTAGCCTTCTCAAAGCGACCGCTGATGGTCATAGTCTCAAGTCCATTTTCGACTGAGAAGCGTCGCTGGCTGTCGGTCGGAGGAATGAAGGGCTTCTGAGGAAACTCAGCACCCTTCTCGGGGAGCTCTTCACCCTTGGCGACCGCCCTGGAGGCTGCGGAGTAAGACTCTCCGGTGCGCTCCATGCGAGTGCGGATCTCGAGCTTGAGGTAGCTGTTTCTGGTCATGGTCTTCTGCTCTCTAGGGATCATCCTACACCTGAACCCCGGGCTTAGATAGACTCGATCAGACTACTATGGGAGTACAGCTTCGGACAGGATCCACGGGACCTAGCTCTTCAGGGAGCGCACCGTGTAGGAGCGAGCTCTGAGACCGGCCACTGCCTGGCCGTGGGGACATCATAACGAAGAGGCCGCCGCCCGAATCTCTCCGAGCGGCGGCCTCTGGCCGCAGACAGCTGCTAGCGCTCGAAGGTAGGTGCCACGGGATTGGGGATGGTACGGATGGGGAACTCCTCACCCTCCAGACCTTCGGTCTTCCCCATGCTGATCCGCTGGGTGGCCCAGACCCTAGTCTTCGAAGCGCCAGTCCAGGGAAACTCCGAAGCACCTTCTGGGTTGATCGTGATCCGCTGAGTGGCTGAGAAGTCCCGGATGTCATTCCGCTGGACAGAGAGCTTCAGCTCCCCGCCGGACTTGAGTGATCCCTCGACCCTCAGCACCGTATCAGCTGCTGCTTCGGTGGGTTCGAGTCTCCTGTCTCGCACGCTACCAGTGGGCACCCAGCTGTAGAGCACTGTGGCAGTCGAGCTAGCCTTCGTGAACAGCCTCAGCTCACCGAGCTCCCGTTCGAAGCTCTGAGCATAGAGGGAACCTCCGTCCGGCTCCCCGTGGTAGTATTCCCAGCTCAGGGCGTCTACGAGGATGGCTCCGATGTTCTCTTCGCTGTTGAGTGCTGCGAAGATCGCCTCGGTATCGAACTCCTCGAAGTGGATCAGGTTCTTAGCCAAGTGCCTGTCGATGCGAGCAAGCTCTGCTGCTGAGAGGTTACCTGCCTTGAGTCGGTAGACAGCCTTGATCTGTTCAGCAAGGCGCTCACTGTAGGTGCCTGAGACAACGAGGACTCGGCGATTGGGCGCCATCAGCGCTCGAGCCAGAGTGGCGAAGGCAAAGGATCCCGGGTTGTGATCGCTGGCATCCACGAAGAGCGCCACCGAATTGAGGTCGAAACCTCCATCGAGTTCGCGGTCGATGGCAGTCCAGCCGGAGGGGATGGGAAGCGCGGCGATTGCTCGTGCGGCGACGGAGTAGGGTTCTCCTGTGGCCTCCATGCGAACACGGATTGCGGCCTTGGTGTGGCGGTCGGTGGTCATCTTCTTCAGCTCTCTGGGGACCATCCCACATCTGATCACCCGGGCTATAGAGAATAGACTACGGATCATCATCTTCGGACAGGATTGCTTGAACCTTGCTCTTCAGAGAGCCTTGCCATGTGGGGACGGTGCTCTGAGACGGGCCACTGCCTGGCCCTCGGTTAGACACTAACACGGACTCGCAGAGCCTGTCAAACAGATCGGCAAAAGGGTGTTGCGGCGTGGATCTTCATGGTGTACTGTGAGACCCATGGACACTCACACCACCATCGACCAGGCCCGCTTCCGACTCGAAGCGGCACAGCGCGAGCTCGACAAGGCCACGGAGCGTCAGGCCAAGCTCGACAGCTTCCCCACGGAGGGCACCGTCTTCCTCCTCATGGCCTCCAAGGTCACCTTCGATCAGTTCGTCAGCTACTCGGAGGACGGCATCCCCGTCGGCGTCTTCGCTACTCGCGAGGAGGCCAAGCGCTACACGAAGACCTTCGAGCACCCCGTCGGCCTCGACTACCAGATCAAGGAGCTCCCGCTCCACCGCTGAGGGTTGTGCTTCGGAGTAGATCGTGTAGCATGGCACTACACCGCATCGCTCATACTTAGAAGGAAGATTCCCATGGCTGTCACCGCCACCACCGAACGCCGCAGCGTCGTCCGCATCCCCCAGGGTCCCGCACCCGTGATCCGCTTCGGTGGCTACCGCTACGAGGTCACCAGCTGGGTCGAGGTCGGTGACCCCGCTGACAACATGGTGGAGGCCACCATGCGCATCCCCGGGACGCGCTTCGGCCGCCGGGTCGAGACCATCGAGCAGACCTGGTAGCACCGGGTTCTGCCAACTGACCCTCAGCCGGTCGTTCTCTGATCCATCGGGAGCGACCGGCTTTCCCTTTGCTTGCCCGATATGGGCTCGTCTGTTCCCATCCATTTTCCTTCCTTCAGCTGGAGACACATCCCATGGCCACCAACCAGATCTACACCATCATCGAGCGCAGCCGCGGAGTGAAGAGCGAGTTCACCGGCACCGTCGCCGAGCTCCAGCGCCGCTTCGAGGGCACCCTGAAGGCTGGCAACTTCTACGACCGCAAGGTCAAGCTCGCCCCGCAGAACATCATGGCCCTCGTGGACTCGCTGAACCTCACGGCGAAGCGCCTCCTCATGGGTGGCGAGTACCGACTCGCCTAAGGCTCTGTGAGCCTGATTAACACTGCCCATTGCGGTGGGCAATTTCAGGTTGTACGATGATCCCATGCACTCCGATACCGTCAAAAGGGATTACTTCAAGCCGATCTCCCTGGCTCTTCATCTCTCCACGCCGAAGCTCAAGAAGCACTACCTCAAGCTGCAGTCCCACCTCTGGGCTGCCACCGAGCTCGAGACGCCGCGCTACATGCACACAGAGACCACCATCGGCTTCGAGATCAACATCATCCTCACCGACATGCGAGAGGTAGCCGATGAGCTCAAGAGCCGCGGCGTCTTCATGCCCAAGTCCCCGGACATCGGCTCGCTGAGCCAGTACCACGACTGGGCAGCTGAGAAGCGCGAGGTAGAGTACGCTGCGACCCGCGAGGCTGAGATCGCTCGATAGCGCACCGCTACATTAGTTCCCCGGGGCGAGCATCCCCTCACCTAAGCCCGGAGGCTGCTCGCTGAGCGCCGGAGTGAGCCTCCTCGACGGGTTGTGTGGCAGAGCTCCCCCGGCGCCTTAGGCAGCCCCTGAGTACAGTGCTTCGATAGGATGGTTCTAGAGACCATGAACTCCTTCGAGAAAGAGCACAGATGCGTGTAGCAACCGACGGCAGCTGCCTGAAGAATCCCGGCGGCAAGACGGGCTGGGCCTGGGTCGCCGAGGATGGCCGCTGGAAGTCGGGCAGCGTGGCCGCTGGCTCCAACAACATCGCCGAGCTCATGGCAGCTCTTGCCGCGCTCCGAGCCCACCGAACCGTCGAGCAGCTCCACCTGATGATCGACTCTCAGTATGTGCTGAACATCATCCAGAAGTGGGGCGCTGGCTGGCGCCGCCGGGGCTGGAAGAAGGCCGACGGCAGCCCCGTGGCCAATGCTAAGCTCGTAGAGAAGCTCCTCGACGAGGCCGCTCGGCCTGGGCTGACCTTCGAGTGGGTCAAGGGCCACAACGGCCACTGGCTCAACGAGTTCGCCGACGAGCAAGCTGGGCTAGCCGCCCGGAACCAGCTCGGCGTCTCCAAGGGTCGCTACGATCCCCAGGTCATCGCAGATGCCTTCATCTCCAGCGGCAACAAGGCGGCTGCGGCCGCTCGGAAACGCACCAACCGCTCAGTGGGGACTCCTGCGGGAGGCTCGAAGCCCCGCAGTCCCCGGAAGCCCCGACCCAAGAAGGACTGACCATGGATCTCGCCAGAGCAGCTCAGCGCTACATGGAGGCTGTCGAGGCACTCCACACGATCCACGGCAGCATGGATGTCCACGGCCACGGAGGCTTTGCTGCTCAGGCAATCACACCCCACTGTGCGCTGATCTGCAACGCCACGGGTGGCTACATTGATCGCACAGGGAAGCTCGTCGAGGAGGAACCTCCCCACCGGGCAGTGCGCCAGGAATACGAGACAGCAAGAGCCGAGCTTCAGGCGATTCTGACTCGCTGAAGGTCCAGTGCGGTAAGGTGACCCCATGAGCTTCCCTATCTTCCCTGAGCCCACGAGTGACTCCATCTTCCTCATCGTGAGCGCCATAGTCATCGCACCCTTCCTTCTCTACGCACTGGGCGTCGTGGTCTACAATGAAGCCAAGCACAGACAGGGCCTACCTAAGAAGGAGATGGACAAGCTTCCCAATCCTCTAAACGGGTTGACCATAGGCATACCCGTCGCAGTATTCTCGATGCTGGTCACCTTCGGCATAGTGACGCCAGCTGACAAAACTGCCTACGAGAACTACAAGGAGGCTGTGACCAAGACACTCTCTGAGGACTACGGAGTCGAACTCCAGGGCGCTACCTCTGATTTCGTCCGAGGTGAGGTCGTCCGAGCGGAGTACGCCGACGGTGAGAAGCTGGCCATAGCGCTCCTCGACGGGAAGACTGAGAGTGCTCGAGTTGTCCAGGCGGATGATACTCCACTGCCCTTGCTTTCGGCTTCGGACAAAGCTTCAGATAGCGATGGAGCTTCCGAGGACGAAGCATCGCCGGAGCCCTCCGAAAGCTCTGCTCCCGCCCCCGAACCCTCGCCCAGTCTCACAGCTGCACCTCTTCCCGATAGGCCCCTCGGTAGCGTGCTCGACTCAGATGACTCCAGCCTCCGGCCGTAGCTCGAACCATCTATTTCTCGATTAGATAGCTCTCCGTAGCGCGAACTGAGGAGTAGCCATGGCCAAGGGACAGATCCATCTCACTCCCGATGGACCAGCTCCCTGCTCCGCCGACCCCTCGAAGCCAGGCGCTCGAGGTTGCCCCTACGGCGCTGGCGGCCACTACGCCACGGAGGCAGAAGCTGAGGCAGCCTACGGAGAGCTCATGGAGCGCCAGGGCCTCGACGCTCTGGGTTCCAGCGCGGGATCTCTGAGCAGCCTTCGGGCAGAGCTGCAGACCCTGGCGGCAGGACAGACTCCCGATCTCAAGGAGCTGCAGCGCATCGGTGGACTCATCGAGGACGAGCTCCTCAGTCGGGCCGGGATCGAGGTGGACCGGAAGGACCTTACCAGCGCGGAGCTCGACAGGCTCGGCAGCACAGCGTCTGCAGTGCTCAAGGAGCTCCAGGGCAGCCCAGTAGCACTCCGAAGCAAGTTCCATGGCACCTTCGCTAAGCAGCTCAAGGAGGCCCTGGCTCCCATGCCCAGCGGCGCAGCCTATCTGGTCTACGGGGATGTCCACACAGAGACGGTGAACGCTCGGAACAGCTCCCGGGATGGCTTCCACATCCAGCAGGCTGCTGTCATGGCACCATCGGCTGTTGAATCCAAGAGCTCTATGAAGATCGGTCCGGTGGCCAAGCGCGGAGATCTCGTGGTGGACTCCTCCATCGCTCTACGCCACGAGATCGAGAACGAGAATCTCCAGGGCTTCGCTGTGGATCGGATTGAGCGCGGCGTGGGAGAGCCTCTCCAGGACGGCGACAGCGTGCTCCATGCCATCCGGCAGACCCGGGCAGATGCTCGACACCTTGAGCTCATCCAGAAGAATGTCCTGGACGCGGATGGAGTGATCCTCCCAGGCCAGGCAGAGCGCTTCCGGGAGCTCGCTCCAGAGCTCCTGGAGTCAGCAGAGGGATCGGCAGTTGTCTCCAGCTTCTACGCTGGCAAGAAGCCCACTGGAGCCATCGCTCGAGGGAAGCGCTACCGGAGGGTGGCCACGGGCTTCGAGCTCAAGGATTCCCGGGGCGAGAGCTACGGAGTGCCCCTGGACCTCTACGAGGTTCAGGAGAAGAAGCTGAGCTTCCGGGATCACACCATCGGCACCAAGCGCTATGGAGGAGACAGCCGGTCTCAGAGCCCCGTGCTCCTCCATGAGTTCAGCCACGCCATCCAGTCTGCCCGGCCCGGCGGCATCCCCCGGGAGCGTGAGCTCTTCCAGGAGCTCTCAGCCTCACAGCCTCAGCTCAAGGAGGATGGCTACAGCCGCTACGCTGGCTTCCCCGACGAGTACATGGGGGATGTGGGTGGCAAGGAGGTCTTCACTCGGGCCACCGAGGGTATCTTCTACCCCTCACTGTCGGGCAACGAGTACCTCTATGACGGCTCCACTCGAAGCCAGGAGGTTCGCCGCTGGGCCCTCGGTACCTGGGCACTCCTCGCCGCCGAAGGTAGCAAGAAAAGCGCCGAGGGCAACTGAGAGTTGCCGGGAGAACCATAGAGCGTTAGCATGGGGCTATGCCCACCGCCTCAGAGCTCCTTCCGGTGATCCTCGTAGCCATCGTGGGGCTCCCCCAGCTCGCTGTGGCTATCTTCTACATCCGGGCCATGGACTCGAAGCGCGGCCGAGGCCCTCGAGCTCAGCGAGGCTACCTGAGACGGGCTGAGCGCTTCTACCTCGCTCTCTCGCTGAGCCTTCTGGGGCTCTCGGTGGTGGCAATTTTCGCAGTACCCCTGATCTTCAATCTGAGCTGAACAGCGTATGCTGTCGGCATCTGTGTAGCTCTAGCGTTCCTCGATAGGATGAAAGCAACCATGCTGATCAGCCAGAATAGGACCGCCATGTTCCCCGTCTACGAAATCCCGTCTGCCGATGCCCGTGCAGCGGGTATCTTCATGTTGATCTTCCTTGCGACCCTCCTTGGAAGCCTTGCTGTGTTCCTCGTCTTTGCAGCCAGGACAGCCGTTGCCGGATCAGAGAATAATCGGGACCGAGTAAAGCGAGGAGTCAGGGGTCAGATAATCACTGTAGTATCCTTCGTGGGTCTCTCCCTGCTGTGGCTCGGCGGGGTCGCCATCGTGGGTGAATCTCAGCGACCTGAGAGGGAGGCAGCAAGGGAAAGCTATCGAGTAGCGGTTGTGGAATTCTTCGAGAGCAACTACGAACTAGAGCTAAAGTCTGCCGAAGTCGATGAGCTCACCGACGGCAATGAGGCTCAGGCAAGGGATTCCTCTGGCCACGAGATCACGGTTAGACTCGACGATCCAGAGTCCAAGAGCCCGAAGGTTCTGTTCTCCGAATACTCCAACGATCACTAGCTAGAATGGGAGCGCTGACAGCTAGGCGCTCCGGTTGTGCCGAGTCGGTGCTTCGTGTAGGATGCTCCTATGGACAGCTCAGAAGATCGAATCCCGGCAGCGCCGGCAGGGGATGACTCAGCCAAGAACTGGCTCTCAGCCCTCGAGGCAGAGGACGGCACCATGCCCGCAGCCTCTGAGCTCGTCTGGTACGGGGATCACAGCCCCAACTACGGCAAGGGACCCACTCCCGCTCAGATCGAGGCAGCACGGCGCTTCGTGAGCCACTGGCTCGAGGGCGACAATCACGGCTTCATCATCCCCGGAAGCGAGTGGGGACAGTCGCTGAAGCACTGGATCCACATGCTCGTGGGTCGCCCCGCTCCCGGCGCAGAGCTCATCGTGGATCCTCCCCGGAGCCACACTCCCATCGAGGAGGACGAGCGGACGCTCCTGGAGCAGGTCAGGGAGCGTCGCTTCGGCCCCAACAGCTGGGTCAACATCCTCGTCTATGATAGGACCATGGTCGGGGATCGCTCTGAGGAAGAGATTGCGGAGGCCCTGGCTGAAGCTCGGCGAATGCGCCGGGAAGACGAAGACGAGACTCGCAGCATGCTCGGAAGGAAGTTCTGATCGTGGCCACAGCAACTGAGACCAGCTGGATCGACTGTAGGACGGCGGAGTCCATCGACTCCGGCAAGCGCTACCTCCACCCCAACGGCAAGGATCTGGGCGAGTGCGCCGAGGGTTGCTGTGATCGCTACAGCTGCCCCGACTGCGGCTCAAGCTGGACCCGAGAGGTTCCCCAGTAGACAGCCGGTTGCCCTCGATGGGCCACCGTGATAGCGTCGATCCCAAACCATACGGAGGACAGGCCATGGCCACACTGAACAGGATCACAGGTCGAGAAGACCTCCGCGAGGGCAACAGCGGCCCCTGGGCGAGGATCGACGGCAGTCCCTGCTGGTGCGTGGACTGCGAGAACCGGGGCCAGCGCTACAGCGCGGCTGAGAACGGCAACCGAGGCCCCTCTGCAGAGGGTCGCAGGCGGCTGGACCGGCTCTACAAGAAGAACCCCAAGCTCGCTCTGAGCTACCGCTGAGAGAAGGATAGGACCATGGAGAACAGTCCGCAGACCGAGCCCCTCGTGGTGCTCTTCGATGACGAGCGCAGCTTCGTCCCTGGCTTCCGGGATGGCGCTGTGGTGATCCGGCGCTGGGATGAGGCTCTCGAGTACTTCGCCGGGCTCAAGGCCAGCGGCAAGCGGATCAGTGAGCTCTGGCTCGACTTCGTCCTCCATCCCGGGACCACCCTGGAGGGACTTCAGAACTTCCCCGGAGAGATCCTCGACCGGGCCATCTTCCACTCGAGCGCCTGGGATGCCCACGGCCTCGTGGAGGATCTCCTCCGCCGGGGAGGCTACAGCGGGGAGCTGGAGCAGCTCTGGGACGCCTACCCCACCACTCCCCGGAGCGAGATCTTCAGCTGATCTCAGCTCCAGGCACTCTGACCACTCAACCACAATACTAGAAGGAGAAATCCCCATGGCAACACAGACCCTGACCATCTTCGGCTCTTCGGACGACCTCATCGAGGTGGACGGCATCTCGGGCGGCGACGAGTTCAGCAAGCCCAACGGCTCCTGGATCGGCGTCATCGAGGCCCCCGACGGCGACACTGCCCTGGTCTTCGTGGACTACCGGCCCAACGGCACCTGGACCGTCGCTCTCGCCCAGTACGAGGAGGACTACAAGCTCCCCGCCTGGCCCCAGAGCTTCGAGGTGGACGAGGACCTCTGCAGCTACTCGGTGAAGGCCACCATCATCGTCCCCGAGGGCACCACCATCCGCGAGATCTCGAAGAGCGACCTCTGAGCGCCAAGGACTGATCCCAGCACAGTCCCAGAGAGCCGGAGCATCTACGGTCAGACGCTCCGGCTTTTCTGTGCAAGCTTCGGACAGCTGAAGGACTTCAGTCGTTAGAATACAGACCACATCGACGGGTAACCGCTCGCCGGCTTAGGACCACAGGATCAGGGGAATGACCATGGCCGAGAACAGCAGCATGACCGGTAGAACACTGGCCTTCGACGAGCTCACGGGCATCGAAGCAGAGCGTATCCTCGAGGTTCTCTCAACTGCTCTTCAGGTGCTCGCTCCCGCTCCCCGGGGTTCCTGAGCTCCACCGGTAGGTCTCTGCCGTTGCTGCCTCCAGTCAATCCATGTTAGCATGGATCCATGACTGAGCAGACTGAACTTCAGAGTGGCGATCTTCTACCCAAGTCTCTGGAAGAGCTCAGAGAGTGGCTAGACTCGTCCAAGGACGATCTCGAAGAGAACGAAGTCGTAGTCATCGACAGCCAGGGCTATGAGAACATCATGGAGCTCGGTGAGTTCGAAAGCGATGGTCACTCCATATTCAAGGCTGGGCAGTGTCTTGGCTTCGCAGTAGCGCTTGCTGAGCACTTCGGCACTCGGACGCTAGCGGTGTCTACAGACCGCCCCGGTGTCGATGGAGAGCTCATGGTCCGCCATTGCTACGCGCTTGATACCGAGGGTGTGTACTGGGACATCTCGGGGTCCTGGAGTCGCTCAGAGATCTACTTCGGCGAAGGAGGTGGCGTGCAGGACATGAGCTCTGCTGAAGCTGAGCGCATCGTCGCTCCCCATCTCCCTCCTCAGCACATGGAGTACGCCAGGAGCGTGGTAGAGCCCTTCCTGGATTGGCAGTCTGAGTAGTTGACACAGGATCTGTAGACCCTACTGTTGCGGTCTACGGCCGATCCATGTAGCATGGATCCATGACTGAGCAGACTGAACTTTCCCACGGCGTCCAGGTCGTTCCTGGTAAGATCGCCGTGAGCGGCTTCCTCCGAGAGGCCGTCGAGAAGACCAAGGGCAACCGCAAGTTCTCCGGGAGCTTCGAGGACCTCGAGGCACTGACCTCGAAGCACTCCGAGAGCTGGAAGCCGGGCGTCGGCTCTGTGGACGGAGATGTCCGCATCGTGGAGCTCCCCACCGAGGGCTTCTTCACTGAGATCGTTCGGATCACCGAGCAGAACAAGCGACTCCTCGAGGTGGTCTACAACCCCCGCCGGGAGCGCGAGGAGGCAGTTCCCACGCTGATCCTCCGCGGCATCGAGCCCGCTCAGGCAGCATCTGTGGGCATCGTGATCTACCGGGCCGATGTGCTCGCCAAGGACGACGACCGCTCCTCCGATGCTGAGTGGGAGATCGTGGCCATCCTCGCCGACCCCGAGACGCCCGACGGCGAAGAGGTCCCCATGCACCCGGCCACCATGGCCCGCAACGCTGCCAGGCTCAAGGGCGGCACCTTCCGGGAGTACAGCGCAGAGGAGTGGCTCAAGGCTACGCTCTTCTGGCAGCGCCACGCTCGGGTTGCGCCCGCGCTGGATCAGAGCCACGAGCTCCAGGACGCCATCGAGGACATCCTCTGGGACGCTGGGCTCAGCGTCGAGCTCCACCCAGAGCACCGGGCTGACAACATCGTGGACACTGCTGGTGCCATCGTCGGCAAGCTCAGTGCAGCTGCCGGTCCCGTGGCTCCCGAGGCCGTGGAGGCCCTGGCCAACCTCATGCCCCTGGGCTACGAGGAGCGAGACGGCGTCCGCAACAGCTTCGAGGCCGCTGAGCGGATCATCGAGGCAGGCTGGCGACCCGGCGGTCCCTCCACCGCTGCGGGCGTGGACACTCCCTAGGCTGAAGCCCATGGCCATCGTCTACCGGGTAGAGAACTGGGAGGGCTTCGGTCCCTACTCCAGGATCGCTCCCCGGTTCCAGTACAGCTCTCATCTCCATCCCGAGCCTGATCTCGAGGGACTGAGCGTGGATGACTCCATGAGCTTCGGCTTCGCTGACTTCTTTCGGCTCATGCTCTGGTTCTCCGCAGAGGAGATCCAGACCCTGGGCAGCTGGGGCGAGGAGTGGCTCGTCAGCAAGTACTCGGTAGCCGAGGGGCATCTTCAGTCATCCTCCACTCAGACCGTCTTCAGGAGGGATGAGGCGGAGCTCCTGGGCTGTCTTCCCCTCTCTGAGCTCGGAGCCGTCAAGCGTCAGCACTGCACTAGGAAGGTTGCTGACCGCCTGGAGCGCAGGCTGGAGGCTCGCTTTGAGTCCCACGCTCCCTGTGGTCCTGCTCAGCAGCACATCTCGATCTCAGAGGGCTATTGCGAGACAGGGGAGCCCAGCGATTTGATTCGCTCTCAGCTCGCCAATCTCCGAGAGGGGTGCTACTACTCCATCGACGGCTATGACCATGTCTACCGCAATGGGCTGATCTATGAGATCGACGATGACCACGATCTCGTCGAGGCTGATCTGAGCTACCTCAATGAAGTCGCCTCTGAGATCGTCCACATCACCCCCAAAAGCATTCGGTAGCGTAGCCCAACAGTCAACCCAAGAAAGAAGTAGACCATGCTCTTCCTCACTGAGACTGTAGGTATCGAACTTCAGAAAGCGTCTCGGCCCAGGGCTGCTCTAGCAGCAATGACCAAGGGGTTCCGAAGCGCGGAAACGGCGATCTGTCTTACAGCCCTCTTCGGTTGGGCTCCATTGCACATCCTCTGGGTCGTAGGATCCGTCGTAGTCAACTAGAGACCACAGAGGAAGAGCCCCAGTCACCGCGAAGTGACTGGGGCTCTTCCCGTTGGGCTTAGCTATCCTCGGAGTCGCTACCGTCCTCGGAGCTCTCATCGCCCTCAGCATCTGGAACCGCAGCCTCCGGATTGGCAGCTAGCCACTCAGCGAGCCCCTTGGCCAGAGCCTCAATGTGAGCCCTGCTGTCATAGTAGGCTGTGGGGTCCTCAATGAGCTTGAAGGGATTGGGAGCCTTGGGAAGGCCGTTGTCGTCAAAGATGTAGCGGTCCCGATAGGAGCGGTTGATTTCCTGAGGCTGCATCACGAGATTGTCGTCGCTGAGGGGCAGAGTGGGGTCCTTGTGGCCCCTCTCGTAGGGACCCTCGCTGAGCTCCTTGAGGTAGAGCCTGTTCTTGACTTCGCTCTGAGCCCTACCCTCGGTGCTGGTGAGGTCAAACCTGTTCTTCAGGAACCTGTCCTTGAATGTGAGCTCAGCGAAGCCATAGGCTGGAGCCTTGCGAGAGGTCTTATCCAGCTTGATTCCGACCTGCTCGGTCTTGTTGGCCCACTGGATAGCATCTCCGGTAGACCTTCCCAGAGCCTCGCCGAAGCTGGTGAGGTGGCTTCGGTTGAAGCCGATGCCGAGGTTGGCGGCGAAGATTGCCACCATCTGCTGGCCGATGTTTCGGTCGCTGGGGTTGTGGGGAAGCTTCACCTCGGGGTGAAGAGCGAGGAAGTCCTTCAGCACTTCGGGCCACTCAGTGGCCCAGGTGAGGCTGTCTAGGATGGCTTCTACTTCGGAGGGGGTTGCCTCTCTGATTGTTCTTGTCATGGTGCTTTCCTTCTTATCTGCCTATCAGGGCATCGCTTGAATGGTAACTTGTTACACATGTAATATCGGCAAAAGCGATGAGAAATGACGAATTTCACTTCAAAATGTTTCAAAGTCTTATCAAGTCTGTTCAAATCTGCTCATCTCTGAGCCTCCCTGAATCAGCGCTACTGTGCCAAAGGTGGGCCGGATAGTGCCGCAGTAGGCCGTAGGAGCTGCTCTGAGTGAGGCTGAGCAGATAGCGATGCAATGACTGTGGCTCAGAGCTCCGAGGGCTTAGATCAAGGATGGAACTGACCGTTGACAGGCTGAGCTCAGGGTGTAGCGTAGCCTCCATGGACACCACCACTCAGACCCAGACTCAGCTCCACGGCTACCAGCGACCCACCGACCCAGAGCCCTTCATCAACTGCACCACCCTGGAGCGCTCCGCCACCGGCGGCCCCGAGTGGGGTTGGATGGAGCGTCCCCGGCTCAGCTGGCCTCAGAAGGGTGGCCGCATGGTCCGCCGGGACTACCTCCGCCCCGGTGACTGGGCGGTCTCCAGCCACTACGGCCTCCGCAAGGTCGAGGCGGTCCACACCGGCGGCATCAGCGAGGACGAGATCGGCGTGACCACTCGGATCGTCTGGGAGACCCCGGACGGCGTGCGAGAGGCCTTCAGCGAGATCTACGACTCCAAGACGCCCATCGAGTTCCTCACCGAGGAGCAGGCTGAGATCGCCCAGGGCCACAAGGTCATCATCCGAGAGGGTGACTACGGCCTCTTCTACCTCCTCGACCTCGAGGGAAACCGCTTCGGCTCCGGCGGAACCCCCATGGGTGGCCTCGACAGCTACGAGGACGCGGAGCGCACTCGCATCGCTCTCTTCGGTCGCTGAGCGGAAGGCGGGGTGCTGACATCTGCACCCCGCCTTCTACTCGTCGCTCTACCTCCCTAGAGCCCAGCAAAAACTGATCGTTGCGCTGGGCTCTAGCTCGTTGTATTGTGCGAACTACACCACATCACCGGGACTCACCATCCCCCGCAGAGAGGCCTTCCCATGGACACCGTCACCGCTCCCAACGCCGCGAAGCTCCCCGAGCGCCGCGTCTCCATCCTGTGCTCCATCGACAACCACATCTACTGCGACAAGGCGATCCTCGGCGACCGCCCCATGCACTGCGGCTGCACCTGCCACACCGAGGCAGTCACCGACAGCTCCTTCCTCTCCTTCGCCTACAGCTTCTACCTCGTCGGCGGAGCGCTCAACATGCTCTTCGACGAGGGCCTGAAGCAGGCTCGTCTCCTCGCCCTCATCGAGGACGCCCAGGGCACCGTCAACTTCCAGGGGCTCAGCTCGCAGGAGGTCCTCGCCAGGTTCAGCGGCACCCTGAGCCACAGCTACTGGTCGCAGGCCGAGACCCTGGCGGACTTCGGCTTCACGCGCGAAGAAGCAAGCTCGCAGAAATAGAAAAGGACGACAGATGACCACAGACGATCTCAGCAAGGAGCTCCTGGAGGAGCTCAGCGAGGCAGCCCACTACGCTCAGGGCTTCGACGACTACGGAGTCGCCAACGAGGAGGAGCGCGGAGAGGCCGAGGCCCTTGCTCGGAGCTTCCTCCAGGCGGTCATCGACAGTCCCCGGGCTCGCCAGGAGCTGGGAGCGCTCTTCCTCAAGAGCCCCCTGGAGAGCTCCCAGGCAACTGAGTTCGCAGAGGCCGAGGGCCTCAAGCGGGAGAGTGAGTCCTGATGGTGAGCTTCGCCGTTGCCCACAGGGCTGCCTGCATCTCTGAGCTCATGGTGCAGCTCAACCTCGCTACGAGCTTCGAGGAGCACTGCGCTGCTCGGGATGCGGCTCGAGAGCTCGGGCTCTACCTCACATCCGGGTTCTACGCCAACGCTGGCTGGGTTTCTCCCGAGACCATCGCACTGATCAAGACGGCTCCAGACGCGGAGGCTCTGGACGACTTCCTTCGAGAGCTGAACCGCAAGGGGCTGAAGCTCTAGTTTCCCAGAGATGTTGCGCTGAAGAAATCCATGGCATACGATGGTGCTACACCACACGACCGCCACACTCTTGAAGGAGATTCCCATGCTTTCCACTGACTTCACCGCTCGGGCCAACGCCATCGTCTACCCCACCGTCGAGGACTACCCGGACCGCGCCGACCTCGCCGCGGCCATGTTCTTCTACCGGGAGGCCCACCGCGCCATGAACCAGGAGTTCGCGGACGCCCTGGCCCACGAGTACCTCGGTGAGACGGTGGGCCCGGCCCGCCTCGAGGCCGTCGCAGCTCCTGTCTTCCACGCCGCCTGGGACCACGGTCACTCCAGCGGCTACAATGAGGTCGAGAACTACTACATCGACTTCGCCGAGATCGCCACCGTCGCCTACGCTGCCGCCACGAGCTAGCAGCACTCCTAGGGCTCCGGATTCCTTCGGGAATCCGGAGCCCTTCCTCACTTTCAGGATCCACAGAACACCAGATCGCACCACTCAGTCGACCGCCCTTAGGAATAGAGCCATGATCCTCATTGAGAAGTCCCAGACGCTCGAAGAGCGCCGCTTCAACGAGCTCAAGGAGTTCGCTGTCCGTGACATCTCTCAGATCACTCCTGGGGATGAGATTCTCTTCGTCCACCTCCCGAACGACAGGAACCACGCCGACCTCTATTGGTCGATGCCCACGGTGAGCCGGGTGACTGTCCAGGGCATCGGTCCGGGAAGCTCGCGGGAGATCCAGGCTGGCCACTCCGGAGCGGCGCACTTCCTCGGAGACCAGCTCGTGGTGCTCTACACCGACAGCAGGGGGCAGCGAGGCTACCGCTACGCCTCAGACTCGGGTCTAGTCCCCTACGGCGAGGGTGACTACAACGACTCGAACTTCACCCTCTCGATCTCCGAGCTCGAAGCGCAGGGTATCAGCCCCAGCCTCGAGCTCACACCTGAGCTGGAGCGTGAGATCAAGCGGCACAACGACCGGCTCAACAGCCGTAGCAGCCGCTACTGAGCCCCGATCTTCGAGAGACTAGAGAAAGCAGGAAAGCATGGACAAGAGAGATGACGACATCCTCAAGTTCGCGGAGTTCGTAGCCACCAAGTTCCAGGACAGCCGGGATGGCTGGACCTACTCCCGGGACACGGGAGATCTCAAGCACATCCGCTACGAGAGCGACTACACGGGCTACAACCACTGGACCAAGCGAGCCCGGCGAGCCTTCGATCTGAAGATGCTCCTCGGCCGGGACAGCTTCACCAGAGGACTCCTCGGTGACCGCAAGGAGTCGCTGCGGACGAAGCTCCTCCACGCCTGGGTCTGGATCATGGTCTCGCTCAAGAAGGACTCCAACCTCCCCGACGGTCAGATCAACGGCATCCTGACCCACTGGGAGGAGAGCGGCGAGTACATCGCCCTCTTCCAGCCCCGGGTGGGAGTCAAGGTCATCGAGTTCATCAGGGCCAACCCCGAACATCCCAGCGCTCGAGCCATCCTCGATGAGATGCACGCCTGCAGCGAGCTTTCCTGGCCCCCGAAGGAGGGCGCTGCCATCGAGGACGAGGGATCCGACGGCTGAGGCTCTGAGCCTGCCTCCCACAGCCGAGGAGCTCTAGGATGAGCGCATCCATGCTCCGCAGAGCCGATGGCCCTAGAGGCTGGCTTACCATCGCTCACCGACGGCTGATCACAGACCGTTGACAGGCCTGCCATCGAACACATAGGATAGCTCCGAAGCTCTACCTCATCTTTCAGCAGAAATCTCCCCTAGGAGTAAACCATGGCCGAGGCCACCAAGACCATCATCCACCTCGACGAGCTCCGAGAGTACGCTCTCAGAGACGCCTCGAAGCTCAAGCCCGGCACCGAAGTGATCTTCGTCCATGCATCCGAGCTGGGAGCCTTCGAGTCCGATGGCGGCAGGCAGTGGACCTCCGCCAACTTCGCCACGGTGATCGAGGTCAAGGAAGCCACCTTCGCTGAGCTTCACCCCGCCGTGAAGGAGCCCATCGAGACCGACCCCAAGCCGGTGATCTTCTACCAGCACGGCAAGGGATCGGACATCGAGGGCATCGAGAGCTACCGCTACACCACGGATGCCGGTGTGGATCCCTACAGCCCGGAGACTGGCTTCTACAACCGGGTCAACTTCACGGTGCTGCTCTCGGAGCTCGAGGAGAAGGGCCTCACTCCCGTCTTCGAGGTCACCGAGGAGTACGCTCAGGCCCTGGCCGAGCACAACGATCAGGTCGTGATCTTCCCCAGCGATGACATCTACTACGACTACTACTCCGACTCCTACTCGGACGGCAGCGACTCCGATGGCTACGACGCGCTGGCGCCTGCGCCGGTCCACCTCGATGAGCTCAGGGGCTTCGCCATCCACGATCCCAGCGAGCTCGTCCCCGGCCACGAGCTCATCCTCGCCATGGTCCCCCAGCTCAGCCCCACGACCGTGGCCAGCCGATCCTCTGAGAAGCCCGTGGCGAGCCGGGTCAAGCTGAAGGAAGTCATCAGCGCTACCTGGTCCTCGCTCAACGACAGGGACGACCGGCCCTTCGAGAAGCCCCAGGAACTCCTCGTCATCCTCGCCGACGATGGCTCCGAGAGCTACCGGCCCCTGGATGCCATCGGGATCCTTCCCTACGCCACCGGCTACCGCAACCCCAGCACCTTCGTGGTCTCCGCCACGGAGCTCGAGGATCAGGGCCTCGACCCTCTCCTCACTCCCTCCGAGGACTACGAGAAGCTCCTCAGCGCTGCCGTCGAGCGCCGGGAGGAGCTGGATCGCATCCGGAAGGCTGCCCAGGCGGCAGCCTCCGAGGCCAAGTCCACCCCCGAGACCACCGAGAACTGAGAGCGAGCTTCCCATGAGCCTATTTGACCGCAAGGTACTCTTCCAGCGCAGTGGCAGCGAGGGCCGCTTCATCATCGACAGGGCCGACCTGAAGTACTTCCTCGATGAGGAGGGCATCACCGAGGAGGAGGCTCTGGTCACGCCCATCTCCGAGGCCACTCCCGACGAGTTCGCTGAGCTCATCGGCTCAGAGCTTGAGAACGAGAACTACCACGGCCTCACCTCCGTGGCGGACGATGTGCTCAGTGGGCTCAAGGAGCAGGGCTTCGACGAGGCCGCTCAGCTCAAAGTCATGGAGATCCTGGGCACCACGCTGCTCAGCAAGATCTAGCAACTGAGAGCATCTGTCATTTCACATGCCCAATTTGACTACCCCGGAGCGATGGGTTAGAGTAGCACCATGAACAACAGCGACACGATCTCCAACCCCGCGCTCCGGGAAGCAACGCTCAGCCGCCCTCTCCTCCCCGCTCGCTTCGCAGCTCTGGGCGCTGAGCGATTCCGAACTCAGCCCTCGGGCGACAGCGTGCTCTTCCGGGCTGTCGCCGTCCGAACTGAGTTCCTCGCTGTGCCCTCGAGGCTCGACGGCTACAGCTCCACCTGGTTCAGCAACGCTCGGAGCTGGGTTCCCGTGGATGCGCTCATCGACGGCCAGCTGGAGCTCACTCGCCAGGTCTGAGAGAGCGGTTGCGCTGAGCTGGAATCCGTGTAGTGTGGTGCTACACCGCATCCCAGGAGGAACCCAATGGCCACCGAATCCATGACAACAGAGACCATCACCACCGCCCAGATCAGCGCCGAGCACATCAAGCTGGCGCTTAGAGAGCTCCCCGCCGTCGAGCGAGCGCTCGTCTCCGCAGAGGAGATCGCTTCCCCCGACCTCGCCGACCGCATCGCCGAGACCAAGGAGCTCCTGGAGGCTTTCAAGGAGTCCCTCTTCGCTCTGAGCGGAGCTGCTGAGACCGAGGCCGTCTTCGGCGACTTCGGAGAGTAACACCGAAGCTCCTGCGGAATGCTGAGCAAAGGCCGGATGATCCCTCGGGACTGTCCGGCCTTTGCCGTTGGCAAAGAAGGCGGTTGCGGTCTTCGGAATACCGTGTAGCATAGACCCATGGACATCGACTTCAAGCTCTCGCCCGAGACCGCCGCACTCTTCGCAGTGCCCGCGCTCCCCCTGATCCCCGCCGAGAGCGCAGCGGAGTTCTTTGCCAACGCTCCTGTCTCCACGGTGGTCGAGATCTACGGCGACCTCTACAAGCGTACACCCTCCGGAGACTGGCTCCACCTCGAAGACCTCACCTCCAGCGGAGGCTACTACAGCTCGATGGAGTACGAGCGCTCGACTCCCGAGGCCATGATGCGCCAGGTCTTCGGCCCCTACGCCAACGGCCGGGTGCTCCGGCTCGGCGAGACGCCTGCCCCCACCGAGCCCCGATAGATCTTCCCCACCGCCACATCCAACCTCAGATCCAAGGAGACAGACAGATGAGCACAGAGCTGATGACCCAGCGCAAGATCGCCGTGGGCCCGGCCGGAGCGCCGACCTACATCGGTGAGTTCCACCAGACCTACCCCGAGACCGAGCAGCTCTTCCACAGCTACTGCCGGGAGCACGAGGACAGCTTCGGCACCTGCGGCAACGAGGCCGAGGCCCGGGCTGCGGCCGAAACCCACCTCCTCAGCGCCCACAAGGACAAGCTCATCGCGCTGATCCCCGAGGGCTCCTTCGTGGTCTCCCGGGAGCAGCTCGCACAGGAGATCGAGTACCGGCTCCGCACCGTCGCTGCGACGGGCCTCATGCGGGGCAAGCACAAGGAGAAGATGCCCGAGGGCTTCATCTCCGAGCAGATCGAGCACGCCGTGAACTCCTTGGCGGCCAAGGCCGGGAAGAAGTAGCCATGTCCCGGGAAGTGCGCAGGGTCCCCCTGGACTTCAGCTGGCCCCTCGGCAAGGTCTGGGACGGCTACGAGTTCCCCGAGCGGCTCAACGGTGTCCGCTGCGACGACTGTGAGCTCGGCTACAGTGACGAGGCACAGTTCTTCTACGACGAGTGGTACGGCAAGGTACCCTTCGATCCTGCCTCCATGGGCTCGACTCCCTTCCTCCCCGAGGGCGAGGAGGCCCAGGCCTGGGCTCGCCGTCAGCTCGAGTCGAGTCCTGAGTACTACGGCACTGGGCCGGCTGCGCTCTACCGGGAGGCTGTGCGGATCACCGAGATCTGGAACAGTTCCTGGAGCCACCACCTGAGCCAGGCCGATGTGGATGCCCTGGTGGCCGAAGAGCGACTCTGGGACTTCACCAAGGACTTCATCCCAGGCACGGGTTGGGTGGCGAAGGAGAACTCCAAGGTGCCCACAGCTGCCGAGGTCAACAGCTGGAGCCTCTTCGGCTTCGGCCACGACGGCATCAACTCGGGAGTCTGCATCAGGAACCGAGCAGAGCGCGAGGGCGTGCCCTATGTCTGCTCGACCTGCCACGGCGAGGGTTCCCTGGAGCGCTACCCCGGCCAGCGCGCCGAGGCTGAGGCCTGGGAGCCCAAGGCACTCCCCGAGGGTGAGGGCTGGCAGCTCTGGGAGACCGTCTCCGAGGGCTCTCCCCTGACCGAGGTCTGCCCCAGCGCTGAGCACCTCGCAGATCGGATCTCCATGGCGCCCCGTCGATACCTTGGAGCTGGAGACGACAAGCCCCGCAGCCACCAGGAGATCCTAGACTGGATCAAGGGCTCCGGCTGGCTCCCCTCGCTGATCATCCGAGGAGCCGACAATGGCTGAAGAACCCTCCATGACCATGACAGAGGTCGCGGACCAGATCATGGATGCCTACAGGAAGGGCTCCACCATCACAACGGCAACCATGGGCGTACTCGACATGCCCCTGGAGGATGAGCCCCGGACCCTTGAGAGAGCAGCTATGGCTCGGACCAACGGAGCTGTGGTGGTCTACAGCCGGAGAGTCGAGGGCGAGAGAGCTCTCTGGGAGCGACTCACCATCAGCGGACCGCCTCCGGTGGTGGCCTGGTTCTACAGAGAGTTCGATGTCGAGCAGCCTGAGCTCTAGCTCGCTGGCTGCTCGACCCCTCAAACTGAGCTCGGCTGCTGAGCTGAATCCTAGGGCCGGAAAGTCGTTCTAGGAGGACTGTCTCTGAGGCAGCTCCTGGCAGTCTCAACGCGCACGCTAGAGCGTCGGCTTAGTCGACGCTCTAGGCTGCGTTCCTGGCGAGCGAGCGGGCACTTCTCCGAGGATGGTGCTTTGTGCTAAACGATGCGAGGCAGTCGCTTTCCTCGGAGAAGTACCGCTGTTCCTGAGCGCTGCTCAGCGCTCGAAGTCTGCCTCTGAGATCAGCACTGGCTCGGGGAGCTCTCGGGGTAGCAGCTCGAGGAGGTAGGCAGATGAGCCACCATCCTTGCCGGTCAGGATGCGCGCCTGAGCCTCCAGGGTTGAGCTGCTGTAGCTGCTCCAGTTGGGCAAAGCCCGGAGGATGTACTCCCGGACCTGAGCGGCCACAGAGGCAGGGAGCCAGGGCATCTCCGCGTGGAGGGACTCTGAGCCGGCAGCTGACTGGACTCTGCCGTCAGCTGAGTAGAGGGGCCGAGAGCTTTCGAAGCTGGGATCGCCGGGGTAGCTCCCCGTCATCCAGCGCCAGAGTGAGCCCACACAGGTAGCGCTCTCGGTCTCGCTGACTCGCCAGGTGAGCTCCAGGGAGTCCTGCCGGATCCAGAGCCAGTAGGTGGTGCCGTCGCCGCCGGTGAGCGTAGCCTCGATCTCCCTGCCGTCGGTGAGCCTCAGTGCTTCCTGGTAGGATACGCCGTGCTCGGCCATGAATGCTCGAAGGGCCTGCTTCTGCTTGCGCTGGATGGTCATGTCTTTTCCTCTCACAGCTGATTGCCCACGCTCAGCAGCAAGGTACTAGGGCTGACTGAAGCGAAATGTCTCCACGATTCTGAGGAACCTTGCCCGGAGATGGCCCTCTGCGTGGGAGAGGGCCTGAGCCACGGCGAGTGGAGATCGCCGGTGCCATAGTGCCACAGTGAGCTCGCGATATGCGTCCACTTCGCACCATTGACTCTAGCGCCCCATGGGCATAGGATACGCCCATGGCATTCAAACGATTCTCCCTCCGAGGCTTCTCCCGCGGCTACGACATCCGTCGCCAGGTCGAGGGCTTCGAGACCCGCTACATCTGCACGGCAACTCTCTACCGGGGCCGCCACATCCGCCGGAAGGTGGATGCGATCTCCAGCTTCGTCCCCACCATGAGCGGAGTCGCCGTGGCCAAGGAGATGACCGCGAACTTCCGAGAGCAGCTCATCGAGCGCCACGGCCTCGAGGATGAGGTCGAAGCTGGCTACCAGGCCTCACAGCTCCAGCACTGACTCGATTAGATAGTTCTCCGAGAATCAGGGAGAACTACCATGGCCAGTCGCTACCACCTCACTCCGGAGGGTCCACGGCCCTGCAGTGTGGATCAGACCAATCCCCGGTCTCGAGGATGCAGCTATGGAGCAGATGGCCACTTCGGTGCGCTCCAGGATGCCGATGTTGCCTACGGAGAGCAGATGGGCGGAGCTGTCCCCCAGGCTGCAAGCGCGCCAGCGCCACTCCGAGAGCTGACTCCAGCTGAGCAGAATGTGCTCGACGAGTACTACGGCCAGATCTACGAGGAGCTCATCGAGATTCCGGATCACTCTGGCCTCAGTGAGGACGACTACTGCAGCCTAGCCCAGCTCCGAGAGAGCCCTGAGCTCCTCGCCAATAACTGCCATGCGGTATCTTCAGAGCTCCTTGAGCAGTTCGGTGTTGAGGGCTACTCCGCCGATGTGCTCTCAGTGGTCTACGAAGACGAGAAGTCCCATCACGCCCTGAGCCTTCGATCCGAAGGCGGTGAGGAGATCATCCTTGACCACACGGCTGCTCAGTACGATCAATCGCTGCCGATCCCCTTCGTGGCCGAGCGCTCCCACTGGGAGTCGGTGATCCGGGATCGAGTACTTCGGAAGCACGGAACCACCATAGCCTCCCTGGCCCTAGAGTCAGAGCTGTTCAGCAGTGCTCCAGCTCAGCCAGGCCCTCCCGTGCCAGAGCAGTTCTTCCACATCGCTCGAAGGGCCGATGTGGAGAGCATCATGGCCACCGGGCTCAAGCCCTCCATCGGTGAGCGCTCCGAGTCCCTGGGCGAGGACGCTCCTCGAGTCTACCTCTTCGACTCCAGGACATCGGCGGAGGAGGGGCTCATGAGCTGGCTCGGAGATGAGTTCGATGAGGATGAGGAGCTCGTGCTTCTCTCCGTTCCGGGCGGCTCAGTAGAGACCCCCGCTGCCACCTACCTGCAGGAAGATGCTGAGGCTGAGAGCGGCTACGGTCCCTCAACTGAGTGGACCTCTGAGAAGCCCGTCCCGGGCAAAGCGCTGAAGATCGAAGGAGCTATCTGATGGACTATACAGCTGAGGGCGGCCCCACGGCCTGGCAGAACGAGAGCTACGGCATCCAGGAGGATCTCTCTACTGGAATCCAGCTCCCGATCAACTACTAGGGACTGTAGCCCAAGCACGGGGCTCTGATTGCTGTGCGGCTCAGCTCTAGATCACAGCACTGAAGCTGTGGTTGCGAAGCTCAGCCCTATGGCGTAGCATGGCCCCATGGACACCACCGGCTACAACGCCCCCATCAAGCTCGCCGCGCCTGCTGCGCCCGTCTCCAGCGGGAAATACTTCACGGTCGTTCCGACGCTCCTGACCTGGGCCGGCCTCGGTGCTGTCGTGCTGGGGATCATCCACTCCAACGGCTGGCTCTTCGCTCTGGGTCTCATCGTGCTCCTCCCCGCAGCCCTCATCGTCCTCGCTGCTCCCCTCACCGTCTACCTCGGCATGAGGAACATGTACCGCCACCCCGAGAAGTACGAGACGCAGATCACCGAGGACGCCGAGGGCAACTTCGTCAGCATCAAGTGGAACAAGGTCCGCTGAGCCCCTCAGCCTCCAGCTCACTCCGTAGATAGGAACAGTCCCATGGACAGATCTCGCTACAGCAGAACCCCCGCAGAGGGCACCGGCAAGGACGCCGCTGCGCTCCTCATCGGAATCCTCTCGGTATCCGCCGCGCTCTCGGGACTCATCACCCTGCAGCTCTACTTCCTCGGCTTCGGCCTGGGAGTCACCGCGCTCGTGGTGCTCTGGTTCTTCCTTCGCACGCCGAAGCTCAAGGCCCATGCCCGGGCTGAGACCGACCGACTCCGAGCGCTCAACCGGCGCTGAACACTTCCCTCCACTCAAACTCCAACGAAAGGCCATCCCATGGCACGCCGCAAGCCCGCAGGTCCGATCAAGAGCTTCACCAACCTCGACGAGGTCTTCGCCAAGATGGAGGAGTTCGGCTTCTTCTTCAACGAGGAGGACAAGCTCACCAGCCTCGATCAGATCAAGAACCCTAACCACGGCCCCTGGGCCAGCAACGAGTTCTGGTTCAGCAACATGCGAGGCGCTGAGATCAAGATCTTCCGACAGATCTTCGGAGGCTACGAGCTCTGCAACTTCAAGGGCGTCATCAGCGACCAGCTCGATGAGCTCTTCGAGCTCGCGGAGATCCCCAAGGCTGGCTAAGGCCTCGGGCGGTAGCCAACATTCAAAACATCGCATTGGACATTTGTGGTTGACAGCCACTTCGGACCGTGTGTAGGATGGAACCATGAACACCGCAACCGCCCAGGCTCAGATCGTCTCCATCGAAGCTCAGATCGCCACCCTGAACTACCAGGTCGGCATCGTCCAGGACCACTTCCGCGGCGCAGTCGCGCAGAACGACCTCGGCGCTGCGAAGTTCGGCCTCGGCATGCTCGCCGGTGCGCTGGTGGCCGCCTCCCCGGAGGACGACCGCTACGCCCTCAACCGCTCCGCCATCGATGCCAGCAGCGCGCCGGTCATCGAGGCCGTCATCGACACCTTCAGCTGGATGAGCCGCCGGGCCAACGAGCTCGAAGAGGAGCTCCAGCAGAACATCCGTCGGATCCGCTACAGCGCGGAGCTCGACTACTAGCCCCTAGGAGGCATCCCATGGCCAAGCGCAGACGAATCACCCTCGGCGAGACCGGAGGCTCCCAGCGAGCCTACTCCTACCTCCTCGATCCGGAGCAGAAGCTCCCCCTGGGCCGCTTCGAAGAGGGAGGGCGCACTCTTCCGAAATCCATCGATGCTGAGATCGAGTCCCTGGCTCAGAGTGACTCCTCCCCCGAGTTCTTCTGGAACCCCGACGGAGGCTTCCTCATCATCGTGGAGGAAGTCGAGCTGTGAGCACTGGCAGCAGGCCTGCCGGTGGCTATCGGGAGATGCTCGTCTCCGAGATCGCAGAAGCCTACAGCCCGGTCTACCCTCCGGACGGCGACTGGCAGGACACGGCGGATCTGCTCTACGCTGAGGAGCCGGAGCACATGGCCCGGCTCTCTGACTCGCTCCGAGAGCGAGGCTGGCGAGAGCCGATCTCTCTCAGCGCCTTCGGTCCCCTCGAAGCAGACACCCAGCGCTCAGTGGAGGACGGCACCCATCGGATGGTGATCGCCCTCCGGGAGGGAGTGATCTCAGTGCCCGTGGTCACCGCGGGCGAGCTCCCGCCCTACGAGGAAACTCCCTGGGCTGAGCTCGAAGTGAAGCTCACCTCGGGGGAGCTCACCGAGGATGAGGACTGGCAGATCTTCGATGTGCTGCGCTCCTTCCCCCTCAGCGATGAGCTCTGGCTCAACAGCGACGCTGCGGGGTCCCAGAGCGGAGTCTGGAGCTTCTCCTACTACGATCTCGAAGAGCGCCGCTTCCCCCTGCTAAAGCGCCGAGCTCGAGCGCTCCTCGGGGCCGCCTTCCCCGGCCGGGGATTCAGCCTCTCGGTGAAGCTGGAGCATCCCGAAGAGTAGCTCTGATAGTAGGAGCCATGGACAACAGCTTGGAACGGCGCTACCTCGAGCTCATGCGAGGATTCACTGCCGAGGAGAAGGATCGGCTCCCCCTCGAGTACAACATCTACTCGGGCGACCTCCCCGGGCTCATCGAGTCCTTTGCTCAGAGCAATCTCCGGCTCGACATCCCCGAGCTCGACACCCTGGATAGACTCTGCAGGAAGCTCACCAAGAGCATGGACTACCAGCTCCAGCTCAACCTGCCCTGGAAGCCACCCATGCTGCTCCTTCCCCGGGATCGAAAGAAGATCCGAGCTCAGCGGCTCATCGTCCGGCAGGTCATCGCCAGCAGGAGCGCCAATCTCCACAGGAGGATCCTCGAGGAGTACTTCTTCCTCACGAACTTCGTGGATCTGATGATGCTGGTGCAGAAGGCTGCGGCCGAGAGGCTCGGGGGAGAGATTGAGCCAGCTCAGCTCGCTCTCTACACTGGAGCCGCTGGTAGGCTCGTGAAGCTCTTCCAGGACACGGACAACGCCTACGAGCAGGTGCAGACAGCGCTGCAGGATCAGCACGGTTGACAGGCTGAGTTCCTTCGGATAGCATCGGGTCTATGACCAACTCACTGACCAGGGAACAGAAGCTCAATGCGCTGAGCGAGTTCCTCGAGACCCGGGCCCAGGCTCGAACCGATGGCCACAGCGCACAGGACGGCATAGACTGTCCCGCCCATGACATCGCCTTCGAGTGGCTCGCCAACGAGCTCCTGGAGCTCGTCGAGGGCAACTACGGCTACGCCGAGGCTGAGGCGCTCGATGGAGCTACCGAGGCCGAGAGCGCCGCCGGAGAGGCCGCAGACCAGCACCTCTGGGAGATCCTCGTCCCCACCGTGCGCAATGACGGTCGGCCCTTCCGACTGCGCTACCACAAGGTCTGGGACGAGCGAGTGAAGGCCGTCTCCGGCGGACTCACCATCGTTCCTCCGGTCAACGGCGTCTGGGTCTCGCCGGAGGAAGAGACCTTCAAGGAGCGCATGATCCCCGTCCGGATCATGTGCACTCGCGACGAGATCATGGCCATCGCCAAGATGAGCAAGGAGTACTACGAGCAGGAGGCCATCATGGTCCATCGAGTCTCCCGCGAAGTCTACATCGTCGACTGAGCAGTTAGCTATTCAGGATCTGGTTCATGTCATCCTGATTCTGAATAGCTAGCTCTCCATCCAATCCCGTTAGGGGAAGAAACACCATGGCCAAGAGCACCACGCTCAGCACCCTGGAGCTCAAGACACCCATCGATCTTGAGTCCTTGAATCCACCTTCGAAGTGGCCCAGTCGGGACTTCTGGAAGATCGTAGCGCTCTCCCTGGGAGCCATCGCTGCCATCAGTCTACTGTCCTACCTCTGGAGAGTCTTCGAGCTCCCCACCTTCGAGCACAGCGGCTATGACTACAGCTGGCTCTTCCCTGTACAGGTAGCAGTGACCCTCGGCGCTGTGAAGGCGGTGATGGCAGCCTTCGTTCAGCAGGGTGTCGACCGGCGAGAGCGCCAGCGAAGCGCCGTCGAGGACATCCTCAGAGCTGAGGCCATCCCCTTCGTGGAGAGTGAGCTGGGAAAGCTCGACGGCATCGCCCATCGGGACTTCTCCATGCCTCCCGTGGACTGGCTCTGCAGACAGATGACGGTCGGGCCGCCCCAGGGCGCAACCTGGGGCTCCCGGATCTCCAAGGATGACTGGCTGAGCTTCGCCGTGAGGCTCGAGGCCAAGGGTCACCGGGTAGTATTTGCGGTGAGCCGCCCCGAGGTGATAGCGTGAGCAGCATGAGTGAATTTTCCCCCATGGACAGCTACCTCGACTACCTGAAGAAGCGAGTGGCCGAGGTCAAGCGTAAGCGGCCTGTGGTCGAGTGGCGCTTCGCTGAGGCCGAGTTCAATCGAGCGCTGGAGTACGCTCGGAAGCACGGGCTCACCGAGCGCTACCTCACGCCCCGAGACGCCCAGGCGGAGAAGGACCACGAGAGGGCTGTAGCCTTCGAGCTCTGGCTCCAGCGGCACGCAGATCAAGAGGAATGGGCTCGGGAGCGATGGATTGAGCTCACCGCGCCTGTGAGCTGGAGTCCCGAATCCCGAGAATGCCTCGCAGAGGCCCGAAAGCTCATCTCAGAAGGAAAGAAGTGATGACAGACTACAGCAAGATCGAGATCCTGAGCCACGAGGAGTTCTGGGCTCGAGACCCCGCTCCCGGCACTGAGTTCATCGAGCTCTCGAACTCGAAGATGACCCTGATCGGCTCGGAGATCGATGTGGAGCTCGATGATCCGGAGAACGCGGTCATGGTGGGCATGGAGCTCCGGACTCCCTCCGAGGAGACCGGCTACGCCGTGATCCACTGGGGCAGCTGGGAGACTCCGGAGAACTCGAAGATCCGGGAGCTCCGAGACGAGGCCAGCCGGCTCATGGCCAAGGAGCAGGCTGAGCTCGATGAGATGAAGAAGCGCTGATGGCACTCCTCGACGACGCCACCGCTCAGCACACGCTGAAGCAGGCAGAAGAGCTCCTCTGGGAGAAGATCGAGGGCCGGGACATGGATGAGAATCCTCGGCTCTGGCTCGCCTTCACCGCCCTCCGCAGCGTCCGGATCTACAGCAAGAGCAGCAACGAAATTCCAGGGCTCGGGGGTCTCGGCCTCCGAGAGTCCGTGGAGCTCGCTCAGTCCATCATCGACAGCCCTCCGAGCTCGGACCGAGACCTCACCATCCACAGCTATGGCAAGATCGCAGCCGCGATGAGCGTAGCGCAGAAGAACTAGGGAGACCCACCATGTCAAGCACTGAACTCAATGTGGACAAGTTCCACCTCGCGCTGGCGAAGCGCCTCAACATCTCAGATGGGGATCTGGCCCCGATGGTCGACCAGAAGCGCCCCTACGGCAACAGCGATGTGCTGAGGGATCTTCAGGAGATCTACTCCAAGGTCAACGGCTTCGAGGTCATCAGGATCGAGGACGGTGGCACTCTGGTGCTCTCGGGAGATCGAGTCGTGGCCCGGGGAGACGACTCCGGCGACCCTCAGAAGGACGCTGAGAAGCTCCTCTGGCGCTACCACCGGGACATGGCCACCGTGCTGGAGATCCTCCTGGACACCTTCTCGCTCACCGAAGGTGTCTACAAGCGGGCTGATCCCTTCCGCGGCAAGTGGGAGCTCGCCTCCGTTCCCCGGGGGAGCTGAACATGATGGACGCCACGATGACTGAGCAGCTCTCGCTGCTTCCCCGTGATCTCCCTCGGGATCTGCCCATCAGGGATCTGGCCTTTGCCCTGGCCGGGGTCTACAACGACACCCGGATCACTGCTAGTCCCAAGGGCCAGGACTACGACCGGAACATCGAAGCCTTCCTGACGGAGTACAGCATCGAGCTTCCCGGCGGGCTCACCGTGGAGAAGCTCACGGTGCTGTTCTTCGAGCTCCTCCGAGCGGACAAGGTCTACGACTCTGAGTACGCTCAGGGCTGCAGAGCCATGTTCGGAGTTCTCAGTGAGCTGTCGGCAGAGACGGTGAAGCACACGGGCTGGCTGCGAAGCACCACGGTGAGGACGAAGCGGGGAATCTTCACGCTCACTGGGGACGCCTGTCCTCGCTGCGAGGTCAATCCTGAGTGCCTCGGAGTCGATGGAGGCACCCGCTGTCTCGATGTGGACAACTGCCGCTGGTGGTTCTGCTACTGAGCTCCAACTGGTGGTTGCGAAGGTAGCGCTCATCGTGTAGCGTAGCACTCACACCGCATCGCGCAGATTATTTGGTTTTTCGCATAGACACCGTCTATTCGGTTTTCCGCATAGAGCGCACCACCGATCTTGGAGGAACACCATGGCCGCCATCACCACCGACGCTCTCTTCACCGTCCGCTCGATCACCACCGACGGTGAGTTCATCGTGGAGACCGAGGCCATGGACGAGGGCGCTGCCATGGCGACCTTCGACGACACGCTCGAGAACTCGGGTGAGGGCGTCACCGTCCAGCTCATCCACGAGGACGGCTCCATCGTCACCGAGGAGCACACCGCCGCGTAGGTTCTCCGCAACACCCTCTGAGGAGGCCGCAGCTGATGAGCTGCGGCCTCCTTTGCTGTGCCCCGCAGCATTAGAGAGCATTCCTGAGATCAACTGAAATTCTTAGCTCAGGAGCTTATCATGGCCGATCGTTTCCACTTCAACCCCGAGACAGGTCGCACTGGCAAGTGCGGTGCTGAGGTTCAGTGCCGCTTCGGTCAGTCCGAGAGTCAGCACGGAGCTTCCCGGGAGGATGCCCGGGCCAACTACGAGTCCACCATGGCTCCGGAGCTCTTCTCCAACACGGCCAGCAAGACTCCGGTAGCCGAAGAGCCTCAGAGCTTCTCCGAGACCCTCCGAGGAGCTGCTGAGCTCGCTCGACAGAAGGAAGCATACAAGCGCGGCGATGCTCCGGCAGCGCCCGTGGCTCCAGCTCCAGCAGCTCCACTGCCTCCCCTCGGTGGCGGCTTCGGTGGAGGCTCCAGGATGGACAGGCTTCGAGCAGAGGCCGACGAGAAGTGGAGGCAGGAGAACGCCGCGAAGAAGGCTGCGGCCGCTCAGCCCGTGGGTCTGAGGATGGCTCCCCTCAAGGCCGCCGAGGATGAGGCGACTCGGCGCCGGATGGCAGCAAAGAACGCTGAGTCGCGGAGACAGCCAAAGCCTCTCACGGGCGATGTGCCACCTCCCCGCTTCGCTTCAGCACCCGCAGGCAGGCCTCCCGCTCGCTTCAGTGGAGCTCAGCTCGATGCCGAAGCCAGCGAGTTCAGGTCAGAGACTGGCTACTCTGTCCAGGACATCCTCCGCACTCGGCAGGTCACTGAGGCAGACGCAGCAGAAGCCGATCGGGATTACGACGGCATGGTCACCGTGAAGATTCCAGGAGGAGTCGAGGAGACGCTCTCCACTGAGCTCGTCCGCCGGGAGCTCAAGGCCATGCCCGCTTCGCGCTGGTAGCTCACCGATAGTGCATCCTGTGCAGTAGTTGACAAAGGCGTCAGCTACTGTATAGGATTGCTCCATGACGAAAAGCGCTCCCGTTGCCGAAGAGGCCACGGTCACCATCGAGTACACCCCCATCAAGCCCGCCCACGAGTCCAAGCTCGTGCTCAACAGCTTCGACGGTCTCAAGGAGATCGGCATGCTCTTCGAGAGTAACTTCGAAGAGGGCAAGCTCACGCTCTGCATCGAGCTCACGAGCTACCCGGACGAGACCCGGCTCCGAGAGCTCATCGCGGCCATCCTGGAGGAGGCCTACGGCGAGGTCGCTGTGGCCAAGGCTCAGGTCTCGATCCAGTGGATCTGAACGCTCTGCACAGATGGCTCTCCACTGATCGCCGTGCAGCGGGGTCGGTAGAGCAGCTCCTCGCGGACATCGCCTGGGCCATCGAGGACTACACCGGGATCTTCCCGGCACCCTACGCCCTTGCTCCCAACCTTCAGCTCGCCTCAGAGGCATCAGCTGTGGTCACGGCGCTGATCGAAGAGCGCAACGGGGCCATGGACTCCCAGGGACTCCCTCGGACCGCTTCCCTGGATGAGCTCATCGGCCATCACCGGGGCAACGCCGCGCTCGCAGGCGCCATGCAGGGCCTCAACCTGGGCGGCGACGAGAAGATCGGCCTGAAGGATCAGCTGGCACTCTCCGACGAGGAGTGGCGAGCCTTCCAGAACATCCCGGAGCAGGGCTACTCTCACCGGGCCTGGGTCGAAGCTCGAATCAGAGAGCGAGTGGCACTGGCCATCCGTGATCGAGCGGTGAATTGACCGTGAACAGATCGCTCCTCCGTTGCATGGCTGCGGTGATCCGTGTAGGATGGACCCATGACTAAGCCAACGATTCCCTTCGAGGACTTCAGCGTCTCCGTGAGCTACAAGTCGATCCTCCCCGAGCACCGGGAGATGGTCCTCAGCGGCCTGGAGGGCCTCGGCACTCCGGGCATGGTCCGAGAGAGCTCCTTCGAGAGCGAGAGCTTCACGCTCTCCATCGATCCCGCGGTCGAGGACGACGAGGCTCTGATCCTCGATGCCGTGAAGGCCACCATGAACGAGGTCTACGGCGCCGTTGGTGCCGCCTGGTCCCAGATCGACGGTGAGTGGCGCTAGCTAGCTGCCATCCATCACCCGTACTCAGAGGAAAACAGATGAAGGTCTACACCTATCCCGTCACCGACGGCTACCAGGGCCGCGAGGGCTGGGCAGTCGAGTTCGAGCCGGGCCGCTTCCGTGACACCTACTCCGAGACCGAGGGCATCGAGCTCACGGCCAAGGAGATCGAGGGACTTCACTTCCAGTTCGACACGGAGGAGTTCGATGAGCTCACGGGGAGGGCTGACGGCAGCGCTCCGGCTATCTGGGCTACCTACGCCTCAGAGAACCGCCACCTCATCCCTTCCCAGGGCGGCAGGTCCAAGCGCTGGTTCGTCCGCAAGGCCACGGACCCCGACACTGGAATGGAGCAGGCTCGCGAGCGCAGGGAGATCGAGGACGCTGAGCAGACAATCCAGTTCGCACAGATGACAATCGCCATCGCAAAGCGCCGAATCGAGTCCGCTCAGTTCAGGCTCGAGGTCCTCGAAGCTCGACCCCACTGAGCCCCAGAGGCATAGAACAACAGCCCAGCACAGATAGTTGTGCTGGGCTAGTTCTCGTTGTATGATTCTTCCATGGCAACCAACGACCTCCTCCAGAAGATCTCCGCCGCCGTCGCCGAGTACCGCCGCCTCAACCCCGGCTCCACTCGCCTTCCGGCCGAGCTCGCCCTCGCCGTCGAGGCCAGCTTCGAGATCAACCACCTCAGCTCCGGCTACATCGCCGACGCCGAGATCGTGGATGCCGAGATCCTCACCGACGAGGAGGCCGCCGCCTACGACGAGCGCATGGCCACCAAGTTCTCCTACCCCGCGAGCAGCCGCCACTTCGGAGGCTTCGACCGTCAGTACTTCACGCTGCCCACGCAGCCCGCCCAGGACGGCCCCTTCCTCAGCCGCGTCACGGTGGAGGGTCAGATGGCTCAGCGCAACGGCATCTTCGTCAACGCCATGGCCTGAGCATCGCCGGAAACGCCACGGAGAGTCCCCAGGGAGCTGCACAGGCACCCTGGGGACTTCCTTCGTACATCCCGTCCGTGCCCTTCGCTCTGGGCTTAGATCAGCAGCTACGGTTGCGCTGATGATCGTGGCCGTGTAGGATCGATCCTAAGACCGAGCCACAGCAGCGCCACTGACCACAGAGGAAGACAGATGAGAGTCTACAGCTACACCATCGAAGGCAGCAACCACTGCAAGGAAGGCACGGCCGTCGAGACTGAGGAGGGTGTGCTCCTGGACACCTTCTGGGGCAACGAACGAAGCCGGCTCTCCAAGGACGAGATCAGCTCCGCTGTCTTCCAGTTCGACACCGACGAGTTCGAGCAGGTCGAGCACCCCAGCCGCCGGGGCACTCCCGCTGAGTGGCTGCGCTACGCTCCCGAGGACCGCAACTACATCCCCTCTCAACACGGGCTGCAGATCCAGTGGTTCGTCCGGAAGGGTGCCGGTCCCGACCTGGCTACGGAGCTCACCAACCAGCGGGAGGCCGTCGAGCAGGCCGAGTCGGAGCTCCGGAGCGCCCAGCTGAAGCTGATCGGAGAGCGCGACAGGCTCTCGGAGCTCCTGGCCAAGGTCGGAGAGTCAGCTGAGGCTCAGCCCGCCGATGGATCCACGGAGCAGAGCGAGCCGGAGCACGATCTCAGGGTCGAGGTTTACTCCAGCGTGACCGATCAGGAGCGCTTCAGCAAGAACAGCTTCTCCAGGGAGGACAGCTTCAAGGAGTTCTGCAGAGTGCTGATGCTCGATGAGGTGCAGAGCGGAGACTTCGTTCAGCTCATCGACCGGGATAGCGGTGATGTCCTGACCTGCGCGACCAAGGTCTGAGGCTGTTGCGGAATCCGCCTCCGTGGCGTACGATCATCCCATGGCAACCGAAACCGCACTCAACTACGACCACAGCTACGAAGTTCGCATCCTGAGCGAGGACGGCGAGCTCATCCTCGAGGACAGCGACTTCGCCGAAGAAGCTCGCTTCATCTGGTTCGACCAGATCCTCAAGGAGTCGGCCGACCCCGGCCAGACCGTTCAGCTCGTCGAGAAGGCCGACGGCACCATCGTCGAAGAGAAGATCAAAGAGCCTCGCCTCGAGATCTAACAGGGTCCCCGGGACTCCAGATAGGGAAACAGACAGATGAGCTCAGCTCGTAGAGCCGGCAAGGAACCCACCGCGGCCAACGGCTACCTCCACGGCCGGCCGGAGGATGTTGAGCCCCATGGGCTCGATCAGGTCATCTCCAAGGCCATCGAGAAGCTTCCCGCCGAGCTCCGGCTCTACCCGGACATCTACGCCTGGAAGATCAGAGAGGCAGTCCTCGAGGCCATTGCCAAGGACGAGCAGAAGGTGTAGTGTTCTTCCCATGGCCACTCCCACGCTGATCTCCTCCAGCTCCAAGAACCCCATCCTTGACAAGGTCCGGCGCTGGGAGCTCGACCACGAGGAAGTCATTGAGATCCTCGAATACATGAAGCGCTACGACGAGCTTCGAAGAAAAGCGATCAATTCCAAGACTCGCCGGAACAAGCTGATGCAGGCTCTCTTCAGCATCGGCCCCGTGCGGCTCGCTCCCCATCCCCTCGAAAACTCCTGGGTCTTCAAGGGCGGCAACTGGATCGGCCGAGAGAGCTATGTCGCAAAGCTCGAAGCCTACGCGGCCGATGCTGAGCTCGTCCTCCGGCGCCTCGCTCAGCTCAAAGACTCCAGCGCTCAGTGAGCGCTCCGATAGCCTGCAGAATCCAAACTCCGCAGACCCACAGACTTCAGATAGGAAATAGACAGATGACAGCATCGACCAGGACTCTCGGTCCCCGCCTCCCCGTGCCCTCGGGGAACTTCGTCGTCCTCGACTTCGAGGCTACCTGCTCCAACGGCACCGGCCCCATCGAGGTGCCCCGGGGTGAGATGGAGATCATCGAGATCGGCGCCATCGCGGTGGACCCCGAGCTCAACACCCTGAGCGAGTTCGCTCGCTTCATCCGGCCCGTCCGCCACACCACGCTCTCGGCCTTCGCCACGGAGCTCACCACCATCACCCAGGCAGATGTGGACGCCGCTGAGGACTTCAAGTCGGTGGCTGCCGAGCTCGCGCTCTGGGCCGCCGAGAACGAGATCAGCTGGTGGGGATCCTGGGGCAAGTACGACCGGAACCAGCTCACCCAGGATGTCCGCTTCCACCGGGTGCCCGACCCGCTGCCTCAGCCTCACTTCAACATCAAGGAGTCCTTCAGCGAGCGCCAGGGCATCAAGCGCCGGCTCGGCCTCGGAGGCGCTGTGAAGACCGCCGGCCTGAGCTTCGAGGGCACCGCCCACCGGGCCATCTCGGACACCCGGAACATCGCTCGGCTCCTCCCCTGGGTCCTCGGCACCGCTGCCCTGGCCAACCCCGCGGGCTTCAGCCAGGCCGACATCGAGGAGCGCGTCTCGAAGCGCTGATCGCAGGATCAGCCCGGATAGGCACAGGCTTTCAGACAACCTCAGAGACAGGAATCCCATGGGAATCTCCACCCCGGCTACGAGCTTTGAGCTCACCGCCCTCCACATCGCTCTCCTCAAGCGGCTCGAGTTCGGCTGGCATGAGGGTGGCTACGATGGTGCACCCACCGTGGATGTCAAGCGGCCCTACGGCAACTCGGATGTGCTCGCAGACATCCGGGAGATCTACGCAGAGCTCTCCGGGCTCCGCTACGAGGACGAACCCGAGGACGAGGAGTTCGAGTTCAGCTTCGTTCGAGCCGACGGAACGAGCTTCGATGCCGCGGATCTCGACGAGGAGATCTGGGGTGCCCACCGGCAGATGGAGACAGTTCTTCAGATCCTGGCGAAGAATCCCGAGGGCATCACTCCGGGGACCTACGAGCGCTCCGGTCTCTACCTCTGGGATTGGAAGCGCGCTGGGAGCAACGGAGCAGCTGAGCCGAAGGCCGCCGGAGCGCCCGTCGCTAAGGCCTACTACCGGATCGGCGAATACAGGGGTCAGGTTCCCGCAGAGGAGATCGCGGCCAGAGTCTACGGCCGCCCTGTGAACTTCATCGAGGCAATCGCCACGGAGGAGGGGATTCCCAATGACACTCTCGTGGAGATTACCCTGGGCTCCGACTCGGACTATGAGGAAGCTCTCGCTGAGTTTGATCTGAAGGAGATCGTCCTTGGCTACGATTCGGATTGGAGGCCCATCAGGAAGATCGGGCTCACTGAGCTGGAGTACTGGCTCTCGATCAAGTACACAGAGAATCCGCGCGAGGTCACCGCCAGGGATAGCGGTGTCCAGGACCTCGAAGGCGCAACGCTCATGGTCGGTGATCGTCGAGTTTCACCTCCAGGGCTCCGAGGGCTCCTCGCTGACCTCATCCGCCGGGGAGAGATCCCCCGGGGAGACTACCTCTTCGACAACAGCTGGTGAGCCGCTAGCTCAGCGCTGATAGTTCGTCATAGAAATCAAGCATTGAGGATACCACCATGAGCACAGGATTCAAGCAGATCACCAAGGCAGGACTCGTCGGCGCAGTGGCTGCGGCCATCGTGATCTCTGTGAGCACGGTTGTGCTCGTCTCGCTGATGGCCGAAAGGCTAGCAGATCCCGAGATCACTGAGCAGGACTTCCTCGGCCTCTGGAACGCCGAAGATCAGTTCCTTGAGCTCTCAGAGGGCGGCGAGGCTCGAGGCAACGATGGCTGCAACGGCCAGGGCTCTCAGTGGACCTTCGACGAGGGGCGTATCCAGTTCGAGGGCTTCTTCGGTACGAAGATGGCCTGCCCCGACGAGAGCGGCGAGTACAAGAACGGCTGGCTCGGCCAGAGTGCCTCCGCGAGCTTCGAGAACGGCGACAGCAGCGAGCTCTTCTTCTACGACCGAGACGGTGAGTTCCTCGGATCCATGGAGCGCGGTCCCGAGAGCCCCGATCCCCGTCCCATGAACCCCTAGCTCTCACTCAAATCTACGCCTCTAAGGCACCCACAGACAGGAACAGCACCATGGCCCTCGACAGCTTCCGCATCACCGCCTTCGATCTGGCTCTCCTCCGTAGGCTCAACTTCAGCTGGGGCGGAGGTCCGTCCTCAGGGGCCGTAGCAGTCGATCCCAACGCGCCCTACGGCAGCGACGATGTGCTGGCAGACCTTCGGCAGATCTACGCTGAGGCGGAGGGCTACGAGCTCCTCACCGACGAGAAAGGCCTGCTGAGCTCCTTCGTGGCTCCCGACGGCGATGTGCTCGATGCCGAGGACTACGACCGCACGCTCTGGATCCACGACAGGAACATGGTTACAGTGCTGGAGATCCTGCAGCACAACCTCGCCGACGGAATCAGCGAGGGCCACTACCTGAGGCGCGATCCTCGAGGCAAGGTCTGGACTCGGATCGAAGGCTGACCCAGCCAGACCGCTCCACCCAACTGCTCAACAGCACTGAACTACCCGACGCATCGAACTCCCCAGAAGGAACAGCAATGGCCAGCAGCATCCCCGACCTCAGTGGGCTCACTCCGGGTCAGCGAGAGTACTTCAGAATCCTCGAAGGCATGGAGCCAGATGCCAGCCTTCAGCGAGCTATCAAGTCCGCGAAGGCCAGTCTCATCGCTCAGGCAAGGAAAGCGAAGCTCGAGGACAGTGCTCGCTCCGAGGCCGAAGAGCCGGATACCCGCTCGCTGAGCTACAGCGGAGATGAGGGTGAAGTCATCCTCAGGATCCTCCTCGACGAGGAAGAGAGTGGTTACTACGCTCGAGTCTCGGATGCGGTAACGGGCTCTGAGTCAGACCGCAGCGGAGAGACCATCGCCGAGACAGTTGGGGCATCTCTGGATTGGGCAGGTGTCCAGGGACTGAAGCTCGATCCCGAGGCCACCGTGGCCGAGATCCGCAGCGCGCTGGCCGAGGCCTCAGAGGGTGCCGACTTCGAGCTCACCGTTCAGCTCTACACGAGCTTCTAAGAGAAGAGGAAAGACCATGGGCTACTACTCCACCATCAGCGACTTCGAACAGTTCAGGTTCCAGCTAACGCCGGGAACCACCAAGGAAGAGATCATTCGGCTCCTCAACGCCATCGACACCGATCACTGGGAGCAGATCAGCTTCTGGCTCGATCTGGAGATCGACGAGGACAGCATGCTCTCACTGGAGCCAGTTGGAGAGTCGGGCAAGGCCTACTGGCTGGAGCCCGCGCTCAATGCGCTGATCCGAGTCCTTGAGCCCCTTCAGTCCCCTGAGGACCCCTCGGGACTTCGGGGGCTCAGAATCCGCTTCGAGCTCTGGGGCGAGGAGCCCAATGACGCTACGCTCTACACGAGCGATGGAAAGCAGCTCTTCGCCACCGTGGGAAAGATGGAGTTCTCGGGAGAGCCTAAGCCCGTCTAGCCCAGGGTCGAGCTAGACGGCATTGTGCTGAGGCGGCGAATGGTATAGCATGGTCCCATGACCATCACCATTCGCCGCTTTGCTCGTACTGCGGCCACACTGAGCGCGCTGGGCTTCGCCGCGCTGATCCTCACTGGCTGCTCCCAGGAGCTCACCATCGAGGAGGTTCAGGCCTCCCCCGAGCGTGTCGTCGAGACCAGCCACGACTTCTGGGACGGAAAGCGCTGGGGCTATGTGAGCCCCGAGGGCGATGAGCGAGCGCTCTCCGAGGACTGTTCCGAGTTCCTCTCCGGCGCCTGCTGGACCGACCCCGACCACACCGTGGAGTTCCACTACTCCCGGGACAAGCACGGCAACCTCCTCGCCGAGCGCATCGTGCTCAACGGCGTCGAGCGGGAGGCTGACTGCGCCTCCACCGACTTCTGGGCTGGCGTGCTGGAGTGCGCTCCGATCCCCGCAGAGAGCGAGTGACCATGGCGCTGGATCGAACGCTCCGAAGGACCGCGGCCCTGGGCCTCGGCGCAGCGATCCTCGCCCTGGCGCTCTCTGGCTGTGCGGCCCAGCGAGAGCGCATCAGCTATGAGGATGCAGCTGCCTCCAGCGTGCAGGTCATTCAGCTCGGCGGAGGCGTCCAGTTCGGCGAGCGCGACTGGGCCTATGTGGATCCTGCCAGCAAGGCCGAGGTGCCCCTGGCCAAGGTCGAGTGCGAGGACTTCACCAAGGGCCGGTGCTACGCCACCGAGGATGGCTCTGTGGAGTTCCGCTACTTCGGCAAGGCTCGAGTCGGCACCCTGGGAAGCTCTCTGACCCTGGCTGGGGAAGATCCCGTGAGCATGGACTGCGCCCACGAGAGCTTCTGGAACAGCGCTAAGATCTGCGCACCCTTCACACCCTCCGAGGAGAACTGACCATGGCCGACGGCAACTCGAAGCGACCCCTGCTGAAATTTCTCTTCGCTCCACTGGCTGTCGTAGCACTCCTCGGAGGCGCTCTGCTCTACCAGTCCCAGGCGGAAGATCCCTCCGCTGAGACTCCTCGCTACCGGGGCGAATCCAGCGAGGATCTGGAAGCGCGAGATCCGGCCTTCGGGCTCCCCAGGGCGGCGATCTCCAAGGCGGACATCCCCTTCATCCCCGACCTCTACTCCCCCGAGCTCACTGACGCCCCCTCTGAGCACAGCTGGCGGTCGAAGGACACTGATCGTCGCCTCGAGGTGGATCGGATTGTTCCCGTGAGCGCAGCGCTCGAGATGGGAGCTCAGGACTGGAACGACCAGGCCAAGCTCACCTTCGGCAGTGACCGAGCCAACTTCTCAGTGACAAGCCACCAGGCCAACGGCTGGAAGGCATCCAAGACACCTGCTGACATCCTTCGAGACAGTCGAGCGGGAGAGTTCAGCTGGAGCGACGGCTGTGCGGAGAGCTACGACAGCTTCTTACCCCAGGGCTTCGGCTGTGAGGGTGTGCCCTCGGACTTCGACCGCTGCGCCTACAGCGAGGGTTACTCGAAGATCACAGATCACTACGGGCTCAAGGTTCCCCGAGCAGATGAAAGTGCCCTAGAGGAGCTCTCCGAGGGTTGCTGAGAGAGGCGTTAGAGCATCTCGCTACCGAACCCCCGCCGGTGTCTTCCAACCTGGCGGGGGTTGGTCCAATTTAGACCGCCTTCAGACAGCGCTGAGGAGCTCCACGACGAGGCTGTCGGCGGAGGCTCCAGCAGCTCGGGCGTCCCGCTGGGAGATGCCCTCCCAGGAGTTCACAGTCGGGGAGCTCCTGATCTTCGCCGTGTACTCGACCCACCAGGCCTCGTAGGCCTCCACTAGCCGGTCCTCGTCGCCTAGGTCCTTGAGCGCTGAACTGAGCTCTAAGCTTCGCTCGCTTCTCACCGTGGTCTCTCGCCAGGATCTTGCCTCTGCTGCGATGTCTCTGTCCATGGGGCTTCAGCCCTCTCTGCTCGGCGCTCCGAGCCTCAATCCGGTCGATCTTCACCTTGCCCAAAGCTCTTCCAGAAGAACGGTTGACAGCGAGAGAACCTTCATTGTAGTGTTGAACCATGAACGCCAACACCACCACCGCCCCCGCCGCCATCAAGCTCGTCCAGTCCGTCGGCAACGGCGCTGCCTACGCTGTCTGGGCCGGCTCCGTGCTCACCGTCTTCGGCTTCTTCGTCATCCTCTTCACCTTCGACACTCCGGCCATCGACGCCATCGGCCAGGTCTACGGCTGGATCGTTCTGACCATGGTTGCTGCCATCGGCGTGATGGTCCTCGCCTCGAAGGTCCTCAAGCGCCACGGCGCATTCTAGGCTCAGCCTCCAGTTGATCCTGGAGCGTAGGCAGCACCACCGACTCACAGCCCGGAGGCTGCGCTCTCAGCGCCTCCGGGCTGCTTCGCGCAGAACGACTCATGCTCAGTTCCCCGTGGTCTTAGACGGGCAGGTAGCGAAGAAGTCCCTCGCAAGAGATCCCGGAGAAGGTCGAGATCAGTCCGCAGTCTGAGCTCCCTAGGATTCCCCAGGACTAGGACGGCTCTTCGCTGCGCTCTGGATCAGCTTCCCCCGGCTTGTCTACAGCTTGTAGTTAGTCTAGAGTAAGTTCCTCTGCGCCTGCTGCTCGCGCTCTGGTGCTCCAAGAGCTATGATCTATGCCGTGTGTGTTTTTCTCCGGCGCTCAGGGAGCCGAAATGGTTGAGATCTCAACGGAGTAGCGGTGGCTCGGCGGTCACTCGGCTCGATCGGTCGCCACTTTCTCACTCCGGTCGCCACTTTCTCCTCTCGGCATCGCTCTGCGGCAGACGATAGTTCCCTCGAGACCCTGAGCTCGACAGAGAGGTGGCACCGTGTCCGTGACTAAGGCCGTAGTCGGACTGATCGTGAGCCTCATCGTGGTGGCAGTAGGCCTCTCCCTGGCCATGATCCCCCTCGGTAAGCCCACACCCTGGCAGCTCATCGGCGCTCCGGATGTGGTGAACTCCCAGAACCTCATCAAGGAGAGCGGAGAGCCGGACTTCCCCTGGACCGTCCACCTCAATGATGTCAGCGTGGGGCTCCTTCCCTGCGAGGGCTTCGAAAGCGCTCAGCCCCTGGCGGGCGACATCGGAACCTTCTGCTCCGAGGCTCAGGACATCGAGCTGGAGAACAGCGCTACCGGCACAGTGCTCCGGATCGGCAAGACCAGCTACCACTATGACTGTGAGGCCGATGGAGTGATCGCTGCAAACATCGCTCCCCTCCTCCGCTGTGAGGTCAATGCCAAGGACAGCATCTTCTCGTAGTTGCGCTCAGCTCAGTGGCCACATAGCATGGGCCCATGGAAAACTCCTCGCTCAGCGATGGCTCGACATCCTGGCCTCCTGCTCATCTCCCCCGGGAGCTCCACGCTGTGGCTACTGCCGCGGACCTGATCCGCCACGACACCGACTTCTACTGGGGCGGAGGCGCCGGAGTCTGCCTCGGCGTGAGCGCCTTCATCAGCCACATCCTCCTCGATCTGGAGATCGGCCACAAGCTCGCCAACGGCATCTACCGGGATGAGCAGGGTGAGCACGCTCACTGGTGGATCGAGACCACCTCGGGCTGGATCCTCGACGGGTCCCGGGGACAGTTCGACCACGGCGAGGGCTACCGGCCGGGAGTGATCCAGCGCACTGACCCTGCCTACAGCCTGCGCTCATCCACTGAGCCTGGCCACGACGACATCGCTCTGGTGGAGGCCGAGCTTCGCCGGTGCTTCGGTGACCCCGCAGAGGCGGACGAGTATCTCGCTCTCTGCGAAGATGTCTGGCGTGAGGCGCAGGAGCTCATGGCTGTCTAGGCTCGGTACGGTGAGCATTCACCGCAGAATCGAAGGAGATCAGGATGCCAGCAATCAGCCCAGCGGAGGTCGAGCATTTCTCGGAGAACAGCTTCCAGGACGAGCTCCTCGACTCGATCAACGGATTCCTCAAGGCCAGCCCGGGAGTCACCGTGGCGATCTGCGAGTCGGAGCTCCGAAGCTCGCTCACTCCCGTGGGCCGGGAAGACTTCCTGGCTGAGATGGAGCAGGTTGCCTCGCTTTACCGGTCGGTGGGCTGGAAGGTGATCTCTGCGACGGCTTCCGAGGGTCGAACTGAGCCCTGCTGGAAGTTCAACGCTCGCTGGTTCTGAGCTGGAGTATCTCTAGGGTTCAGCGATTAGAAGTAGACCCATAGCATCCCCGCAGCTCGAATCTAGGAGATCCCATGGCTGATCGCTTCCACTTCAACCCCACCACTGGCCGCACTGGCAAGTGCAGCGCAGAGGTTCAGTGCCGCTTCGGCCAGAGCGACAGCCAGCACGGAGCAACAGCCGCTGAGGCCCGGGCCAACTACGAGGGCACCATGAGCGAGGACCTCTTCTCGAACACTCAGACCCGGCCCGATGCCGCTCAGACTGCGGCAAAATCGTCCTACGGCTCCGACATCCCCTTCGCTCAGAGCTTCAAGTCAGTTGACCTCACCACTGAGCTCAAGAGCCGGGACTTTAGCGGTCTTCGAGGCACGGAATTCGTGGACACTCTCCACACTGCTACGCTGCGGAAGATCACCGACTACGATCTCAGCCTCGACACTGAGAACGAGGACACCGAGGGCCGCTTCCTCCGCTTCGGCCTCCAGGGAAGCTTCGACCAGAGCGGTGAGGTCATCGAGGAATCCTTCACTCTCTGGATCTCTGAGGAGACCGGGGAGATCACCCTCAGCGACATCCACGCTAGCGAGAGCGACATCCGGGTGGATCGGGAGAAGATCGAGCCCATCCTGAAGAAGCTTCGGCTCAGCGAGTAGCCTCCCTCGAGGGTCGCCGGGAGAACTTCGACTCCGGCGGCCCTCGGGTGTTGACAGACTGTGCTCAGAGTGTAGCATTGCTCTATGGGCACCTCCACTCCAGTCCTCAGCCGCTCCTTCGAGTCGGTCTCCCTCTCCACTGAGTTCGAGAGCATCGTCGGCGGCGCCTCTTCCCCGGTCACCCTGACCCCGGAGGCCGCAGCGCCGATCCTCAGCAAGCTCCGCCTCCTCTGAGCCTCCCTCCTTCGCACTAGCAGCACTGACCACAGAACAGGAAACTCCCATGGCTGACTCTGAGTCCGCAGACCGCGGTCCTCTCATCCAGGAGCAGTTCGACTGGGTGCCATCACAGGATGACCCCTCGGTGAAGCTGCCCTCCATGATCCTCGAGGCCAGAGCCGATGACGGCTCCGTGGAGCCCCGGATCCTGAGCTGGAGCAATCCTGAGGATCGCCGAACCATGCTCTTGTGCTGTTCCTGGGGCATTCGCAGCGGCGACAGGGTGCAGATCCTGGAGCTCTCCCGGGAGGACCTCTCAGAGGAGCAGATGGATTCCATCGGCGTGCGAATCAGATCCTCAGAGCTAGAGCTCGACGCTAAAGACCGCTCGGCTCCCCGGCTAGAGGTCTTATCTTAGGATGCTTCGCGTCCATCGGCACCTCTGTTGATAATGTGACCGGAGCAGTTCCCCTAAACAGAAAGAGAATCCCATGGACACCAGCAGCCTCATCATCGTCATCGCAATGGCAGCCATCGTAGTCGGCGGCGTCGCACTTCTCATCTACAGAAGGAAGCGCGGTCTCTAAGCCTCGCTGAGAGCAACTCCTCGGATCGCCTCAGCAACCCACCTCAGCAGCATCGGGCTGTGATAGGGGTGATCCATTCACAACACACAAGGAGTTCCTCTTGGAAATCGCACTACCCATCATCCTTCTACTCGTAGCCGTCGCAGGAGCAGTGTTCCTCACGGTGCGGGCAAAGGTCCGCGGCGGAGCATCGGTACCGGCTCCGAAGGGCTCTCCGTCCTTCCCCGCTTCGGTGGATCCCTCGAATCCTCGTAGGTCCACTCTGGGTAGCTAGAGGCTCATCCGGAGGCCCGGTAGGTTACCGAGCGCTCCGAGGTTGCACACTCGCTCAGTAGTGTGATAGAGTTCCAAATGTGAGGCCCCTTGGGGTGGCTACTTTTACTGGAAAAATTCTGCCGTCTCGCTTTTCCTCACCTCAGCTTCAACACAGTAAATCCCCCGGACAGCATCGCTGGCTCCGGGGGATTTTTCTTTGGCTCGGCAGTCCTTCGGAAACTGATGGCCTAGGGAAGTTGACAGGAGCTCCGGGGCCATGTTAGGGTGGAAATTGTCAGGCCCCTTGGGGTGGCTACTTTCTCTTAAAATTCGCCGTCTCGTCTTTCCTGACCTCAGCTTCCAAAGGAGAACACCACATGGCTCAGCTCACAGCCTCCTTCCGCCGCTCGGCCCTTCGCCGCGGCATCCTCATCGCTCCCGATGCTCCGGCATCGACGCCCGCCAGCGACGCCGTGCGCTACGCTGCCGTGCTGGAGCTCGCCAACCTCGGCTTCGTCGCAGATCCCAAGGAGCTCGCAGGCTTCACCGCAGCCTCGCTCAAGGACAGCATCGCCGAGGCTCGCGTTGTGATCGGCGCAGACCGGGCCATGGACCCCATCTACGCTGGCTTCCCCGAGCAGGTCGAGGCGCTCTCCACCACCACGCTCATCGTCGAGCAGCTCCTCCACTACTGGACCGGCGGCGTCTTCCTCCCCGACTACCCCACCGTGGTCCGCGAGGGTCTTCCCCTCGAGGACATGCTGCGCAGCGCCCGGGCGCTCCGTGTGCTCAAGGCAACCGACGCATCCCAGGCTCTCATCGCTGAGCTCGTCGGCGACCCCGTTGCCCTCTCCGAGGCCGACCGGGAGCTCCTCGCTGGCGCCGTCGCTGTGATCTACAGCACCGAGGCGCTCCGCGACCGGGCCGTCGAGCTCTCCTCCTCCACGGATGCTGTGCTCCGCGCTGCCTCCAACGGTGAGAACATCCAGGTCTTCGTCGAGGCCGTCCGCGACTGGATCGCTCCGACCTCGAACTTCACCTCCGAGTCGCTCTTCAGCATCGCGCTCTCCAGCGTCCGTTCGGTGGATCACCTCCTTCGAGTCGTGCTCTCGCTCTACACCGCTCCTTCGGGAGCCAGGTGGGCAGAGAACTACGCTCTGGCCGTGGGCACCCTGGCGGATCGCCACGCTCGCGCCGTGCGCTACTCCAACATCCCTCGCTTCCTGCGAGGTGCTCTGGTCGCTCGCCTCGGCGAGCTCACGAGTGGCTTCCACGCTGACCGACTCCTCGCTCGAGTGAACCTCTGGCGTGGCGTGCTCCGGACGGTGCACCCCTACGACCTGAAGCTCAGCGACGCTGCCCGCAGGGCTGCTGACATCATCCACGGCAACATCGAGTACCGCACCCTGAACTCCCTGGTGGAGGAGGGTCTGGAGAAGGGCGAGACCGGCCTTGTTGCTCAGCTCCTCGCTGAGTACCAGCCCGGCAACCTCCTGCGCCGCCTCGTGGCCATCCTCAGGCTCACCACCGACGACTCGGACGCTGCGAAGCTCGCCGATGCCGTGGGCATCGTGGGCCGGGGCGCTGCGCTCACCACGCTGATCTCCGCCTACAACGGTGTCCTCTCCGCCAACGACGAGCACGCTCGAGTTACGCGAGTGGCTGGGCTCACTAACACCATGCAGGACCGGGCTGCGGTCGCCAAGATCGATGCCCACTACCAGGCCGCCATCCTCGGCGCGCTCGACGATGCCATCCGAGGCTCGCTGAGCTCCAAGGGTGCTCCCAGCGGCCCCGTGGGCATCAGCTCCGAGCTCCCCGTGCCCCTGGTTCGCCGGGACGCGGCCACCGCTGATCGAGTGCTGGACCGAGGCGAGGAGCTTGCCCTGGCCGGCGAGGGTGACACCCTGCGGATCTTCGGCCACTGGAACAACAATCAGATCACCGGTGGCTACATGGACATCGGCGCTGTGGTCCTCGACGGGGACTTCGAGCAGGTCGCTGTGACCACCTGGAACTCCTGGAACATGGCTCGAGACTGGAGCACCTACTCCGGAGACAAGTATGTCAACCCCGGCGACTCGGCAGCTGAGTTCATCGACCTGAAGCTGGTGAAGCTCCGCGCTCGCTTCCGTGGAGCCAAGTGGGTGGCCATGACCGTGCAGTCCTGGTCCGGCTTCCCCATGGCCGATGTGGACTTCATCGCTGGAGCCATGCTCCGGAGCGAGGGCAAGGCCGGTCAGACCTTCGATGCGCGCTCGGTGGCCACGGCCTTCAAGCCCACCACGAAGTCCACTCAGTCGGTGCCCTTCGCTGTGAACCTGGAGACGGGCCGCCTCGTCTGGATCGACTCCTCCAACGGCTCGACCGCCTCGGGGCTGTCCTCCACCGAGGACGACACCGTGGGCGCCATCGTCTACGATGAGCTCGCCCGTCCGAAGTTCTCCATGGGTCGCCTCGCCGAGCTCTGGGCTTCTGCTCACGGAGTGGCAACGATTCAGGAGCCCGTGGACCGGGCCGCACTCCTCGAGCTCCTCTGAGCTCAAGTCGGCCGACAGCTGAACTCATACTGTCGGCCGACTCCCCAATCTGAACAGCTCGATCGAAAACCGTAGAAAGTAGTTCCCATGGCTCAGTCACTTCCCTTCTCTGTCACCTTCGGCGACTGGTCCGACGATGGCCATGGCAAGACCGATGTCAAGCACATCGAGGTCTATTCCACCGACGGCTCTGAGATCGCTGAGGAACTCCTCAAGGCCAACTATGAGGCCAATGTGGCCAAGCTCGGCTTCGGGCTTCCGGCTCTCTGGGCAGACTACGAGCAGTTCAGCCCCAGTGAGAAGCAGCTCATCGCAATCCAGCGAGAGCTCGGCACTGCCTACTACGGCGAAAGTGATCTCGTCGGAGCCCGCAGTGACATCGACATCCTGTCCGCTGATGAGCTCGAGGGCGAGGCAGGCGGCGAGCTCCCCGCAAACGCTTTCTACATCATTACCGGCTACGATAGCAATGAGCTCGCTCTCAAAACCGAAGATGCTGAGGACAACCTGAGGCTAGCTATGCTCCTGGTTCTCACTGGCCTCCCCGCCGTGAGCTGGAAGCTCGTCAAGCCTGCCCGGTCAATCTTCGGCGATGCAGGTTCGGTGCTCACTGGCAACCAGCATGTGGGCTACGGACTGTTCTACTGATGGACATGCGAAACCAGATCTTCGAGGACTTCGCCAACAGAGCGCCTGATTTCCACTACAGCCCTCTCGAGATCGCCGGAAGCTTCGCAACGATGCTCACCCTACTCGTCGTCTCCCTGGTCATTCTTGTCTGTGGGGTACTCAGCATCGGTGCTGCTGGGGGACTCAAGTCCACCGCTCCACTACTCTTCGGGGGCCTTGGTTCACTGGTCGCGGGTGACAAGCCCGTCGGCTACGGGCTCGTTTACTGATCATGGAACTCTCGGTAGTGCTGACGGTCGCTGAAGAGGTAGCTCGCTGGCTCACGGCAAACGCAGTGATGGCTCTACTCCTCTTTGCTGTGTTCAGGATTCAGTTTGCGCTGATCAGGCGGAACTACGGACTCTGGCTTCTGTCACCGGTTCTGAGGTCACTGCTCCTCGCAGGCTACTTCGTTCTGGGGCTGAGCCTGGATCCGCTGATCCTTCTGGGCTTCTGGACACTCATCGGGCTTCCCATCGTAGGTGCCAAGCTCTGGAGGGCCATCCGCTGGAGCATCGAAGAGATAGGCTACATGCGGGAAGCGCGGGTTGCGCAGTAGCTCCCCATGGCGTATGGTGGATCCATGGACATCCGAATCCCCACCGCTGAGCAGCCCCTGACGGTCTCAGGTGCAGCCAAGGTGCTCAAGGGCTCCTACGCTGCTCTCTCCGTGGATGCCGCTGCGCTCCAGCCCCTGGAGATCGAGCTCCAGGCCATCCTCGGAGATGACTTCGAGGAGCTCAAGGGTCACCGGGATCTCCGAGACGGCGCAGACCGCTACCACATGACCATCATCGAGCCTCGTGAGTTTCGCAAGGTCACCCGGGAGCTCAAGCAGGCTGGCAGCAAGCTGGAGCTTCCCAAGAGCCCGATCCGCTTCGCTGTCTACGGCGTCGGCACCGCTTCGAGCGAGGGCCGCTCGACCTGGTTCGCCGTGTGCCGCTCGCAGGCCGTGGCTGACTGGAGGAAGTCCCTGGGACTCCCCGCGAAGGATCTCCACATCACTCTGGCCTTCGGCGCAGAGGGTGATGTCCACGGCGTGCTCAAGGGCATGCAGACACTGATCAACTCTACCACCACCGAGAAGGACTAGAGCAATGGACTCCACCACATCCCCCAAGGTCATCGACCAGGCCAAGGCCGACGAGCTCCGCGAGGCCTTCGCCAGCTACCTCGGCCAAGAGATCTACTCCTGCGACCGGGTCTACGAGGGCTGGAGCGAGGGCACCATGAGCCTCGAGGACTTCAGCCTCGCCCGGGAGGATGACGACATCATCGAGTCCCTGGTGGAGATCGCTCTGGGTAAGCTCGGCTTCGCCCTTCCCGCGTAGCCTTCGAGGCACTCAGTAGCTTCCAGCTCCTCACGGCCGCTGGCATCCTTGGCTCAGGGATGTCAGCGGTTGCGCTTTTACTGAGTCCGTTGTAGCATCTACCCATGACCGCCACTCGCCTCCTCCGCTCCGGCCGCCGTCTGGCCGCCACCGCTCTCGCCACGGCCGCTGTGCTCTCGGTGCTCACCGGCTGCTCCATGGCCAACGGAGGCTCCACTGAGCCCCTTGTCACCGCCGATGTGGCCGACTCCGAGGCCGTGCTCGACACCCTGGAGGGCGCTTCTGTCATCGAGGCCAAGAAGGCTGCCTTCACCTTCGGCGACCGCTGGACCATCACCGCCGACGGCACTGAGATCGGTGAGATCCGGGGCCAGGCCATCTACGCCATCGGCGACACCTACTCCCTCTTCTCCACCGCGGGCAACCTCGTCGGCAGCGAGGCTGAGGGATACCGGGTGGTCCATCACCGGGCCGAAACCTACGACTACAGCAACACGCCCCGAGGCGTCATCCAGCAGAAGCTCAGCATGTTCCTCTCGGAGTACGAGATCCAGGACGCCGAGGGCAAGGCCGTCGGTTCGGCCAAGCAGAACTTCAGCCTCACCATGAACTTCGCCGTGAAGGGCAAGAGCGGCTCGGAGGAGTACAAGATCTCCAAGGCCGCCTTCTCCCTGACCTCGGACCTCAAGATCGAGGCCCAGAGCAAGGATCGCTCGGTCGACGCCATCGACGCTCTCTGGGTGGCAGTCATCGCCTCCGAGGTCGAGGACGCTGCCGCCGAGAAGGATCGCCAGAACAACAGCAACTGAGTCCAGCCTCCGGGCAGGATTCCTCACTCAGCAACCGCAGACCTAAGGAGCATCCCATGGCGGATCGCAAGCGACTCAACATCGTCCCTCTTCTCACGGGCTCAGTGCCCAACTACAGCTCGACGGGTGTGCTCCAGGGAGTGGCTCCCCTGCCCGAGGCCACAGAGCTCCAGGGCCGAGAGATCCTCAAGCTCATCGCCGCTGCGGAGTCCCTCGGAGCGCCCATCGCCTTCGCCGCTGGCCATGTCTATTCCCGGAAGGGCTTCCTCGCCGAGGATCCCCTCGGGAAGGTCGGCGACGAGAGCCGGAACCGAAGCTACGGCAGCGACTCCGACGATGTGCTCCTCCAGGTCACCGTGCGGCTTCCTCAGTCCCTGGCGGACGACCTGATCGAAGATGTCAGCGAGAAGGCGAAGCTCCAGGGCCGAAGCGCTAAGCGCGCCGAGCTCGATGCCCGGATCGCTGAGCTCGAAGCTGAGCGAGCCGCCCTCTAGCTCCACCGAAGCGGTTGCGGTGAGGGCTTTTCCATGATAGGTTGGCTTCACACCGCAGCCGCACTTTAGAGATAGGAAATCCCATGGCAGAGTTCGAGATCCGCAAGCTGGTCGCCTACGACGCGAAGCCCGATCACTACTTCGACATCCCCGCCCACCTCCCCGAGATCGAGGAGCCGAGCCAGGAGCTCGCTGCCAAGATCACGGCGCTCGTGGCCAACGCTGCTGCGCTGAGGCTCCCCGTGGCCTTCGCCGGTGGCCACTTCTACGACCGCAAGGGCTACTTCAGCGTGGATGAGCTCGGAGGTCAGCGCAACACCAGCTACGGCAGCGCCTCCGACGAGATCGCGCTTCAGATCACGGTCCGAGTCTCGCCGAAGGACGCCGAGGAGATCATCGACCTCGCCGCTACGGCCATCGAGGACCGAGCTCTTGCTGCCATTGAGGCACGGCGCCGAGCCCTGGATGCACAGCGCCGGGATCTCGACGCTCAGATCGCTGATCTCGAGGCTCGTCGCTCGAAGCTTCGGTAGGTTCGAGGGCGGCACTTCCTCCGGGAAAGCGTCGCTACTCCATCGTCATCCAGGATGGCCGCTTCCGAGAGAAGCATCCGCGAAATCGGCGAAACCACAGCCTAGGGCATCGGTACCATCGATGCTCTAGGCTGTTCGTCTCTAGCAGCCTTTCAGCACCTGAGAGCTACCCCGCTCCGGTGCTTCCTACCCTCAGATCCATCGCCGCTGGCGCTCTTGCCGGTGGCCAGTACTCCACAGAAAAGAGCAACCCATGAGCGCAGTCGGCATCCTCATCGATGACACCTCGACCAAGACCGGAACGAGCCCGGAGGCCGTTCGAGCTGTGCTGGGCCGGGGAGTGAGCCACATCCCAGAGGGCACGAAGATCGACAGGGAGTCCATGGCCCTCGCACTGGAGGCAACCCGAGCTGAGCTCAATGGCTCCGTGCCTCTGAGCTCCTCTGTGGCGAGCTCGGAGGAGCTCAACCGCATCCTCGATCATCTGGAGACAGAGCTCAACTCCATGGGCAGGCTCAAGTCCACCATCGTCTTCGGCGCAATCAGGGCTGGCATCGGGGACCTCCGAGCTGAGCTCCAGGCCTGAAGCTGACTCTCTGGCCGCGATATGCGGACTCCACCCGACGGAACATTGGAGTCAGCTATGGCAGACAGAGAAGCAATGAAGAAGGCCCTGGAGCGCATCGCCGACAGCATCGGCGAAGTGGTCATCATCGAGACGGTCGAGGGAGTGCTCTCAGGCCGTCTGGAGTCAGCTTTCTACACCGAGACCTTCCTGGAGCTCAAGATCTCTGGGACTATCCGGGAGTACGACACCAGCACCGAGCTCCTGAGGATCTCGAAGCGGAACCGGGACGCTGACTACCAGGGAGCCCTGATCTTCGAAGGGATCTGAGCCCTCGCACTTCCGAAGGAGGGCCGAGCCGCGCAGCAGTTGCGGCTCGGCCCTCCTTCGTGTATGGTTGAACCGTAGCAACACCACAGACTTCAGCCATTCCCGAAAGAGGTAACCGATGGGCACCACAGAACTGAAGATCCGCCCCGAGAGCCCCTGGGCTGAGCTCAAGGCCGAGGCTGAGAAGTCCCTGGCTGCTGGCGGCTCCGTGGACGCCGTCCACGAGCTCGCCAAGCTCGTTCGGGCCAGCGTGATCCAGCTCCAGCTCGGTGAGGCCGATGAGCTCCCCGAGGGTGCTCTGGACGCTGGCTTCTTCAAGCTCACCGCCACCACCCTGGAGGGCCGGGTACTGGTCACTCAGGATGAGTTCCACGATGCCCTCAACGGTGCCCTGGAGCAGGTCACCGGCGTCTTCTCTGAGCTCGACCGGGAGGCACTCCTCGCCGGCCCGAGCTACATCGAACTCGGCCGCTGGCTCGGCGACCAGGGCATCGCCATCGGCTTCATCGGCCTCGGCGCGCTCCTCGACTTCTGGGATGTGGCCAGCCCGCAGGCCCTGGGGATCACCGGTGAGCAGGCCGCACAGATGCTGGGGATGGGATTCCTCTTCCCCGCGCTGAAGTCGGGCTCCCCGCTGATCCAGGATGGCTTCGAGGAGCAGAGCAAGTGATCTCAGTCGCTGAGGAGAGCGAGAAGCCCCTCCAGAACGCCGCTACGGACATCGAGCTCTACGAGAAGCTCCGAAGCTACATCGGCTACACCGTCCTGATCCGCAGGGGATTGGTCGAGCGCGTCGGCATCCTTCAGCGCATCGGCTACAACCGGGACGACTACTTCGATGGGGATCGTCCCTACTTCAGCCTTGGCAAGGAGGAGCCTTGGCGCTTCAACCGTCTCCACCGGATCGAGATTCTGATGGACGGTGTCTGGAAGGTCCTCAACCCCGGCAGCCCGATCAACGAGAGGCTCTAGCAATGATCGAACTTCAGAACGATGCAGCAGTAGCTACCGAGTCGATCTCAGTCGAGGGACTCTACGAGCTCCTTCAGCCCTACTACGGCCGGGTCGTCCGGGCTGGCACCGTGAACACCTCCACCGGAGAGCGGATCCGGAATCTCGGAAGGCTCCAGGGATTGAGCTTCGAGGAGGGCGGCATTAGCCGTTCGGGTCAGAGGCTCTTCCTCCTCATCGAAGGTCTGGGAACGATGCTTCTCATTCGTCGGACGAGCTCCGTCGAGGTGCTCCAGGCAGATAGCGGAGAGTGGAAGCAGATCTACCTCGGCTCCATCGCTCCTGAAGCTAAGAAGGTGGAAACAGCATGATCGAAGTCTCAGAGGAATCGGCCATCGCTCAGATCGAGAACGCTCAGGACCTCCACGGCTTGCTCCTGAGCCTCCACGGTAGGACTCTCCGAGTTCGAACCGTGAGCAATGTCAAGAGCTACGACTACAACTACCGCGTAGACGGAGTCGACAGAAAGATCTCCGACAGCACAGGTTTGCTGATGGGTGTGTCGCTGGCTGACGAAGAGCGCCATCGAATCAACAGGAGCAACCGAACCTACTCCAGGCTCAGCGTCGCACTCTCCTGGGGAGATCCCATCTCTGTGGATCACGAGCTCTCGCTCATCGAGGTCTTCCAGGAGGATTCCGGCAGCTGGAAGCTCATCCACCGGGGCTCCGAGTGGGTCACCGCAACCACAGAGGAGCTGAAGCTGTGATCGAGGTATCCGAGCTCGCTGGAGCCGTAGAGCCCAAGGGCGGCCGACAGCTCAATGAGCTGCTCCTCAGCCACATCGGCAAGGTCATCCGGATCCGGAGCATCTCGATCCAGACCATCGACCTCCACCACGAGGAAGCCGATTCTATCCGGGCAGATGCGCTGTTCTCCCTGGAGATGGCAGGCACGCTTCTCCTCGTGGACTTCTCAGACCTCCGCATCCAGGGACATGCGATCCGAGGGGGAGACACTCTCAGCATCACCCTGGCCGGGTCAGAAGGGCCCCGGCCCCTGGATCTCGAAGACTCCGTGCTTCAGATCCAGGCAGTGACCTCAGAGACCTCGGGCTGGCGGGTCATCCACCAGAGCCCTGACTGGGACAGCATCGAGCGCCAGGGCGAAGCGTCAGCTCAGGAGGACGACCAGTGATCGAGATAGACGAGGGCCAGCCCGAGGATCGGGGCCTGAGCTCCGAGGAGATCGATGCGAAGCGCCGCAGGGACTTCGAAGCGGAGCGCGCAGCAAAGGCCCCGCTGCCTACGCTGCCCTCTGCCCGCCTCCTCCTTGGCGCCATCGGGCTTCCCATCCACATCCGGCGGCTGGAGCGACCGAGCCGCTACAGCCAATCCTACTACGGCTACCTCGACGAGGGTGACTTCGGCGACTTTGACTTCGACGATGAAGAGGGCTACCGGGAGCCCATTGAGGCCGCCTCAACGCCCGTGGACCCCGAACCCATCGTCCACGAACACATCGGCTTCCTCCATGGTGTAAGATCGAATCCTGATCACAGGCCAGATGTCAAGGGCTCAGTTCTCTACACGCTGAGCCTCAAGGACGGGGAGCAGGTCTCCGTTTCCCACGGAGACACTCTCACTGTCCGGGGCTTCAAGGGGACGGGAAACAATCAGTCCACCAAGGTCGTAGAGCTCGGAGCCTACGACTACAGCGAGATCAACCTCAGATGGCCCGCCTAGAAAGGAATCGACCATGAAGCGTAGAAAGACACTGGTCGCAGCTGCTCTGCTGGGGCTCAGCTTGAGCCTCGTTGGCTGTGCGACTCCTGCTACGCAGGACGCCCAGAAGGCCGAAGCCGCCCAAGAGCCGCAGACACCCCACGCTCACTATAGCTTCGAGGAGAAGCTTCCGGATGGTCGGACGGTGCTCTGCATCTGGGCCTCAGAGAGCTACAATTCAGGAGGGCTTTCCTGTGACTGGGAGAGCCTCGCAAAGGAGGAACGCTGATCATGGCTGATCGATCGACCATCGAAGAGCTCCAGACCGCAGTGGAGCACAAGCAGCAGGAGCTCCGGCTCGAGGCTGAACCCGAGCGCCGGAACACGCTCCTCGCTCAGCTCTTCTCTCTGAGAACTCTGCTCCGAGCAGAAGAGGAAGAGCTCTACTTCTCCCTGGAGCTCCCTGAGCCCCTGCCCGAGGACCTCAGCGGATTGGGCCTCGAAGAGCTCGAGGCCCTGGATATAGCCACTGGGCTCCAGCAGCGCTTCCTTCAGATCGCCAAGAGGGAGCTCTCCCCGGAGGATCAGGAGCGCAAGCTCAACCGAGCCCGAGCCCTGGCGCTCCAGGATCAGGGCCTCAGCACTGAGCTCGAGCGCCGCCGGGCTGAGGCCTACGAGCCAGGCCCCGATGGCGCTCCGGCCTACGAGCCCTCGGGCTACGAAGCGCAGCCGGGCATGGTGAAGAGCCGCCCGGAGAACAACGGCTACTATGTGGAGCAGTTCAGGAACCACCCCTGGTATCCCGCCATCCTCACCGCCCACCTGGAGCTCGAAGAGCTCATCCCCGGCTACAACATCACCCAGATCAAGGAGAAGTTCGGCGGCCTCCGCTACTACTTCAGCTACCCCGATCCCATCGTGCTCCGGGAGGACCGACCCGCCTACTCCACGGAGGATAAGATAAGGGCGATTGCCGATAGGATCATCGCCCGAGCCGAAGGCTGGGTGGCGGGCTACGAGCACGCTCAGCGCACCGATGAGCTACTGACCGACGACTGACCGAAGGAATAGACAGATGACGAAGAACAGCAACGATTTCAAGACCATCCTCGCAGAGGCCTCGGCTCGCTACCTCCTCGGCCGCCTCGAGGAGACCATCCCCAACAGCGACGGCGGGCTCATCGCCCTGGTCCGTCCCGCCCTCGGACAGGATGTCCACTTCCTCGTGGAGATCAGCCGCTGGGGCAAGCTCGTCGGCCTCACCCGGGTCAAGGGGGCTGCGCTCACTCCCTACGAGAGCAACAGCGTCCGCTTCACCCTGCTCGCCGAGCTCCTCAAGGCTGAGCGGGCCCGGGCCGTGGTGCGCTACGAGCGTCAGGTCCGGGAGGACTTCCTCAAGGGCCTCGGAGGTGCTGGCACCACTGCGAGCGCTGCGGGCAGGAACGCTCTGCGCTTCGGCAGGGGAGCCTTCGACCGGATCTCCAAGGAGGCTCGCCCCACCCTGGAGCGCGTCTACCAGGAAGCTCGCCCCACCGTCGAGAAGGTCTACCAGGGCGCTCGGCCCACGGTGGAGCGGATCTACGGCGAGGTCAAGCCCGCTGCCGCCAAGGTCTACGGCGAGGCTCGTCCTGCCTTCGACCGGGCCTACGATGGAGCCAAGCGCTGGCTCGCCGAGGGCATCGAGCCCCGGAACAGCCTCCTGGTCTCCCTCTTCTCGGATGGCTTCGTGGTCGTCCAGAACGGCGACAACCCCGAGGACGGTAGCATCGAGGGCTTCGCGGAGTCGGACGCCTACATCGTCACTTCGGAGAGTGGCTCGGCCGTTCCCGTGGAGATCGAGGTCGAGTGGAGCGATGAGGACGGCTACTCTGTCCGCACTGACTTCGGCTACCTCTACCCCGAGGTCCCCGAGGGAAGCAAGCTCCTCATCCTCATCAGCGCCGAGGGCTTCTCCACGAGGCTCGTCGACGAGGACAGCCAGAGCACCGAGGTCTGAGAGTAACCCATGGCGCTGATCAGCTATCCCAGGAGACCCCTGGCCGTGCTCCCCGTGGGAGCGGCGAGCCCGGAGGAGATCCTCGATTTCCTCAATCTCCACGGGGGTAGCGATCAGCACTATGAGCTCACAGCCAGGGCGGGAGTGAGCGAGAGGGCTGTGCAGGTTCGAAGCATGGTGGACCGGGCTACCGTGATCGGTCTCCTGCCAGGATCCTTCCTGGTCCACGATCCCGAGCTCGGTGGTGTACAGTTCATCTACGACCTCGACGGACTTCGCCGCATCGGCATCGATCCCCAGAGGCTTCAGAGCTCCATCGACTCAGATAAGGAAGAGAACTGATGCCCACCAAGGTTCGAAGCTACAGCGACAGTGCTGGCCGGATGCTCACGCTCCGGAGTGAGCGGACGATCTCGGAGGGTAGCGATCCCGGCTGGGTGCTGAAGCTCGTGATCTCTGAGCGTCGCCTCTTCGGCAAGCGAATCATCGGCACGAGGATCCTCCACAAATCCGGAGAGTGGAGCACCACCGCCATCGGCTTCCTCCAGGCTCAGGAGGAGCTCGAGTACCTCCGGGAGCACGGGGTCGAGCTTGAGCTTCAGGATCTCCTCCGTAGATAGCCCCAAGCGCTACTAGGAGGCCGTAGTCAGCCCTCTGAGCGCCGGAGCGGGAAGTATCACACATCCCCTTCGGCGCTCTTTGCTATCGTCTCCTATGCTGCGTCTAACGAGCTCAAGAGATTGCTCTTCAACAGTAGCAACGCCTCTGCATCATCTGGATTCTATGGCCAGTATATCCTTATTGAAATGTCAAACAATGCTGTGACCTGGGCGATTTCCCGATATAGCTCTCAACCAAGCTGTACCTCGGATCGGGAGCGCAATGATGAGCAAGAAGCCACTACAGAGCAGAAATCGACTACTCGGAGCGCTAGCCATCGCGGCGGTAGGCAGCTTTGCTCTGGTCCCTGGAGCCTCAGCCGCACTGGATGGAGGCGGCTTCCTTGTCCACGCTCAGAACATCGAGGAAAAGCAGTACGAAGCAACTGCTGGCATGAGAGGGGTCTCACTGCCACCCGGAGGTGGCGAAGAGACTCCCAGCCCCGCTGAGCCAGGTCAGGCTGAGCTCTATACGGTTCCCGACGGTAACTGGACAGGCGCGACCTACGGAGCCGGCAAGTATGTGGCGGTCTCGACGGGCGGCGCTCACAGAACCATGAGCTCCGCGGACGGTAAGACTTGGACCGCGAGCGACGATGCGCCCGAAGGTGGCTGGCTCAGCGTGGCCTACGGCGGTGGCCGCTATGTTGCCGTCTCCAATGATGGCAGAATCATGAGCTCCACCGACGGTGCTAACTGGACTGAGCAGAGCTCGAATCTTAGCAGCTTCACCTATGTGGCCTACGGCAATGGGGCCTTTGTAGCGGGCGGCTCTGGGGAGAGCGGCGTAGCGCCTCTGATCTACTCCCGGGATGGAGTCAGCTGGAGCAACGCAGCGCTTCCTCCTGAAGTCGTCGCAGCCTACAGTTCAACCTCCATCGTAGAGGTATACTCCTTCGGCGGTAAGCTCGTAGCAGCTACGGGGCTCGTCGGCACAGCGGATGGCAACATCAGCAGCGCTCTGATCGAGTCCTCCGATGGGGCCAACTGGAAGCTCTCTGCTCAGCAGATCCCCGGAACATCCCTGGCCAAGAGCCCCATCGGCAGGATGGCCAACGGCGCTATCGAGCAGGGTGGCACTGTGATCCGCAACTCCACGGCCCTCGGAGCTACCGACGGCACTGAGCCGAGCTACTTTGCCTCAACAGGTGGAGGCAGCTGGAGTCCTCTGAGTGCTACTGGACTTCCCGCCTACTCCTCGCTTCTCGGATCTACGGGAGATCGGCTCATCGCTTCGAGCATTGACTGGTCAGTGGGCAAGGTCGCTCTCTATGGCTCTAGCGACGGTGGCGTGAGCTGGTCCGAGGTCGCTGGAGAGAAGGCTCCGGGTCTGCTCTCCAAGTCCGCTACCGACGGTAGCTGCATGGTAGCACCCATGGCCAATGGAGTGCTCAGACTCTGCAACTGATTCGGATGGATCTCAGGCCGCGCTAAAGTCGCTGGAAGAGTTTCGGTTCCGGGGGTTGTGCGCTACGATAGATCGTGTATTGTAGGAATCACACCACACCCCCGGGACTCACCATCCCCCGCACAAAGGACTTTCCCATGGCTGCCAAGAAGAACCCCAAGTTCCGCGCCACCGCCAACCCCATCGCTGCCAAGGCCGCCACGGAGCGTGCGTTCTCCGGTGCCTGGGGCACCCACGACAACCGCCCGCCCCGTCAGCGCACTCGCTCGACCGCGAAGCGCGCCGCCGTCCGCTCGGGCTGGTGAGCATCCGCTCCTAGCTCCATCCGCTCAGGCCACCGCCTCCCCACCTGGGAAGGAAGGTGGCCTTTCTCTTTGGCCGAGGGAATGGCGCTGAGGAGCCATTGTGCAATAGCGCCAACAGATCAGCTACTTTCTTGTACCATTCACACAGGTCCTGGTGAATAGGTCCAGATTCCCTGACTGGCCTCTTCGTTTTTCAGCGGAGGCTAACTTGAATTGCAACCGTTGTTGATAGTGGATTGGGTAGGCGACTCTCTGTGCTCCAAGTGCAGCGACGCTCGAATCCGGAGTGCCAACCAGCTCCGGTGCCGGGAGAGCGTAGCAATAGACCTTGAGCCTACGATGCAAACCAGTGCAGCTTTCATCAGGGAGAGAAAATCTTGGACAGGACACCCCGTAGACAGAAGAGGATTATCCTCGCCACCATCGGGGCAGCTCTAGCCGTCCCCCTCATCGCCGTTCCCGCATCGGCAAGCCTCGATGGAGGTGGATTCTTCGTCCACGCGCAGAACATCGAGGAGAGCAAGTTCAAGGCTACGGCCGGCCTCAAAGGCACCAACCCCGGCGGCGGTGGCGGCTCCGGTGGAGGCACAACTCCCGGAGATGGCACTGGCGGCGGTGGCACTACACCTGGAGATGGTTCCGGTGGCACTACGCCCGGCGGCGGCACGGGTGGAGATGGAGCAGTTCCCGGTAGTCCAGAGGACAGCTCTAGCCTCCTGGTCGACTACCAGAAGGGCCCTGTGAGCTTCAGGGTCACACAGGCAATGGTCGACTTCTCCAACGCCAATGAGGCCCTAGTGGCTGAAGGCAAGGCTCCTCGAACTCACCCCGATGGCTGGCAGTCCATTTCTTCCTACGATGCAGCTTCAAACACAATGCGGCTAGGCTTCCCCGAGGATGGATCTCGACCTGAGGTCGTGAACCTCAATGCTGGAGTCGGTGTTCTGCCCGTCTCTCTAGCTCCCTCTTCGGGCGTAAAGCTCCAGGTCCTCGATAGCGGCGGGATGTATATGTACTACGATCTCAGAGGAGCACCTAAGGCCGGTGCGATGGTTGCATATAACTTTGCCCCCTCTGGATCGGGAGCTCCGAGCATTTCCGAAAGTCGCTATGTGATGGAGGAAGGTCAGCTGAACCTGGTCAATGTTGCCACACAGACCGGCGGCAGGATCTCGGTGGCCCGCCAGAAGAGCATGCTGGACTTTAGCCCTCCCGCAACGGCTTCGAATCTGCCCTTCTACTCCCTTACTGGAGATAATAACCTTACTATTCGCTATGACTCGATCCGAGATGGCTACGACTACATCCGCATCAACAGTGTCGAGATCATGTATCTGAAGTACAACGGATCCGATTCCAATGGCTATGCCCTGACTGAGCAGTCAGACAGAAAGCAGGGCCCCGGTAGGATCGTAGACCTCGGCGATGGAAACATGCGCTTCTACTCATCAGCTGACGGCGAGAATTCCTACCCGACAGTGGCTGAGTACAACGCAGCTACTGGCCAGAACTGGGATGGCTTTTACCCCAAGTTCTCCGACTTCAACACCACTCCCCCCTTCCAGCCCACTGCTTCCTAGCGATTGAACTAGGATCTCAGGAATTGCCCCTCGGAGCTGAGCTCCGAGGGGCAATTCCTGTCAGTGAGTCTACGGTGCTATCTCCGGCGCTTCAGCTGTGTTGATAATCCGTCACATAGGAACATTTCAGCATTCTAGATGCGGAATCTCTCCAGCCTCGGAACCTCACCGATTACGCGGCTGGAGAGCTCAATTCCTATGATGTGACCAGTGCTGCTTTCATCAGGGAGAGAAGATCTTGAACAGAACGCCCCGCAAAGCGAGGAAGATCTTCCTCGCCACTCTAGGTGCAGCTCTAGCTGTGCCACTCATCGCTGTTCCCGCATCGGCAAGCCTCGATGGGGGTGGGTTCTTCGTCCACGCGCAGAACATCGAAGACAGCAAATTCAAGGCCACTGCTGGACTCAAAGGAGTAGATCCCAGTGGAGGCGGTGGCTCAGGTACAGAAAGCCCTGGCGGACCCACCGACAGCTCCGGTGTGCTCGCAAGCTACCAGTGCGGTCCCATGGAGCTCAAGATCACTCAGGCCATGGTGGACTTCTCCAAGGCCAATGAGTCTCGGACTCCCGAAACTTCTCCGGATGGCTGGCAGTCGATGTCGAGCTTCTACATGGCTACGAGGAGCGTCGCGCTGGGCTATCCCGAGGGCGAGGCTAAGGCCCTACTCGTCACTCTATCCGACAGCATGGCAGTTCCAGCACCCCTGAGTCTTACTCCTGACACCAAGGCCTTTGCCTACCAGGAGGGCGAGATGTGTCAGATCTACGACAGGCGCTCAACGCCCAAGAACGGAGACAGGCTGTCCTACAATGCCTATCCCTCCTACGATCAGGTCAACGCGCCTGAGCGAGACTACTATGCGGACACGCGCTGGATCCTCGAGGAAGGCGAGCTCCGCGCAGTCACCGTGGCAAAGCAGACGGACGGTAGAACCACAGTCGACAGGGGCGTCTCAGGGTCCCTAGTGGACCACGCTAAGAGCGACAGTAAGCCCTCTGTGATCTACCGAGGGCTGGACGGTAGCCTCACGATTCAGGTCTACCTCAAGACGCCCATCGACGGCGCCAACAAGGTCTCGCTGGGAGTGAATGCCGACGGCTCGGGAGAGGTGCAATACCTGGATCACAGAGGGCTCACGGCTGATGGACAGCAGGCGGAGACCTATGCCCCTCTAAAGAACGGACCTGTGACTGTAAGATGGAACTCTTCTGGGGACTTCACCTACCTTCAATCCTACGACAGCCACGAGAACTTCGGAGACAGCGCCTTCACAGCGGCCAAGTACAATGAGCTCACTGGGCAGAGCTGGGACGGAAGCTACCTCAAGGGCACTGACTTCGATCTCACAATCCCCTTCGAAGCTGTCCCTCTCAGTTAGCTGATCTCGGTCTAGCCTAGAGCGACTGTCCCCGAGCCTCGGTTCGAGGACAGTCGCTTCTTTTCGCAGAGAGATCCACTGAATTCTCCAACGGTTGTCGATATGGCTCCACCTGCAATCAAGGAGAACCAGCTTTGAATCGAGCAACTCGTAGGCGCCAGGGCATCATCGTCTCAGCCATCGGCGCCGCCATCCTCGTCCCCCTCGTAGCTCTGCCCGCATCGGCAAGCCTCGACGACGGCCGCTTCCTCGTCCACGCTCAGAACATCGAAGAGCCCGAGTACGAAGCCTATGCAGGCCTGAAGTCAGACGGCTCAGCCCCGGGCGGCGGAGAGGTCGATCCCGGCGGGGACGAGAGCTCAGCTACCCTCGCGAGCTACAGCTGCGGCCCGCTGGGCTTCGCAGTGACTCAGGCCATGGTGGACTTCTCCAAGGCGAACCAGGCTCTTGCAGCCGAGGGCAAGGCGCCTCAGACCAACGCAGAGGGCTGGCAGTCGATGGCCTACTTCTCAGCAACTGAGAGGAAGATGATCGCCGGCTATCCCGAGGACGGATCAGTTCCTCCGCTGGTCTACCTGAAGTCAGACATGGCACTTCCCGCAACTAGCGACCAGCCCGGTCCCACCAACGGCGTTGTGCTCAGGCTTGACAACAGTGCCAACTGCAGCTACCTCGATGCTCGCTCCGGAGCTGCCGAGGGCAAGGGCTTCGGCTACTGGATGCTCTCCAACGGTGCATTCTCCGAGAGTCGCTACCTCCGGGAAGACGGCGCACTTGTGGCCGTGAGCTCAGCACGGCAGGCAGACGGCGCTAACACCATCAGTCGAAAGGAATCGGCGGTTTCCTACAACCCTGCAAAGAGCAACAGCAAGCCCTACTCGCTCTCAAAGAGCCAGGCCGGTGTGGTAAGAGCAGAGCTCATCCTCAAGGAGACCATCGACGGCTACAACAGGATCACTGTCACAGCCAATCCCGATGGCTCGGGATCGATCTCCTACAGCAACTACCTGGGGGCAAACTCAGCCACATCCCTGAAGATCGGTGCTCCCAACAGAACGCAGGGTCCCACCGGCATCATCTGGAACGCTGAGGGTGAGATCACAGGGCTCGAGGGTGGCAAGCCCGGCTCCACCGTATTCTGGCGCGGTGGACCATTCACCGTCGAGGAGTACAACGAGGCTACCGGAATGAACTGGGACGGCTCCTACCAGAAGCCTTCGGACTTCGACCTGAGCTTCCCCTTCGTGCCGACGCCTCCCAGCCTCTAAGCAGCGCGGCGAGAGCCCCCGGATATCCTTCACGGCTAAGCCTCCTCAGTAGGGCTACTGGGCTGATCGCTGAGCCCCGGGAACATCGAGCTCCGGTTCGGAATTCCCGGGGCTCCACTCGATGCCGAGGGGTATGGGCTATGCGATAGTAGGGCTACCCGACTCTCAGGCCATCCGCCTTGCCCCAGGCACTTCGGATCTGAGCACCACACTGACACAGGCCTCAGGGTAGAACAGGACCCACCCGATCCTGCGAAAAATGCACCCTAAGAGCTAGGAAGATGAGCAGTGAAGAGACCCGCATCCCGAAGGCAGCTGCTGATGGTATCAGCCCTGGGCCTCATCCTCGCAGTACCCCTCGCAGCACTTCCAGCATCTGCTAGCCTTCCGGGTGGAGGGTTCTTCGTCAAGGCTCAGAACAAGAGCACAGCCGGTGTGCAGGCCATCGCGGGCATGGGGACCAAGATCGTCTCGGATCCCAGTGGAGGCAACACGGGCGACTCCCGAGTCTTCGCTAGCTACCGCTGTGGTGCGCTGAACTTCGAGGTCACCAAGGAAATGGTTGACTTCTCCAAGGCCAACGAGCTCCTAGTAGCTCAGGGCAAGTGGGATCAGATCAAGTACCACTCCGGTGGATGGGCCGTGATCTCTCACTACGATGCATCTGCTGGCAGGATGAGACTTGGCTTCCCAGCCGATGGCTCTAAGCCTCGAATCGTCCACCTCAGCACGACCGCGGACATTCCCAATGTGGTCGACAACCCCGATGACACCCGCAACACTAAGCTCATGTTCATCGATGACCCTGAGTACTGCTCGGCTCTGGATCTGCGGGAGATCCCCAAGGCCAACGCCATCTTCTACACGATCCAGGACAAGACAGCCAAGGAAGAGGTGCGCTACATCGAGGAGGAGGGTGACCTCAGGGCTATCTCCTCGAAGGTCTTCAGCGATGGAGGCAAGGAAGTCTACAGGAAGTCTTCCCCCTCATCCTCCAACCCCGCAGCTAGCCTAGTCAAGCCCTACTTCCTCGGAGTCTACTCAGACGGCAAGCTCCTCAATGTGCTCTTCCCCACAACCGTCGATGGCTACAACATGGTCAAGCTTGAGATCTATCCAGATGGCTCAAGCACCCTGATCTACCAGCTCCTGAACAACTTCGAGACCCTGGTGCCCACCAATGCCAAGAGGGCTCAGGGGCCCGTGGGAATCACCTTCGACAGTGCTGGAAAGGTGACCGGGCTCTACGACGCCAACGGTAAGCTCCAGGGCGCTACCAAGGAGAGCTACAACGCCGGAACAGGCCAGAACTGGAACGGTCTCTACTCCAAGCCCAGCGACTTCCACCAGACGATCCCCTTCGCTCCGAGCAACTGATGGGGGACCTGCGGGGCCGGTAGCGATTCCGGCCTCGCTTCGGTAGCGTAGTTCCATGACAAACAGCAGCGAAGCAAAGAAGTCCATCGGCAGCAGCCTGCTCTCAGATCTGATCGTTGCCCTCGGCCTCCTCGGAATCAGCCTCCTCGTGGCCTCAGGGCTCGATGGCGGCAAGTTCTGGGCCGTGTTCTCCGTGGGTATCCTAGGAGCGCTCTTCTTCGTCGGCTCCGCTGCCCTCACCCTCTGGAGGGCCCGGGCAAAGCCCGATGCTGAAGCCACAGGCCGCTAAAGCCCATGGCTGCTAAGTGGGTAGATCAGGGCTGGGTCTCAGTGCGAGACCTCGCTCACCTCGGCTGGAGCTCTCGCTCGATCAGCAAGCTGAAGAAGGCTGTTCCCGAAGTGGACAGTGGAATCTCTGAGCTCGGAAGAGCCCGGGACCTCAGCGAGGTCAATGGCTGGGCTCGAGACAACGGCGAGCCTGAGATCTCAGCCAAGGCCCTGGGTGGCTCCAAGGTGCGCTCTAGCTCAGAGAGCGTCCGGAGGCGAGAGCGAGGGACCCACCCCAAGAGCAAGCTCAACGGCAAGCCAGCGAGGCAGAAGAGGACCCGGCAACCACCCTCGAATCAGGCAGTTCGGAACGCTCAGGCAGTTCAGGCTCAGCTCGATGGGAAGTGGTTCGATTCGAAGCAGGACGCCAACAGGGCTGGCTTCCTCTCTGCGAAGGATCTCGAGGATCGCTTCTGGACTGAGAGCATCATGGGGAAGCTCCTTCCCAATCCCGACGGCTTCGGTCAGAACCACTTCGGCTCCATGCCCGTGCGCTACTGGAGCGTGGAGCTCGTCATGGACGCTGAGTCTCGGGGCGAGTTCATCTCAGCCATGGCCAGCAGCCTGAAGCGAAGGAAGATCAGCTGGGAGCAGGGCGTGAGCTCCATCGGAAGCTCGAACCGGGAGCTTCAGCTCCCCTTCGAGCGCTCAGAGCTCAACTGGTCTGTGATCCTGGGAGAGCGGCTCTAGTCAGCTTTTGACAGCTGGCGGAAGCTGCGATAGGATCCGACTATGACAGAACTCAACCCTGCTGACTTCCCTCCCACCACTGAGGAGATGGTCGATCGCTTCAAGGCTCTCCTCGCCGTCGGTGGCAACGGCGCCGTGGAGACCGATCTCCCCGACGGCGTTCCCCTCCGAGTGGTGGTCATCGGCCCCATCAAGACCTGGTGGGGCCGCATCGACTCCGAGGAGTACAAGATCTACGCTGCCTGGCGGGATCTCGTCCGTGCCGAGCTGATCCACAACGGCTGCCTCGTCTACTCCCCTCACCGGGCCTGGTCGGGCGGCTGGCATGAGTCGGCTCAGCGAGTCAACGACATGGCCATCATCGAGTCGGATCTCGTCGTGGCGGTCACTCCCGCTGGCGTCGAGGCCGTGGGTACCGACATGGAGCTCGCAACCGCCGAGGAGAATGGAGTCGCCGTGCTCCACGCTCCTCCCGGTGGGCTCCCCGAGATCGCCGTCCTCCTCGAGGCTATCGCCAAGATCGAGAAGCGCTACCTCTGAGCACCTCCTTCCCCATAGCCGCCCGGCTGCTTCGCTCTTCGGATCGGAGCAGCCGGGCGGTTCCTCGTTGCTGGGGCTTGCTAAGATTTGAGATTTTAGCGCATCGGGCCTTCGATATGCTCCACCGACCCTAGGAGGGAGACAACTTGAGCACAGCATTCGGCAAGCGCCATCGGCTTATCTTCTCAGTACTCGGAATGGCCATCGCTATTCCACTCGTCGCAGTACCCGCTTCCGCAGCGCTCGACGGTGGATCTTTCTTCGTCCACGCTGAGAATGTGGAGAGCCCCGAGTTCAAGGCTACGGCCGGAATCGGAGGTACCGCTCAGGAAGGTGAAGCTCCTGGAGAGGAGAATCCCGGTGGAGGCGATGAGTTCCCCGGCCTCGCAGTGGTTGCTAACTTTGACTGTGTCTCGCTGAGCCTCAGGATCACCCAGGACATGGTTGACTTCTCCAAGGCCAATGAGGAGCGTGTAGCTGCCGGTGAGCAGGCGCTGACCCACGCCGAGGGCTGGCAGTCGATTCGCTCCTCTAACACTGACGGCGAGAGCATCGCAGGACTCCCCGCAGATGGATCCATGCCCTACGCGGTGATCCTCTCTAGCCAGATGGTTGATAGCTTCGATCCGAACAGCCCAACCACTTTGACCTACGGAACCAACCTCAACGGTCAGTGCACACTCACTGACTTCAGAGAGCCTGCAGCCCACTGGGGCGTCTACAAGTACAGCAATGACGGTCCCAGCGGATACTCTGAGTCCCGCTACATCGATGAGGATGGTCAGCTCTCCGCTGTAAACTCGCAGATCAGAAGTGACGGTGCTCTGGCCATCGACAGGATGACCTCACCCAAGGGTGGCACCCCCTACAGGAGTGACTCTCGACCGCAGAACCTCGTCCTGAGTCAGGATGGCTCTACCTATCTCAAGATGTATCTCACTGGCACTCGGGATGGCTACGCTCGAATCATCATCGCGGAGAACGCAGACGGATCGGGCTCAGTGACCTACAGGACGGACAGCAATGTCTTCGCCGAGAGAGCTCAGGGCCCTAGCTACATTGCCTGGGATTCAGAGGGTCGCTTCACTGAGTTCCAGGACAGCAATCAGGTCTCAGTGATGGGCGACGAGGTCGGTCCCTTCACGGCAGCTGACTACAATGCCAAGACCGGCAAGAACTGGGACGGCGCCGTGCCGAAGTCGAGCGACTTCGATCTCACCGTGCCCTTCAGACCCACCAACCCCGTTCCCCAGGACATGTGAGCCAGTTCTAGGATCGAGCCCTCGGCCTTCGGGTCGGGGGCTCTCTCCGTTGGGCAGTTGCGAAGCTCCAGCGAAGGTGTTAGACTTGTGCTAGCCGGGAAGCAGGGTATTTCCCGACTACCCACAGACTATGCCGAGGAGGCACACCATGGGATCCACCATCAAGGTCGACCGGACCAACGCACGCCGGGCCTTCGAGAAAGAGGCTGGCAAGCTGGCCTCCGGTGAGCTCAGCCGCTACCTCCCCGGCTTCACCGACCTCAAGGTCATCACCGAGTTCTCCAACCTCCCCAGCGAGTACACCAATGTCTTCTACCTCGCAACCCGGGTCCGGGACGGAAAGCTCTACGGAGTCAAGATCGTCGAGTGGTCGGAGTCCTGGTCCTCGCAGAACCCCTTCCGAGAGAGCCTCATCGGCACCAAGATCACTCTCCACGAGGTCGTAGAGAAGACCAAGACCGTGACCTACTACGACCTGGCCTAATTCACTCCCCGGCGGGCGGCGCTCATTCGCTGCTCGCCTTCCCCACTTCACCCCACTGAGAAAGGCCTCCCATGGCTAAGTCAACCACCGGCACCGCCGCCAACGCGGCCGAGATCGCTGAGAAGCTCGAAGCTGCACGGAACCTGGCCTCCAAGGCCAATCAGGCCCTGAAGGAAGCCGTCAAGCTCATCGAGGCCGGCGAGAAAGATGTCGAGATGAAGACCCCGGGGATCAAGGCCGCCAGCGGTGCCCTCACCCTGGTTCAGGGCACTCTCTCCAACGAGTCCTCCAACTGGTCGCTCTACGCTAGCGCCCGGAATCGCCGCAGCTGAGAGCAGCTTCCGGGAGTTTTGCTCCTGGAGTTGACAGCCATCAGCGCCTGTGCGTATGATGGACCTACCACGCCGAAACACACCACGACCGAAGGATCACAGAGCATGTCGATCTACAAAGACTTCGAGGCCCGCCTCGATCTCGAAGCGATCAGCAGGGGCCGCGCTCGCAGCCGGACCGCTGAGCTCGCTCTCGCGGAGAACCCCGGTGGCGACCCGATCCTCGGCGTCCAGTACAGCTGCGACTTCCGCTACGAGGAAGAGGCCGGTGCCGGTCAGATGGCCACGCTCTTCTCCCAGACCGCTCAGGCGGACTCCTTCTTGGCTCAGGAGTACATCCTGAACGAGGGTAGACTCATCGAGGGTCTTCCCCAGGCTCACCTCGTCCTCGAGACGGATGAGCTCATCGCCTTCCAGGCTCAGCAGTTCGTCTACGACGCTGAGCGTGAGCTCGAAGCCGCCCGGAAGTACATCGACGGCGCTGAGCGCTACGAGGACGGCAGCTTCGCCCTCGAGCGCAAGTACTGGAACAGCACCGTCGCTGAGCTCAAGGAGCTCGCCAAGAGCCGAGGCATCAAGGGCTACTCGAAGCTCAAGCGCGATGGGCTCGTCAAGCTCCACACCGACTTCGATCTCGCCGAGCTCCAGGGTGACTCCATCCCCAGTGAGCCCGAGGTCAGCTCTCAGCCCGGCTACTTCCACAACGGCTCCGTGCTCGTCTTCAGGAAGCACGACAACCTCTTCAGCGCCGTGCTCTCGAAGCTCGTCGAGGCCGCCAAGGCTGGCTACCTCGTCGTAGGCGGCGGAGGGATCGGTGCCTTCGGCAGCGGCTTCAGCCTCTTCGATGGCCGAGACCTCACCGAGGAGGCTAAGGATCAGATCTCTGCCCGCAACCGCTGGTACCGTGAGCAGATGGAGCTCCTGAAGCCCGTCGCCGAGGCCGTCAAGGCTGGGCCCATGGGTGGCTACTACGCCCTGGGCCGCCCCAGCCCGGGCGAGGGCGGCACGGTGGAGTACTGGCTCAACGGCTACAGCATGAGGCTCCCCAACGGCCGGAGCTCACAGCCCTTCGGCTACTACTCCCTCGAGGACCTCCTCGCTGAGAAGTACATGGTCGATCTTCGAGCCAAGTCCGATGAGGACTTCAAGCGCTTCGATGTGCGGGGCAACTACCGCAAGACGCCCCTCACGGACGCCGAGGCCGAGGTCGAGCTCAAGGCTCGCGGCCTCAGCTGGGCCTCCAAGTAGGCCTCGCCCTCCCTCCGGGGAGGCCCCACAGACTGGTCCTCGGGAAACTGAGGACCTAAAACTCAACACAGACTGGGATTCCCGGGTCGAGCACGGCGGATGTGGTGTTCAAATGGCTCCCCGGGAATCCCACTAGCGGGAATAGCGGCAATGGATGTGGTGTCCGCTGCTATTCCTTCGGAGAAGAGTCCCTCGCACGGATGTGGTGTTCATAGCGAGGCGAGGCCCTCCGCCTAGAGGCGGCCCCTGACACGGATGTGGTGTTCATAGTCAGGGGTCGCCTCTTCTTCTTTTGGACTCAACAGTCTCTACTGCGTGAACATTTGAGCCCATGCTGAATGCTCCTGCCGCTGCCTCGCTGTTCCTGAGACTCGTTAGAGAGCGCTTCGACCGAATCACTTCAGTAGCGTTCGACAGGGAGATCCACTATGGCCAAGGGGCAGTTTCACCTCAGCCCGGAGGGCCCTGCGCCCTGCGGCGTCACTACGGGACAGTGCCCCTATGAGCCGTCGGGTCACTATGGAGATGCCGCTCAAGCTGAATCCGCCTTCGCAGAGTCCCAGGGAGGAGCGCTTCCTGTCGCCTCCAGAAAGGCTCCGGAGAGGGTTGTCATCGAGACCCACTACGGCCAATTCCCAGTAGCCAACGGTGATCTGAGCAACCCCATGGTTCGAGGTCATTTCGCCAACGGACTTTGCGCAGATCTCGCAAACGCCATCCATGAGCTCGATCCAAGCAGAAAGGTCTACCTCGCCATCGACGGCGGCCGTTCGGGGCCCTACGAGGAGGATCTCCGAAGGATGAAGGACATCAGCGAGATCACTAACTTCATCATGCACGCTGTGGTGGAGAGCAAGGAGCATCCGGGGAAGTTCCTCGACGGCTATGGCGTCAAAAGCCGAGAGGAGATCGAAGACTTCTTCGAGAATCCCCTCCGAGAGGCTCCGATCCACATCTTCCGAGATGCCCACAGCGGTGCCGATCACGATCTCTCAGGCTTCGCTCAAGCAGCACTCGAACTCGAGCGCCAGGGAACGAGCTACGAGTACAGCTACGACGACTTCTATGAGTGATCGCGGCTAGCTTTGAGCCCTGCTCGTGGCCCCGCCCGATATGGCCATGCCATGAAGGGTCCCTCTCGAATCATCGCGCCGCATAGCCATACCAGCCAATCCGGCTACAGCCGCTACCGGAGCTGGGTCGCCACCAAGCATCCCTCACTCCGGATTGCCAACAAGATCCTGGTCTCAGTTGCTGGCGTCCTGGTCATCGCCGTCGGACTCATCCTCGTGCCGCTCCCCGGGCCGGGATGGCTCATCGTCTTCTTCGGACTTTCGATCCTCGGCCTGGAGTTTCCTCCCATCCAGCGCTTCACCTCAGCAGTTGCATCCAGAGCCAAGCAATTCTGGCGCTCCCTGAAGATCCGCTTCCGAGCCCACCGGGTGGCCTCCAGGGTCACTCCAGCATCCTCCGTCTAAGCCCTCAGTTACGATGGTCGCAGCATGCCGTCGTTCTGACAGTAGCGGGCGCTCAGGGCGCAGCCTAGCAGCGCTCAAGGCCTAGAGAAGGCTCGTTAGATAGAGCTCTGAACCTGGAGGAACAGCAATGGCACGAGGACAGATCCACCTGAGCCCCGACGGCCCCGCGCCCTGTGGGGCAGAGGTCGGAAGATGCCCCTACGAGGCCGACGGCCACTACGATTCGGCGGCCGAGGCAGAGAGCGCCTTCGCAGAGCAGATGGGTGGAGCCCTCCCTCCAGTCGCTCAGAGTGGCTTCGCCGATGCTTCGACCATGGTCCTCAGCAGCAACTTCGGCGAGTGGGAAGTGCTGGACGGTGACCTCAGCGACGCTCGGGCGCGAATGGCCCTCAGCGGCGGGCTCTGCGGCGATCTCGCTTTGGCCATTCACCGGCAGACTGGCGGCACTCCCTACTTCCTCTCCTTCAGCTACCAGAGCGAGGAGGATCTTGCCCGGGCCTTCGCTGAGGAGCCCAACGCCGTGATAGCAGCCAGTACCCATGTGGTGCTCGAGTCGCCGAGCACTCCGGGGGAGTTCCTCGACAGCTACGGCAGACAGGATGCGGAGTCCCTGGGCGACAGCTACGGAGAGGATGCGGCCATCCTCCGCGGCACTCCCGAGATGCTCCAGCACTTCGGCAACAGCGAAAGCGCTGACCGGCTCGGCCGCTTCGCTCAGAGCGCCATCGAGCTCGACGGTAGAGGCGAGCGCTACGCTCAGGATCTCGACGGTCTGAGCTGGGAAGACTTCGAAGAATCCGAGGATGAGGACTTCGAGGACGGCTACGAAGAAGAGGAACTTCCCTCCATCGCTCAGCCCGGAGCCGAAGAGCGAGGCACTGTTCAGCTGAATCTCGACCTCGGTGCTGTGGCCGTGGCTGACGGTGATCTCAGTGATCCGAAGACGCGCCACTACCTCGTCAACGGCCTCTGTGGAGATCTGGCTATGGCCATCCACGAGAAGCAGGGCGGCCGAGTCTTCTTTGCGATGGATGAGCAACTGCCACCAGGTGTGACTCTGGATGGAGCCGCAGCCAGGGGCCAGCTCGGAGACCATGTGGCCCACGCCTTCGTAGAGAGCAAGGAGAGTCCAGGCAGCTTCATCGACGCCTACGGAGTCAAGAGCGCAGAGGACATCCGTAGCTACTACGGCACGGAGATTCGCGAGGTCTCGCCCGAGATCCTCTCCCGCTTCGGAAGCGGCCCTGGAGGGGTTCGAGGGAATCACGACCTCTCGGGCTTCGCTGAGGCGGCCATTGAGCTCGACAGGCGGGGAAAGACCTACGAATACGAGGGCGAGAACTAAGAAGCCAGAAGCTTCGACTGAGCCTGGACGCCTCTCCCAGCGATAGTCAGTCCCGACGGAGGGATCTACTATGGCAAAGCTGAAAGAGTCGACCGAGGCGCGGATGGTGAGCAGCCTTGTGTTCCTGGGATCCTTCCTGGCCGTGGCCGCACTTCTCTGGGTGGGTCTGATGACCACCGTTGCGAGCGGCTGCGTGGGTAGCTATGAGCTCTGCGCGCCTGTTCTCAATGACACCCCCGAGCCCCTCCTCGCGAGCGATCCCCTGGGCTGGGCTCTGATCCTTGGAGCGTCGCTCGTATTCACTCTCGGTCTTCGAAGGTTCCTATTGCGCTGAGCGAGAGATGGTTGTAGAATAAGCTCATGGTAGACAAGTTCCGCCCTGCCATCCTGAACTGATAGCTCATCCATACTCCACTCAGCTGAAAGGCTAACCATGATTCTCCTCGACGGTGAAGCCCTCAGCAAGCCCGAAGCAAAGGCGCTCGCTCGAACTCAGCGCAAGCTTCGAGTGCTCAAGCCTCTCTACAGGCACTTCGGCCTGATCTCCACTGCGCTGATCGTCATCTTCGGCGGCCTGATGGGCTACCTGTTGCCAGCCAGCATCTTCTACCCCTGCCTGCCGTTGCTCTTCGTCACCGCCATGCTACTCAAGTTCGCGTCAAACAGGGCTAAGCTTCGCTTCGAGCTGTTCTACAGAGAGCTTCTGACCGTTGAGGCTGCCGAAAAGAAAGCCCTCTAGCCACCCATCTTTTCACTGAAAGTCATGGAAGCTTCGTCGTCATGCGAAAGCGACCATCCTTAGGATAGTGCCAGACTATCCAGCTTAGCGCAGCCTAGAGGGTCGAAGGGGCAACCCCTCTAGGCTGCGCGCTCAGACTGTCAAAATCTACTCCTCAGGGAGGTCAGCAGAGTGCAGATCCCGATCCTCGAGTGCTGATCTTCAGCGACTGGATTTCGGTGGTTGCGGGAAGCAGTCTCAGCGTATAGAATAGGCCACAGGAGTTCTGGAAGAACACTGTTAGCAGCTGAGCATAGCTCGGCCCAAAGATGGAGTAAGAGCCGATGGCGAGAGAGACCGATCAGCCGCAGGGCCCTGCGGCTGCTAGAGCCGAAGCCCGAAGGCGTCGACTCCAGCTGAGCTCCTCCATCGCAGCCAGCCTCGGCGCACTGAAGCACATCTCGCCTCGGAGCAAGTCCCGGGGAGGCAAGCTCGATTCGACCATGCTCCAGATCGAGGAGGAGCTGAAGCTCCAGCAGGTCGATTCCCAGCGGCAGCTCCGAGCAATCTCCTCGGTTCCAGCCTCGGACTGGCAGGACTTCGCTGAGCTCCCCGACGCCGAGAGTCGCCAGCAGTGGCTCCTCTCCCTGGGACTCTACAGCGCTGCCTTCGGCGCAGATTCCGGCAGCCTTCCAGGAACTGCAGAGATTCAGCTCCTCGATGAGCTCATCTGCAGCGAGCACTTCGGAGGGCTCCAGCTCTCTCCGGAACGCTCAGTGCGACAGTCAAAGGCACTCCGAGAGATCGAGCGAGAGATAGTGCGCCGCCAGCGCTCCGAGGACGCTGAGGAGCGTCGCCGGAGGGATGCCGTGGAGCGAAACACGAAGCGCTTCTGGCAGGACCTTTCTGGAGCAGAGAGGCGCGAGTACGGCAAGCTCTCCACCGACGGGGAGCGCCAGCGCTGGGTCTCGAAGCAGGGAGGCGCTACGCTCTTCGGCTTCAGTCCCTCTGCTGCCCTCGCCTTGCTCTCTGAGCTCTCCAGGGAGCGCGCTAGAGCTGAACCACGCTCCGCCAGCGCTCCGAGGCTCAGCAGCCAGTAGGATCTGCCCACAGCTTTTCACAGACCTGATCTTTAACCGACGCCCTGACAGGCAGAACAGTAGGAGAACACCATGGACAACACCACACTCGAGCTCGAAGAGCTCCGCACAGAGCGAGCTGTCCTCGAGGCACTGAGCCCCTGGGGCACCACCCAAGATCTCTTCTGGAGCAACTCCAAGGGGCTCGACCCCAACCTGATCTCGGAGGAGCTCGAAGACAAGCTCCTGGACTACATCGACAGCTCAGGTGATGTGGCCACCGCGATCTGGTTCTTCTCTGCCAAGGATGTCAGTGAGGAGGCCATCGCGGAGCGCAGCGAGCTCTTCAGGCACAGCAGGCGGCCGTTCTACCCCACTGTGCCACCGAAGGGCGTCGAGCTCATCCGCCACCCCCTGGTGAGCCGAGAGGTCCGAGTAGCGGCACTCAACGCAGACGCCGACAACGCTGAGTACCTCTCCTCCAAGGAGATTCAGGACTTCTGGTTCGAGCTCAGTCCCTTCGTCGCCGCCCAGCTGATCCGGTCGGGGAAGGTCAAGGTCACCGATGAGCTCAAGACGGCAGTGCTCAGAGAGCTCGTCGAGACGGACAGCGAGGAGCTCACTCGAGGTGTGATCGCCAGCGCAATCGGCTTCGATGCGCTGTTGAACTCGGTGACCAGCACGGAGCAGCTCTCCGCACTGATCGAAGAGCTGGGGGAATTTGACCTCCCTCAGCTCGAAGGAGCGCTAGCAAGCGAGTACTCCAACAGTGAGATCTTCTTCGAGATCCTGAAGCTTACCGGCGCCTCTTTGCTCATTCCCGTGCTGGAGTTGGCAGCTACCAAGGCATTCCAGGAAGAGATCAGGGCTCAGGCCGAAGAGTTCCTGCAGCTCCAGGGATCTCCTCTCGACGAGACTCCCGACCCGAAGCTCGCTGTCCGTGCGCGCAACGCTCGCCGCAGGCTCAAGGGTGACGACGAGAGCTTTGGAGCCATGCTCGAAGCTGAGGTTTCCTACCGGATCTACCGGGGACCCTACGAGCGCATCAGCAAGATCGTGGTGCTCGGCGCGCCCGTCTCTGCTGGAGCAGACGAGCTTCAGTACGAACTCTCCAAGTCCATCAAGGAGGCCACCGATCTTCGGCTTCGAGAGCTAGCCGTTGAGCGTACCGTGGAGCTCTCCCTCGCAGAAGCTCAGAACTGATCCTCTAGGATCGAGCACGGAAGGAAGGAAACAGCATGGCTAAGCACAGCATCAGAAGTATCTGGATCGGCCTCCTCGAGCGGCTTCGACTCCGCCGTCGGCCGCAGGTCCAGCTGGAGATGAGCTCTGAGCCGCTTCCGAGCTGGTCTACCTTCCTTCCGTATCTTTCCTCGGATCCCGAAGTGGCTCGAAGCAGCGGTGCTCAGATCCTAGAGCTCCTTCAGCTCCACGGTCAGCTCCCCGGCAGCGGTGAGCAGCAGTGGCTTGTGGATCAGATCCTCCGGAGGCTCACCGGAGACAGCTACGAGGAGTTCATCGAAGCCTGGTCTCTGGATGAGGACTTCGGCATGAGCTTCGACTGGTCTGCCGGAACGCCACCTCAAAGCGCAGCTGGAAAGAGCTCGATTTGACCTCGGTGCTGAGCACCGTGTAATGTATTCCTTGTCCCAATCCACCACCACATCGAAAGGTACTACGCAATGGGCGCAGTATTCGGAACAGTGTTCCTCCTCATCGTTCTCCTCGGAGGGCTCACCGCCATCCGCACCGGCTCCAAGCGCCGGAAGATCGCCGACCAGACCCTGGCCAAGGCTCAGGCTGACGGCCTCGGCACCGAGAAGCAGATCAGCCGACTGAAGGCCGCGAGCCTCGCCAGCAACGGCATCCGCTGGGGTGGCGTCCTGGTCTCGACCGTCGCACTGGTCATCCTCATCTCCATGGCCTTCACCACCGTCTCGGCGAAGAATGTCGGCGTCGCCGTCAACTTCGGCGCCGTCTCGGAGAAGACCCTGAACCCCGGCCCCCACCTGAAGGCACCCTGGACCAAGGTCGTCGAGATCGACGGCACTATCCAGACCGACCAGTACGAGGGCGAAGCCTGCATCCCCGTCCGCATCGGTGACGGCAGCCAGGGCTGTGCTGACATCGTGAACCGCTGGCAGATCAACCCTGAGAAGGCCGCCGGCGTCTACGAGCAGCACCGCTCCGACGACCCCACCATGTCCTTCCGCTCGGCCATCGTGAGCACCCAGCTCAAGCAGTCGGTCCAGGAAGCCCTGAAGGACTACAACCCCATCGCTCAGCTCAAGTCCGTCGGCAGCGACGAGCTCTCGGTGGACCTGTCCTTCGCTCCCGACTACGGCGAGATCTCCAAGGTCATCGAGGACGACATGAAGGAGCGCCTCTCGGAGAAGGACCAGGCTCAGATCGAGGGCATCACCTTCTCCTACCTTAAGCTCTCGGACAACACGCAGCGCAAGCTCGACGACTATGTGGCCGCCATCGGTGAGACCCGGATCGCCACGCAGCAGGAAGAGACCGCCAAGGCTCAGGCTCGAGCCAACCAGGAGCTCTCCGACTCGGTGAGCAACGACCCCAATGTGCTCGTCTCGCGCTGCTTCGACCTGCTCAAGGACGCCTCGCAGAGCAACTACACGCTGCCCGCAGGTTTCAGCTGCTGGCCCGGTGGTGGATCGGCAGTCGTGGTCCCCGGTAGCTCGGCGCCCGCTCCCACCCAGTAACACCTGAGCGACACGGAGAGCCCCGTAGCCCTAGCGGTTGCGGGGCTCTTCCCGTTGGTGTAGCGTTGTGTAGTAGAACCATCCACCACATTCAGCCAGGAGCATCAGCATGGTAGCAGAGAAGTTGGCCACGGCCAAGAGCATCGAGGAAGCACTCAAGCTTCGCAGCGAGCGCGGAGAGAAGGAGCTCACCCGGGAAGAGCTCCTCGAGGAGCTCCGGGACCCCTTCGCCGGGATCAACCACTACCTCAACAGGCTGCACCGGGACTCCGAGGGCGCACTCCTTCCCGAGTCGGCAAAGGTTCCGGAGCTCCAGGCGCTGAGCGCACTGCTCACTGAGCTCGCCCACCTCAAGCGCGCCCTGAAGGAGATCGTCGGGAGCGAGTGGTTCGACTGCGGTCGCCACCCCGCCCCCGAGGGCTCCGACTTCCCCACTCCCCAGGCCCTGGCCATCTCGGCTCTCAGTCGGACGCCGGAGCGGGGAAGCTTCGGCGGAGTTCTACCCGATGGGACCACGAGCGAGGCGAACCTCGCCGATCCGGAGGAGCGAGCCGCTGAGATTCAGCGGCTCATCTCCAACCTCGAGAGTTTCCAGAGCCTCAACACCGCAGATCTCGATGTGGTTCAGCTCCTCGCTGTGCTCACCGAGGAGATCGAGCGCCAGATCGTCGGCAACCTGAACCCAGCCTACTACATCGGCTCGCTGATCTCGGAGCGCTACGGGCTGAAGGGCCGGGAAGTCGCTGTGCCCAAGGGGACCCGGGACGAGGCAGCCTTCCTCCTGGCTCACCATGTCAACATCGCCAGGGCCACCCTGGAGGTCATCTCCACTTCGAAGCTCTCCTGCGAGCACGAGCGCGTCTACGCGGGCGGCAATGTCAGCCCCGGCAACTCGATCTTCACGCCGAGAGAGGTCGCTCAGCACGGCCTCGACGACTTCGTTCAGTGGAGGCTCAAGGAGGTCAAGCTCGGCCGCTGAGGCTCGGTTGCGCTGATAGGCATCAGGGTGTACTGTTTCATCTGTACGCACCACGACCACGGGGTTACTTGAACGCCCGCCAACAACAAGGAAGAAGCAGAACCATGAAGAAGAACACTTACCAGGCCAAGCTCGCCGCGACGAAGCTCACGGATGCCAACACCATCGGTGAGCTCAAGGCCGCCAAGGCCACGAAGCGTGCTCTGGCCAAGTACCTCGAGAACGCCGCGCTGAAGCACATCCAGGCCACCGAGGGTCGAGATCTCAAGGCAGAGCTGGTCCACTGGACCGAGCTGAAGTTCGACTACACGCTGGCTCCCACCGGCACCGTCAAGGTCACCCAGTACCTCTGCGATGAGATCGCTCAGCCCAGGCCTGTCCACACCTGGACAGTGAACAAGAAAGATCTCCTCAACTGAAGCAAGATGTAGATTCACCGGGAGCGATTCCGGATCGAGCCCCGCAATCTGACGGTTGCGGGGCTCTTCTGCTCCATGTACGATTGCCCCATGGACGCCAACACCACCCCCGCCCCGAAGAAGCCCAAGAAGACCGAGAAGGAGATCAAGGAGACCGCTCGCTTCGACGCCCTCGATGATGCTCACTCCCTCATCGAGGAGAGCTTCGAAGAGGCTGTCCACAAGCTCCCCAGCGAGGGCCTGACCCGGGATGAGCTCATCGACTTCCTCCGCGTCGAGCTCGGCCTTCGCCACCCCCAGGGCGCCCACAAGGCAGCTCCCGGCCTCGACGCCATGATCCAGAAGCTGGCCTAGGGCCATGGCTATCCCCACGCTCGCCCGCTCCGCCAAGATCGCCACGCCCACCGCGGCTGCTGAGGCGCTCTCCGGAGTCTTCGGCGCTCGCAGCAGGACCGCGGCCTACCTCATGGCCTCCCTCACTCGCTTCGTCTACGACGGCACCACGCTGGACCTCGTGCTCAAGGCCGTGGATGCCGGAGCCAAGGTCGGCGACCGGCTCACCACTCCGGGGATCAGCAAGGCCGGCATCGGCTGGATCCTCACGGCTTCGGGTGGTGGCGCTCGCACTCCGGGCGGTGTCTGGGTAGAGCGCACTCGCTGACTCAGCCGAAGCCTCACCGATCCCCGTAGCCCAGGTGGTTGCGGGGATCTCCCTTTGGGTGTAGCATGATCCCATGGACGCCACCGCTCAGACCAAGGCTCCGGCCAGGCCCTACCGCTACCCCCTCGGAAAGGGCCGCACCGTGCGAACCTTCCGCCGCACCCCACAGAACGGAAACTGACCATGGCTGACAGCAAGCTTTCCCAGGAAGACTGGATCGAGGCCGAGGTGGCTCGCTACCGGAAGAGCGTCGTCTTCACTTCCCTCCCCGAGGACCTTCAGGAAATCGCAGAGGGCATGGTGGCTGACTACCGGAAGAGGCTTCAGTCTGCCTCGAGTCCCTCCCAGTTCCTGGCCCAGAAGCTCGCCCGCTACCACGGTCAGCCCGACGGCAGCCTGTCGATCCCCGAGAACGAGCCCGAGGACCGGGCGCTCGCAGTGGTTCTCAAGGAGCACGCCGCGATGCGCAGCGCTCTGGATCTCATCGCCCAGGGCGGCCTCTCTTCGGAGTCCGAGACCCTCTACGCCGACGGTGGAGATCCCACTAAGCGCACCCCCGGCAACGCTATCTTCACCCCGGCGCAGATCGCCCGGGAGAGTCTCAGCCTCCTGGCTCCCCTCATCTAGCTCCATCCCCTCAGCACCCGACCCGAAGGAAGAGAGAATCCCATGGCAGATCTCGAGTACGACCGGACCATCGAGGCCGAAGTGGCCGACAGCCTGAACTCAGAGCTCCCCACTCCCTCCCAGGACGAGGCTCTGGCAGCCGCCGACGAGCTCATCGAGAGCTTCGGCAGCGAGTTCCCTCCCCAGCTCCGGGAGGCTCTGACCGAAGCCCATGTGGCCGCGATCACGGGAGCCATCACTCTCCCCGTGGTCGACCCCACCGACTGAGCTCCAAAGAGAATCGAGGAAATAGCGATGATGTCCCAGGATGCTGAATTCGAAGAAGCGCTTGACGCCGAAGTTCGCCGTGTCTGTGACGGGCTTCAGGTGGAGATTCCCGCTGAGATGCAGGAGGCCCTCGAGGCTAAGCTCAGCGCAGTGCTCCGAAGGGGCGCCGATCCCAGGGAAGTCATCCAGCGGCACATCGCAGCCAACCACATGGCTGACGGAGCCTCCGTAGAGCTCAAGATACCCGATGAGGCTCGACTGGACCAGGCCATCTGGCTCATGAAGGTTCAGCTCGACTACGCTCTGGGCACGCTCAAGACCATCGCAGAGAGCAAGCTCTCCACCGAGGAGAATCCGATCTACGCTGGAACCTCCAGGGATCCCGGTAGCCGGATCTACACTCCAGCCGAGGTAGCCCAGAAGGGCATCGAACAGGTCGAGAGCTTCCGGCTCGCTCCGAAGCTCAACGGCCAGAGCACCCCCGCCGAGTAATCTCCGGCAGCACAGCCATCAGGCTGATAGCACACTCTCACAGAAAGTAGACAGAGCCATGGCTCCCACCCTCAGCTCCACCGGCAGCGCCGACCACGGCAAGCTCGCCTCCCTCCTCCGCCGCCAGCTCCGGGCCGTTCCCGCTGCGATCTCGGCCACCGTGCTGGGGGCCACGCTCCCCATCGAGCTCAAGCTCTTGAGCCGCTGACCAATGCAGAAAAGAGTCGCGGTAGCGATCCTCGCATTGGGGCTTAGCTTCGGGCTCACGGCCTGCGCCAGCAGCTACACGCAGGTCTATGGGAAGGTCATCGACAGGGAAGAAGGCTCAACCACGAGCCTGATCCCAGTGGGCAAGGTCTCCGTTCCCCAGACCACTCCCTACTACTACCTCAGCGTGGAGTACAGCTATCCCGACGAGGAGGGCGTGACTCGGGATCAGTGGTCCGTGACCGGCGAGGTCTACGACAGCTGCCAGGAGGGTGACTTCATCTTCCGGGAGGAGAACGGAGCCGTCTCCTGTTCACCTGAGAGTTTCCGATAGCTCATCCTATTACCACAGCTCGATTCATCCCATCCATAGAGAGGCAGCTCCATGAGTCCCACATCCATCGCTCTCGTGGCAATCGTGCCGCTGGCAATCACTGTCGCACTTGTCTTCCTCGCGCTGAGGAAGCGCAGGGGTCTGAAGGAGAACGGAGTCCCCATCGATGGCCGAGTCACAGGTGTCAGCAAGATCCTGAAGGATGAGCGCAGCGACTTCCCCGACTTCCGCTTTGCTGTGACCTACGAGCTCCACGGCGCTTCCTACAGCGGGCAGCTGAAGCTGGGCTATTGGACCGTGAAGGCCAACTACCCTGAGATCCTCTCTCGAAGCTCAGTGGGTGAGCAGGACAGCATCCTTCTTCCCCTCATCGCCGACAGCGAAGATCCCGCTCAGATCGAGGTCGACTACAGCAAGGTCCAGCGTAAGCGTGCTGGGGTTACTCGGTTCTAGGTTCCCCGATAGCTCCTCCGCTGTTGACAGGCTGAAAGCAGTGGCGTAGCATAGCCCCATGGACGCCACCCAGACCCCCGCCACTCCCGCTGACTCGATCCTCTCCATCGAGGCGGTCACCGCCTTCTTCGAAGCCCACGGCATCGAGAGCTTCCCCATCGCTCAGGACATCGACTCCCTGGAGGCCTTCAAGGCCGAGCAGAACGAGCACTGGGCTGCGACCCTGGAGGCCTACCAGAAGCTCAAGGCTGCCTGGTCCAAGGCTCGCAGCGAGCTCGACCGGGCCCTGGGTGCCAAGGCTCCGAAGGAAGAGCTCATCGAGGAGCTCGCCGCGGTCGAGGCCGAGCACCACGCTGCCTTCAGCGGCGCGCTCCCCGGGCTCCTCGAGGCCCGTGCCTTCGAGGCCATCACCCGACAGCTCCCCTGGGCCTTCGAGGACGCGGCTGCCGCTCGCTTCGTCGCCAAGGAGCTCAAGCAGGCCCTGATCTACGCCAACTGATTCACCCGAGGATCGATCCTAAGCCTCCCAGACCACCTACCGCACAACCCGTCATCGAAGCACTCAGAGTCGCTCAGAACAGCGGCTCTGATCTGCTAGGCATAGAAGAAGCCTACCCACCACAGAGAGAACTACAGACAGATGGAAAAGACCGTCCACCGGACCATGAGCAAGCTCCAGGGTCACCACCCGATCCTCCGAGAGCTCTACCACATCGCCCTCGTCGTGGGAGGTGGACTCCTAGCAGCGCTCGGCCTCGAGGCCTTCCTCATCCCCCACGGCTTCCTCGACGGAGGCCTCACGGGTATCTCCATCATCCTCTCCAAGTTCATCGACATCCCGGTGGGTGTCTTCATCGCTGTGCTCAATCTGCCCTTCATCGCACTGACCTGGTGGAAGCTCGGCAGACGCTCAGCGCTCCGTACCACACTGGGCGTGGCGACCCTGGCCACCTTCGCCGTGCTCTGGCACCACATGGATCCTTGGACGGACAACTATGTGCTGGCGCTCTTCTACGGAGGCGCACTCCTCGGCTTCGGCGTGGGTATCGCCCTCCGGAATGGTGGAGCCCTCGACGGCACCGAAGCCCTGGCTACGATTATCTCCAACCGGAGCGCCTACTCGGTGGACCAGCTCATCCTCGGCATCAATGTCTGCGTCTTCCTCGTCGCTGGCTTCGTCATGGATTGGCAGTCCGCCATGTCCTCGGCCCTGCTCTTCTATGTGGTGGTCTCGACGCTCATCGACAAGATCGTCAACGGCACCAATGAGTTCAAGTCGGCCGTGGTCTCTACTGAGCATCCCGAGGCAGTCGCTGAGACCATCGTGAGCATCACCAAGCGCCATGTGGTCATCGACGAGAAGAAGCACTGGAAGCACGGCGAGGGCTTCGTCGGCAAAGTCCACCAGCTCCGCTTCGTCCTTACCCGGCTCGAGACATCGGAGCTCACGGAGCGAATCATCGAGACCGATCCCGATGCTGTGGTCGTCTTCAGCGAGGTCTCCAGCCTTCGGGGTGGAGTCTACGAGGATCTCCAGAAGAGCCACTGATCCAACTTACCAGCAGCACCGAGAGAGGAATTTTCATGGCTCAACAGCCGAAGACACCTGAGGTCAAGCTCACCATCAGCCCCGATGACCGCTGGGATAAGGGTATCGAGCACGATCCCCGGAGTGAGGCTCTCTACGGCTTCCTTGCAGAGTACGACTGGAAGTTCGGAGACGACTCCATGGGTCTCAGGGCTGGAGGGGACGGGGACAACGGCGAGGCGCTGATGTATCTCCTCGACGAGTACTACGCTGCCCTGGACTCAGAGAACCCCGCTGCCGAGTCCACCAATTCCGATCAGCCCACCCACTAGCAACACCGAGAGATAGGAAAAGCCCATGGCAGAAGAGGAGCGGCCCGCAGAGCACTCTGTTCCCGCCGAGGATCGAGAGAAGCTTCGACAGTTCGCCGCGGCCAAGGACCAGGAGGACGCCATCGCCGACGCGCTGGCGCTGATCGTCCGCTACAACAGTGGCGATGGCTACAGGATGCAGAACTGGATGATGGACCAGGTGGTCCGAAAGCTCACTGGAGAGAACTACCAGCGCTTCCTCGACTTCCACGATCTGTCAGAGATCGAGGGACTGGATCTCTCGGACCCTGAGGCTGTGGCCAAGGCTCGCAAGATCGGCTCAGGGGACTACTACGACGATGACTTCACAGATGAGGAGATCGCTCGAGTCGAGGCTGGCTACTACAGCTGGAAAGACGGCATCGACGAGTGAGTCATCCCAGGATCCCGGAGCGATCTAGACTGTTTCGCTCCGGGATCTCCATGGTGTATAGTCATCCTCGGAGCTACCTGCTCACACCACTTCCACCACACTGAAGGAAATCATGCCCTCGGGATTCTTCGCCCTCCTCGACGACATCTCTGTCCTCGCCAAGGCCTCGCTCGCGACCATCGACGATGTGGCCCTCGGCGCGAGCCGAACCGCGGTCAAGACCTCCGGCGTCATCGTCGACGACATCGCTGTAGCGCCACAGCTCGTCACAGGACTCTCGCCCGCTCGTGAGCTCCCCGTGATCTGGAAGATCACCAAGGGTAGCCTCCGGAACAAGTTCCTCATCGTCATCCCCCTGCTCATGCTGCTCTCCTGGCTCCTGCCGGCAGCGCTGCCCTACCTCCTCGTGATCGGTGGCTCCTACCTCGCCTTCGAGGGAGCCGAGAAGTTCCTCCTCATGGTGAAGCTCCTCAAGGGCCACAAGGAAGAGCGCCTCGCAGCCAACAGCTCGGAGGAGCTGGAGAAGAAGATGGTGACCAGCGCGGTGACCACCGACCTGGTGCTCTCAACTGAGATCATGCTGATCTCGCTGTCCTCCATCGACATCGACAACTGGATCAGCAAGCTCCTCATGCTCTCCATCGTGGCCGTCGGCCTCACGGCGCTGGTCTACGGCGTGGTCGGGCTGCTCATCAAGGTGGACGACATCGGTCTCCACATGGCACGCCGGAAGGGCCGTGGAGTTCGACTCTTCGGCCTCGGCCTCCTCCAGGCCATGCCCGGAGTCTTCAAGACGCTGAGCGTGGTCGGTACCTTCGCCATGCTCTGGGTCGGTGGCCACCTGGTCTGGAAATCCCTGGGAGACATCGGCATCGAGATCTTCTCCCACAGCCTCCACGGCCTGGAGGAGTTCTTCCACCACTACAACGGGATCATCGCCTGGTTCGGCGAGACCTTGGCCTCCACCGCCTTCGGTATCCTCTGGGGTGTGCTGATCTTCCTCCCCGTGCACTTCATCGGCGCGGCAATCGCCAAGCGTAGGGGCACAGCCGCTCACTGATAGAGCTCTGGAGGCAATCGCCGAAGGAACTGCGAAGGAGCTGAGCACCATGGCAGAGAAGAAGCCCGCGATCCCGGAGACTGAGAATCGTCCCTGGAGATGGCTTGAGCTCAACGGCACCGGCGGGGCTTTCTTCGCCATCGGCATCGCCTTCGTGGTCATCGGTCTATCCAGTGAGCTCACCTTCGTCTTCGTGGGGCTGTCCTTCATCTTCCTCTCGTTCTCCATGAAGGATGAGGCAGCTGCCAGCAAGCCCAGCAGCGACTCTCCGGCTTCAGCTGAATCTGAAGCTAGCGACGGGGGAGGTGAGCACGATGGCCGTTGAGGCTCCCCGGCGCTCCGAGCTCCCAGGTCCGATCTTCTACAGCGTAGCGCTCTTCCAGGCGCTGGGCTTCCATGTGCCCTACTTCCTTCTTCCGGAGTATCCCCTCCGGGATCTCATGAGAGGGAAGCTCAGAACCTCGAAGGAGAATCCCCATGGCAACTGAGAACAGCAAGCAGAACCCTGAGCCCGAGGTTTCCAAGGAGCCGGGCTGGGACATGTGGGCCAATCCCTTCTTCCTCATCGGCCTGGTGCTCATCGTCGTGGGGATCGGTAAGGGAGCCTTCCTGGTCATCGGCATCCTCCTCGTGATCTACTCCCTGACCCTCCGCGAGAGCGACAAGAAGGCAGCGGCTGAGCAGCTCCGGCTCGCCAAGGGTGAGCCCACCGATCCTCCTCAGTCGGATGTTGCCAACAGCTGATCCATGGTGTAATTTGGCCCCATGACAACCGCCGGTGAGCAGAGCTTCGAGCTGAAGCTCAGCTATACTGGACCCGATCTGGGCCATCACTACTGGCTCCTCGTGGCCGGTGAGCCTCGAGCCTACGCTAAGATCTACGAGCTCAGCGGACCCCAGGGCACCGTCCTGGAGCTCTGCGACATCGAGACCCGGGAAGGCCATCGCCACCGGGGCTATGCGACTGAGCTCCTAGCCCAGCTCGCTCGGGGCTACGGAGTGGAGGCCGTTTCCCACCGGGGAAGCTACACAGCCGACGGTTTCAGCTACATCGCTCCGAAGCTTCAGCGCATCGGAGAACCCGCCGCTGGACCGATCCACCGGCCCATGACCTTCGTCGAGAACTGGGAATGCTATGGAATCCGCTACTGCTGAACAGTCCGTGCCCATGGAGGAACTCCCTGTGCCCAACCAGCAGGAGATCCTCATCGTGGGAGAGCTGAGCTGGAGCCACACTTCGGCAACTGGCTGCAGCTGCAGCTGGGATGAGACCTCCGGAACCTTCCTGGCTATGGGAGGTCGCTGCAAGCGCAATCGCAACGCCGCCCGCCGGGAGCAGGCAGCCCGGGTAACTGCGCTCCGAGAGCTCGTTGCTGAGTCCGTGGCCCTCGCGCTCAAGGCTGAGCGCCGGGGCTGGTAGATAGACCCCTCCGATAGTCCGCCGCATAGTGGACATAGAGCATCGATCTTAGATGCAACCCATGCTGAAACACTGAAGGAAGCACAGCCGTGATCCATGTCTTCGCTCCGATGCCCCCTCGGATCCCCTTCGAGGCTCTCTCACCCGAGGGTATCTGGATCTCTGCTGTGGTCGCAGCCCTCGTGCTCTTCGGCTTCGCTGCAGCTGCGCTGACCATCTATCGGCGCACTGAGCGCAGCGTCGGGCTCTTCGACGCGGTCCGACCTGTGCCCCAGCGCTCTGAGTACGACAGGAGCCTAACTTCTCAGCAGCGGCTCGAGGAGCTCCACTGGCTCGAGGGTCTGATGGCCACTCCATCCTACGGCGAGGGCTCCGAGGGTCAGAGCAGCCGGGACTGAGCTCAGAATTCTGCCAGTTGCGCTGATGCTCTGAGCGGTGTATGGTGAAACTACACCACACCACCGGGATCACCGATCCCCCGCAGAGAGGCTCCCTCATGGCCATTCAGCCCCAGAACTACTCCAACCTGACCTCCGCTGAGATCCACGGGATCCAGAAGGTCTACATCGGTGACTACGAGCAGTCCAAGGTTCAGCTCTCCGCTGCCTCGGAGCTCTACAAGTCCGGCACCACCAACACCAAGGCCGCCCTCAAGGAGGTCAAGCGCCTCGTCCGAGTGAAGCTCGCCATCCTCGAGGACATCAACATCCTCGGCCGCATCCTCGACGAGCGCGACGGCACGATCTCCACCGCCACCGCCTGAGCCAGCACTTCCTTCGGCCACAGCCGTGGCTCGAACCGAACTTGGAGCATCTCGCTCCCGCACTGAGAGTAGTAGATCAATGGCAAAGCCCTTCCCCGAGCTTCTCAAGACCCTGAGCAACGATCTTCAGGCCATCTCGGAGCCCGCCACCGTGACCATCGTCGAGCTCGAGTACGGCTACAGCTACCGGGGCCATGTGGCCACCGATGTGGGCTACGAGCCCATCCCCAGCCTCGACGGAACGCTCTGGCACCCCCGGCTCGTCGAGGCCAAGGAGGCCATGGAGGAGGACAAGCGCTGGCACTCGGAGCTCTTCCTCATCAGCCGGCCCCGCACTCAGCTCGGCGGCGTCGAGGTCCAGTTCGCCCTGGGCTACAACCTTCGCTGAGCCTCACCCTACACCTCCCCACTCAAACCGCAGAAAAGAGCAATTCCAGTGACCGACAAGACCGGGGCCTCGGAGCCCATCGACCCTCAGCTCGAGGCCCTCGCGGTGCTCCCCCGGGAGACCCTGGAGCAGGCCCTGGGACTCCAGCTCGGCCAGATCATCCTCTCCAACGGCTGGGATGAGCCCTACACTGCCGACGCGAGCCGAGGCTTCTTCAAGGCAGTGCTCCACGGGCTCACGCCGACCCCTTCGACCGCCGAGACTCCCTCGCACATCCAGGAGGCCATCGATGAGTGGCCGGAGACCTACCACTCGCCGAGCGCCCACTACCAGCAGCTCTGGAATACTCGGGCCCATGAGCGCTTCGTCAAGTCGGCCGACTGGGAGGTCTGGCCGGAGGATCCCTGGAAGGGCTCAGCAAAGTCCGTGGAGACCGGGGAGTATGTCCCCGCGCTCATGAGCTCCGAGCATCGCTACTTCCTCAACGCTGCCGAGCAGATCATGGTTCGCTTCGCTCTGAACTACGAGGGCCGAGTCGATCTCACTCTCTACGGCAAGGCGGTCGAAGGCGGCATCAACGAGCTCATCACCACCGTCGAGGACTATGTGATCCTCCCCGACCCCTACGATGGCAAGATCGTTCGGCTCGATGGCAGCTCGGTGAAGATCATCGACCTCGAGCTCGGAGAGATCTCGGGCTACTCACCCGAGGTGGAGGCAGCCGTGCGCTGGATGAGCTCCATCGCGGACTCTGAGATCCGGGATCGACTGAAGGAACTCGGCCTTCCCGCCCGGGCAGGCCTTCTCCTCGAGGGACCTCCCGGCTCCGGCAAGACGACCCTGGCCCGGCGAATCGCCCGGGACCTCTCCGGGGAGACCACGGTGGTCTACGCCACTCCGGATTCCTCCATCGAGGACATCTTCGCCTTCGCTGATCGCTACGAGCCTGTGCTCATCGTGCTGGAGGATGTGGAGTCCTTCTTCGGCGAGCGAGGGGAGAACGACTTCAGCTCCTTCCTCAACGAGCTCGACGGCCTCGACCAGGAGGGTGGTCAGATGATCCTCGCGACCACCAACGACTCCTCGCAGTTCGATGAGGCTGTGGTTCGGCCCGGCCGGCTCGAGCAGCGGGCTCTCATCGTGGATGTGCAGCCTGGAGCTCACCTGGCCATGATCCGGAAGCGGCTCTCCGGCGAGACGGATGCGCTCCTCGAGGAGCTCCTCCAGATCATCGAGGAGAAGGTCGGCGCCACCGGAAAGATCATCACTCCTGCGGTGATCGACTCCCTGGCCCGCCACGCCATCATGCTTCGGCTCACCGGAGCTGAGCTGAAGAACTACGCGAAGAACGACTGGGTCCCCTACTACGAGGGCCACTCCTACATCGAGGACTGATCGTCGGCGATAGGGTGTGAAGCGAGAGAGGGGAGAGCAGATGGGCCACAGCCACGCTCTCCCCTCTCCTGTGGGAGCTGAGGATCGAAGGCTCCTCCGTTTCCGACTGGGAGCAGTGCTCCTCATCGCCCTGGCTGCCTGTGGAGCTCAGTTCGTCGGAGCGCTCCTCACCGGCTCCATCGCACTCCTGGCTGAATCTGTCCACATGCTCGTGGATCTCCTCGGCATCGCCGTAGCCTTCGGAGTCTCTCTGGTTCCCCGGAGACCGAGCGCAGCAGCTCAGGAACGGCTCGAGGCGCTCTCTGCGCTGATCCAGTCCACGCTCCTCGTGGGTGTCGGTATCTACGCCGCGCTCCGAGGGCTCCGGTCCCTCATCGTGCCCCATCCCATCGCCGGTGAGTACCTCCTTGTCTTCGCCTCAGTGGGACTCGTGGCCAACCTCGTCTGCGTAGGTATCCTCTACTCCAGCAGGAAGGCCAACCTCAACTTCCGAGCAGCCTTCCTCGAGGTCATCAGCGACGCCCTCGGCTCCCTGGTGGTTATAGCCGGAGGCATCGCAGTGCTGGCATTCGGCTTCCTCCGAGCCGACGCCATCGCAGCCCTCGGCCTTGCCGCGCTGATGATCCCTCGGGGCATCGGCATCCTCCGGAGCTCCCTCGCCGTGGTCGCCCCTCGGAGGAAGCGCAGAGCCCTAGCGGCAGCACTTCTCCTCTCGACGCTCTTCGGCCTGGGGGTCTCGCAGCTCCATCAGCAGCTCTCCCCAGCTGATCTCCATCTCGATCCTCCCGCTCCGGATGGCTACAGCTGGATCTCCGCCGAAGACAGCGCTCTGAATCTGCGCTTCGACCGGGAGTCGGGACTAGTGACCCTGGAAGAGGGCTGTAGCCAGGCTCTAGCGCCCTACGAGCGAACCCTCGGAGGCGTGCTCATCGGCGGCTTTGAGGTCGCAGAGGATCAGTCCTGCGGCGACTCACTCCCCGCTGGGATCCTCACGGCGGACTCGGCTTACTACTCAGAGGACTTCCGGGAGCTCCAGCTCTACACAGTCTCCGGAGATGAGCTCGCCCGCTTCGGCTCAGCGTCCCGGAGCGAAGATCAGCAGAGGGCAGACAGCTGGCGACCTCTGCTGGAGCTGCTCTTCCGGCTCTAGGATGTTGCGGTGAGCGCCTCCGTGGTGTACCGTTGGTTCTCCACAGCCCCATAGTCTTAGCGTCGCAGCCCAGGGCTCGTCGATAGCTATCCCCAAGCAGGAGGATTCACCATGGCAATCAGCCCCAAGGACGAAGAGAAGATCGAAGCCTTCACCGCGCAGCTCAAGCTCGCCGGTGAGCGACTCTCGGTCAACGAGATCGCCAAGATCGGCCGCAGCCTCGGTAGCAAGAAGCTCGAGGACAACCTCCGAGCGTCGATCTACCTCGAGCGCCTCCACCAGAAGGCCATCGACCCCAACTGGGACGAGCTCGTCCCCGTGGACGCCCTCCTGGAGACCTTCCACGGCGAGCTCTAGCCCTCGCCCTCTGAGCCTCCCGCCTGTGTGGCGCGAGGTTGCATCCTAAGGCGTGGCCTTCGAGCTCTGGCACATGCTCACATTAGATCACCCTCCGTCGCAGAGAACAGCTGATAGCAACCTTCAGCAGAAACCGAGGAGACCACCATGGCAGATGGACCGGGCTACAACCCCTACCGCAAGGAGAACGGCGAGTTCGCCTCCAAGGGGGAGGTGGGAGACCTCAATGAGAAGCTCGCCAGCGACCTCGTGGACGCTCAGGATGCTGGAGACGAGAGGCTCGCCGCTCAGATCGAGGACTACGCCATGGAGAAGCTCCCCGAGAGCCCCATCGGCAAGAAGCTCCTCGAGGAGCGCTACGGTGCTGCTGCGACCACTTCGAAGTCGGTCGATCACTCCAAGCTCGGCCTCCGAGAGCTTCAGAAGTTCGCCAAGGACACTGAGGACAAGGATCTCCAGCTCGAGATCGCCCGTCGAGGCAACGAGGCAGCCCGGCGTAACCTCGCGAGGAACCAGTTCGCTACGAAGGAAGCGCTGGAGTCCGCCTACATCGTCAGCGAGGATGACGCAACTCGGCAGGAGATCGCAAACCACCCCTCCAGCGACCTCCGGATCATGCACCCCACCCATGTGGCCAACGCCGTGAAGCACAACCTCGAGCGCGGCATGGGAGCAACGGGCTCCCTGGCTAAGCTCTACAAGGATCGCGCCGAAGCCGCAGCTGCTGCCGACTGGATGGACGACGCTACCTTCAAGGAGCTTCGGAAGATCTCGGACAAGGACAAGGGCTCCATCGGCGGAGCCTACATGGGCCCACTGGTCCGAATGGCCATGAAGAACACCGACAACCTGATCTCCGAGGACACTGCCCTCGACTACGCCAAGAGCTCACCCCTCGCTGGCTCCATCGCCATCGAGAAGGATCGGATCAGCCCGGAGCGGCTCAAGGAACTTCCCTCCGCGTCGGCGCGCTTCGAGTGGTCCTCGAACCAGGAAGTCCTCGCAGAGGCAGCAAGGCTCTCCACCAGTGGCCACTGGGATCGGCCCACGAAGGATGCCTACGGCAAGGATGACCCCTACGGCCAAGAGAGTAAGAGCATCGCCAGCAGCATCGCTCTCCTCAACACCAGCACATCGCCTGAGATCCTTGACCGCTTCGTGGGTGATCCCAGGATGGATCAGCTCAAGCTCTACGAAAGCCCCAGGCTCGGCGATAGCGCGAAGAAGCGACTGGAGGAAGCCGATCCCGATGTCAAGTCGCACCTGCGAGTGCAGGCGGCATCCTGGAAAATCGGCGGTAGGTTCAATCTTCAGAGGGACCTCATTCTCTCTGGCGGGGAGACCAGCACTCGACGGGGCTATCACCAGGCAGACATGCAGCTCGACCGAGCAAAGATCGAGAGCTACGGGCTGGTGGATGTCGATGTGGAGCGGATCTTCGGTGGCGATTCGACTCAGCCCGGCTATCGCTACGACCACAGCACTGGCCGCTACTCGGGAAGCCACGACAGCGGCGACTGAGCTCTGAGCGCAGGGCCTCGGACGGCCACAGACCTGAATTTCCGGGTCTGTGGCCGTTGTGCTTTCCACCGCAGTGATGTAAGGTGGTGATAGCAGTCTATCCACATTCAGAGAAAGGGAGTAGGCCATGGCTCTACACTCAGCCAAGATCTACGGTGCTCCAAAGCAGCGGCCCGATGTGACGCTCTCCTCGGGTCAGCTCGTGCTGAACTTCCACGGAGAGAGTCAGTGCTTCGGCGATGTCTGTCCTGTCCATAAGCCCACCGAGCACTCCATGCGGGACTGGCCCCTGGCCTTCGTCTCTGGCTCCATGGTCCGGATCGTTCCCGGGGTGACCGTGAGCGAGACCCAGGGCGTGCGAGTTCCTCAGTTCTCGGAGCGCCCCGTGCCCGTGGTCATCGATCCCGACGACTACGGCTTCCTCCGCTCGGGAAGCGCTGTGCTCCGCAACTCCGGCGTCTGCCCCGAGTGCGGCGACGAGCTGCAGAGCAATAGCCGCCACGACTTCCAGGAGTGCAAGTGCGGCAAGAACTTCGTGGATGGCGGCACTGACTACATCCGCCGAACCGTGGATCTCATCGACACCTCCCTGGCCTTCTACGAGGCGCCCCAGGACGCGGCAGAGCTTGGAGCGGACCGATGAGCCTCATCCTCATGGGAGCCCTCGTGCTCTTCGGCTCCGCGATGCTCAAGCGCCGAGGCGAAGAGCCCACCGAGCGCGTCGGACTGCTGAAGCGACTCCGGAGCTTCCTGAGCTTCCGAGTCATCGAGGATGGCAAGGAGCCTCCCGTGAGAGCCCCCAGGCCCAAGGATCGAGCTCCCGGCGAATCCAACGCCATGGATAAGATCTACGACACGCCTCCTCCTCGCCCCGGAGTGGGCAACAGCTACGGCATCGAGCTCAACAGCGACCTCTCCGAGGATCAGCGAGCTGAGGAGATCATCGGCCTTCAGGAGCTCTGGGACAGCAGCAAGCACGACGCTGAGAAGGAAGAGAAGGGTAGCTGATGGGCATCGAAGGGATGAGCGACAGGGAAGCGCTCACTCGGCTCATGGCCGATCTCGGAGGGCTGGGCGATGCGGAGAGTAGGCTGGACGAGGACGAGAACCTCTATCCCTACAGGCCCGAGGCCGACGCCATCCTGAGAGCAGGCTTCCGGCGAGATGCTGAGCCCACGGAAGATGCTGTCTGGGAGGCCCTGGAGCCCTTCCTCGAGAGCAGCATCCGACTCGACCTCAACGAGCTCGAGGACAATCAAAGCTTCGCTGAGATGGTGAAGGCTGTGGCCGCCGCGCTCAGAGATCCCGAGGCTGAGCGAGCTGCTCCAGTGGAGTACGAGTACGGCTGGGCTCCCCATGCCCTGTCCCGGGATAAGCTTCCCACCGAGGCCGAGGCCCGGGAATCCTACTCGATGGCTGTGGGTCAGCCCGTCCGTCGCTGGAAACGAGAGCGCAGAGAGCTCCCCCAGTGGGTTCCTGCAGATGAGGAGAATTGACCATGGCTAGCTACGGAATCAGCGAGCTCATCGAGACCATGCGGGATGAGGCCGATGGCGAGCGAGGTGTCTTCTACGAGCTCTATGGCTCTGGGATCCGAGATGCTCTAGCTCCCCTGGCTGAGCTCCTGGAGCTCAACCTCGCCACCAATCCTGAGCTCGTGGAGCTCACTGCGCTCAGCCTGCAGGGCAAGGGAGGCTCAAGGCTAGCGGATGAGCTCCGAGCCCAGATCGAGGCCAAGCGCGGAGCTGAAGCCGCTAGCCCCGCGGATCCTGCCGCAGACTCAGAGGAGCCCAAGAAGCTCTGGAAGTTCCAGTGGGATGTCCCTAGGATGGGCACAGTGGACTCGACCTTCGTGGCCACTCAGTCGGAGATCGACGAGGCCATGGGCTCCAGGGTCTACTTCGGTGAGATCCTCGGCAAGCACTCGGAGATCTACGGAACTCTGGACCCTGAGGACCTCGAAGTACTCTCCGAGGATCAGGACGAGATCGCAATCTTCGAGCGCACTGTGGGCAGCACTGGCCATTGCCCCTTGGACTACATCGAGGAGTAGAGCCTCAGGCTATCCAGCACTGTGCTGTCGAAGGCCATCGAGCTTGGTATGGTAGCTCTAGCTCCGCAGGGAGTGCCCGGCGGCATACGGAGGATTTCGGTTCTCCGGGGGTAGGCTCAGGGGAAGTGGCCTTCTCTCTGGGCCCTTTTCCGTTTGCTGAAGAGCGCTCTTGCTCAGGCGATAGTGAGCACTAGAGAGGGGTTCCATGCGTATCTTCGAAGAGTCAGAGGCTCCAGTCCAGTCCGCCGATGAGCAGAGTCGTGAGCGGCCAGACCTCATCCGGCTCAGCGTGAACCTCAACCGCCCCACCGCAGAAGCCCTCCGGGAGTTCGCCGATAGCAGGGGAATCAGCTTCACTGAGTCGGTCCGGAGGGTGATCTCAATCTCAAGCTACCTTGACGGCGAGATGAAGTCGGGCAAGTCGGTTCAGGTCATCGACCACAGGCGCCGGGAGGCCCAGGCGCTCATCCTCTTCTGAGCGGTACTTCGGCCTGATAATCGCCCTCGGTGCTGCGTTATCCAGGAACGCCACTCCAGAGATAAGTATCCGGAGATCAACAGAACTGCAGCCCAGAGGCCAACAGCTGTCGATGCCCTGGGCTGCGCGCTCAGACTGCCCCTCAGAGGTTTGTAGCCAGGCTGCCTTCGTGTGTAATCGGATCTGAGACTTCAGATTTCCATAGACGAAAGACGCCCATGAACCTGTCAGAGTTCCGCAGAAACCTTCCCCGCAATCCCCAGAGCTCCGACGACTACTCTGCCTTCGCTCCCATCTACGATCCCGTGGCGGTGAAGCTGGCCATGACCATCAACCGCTGGATCGGCGTGGCCATCGCAGTCATCGGTGGGCTCGCCCTGGTGGGGCTTCTGTTCGCCATCCCCAGTACCAGCTCAACCGGGGGTGAGCGTAACTTCGGCACGCTCCTCGCTTCGATGCTGGTGGGCTTCGTCGCTCCCATCTTCCTCGCCGTCGTGCTGATCCTGCTGGTGGCAATCCTCCCCGGAAAGATCGGGGTCAACCTGAACAAGGTGTACTCCGAAACGAGGATCGCCCTGGAGAAGTGGCTTCCCGAGAGCGCCGGGCCCTTCGGCCTGGGCAGGGATCTCACCACGAGGGAGTTCGTCGGAATGATCGCCTCTGGGGATGATGGAAGCGGCGACAACGAGGAGACCATCATCAATGCCGCTAAGGCAGTCGCCCAGGGCCGCTCTCACCTCGGCGATGGCTTTCTCCTCCTCAGTAACCGCGGAATCGTCAACAAGCTCTACAGGGATGAGAGCGGACTCTACAGGCTCAAGTAGGATTAGAGCTCGCAGCCCGATTGATACTCCGGTTGCGAGTTCGCTCCAGTCCGTATAGCATAGCCCCATGACCACCACGAAGCGCGGCACCTACTGGCTCCCCAAGAGCTCAGCTGAAAGACTCATCGAGTCGATGATCCTCGACACTCTCAGCACTCGAGGCCTCTCGGGCTGGTCAGTGATCTTCAGCCGGGAAAGCCACCGCCTCGGAGTCTGCGCCTACAGCACCAAGGAGATCACCATCTCCCGGAAGGTCATCCTCAGCGACTGGGCTCAGGCTGTGGACACTGCCATGCACGAGGCAGCCCACGCCATCGCAGGCCCAACTGCAGGCCACGGGCCCCGCTGGAAGGCCATGGCCCGAGAGCTGGGAGCGACCCCCAAGGCTAAGGCTGAGGGCTTCGTCAACACCCATGACCACGGGGAGACGAAGCAGGTCAAGACCAGCTACGGCCCCACTCCGGTGATCCTGGGAGAGACCACCCTCACGGTCGAGAGGTTCGGCCTCATCACGGTCATGGATCTTCAGCGCAAGAAGTTCCTCGGCAAGGCTGCCGATGGAAAGCTCTACACGCTCTCCGTGGATCGGCTTCACCCGAACTACGGGGACCCCTCGAAGATCGCCCAGCGAGCGGTGAAGCTGAAGGACGGCAGAGGCCGGGAGGTCGAGATCATCCTGGGGAAGAGCACCTACATCCACGAGGGTCGCAGCTACATCGCCACGGAGCCCCGGAACCGCAATGTGGTCTGCATGGACCCTCAGGGTAACCAGCTCCTGGTGCCCGCCGAATACCTTACGAAGAACTGAGGAAGATCCCATGACCATCAACGGCGTAGCCTACTCCGACTTCGACGGAGTCCACAACACTCCGAAGCGCTCCGGCCTTCGGACCGCCCGGGTAGCCACAGCTGGCTCCAAGTTCTTCAGAGCTGAGACCATCATCGCCTGGGATCAGGAGATGCTGGAGCTCTTCGGAGAGTTCCTCCGAGTCGCTGGCTTCGGCCTGGTCTGGCTCACCACCTGGAACGAGCACTCGCTGATCAAGCGAGCCGCCCAGGGCATGGGCTTCCCCCATGAGGAGCACGCTCCCGCCGCGCTGAACCACGAGGCCAAGGGGAGCAAGGAGTGGACTGAGTGGAAGGCCCTCCACATCATCGCCGATCAGCGAGAGAACCCCCGGCCCTTCATCTGGATCGATGACAAGGCTCCTCTCTTCTGGCGCGAGTTCGTCGAGGAGCACACCGTTGCTCCCTCGCTGATCATCGCCACGGATTCCCACAGCGGGCTCACGAAGGCCGATCTCCTCCGGATGGTGGACTGGGCGGAGGCTGTTCAGGCAGGCATCGACCGGAACGCCATCATCGGAGCATAGCTTCAGCCCCTGGTGCTCAGGGATCTAAACGGATTAGATAGCAATCCGACAGACGATCTACCTAGAGGAGCAAGAGATGGCTGGCTACAACCCCTACCGCAAGGAGAACGGCGAGTTCGCCTCCAAGGGAGAGCTCGGAGGCGTGGAGAGCAAGGTCGAGGCTGATCTCACGGCTGCTCGCAGTGCTGATGACAGTGAGCGAGCCGACGAGATCGAGCGCTACGCCATGGACAGGCTCCCCGAGTCGAAGCTCGGCAAGTCACTCCTTGAGGCACGCTACGGCGCTGCTCCTGCGCCCACAGCTCCCAAGCCGTCGGTATCCACAGAGGAGCGCTACGAGGGTCTCAGAGCAGAGCTCAGCACCGCTGGGAACGCAGGGAGCATGCTCGCTGCCCGGGAAGGTCGGAAGGCACTGGGAATCAAGCTCGAAGGGCTCTCAGACGAAGAGCTCACGCAGCTCAGCGCTCGCTCCTCAGATCAGCTCAACGCTGGAAGACCTGGGCTCGTCTGGGATCGGGACATCGGGAGCGCTGTGGCCATTGAGCAGAGACGCCGGACTCACAGTGAATCCTTCGACACCCTGACAGAGCTTGGCTACGAGCACGACGGCCTGGGACACTACGGTAAGCCTGGAAACGAGGGCGTTAGCTTCCTGGTCACGAGTGCTGGTCGGCTGGGCGTCATCGCTCGAGGTGAAAAGCTGCGGGTGATCCACTCTGAGGATGAGCTTCGAGATGCTGCGACCGGAGAGCCCAAGCTCAGCTCAGCTCGGATTCCTCAGAACATTGCCGCCAGCCTGGAGGCAGCTGGAGTCAAGCGTCCCATGAACTGGGACGAGATGGGTTCTTCGGCCAAGGACCGCTGGGAAGAGGCGCAGTACAGGGCGCTGAACCGCTGAGCTAGAACTCAGAGAGGAAGGGCCGGGAGCGGAAAGTTGCTTCCGGCCCTTCCCATTGCGCTGATTCGAGTCGCCGTGTACTCTGGATCTACACCGCACTGCCACCGAAATCATTGGAGTACACCGCAATGGCTACCCACAGCCCGATCTTCGAGAACTTCGCTCACATCACCAACCTCTCTGACAGGATCTTCGAGGTCCTGGAGGAGAAGAACTTCGACTCCCAGTTCAACATGGGCGAGGCCATCTCCAGCCGCTACCCCGAGTTCACCGCTGCCGAGATCAACCGCAAGATCCCCGCGCTCCGCAGCGAGTGGATGAACCAGAGCCCCGTCGAATCGGGCTACCTCCTTCCCGCTCAGTACATCGCCGTGAAGCTCGTCGAGCAGCTCGCTGCCGCCGAGGAGAAGGCGGCCAAGAAGGCCGCGAAGGAGGCTGAGACCGTTGTCCTCTGAGAACGCACGCTGCCTCCCCGAAGCCACGGGACTCGCAGCAGAGGTGAACCAGCTCCTTCAGCAGTACAGCAAGCCCCAGAGTGAGCCTCAGCGCTACCCCGTGCCCACCGAGCCGGGGGTCTACAAGCTCGACCAGCCCGGCATGGAGGACCTCTTCGAGGACGAGATGGCTCAGCTCACGGAGACGGGTCAGTGGTGGCCCTACCCCTTCGTCTTCAGCGGCTGGCGAGAGAGCGAGATCTCGCTCTTCAAGACCACCCCTCTTCCCCATCTCACCATGGATGTGCCGGAGATCCCCAACCCCGAGGAAGCCGAAGCCATCACTGTGCTCACCGACGAGCTCCTCGAGGCCTTCCCCTCGCTGGAGCGTGGAGCTGTGGTCGAGTACGCCCGCGGAAAGATAGCTGAGAGCTTCCACTGAGCGGCCCCGTCAGCTACCGATCCATCGATCTTACTCCAACGGAAAGGCTCCCCATGAGCGCACAGTTCTTCGGCCTTGCACCCCAGGGCTCCAACATCATCGCTATCAAGGACGCCATCAGGCTCCGAGGCTACCTCCTCAACGACTTCGAAGGCATGGCAGGTGCCCCTTCAGCTGTTCACATCGCCAGCATCGAGGTTCTCTCCGGGGAGTTCCCCGGCAACATCGATCAGATGACTCTGAACTCCAACGGCTGGGAGATCTACCGAGAAGGTGTGGACGAGATTCCGTCCTCCAACGAGTCTCGGGAATACGACCGTCTCATCGAGGCCCTCGCCATCCTCCGGACGGTGCTCCGGGAGCACGGTGGCGGCCAGTGGCTCTCCGCTGAGCACGATGTGATCTACAGCAGCATCGATCCTGAGTACTTCTCCGAGGAGCAGATTCAGCGGCTCGAGGAGCTCGGCTGGAGTGTCGACCCCGATGACGGAAACTTCTACCACTTCGTCTGAGCGGGCTCAGAGCTAGGGGCCAAGGCCCAGAACAGGAGGCTCCCGTGGGGAGTCAAAGGACCATCGGCGGAATGCCATCCGCGATCTTCAGGGTCTTCTCGCTCATCGTAGCGCTGGGCTTCATCGCAGCTCTACTCTCGGGCTGCAGCAGCGCTCCGACTGAGGCTCCAGCGGATCAGAGCCCAGACAGCAGCCAGGCTGAACCCACGGAGGGCGAGACCTCGACCTATGTGGAGGTGCCCGGCTCTAGCCGCAGGGGAGATGTCTTCGACTTCAGCTACACCACAGAGGGTGGCACTGAGCTCACCTGCGTGGTCTACGACCGGGACGGCTACGAGGCTGGCGCTGGCGGACTCTTCTGCTTCGAGGAGGATCCCGATGGAGGAGGCATGATCGCTCCGCTCAACCGCCCCCTGCGCTGAGCAGCCGCTCGGAGCTGACGGTAGATCCACAGAGGAGGGGCTCCAGCCATAGTGCTTGAGCCCCTCCTTCATGCCCTCTGCGGCATATCCTTTCCCGCAGCGCTGATAGTAGAGCTCACACCGACGATCTGGAGCTACACCGTGGCCGCTAAAAACCTCTCCGTCTACAGTGAGCTCCTCACCAAGGTCAAGGACGAGGGACTTCTGAAGAAGCACCCTGCCTTCTATGGCTGGTCCTTCGCTGTGGTCACTCTGCTCTCACTGATGACCTGGGCCGGGATCATCCTCATGGGAATCTTCCTCTCGGGGCCCATAACTCTCCTCGTGCTGCCCCTCATCGTCTTCCAGGGGTTGCTCACCGCTCAGTACGCCTTCATCGCCCATGAGCTCGCCCACAATCAGGTCTTCGAGGATCATCGAGCCAACACCTGGGTGGGTATGGTGATGGCCAATCTCTTCGCGGGGCTGTCCTACGGCTTCTGGCTCCAGAAGCACAACCGCCACCACGGCAAGCCCAACATGGTGGACAGCGACCCGGACATCTCCCTGCGGATCATCGCCTTCTCCACCGAGCAGAAGTTCGAGAAGCCATCAGCTGAGCGCATGCTGACGAGGAATCAGGGCTGGCTCTTCCCCGTGCTGATCTTCCTCACGAGCTTCGACCTCCTCCTGGACTCCTTCAAGAGCCTCGGTAGGAAGACTGGCCGGGGCGCCAACCTCCGCTGGATCGAGGGGGCCATGCTCGTCGTCCGGCTCCTCACTCCCATGGCTGTCTACTTCCTCTTCCTTCCGCTCTGGGTCTCTCCCATCGCCTGGATGACCTACATGCTCTCCTTCGGCTTCTTCCTCGGCGCCGCCTTCGCGGTGAACCACATCGGCATGCCCCTGGTGGAGAGAAGCTCTCGGATCGGCTTCCTTGAGCGTCAGGTCCTCACCTCCCGGAACATCACTCCCAGCCGGGTCAAGGACACGCTCCTCGGTGGGCTCAACTACCAGATCGAGCATCACCTCTTCCCCTCGATGGCTCGACCCAACCTGGCCCGGGTTCGGCCCATCGTTCAGGAGTTCTGCCGGGAGAAGGGCATCGCCTACAAGGAGATGGGGCTCTTCAGTGGCTTCGGCGAGGTAGTGCGCTTCCTCAACGGCGTTGGGCTCTCCACCAAGGTAGACCCCTTCATCTGTCCACTGATGGCAGAGCTGCGGACCAATGCTGTGCCCCTTCGAGCTGTCGCACCCCTGCGAGCCTGAGAGTGTTGACAGCATGAGCCCGTGGGGTTAGTGTTGCTCCAACCACATCCACTGATTCAGCTCTAGGAGTTTCCCATGGCAGCCAAGGACGGTATCTCCGGCTCCGGTAAGGCTAAGCCTCGGCTCAACGGCTACCTCCACCTCTACTCTAAGCTCCGCGGCACTCGCTGGACTCGCTACTCCAAGACCAGCAAGCTGCAGGAGGAGTTCGATGAGCTCATGGAGGCCCTGGCGGACTACGAAGCTGATCCTTCTGCGAAGAATCTCAACCATCTGAAGGAAGAGTCGGCGGATGTGCTCTTCTGCCTCCTCGGCATCTCGGAGAAGCGCGAGTTCGATCTTCTCGACGCGGTGGAGCACAAGATTCGCAAGGACAAGGGCCGCAACATCAGCTAATCCGCCTGAGCGTTGCGAGGATGCCGTCTAAGCCCAGAGCATAGCAATCTCACATCATCGCTCAGGGCTGTCTCTGCTCTGTCTTAGACAGCCCTCTAGCATCCCATCAGAAGGCCCGGACCGTGTTAGGTCCGGGCCTTTCTGCGGTCTGATACCCTCGGGTCGTTGCTGCCTGCCTTAGCCCGTTGTGTGCTACTGTGTAAGCACGCACCGATGCTGTGATAGCGGCGCTTAGGATCGATCCTGTGGTTTCCTACGGCATGATCTCGACCCTGTTCGCATACGCTCAAAGGAAATAGGTTCGCTCAGGAAAAACATTTCATCAGTTTTGTCAACATTCGTGGAATCTGTCGATACTAAATACATGGACATCAAAACAGCGCCGCGAGTTGGGCCACAACCTCGCAATCATAGGCCTGCTGTGCAAGAGAACTCCATGCCAACAGTACACAGAATGATGAGACACCATGGACCAGACGCCGATTAGCTATGAGGAAGCCCGAGCAAAGGGTATCCGAGCGAAGGCTCCCACCGTAGTTTCAAACTACAGCCACAGGAAGCTCACTAAGCGAGACATCGCCGACAACGCCTACGAACGCTTCGACGCGATCTACGCTGCAGAGCTCCTGGGAGAGCTCACCGGAGGTAGGGATCCGTTCTGCGGCAAGCAGATCCTTGAGCTCCGTGATGGTGACTGGGTCCTCTCAGAGACCCAGGCAATCCAGTGGGACCATCTCATCCCCGTTTACTACCTTGGGCTTTCTGCTGACGGCAACATCTGCCCCATCTGCTCAGACTGCAATCAGAAGAAGAGCTGCCAGAGCCCCTTTGACTTTCAGCAAGACCTCCTTGACCAGAAGCGCGCCTACCTCACCGCTGACGCCTTCGAGTCATTCCACAAGGACTTCTCGAAGAAGTATAAGGCTGGCTACAAGAAGCTCTTCAAGATGGCGCTGGGCTTTGCCCGGGATGGCGCTGAAGAGAGCGAAGTGAGAGCAGCTATTCCCATCTTCCTCAAGCACAAGGTCACCAGGGGTGGCAAGGAAGTCTACGCCATTCGAGTGAGCGCGAAGGAAGACGCTCGTGAATCGAGCCCCTCCAGGGATTACTTCGACGGTCTCAGGGAAATCGTCAGAGCCGGAGCCTCCTCTGAGAAGGCAGTCACTGGACAGATGAACGCTATCCTCAATGTGCAGGTCGTGAGCGACGAGCTCTACGGAGAAGGTGTACTCACGACGCCCATTCTCACCGATTCCCTCGGAGCATTCCAGGCGGTCGCCATGCTTTCCTTCGAGCGGGATTTCAAGCGAGATGCATCTGAAGATAGCAAGACCATCGCATCTGCCTACAGTAAAACCAAGGCAGTGCTCACGCTTAGTGCCAACATCTCAGGTGACTCAGAGATCATCGACTACGCTAAGCAGCTCCCCTCCTACGCAATGTTCAGGGATAGCGGCATGCTCGCTCCGCTCTCAGTCGCCAACAGAGCTAACCTTGAGTCGCTCCTTGAGCACACGGAGAAGGTTTGCACCTCCTTTGCCCCCACGCTTCAGAAGCTAGTGATGTCCAAGCACAGTTCCTTCGAGAAGCACCTTAGAGTAGAGCTCAATGACACTCCAGAGCTGAACTTCGTAGACCTGTCACCCACAGAGAAGGCCGGAATCGCTAAGAGGTTCCTCGGAAAGTTCGAGAGCTCGGGCGTCAAGAGCGCAACGATTTACTGCAACAGCTTCCTAGCACTCTAGCGAGGATTGAACCTAGAGGTCCTCGGACCACTCGATGAGCCGCTGAGCAACCTCGGCGACCTCTTCGGGGTCAGCGAGATCGAAGTCCTGGTCTCCCGTGAGCTCCTCCCAGAGCCTGGGCTGCGAGAGATCGTAGCGAGCCGTGGCGGGTTTGCTCCCAGCGAAGTAGGGAGCCCAGCGATCCATGAGCTGCTCCCGGCTCTGAATGCCGTAGACATCGAGGAAGTTGCCGTCGGGGAGCTCCACCACCATGTGGATCCAGAAGGATGGATCCCGGGCGTCCACGACCCCCGTGAGCTCACCGGCCCCCTGGCTGTGGAGCTCGTGGGCAAGCTTCCAGCAGTCGCCCGCAGTGAAGCTGTCGACTTCTTCCTCGGTGCAGGGGGAGACCTCCAGGAGCAGTTCCTGGTCTGTGGTGGTGATTCGGCGCATGGGTGGACTATACAACGGACCTCTGGCCCGCCGCAACCCGCTTGGCCCTTCGGTTGCGGGCGGAGAGTCAATGGTATAGCATTGCGCTATGAATAGTGAGAAGATCGTCCAGGAACTGGAGTTCCTCGACCAGGAGACCAACGCCGTCTACCAGGCGACCAAGAGCAACTACGAGAGCGGCTCGGAGGCCTGGGATGCAGCTCGCTCCCTCGTCACCATGCTCGCCAAGCGCTGGGGCTCCAAGCGGATCCTCGCAGCCCTCGAACTCGAGGAGAGCGTTGCTGAGCTCATCGAGGATGAGAACATCTCCCGGAGCGAGGCCATCGAGCGAGTCGCGGGACCTCAGCCGCTGGAGCTGAAGCTCGAGGGCTCACCCCTGGTGGTCAAGGAGACCACGACCCGCCGGGACGGAACCATCAGCGAGGAGCTCCTGCTCACCAACGGCCGAGAGGCTCGAGTCACCGTGGAGCTCTCTCGGAAGGATCGACCCGGCATCTACTTCGTCCGGATCATGGGAGGCAAGGGCGGCCGCTCGCTGACCATGAGCGCTCGGAACAGCCTCCAGTTCTCGGGGCTGATCTCCGGAGAAACGCTGACGCTCTCGGTCAACCCCGAGACCGATGAGCTCAATGTCGACTTCGCTCGATAAGATGGGCTCACAGAACGAAGGAATCAAGATGGAACAGCCCACACTGCCCGGGCTCGAGCCCACCCTGGAGCACAGGGCGCTCACAGCGCTCGTCCGAGGGCTCAGGGACTACGGCGTCGTGGACAGCGTTGGCAATCCCCTAGCAGGCCACGACGAGGCCGTAGCGCTCTACGGCTACCTCAAGGACGCGGGAATTCTTCCCGAGGAGCCAGCTGAGCTCAATCCTGTGGAGCTGGAGCTGAAGCGCACCTGTGCTGCCGCACCCGAGCAGTACGATTTCTTCCGAGACGGCCGACAGATCGGCTACCTCAGACTTCGCCACGGCTACTTCCGAGCCCACTACCCGGACCACAGTTCCTCCGAGCCGGTCTACAGCACCGGTGTCCGGGGTGACGGTCTCTTCTACGATGACGAGGAGCGCAGCCGGGAGCTTCGAGCAGCAGCTGTTGAGATCCTTCGAGCAGATGGGGTAGAGAACCCTGACCCCCGCTTCGAGATCGAGCCCTTCCCCGAGGAGGACGAGGACTGGGAAAGTAGCCCTCTCTTCGAGCTCATGGCTCTAGCCGGAGAGCTAGCGGCCCGAGCCCGAGAGCTCGAAGAGCAGCGGCTTCAGGAGCGTCAGCGAGAGCTCTACATCCTCGTGGACAGGCAGCTCGACGGCGGAGCCTCCTCAACTGAGCTCGTGGATGCTCTGCGGGACGCTGGATACCTCACGGACCAGCTTCCCCAGGGCCACGGCGATACCACTCAGGAGAACTGAACACTGTGAAGATCTTCGAGGAGGGGACCGGCTCTGAGCTACCTCCAGCGCCGGCCTCCTCGGAGTCTTCCGAAGTCGGTCAGTCTGTAGATAGGGTAGCCCTGGAGGAAACCGCCGTCACAGAATCGGTTCCAGAGCCAGTAGCCGTTTCCGCAGAGTTCTCTCCGGCGCAGCGATCCAAGCTTCGGCTAGCCACAGCACTCAATGTGGGGCTTTCCTCAGTGGGAGGAGCCTGGCTGGCAGCAGTTCCCGGAACCGCCCTGTTGTCAGGAGAAGTACTGGGAGGATTCTCGGTGGGACTGCCACTGAGTGTGGCTCTGATCCTGACCTACGGTGGCTTTCTGAGATACCACCCGCTGATTTCCACGAACTACTATCCGGTATCCTACGGCCTTATAGCCGTTGACCGGAAGCGCGGAACAAGACGCCACATCACATTCAGTTTCCTTCCCCAGCCCAGCACCGAGCAGAGAGCACTCATAGATGCAGATGCGCGCCTCCAGTTGAAGCAAGTCAAGCTTCGAGCTGAACTGGCAACAAATGACAGAAAGGAGCGCAAGCTAAAGCGCAGAGCAATTCGCCTGGATCGAAGAGCGGCTGAAGTCAGAGCGGACATCCTGGGCATTGAGCGTGAGCTTCTGGAACGAGGCTGCCTAAACGGCGACTCCTACGATAGTCGAAGAGATTTGCTGGAGCAATCCTGCATCAAGAGGAGCAACCATGGATGAGCAGAAAGACAGTGAGCTTGACGAGCTCCTTTCCCCGGAAGAGGAGGGCCCCGCGCTGCGGAGGCGACCCACGCTCAAGGCTCTACTCATCGCCAGCGCAGCGATTCTCCTCGTCGCCGGGGCCCTCTGGGCTCTAGGTCATTTGAGCTTCTCCGGGGAACGAGATCGGGAGCTCCGGGAGAGGGCTCTGGCCAACAGCTGGCAGCAGGCTCAGGAAGATGAGGCCCGGGGCGTGGACTTTGAGATGGAGGTCTCTAACAGCGACCTCCCCGGAGATCCCACCATGACCTTCCACCACAGCGGATCCGTATCGCTGGTGGATGATTGCTTCGAGGCTTCGAGCAAGTACATCGTCCTCGAGGACGGAAGTCTGGCCATCGAAGGTCTCAGCGATGCCCGAACGCTCGGGGCCACAGACTGCGACTCAGATGAGCTCTCTCCGCTCTTCTACGCGAGCAAGATGGGCTTCGGCAACGATGGCTGGACGGCCTACGGCGCCGACGGTGAGAAGCTCCTCGGAGGACTCATGGAGAGCCGCCCTTCGATCCCAGCTGAGTCCGAGGCAGACGCTGAATAGTGTCGATTCGCCTCCGGCGTCGGCAATGGGTTAGCATAGCTCCACAGCACTAGCCCCAGGGCTGGCACCCGAAGCAGGAGATAGCAAGTGAGCACAGAGCAGACTGAGGCCGCAGAGCCGGCTCAGCCCAGCGGCACTAAGTACGGCGTTCAGGTCACGGTGAATTCAGCCGTGCTCCGGGAGACAGAGCTCGGAAGCTTCGAGGGCTCCGACTTCGAGGGTAGGCTATCCCGGACCACCGTCCGAGAGCGAATCCACGGCACGGATGCTCCCGGCGTAGAGGCCGTGAGCTACAGCTTTGAGCAGAGGCGCACAGGGCTCTTCTCCACTCCAGCGCTCTGGTCCTTCCTCTCGATCCTCTCCAGTAGCTTCATCCTCGGACTCTTCGGCTACCGGATCCTCTATCCTGAGCTCGACCTCGGCCTCCCCGTCTCCGTCTACTATGGAGCGCTCATCCTGATCTTCCTCATCTCGAAGCTCATGGAGACTCGAAGGATCAAGCGCTTCGTAGCCCTGAGCGTCGTGGCCAAGACCCTCGCCAACCTCGAAGAGACCTACGGAAGAGCTCCGATCATCGATCTTCCCACCGGAAGGCTCGCGGAGGTTCGCAGCGCCGTCGAGGCTGCGCTGAAGCCCTTCCCGAGGCTCCCGTCCCTGGTAGCTGCAGCGCAGCCCAGTGAGCCGACTGCACCGGCAGTAGCGGATCAGAGAGGAGAGCTCCATGGGAACCTCAGCTGAGAACGGCTTCACTGGCCGCTCACCAGTAGAGCTCGAGGATGGCCAGGAGGTAGTCTACTACGACCCCACCGAGGCCGTGGAGGAGCATGCTGCGGCCGCAGAGAGCAAGGCTCTGGGTGGAGTTTCAGTTGACCAGGGCAGAGCCATCGACTCTCAGGATGCGGACAGCGCTAGGAGTGCGGCGCGGATCGTTGCCGTGGCCATGCGGGGCCAGGAAGAACCCTTCGGCTACCTGAGCTTCCCCACTGTGCTCCCCGTCTCAGCCTCTGATCCCGATGAGGCAATGGCCCACGCTCGCCGCCATCTGAAGCGCATCGGTCTGAGCCCCTATGACTTCATGAGCTTCGATCTCACCACCCACTTCTACCTCGGTCCGCTGGGAAAGCGAGTCTGTGGCTGGAGCTTTTCCTTCAGCTCAGGAGCGCCGAAGCTCCTCCCCTAGTCCTGAGGGCAGTTGCGGTAGCGATTCGAAGATGATAGCATTGCCCCATGTTCCTTCTCGATGAGCTCGCCGGCCCCGCAGTGGGAGGCTCTGAGCTGAAATTGAGCAAAGCAAAGCGAGGCTCTAGCCGCATCGCTGAGAAGCCTGAGCGAGATTCTCTAGAGTCCATCGAGCACTATGCTAGGCTCTTCCCTCGGAACGAAACTGGTATCAGCTTCCCGGTGCTATACAGCACGGGGCTTTCCAAGGATTCGGCTGGAGAGGAAGTCAAGCGTGGGCTCGGCGCTGCCACTCTTCAGGAGCGCCACCGGGACGAACTCCTCGACGGCATCAGCCGAAACATCATCGCTGATCTCCTTGAGAATCACGCTGGAGGCTATGAGGCCATTACCTTCGCGCTCGTCGGCCCCAAGAGGAACATCATCGGCGCCCGAGTCCGCGGAGAGTCAATTCCCGTCGATCACATGCTCCACATAGTGAGTAGGTCCTATGAGTGGGACGATCTCCCTACGCGCGGCGATCAGCGGCCCATCGACTTCTCAGTGAGAATCCTGGGGAAGCCCATGGTCCTTCGATTCACGGGAGAGCTCGAGGCTGGCAGGAGCGAAGACCGAGCGCCAGGTGCGAAGCTCATCCCCGTGACCTCCATCAGCAAGATCGAGCTCTTGGGTAGGTCAAGCCATCCGTCTGTGGCGGTGCTCCAAGACAGGCTTTCTAGGGTCATGCCTGACTTCCTCCGTCGCACCCAACTCGCCTCAGACTATGCTGCTGCTCCCAGGGCCATCGGCATGCCAGCTGAGCTCCGTGCGGCAATCAAGCGAGAGCTCTCAGCCGCGCTCATCGCACCCGAGAGCTACAAGCGCATCGGCTTCAGCTCCGGCAGCTTCCCCAATCGGGAAACCCTAGCCCGAGTCGCTGGCACTGAGATGTACCTTCGCTTCGAGCGCTGCGGCGACTGTGGAGATGTGCAGGCACTCTCCATCAGGAGCCCCGAGACGGGAGCTCAGTTCGCCGCCGCTCGCCGGCTCACTGTCAACAGCATCGGTCCCTGGCATCGATCGATCTGCAGTGCTAGCCGTGCTGTGGATCCCGTGCAGCCAGCTCAGCCTCTGGCTGTCGCTTTCAAATCCCCGGAGGACTGACGGGCCATCGGCTACTGATGTTGCGGTGAGCTCCCTCAGCGTATAGGATGATCCCATGTTCTTCATCGGCCCAGGAGTGAGCTCAAGCTCATCCGGAGTAGGGAAAGCTACCTCCGACAGCCCCCGTCCTGATTTCACTGGACCCGAGGGCTGTGTCAACGAGCGCATGGTCCGGATGCTCGATGACTTCGCTCCCAGCTCAAGGGTTCGCTTTCTCAGCTACCGCCCGGGCTTCTCAAGGATGACGGCAGAGGAAGACAGTGAGCTTCTCCGGGCAGTCGGCGGAGCTACCCACTCCCACCGGAACGATGTGGCGGCAAAGGGCAGCGAGCGCTTCCTCGACGGCCTCAGCCTGAACCTCATCAGAGAGGCGATTCTTCGATTCTCCGGACAGGTTGAGCAGATCCACGGAGGCAGGTCCATCCTCGGCAAGGCCAAGCTCTACGACCTCGAGGAATTCTTCGACACTCTCCTTACTCCCAGCGGCTGGGAGGGGGTCCGACCCACGCTTTCCGGGTTCATGGAGCGGAGCTTCACTCTTCCCATCGGCGGAGCACTGGAGAAACTGATCTTCATAGCCAAGCTCGATCCCGAGAGCTCGAACCGGGTCTGCGGCATCCAGGAGCTCAGGATCACGGGGAGCGGAAAGCCCCGGACCACCGAGGGAAAGCTCTTCAAGCTCGATCTCAACGAGATCCTCGCTGATCACTTCAGGCGGAGCGAGATCGCCGCCGACTACGCTGCGGCCTCCCGGGTCTCGGGCATCCCTCAGTGGCTTCGAGACACCATCGACAGCAGCCTCGCAGCTGTCGGCATCGCCGAGGGTAGCTACAGCCGGGCTGCATTCAGCTCCGGCCGCTTCCCCTACGCTGTGACCCAGATCCCCGTGGGGAGAGGGCACGCGACACTGCTGAACTTCCAGCGCTGCGAGAGCTGCGGAGTGGTCAAGGGGCTCTCGATCAGTGGCAGCGGCCTGGACCAGCAAACTGTCTGCACAGGGCTCTCCCATGAGCTGAACAAGTGGCACCAGAGCGTCTGTCCCGAGTGGCAGGAGAAGCTCTCTGACATGCGCAGATGGGAAGCGCTGAAGGACCTCGAGCGTGAGCGTATCCGGAGGGAGATCAGCGCGAAGCAGAAGCGCTATCCCAAGGGTAGTGGAATCTCTCCCAAGAGCTACAAAAAGTACGCCGACGACTACACCAACGAGTACATCAGGGCCGTGACCAACGGAAAGTACTGAGATCGGTGATCGAACCGGGGAAGTGTGTAAGGTAGTCCAAAGGCGGAACCACCACTGAGCATCAGAGGGGATAGAGCGATGGCCGAAGGAACTGAGAGCTACGGCTTCAGCCTCGCTCGCCCTGCGCTCCCCGGATCGGGTAGAGCGACCTCTGAGAGCTCCTCGGTCCGGGCCACTTCCCTGGTCGTGCTGGGCCATCGCGTGGCCTTCCTTCTCCTCGCGCTCTGGGTGATTCCACCCGCGCTGAGCTCTGTCGGCCCCGACCTCCTGGGTCCGATCTCCTCCGTGGCTCTCCTCGTGCTCCTCTCCCTAGCGCTGGCTAGACTCGTCGGCAGCTTTGCGGCCGCCGTCCGGATCGAGGTAGAGGAGCACCGCAGTCCATAGGATTCCAGCATCCGACCACAGGCGATATGGCGCCAAACCTACCCGCAAGTAGCAGTAACAGACAGATGGAGTAGAAGCTGATGACACTCACAGCAACCGAATACCCACTCGTCCAGGCAGAGGCCACTGAGCAGCTTGAGGGGAGGGGCTACAGGATCTTCCTCTCCACGGAGCACACTCTCGAGGCCGGCAACGGCACTCAGGTGCTCCAGGTCATCCGGCTCGATGACGGTGAGTACCGGGCAACCCGGATCTCCCAGGCCAATCCCGTCGAGTTTCCTCAGGAGGCCACCAAGCTCCCCGAGATGGGCGAAGTGCTCAAGTGGCTCGAGGCCGACGGCCACGCCAAGGGCTGAGCAGTCGCTCATCCTCCCCTAGACCCGGAGCCAGCGGGCTCTGGACTGTAGCAAGTCGAAAGAAGGAACACGAACACCATGACCGCACTCACCGGTCTCCTCGATGGAGAGACAGCCGAAGCACTCAAGGGGCTCTACGGAGTTCAGTCCACTGAGGCTCAGGAACCGATCTCCGAGGAAGAGAACAGCTGGAGCGACTACGAAGATCGGTCGGAGGAAGCATCCTACTGCGACCTCTGTGCCGAAGAGTGCCCCGAGAGTGAGCTCCGGGAGGAGCCTCACTCCAAGGACATGGTCTGTGGGGAGTGTGACCGCAGGGCCAACACCCACGCGGTGGATCGCTTCCGCTCGACTAGCGATGATCTAGAGCTCGAATAGCGGGCTCAGAGGGAGCCGGGAACCTTCGGGTACTCGGCTCCCTCTGCCGTTGGTTAGCAGTTGTGCCTAGCTGCCTCCAGGGCTGCCGGTGAGACACTTTCCACTGCCCCTCGCACATCCCGACGGCTCTGAGCTCGGATCGCTTAGGCGGGCTCCTAGCGACCAGCACTCCGTTAGATAGCTCTCCAAGGAACCCACGATTTCGGAGGAAGACCATGGCTACAAAGTTCCACATCAAGGATGACGGCACACCCGGGCAGTGTGGCGCTGCCAGCGCTGAGAGCTGCCCCAAGACTCAGGCCGGCGATGGCTTTCATGGCACGCTAGCTGAAGCTAGTGCTGAGTCCGAGAGGCGCTTTGAAGCGAGCCATGGCGCAGTACCAGTGAGCTCTAGCCCCGCGAGCAGTTCTCCTGTGGAGGACCGCAGGGCATTCTCCACGGACATGATGGACAGCTCCGAGTACCGGGTAGAGGGCGGTAGGCTGAAGGTCGAGTTCGAGGGAGACGGCTACGACCTCGGTGAGCTCAAGGCTGTTTCCTCAGAGGAGGTCAAGAGCTGGAGCCAGGATACCTTCGGAAGCGAGCTAGAGCTTCAGGATGGGGAGGTCTTCCCTCTCTACGACGCGGAGGGAAGCGAAGCGGGTGCCTATATGCGTTCCGGCGACGGGTTCTACAGGGCTGGAGAGAAGGGCACCTACGAGATGGATCCTCCTCGTCCCTCCTCAGAGTCCTCCCCCGCGGCCCCCTCGAAGGCTAGTACTCCCAGTGGGTCAAAGCTCAACGGAGCACCCCTCGGTGATCCTAAGCCTAAGCTTCCACCCTTTGAGAAGCGAGTAGAGCGTGAAGCGGTGGATCAGATCTCGACGCTCGGTGGCAACTACTCGGTCAAGGAGCGGGCTGAGCTCAAGAGAAGTCTAAAGGCTCGACTCGAGGTAAGCGGTGACCTCAGCGCTGATGCTGTGCGGCTTGCCACTAGGAAGACCGTGGATGAGTTTGACAGGTCTCAGCCTGGATGGAACAGCAAGGGCCGAGGCTAAGCTTCAAGCTCTAGGGGCAGTGGGCAACTGATCGGAAGATCCGAGCTCACTGCCCCTTCCGCATTAGAGATAGCTGGGAATAACCACGATCTGGAGGAAACACCATGGCCGCAAAGTTCCACATCAGCGACAACGGCATGCCGGGCAAGTGCAGCGCTGCCAGCCCCGACAGCTGCCCGAAGACTCAGGCAGGTGATAGCTTCCACGGCACCCTGGAGGAGGCTACCCAGGAGTCGCAGCAGCGCTTCGAGAAGCAGCTCGGCGCCTTCGTCACAGCCTCCAAGAATGACGAGGAAAAGGCCTCCGCTGGAGAAGCATTCGCCGGTCGCTTCGCCACAGCCGCTCAGAAGGTCATCGACAGCCCCGACGATGCTAAGGCTCAGAGTGAGCTTCAGGCTATCAGGGACGAGATGACCGAAGAGATGAAGGCTGGTCGAGGTAGCGCCATCACTGACAGCAAGATCTACGAGGATGCAGAGGTTGCCCTCGCTGAGGCCCAGGCCGCTAAGTCCAAGGGTTACACCGCCGCTCGCTTCGAGAACTACACCGCAGCTGAGCTCCGGAGAGAGCTCGAGATGTGGGACACTGAGAACCCCGCAGATGACCCCACTGATCTGGAGATGGCACTCATCGCCGCAGAGGAGCGCGAGGCTTCACAGGAAGAGCTCTATGTTCACCGCCAGGGCAAGATCGTCCGGGTCAACAAGGATGGCTCGGTCGAGGCCTTCACAGCTGATGGCAAGAAGGCCAGCACTTCGGCAACTGCCGAGAAGCTCCGCGAGGGCTACGGCGGCTGGAAGCGGGCTCAGAGTGGTTCTGCCACCAACCTCCCCGACGCTCCGAAGCCTCAGATCACCCTGGAGCAGGAAGATGAGCTAGTAGACGAGTACGACGGCTATAAGCACACGGTCAAGGTCGTCGAGGCTAGGCTCAAGGATGTCCACGCTCGCCACAGGGCCTACAACTCTGCCAACGCGGCCGCAGAAGGCCGGGCCTACTACATTGGCCCTACCCCAAAGGGCTACGGCAACATTCCTGGTGTCAACCCCAACGGCGCTACCTACTTCACAGCCTCAGAGGAGCAGAAGGCTGAGCTCAAGGATGCACAGGACACCGTTGCCAAGGTGAGGGATGCTGAGGTCAAGGCTCAGACTGCCCTCGAGGAGAACGGCCTTGGCCACAGGATTCCTGACGAGGGCCACACTATCCGAGTGCGCACTCAGGCTCAGAAGTGGCTCCTCGAGGATGAGCTCAAGGGTCAGATCTCTGACGGTCAGTGGGAGAATACTAGCGGTAACCCCTGGGAGGACTGGACCAGCGCCAAGGTCATCGTAGACCCGAAGAACCCTGGACGAAACTTCAACACCGCCAAGGACAACTACCAGCTCAACAAGAAGGAACTCCTCGATGTTGTGGGTGGCCGGATGATTGAGAATGTCCAGTCCAAGACCAACGCTCCGGACTACAACGAGAAGGCCATGCAGGCTGACCTCAAGGACCTCCGGACCATCTTCAAGACCAAGCGTGGCCCTGTCTCGGGCGACTGAGCCTAGCTAACTAAGGAGCATAGCACAATGGCAAGATACCATGTCTCAGAGGATGGAACTCCTCGAATCTGCACAGCACAGTCCCCGGAGAGCTGCACAGCCAAGGGAGTCGATGGGGATGGCGCTCCCCACGGCGAGTTCTCTGACGCTACGGAGGCTCGACGCTTCGCTGAGCAGGTCCTCGAGGACAGCTCCGCCAACAGTGGGCTCTCAGGTGTGAGCAGGGAGGCAACTCCTGGAGTTCCTCGGCTCCAGGACACTCCTGCTGCGATCATCGTGGACAATGTGCCGCCCATGGAGGGCTGGCGCAAGGTCGGCGACTTCGAGGACGGAGACAACGGACCCCACCTCGTCGGACCCCAGGGTGAGATACTCCTCGCTAGCTCCACAGGTAACGGTACCTGGGACCTCACCGATGCCGATGGCTCGGATCAGGGAGTCTATGGCAACCTGGAGGATGCCCTAGAAGCCCTAGACGAGATGAACGGCTCCTATGAGGACGAAGGCTATGTGAATGAGTACAGAAACGCTAAGTCTCGAGCGTCTGCGGCTGCTACTGCGTAGCTTAGGCAGCTGTAGCTAGAGGTCGGGCGGGCATCCACTGGAAACGGTGGATCCCGCCCGATTGTGTTTTCCGCAGCTATGGCGTAGGATGGAACCATGAGCATATCTGACCCCAATGCCGAGTACGCCTTTAGCGAGCTCGAGGATCTCCAGAGCTCCGCCTTCAGGACGGACTTCTACGAGATGACCATGGCCTCCGCCGCCCTCCAGGCCGGAACTGCCGACCAGCGCACGACCTTCGAGCTCTTCGCTCGGAAGCTCCCCACGGGCCGCCGCTACGGCGTCGTCGCGGGTGTCGACCGAGCGCTGGATGCCGTGGAGAACTTCCACTTCGGCGAGTACCAGCTCAACTACCTCGCACAGCACCCCGCCATCAGCGATGAGCTCATCGACCGCCTCGCCGACTTCCGCTTCACCGGCACCCTGACCGGCTACGAGGAGGGCTCGCTCTACTTCCCCTACAGCCCCATCCTTCGAGTCGAGGGAAGCTTCCTCGAGTGCGTGCTCCTCGAGACCGTGCTTCTCTCGATCTACAACCACGACTCTGCCATCGCCGGTGCAGCCTCTCGCATGGTGCAGGCAGCTGCTGGCAAGTTCCCTCTCATCGAGATGGGCTCCCGCCGGACTCACGAGAGCTCGGCCGTGGCCGTCGCTCGCGCTGCCTACATCGCTGGCTTCGCCGCCACCTCCAACATCGAGGCCGCCTACCGCTACGAGATCCCCGTCACTGGCACCGCAGCCCACGCCTTCACCCTGTCCTTCGAGGACGAGCGCGATGCCTTCCAGGCGCAGGTCAACAGCCTCGGCGCTGGTACCACGCTCCTCGTGGACACCTACGACATCGAGCAGGGCATCCGCAACGCCGTCGAGGTGGCAGGTACCGAGCTCGGAGCCATCCGCATCGACTCCGGTGACCTCCACGAGGAGACGGTGAAGGCCCGCCAGCTCCTGGACTCCCTGGGTGCCACCTCGACCCGGATCATCCTCTCCAGTGACATCGACGAGTACAGCCTCAGCAACATGGTCGAGCGCGGCACTCCCGTGGACGGTGCTGGAGCGGGCACGCGAGTGGCCACCGGCTCGGGTCACCCGACCTGCGGCATGGTCTACAAGCTCGTCGAGCGCGAGGCTGCCGATGGCACCATGGTCCCCGTGGCCAAGCGTGCGGCTGGCAAGAAGTCCCTGGGAAGCAGGAAGACCGTCCGTCGCTTCTTCGACCAGGAGGGCAAGCTCACTGCTGAGACCCTCTTCGACCGGGCAGCAGGTGAGCCTGAGCTCATCGAGGAGTTCGCTCAGTCCCGGATGGCCGACCCGCAGCGAGTGCTCTACCAGGGCGATAAGGGCCTCAGCTTCCGCTCCGGTCTCGAGCGCAGCCGGGAGACGCTTCAGCGTCAGATCGAGATGCTTCCCGCTGAGGCGCTCTCGGTGGTCGCTGGCGATACCTTCCTTGAGGCTCAGGGCTACAGCGCCTGAGCCTCAATCTTAGACCGCATCACTGACAGAGGAGAATCCCATGGCTGAAAGGCTGACAGCAGCTGAATGGCGCGAGCTCGACAGGCTCGCCCGGAAGGCTCAGTACGATCCCACCACCACGGAGAAGTCCGCGGATGTGCTCGCCGGTGTCTCGATCTACGCGTCGAGGATGGCTGGCTAGTGAGCATCGCACCCGACCGAACCTCCGGGGAGAGGGCCCTCCGCCACATCTGCGAGATCTGCGGCAAGGACGAGGTGCTCCTTCCCAGCGAGGCCTTCGACTCTGGCTGGGACTATCCTCCACGGATGGGTCACTTCGGCATCATCTCGCCCCGGACCTGTGGCGACTGTCCCATGGATGGGACGCTCTGGTGGGCGCTCACGAGCGGCGCTCGAGCCCAGGATCTCACCGAGGCCCAGCAGGCCACGGCAGATCGTATCCAGGGTGAGCCCGAGACCATCCTCCCGTAGGCTGAAAGGAAAAGCACAGTGAGCCGCTTCGCAAAGATCACCCTGGAGGTCACCGTCGAGCTGGAGACAGAGATCGGCATTGACACTCCCGAGGCTTACGAGCCACCCTTCGACTACCTGATCATCCGGGAGGTGAGCTGTTCAAAGGTAGACCTCAGTACGCCCCTCGCAGCTCGGAGCATCATCGACCATGCCGAGCTAGACGGACTAGATTCCGATGACATGCTCATCGATGGGGTCAGGGCCGCACTATTCGCTGCGACCACCGAACCGACAGAGAGCAAGAGCCAGTGAGAACCATCGAGAACGACATCCCCGAGGCCTTCCTCGAGCTCGCCAAGGAGGGGATCTCCCTGGGGCTCAGCGAGGTCGAGCTGGGGTTCTACTACCTGGGCTCAGACTTCGTCAGCCCCATCGACTGGGCAATCTGGCTCACCAAGCGCCGGGCCAACTCTGAGGAGCTGAGCTCCGTGGTGCTCACCCTGCAGCGCGGCGAGGATGAGCCCCGGGCCTACATCCCTGAGCAGCACTCCGGCGTTCCCATGGGAACATACTGGAATCTGGAGCAGGTTCGCGGCTGGCTCCGAGAGCCGCTCCCCGAGCTCAATGAGCACTTCGGCGCCTGGGCGGCTCAGGAAGAGCCCACCGTCCAGGAGGAGCTCCTCAGACACTGGCCTCTCTTCCTCGAGGGTGCCAGGAGCGGCTGGACAATGAAGCACACGGCGAACTGGAGCGACCTGAACTTCGACAAGCGCATGGGCCGCACTCCTCCGAAGGTTCCGGGGCTGACCCTGAACTGGGACATCACCAACAGCTTCTACAACACTCCGGACCACCCGGACAATCGGGACACAGGCGCACCGCTCTCCATCGGTGGCTGGTTCGTCAGCAACGAGGGCTACGAGCAGATCCGCTATCGGGGCGTCGAGGGCGGAAAGGATCAGAGGCTGATCTCCCGGGAAGAGCTCGAAGCGCTCCTCTCAGCCACCGCTCCCTGGTTCATCCGGGTCGCAGAGAGCGATGAGGAAGAGGAAGAGTGGATCCACTTCCCCGAGGCGAATAGTCGAACCTCAGAGCGCACCATCACCACCGAGAAGGAAGCTAACTGACATGTGGAAGCACAGCGTAGAGCCCATGGCCGATCTGAGCAAGGCACTGATCATCGTGGATGTCCAGGGAGACTTCGTGGAGGGCGGCAGCCTCGCTGTTGAGGGTGGCCGAGCCCTCGCTGAGCGCATCGCCACTGAGCTCCTCGTCGAGCCCCATCCCTACGATCTCATCGTCACCACTCAGGACTGGCATGTGGATCCAGGAAAGCACTTCTCCGAGACTCCCAACTTCGTCGATAGCTGGCCCCGGCACTGCGTGGCCGACACTCCCGGTGCTGAGATCCTCCCCGGAGTCACAGAGGCGCTGAGCAAGCTCAATGTGAACCAGGAGATCGTGCTCAAGGGCCAGTACGAGGACGCCTACAGCGGCTTCATGGGCCGCAACGACTACGGAGTGAAGCTCGCTGACATCCTGCGGGAAGCTGGCGTGGGCTCCGTGGATGTGGTGGGGCTGGCGGCAGACTACTGTGTGGCCTCAACTGCCATCGATGCAGCCCGGGAGGGCTTCAGGACTCAGGTCCTCCTAAACTACACAGAGGGGATCAGCGCAGAGCTAGTCGCTAAGGCCTTCACGGTGGACTTCCCCCGAGAGGGAGTGTCGATAGCGTATCCTTGAGTCACCATCGAGACTAAGGACTGAGCTATGCGTATTCCCCTCACCGTGATGATCAGCGGCTTCCTGCTGACCTTCCTCCTCGGACCCCTGGTCCACGGCCTACCCGCCGGAACCTTCGGCTCTGTCGAGAGCCCAGTGGTGGCTCTCTTCACCGTGATCGGCGGCGCAGTGATCTCAGCTGTGGGCATCGACCGGACGCTTCTTGCCGTCAATGCTCGAGAGGCTCGGCTCGAGGCTGCGAACTGAGCCGATAGGAACTCCATGAGGAAGTCGCTGATTCAGCTCGCTGCGGGGATCGTAGTTCTGGCCCTCGCGTGCTATCTGGTGCTCGTGGTGAACAACCCCGCAGACAGTCAGAACTACAGCTGGATCCTCGGCGCACTGTCCTTCCCGATCCGAGTGACGGCCATCGTACTCCTTATCTTCGGCGTCGGCGGAGTCTACAGGGCTCTCCGAGACCGCATAAAAGCGCGCCGCTGAGCTGAGATCCGTGATAGCATCGAAATTCTGGAGGCATCATGCTTAGACCGCTCCTAGCCATAGCGCTGGGCTTCCTCCTCATGCTCGCCGGGCCGGCCGTCGGCTCACTGACCTCTGCCCAAGAGCCGAGGGGGCTGATCATAGCCCTGGCTGTGATCCTCGACGCTGCGGGGCTACTCATCCTCATCGTGGGGCTGAGGTCCCTTCGAGTTGTTCGTGAGTATCGAGCCTCAGAGCGCGACAGCGCTGATAGTTAGTACCGTAGAACCACAGGAAGGAGGCACCGATGGCTACAGAAGAAGAGACGGAATCCCCTTGGGATGAGTCGAGCCCTCACTACCGGGCAGTGCCTCAGATCAACCCGAAGACGGAAGAGCCTGTGAAAATCTACGCCTGCATGAGCTGTGGAGGCTCAGTTGTGAGCAGGAAGGTCCACAGCGAGTGGCATCGGAAGCTTCGAAGCGCAGGGAGCTGGCCACCCTTTTGAGCGCTTCCCCAGAACATACCCAGCATAGCACCGAGCGGAAGGAACCGCAGATGACAGACGGAGAACAGCAGGGAGCACTCGTGCTCTCTGAGCAAGAAGAAGTAGAGCTCCGACAGCTCTCGGAGCTCATCCTCGGAACCGAAGTAGTCCCTGAGCTCTACCGGGATATCCTGGAGCTCGCGGAGCCAGTTCTGGACCTCGTTCGGAATCACAGCGAGGAACTTGAGTACTCAGGCTGGGGCTCCAAGGACGCCTGGGCCTCCTTCACTGTCTACTTGAAGCTCGACGAAATCCTCCGGGACCTTCTCCTCGGAGCCCGGGATGAGGATGCGGACCCCGACATCGAAGACTTTGAGCTCACCGAGGCTGCTGCGATCTACGGCCTCAAGGAGACCCTCGAAGAGCAGATGGCAATCGGTGACCTCGATGGCGAGGATCCCCAGCCTCTCTGCCGGGAAGAGCTCGAGTCCTTCCAGTCGGCCATCGAGGATAAGATCGGCGCCTCGGTAGAGCTCGATGAGCTCGCAGAGCTCGTGGGCAGCAGCGTCCCCGACTTCGCCCAGGACGCTCGGAGCTACAGCTGGTCAGATCCGGCAGTGGTGGAAGCTGCCACCAACTTCTACCTCGACAGCCTCGGCCCTTCGGCTCTGAGCGAGCTCCTCGGTGAGCCCGCAGAGGACGACTACCCGATCACCGAGGCCGAGCGGGAGAGCTTCGTCCAGAAGCTCGGAGAGCTCATCGAGGGCCGGGTCCACAGCGCTGAGCGCGACCTCAGCGTAGAGCTCGAGGAGGAGTTTCCCGAGGACTACGCACCTCGAGTGCTCACGGATGTTGAGGAGCTCGTCGTCAACGACCCCGAGGTCATCGCTACCCACGCTGAGCTGGAGGCGCACCCGGAGCTCTGGACCGTAGCTGACGATCTAAGCCCCGAGGATGAGCCCACGGATACATCCGACGAGGGGGAGTGGGGAGTCGCTGAGATCTCCGCAGAGGACGAGTCAGAGGCCATCGAGGACTTCACCGTCGAGGAAGTTCACGGAGACCACGGTCACTCAGGCCTCCACGCGGGCCATGTCCACCAGATCCTCGGAGATGAGCTTCGAGGTCTCGACGACTACGACGGTGAGCCCGCCGACGAGCGGGAGATCGCTACCCTGGCGCTCATCGCAGAGGGAATCATCTACGCTGAGATCTCCGAGATCCTCCTCCAGGACCTCGTGGCCGAAGCCGATCCCCTGATCCGAAAGTCCCGAGCTCTGGGCCCTGACTGGTGGATGACCATCGAGGCCGCCGACGATGTGGCCAACCTGATCTCAGTGCTCCTCCTCGACCGGCCCTGGCCGAACTTTGCTCCCCACACCAGCGACGAGGAGCTCCGCCGGGAAGGCAACGCCCATCAGGCTCAGCTTAGGAGGCTCGCTGAGAGCTATCCCCTGGACCCCGAGCCCACGAGGGATGAGAAGCTCGCTTCGCTGACGCCCGCAGAGCGCTATGAGCTCCTCCTCGAAGAGCGCGGTGAGCGAGCGATTCCCCTCGGCGAGGATGACATCGATGAGCTCAAGAGCATCATCGAGGATGTCGTCGGGAGAAACCCAACCCCTCCCCTGGTCACAGATCTAGGCAAGCTCATCAGTGGCGAGGTCATGAAGAATGCCCTGACAGTGGGCTTCCGAAGCGCTGTCAGCTCTGAGCTGCAGAGGCTCGCTCAGGAGCTTCTCCTTGGGAAGAGCTACGAGGGGAGCGTGGAAGGTCTCCCCGCGGAGCGAAGTGAGGAGCTCAGCGCTGCTGTGCAGAGCTATAGGACGGCGGCACTCACCGAGGAAGAGTTCCTCAAGCACTACGACCAGTCTCGCTGGCCCTCGGTCGGAGCCACGGTGGATCTCAGCATCTTCACCATCCTCGACGGGAAGCTTCAGGTTCTACTCATCGAGCGGGGTAATCACCCCGAGCTCGGCAAGTGGGCGCTCCCCGGTGGCTTCGTGGACACAGGAGAGTCCATCGACAGTGCTGCGCTCCGAGAGCTCGAGGAAGAGACCGGAGTCAACCTCTCAGAGGGTGGCTACATCGAGCAGGTCCGGACCTACGGCTACCCGGGCAGGGATCGCCGGGGCTACATCATCTCGACGCTCTACGCTGCGCTCCTCCCCGAGGCTCCAGCAGTGCTCGCAGGTGACGATGCTGCCAAGGCTCGCTTCGTCCCCGTGGATGAGGCTCTCTTTGGAGAGCTGGAGCTTGCCTTCGACCACGCTGTGCTCCTCCGGGATGCTCTGGAGCGAATCCGTGCCAAGCTCGAGTACTCCCCCATCGTCTTCGACTTCCTGCCCGCTGGTGGCTTCACCCTCAGCGAGCTCCGAGGAATCTACGAGACGGTCTGGGGCTTCGAGATCCTTCCCTCGGACTTCTTCAGGAGGATCACTCAGGCCGAGGGTGCGCTGAGCTCCGGTGACCCCGGCAAGTTCACTCGGGGTCCTGCAGAGACCTTCTTCCCGCCTCTGGATCGCCGTCAGGTGGTCCCCAGGGACTAGGGGAGATCCCAAGCTGGGTCGGAGAGAAGGGAGGTCAGAGCCCCTCCTCTCCGGCCCTTTCTCGTTAGGGTAGACTCATCAACAGCGAAGCTCGGCCCTAGCGCTGAGGCTGATCCTAAGCCCTTGAGCTCTACCGGAACAGGAACCCATGCGAGTCATCATAGCAGACTGCTCGGCTGTCTACTCGGGAAGAGGTGACAGCACCCTGGAGCGAGGCACGAGGGCTATCCTGATCAAGAGCGATGGCTCAGTCTCAATCCACAATGACAACAGCAACAAGCCGCTGAACTACATGAAGACGGCCTCTCAGCTCGTCACGGTCAACGGCGATGGGGAGGAGGTCTGGAGCTTCGACGCTCGCCACGAGCTCCTGCAGATCACCATCCACCGGATCCACGGATCCTTCGAGCAGCAGCTCCTCGACAGGAGCAACGAGCCGGGGCTCAAGGTGGACGGCACTGAGGCTCAGCTTCAGCAGTGGCTCTTCGATCATCCTGAGGCTCTGGGATCGGGGATCGTCACTCTTCAGCGCGAGTTTCAGACAGGTGCTGGAGCCGTTGACATCCTGGCGGTGGGCGCGGACGGAGCGCCCATCGCCGTGGAGATCAAGCGGGTAGCTGCGGCTGGAGCTGCCGATCAGGTCCGGCGCTATGTGGAGAACATGAGCACGCTCCCTCCGGTTGACTTCGTGGCTCCCAGTGGCAAGAGCTACCAGCTCGACTTCACTAGGACCACGGGGCTCATCGCTGCGCTGGATCTCCGGCCTAAGCTCCTCGACCTGGCCATGAAGCGGAAGCTGCCCACGGTCGCGGTGCCTGCCTACTGGCGGAGCTGAGTCGGCGGAGAGTGGGCCGGTGTGATGACACTCTGGGATGAGCGCTCTACAGTGCGGATGGCAGCATAGCGCTCTGGGTTAGAACCAGGCCTAGGAAGTGAGCACAGTTCTCTGAGCATTCGATATGGCCCGCGGCTCAGCGTGGCAGTTTTCATATGCAAAGTGGCTCCTTTTGACGCTATCGCATTTGCCGCGTAGTGTGGTCAAACACCCGAATCGAAGGAAACCCGTGAAAACTTCAAAGAAAAGGCTGCTGCTTACCCTGGCATCTGTGGCCGCACTCCCCCTGATCCTGACCACCGGCGCGCTCCCGGCGAGCGCCGCCTCTCTCTTCTCCACCGTCTCCTCCAGTGCCTCGGTCTCTGGATCGAAGGTCACCGTGGCCGCCAATGTGAAGTCGGCCATCCAGGTCACCTCGCAGAACTACAGCGTCTGCGTTCGAGACGCCTGGCAGAACAACCTCGACTACCCGAAGCTCACCAAGACTCCAATCAAGCGCACGGGCACCGCCTACAAGGCCACCGCCGACTTCGCTCCCGGCACCTACACCTACTTCCCCTGCGTTCAGTACCAGAACAGCTGGTGGGAGGGCACCAAGAAGCAGTTCACCGTGAAGGCTGAGACCACTCCGGTGAGCACCACCATGCCCGTGGGGGACCTGAAGGGCTGGAAGCAGAACTTCAAGGAGGACTTCACGAAGCCCGCCGCTCTGGGCCAGGTCGGCAATGTCTACGGAGAGTCGCTCCGAGGCTACGATGGCTTCAAGGACACCTCGGGCAACGGCACCTACGCTCCCGACAGGGTTCTGAGCGTGGCCAACGGCAAGCTCAACTACAACCTCCACACTGAGAACGGCAAGCCCCTCGTGGCAACACCTGTGCTCAATGACTACAACGGTCAGACCTACGGTCGCTACTCGATCCGCTTCCGCGCTGACACCATGGTCGGCTACAAGATCGCCTTCATGCAGTGGCCCAGCAGCGACAACTGGAATGAGGGTGAGATCGACTGGCCCGAGGGTAACCTCGACGGCCACATGCGCCCCGGCCTCGCTGTGCCCGGCACTCTGACGAGCTCCGGCATGAACTTCGAGCCCGCCAAGGAGATCTTCTCCAAGACCGACGCCACTGGCTGGCATGTGGCGACCACTGAGTGGACTCCTTCGGGCGTCAAGTGGTTCTGGGACGGTGAGCTGGTGAACTCCACCACCAAGTCGCCCAGCACCGACTTCCGCTGGACCCTCCAGGCCGAGACTGAGACCTGGCAGGCTCGCTTCCCCGACCCCAGCACCAAGGGCAACATCGAGGTGGACTGGGCTACCTCCTACAGCTACGCTCCCTGAGCATAGCCAGCTCTGCCTAGCAGTTCCATAGCGAAAGGCGCTCCAGGTCCGACGGGCTTGGAGCGCCTTTCCGCTGCGGTCTTCGGTCCAGGGCTGCGGGGAAGTTGATAGTATCTAACCACGGCGTTCCTGATCGGCCGTACTCAAACAACAAGGATATGAAAGAAGACTGTCTGATGGCAACGAGCTTTGTGCTACTCTCCGCTATGCCGCCCACTCTGGGCCACGCGGATCTGATCAACTTCGCAGCTGCGCTCGGCGACTCCACTAGGGTCGTCCATGTGCTCCGAGAGGGTGAACCCTATCGGCAGGAGCGGCTGCAGTCTCTCCGGGATCGCTTCGCTGCAGATCCCAGCGTCGAGGTGTTACCTCTGGAGATCCCCGCCTGGGATGACTCTGTGGGTGAGACCAATCTCCAGTGGGCGGAGCATCTTCGATCCAAGGGCTTCGAAGTCGGAGACTTCCTCGTAGTGAGCGAGCCCTGGGGAACTGAGATCGCGGGCTACCTCGGAGGCGAGTTCTTCCCCTACGACATGGAGCGGACGATCCGCTACACCAAGGCCACGGGCATCCGGGAGAACCTCGCTGACAACTGGGGCTGGGTGATCCCCGAGTTTCAGAGGCTGATCCAGCGCCGCATCGTGATCTTCGGAGCTGAGTGCACCGGCAAGAGCACTCTGGCTCGAGCGCTCCGGGACGCGCTGAAGAACACCATCGCTGTTCCCGAGTACGCTCGGGGCTACCTGGAGAGCAATCCCGGGGAGCTCGATGAACAGAAGATGCGGGGGATCTGGCGGGGACAGAAGGCTCTGCAGCAGGGTCTCCAGGCCATGGATCCCACGCCTCAGGCCGTGATCCTCGACACTGACCTCTACACGACCCTGGGCTACTGGGAGTTCTGGTCCCCTGAGACCGTGCCAGCAGGGCTGAGGGAGGATGCGGATGAGCTCCGTGCTGACCTCTACCTGATCCTCAACAGCGACATCCCCTTCGAGGTAGATCCTATCCGCTACGGCGGAGATCGCCGGGAACAGTCGGACGATTACTGGAAGAGTGTGCTCGAGGCCCATGATCTCCCCTTCCTCGAGCTCACGGACTCCACGGTCGAGGGAAGGCTGTCTAAGGCGCTGGAAGCCATCGATGGCATCGTTCCTCGCGGAATCGACCATCTGCGCCTAGAGTAGATCCTCGGGCTGTTGAGCGGCGCTTCCGACGGAGCTGTCGATCAGGTCGATACCGAAGATAGGATGCTGAGCTGTTCTTGAGCAAGGAGCTATGAACTTCAGCAGATTATTCCCACTGTGATGAGTTTCAAATGAAACTGTGTGCCTGCTTTCATCTTCGGTATGATAGCTCAGTAGGCCTAGTGGGGAGACCATCTTGAAAATTCAGACTCTATCTTCGAAGCTGCTGCGATCAGTCGGTATGGTTGCAGCAGCTTCTCTTTTGGCTGGCTTCGTAGTCGCCACGCCCACATCGGCCAGTGCTGCACCGAGTAGTGAGCCTTCAGCGTCGGTGGTTCCTACTCCTGAAGCCGCGCCCACAGAAGTGGCAGAACCCGTTGAGAGCGTAGAATCTGAAGCTGTGACGGATTCGGCTCCCAGCCAGGCCAGAAGTGCACAACAGTCACAGTACTCATTCTCGATTAGCTCAAGCGCTTCCATTTTCTACACGGATGATTATACCCCTACGATTACCGTGGATCCGGGAAACCTCCCCGCAGACATCGCTCAGGGTAGAAGCGCTGACTACTACTTTTACTTTGTAGATGTCACCGCTCAAAAGACCTACTACATCGGGGGAGGAGTTCAACATATCTGGAAGATACCGCGCTTTACCAAGGAGTCATCCAAGAATTTCAAAGTAGTGGTAGCCCGGTCTGGAGTGGGCTACGGCGCTTCAGCTATTCCCGTTGATCAGATCCCGGAAATAATCGCAGAGAGCAATGAGATCACCATCGAAAGGGGTAAGTGGGAAATAACCACTAGCCATTATCCTGATCACATCAGGACATACTCTGAAGATGTCGCGGTGATTGGCTATGAAACAAACCAGCCACTCAATGTGAGCACATTTGTCATTCCAGACTTCTACCCCTACTATGGGGTTTACCTATACAATCTGAACACCAGTGCGATGGAGTACATGCCCATCGCTGGCCAGGGCAATGGGTGGGGCTCATTGAGCGAAAGTAGGCTGATTAGAAACATCGGCGAGACAGAGACCCTCAGATACCAGATCTATATAGCAAAGCGCGAGAGCAACGCTACAACTCCGGATCAACTTGAGGACATTCAGGCCGTCAGCGAGGTGGTCACCATACCTCCCCGCAAGTGGACCATCACAATCGGCGAAACGATCAAAACCCCGCAGCCCAATAACACTCAGTACATAACTGCCAACTTTAAGACCAGCAGGAATGTCTGGATCTCTGAGATTCAGTCGCTTTATCTTTCCGATGTTGATACAGGCAAAATTGTCTGTAGTGATAAGTCGCCAGACCACGGACCTCCCCAGCCCGTTATCAGCTGCCTAACTAGTCCCGATGTCACACGGGTCAAGGGGATCATTGCAAAGCGTGATCAGACGGTCGAGTATGCCTCTCAGCTCCAAGGGGTTATGGCATCCAGTGACAGCGCGGATGCAGAAGATGCACCCCCAGCTTCTCCCGCAGATTTCTTCAGAACCAGCCGCTTCCAGAATGGTTCCAATCCCTCAACAGCCGATTGTCAGCAACAGTGCCACGGGGATCCGATCAACGGTCTCAACGGTGAGCTCTTCGAGAACTCTTCCGATCTTCAGGCAGAGGGCACTATGGACCTGAACTTTGGTCGCTCCTACTCTAGCCTTCGAAACACCAAGAGCGGCCCGTTCGGCCACGGCACCACCTTTAGCTACGGCATGGCAATCAGCGGCAATGCTTCCAGTCTGAGCGATTCTACCCGGCTCACCGTGAATCAGGAAAATGGTTCCACTGTGAGCTTCTCCGCCAGCGAAGATGGTCAGCGAACTTTCACCGCGCCTAATGGCTTTAGGGCCACGCTGTCTGAAGACGCTTCAGGTAGCTACACCTTCACGAGGACCCGGGACCAGGAGCAGTTCATCTTTGATGGCACCGGTAGGCTTACAAAGCTCGTGGATCGTATCGGCAACGAAGCTACTCTCGGCTACTCTGCTGGCAAGCTTTCGACAGTGAGCAACGGTTCCAGCACGATCACCATCAGCTGGGCAGGCGACCTTATAGGCTCTATCACCGACGGTTCTCACACAGTCGGCTACAGCTACACGGATGGCAATCTCACTGAAGTGGCGGACAGTAGGATTGCCGCGAAGAAGAGCTACAGCTACTACCCGGACAACCGCATCAGGACCATTACCCATCCCAACGGCGGCGTCTACGAAACAACCTATGGCTCAGACGGACGAGTGAGCTCCCAGAAGGATCCTCGAGGCGGTCTGACGAGCTTTAGCTACGGCAACGATCTCTACAATTCTGTGACTCAGATCGTGCTCCCCGATGGTAGCAAAACCGTTGAGAGCTACGATAGCTCGGGGAGACTCGCTCAGCGTGTCTTCGCCAAGGACACGGCTGATGAAAGGATCTACCGCTACAGCTACTCTTCGGATGGAGAGCTCACCTCGGAGACCACTCCCAGTGGAGCTTCGATCAGCTATCGCCACGACAGCAGAGGTAACCTGACCTATCTTGCCACTCCTGGGAGATCGATCTACAGATTTGAGTACAACGATCAGAATCTGCTAACTCGAACCTTCAATCCCGCAGGAAACATCTCTACCAGCGAGTACGACACTGACGGAATCCTGGTCAAGAGTACGGACTACGATGGCAAGGTCACAAGCCTTGAACACAACAGCGAGGGAGTACTCACCAGCCGCACGGACCCCAATGGCCAGAAAAGCGGCCTGAGCTCAAGCTACAGCTACGGCAGCTCTGAGCTACTTCAGTCGACTACAGATACCCGTGGCAAAACCACAAGCTACAGCTACGATAGCGCTCGCAACCCAGTGAAGATCACGGATCCCCTCGGTAACGAGACTGAGTTTAGCTACCAGAGGAACAATCCAGAACTCATCAGTGGAATACGCTATGAGAACGGCTCTACCGAGGAGTTTTCCTACGACGGCGCGGGTCGTCTAACTGAATCTGTGGCCAAAGATGGAACGAAGATTCAGTACAGCTATGACAGCATGGACAACCCTCTCACCGTGACCACTTCCCACGGCACTACAAGCTACGAGTATGACGCTAACCAGCGGCTCATCTCAACCACTAACCCCAAGGACTCAAAGACTTCCTATGAGTACAACGGCACGGGGTTGCTCAAGAAGGTAACCCTTCCCAATGGCAAGTCTACGCTGAAGGAGTACAGCACAGACGGTCTACTCTCGGCCGATGTGGATGCTGCAGGCAATCGGACGCTCTACGGCTACGGCTTAGACGGTAGACTCGAGAAGATCACCGATCCCTCTGGAGGAGTGACTCGCTTAGTCTACGACAAGCTCGGCAACATCACTCAGAAGGTCACACCTTCTGGAATCTGGACAAACTACAGCTATAGTCCAGCTGGTAAGCTTAAGTCGATGGATGAGAAAAGCCTTCGCAAGACGGCCTACAGCTACGATGACAGCGGGAACCTCACGAGGACGACCTACGCAGACGGCACTACTGAGCTCAGGAGCTATGACTCAGAGGGCAACCTCAAGTCCGTCACGGATCGAGAGGGAGAGCTCACTGCCTACGGCTACGATGGACTCAATAGGGCTACTAAGGAGATCAGAGCCGATCAGAGTGAGGTAGCCTACAGCTACGATTCGAGCAGCAATCTGATCTCGACTGACTACGGCAGCGGTCAGGTCTACGAGAACAGCTACAATCTCAAAGATCAGCTCCTCGAATCGACTACTCCCGAAGGTCTCACCACTGAGTACAGCTATAGCCCCTCAGGTGATCTGACTTCCCGAGGGTCGCCTCAGGACAAGGTCAGCTACGGCTATAACGGCTACGGAGAGGTCACTTCGATTGATTATCCATCCGGCACCACCGTAGATTACAGCTACGATGGCCTAGGAGATATCCAGAAAGTCAAGCTCGGTGCGGATACTCTAGCGGACTACAGCTACGACGACCGCTACAATCGTACCGGAGTGAGCTACGGCAACGGCACCACTGAGACCACTGAGTTCGATGCGCTGAACAGGGCCAAGAAGATCATGGTCTCGAACGGCTCTGGGGAGCTCTACGGCAGGTCACTGGACTTCGATGCAGATAGCAGGATCAGCAAGGCTGTCGCCAGCTTCGGTGGGACTGTGACTCAGGATAAGTCTTACCAGTACAGTGACTTTGGCACTATACGGTCTTCAAAAGATGAGCTCAGCAATGTGGCTCAATCTCACGGCTACGATCTACTGAATAACCTTCAGAGCATCGGCGCGAACAGCTTCAGCTACGATGGCTCTTCGAGCAGGCTGTCTCAGGCAACTGTCGATGGAGTCACTCAGAGCTACAGCTATGATGGCAGGGGAAACCGCACTGGACTTAGTTCATCCACCGGGACAGCTAGTTACAGCTGGAGCAAATCAAACACACTCAAATCTGTAGAGCTTTCGCCGACTAAGACGGTGAGCTACGGCTACGATGCGGCGGGTCTTCTTTCCAGCCGCTCAGTGAGTGGCGATCCCACTGAGCACTTCAGCTGGGACACTGTTTCGGGATCAGCGCCTGAGCTCATCGAGGACTCAGACTTCGACTACATCTACGGTGCTGACTCAACTCCCTTCCTACAGATCGATAAGTCCACAGGAGAGAAGACCTATCTCTACGGAGATGAGCGAGGGAGCGTTGTGCTCGCCACAGCCGAGGATGGATCAGCACTATGGAATCGTAGCTACGATGAGTACGGCTCTAAGTTCACACAGACAACCGCCCCAGGCGTCACAGGAGCTGCTCAGACACGATTTGGCTTTGCGGGCGAATATCTCGATCCGGACACGGGTCTATACAACCTCAGAGCCCGCTGGTACGATCCCAAGTCGGCGAGTTTCCTCAGCGTAGATCCCGCGTTGCTCATCACGGGTGAGCCCTACTCCTACGGCAGCGGGAATCCGCTGAGCTTCACGGATCCTCTTGGGCTTTGGTCCATGAAGGATACTCTGACCACCGCAGCGGCTGCTGTGGATGGGCTCCTTCCCGTCCCCCTTGCCTCTGATTTGGCAAACGCCATCCAGCCTGGATCTGTAGACAACTGCTCTGCTCTCTACAAGAATGTGAAAACAGTTAGCACTGTGGGTTCGTTCCTTGTTCCTGGATTGGGGCCGATCAAGGCAGCTTCTATGGCCGCAAAGGTAGCTGTGGGAGCGACGAAGATCCTGAAGGGTAGGGGCGCCGAAGTATTGACTCGTGAGTTGGGCTCAAAGGCGGCTAATTACTCGCTTCAGCTGATCAACCGAGCAGCAAAGAAGGGGATAGAGAGCATGGTGAGTGCTGCCTCCAAAAAGTACCTTGGATTTGACATACTTGGCATTGTTCCCTCCATACGCAGTGTCAGTAAGAACGGATCCTCATATCTCAAGTACGGCGTCCATCCTGCGATTTGGACTCCTCTCTACAATGAAACCAGTAGAGCCATCCTAGATCAACGGTATGGAAGAAATGAGCAGTATACCATCGATGGTCTCATAGAGAACGGACCGAACAACCCCTCCTTTGAGAACCGGATTTACCAGGCCAAATTAGCAGGAGATATCTGAGCTACCAATAGACGGTGACCCTGAGAGACCGAGATGCTTTCGGTCTCTCAGGGTCACCGTCCGATCAGGCTTAGATATAGTAGCTGCAGACGCAGTACTTCCAGAGAAAGCAGCACCATGACAGCAACTGACCAGCCAGACCTCCTCATCGTAGGCGCCGGAATCTTCGGGCTCACGGTGGCCGAGCACGCTGCCCGCCAGGGCCGAAAGGTGCTGATCCTCGAGCGCCGGGACCACATCGGTGGAAACTGCTACGACGAGCTCGACGAGGCCACGGGGATCACCAAGCATGTCTTCGGATCCCACCTCTTCCACACCCCCAACGAGCGGGTCTGGAAGTATCTCAACCGTTTCACCGAGTTCACACCCTACGAGCACCGGGTCTTCGCCAACAGCGAGGGTCAGGTCTACTCTTTCCCCATGAACCTCGGGCTCATCGCTCAGGTCTACGGCCGCTACTTCACTCCCGACGAGGCGAGGGAGCTCATCGCCGCGGAGGCCGCAGAGATCGACAGCGAGTCTGCGAGCAACCTGGAGGAGAAGGCCATCAGCCTCATCGGCCGAAGGCTCTACGAGAAGTTCGTCAAGGGCTACACCGCCAAGCAGTGGCAGACCGATCCCAGGGAGCTCGACGCCGGGATCATCACTCGGCTCCCCGTGCGCTACAGCTTCGATGCTCGCTACTTCAACGACCGCTACCAGGGTCAGCCCTCGAAGGGCTACACAGCCATGTTTGAGTCCATGGCGAAGCACCCCAACATCGAGATCCGCTACGGCCAGGACTACTTCGCACAGCGAGAGGCCTTCAGCGGAGTTCCCACGGTCTACACTGGACCCCTCGACGAGTACTTCGGCTACGAGCTCGGCAGGCTTCCCTGGCGCACCGTAGACCTCGTGGATGAGGTCGTGGATGTGGATGACTTCCAGGGCACCGCAGTGATGAACTACAACGACGCGGATGTGCCCTTCACTCGGATCCTGGAGCACCAGCACTACGACCCCCAGTCAGCTGAGAACAAGGTCGCCGGCAAGACGCTGATCACCCGGGAGTACTCGCGCTTCGCCGGAGAGGACGACGAGGTCTACTACCCGATCAACAGCGATTCGAGCAGTGAGCTCGCAGCTGCCTACAAGGAGCGAGCTCGCGCTGAGGAGGAGAAGGGGATCTTCTTCGGAGGCCGCCTTGCTGGTTTCCTCTACTACGACATGCACCAGGCAGTCAATGCGGCCATCCACCTCTACGAGCGGAAGCTCCAGGCTCACCTCAACAGCGTGCCTCGCTACCCCGCTCACCTCTGAGCTCCGGCGACACTGAGGGCGCTCGCTGACTGATCGTCAGCGGGCGCCCTTCGCCGTTGCCAGCTTGAGCTCAGCATGATAGCATCGCCGGATGACCAGAGCAAAGTACACTCCCCTCGAGGAGCTCTTCGACGCCCTCATCGGCCCCAATCTCGAGCTCCGAGCCAACATCTATGGCTCCAGAGCAGAGGAGTTCAAGCGCATTCTGGAGCTGAGGCTTTTCAGCAGGCTGGTCGCCACCTATGAGGAATCCTCGCTGAGCGTGCCGGGATCCTTCCCCGATGAGCTGAAGCATGCGATCACCGGACTAGCGATGCAGCGGGGAGCTGAAGAGTCCTTCAGCTTCTACTCGCCGCCTGCCCTCGAAATAACTTCCGCCACCAGGCTTCTTCAGTCCTACTACAGTCTTCCTCCTGAGCATCAGCCCGTTGCCGCTGAGCGCTCCAACGAGCTCATCGCCCATAAGCATCGAGCTCGAGTCGTCGACCACGAGCTGATCTGGTCCAGCGAGCTCCCCGTGGGCTACATCAGTTCCAATCCCGAGTCAGAGAGTCCCTACCATGCGGGATCTGTCTCCATCCTGGAGTACACGGTCTATGCCAAGGGGCACGACAGCTCCCTCGCAGAGGAGTACGGATCACAGGTCCTCGAGCTCCTCGATCCTGGGGAGCTCGCCGAGGCCGTGAGGCTTCTGAAGCACTACCATCCTGGGAGAAAGCTCAGAGAGCTGAGCAACCTCGCTGCGTTCAAGGCTGACTCCATGAGCTCCGAGCTCCTGCTGAAGCTCCTCCGGCTGGGCTACGGCTCACCTGCTCAGCTTCGCCGGGCTGCCAAGACTCTGGGGATCACGAGCTGGAACCGGAGCTACTTCGATCAGATCCTCGCGGGCGGCTCAGCTCTAGCCTTTGCCGTAGCCTAGCTGCAGAGCCTGGAGCGCTCAATCAAACTCCGCGGTATGCTTTCTCCCTAGGCGCCGCGAGTGCCGGAGCTTCGATAGAACATCTCCATGACAGCACAGCCCACTCCTCTGGAGAACCTCTTCGAAGAATTGACCTTGATCCTAGGAGAACTCAAGCGAGAGTTCATGGGCCGCGCAAAGCTCAAGGCCAACGCTCCAACTCGTAAGCTCAAGCCCTTCAGCTCGATCATCGCTGCCTACGAGGGTAGCCTTCAGGATGGCCTCGCTGTGGCGCCCCGGGATCTCGGCCTCGCGCTCTACCAGCTCGATGTGAAGATCAATCCCCTGGTGAGCGGCCGAAACCGGGAGGAGCCCCAGCTCGGTTTCTACGACCTAGGCGCGCTCATCGGTCTCTATTACGAGCTCCCCGAGGATCAGCGGGATCGGGCGCTCCAGCGCTCCGACGAGCTCATGGATGCGAGGCCCATGGCTCGCTCAGTGGACCACGAGCTCATCTGGAGGAGCGAACTCCCCGTGGGCTACATCCACTCCCGGGTCTTTAGGAGGCCCATCGTGGACATCTCAGCCTACGAGCATGAGGCCTATGCCAAGGGCCACGACACTGCGCTCTGGAAGGTCTACGGCTACTATGTGCTCATGCTACTCACTCCAGAGGAGCTAGAGCAGGCGCTGAAGCTCCTGAGGGCAGTTGATCCCAGTGCCGATCCCAAGACACTGAGTGTCCTCGCTCAGTTCAAGCGCGCTGAGATGACCCCCACCGCCTTCCTCGGCCTCCTCGCCCTAGGTTACACGACTCCTACCCATGTCCGAGCTGCCGCCAAGGCCATCGGCATCACGAGCTGGACATTCCGCTACTTCGACAGGATACTCCAGGCAGGACCGCAGAAGCTAGCTGTTCTCTGAGGTGGTTGTGGAGCTGAGCTCCATGGTGTACTCTGGACACATGTACCTAACAGCAGAAGAGAAGAAGGACCTCGTCTACGAGCGCGAGGTCACCAGCGAGGGCGGCGGCGAGCGTCGCTGGTACGAGAACATGGCCTCCGTGGTGAAGGCGGAGGACGGCAAGTTCTACCGGATCAACTACGACCGAGGCCTCACTGAGAACCAGGACGACGAGTTCAACAACGGCGAGGTCCCCGAGGTCTTCCCCGTGCGCGCTGTCCGGGTCGAGAGCGAGACCCGCTACCTCACCGAGGACGAGCAGAAGATCTCCCACCCCAGCCTGGCGCAGAAGCTCCTCGCTGAGCAGGAGTCCTACAGCATCGTCACGGGCAAGGAGCTCAAGGCGCCCATCAGCGAGGAGATCTACAGCTTCGCCGTGGCGCTCCGTGAGCTCCTCCCCGAGCTCGAGTCCCTGGACATCGCCGCCGACTCCGGCAGCCACCGGGAGGCCACCCTGCAGTACCTCGATGCCCTCGTCGCTCTGAAGGAAGGTGCCAACTGATGAGCACAGCAACCATCGCTCTGCCCACCGTGATCTCGAACTCCGTGATCCTCAACGCGGTCGTCCGGGGCGTCGAGAAGACCGTCGAGGAGCTCGGCGAGAGCTACTTCTCGGTGGTCCACAAGGACTTCCTCAAGGTCATCCTCAGCGTCTACCGTCAGTCGAGCACGCGGCCCGTGGATCCCCTGGATCCCACTCAGGCTCAGATCGAGTCCGAGCCCACGGTCTGGTCCATGGAGCTCCGTGCCAACGACCTCACGAGCTCGAAGATCGAGTCTCCCTTCTTCAAAGCCAACCCGCCTCAGTTCTTCTTCCTCACCCGGGAGCTGGCTGAGGACTACATCCGCTCTGTCGAGATCGCCGTCTCGAAGCTCGTCAAGGCGAGCGCTGCAGCCAAGACCACAGAGGAGAACAGCTGATGGCCGCCAAGAACATCATCTACCGCTTCCCCAACGCAACCGTGCTCTTCGCGCCCGGCAACCTGCGCAGCATCATCCTCCTGAACGACGGTGTGGAGGTCAGCGAGCACTCCCACGCCCTCACCACTGAGATCATGGAGGCTCTGGGGACCTACAGCTACCGGGCTCACTTCGCCACCGAGGGAAAGCTTCAGCTCGTGAGCTCCAGCTGGAGCCGGGAAGTGCTGAGCTACATCCCCAAGGATCGAAGCAGCGAGCTCAAGGAGCTCGACGAGGAGAGCTACGAGAAGATCTCCGAAAACTTCAAGCGGTTCTACGAGCGCAAGCTCGCTGAGCCCGTGGAGACCCGGACGGAGCTCGAGTACGAGCTCGTCGAGGTGCCCTACGACCTCAAGGGTGAGATCCTCATCGGCAAGGAGTTCGCCAGCGACCTCCACGCCAAGGCTCTTCCCATCCGAGACCGAGAGCAGCGCGGCAGCTACTACGACCGGAACCGACTCCGAGCCTCGATCAGCAACAACCTGCCTCTGGATCTCACCGGGGCGGAGATCAGGAAGCTCGTCGATGCCCTGGGCAACGAGGTCGCTGGTCGGAATGGCTACTCGGCCTCGCTCCGTCAGTACGGCTACCTCGGCGACGGCGACTTCGATGTGACCTTCTACGAGGTTCCCTACCAGGGTGCTGTGAAGAAGGTCCTCGACAAGAAGCAGAACGGTCAGCCCTACGCTGATCGCCGGGGCCGCATGGTCCGGGACATGCCGAAGTCGGTGGGTCAGGCCAAGATCACCGCGACTGACCTCGCCAACTGGTGGGCTTCTGTCGAGGGTAACAAGCTCTCGGACGACGCCAAGCTCGAGGCGCTCCGGACCCTCACGAATCACCTCTGGCGAGCCTGAGTCGGAACTGTGGCTCCCTTCGATAGATCGATGAAGGGAGCCACAGTGGCCCCCATTTGAAGGGGTTCATTGTGTCCAAAACATTGAAAACAGTTGTGATTAGCGTGAGCGCTTTGGCGCTATTCGGACTGACTGGCTGTTCGGCATTTATGGATGGCGTATCAGAGGGGTATGAGCAGGGTATGTCTCAATCCCCATCTGAAGTAGCTAGTGATCCTGCTTCTCAGCCTGCCGAAGCACCTGCTGCACCTGCACCAGTTGAAGCTTCACCTGTGGTGACCCCCACAGAACTCACCGCCACTGAGATTGAGACGGCTTCCGCTTCGATGGATACGCCGGTGACAGTAGTGGGGGGCCGCTATATTCCGGCTGAGGGGTACGAGTTCTTCAATACGCTCACGGTACTAGATCTCAGCTCTGGAGAAAAGGCCTACTTCGCAACGATGGATGGACCCTTCCCCGTAGGGTTCAGTATTGCTGCTGACCAGACTTCTCGTGATCTAACTGGGTTCGGAGAATCCGTCCCGATTAGTGGTCCTGCTGGCCTTGACGCCGCGAAGATGCTAGCAGATCACAAGGCCGAACTCGGCTGACCCACTGTTCTCCCCCATGACACTTCGGTAGCATGGGGGAGAACAGTATCCATCATAGACAGAAGGGGTCCCTGTGGCCATCAACGGCAATAGCACCCGGAACAAGACCATCGTCATCGTCCTGGTAGCAGTGATTATCCTTGGAGCAGCCTCCTCGCTCCTCTCGGGTCTCGCCAGCTCCAGGAGCACTCCTGCTCCCGCAGTGACGGCCCCGGTCACTGAGACACCCGCAGCGTCCGAGTCCTCCATCCCGGTCGACAAGCTTCCCGTCATGGGAACCGTGGTCTCAGGACCGACCTTCCTCAGTGAGGCAGATCTCGCCCTGGCCACCGGAGCAACCGCTCCCTTGGTCGTCGTCTCAGGGACCTACATCGGCCTCGAGGGCTACGAGCTCTTCGACACGCTCACCGTGCTGCGCTTCGAGAGCGGCGAGCAGGCCTACTTCGTCTCCAACGGCGGCTTCTTCCCCTCCAGTGGTGGAATCCCCGCCGACCAGACGAGCCGCGACCTCACTGGCTTCGGAGCGGACCTCGCTGCTGACAGTGCTGAGGCCATCGAGGCTGGCAACATCCTGCGGAACCACCGGATCGAGATCGGCTGATCCACCTCCTAGAGGTCGGACTCGGATCCCTCGGATTCGACTTTCTGGGTCATCTCCAGAGTGCTGATTCTGCGCTCTGAGCGCGCAGCTTAGAGCATCGGCAAGATCGATGCTCTAGGCTGTTGCTCTTGGCCATTCTCCGGTACTTTCGCAGGAGAGCTGCTCTGTGGTTCGTGATTCGAGCGAGCTGCTTTAGCTCAGGAACATGGCCACCTCAGCACCATTGATTCAGCTGCAGTCAGATGATAGGATCGAACCACTATGAGCACAAACTTCTACGCCCACTTCGAGCTCGGCGGCTCCAGCGGAGTCTTCTACAAGATGCACATCGGCAAAGCCACTCGGTCCTCTCCCGATGTCTACGGCCTCAGCACCGTCTCCGGTCGGCACTTCCCCGACATCGAGAGCTGGGTCAAGTTCCTTCGCCACAACACCGACTCCGTGGTAATCCGGGACGAGTACGGCACGGAGGTGGACACCGAGGAGTTCATCGCTGAGTACCTCGAGGACGGCGCCGCCTCCTCGGAGAAGAAGATCCAGTGGCTCCGGGACCACGAGCACGACCCCAACCACAGCTTCGGCGGAGATAGCCTGAAGATCTGGGATGAGCCTCAGGCCGATGCCTGGCGCTCTCGCCACTGGATCGATCCCCAGTCGGGCAAGCTCTTCCTCAGCGGAGAGTTCTCCTGATGGCCGGCAGCTCCGAGCGTAGGCCTGCTCCCACCATCGCCGAGCTCTGGGCCTCCGATCCTGAGCTCCTTGAGCTGCAGCAGGAGCTCCTCGGCTCAGCCGATGCCGATGAGCGCCTCTGGGCTCTGACACCTCAGACTCCCGTGAGCCCCGATGCGAGCTTCGATGAGCTCCCCGAGACCATCGAGCGCCAGTGCTGCTATGGTAAGTCTTGTGGAGCCGTCAGGCTAATCAAGGTTCGGGATCAAAAAGTCAATCCTGAGAGCATGTACGGTTCGCCTGGAGTTCGAGGCTACGGCTATATGCGAGAGAGCAATGGTGATCCCTTCTTCGACTTTGCTTCAGTCGAAGAGCTCGCTGTAGCTCTCAATACTCCATCCTACTGGCCTAACCGTACGCGCGATTTCGCGGGCTAACCGCATAGGATACTTGGCATGATAGAGCTGACAGTTCCATCCATGCTGCAGATTCCCGGGAGTTTCCATGACCAGAGCAACCACCTCCACTGTCACCGTGAAGGAGCACCGCTTCGAAGTCCCCAACGGCGGGGACATGAAGGATCTCGGTATGGCCTACACCTGGGCTCAGAACAAGGCTAAGGAGCTCGGCCTCGACATCAGCTACGACGACTGGGCCACAATCTCCAGCGACGAGGACGGCTTCGCCTTCGTCATCACTGAGCGCATCAAGTCCTAGAGCTGATCCGGAGGGCTATTCACGGTTGCGGTGATCTCGGCCGTGGTGTACGGTTACCCCATGGACACCACCACCAAGGCCGCATCCGCGATCTTCGGCGACCAGCTCACCGCACTGGAAGCCCTCTTCGGCATCGAGCTCACCGGCTCTACCCTCGGCGAGCGCATCGTCTCGCTCCGAGCCATCGCCAAGGCCGATCCCAAGCTCACAGGCTCCCTGCTGGAGTTCTTCAACAACCCCATCCACTTCGCCAGCAAGTTCGTCAGCGGCGATGACGGAATCTTCGCGGCCGTTGTCAAGACGCTCTTCGCAGCTGCCGTTCGAGGCGCCATCCACGAGTACGGCTCCATGGGCGCTCCCAAGAAGCAGCACTGGATGCCCCTGGCCTACCTCGGCCCCTTCGGCACGATGACCAGTGAGAGCAAGAACAGCCGCTCCGTCTCCATCCCCGGAGTGAGCTTCGCAGACGAGCTCGTCATGGGCTTCGAGACGAGGGACACGAGCTTCATCCACGAGAAGGTCAACGGAGCTGGGTTCTACGAGGACGGCGCTGAGTTCTTCTTCTGCATGATCGAGAGCCTCTACGCTCAGGGCCGCACTCGCCAGGATCGAGAGATCGACCACGGCCTCGTGGCGCTCTTCTTCTTCGTGCAGTCCGTCCGGAACCCTCGCTATGGACAGCGCTTCGTCCACAGCAAGCTCAGCGACATCCTGGACGCCATCCTGGTGAACATGGACGCTGTCGGTCCCAAGATGCAGGCGCGCTTCCTCAAGGCTCAGCACATGCTGCCCTTCACGCCCTATGTGCCGCCCTTCGTGGACCGCTTCGGCAGCGCTCGGGTCTACAGCCTCCCGGTCTCTCCCAAGATGCTCTTCGTGCTGAGCACCGAGGAGCTCTCTGAGGTCAGCTGGCGACAGACGGTGAAGCGCTACCGGGACACGGTGATCCTCCAGGCTCAGCGCCGGGGCAGCTTCATCTTCGGAGTGAGCAAGGACTCGATCATGGGCACCCTGGACAAACTCAACCGGGAGGGCTGATCAGCAGCCTGAGAGCCCATGCCCATGGGAGCGGCCGTCGGTGTCGCTCCCATGGTGTATGATGGATGAGACTGTGAACTGAACAGAGCGCCCTCAGTGGCCTAGCGAGGAGAATCCCATGGCTGGAGAAGCCCACATCACCTACGGCCTCGGCTATCGCTTTCCCGGAGAGCTCTTCCGGGACGAGGACGGCTACTTCTACGGCTTCCAGTCCGAGGACTTCTTCGACTCCAGTCTCCTCGAGCTCATCGAGCCCTTCCACGGAGCTGAGAGCCCGGCCTTCGCCGTGATCGCTCGCTCCACCGTGAGCTCGGGGGATCCCGCAGAATGGCACTACAGCCGTCGCGGAGCAAGCTACGGTCTGCAGAACCTCAACCTCGAGCCCACCGAGGCCGAGCAGGAGGCCTTCGGCAGGCTCTTCGCCGGGCTGAACAGCCAGTACCCCGAGCGGATGGCCGATGGGGTCTCCGACCTCGAGCTCATCCTCTCCATCACGGCAGACATCTGAACCGAAGAACGGTAGCATAGCCCCATGCGCAAAGTACTGGTCACCCTGGACTTCGATGGCGTGGTCTCCCCCATCGATCACGATAGGGACTTCGAGGCTGACGACAGCTTCGAGACCTTCAAGCTCGGCATGTTCAACTGCTCGATCTCCAAGCAGACCCTGGAGTTCGTTCGCTACCTCAAGGAGCTCAGCGACCACTACCCCGAGCACATCGTGCTCCGCTGGGCCACGAGCTGGGTTGACATGACAGAGAGCTTCGAGGAGAAGAGCGGCGGCGCAATCCCCGACTTCCCCTTCCTTCCGATCCCCGAATCCAAGGCTCGATCCATCGTCGAGGAAGTCATCGCTCAGGACGCCTCCATCGCGCTGGTCTTCGAGGACAGCTTCACGGCCCAGGAAAGGCTCCTAGAGCTCTGGGAAGAGGATCCTCGGCTCGCTGAGCGAAGACTGATCCCCTTTGAGCCCAAGCTCGAAGAGGGAATCCGATTCTCGGACATCGTCTCCGCCAAGAGCATCATCGCCTTTGAGCTCGGGAAGAGGAACTGACAGATGCTCACAGAGCTCTCCATCCGTAACCTAGGACTCATCGGCAGCGCGGCCATCGAGCTCTCCCCGGGACTCACCGTGATCTCCGGAGAGACTGGAGCCGGTAAGTCCATGCTCCTCTCCGCAATCCACCTCCTCACGGGTGGCCGGGCAAGCGCTTCCTCCGTGGGAAAGGCCTCCGACCAGCTCTCCGTGGATAGCTGCTGGGAGCTCTCCGAGGATGATCGGTTCCCCGAGCTCACCGAAGCGCTAGATGCGCTCGGCGCAGAGGTCGAGGATGGACTCTTCCATCTGAGCCGGACAGTGAAGTCGGACGGAAAGTCCCGTGCAGTCCTCGGCGGCCGTCCGGGTACCGCCAAGAGCCTCACTGCTATCAGCAGTAAGCTCCTCAGCATCCACGGCCAGGCCGATCAGCTCAAGCTCCGGGACAGCGCAGAACAGCTCCGGATCCTCGACAGCTTCGGGCTCCGGGGAGAGGGCGCAGCGCTGAAGCTCGAAGCCTACCGGGATGCCTACCGGGCCTGGAAGCGCGCTGCACAGCAGCTCAAGGAAGTGCAGAGCAACTCCGCAGCCAAGCGCCGGGAAATCGCCGCACTGAAGTCCTTCATCGAGGACTATGAGGAGACCGATCCCCAGCTCGGTGAGCTCGAAAGCCTTGAGGCTATGATCTCGAAGCTGGAGAATCACGAGCAGATCCGGGACCGGCTCAACACCGCTCAGGCGGGGATTGACCACGAGGACTACGGTCCCCTCTCGGTGCTCGAAGGCGCCGCAGATGAGCTCCGGAGAGCCAAGGCGCTGGATCCCGAGCTTGAGCCACTCCACGCTCTGGCCGAGGCGGCCTGTGAGAGCATCGAAGAGCTTGCCAAGGCTCTGGAGCTTCAGCTCAGCCGGTCAGATGACGACGCACTCGAGGAGCTCGCAGAGGCCCAGGGCCGCATCGTCGAGATTCAGGGACTACTCAAGCGCAGCGGCGTAGAGAGCATCCTGGAGCTCGACGAGGAGATCACGGGCTCCCGGAAGGCCCTGGAGGCGCTCTCCGTCTACGACAGACCTCTGGATGCTCTCAGAGCAGAGCTAGAGGCAGCTCTGAGCGCACTGAAGACAGCGGGTGTAGCGCTCACGACCCTGAGAGCCAAGGCGGCTCAGAAACTGGCTGAGCGCGTCAACGGTGAGCTCGGCGACCTGGCCATGGGCTCCACGGTCTTCGCAGTGAGTATCTCCGAGGCTGAGCCCAGCTCCTCAGGCCTCGACGAGGTGAGCTTCACTATCCAGCAGCGGGGCCAGGACGCTCAGCCCATGGCCAGGGCAGCCTCGGGTGGAGAGCTGTCCAGGCTCATGCTCGCCCTGGAGCTCTCCGTGGCGGATGAGAATAGCTCCAAGACCTACATCTTCGATGAGGTGGATGCTGGGATCGGTGGAGCTACCGCTCTGGAGGTCGGCAAGCGACTCGCCATGCTCGCTCGGAGCCACCAGGTCATCGTGGTGAGCCACCTCGCACAGGTCGCAGCCTACGCTGACTCGAACCTCAAGGTGGCCAAGCACGATGACGGCAAGACTGTGAGCACCACTGTGGATCCGATCTCCGAGGTTGACCGGCCCAAGGAGATCGCTCGGATGCTCTCTGGAGTCGAGCAGAGTGAGCACGCACAGGAGCACGCTCGAGAGCTCCTCGCCACCGCAGCTGCACTGAGAACAGGGAGATAGAACCATGGCACTGACCTATGACACTGAGCGAGTGCTCAGGGAGCTCGACACCCTGGCTGATGTGATCGGTATCTCTCAGCTCGAAGGACAGGTACCCTCTGCTGAACAGCTCGAAGAAGTCGACAGCGCCATCTACTCCGCCAGACGGATCCTCGGAGATCTCCGCGAGCTTCGCCGTCGAAATCCCGAGCGTACGGACTGAGAGCAGCATGGTAGACAGAGATAGCCCCGAGCCCCGGATCGCAGCGACCTGGGACGAGACCTTCATGCGGATGGCAGTGCTCGTCGCGGATCGCTCCAAGGATCCTTCGACACAGGTGGGAGCCTGCATCGTCTCCGAGGAGAATCGGATCCTCAGCCTCGGCTACAACGGCACGCCCAACGGCTGGGACGACAGTGAGTTCCCCTGGGCGAAGATCGCTGACGATCCCCTGGAGACCAAGTACCCCTATGTGATCCACGCTGAGCGCAATGCTGTGCTCAACTATGGAGGACTCCACAGCCAGCTCAAGGGCTCGACTCTCTATGTGACCCACTTCCCCTGCAATGAGTGCGCCAAGGAGCTCGCTCAGGTCGGCGTGGCAGAGGTGGTCTATCTCCACAGCCACCACATCGACGAGCTCCGGATCCTGGCTTCGGAGCGTATTCTCACAGCCTGTGGGATATCCTTCCGAAAGCTGGAGCTGAGCTAGAGTTTGCTCTCCTTGGAGCGATAGCGTAGGATGGTTAGAACACCACTCGCAATGCTTTCAGCCGACATCGAAGGAGCTGGTTCTCTGTGGCCAATAGCTGGCATGTGAACCCCGAGACGGGTAACCCCGGCCGCTGTCGAGTCGACTGGAGCAACCCTCGCTCCACGGGCTGCCCCCACGGGCTCACCGAGTCTGAGCACTTCTCCTCCGCCACGGATGCTGTGAACTCCTACGCTGAGCAGCGAGAGACCATGGAGGATCCGTTCTCCACCGTGACCGCAGCCGAGCGTAGCCTCAGTGAGCTGCGCCGCCCGGAGCCTCGCTCCCTGGCCGCTGATGAGAAGCCTCAGTATGTCTCCAAGGAGATCGGTGAGCGTTCCTTCTGGGGCCGCAACGCTAAGAAGATCGGCGGCGCTGTGGTGGCCGTCATCGCCCTGACAACGCTGACCAATCTCGCTCTGGCCGACAGGACCGTGGACAACGCGGACGCCATCGCTCCCCAGGGTGACGCCTCAGTCTCACAGGAGCAGGTCGAGGAGAACTACGAGGAGCCCCTGCCCAGCATCGCTCCCGAGGACGAGCTTCCAGCTGAGTCCCCCAGCGCTGAGGAGCTCGGAGAGCAGACCGGAGAGAAGCTCAGGGAGACCGGTGAGCGCATCGGCGAGGAAGTCACTCCCGAGCGTGTGGACAAGCTGAAGGAAGCTGGCAAGAGTGCCAAGGACTTCGTCAGCGGACTCCTCGAGGGAACGGGGATCAGCGGCTTCGGCCCCACGAGCTCAGTAGAGGTCACCGAGGGCGTTCAGTTCCAGGGCCAGAGCCTGCAGCCCAGCGAGCAGGAAATCCTCGACGCTGAGGCTACCCTGGCCAGCCTCAAGGTGACTCCTGAGAACATCGACCCCTACTACGACCGGGACGAGCAGTTCGGCCGATCCTTCCAGACCGGCGTAGTGGGAAACCTGGAGCACCGGGACATCCCCTCCGCCACCTTCAACAACCCGGAGCCTCAGTCCCGGGCCGTCGCGGGTAGCTTCATCGATCCCTACACGGGCGAATCCGTCACTGTGGTCAAGGGCTCCAAGGTGGATACTGATGTCGAGCACATCGTACCGCTGAAGGAAGTCGTCGAGTCGGAAGACGCAGGACGGCCGCTGAGCCAAGGTGATAGGGTATCCATTGCCAACGACTTTGCTAACCTCCAGGTCGTGGGCTCCTCCATCAACAGGAGCAAGGGCGACAGGGACCCCGGAGAGTGGATGCCGCCCAACGCATCCTCCCATCTGCGCTACGCCATCGCCACCATCAATGTGAAGTCCAAGTACGGGCTCACGGTGGATCAGGCTGAGCGCGATGTGCTCTCAGCCACCCTGGCTGCCCGACAGTGAGCTACTGAGCTAGCGCCCACCCACAGCCTCCGATCTCAGAAGGACAGCAGGTTCAGCCATGGCTGGAGTCAAGATCATCCCCGGTGAGTCATTCGGCTCAGCCCTCAGACGGGCGCTCTGGGAGCTCACCCGGGAGATCGGCCCGCTCATGCTGGTGATCTTCGGTATCTGCATCGCGGGACTCGGCGGCATCCTCCACGCTGACGGGGTGGACTCTCTCCGCTACGATGATAGGCTTCGAGCAACTGGAGTGGAGACAGTGGGCAAGGTCGTCGAGGTGGAGCGCTATACGAGCCACACTCGCAGAGGAACCGGCACCACTCGCTACACTCCCATCACCGTGCAGACAGTTGAGGGCAGGGAGTACAGGACCCGGCTCGATGTCTACGAGATCTCCACTCGGGGCTACTACGAGGTCGGCGACGAGATACCCGTGATCTACGATCCCCAGAACCCCGATATGGCCGGAGTCGGCAACGATGACTTCCGACCGATTTTTGAGCGCAACGAGCGCGAGGGAAAGAACTGGGCTCTCCTAGGCCTCGCACTGCTCATCCCCGGAATCCCCCTGGGCCTCATTCAGCTCCTTCGCTACTGGAGGCGCCGCTGGAGAACTCGCAAGGATCGGGGCTGGGCAGAGCTCCGGCGCAGAATTCGCTCTGAGCGTCGCCGGGATCAGAGAGCGAAGGCAGCGGCTCATCCCGACGGCCAGAGCCCCTCGCAGGACTCAGCACTTCCTCCTCGCCACAGACTTTAGACCGATCCACTTCCTCCCCGGCCCCATTGGCCAGGGGAGATCCACCGAATCAAGGATAGACCAACAGATGGTAGCAGTTCAGCAAGTAGAGTACGACAGCAAGGGGCAGATCTGCCCACCGAGACCCGAGCTCCTGAAGCTCCGCAGGGAGGTCAACGGCAAATTCACGGCTCAGGCAGGCCACTGGCATCGCCACACCATCGCCACAGAGGGTCAGAAGGCCTTCGACCGGGCCCTCAGTGCCGCTAAGCAGAGCCTCGCCTCAAGCCGAGCCGAGGTCTTTGAGATCGACCGGATCAGCCCCACAGCTGTGGACATCTACTACCTCATGGAGGATCGAGCCCACTCGCAGAAGGTAGCTCGCAGGGCAACCCAGGGGCAGTGTCCTCCGGAGCTCTCACTCAGCGAGCTCAATCCGACTTGCTGAGAGAGTTGACTGTTCCATAGGAGTTGTGATATGGTCTCCTATACGAGGTACCTGGTGCCTCGCTAGAGACGAGGTCAGAGCCGTTTCCCACGCTGTTGGGAGCTCTGGCCTTTGTTCTTTCTGGGCTAGAGATCCGGCGGCGCGGTCCCCATCCGCAGCCAATTCAGGAAGACAGAAAGATGAAGCAGCTAGTCCTCGGCGACACCATAGGTAGCCTCGAAGAGATCGTTCAGCGAAACACCGTCATCACGGTGGATTCCTCGCTCGCGCTCGTCGGTTCAGTGAAGCGGCTGAGGGCAGCCAATCTCATCCTCAACGGCAAGGGCTACGAACTCCTGAGCCGGCAGGATGAGGGACCTGAGTCCAACTTCACCTCGATGTTCGGTAACCCCCTGGTCATCGCGCTCAACAGGTATGTTCCTCGGAAGAGGACCACTGTTTCTCCTGACTCCGTTGTCTCGAAGAGGATGATCCTCGCCCGGGACGGCTACACCTGCACCTACTGCGGTGAGTTCGGCAACACGGTGGACCACATCATCCCCAAGAGCAAGGGTGGCCCCGGTACCTGGGGCAACCTCACTACGGCCTGCACGAGCTGCAACGGCCGGAAGGGCAATGTCTCCAACGAGCTCATGGGCTACAAGACGCCCAAGATCCCCAAGGAGTTCATCCCCAAGAGGAACCTAATGATCCAGGAGGCTATCCACGAGCGGATCGCCGCAATGAGCTACTGAACTAGCTCCAGAGGGGCCCCGTAGCACCAGCTGCCCCGGGGTCCCTCTTCCGTGGGCTGCGCTCTGAGCATCGCTCATAGGAGGCCCCGAGGGATGTGAGTCCGGAGCCTCCTATGGCCTCAGAGCGCGTCCTCGCATTAGATAGCATGGAGAATGGCCACCCAGGGTGAGTTCTCTCCAGAGAGATGGTAGCGTAGACCCCATGGATGAGCAAGTGAAACCACCAGCAGCCATCGAAGGAGCCGCAATGCTACCAGTCGCAACAGAGGTTTTCACGATCACCGAGCAGACCCCCGGCAACTTCGTCTCGCTCCTCAACGATGAGTTCTTCGCAGAGCGCCAGGTCCGAAACCCCAACAGCTACCTGAAGGCCATGCTCGTCATCGGTCGCCACAAGATCCTCCAGGAGATCTCCCGGGCTGACCGCTCACAGACAGTGGACATCGCTGTCCACAGGAGCTTCCGGGACACTGTCTTCTCAGCATCCTTCCTCCTCGATGACGACATGGATCTCATCCTCCTGACCTACTTCGGCGAGAAGACTCCAGCTGACACCAACTACGCTGAGGCTCTGGTCCATGTGCTCGAGGTCCTGGACATCCTCGAGAACGATCTCAACGGTAATCCCCGGGCTGCTGGAAAGCGATTTAGCGCGGATTCTGCCATCGCTCAGTCTCAGCGTTCAGAGAGCTAATCGATCACACCTGCTAGCGATATGCTCGCAGGATTCCCCGGCAGGCTCCAGGTGAGCAGCACAGAGAACTTAGGAGCACAGAATGCGGAGGATGGACCCCGAATTTGCGAAGGCTTTCAGCAACGATTTCCCCGAGGCCTACGGAGCTACGCTTCGGAACCAGAGGCGCAGAGGTGTGGGATCGACTTCTGATGCTACCATCGCTATCCATGTGCCGGTGATCCCACCCCTGGTGAGCAGGCTCGTCGCGGGGATCGTAGTGATGCTCATTCTCGTCGGCGGATTCTTCGTGATCTCCGAGGCGACCGGCAACAACACCCTGGGCGTACCCTCGGGACAGGCCATGAACTCCTCGGCCGGAAGCAACTTCGACAGCGCTGAGGTTTCCCAGCGGGTCGCCGAGGGCGTCGCGCCCCTGAAGGAAGTCCACAGCGGATTCTCTAGAGGATGGAGCACTCGATGACAGCTGAGCCCAGAGACGCGCTGAAGAAGCGCGTAGCAGAGGTAGCTGAGAAGTACCAGGCCGTGATTTCGAAGATGGAGCACAAGGAGCTCCTCGATGAGCTGGAGAGCCGAGCGCTCATAGCTAGCTACAGCTTCCAGGATCCCATCACGGCCATGATGCTCAAGTCATCGAAGGCAGAGCTCCTCCGCCGGCTCAAGGGTGGCGCGGTAGAAGCTCAGGAACCCGTCGCCGTCGAGGAGGAGCCAGCTCCCGCTCCAGAGGTAGCCAAGAGGCCGAGCCTCTTCGGATAGCCGGTTGCGCTGGAGTTCCCTCCGGTGTACTCTGGCCCCATGCTGAAACTCGCCCGTCGGACGCTCAACCTCATCTCCCTGAGCGTCGCAGGTTCCATCCTCGCCTTCTTCGTCTCGGGATTCTTCCTCGAGAACCCTCAGCTCCTCGATCCCACTAGGAGCATGGGTGGCGGTGTCTCCAACGGCTACTCGCTCTACGCAGGATCCACTCCGGCGCCTCAGGGCGATGCTGAGCAGGAAGCCTTCATCTCCGAGCGAGCACTCGAGATCAGCTACGACAGTCAGACTCCTGCCTACCAGGCAACCTGGGACACCGTTGCTGACACGCTCTACAGGAAGATCGGCGCCTACGATCTGCGCTTTGAGCTCACCGATGATCCCCAGAAGAACTGCGGCTCGGCGACCTACCAGACTCCCGGTGGCTGCTACCACTCGGGCGGTGTCTACGACCGGATGATCTTCATCAGCCCCGAGGGCATCGGCGAGGACGCCCTGGACTTCATCACCTTCCACGAGTACTCCCACCACCTGCAGCACAGCGAGGGTGGCACTCGCTTCTCTCCGGACACTGAGTGCGATGCTGACCTCCGAGCCCTGGATCTCCGAGGATCCTGGGCTCCCGGCTTCGAGCACCAGTGCCTTGCCCTGGGCATGGACCGCTCGGAGCTCACCGTCGAGAATCTTCCCAACCTGGAGGCTCAGCTGGCCCAGAGCCGGTAGTTGCACCCAGTGCTGACATGGTGTAGCGTGGGTTCCATGGCGCAGCAGAGCTTCCACATCGCTCCCCGGACGGGTCGAGCCACTCTCTGCCGTCGAGCCGAATCGACCTGCGACTTCGGTGGCAAGGCCGTCCACTACGGAAGCAAGCTCGAAGCAGAGAGCGCCCTCAGGGAGCAGCGGGAAGAGCTAGAGCAGCTGATCCTCGCGGCCGAAGACATAGAGCTCCGCAGCGACGGCTACCTCGAGAGCGACTACGGCAAGCTCGCAGCGCCTCGCGGAGTCTACTGCCCTCACTGCGGAGCGGGGCCCGACGAGCGTCAGGGTCTTCTTCTCCTCTGCTACGATAGGATCGACTGCAGCTGCGGTGAGAGCTACGACCTCGACAGTATCCGCGTAGAGCTCCTTCCCGGGAGCCCCTCCTACCGGTTCCTGGATCGGGATGAGACGCTGAGCGCTACCTGGTACCACGCGACCGGAGACAGCGACTGGCTCAGCGAGATTCGCTCGACGGGCATTCCCTTCGAGGTCCACCTCGGCACAGAGGCCGCGGCCTTCGACCGGTCCATCTGTGAGTACGCTTCCCACCAGGGCATGTTAGCCCGGAACTTCTACCTCTACGAGGTCGAGCTCGATCCGAAGAGCCGAGTCTCCTCGGTGATCGCTCGAGACAGCAATAGCGCTGTGCTCCAGGGCACTCGGAGCCATGTGGCTCGCTATCTCAACCTCTGGGAGGACATGGCCTCGATCTCCCTGGCTGTGAAGCCTGAGATGGTCCGGATCAAGAGCAAGCGGCTGGTGCCGATCCAGGAGGCTCACTGGCGGATCTCGCTCTACAATGTGGCGCCTCCCGGAGCTGGATACCTCTGAGCCTCTGGACTTCCACCGTTGCGCAGCTGTCTCCAGCGTGTTAGGTTGGCTCCATGACCTACAACCCGCGCAACTGGATCGTCCGTGAGCTCCCCATCGGCGCTGTCGCCGAGTACCCGACTGTCAAGGCCTCCATCCCAGACTCCCGCATCGTCGCCATGGAGTCCTCGGCTGCTGCCTCCCTGGAGGCAATGGGTGTGACAGATGTCTTCTACACCGATCTCGAGCAGGAGATCGCGGGCCTCGATGAGAGCTACGGCTCCTCGGGGCTCAAGCAGGCCACCGAGGACTTCGAGCTCCCCGACGGCACGGTGATCAAGGAGGGTGCTCTGGTCTTCACCGTGACCCGGATGGACATGGAGGCCATGACCATGACCACCCTCTTCGAGGAGCTCTAGGCTCCCTTCTCTACCCACGAACCTCACCAGAAAAGAGCCATGCCCGTGGCGTACATCACCGTTCTCACTCTCCTCAACGAAGCAAAGGCCAACCTTGATCAGATCGCAGGTGTGCAGCCCGCCGTGGTCACTCAGGCGAGTTCAGCCTACAGCCTGGCTAAGACCGCCATTGCTCAGGCGATGATTCAGCGGACGGCCAACAAGATCGAGCTCCTCAAGTACTACCAGTCCGTGGGCATCGAGGCTCCAGAGCTCCTTGCTGAGATCGAGGTTGATCTCGAGCGTGAGCACAGCAACAACAGCACCCAGAGCTGAACGCTGAGCTTCAGTGCTTCGATAGGGTATCCATAGCCAATCAACTGGCCACAGAGCTGTGCACTTCGCTCTGTGGAATCCAGAGGGTGCACCGCCGTGGCCTCACCACTACAGAGGTACCATGGATCCCCGCGAGTCTCTCCGGGTGGATGGCGGCAATTCCGTCGCTCCACCTTCGGACGCTGAAGACAGTCTTCCCACTCCCGCTGAGGAGCTCTCCGCCAAGCGCGAGCTGAGGAAGATCCTCCGCGAGGATTCGAACTGGTCCATCCGAACCATCTCGATCACGGCGCTCACGGGTGTCTCGGTAGCCCTCATCGCCACACAGCTCAACGGCCTCGTGAGCTCCTTCGTGCTCATCGCGGTGATGGCCTTCATCACGGCCTCAGTGAGCGAGATCTACCGGGTCTTCCTCGCGCTCACAGGCTTCGGAGCTAAGCGCGCGGCCGCTAAGGCAGCCAAGGTGCTCCCACTGGTTCCTGCAGAGCAGAGGGCAGCGCTCCGGGAGGAGGTCAGGGAAGAGATCAGCACGGCTCCTCGGAGGGAAGAGGAGAATCCCATCACGGGAGCTCTCCATGTGGTCACAGATGCCTACAGGCTGAACCTTCAGCAGGAGGCCAGCGGCCCCAATGGCTTCCAGCGCTTCCTCTACCGGCTGAAGAACTACGGCAGGGCTAATCCCTTCCTCTGGCTCGTCGTGCTCTTCCTCGGCATCGCTCTGGCCACAGTCTCAGTTGCCTATCTCGCCACGGACGGTGAGCCTCCGAGGATCATTCAGCGAACCGTGGTGCAGACAGAGGAGCTCCCCGCCGAGGATCGAGCGGCCATCGTCACTGAAGCCAAGGACCAGGCTCTGGATGAGCTCGAGACTCAGGCACCCGAGCCCTCCGCCACTCCCGTGATGGATCCTGCAATGCTTGAGGAGCTCACGGCCATGGGGGACAGGCTGAGCGCCATGGAGGCGGAGATCACCGCCCTGCAGGCCGCAGAAGCTGTTCCTACGCCCTCTATTGACCCGACCACACAATCGCTCGTGGATCGAGTCAGCGACCTTGAGGCAGAGAGGACAGCCCTCTCCGAGCGCGTGGCAGAGCTCGAGGCCGCTGCGGCTGCTGCTCAGCGAGGCTCAGGCAGCACGGCGCCCACCTCAAGTGGAGCTACAGCTGTTCCCACTGTTAGATAGAGAGATCATAGCCGATATGCTGTCCATCGAACCGCCGCCCTTGGAGCGCTCTGTCTCCATTCCTGGAGAAAACCGTGAAGAATAGAAAGACCGGCCCCGAGGGTCGCACTGCCAAGCTCATCCTCGCAGGGGCACTCGTAGCAGCCATCGCTGCCATGCCCCTGGCTGGAAGTGCCTCTAACCTTAGCGTGACTCCTTTCCATGTGAAGGCAGTCAATAAGGAAGAGACTGGTCGCTTTGCTATCAGGCCGTTCCTGAAGCCGACCGCTGCAACCACTCCGGGTGCAACCACACCTCCGACGACTCCCCCTTCGACTGAGCCCACAGAGCCTGTGACCACTGCCCCGCCTGAGGCGGTGGATCCGAAGCCTCGCAACATCTCCATGACCATCGACACTAGTCTCCCGAACTGCGATGCTTCGGGCTTCGGCCTCGAGTTCACCACCGCAGCTAGTGTTCCCACAGCAGCCACCATCGACTGGGGAGATGGAAGCGCTACTACATCTGTTGCTAATTCCCCTGGAGCCAAGCGTCATAGCTATGCCGTGGGCAAGCAGTACTCCCTGGAGATCGGCGGAACTGTCTATGGCGTAACTCGCAGTTCAGATATTTCTGCTAACGCCAACAACTGCATTCGTAGCGTCGATCACTTCGGCTCGGATACGGGGCTTAGGAGTATCCAGACATTCCTTGCTGGAGCCAACAATCTTCAGAGCGTGGCATCTCCTCCCAAGAGCGTCTTCGACTTCAGGGGTCTTTTCCAGAACGCTAAGAACTTCAACGGTGACATCAGTAACTGGGATACCTCTGGCGCTACGGACATGGGCGCTATGTTCTCAGGAGCGACATCCTTCAATGGCAATCTCTCGAAGTGGAATGTGAGCAAGGTCTCCAACTTCAGCAGCATGTTTTACAACGCTACGAAGTTCAATGGCGATCTGTCGAGCTGGTCACCTATCCAGGGATCTACCTTTGGCTCGATGTTCAGAGGAGCTTCTTCCTTTGCAGGTGACCTCTCACGCTGGGAAATGGGCAAAGCAACTTCTCTTAGCTCCATGTTCTACGATGCTAAGCTCTTCAACAGCGATCTTAGCAACTGGAGCACAGGCAATGTGAGCAATTTCAACAGCATGTTCAGGAACGCCATTTCTTTCGACTCAGATCTCTCTAGATGGAATGTGGCTAGGGGCACGGAATTCGGAACCATGTTCTACCAGGCTTCTAAGTTCAACAGCAACATCGGCAGCTGGAACATGATCTCAGCTACAGATCTCAGCAACATGTTCAATGGCGCTACGAGCTTCAATCAGCCCATCGGCGGATGGAATGTGAGCAAGGTAGACTTCTTCAATGGCATGTTCAACAGTGCTAGTTCCTTCAATCAACCCCTCGGTAGTTGGACTACTACGAGCGCAAAGACCATGGGTGGCATGTTCTACCGCGCATCTAGCTTCAATCAGCCCATCGCCAGTTGGAACACATCTACTGTCTACAGCTTCGCGGCCATGTTCCAGGGAGCTACTTCCTTCAATCAGCCGCTCTCGAATTGGAACACCAGCGCCGCAACCAGCATGAACAGCATGTTCTATGGCGCTACTAACTTCAACCAGTATCTCCGGGGCTGGAATGTGGCTAAGGTCACTGACCGGGTAGACTTCGGCACGGGATCAGCTCTCACCACAGCCAATAAGCCAGTGGGCTTCTGAGCACGATATGAGCCATCAGAACATTGACTGTGCTGCAGTAGCAGCCTAACCTGGAGATACCGACCGTGCCAAAGAGAAACAAGCGTAGTAGCTTCCGAGGGGCTTCAGCCATCATAGCTGGAGCAACCCTGACAGCACTGCTCATCGCTCCCGTAGCTAGCGCCGCTAACCTCAGCACTACACCCTTCGCCGTGAGGGCTACTAACATCGCTGAGGCTAAGCACTTCGCCATCCGGCCCCTCTTCAGCGGTAAGGCAGATCCTACTACTCCGCCCACCACGACGCCACCCACGACGCCACCCACGACGACCCCGACGGCTGAGCCCACTACTCCCGTGACCACAGCTCCTCCCGAGCCCGTGGATCCGAAGCCGCTCACTATCTCGATGACTCTGGACACGGCTCCTGCGAACTGTGCCGCATCTGACTTCAGCCTTGAGCTCACCTCTGGAAGGAATGTGGCCACGAGCGCCACCATCGACTGGGGAGACGGCAGTCCTGTTACGCCAGTAACCAGCAGCGGCATGTACAAGCACAGCTATGCTGCGGGAAAGAGCTACAATCTCAACCTCGGTGGCGAGTTCTACGGCATCACTCGTAGCTTTAGCGCTAACGCCAATGCCAACAACTGCATCCGGAGCGTGGATCACTTCGGCACGGGTACTGGGCTCACCAGCCTTCAGTCAATGCTCTCAGGTGCCACTAACCTCCAGAGCGTTGCTGCTCCACCTAAGAGCGTGACCAACCTCCAGGGTTTCTTCGAAGGTGCTTCAAACTTCAACGGTGACATCAGCAACTGGGATGTCAGCAATGTGACCAACTTCTCAAACCTTTTCCGATCCGCTACTTCCTTCAATGGGGACCTGTCAAAGTGGAATGTGAGCAAGGGTACTAGCTTCAGCGGCATGTTCCAGAGCGCATTCAAGTTCAACGGAAATATCTCTAGCTGGAATACCGGCAGTGCTAGGTACATGACGAGCATGTTCAAGTCGGCTTCGGTCTTTAACCAGGACATCTCCAACTGGAATACGGCTGGAGTCCAAAACTTCACTGAGATGTTCAATGGGGCGCGGGTGTTCAATCAGCCCATCGGCAAGTGGAGCACGAGCAGCCTTCTCTATGCCGCTAGCATGTTCCGCTCCGCCTCAGTCTTTGACCAGGATCTTTCTAGCTGGGATGTGAGCCGCGTAGCAGACTTTAGCTACATGTTCCAGAGCGCCTCTAAGTTCAACGGAAACATCGGCACTTGGAAAACCGGGGCTGGAACCGTCTTCAGTACAATGTTCGCCAGTGCCGCTAACTTCAATCAGGATCTCTCTGGCTGGGATGTGAGCAAGGGTCAAGACTTCGCATCGATGTTCAGCAACACTGCCAAGTTCAATGGTGATGTGACCACCTGGAAGCCCGCAGCCGCTACGGATATGAGCTACATGTTCTACAATGCTACTGCCTTCAACCGGGACATCAGTGGCTGGGGCTCGAGTTTGGGTAAGGTCACCAACTTCAGCAACATGTTCGCTAGCGCCACGAGCTTCAATCAGCCCATCGGTGGATGGAACACTGGTAGCGCCACGGATATGAGCTCGATGTTCAACACTGCTTCCTCCTTCAACCAGAATCTTCGGGGCTGGAATGTGAGCAAGATCACTACAGCTGCTGGAAAGCAGTACTTCTCATCCAACTCGCCTCTGACTGCGGCCAACAAGCCAGTCGGATTCTGAGCTCAGAGCCCCAGGGCATAGGACAACACAATGGCTAAAAAGCTAAGTAAGAGCGCCGGGTGGCTCCTCACAGGGGCCACCCTCACGGCGCTCCTCGCCACGCCCCTCGCGGGGAGTGCGGCCGATCTGTCGGGCTCTAGCTTCTCCGTGAGGGCGCAAAACTCTCAGCAGACCACCGTTACAGCAGTGAAGCCAGGCTTCAAGAAGAGTGCGGCGCCGACTACTCCAGCTCCCACGCCCACTCCAGAGCCGACGCCTACGGCTCCAGCAGCCACGGTGGTCTACCAGAGCAACTTCTCTCTGGTCGGTTCAAAGCCAGCTGAATGGCAGATGCAGAAGGATGCTGCCTGGCAGCAGACTACCGTGATCGGGGGCACCAACGGTGGTCCGAATTACATCGGTCAGAACGCTTTCCCCTACAACACTGAGCTGCGATTCAAGCTCGTAAAAGCCCTCGAAGCAGGCAGCTATACTGTGAAATTCAAGTATCTGCTCGACTCCAGGGTCGGCAGTGCGTCTGCTCCGCCTTACTGGTATCTCACCGTCAATGGAGTGACCACCAAGATCTCTGTGCCCTACAATTCTGGAGCGTGGAGATCGGTCACATTCGAGGGAATCACTGTTCCCAGCGGCGGAGCCAGCGAAGTTCTCTTCACCACGGGCAAGGCCACTGCGGGTAACTTCAATCTCTATGACATCGCTGATGTGGTGATCTCCAAGAACCTCTAGCATTTGCTAAGTTCTCAAATTCCCCCACGGATCACGATATGGTGATCAAGGATACTCCAAGGTATCCTAGCCGAAAGTCTTCTAATCTACTGTGATTCGGAGCTCGGAACGGGTTACTCTAGCTAGGGCTGAGTCGGGCCCTGCTTAGCCTACGGAGAGAATAGTGACCAAGAGAAAGAACGAGCTCAGAAACGGCTCCATCCTCCTCGCTGCAGTAGCAATCAGTGCGCTGGTGGCTTCGCCCCTGGTAGCAGGTGCCTCCAACATCGGCGCTAAGAGCTTCTTCGTGAAGGCTCAGAACATCGAAGATAGCAAGTTCAACTCGATTCGACCCAAGCTCAACCCGACAACCCCTGGAACTGGACCGACCACGGCCCCTGAGCCCAGCTCTCCCGCTGCGCCCCTGGCTAAGGTGGTCTCCATGACCATCGACACCAGCCTTCCTGGCTGCGTACCCTCCGACTTCAGCCTCGAGTTCGCTGCCCCTCTTGCCCCTCCGGCCACTCCAGCTCAGGCTACCGTGCGTTGGAGCGACGGCGAGGCTCCAGTTCCCGTGAACGCCGTCGGCCTCAATAGCCACAGCTACTCCGCCGGCAAGCACAGCCTCGAGGTGGCAGGGTCCATCTACGGAATCACTCGCACGAACTCCGCTTCCTGGGCAGCAAACAACTGCATCCTCAGCGTGGACAGCTTCGGTGAGAGCTCCTCTGTGAAGAGCCTTAGGCACATGCTAAGGAACGCAAACAACATTCAGTCAGTCGCTGCGCCTTCGAGCTCAGTGACCGACCTCTACGGCATGTTCGAGAGCGCTAAGAACTTCAACGGCGATCTCAACGGCTGGGATGTGAGCAAGGTCACAAACTTCCAGGCCATGTTCCAGGGTGCTTCGAAGTTCAATGGAAACATCAGCGGGTGGGACATGGGAAGCGCTGACAATGTGGCAAACATGTTCACCAACGCATCCGTCTTCAACGGTGATCTCTCTAGATGGAACATGAGCAAGGCTACGAAGTTCCAGTCCATGTTCAACAACGCCTACAAGTTCAACGGTGATCTGAGCAAGTGGGACACTTCGAGCATGCAGGACGCTCAGAGCCTGTTCAGGAACGCCACCTCCTTCACGGGAGACATCTCCGGTTGGGATGTGAGCAAGGTAACGAGCTTCCGCACCATGTTTGCTGGAGCGACCAAGTTCAACGGTCAGCTCAACGGCTGGAAGGTGAGCAGCGCCGAAGACTTCAGCAGCATGTTCGATGATGCTGTGGCCTTCAATCAGCCCCTGGGTAGCTGGATCCCAAGCAGTGCTACCGACATGGAGAAGATGTTCCACGGCGCTACGAGCTTCAATCAGGATCTCAGCAGCTGGGATGTTGCTAAGGTCAGAGATAGGGCCGACTTCAGCACCGACTCCGCGCTCTCTCCTGCCAACCTACCTCGCTTCAGCTGAGCGGTCCAGCGGTCGCTAACCGCAGATAATAGGTAATCAGGGGTCGACTGAGCTAAAGCTCAGTCGACCCCTTCCTTTCTGATGGGCAGTTACTCGGATTCTCCTATTTCTCCAATCTCATGCGTATGAATCGATATGATGATGCACACCCCCGCACTTTTCGTGAGCAATGAGAGCCTCCTGGAGCTAACCTGTGAGAAACCGACCCACCGACCGCCGCAGTAGAACACCGAAGCTACTCATCGTCGGAGCCGCCCTCACTGCGCTCATCGCAGCGCCCCTCACAGCAAGCGCCGCCAGCCTCAGCGGAGGTAGCTTCAGCATCAAGGCACAGAACAAGGCTGAGCCAAAGATCAGGGCCGTTCAGGGTACCTGGACAGCAACCGGCGGCACAGGTAGCACCACACCGGTGGCTCCTGTTCCTACCCCCACGGCTACGCCGACCGCCGAGCCCACCACCCCCGTGGGTACCACCAACGAGCTCCGGCTCACGGTGAACAATCAGATGCCCGGCTGTGTGGCGCCCCAGTTCAACTTCACTGCTGACCCAGCAGGCGCCACCATCGACTGGGGAGACGGCACAGCCATCGCTCCACTCAATGTGACTCCCCACAGCTACGCTAAGCCCGGTGAGTACAAGCTCACGGTGAAGGGCAAGGTCAAGAGCTTCGGCAAGGTCCCCCAGAGTGCTGCCAACTGTATCCGAAGCGTGGACTACTTCGGTGAGAACCTCGGAGTGACAGCCACCAACTACATGTTCCAGGATGCGGACAACATGTACAAGGTAGTGGAGCCGCCCAAGACCGTGACTAGCTTCGTGGGCATGTTCAAGGACGCTGCCTTCGGAGGGGACATCTCCAGCTGGGACACCTCCCGGATCACCAGCATGGAGCGGATGTTCGAGGGCTCTACCTTCAACGGTGACCTCTCTCGCTGGAATACCTCCAGCGTCACCGACATGAGCTACATGTTCAGCAACGCCGTCTCCTTCAATTCCCCCATCGGTGGCTGGGATGTGACCAAGGTCGCCAAGGTAGACCACATGTTCGCAGGTGCTAGCACCTTCAATCAGGACATCTCAGCCTGGAAGCTCTCCAGCGCTACCAACTTCGACGGTCTCTTCTCCGGAGCATCTACCTTCAACAGGGATCTTCCCTGGGACACTTCCCGGGTCACTAGCATGAACAGCGTCCTCGCTGGAGCGAGTAACTTCAACGGGAACATCTCTGGCTGGAATACGAGCAAGGTCACCGACCTCTACAGGGCTCTCTACAAGGCCTACTCCTTCAACGGTAACCTCTCCGGCTGGGATGTGAGCAGCGCTCGGGACATGACTGAGATGTTTAGCTACACGAACTCCTTCAACAACGGCAGCCTTGCTAACTGGAAGCCCTCCAAGGTGCTCTACTTCGACCGGATGTTCGAGCTCTCGGTCTTCAATCAGAACATCTCAGGATGGCCCGTGGATTCAGCTGTGAGCTGGGGAGCCTTTGCTGATCGGATCATCGATCGGACCATGATTCCCTACAAGTTCCGGTTCTGATCTTAGATCGCTCAGACGGATGCTAGCCGCTGTTCTAAGGCAGCTAGCAGCCTGGGCGGTTAGCAACACAATGGCCTCGCAGCTAGGCCGTTAGGTGGAGGTTTCAAGCGTTTCAGTACCATCCAGGGCGCAGAGGGGCACGGCCGAACCGATATGAGCTCGGCGCGGACGCCCGAGGGCAGTCTGCTACATTTTTAAGAACAACAGCGGAGATAGCGAATGAAGAAAAGATGGAGCTCAAAGTTCCGAAAGGTGGCGCCGCTTCTGGCAGCGGCAACTGTGGCTGTTGTGTTCGCAGGGCCCGTGGCTGGCAGTGCCGCTAATCTCAGCAGCGTTCCCTTCGCTGTGAAGGCTCAGAACGCCTCCGAGGGTAGCCACTACGCCATCAAGCCATTCTTCTCGAAGACCGTGACCCCCACGCCTGAGCCTACGACGCCCGCTCCTACAACGGCACCTACTACTCCCACGCCGACACCGGAGCCCACACCTGCCGGTCCGGATTACTCGACTCGGATGACCATCAACACGGCGCTGAGCACATGCAAGGCTCCCTTCAATCTCGAGATCAACCAGCTCAGAACTCAGCCCAATGCGAAGATCAACTGGGGTGATGGAACTGAAGTAACCACGGCAACTGCTGGCGTGAATAACCACACCTATGCTACTAAGGCTCGCTACAACATTGAGATCGTAGGTACTCTCGACGGCCTTGGAAGATCCAGTCTCACGCTCCCAACAGCCTTTGGAACTGGAAGCACATCGATGTCTCCCGTGAACTGCATCGAAAGTGTGGATCACTTCGGCGAGGATTCAGGAATCACTAATCTTGCCTTCATGTTCCAGTACGCCCAGAACATCAAGAGCGTCGCTGCTCCTCCCAGCACGGTCACTAACCTTTCCTATATGTTCAACTACGCGAGAGCCTTTTCCGCGAACCTCAACACTTGGAACACTTCCAAGGTGACCAATTTCAATGGCATGTTCTACGGTGCTGATGCCTTCAACAGTCATCTCAATAACTGGGATGTGGGTTCTGCTAAGACCATGAGCTACATGTTTGCTCAGGCTCAGTCCTTCAATGGAAACATCGGTAACTGGCGACCTGTCAACGCTACTGACATGGGTCACATGTTCCAGCAGGCCTACTCGCTAAATCAGGATCTCAGCCAGTGGACCGTTGGCAATGTGACCAATTTCACTTGGATGTTCTGGAACACCTCTGCTTTCAACTCGAGTCTTGGCGATTGGGACATCAGGAAGGCAACTGACACAAGCCTTATGTTCGGGAACACTCCAGTCTACAATCAGAATCTCAGCAAGTGGGATGTGACAGCCGTCAGATCGAAAACGGACATGTTCAAGGGCTCCGCTATCACTGCTGTCAACAGGCCCAAGGGTGCATGAGCAGTAGCACAGTGAGCTGATAGGGCGCCGCCGGAGAACATGCCGACGGCGCTCTTTTCGTGCTTCTGAATCGATATGGAGCATCATTCAACTCGGCTCCAGCGGTTAGTGGCCGATCCACAATCCTTATCCCGGAGCATGTCCATGAAGAGAAGAGACTTCAGCCGAGCCACCATCGTGCTGACAGCTGCCAGCCTGGCAGCGCTGATCGTTGCACCCATGGCAGGCAGCGCTGCTGGGCTTTCGAGCTCTCCCTTTGCTGTGAAGGCAGTGAACATCGCCGAGGCTAAGCACTTCGCTATCCGGCCCTTCTTCGACGGCAAGACGGTTCCGACGCCAACTCCTGAGCCCACCACGCCTCCGGTGACGACTCCTTCCCCCACGGCACCTCCGACTGTGGAGCCTACTGTTCCTCCGACTCCCGAGCCTGAGCTGATCAAGTCTAAGACTGTCTCCATGACCATCAACACGGCCATGGCCAACTGCCAGGCTCCATTCAGCCTTGAGGTCTTCTCTACCTCCAATGCCAGCAGCACCAACGCTGTCATCAACTGGGGAGATGAGGCTACTACGGGCGTAGCTCCTGCTACTCTCAAGTCAGGCGTCAACAACCACACCTACCCCAAGGCAGGCACCTACCAGCTAGAGATCCAGGGCACCCTAGAGGGCTTCACTCGGAGCACGACCATGGGTACCTCCAATCCCAACAACTGCATCGAGAGCGTAACTCACTTCGGCGAGAAGACAGGGATCACTACCCTGGACGGCATGTTCAAGGGCGCTCGAAACCTCAAGTCTGTCTCAGCTCCTCCCAGCACGCTTCAGTCCACCAGGTACATGTTCCAGGATGCATGGAGCTTCAACGGTGACATCACCGATTGGAACATGGCCAATGTGACCACCATGGAGGGCATGTTCAAGGACGCTCGAGGATTCAATCAGCCCATCGGCAAGTGGAACACCGAAAGCCTCACAGAGTCGATCTACATGTTCCAGAACGCCTGGGCCTTCAATCAGCCCCTCAACAGCTGGAAGATGGGCAAGGTAACCAACGCCAGCTGGATGTTCTACAACGCCCGAGCCTTCAACCAGAATCTCACCAACTGGGATATGGGTATGAACGCAAACTTCTCGCTGATGTTTGCCCAGGCACCCAGCTTCAACGGCGATGTGAGCACTTGGGATACAGCTCGCTCTGCTAACATGTACGCTATGTTCCGTGGGGCTACTGCCTTCAATCAGGACCTGGATCGCTGGAAGACGGGCAACTCCCTGAGCTTCAGTGAGATGTTCTCCGGAGCCACAGCCTTCAACGGCAAGGTCGGAACTTGGGATGTGACGAAGTCCATCAATGTGGGTTCGATGTTCCTCGATGCTAAGGCCTTCAACCAGAATCTCAACAGCTGGGACATTGGCAATAAGACTAAGGCGAGCTTCGCTACCGGCTCTGCGCTCACCCCGGAGAATCGTCCCAAGGGCTACTGACGCTCCTAGCAGCCTCGGAGCGAGGATCGGTGCGATGACTTCGTACTGCGCTCCGGGGCTGTTAGCTCTCCGTCTACGGCCCTTGAGCGGTTGCTGAGATCTACAGTCGCTCTGCTATCGTGCTCAGATTGACCGGTGGTCGAAGAGCTACTCCTTTTCTGATCCCAGCAGTTTCATGCTTCCGAATCGATATGGGGATCCATTCAATCGGCTCCACTGGTGAGCAGCCGAACTTAGGCCTACCCGGAGCGTTCCCATGAAGAGAAAAGACACTAGTCGAGCAGCTGTAATCCTTACGGCTGCTACTCTGGCTACGCTCATCGTGGTTCCCGTAACGGGTAGCGCTGCCAACCTCTCCGGATCGAGCTTCGCCGTGAAGGCAGTGAATAAGGAAGAGGCTGCTAAGCACTTCGCTATCCGGCCTCTCTTCAGTGGAACCCCAGCACCTACGGCTCCTCCGACTACAGCTCCCACCACGCCTCCCACGACCACCCCGACGGCTCCTCCCACTACAGCTCCGGGGCCCACACCTACGAGTGCATTCGAGTTCGCATGGGCAATTGAGTCAGATGGTTCGGCCAGAGTTCAGTCGCTTAGGCCCGGCTATTTGGTCACAGACATAGTCATTCCCGAGACGGTTAGCTTGGCAGTGAGCTCTGGGGGTATAGTAACCCCTGGCTCTGGCACTCCTCGAACTGTTACCGCCATTGACGGTCAGGCCTTTGCCGGCAAGGGGCTTACCTCTGTCATCATTCCCGACAGTGTGAGAAAAATCGGAGCATATGCCTTCGACAACAACAAGCTCACTTCGATCAAGCTTCCCAGTAGCCTCACGGCCATCGACGCTAGCGTATTCTCCAACAATCTTCTGACTTCGGTGACTATCTCCGATCAGATCAAGACGATCGGTAACAACGCTTTCTACAAGAATAAGATCACATCCCTATCCATCGGCAAGTCTGTTACCACCATGGGGATCTTTGCCTTCCAGTACAACAACCTCAGCTCTCTAGTCCTACCGGATTCAGTCACAGCTATCGGAGACTACGGCTTTGCTAACAATCAGCTCACTTCAGTAGGCATTCCTCCAAAGCTCACAGCGCTTAAGGCGAGCGTCTTCAGAGCTAATAGCCTAACTTCGGTGACCATTCCCTCGGGGATCATAACCATCGAAGAGTCTGCTTTCAGAGAGAACACTAGCCTTACGGCGGTATACATGGAGGGTAACGCTCCCACCACATTCACCGCAGCTGGTTCCAATGGAAGCTTCGGTCTTGCGGCCGGAAAGACCGTTTACTACAAGAGTGGAGCAGCGAGATTCACGAGCCCCGTCTGGAAGGACTACACCACGGCTACCTACTGACTGCTTCCTCGAAGCGGCCAAGACATTAGCCTATAACCCGGAGATAGTCAGCAGTGAAGAATTCCCGTACCAAAGCAAACTTGCTCGTTGCTGCTGCAGCCCTAGCCACGCTTATAGTAGCACCAGTGACTGGAAGCGCAGCCAACCTCTCCGGATCGAGCTTCGCCGTGAAGGCTGTGAACAAGGAGGAGTCGGCTAAGCACTTCGCTGTGAGACCGTTCTTTAGCAGCAAGATAGCTCCCACACCGGAGCCGACCGCTCCCGTAACCACAGCACCTCCATTCACTCCGACTGTGGTCTTTTCCCACGACGGTGTGAACAAGATCGGCACAGGAATTCTTCAGACTAACACCGCTGTCAATCCCACCTGGATCTCAGCATTTCCAGTGGGCAATGTGACCGGCCAGCCTGCCGAAATAACCAGTGGACAGGTCGCTTTCTCCTTCAGCGCATCGCGCGTGAAGGAGCGAAACATCAGGTTGACAGTGCCTCAGCTCGAAGCGGGCACCTACATTTTCTCGATCTGGGCAAGCGCGGGAGACACATCGACATGGAGCCTCAGCACTCAGGGAGCAACCCCAAAGACGACCGGTCAGATCAGCAGCGGTAGCTGGCTCAAGCACAGCATCACATTCACCACAGATAGCGCTGCGGACAGAGAGATCATTCTGAAGGCCACGCTTCTCAACAATTCGAACTACACCATTTACTTCGACAAAATCCTCCTTCAGAGGACAGCCTGAGGCTGGCGGTAAGACCATAGATCACATAAAACCCGGAGTACATTGACGATGAAGAACCCCCTGAGCCGAGCCACACTGCTCGTTGCCGCAGCAGCCCTAGCTACGCTCATGGTAGCTCCGATGGCTGGCAGTGCTGCTAATCTTTCGAGTTCAAGCTTCGCCATCAGAGCAACTAGCACAGCTCAGAGCGCAGATCAGAAGAGCTTCTCAGCCGTCAGGCCTGTCTTCAGTGCTGGCAGTACTGCCCCCGAAGAGCCACCCGTAGCTCCGAGTGATTTCTCCACTCGGATGTCGCTGAACACAGCTCTCAGTAACTGCCTATCGCCGTTCTCCATCACCATTCCAGCTACGAAGCTTCAGCCCGATGCAGTGATCGATTGGGGTGACGGCAGCAAGCCCTCGAAGGCTGTGGCTGGAGCTAACAGCCATACCTACGCAGCCAAGGCTCAATACAAGCTCGAGATCACGGGTACGCTCGAAGGCTTTCGTCTGGGCAACGGTAGCTACGGCAGCGCTTCCTCAGCTAACTGTGTTCCTAGCATCGATCACTTCGGAGCGGACTCTGGAATGACGAGCCTCTATCTCATGCTCGGTAGCTCTCAGAATACTCGGTCAGTGGCGGCGCCTCCGACCACGGTCACGGATATGAGCTATATGTTCTACCAGGCCAGGGGCTTCGCCGGAGACATCAATGGATGGGATGTCAGCAATGTCACCAACTTCAGTGGGATGTTCAGAGGCCACCAGACTTTCAGAGGGGATCTGTCGAAGTGGGATGTGCGCTCTGCCGTAAACATGAGCAGCATGTTTGACCAGGCCATCAATTTCAATAGCGATCTCAGTGGCTGGAGGCCAGCAAAGGCCACAAACATGGCTGGAATGTTCTCTCAGGCCTACGCCTTTAACCAAAATCTCAACAGTTGGCCCGTCGGCAATGTGACTGACTTCAGTGACATGTTCTGGAACGCAACCGCCTTCAACAGCCCAATGAGCAACTGGGATGTGAGCAAGGCCACCAATGTGTCCTCCATGCTTCAGTACGCCAGCAACTACCGTCAGGATCTCAGCAGCTGGGATCTCAGCAAGATCTCAAGCGCCAACAAGTATAAGTTCGCCGATGGTGCAAAGCTCACGGGCGTTCCCAGAGGGCTCTGAGCTAACCCTGCGGCCGTAGGAGATGAGGTCCATTTCAGTTCTAAAGTTCGTAGAGCTGATATGGAGCTCTCCGGCCAGAGGAATGCTCTAGCCCACCACAGACCTGGAGCGTACACCGATGCGGAGAACTGTCAGAGGAAAGAGCAGCCGAATGCTCATCGCAGGAGCTGCGCTCCTAGCGCTCCTCACAGCTCCAGCCATCGCCAGCGCGGCAACTGCAGAGGGATCCTTCGGAGTTCGAGCAGTGAGCACAGAGGACGGATCGATCTCAGCACTCCGGGGCCTCGGCAATTCCACCGGTGGAGGATCGGCCGCTCCCGGCCCAGAGGCTAAGATAGCCGCTGACATCGCTGTGGCCCAGAGCTACATCTCTGGGCTAACTGAGCTCAAGCGCAGCACGGGGCTCCCCACGGTCAACGGCTGTCTCGGCCCTGCCTCCCAGTACGCTCAGGTTGCTGACAACTGCCCCATGGGTGGACAGTCTGCCGGTGGGGAAGATTCCGCTAAGCTCAATGAGTCGCTCAGGGCCATCGGCATCAAGGATGGAGTGCTCACCGCCAATCCTCGAGCCTCGATCATGTATGTCTACGGCTTCTACGGTAACCCTCACTCCGTAGTCTACTTCCTCCCTCCGACGGTGAAGTCCTGCGGCGTGGACAATGTGATGTCCCGCTCAGACTGGAGGACCTACGGCGATGCCATGAGCTTCCAGAACGACGAGCTCACCTTCTGCGCAATCTCGATCCCTTAGTCGTATCCATGCACTCTAGGATCCGGAGTTGACTCGAAGATAGCTGATATGAGAACGACCCGAATCAGCAGCTTTCAGTGCCAGGAGATCCACCACCCATGAAGTCAGACCCGAAGAGAGGGAGCCGCAGGCTTGTCCTCGCGAGCTCAATGCTCGCAGCAGCCATCGTAGTGCCCATGATAGGAGGCGCTTCGGCAGCTCCCCTTGCTAGCACGCCCTTCCATGTGAAGGCTCAGAATGCTGATGAGAGTGCTCGCTTTGCTATCAAGCCGCTCCTCGAGGCTAAGAAGACACCGGCACCTGAGCCTACAGCTCCCGGAACAACTCCTCCAGTGACCAATCCGAGCCCTGCACCCACGGCAGAACCAACTGCGCCTCCGGTTACCACTCCTCCACCCTTCAATTCCACGACGGTCTTCTACCACAATGGAAGTGTGCCCGCAACCGGCAACGGAGTGGTTGAATCCAAGTCCTCGAGTACCAACTGGGCCTCCTCAAACATTGCGACCAATGTCACTGGGCAACCGGCAACTCTTGATCGGAGCAATCAGCTAGCCTTCACCATCAGAACAGTTAGGCTCACAGATAGAAGCATTCGGCTTACAGTGCCGAAACTGGAGCCTGGAACCTACAGCTTCTCGCTCTTCGGAAACTCTGATCAGCTCACCACCTGGAAGGTCAGCACTGCCGGAGCAGAGCCACAGAGCTACAGCTTCGCAACGGCAAGCTGGAGTAAGGCCAGCATTCAATTCACCACGGATAGTCTCTCTACCAGGGAAATCACCGTCGATGTGAACATGCCCAAGTTTGCTCAGTACGGGGATGTTGTCTACTGGGATGATGTGACCCTGACGCGGATCGGCTAAGAGCAATAGATAGGCTTTGGATCGATAGCATAGTTAGGCCGTGGTCATGGGATCACGGCCTCTCTGCACTCTAGCTCGAGGAGCCTTTGGATGGCAACCACAGTAGAACCGACCACGGCTACCCCCGTGGATAGCCGGCCTCGAAGTGTCACCGTGCTCGCAGTGCTCTCGCTGGTGGGAGGCGCCCTGGGCTGGTGGGCCTCGCTCCACCTCCTCATGGATTACATCGAAAGCCTCAAGGACAGCAGCTTCGTCCCCAGTTGTAACCTCTCCGCCGTGGTCAGCTGCGCTCAGAACTTCAGTAGCTCCTACGGCTCGATCTTCGGCTTCTCCAACACGGCCATCGGGCTGACTCTCTTCACCATCCCCATCGTCTTCGGCGTGCTGATCCTCAGTGGCATCCGCTTTCCCCGGCGGATCTACCTAGGCTACAGCTTCGGACTCCTCGGCGGCATCGCACTGATCAGCTACCTACAGCACGCTTCCTTCTTCGAGCTGCAGACACTCTGCCTCTACTGCCTCCTGATCTGGTCAGTGACCATTCCGCTCTTCTGGGCCTCGCTGAGTGTCTCCCTGAGACCCTCGGAGATCATCCTCGATGAGGATGGCGAAGAGCAGTCCCGGGGCCTCCTCGGAGTGCTCACTGAGAACTGGTGGCTCTTCGCCCTCGTCCACCTGGCAGCAGTGCTCACAGTCGGTGAGTTCACCATCGGAGCGGTGAGCAACCTCGTGGGTACTCTCTTCGGCTAAGCTGTTCTGAGGGCCTCAGAGGTCAGGGCTGTGTTCGTGCTTAGTCAGATCACCCAAGTGCCTTAGACTCTAGCCCAGGGCCTATGGGGCGTCCTTGCTTCCCCTTTCACAGTCGAGGCCTGCTGATATGCAGCTCAACTCTCAGCGAAGGAAGACCATGAAGCGTAGAACGACCTGCGTGGCCCTGCTGGTGCTCTCGGCGAGCATCCTAGCGGGCTGTAGCTCCACCGCCACAACCGTGGCCACACCCAGTCCCAGCCCCACTCGCAGCGCATCTACGCCATCGCCCTCGGCAACTCCCGAGCCCACGAAGACTCCGACAGGGTCTCCCACAGCTCCAGCTAAGCCCAGTCCCTCCCCAACCGCTAAGCCGGCTCCACAGCCCAGTCAGAAGCCGCAGCCTAAGCCTGAGCCAGTGAAGACCGTGGTGGTCGAGATCGGTGCGGATGAGCTCCGCATCGAGGACATCTCGGGCGGGCTGAAGAGCTCCTTCCCCTACGAAGGTGACTCTGCCGATGAGGCCATCGCAGCCCTCACTTCGCTCTACGGCAAGGAGCCGAAGACGCTCTACACGGGCGACGACATCTGCAACTACCAGAACAATGTCTACAGCTGGGACAACATGAACCTGAGCTTCCAGGCGGCCTCCCAGAGCGTGGCGGATGCTGAGCGGTTCCTCGTGTTCACCAACAGCGCTAACCAGAACTACGAGCGCGTGGTTCAGGCTCCCAACGGAGCCCAGGTCGGACTCTCGCTGAAGCGCTTCCACGCTGCATCCCCGGGACTAGCCTATTCGCCGGGCATCGACTACGAAGGAGTGAGCTACGGCTCCATGATCGGAGAGCCCTCGAAGATCACCGTGCAGAGCGCTAGCAATTCTGGAGATCCAGCGCTTCTCCCCGCAGATGCCAACGCTGTCGGCACTGTGATCTTCGCCACCAATGACACCATCAAGTCGATCCACGCTCCGGGCTCCCTCGTCGGCGACTGCTGACCTCAGCATCGGACCACGAACCGCCCGCCTCAATGCTCACGAGGCGGGCGGTTCGCCGTCGGTACCGTAGCGCTATGGCTACCATCTCACAGCGTCAGCTCAACCGAACCTTCCTCCAGAGGCAGTTCCTCCTTGAGCGCACTTCCCAGGGCCCACTTCCGGTGATATCCCGGCTCCTTGCGCTGCAGTCACAGGCAGCGAACTCGCCCTACGAGGCGCTCTGGAATCGGATCGAGGGCTTCCATCCCCGCGATCTCGACAGGCTCTACGAGGATCGGCATGTGGTTCGAGGAACCTGGTTCCGCTCCACCGTGCAGACCACCACCAGAGAGGACTTCCTCTCGCTCCGGGGTATCCACTCCGAGCTCTTCGCGGGAAAGCATGTCTACAGGTCTCACCTGATCAGCACTTTCGGGGCTGATTGGAGCGAAAGACTTCGAGCAGAGTTCGCCAGAGCAGGAGACCTCACTGGCAAGGATATCTCCGCCCTCGCCTGCAGGCTCTTTCCAGGTGAGGATCCGAGCCGCTGGGAGGCTTCCTGGGTTCGCAGAGCGCTACCTCTACTGAGAAGGCCCAGTGGTCCCGGAGGTCGGACTCGAGGATCTCGAGATCCCTGGGTAGAGGTCGAGTCCTATCTCGGCAGGCTTCCAGATCCAGCCACACCGAAGAGCCGGAGTGAGCTCGTGCTCAAGTACCTCGAGGGCTACGGTCCCGCAACGGTGGCAGATGCGAGCAACTTCCTGGGGCTCAAGGGTCTCAAGCCGATCTTCGAGGCCCTGAACCTCGTCGAGCACAGGAGCGAAGATGGGGCATTGCTCTACGATCTTCCGGAAGCTGCTCTCGCCGATCCGGACCGAGAGGCGCCTCCGAGGCTCATGGCCTCCTTCGACCACAGCATCCTCGGCCACAGCGACCGGACCCGGATCATCGATCCAGGCTACAGCAGGATCCTCTCTGGGGCCAATGCTGTCTTCAAACCCTACATTCTCCTCGATGGTCGAGTGGAGGGCCACTGGGCCTACTCACTGAAGGGGAGCGCGCCTCAGGTCAAGCTTCGCTACTTCAGTAGGCCCACAGCGGCTCAGGAGGCGCTGCTCCTCGCTGAAGCTGAGTCCTGGTGCAGGGCCTGGTATGGCACAGCCGACGGATTGAGCTTCGACATCGGAGACCACAGCTAGGCTTCGGCGATAGTCGTACACCGGCTAGTTTTGAACTGATCAAAACTTCGGTATAGTGGTTGATCCACGCGGGTCAACTGACCCTCGCTGAACAGATGCCCCGGCGACAGTAACCGGGGAAAGGAAGGTCAACAATGGCCACAGTAGCAGTATCCCTGGAGAACCGCAACGAGGTCGTAGAGGACGGAGTCAGCGTACTCTACTTCACAGCGGCCTGGTGTGGTCCCTGTCAGCAGTTCGGCCCCGTCGTGAATCAGATCAGCGACGAGGAGCCCGATGTGCGCTTCGGCAAGGTGGACATCGACGCCAATCCTGAGCTCGCAGAGGCCTACGGCATCCGCTCCATTCCCACTCTGGTCGCTCACCGGGATGGAACCCCCACTCTTCGCCAGAGAGGCGCTATGAGTGCTCCGGAGCTTCGAAAGCTCATCACGGAGATCAAGGGCTAAGCTCTGAGCCTCTAGCTCAGCGAAGGCCCGCTCCGACTACTGGGGCGGGCCTAGCTCTTTGCTCCGGCGGTTGTGCTCCGGCTCCGATCCATGTAGGATGACTCCATGGATACCGCAGAGAAGACCACAGCACAGCTGAGCGCCACCGAGCTCCTCGAGGAGCAGAAGGCACTCTTCGCCAGGCTCCACGCCGAGGAAGAGGCACTCATGGCGCCGGTCCGCGTTCGGATCGAGGAGATCCGAGCTGAGTGGCGAGAGGCTCGAGACTACTACGCTGAGGCCATCGGCGAGTCACTCCAGAGCATCACCCTCGCTGACCTCTGTGACCCCGAGCGAGCTGTGCTGATCTACGCCGCCGCCTACAACGATGGCTGGGGAGTTCAGCAGCACCGGGAGATCTACGGAAAGGTCTTCGAGGACGCCTACATCTTCGGCTCTGAGACTCTGAGCTACGGCTACGGCACCGACGGGAAGCTCGTCTACCTCGCTCCTCAGCTCAGCATCCCCGCTCAGAAGGACGAGGCAAAGCTCCTCCGGACCGCGGAGATGGTCGAGGCTGTCCACAGGGCCACCATGGAGATCGTAGGTCCCGACGAGGACGCTCAGATCAGGATCTTCGACGACGGCCTGAACTACCACCAGATCTACCGGATTGTCTTCGACCGACAGGACTCCCAGTGGGTCCTCCGCGGAAGCTACGGCGAGCTCAAGCGAGCTCCCGAGCTCATCGACATCCTTCGAGTTACACCCACCTACAACTGAGAGCAGAGAACCATGGCAAACGAAGAGCACACCGCAGAGACTGAGATCGGCCGTCCCCGAGGATTCCTCCTGAAGTCTCGGATCGACAATGCCCACCCCAAGCTCAAGGACTACTACCTCCTCCCCGAAGACCTCCTCGTCAAGGACGACGATGGCACCTACTCCAAGGTAGGCCCCGGCATGGCCGTCGGAGGGTTCCTTCTCACACCTGAGCAGGAGGCAGAGCTCGTCGAGGTAGAGTACGCCTTCTACGGCCTCGACTTCACGGTCTTCGAGCTCGCCTGAGCCTTGAGTTAGTCGCCATCTTTGTAGTCAGATCATCGGCAAAGATGGTAAAATAGTGTCAATCCAAAGGGCATGCTAGCTCGAATTAGACCGAAGGAAATACCATGGGACTGGACTATTCTACACAGGTGGGCTACGGCTTCTCCTGGCCCAATGAGACCTCAGCAGATCTCCTCGAGCGCCTCGGCCTCGCAGATCACGAGATCATGGGCTGGCCCGACCAGGAGGTCCTCGAGTCACTGGGCTTCTCCGGACTCTCCATCCTCGAGAACTACACCATGGGCGATCCCGGCGGCTGGGCCATCGTGCTCACCGGGAGCTACCTCAGCCCCGATCGGGAAGAGACTGGCATCACCTTGCTCAGTCCGGACACACCCTCGGGTAGAGAGCTGAAGCCGCTTCTCGAGGTCCGAGAGCGGCTCTTCCCCTCCATCGAGGGAGTCGACAGCCACCAGCCTGGAATCGGCTGGCTCCTGATCTCCAGCGTCTACTAGGCAGGGTTCCCATGGCTAACTCCTGGGTCCATGCTCAGGCCACAGCACGGCACTTCAAGGCTGGTCGGCCCGAGGACTTCATCGACATCCACCAGTGGATCGACAGCTTCAAGTCGTCGGTAGCAGATGTACGCCACAGAGCCTTCCTCCACAACAGCCAGGGTCCCTTCATGGCCCAGGGCGTCTTCGGCTATGTGCGAACCGTGGAGAAGTGGCCCCTGGGGGAGTCTGGAAAGATGATCGACATTCCTGTCCGGGAAATCGCTGAGTCCCACATCATCGAGGATCTCGGCTGGATTCCCTCACCTGCTGACTGGGTCTCCTGTATGGAGTGCAAGGTCTGGATGGGCGGAAAGAGGAACAAGTTCGTCGGCAGAGAGGAGCTCCTCGATGAGCCCGTCGATGTGGTCAACCCCACGAGACCCAAGCTAACCAACAACGGAGAGTAACCCCGCTCTCTTCCCCCAGTAGAGAAACCAGCAGAGGATAGACACCATGATCGAATTTGACGAGACCGACACTGCCGATGGGCCCAGCGAGCAGGGACCTGCCGATGAGTTCGTGATCCGAGGTCGCAAGATCTCCGGCGATCCTGAGACCGTCAGTGGCCGCGAGAAGCGCACTCCCGCCACCGCTGCAGAGTTCACTGAGGCCACGGACGCCGTGCTCAGCGTCCCTGGAGTCCACGCTGTGCGCTGGCGTCAGTATACGCCCTACTTCAACGACGGAGAGCCCTGTGAGTTCAGCGTCAACGAGCTCGAGGTGCGCTTCTCTCCCCTGGACAACGAGGAGGACGAGCGCGGCGACTACGAGGATGGCTTCGTAGACAGCTACAGCTTCAACTACCTCCGCAAGGATGGAGAGCTCACTGAGCTCTCGGACGAGCACTTCGCCGCTTTGACCAAGGCCACCACCGAGTGGCAGCGTCTCTACGCAGATGAGGTCTGTCGCCGGAACTTCGGTGACCACTCCACGGTGACCGCAACCCTCGAGGGCTTCGATGTGGAGTTCTACGACCACGAATGATCGGTGATCAGCAACAGCGGTTGACCTCCCGGGGATGATGGCGTAGCATGAACTCATGAGCTACCAATTCGACATCACTCCCCGGGAGATCTCTGTTTCGCCGAAGGCGCTTCAGCAGCTCTGCCGGGACTACGGCCTCCGGGATCGAGACCTCGAGAGCTTCCTCCAGGAGCTCAGAGAGAACCACAGCCTCGATGGATCGCCCACCGGCTGGGATGTGGAGCAGGGTAAGCCTTCGCTGAGCTTCACCCTCCAGCACTTCAGTTCGCCGGAGCGCGAGGGTCTCGAGGGCATCCTGAGCAGGCTGAAGGAAGGCCTGTTCTACGCTGAGGCTCAGAGCTTCACCATCACCGACGAGTACGGCCGCACCACAACCTACAACCACCCGGGCTTCAACCCGGAGGAAGCGAACTGACATGAAGATCCCATTCCTGAAGAACTTCAGGCGAGGCTTCGCCACCAACAGCTCCTCGAGCCACTCCTTCGTCTACATGAAGGAGGACCAGGGCCTCGGCGTGGAGAACCCGGGCAGCTACCTGGACGCCGGCTTCAACTGGCAGGACTTCCGCCTGAGCACCATCCGGGAGAAGCTCTTCTATGTGCTCGTCGGCCGGATCGGCGGAGGCTGGAAAGATGTGGGCGACGGCTCGAAGGAGTACGAGGAGCTCGGCGACGAGTTCCCTGAGCTCACTCGCGAGGACTTCAGTGCCGCTGTCTCCGGCAACATCGACCACGAATCGGTGGGCACCATCGGTACCCTGGAGGCCCGGGACCCCAAGGTCGTGGTCTTCGGCGGCAATGACAACGAGCCCGGCTCCGAGGAGCGAGCAGCTGCCATCCGTGCTGGAGAGATCGACTGGTCTCGGACGCAGATCGGCTACGAGGACCTGGAGCACCTTCAGGTCAAGGACGAGGCTGGTCAGCGTGCGGCCAGGGCCTACCTCGACGCCAACCCCTGGGCTGCTCGCTGAGCTGAGCAGCGCCTCGGAAAAGCTGGACTCAGACCGCTCAGATCCTGTCTTAGGCCACGGCCTAGGAGAGCTGAAATCGCAGTCTGAGCGAGGGCGCTAGAGCATCGATCTATCCGATGCTCTAGCGCCCTCTTTCCTGTCTTTAGCGGCAACTCTTGCCAGGATGCCAGTAGATGCATGACGATCCAACGGAATGCTTATTTTGCTAAAAGATGGTCACTCAATGCCGAGCGAGTTTTTGCTATGGAGGCGATATGAGACAGGAACAATCTGAGGAGACCGGTAGTGAACAGCAAGAAAAAGAGCAGCCTTGGGCGAGGAAGCGCTGTGCTATCAGTGGCAGCTCTGGTGGCAATGTTGACAGCACCTATGGCTGGCAGTGCTGCTAACCTCTCAGGCTCTAGCTTTGCCGTAAAGGCCACTAACGCCGCAGAACCTAAGCACTTTGCGATCAAGCCAGCCTTTGAGGAGTCGACTAATCAGTCTCCGGAGAATCCCTCGGCTCCTTCTAGCCCTGAGCCCACTTCAGCTCCAACTCCTACCGCCCCATCTGGACCACCCCCGACCTCTCTCGATGAGTTTTCCTGGTCCATCTCGAGCAGTCAGGCAACGCTCGTAAAGTACAATGGCACCTCGACGGATGTGGTAATTCCAAGCGTCTATAGTCGCTCTGGAGTAACGCGCCCCGTGACTGAGATTGGCTCTAGCAGCTTTCTCGGATCTACGGTCGTAAGGTCAGTGACGATTCCCAATAGCGTAGTCTCAATCGGTGGAAGAGCCTTTGAAAGATCGGGGCTAGAGTCCGTTTCCATTCCCGATTCAGTCACTTCAATCGGCACATATGCTTTCTTCAGTACTAGCCTCAGTTCTGTAGCGATTCCCGACAGCGTTACCTCCATTGGACCTGCAGCTTTTCAAAATAGCAAGCTCAGTAAGCTAACTCTATCCTCAAATCTAAAGCGTATCGAGCACAGGACATTCTCCGGCAATCCCCTCGGCTCCGTGACCATTCCGAGTAAGGTCACGACGATTGAGGAGTTCGCTTTCAACAGCGTTGGACTCACCACAGTGACCATTCCCGCCTCTGTGACAACGCTCGAGGGAAACGCCTTCAGTAACAACCCCTTCACCGCGATCTACATGGCGGGCAACGCTCCGAAGATCCAGTCCGCTACCTTCAATGGAACCTTCGGCACAGCAGCTGGCAAGGTGGTCTACTACAAGAATGGTGCAACTGGCTACAGCAACCCCTGGAACGGCTACGCTACTGCGACCTATTGAAATAAGCCACCTCGACTGATGGTAGGTTGCGAGCCCAAGCAAATCCGTGTAGCATCGATCCATGATCTTCGCCTCACTTCGCTTTAGCGCCGAGCTCGCTGAGCTGCGCCTGCTGCGGGGTGAGCTCTGAGATGTACCTTCTGAGCTACATGGATTCAGTGATGGGCAGAGCTAAGTTCCAGGAACGGATCATCAGGAATCAGGGCTACCTAGAGAGCTCGACCGAGCTCGACTATCTTCAGCTCGCCCAGAGACTGGATCCCGACTTCCGACCTCAGAAGATGCTGCCCCGACAGACTCGCGGCATCCTCGAGCAGCTCCAGGGCCGCGAGGGGGCAAGGGACTACTACAGGTTCCAGGATCCACTGGAGCGAATGGACCCTGAGCTCATGCTCAACACTGCGAGGGCCATGGTCCTAGCGGATCGGGGCTACGGCCTCCTCGATGAGCTCTGTGCCTCGCTCCTCGAAGCGACCTTCAACAGCGCCTATCCCGGCCTACGAGCCTACTGCTTCGCCATGGCCAGCAGCCTCGGAGGCTACAGCTGGCAGGACATGGTCCGAGGTCCACTCGCTAGCTACTTCCTTCCGGGTAGGGATCTCATCGCCCTGGATGGCACCAGGAGAGAGCTACCCTCGGGTCTAGTTCTCAAGCACGGCAAGGAGACCGTTGCCCTGGAATTTCGAGCCCTTCCCGGCAGAGGAATCCACTGGGCGCCCCGAGGGCTCTCCCGGCTGAAGTCGAGCCACATCAACCTCGTGGAAAAGCTCAATCAGGTGATGGTCGACTACGACGACCGGCTCAAGCGCATGGATGAGTATCTCACCGGTCCGAGGAACGCCGGGATCACCAGTGAGGAAGAGCGCGAACTAGCCGAACTGCTCAGAATGTTCAAGGGCTGCGATCTCACCGGGCTCGCTCCCGGCAAGAGCTTCGGGGATAGGCCGATCTATCTAGACCGCACCCATCGAGGCTTCCATGTGCGCTGCGAGAGCTGTGGAGCTCCAGTAGAACTTCAGATCGTTCGCGGCAGTGACACACTCTCCGATGAGGATTGGAAGAATCGCCATCGGTCCGTCCATCTGACGACCTACTACTCACAGGTCAGCAATAGGCTCGCAGAGATCCACTCCTCTAGGGGTTGCTCCGGCACTACAGCCGTGAGCTCCAGAACAGGCGAGCAGATCACCATCAGCGTTGCCCCCAGCCGACGGACATCGGTAGGAAGGGTTTGAGATGTATCTACTCAACGAGAGAAAGCCCGAGCCGCCTAGGCTGAGCTTTGGCCGAGTACGCATCACTCCTGAGCCCACCCTGGATCAGCTACGATGGTCACCCGAAGGAGTGGAGCTGAAGCTCCCCAAGCTCACTGAGCAGGTACTGGAAGAGCTGAAGACAGCTGATGAGCGGCTGGACTGGGATGACGGTTCCCTCGCTGGCGCAGACTACTGGGATAGAGCCTTTGTTCGAGAGGGCGCAGAGCCGAGCGCCAGAGAGAGGCTCGAGGTTGCCAGGGCCATGGTGATCCAGGATCGGGAGCCGAGCCTCCTCGATGGGCTAGCTGTCGAACTCATCTACCTGGCTATCTCTCGCTACGCCAAGCGCAAGGAATTCTGTATCAGTGTGCCCACGAACCACGGCGTCTTCAGCCGGGGCGAGTTCATCAGGGGCCCACTCAGAGGTCATCTTCAGCCTGGACTCGGTCGCTTCGACAGGAACAGCGTAGAGAGACTCCCCCTCCATCCCACTATCCAGGGCTTCGGCGAGCGCGTCGAGCTCAGCCTCCTCTGGAACTCGAAGGATCAGCTACTCTACTTCGTCCCTCGCGGGCTCTCAAGGCTTAAGCGTGGTCATCTCAGGCTCGTCAGCGATCTCAATCTCGTGCTCCAGGACTACCGCAATCGGCTCGACTGGACAGCTGAGTACAGAAGGGCTAGACCTCTCGGCGGCCTGAGCGAAGCCGAGGTCGATCTGGTCAGGGATGAGCTGAGGCTCTACGATCTCTCAGCCTCAGACTGTGATCTGAGTGGGCTCCGAACTGGAGTGAGCTTCGGGGACGAGCCAGTCACGCTCGACCCGCTCCGCCGACTTTTCTACAACCGTTGCGAGCTCTGCCGCTCGGTGGTTGCTATGGAGGTCGTCGATGCCAGAGCCTACATCGACGGTCCGCTCAGCTGGACAAAGCTCGCCAAGCTGGAGCGCTATCGGAACCGCATCCTCGAGGGGAGCTTTAGCCGGGTGCTCAAGGAAATCCACGACGGCCATGGCTGCGGAGGAACGAGGATGGTGAGCTCCCGGACTGGGAACACGCTGCCCCTGGCCGGCGAGCAAGAGCGGTTGACAGCTGTGGCCTCCATGGTGTAGCGTTTCCCCATGGACACCACCTACCTTCGACCCGGCCTGAGCGCTGTAGCTCTGGCTCTGAGCGAGGTGCGCTGATGTACCTTCTGAGCTATGAGAATTCAGTGGAGTTCGAGTCGAAGTTCCGCAGCGCGCTGGTTCGGGGTAGACAGCCCTGGCTCGACTCCAAGCAGAACGGTGCCTTCCTCAAGCGCATCAAGACCATCGATCCCGGCTACGACTTCGAGCCCACGCTGAGCCACGAGACTCAGAAAACGCTGCAGATCCTCCTCGGCATTCCCAGCTCGATGAGCGAAGAGGAGAGGGGCTTTCGAAGCTCCGGGTTTCTGACCTATCGAGGTACGCTCTTCCCCGCTGATCCGAAGCTCATGAGCAATCTGCAGCGCCGCAATGTGGCCAGAGCGATGGTGCTCTCTGAGATCGACTTCGGCTTCTTCGACGCTATCTGCGTCCAGGACTTCGAGGCTATCTTCTCCACCCTGGGAGGCGAGGTCACATTCTCCGGCACTGCGCTCACTGTGGGCGGAAAGTACCGCTCCAAGTTCGGGCCAATGGATTGGGACGAGTTCCTCTCGGGGCCGCTGAGCAGCTATCTCCTTCCTACCCGGCGCATGGTGAGCCCCGAGGGTGTCGAGAGGCCCGACCTGATGCTCACCATCGGCACTCCCCAGGGAAAGATCTCCCTAGAGCTCGCTGTGAAGGCAGTGGGAGCACCCGGGCTTCGCTGGTCCACCCGGAGCATTTCGGGACTCAAGAAGGATCACGGGAAGCTCGTGGACAGGCTCAATGCTGTGCTCGACGACTACGCAGAGCGGCTCAACTGGCTGGAATCCTATAGGAGCATGCCCGTGAAGGAGGGTCTTAGCCCCTCGCAGCTCAAGGCCGTGGAGTCGGAGATGAATACCTTCTTCAGGGACAGCTACCCCGAATACTCGATCCTACTCAAGGGTATCTCCTTCGGCGATGACCCTCTGATCTTCGATAACAACAGACGGGGCTACATCCTTCGCTGTGAGACCTGCTCTCAGATCGCAGCCATCGAGATCATCTCCAATTACCAGTTCCAGAACATAGACTGGAGCGACCCCACCTTGCACCACAGCATGGTCGTAGAAAAGCATGTGAACAAGCCACTGAAGCGGTTCCACAGTGAGAGTGGCTGCAGCGGAAGAAGCGCTGTGAGCTCCAGGACCGGCGGTTCCACTTCGATCAACGGTATCGGCTAAGAGCTCATCGAGCAGAAGATAGGATGAACCCCATGGATACAGCATCAACCACCATCGACCGCCCCGGAGCCGAGGTCGCCGTCGATCCCCGGACCGCCGAGGCTGCCTACAGCTCCTACCGGTCAGCACTGCGGATCTCGCGCAATCTTCAGGAGCTGGAGCGTACCGGCTCCCGGAAGCAGGAGGCACTGAAGATCGCCTCCGGTCGCTACCGGATCCCGCTGGGACAGCTCAAGCGACTCGTGCTCGCCATGGATGCTGAGCGAGGGATCGTCCACGAGCATCCTCAGTCCTACCAGCGAGAGCTAGACTACAGGAAGGCTGCCGCGGAACTGGAGGAGACCAGCACCGGCGTCTGCCCTCAGTGCGACGATGCTCGAGACCGCTGGACCCTGAAGCCCGAGGACGGGCCCGATGAGGTCAAGGTCCGGGTGAACCCCTACGAGGTCGAGATCTCCGGCGTGCTGAAGCCCATGCTGAGCTGCCTCGGTTGCTACCTCGCTGTCGATTCCGACATCTGAGCCTAACTGCTCCTGCCTAGAGCGGAACTGCCACTGCGCGGTTCCGCTCTAGCTCTGTCTACTCGAGGATACCTGAGAAGTCCTGAGCGAGCGCTGAGCCCAGCTCTTCAGCTCTCCTGTCAGCATCTTCCTCAGTCCAGAAGTACTCGACGCCTCCGAGGAGCGGTCCGAAGAGGGGCATGTAGATTCCGGGAGCCTTGGTGACCAGGCTGGCCCGGTGGCTGAAGTGGGTTACGGGGTGGCCGACGAACCAGGGTAGAGGTACGAGCTCACTCTGGCCGCCCTCGATGAGCTCCCACTGAGCGTAGGCTTCGGGGTCGTGCTTCAGCATGGTTCGGGTCTTCTCCAAGCAGGTGTCCCGGAAGCCTCGCTCGTCTATCCACTCGTGGCAGATGGCCACCTGATAGGCCATGAGCCAGGCCAGGTGACCGTGCCACATCCTCGCTGCGGGGTGCTTCGTCCAGCCGCCCCGGAGGCCTCCATTGCCCGTGAGCGCCATCATAATCTGCAGCGTCTCGATGCGCTGCTTACCGAGCCTCTTGCTGTCGAGGACGGTGGCTGAATCCCCGAAGCTCTCATAGGGAAGGAATGTCTGCACTGTGGGCACCTCCTAGGTGATGGAGAGCTATGGTATCGACCGGGCTCCTCCTCTGAGCTCCACTGTTTGAGCTCAACCTATCTCTGGGGGTGACAGCGCTGAGTCTATGATGTATGGTGGACTCCATGGACACCACCTCTAGCCGCAGGCCCAACCCCATCGCAGTGCGCTTCGACCGCAACGCGGTGGCGCTCTTCGACCGCCGCAACGGCACCAAGCTCCGCTTCGCCATCGGCAAGTACGAGAAGGCCACCAAGCCCGAGCTCGTGGACATCAAGATCAGCGACTACTGCTCCTTCGGATGCTCCTTCTGCTACCAGGGCTCCACTGTCCTCGGCCAGCACTCCACGCCGGAGAATGTGGACTTCATCGTCGCGGAGCTCGCCAAGGCCAAGGTCTTCGAGGTTGCCATCGGTGGCGGAGAGCCCCTGGAGACTCCCCACATCGTCGAGACCTTCGAGAAGTTCCACGCAGCTGGCATCACTCCCAACTTCACCACCAAGTTCCCCGGCCTCGTCCGGAAGCTCTGGCCCCAGATCGGCCACCTTATCGGTGGCTTCGCCTACAGCGCTGAGACGCCTGCTCAGATCCGGACCACGGCCAAGCTCTTCCGCAACGGCAAGATCCCCATGGGTAAGGTCAACCTCCACTATGTGATGGGGCTCGGTGATCGAGCTCACTTCAAGGAGTACCTCACAGCGGCCGAAGAGGTCGGCATGCGAGTCACCCTTCTCGGCTACAAGACCTCTGGTCGAGGCAAGGATCTCATCCCCTTCCCCTACGACTGGTGGATCGATGTGGTGGATGAGCTCATCGCTGCTGGCAAGTGCCCCAGCCTGAGCATCGACACGCCTCTGGCCGAGGCCTACGCTGACCAGCTCCCCGTGGATAGCACGCACTTCCACATCCTCGAGGGCGCCTACTCGATGTACATAGACGCGGTGTCCATGGAGATGGGAGCCTCTTCCTTCGATGAGGCTGAGGAGCTCGTGCCCTTCGATGCTGGCTGGCGCAAGCGCTACCGGCAGCGCTCCTTCGCCAAGGGTCAGTGGGGCGCTCGGCTCGACTGAGCTGACCGTTTCCATCCCGCAGAAAGTGTGATAGACTCGTCCCATGGAAGCCCTCCTCACTCAGGACCGCATCGGCCAGCCCATCGAGCTCAGTGGTCCCATCGATCCCTCTGTCCTCGAATCGCTCAGCATCCGAGCCAAGTACCGGCCGAGCTCTTCCTCCGAGAGCTCCTACAGTAGCGCTGAGCAGAACATCGCCATGGCGCTTGCTCTGGATACGGTCGGCCCGCTCTCCACGGTTCCCGTGATCGGCAGGGACTGGGCCTGGGAGACCAATGGCTGCTCCACGGTTCGTCGCTACGAGTTCGAGGATGGCACTGCTGCCTACTTCAAGCCTCTCCGAGAGAATAGCGAGATGGAGTACGCCTTCCGGGACTACGGCACGAGCTCCCTGGGCGCAGCCATCAACGAGCTCAACAGCTACCGGATGGCCCAGCTCCTCGGGCCAGTCTACAAGACGCTGATCACTGAGACCGTGTTCCGAGAGCTCGACGGATCGCTGGGCTCGCTTCAGCGCGAGGTCATCGAGTACACTGACCTGGATCGAGGCTTCGACAGCCCGATGATGATGGAGGACTACAGGCGAGCATCGCTCCTCGACTTCGTCATCGGCAACCTGGATCGCCACAACGAGAACTTCCTCTACGGCATGGACACTCTGGGCCGATGCCGACTCCGGCTCATCGACAACTCCTTCAGCTTCCCGGGCTTCAGCCGGACCTGGTTCCTCAATGAGAGCATCTTTGCCGACAACCTTCCCCACTACTGCTACGGTGCTGGCTACCAGATGAGCTACGGGGACCTCGATCTTCGGCTGGAGGAGCGACTCGCTCTGGAGCGCGCTCGAAGCGGAGTCGAGTCCTGGCTCGCCGAGGGCACCATCGCCATCCAGAAGGGCAGGGGAACGCTCAAGCGCATCGATCACCTCCTGACCGTCGGCCGGCTCGGCGGAATCTCAACCTACTTCGAGAACTGATCGACAGGCATTAGAACCGTCCCCGAAGACTAGCACTGGAGACTCGCCTTGAGCGCACAGAAGTTCCACATCGGGAAGAACGGCCCTGCGCCCTGTCGAGCCAATCCCGAGAAGCCCGGTGGCCGTGTCTGCAGGCTCGGAGGGAAAGATGGCAATGAGCGCCACGGCTCTCTGGCCGAAGTCACTGCTATCTGGGAGGGAGAGCAGGAAGAGCTCCACGGAGCCGCTCTACTCCAGGGCGCATCGAAGGCTGAGGCTCTGGCTGAATCTGAGCCCGTCGATCCTCGCCGGGAGAAAGTCCGGACTACCCTGAGCGACAGCAATAGCTACCACCCTAGCTACACCCAGGTGAGCTACCTCGCCTATGAGCGGAGGATCGCTCAGAGGCTGGCGCTGGGAAACTTCACGGCCTTCTCCTACACTCCCGTTGCCTCCGAGGATGAGGAGTGGAGCTCCGACGGTTTCTCCAGTGTGAGACGCTTCGAGCTCGAGGACGGCTCAGTGGGCTACTTCAAGCCCTTCACTGAGAACAGCTTCGAGGAGGAAGAGTTCGAAGAATATGGCATGAGCTCTCTGGCTGCTTCGATCAGCGAGGTCAATGCCTATCGGATGGCTCGGGCCATGGGTCCGGGCTTCGATGAGCTCGTTCCCGAGACCGTATTCCGAGAGATCGACGGGGAAACAGGGACGCTTCAGCGAGAGGTCCCTCAGGACGACGGCCCCTCTCAAAACATCGGCAACAGCCCCCAGCTCAAGGAGGACTACAGGCACGCTGCTATCTTCGACTTTGTCATCGGCAACCTGGATCGCCACAAGGACAACTGGCTCTACGGCGTCTCCGGAGATGAGCAAAGCGCCCAGAGCAGAATTCGGCTCATCGACAACTCCTTCAGCTTCCCGGGTTCGAACTACGAGAGCATCCATCTCAACTCGAGCGTCTTCGCCAACAACCGCGTAATCGGAAACGACTTCGACAGCAGAGGGCGCTGGAACAGCAGCTATCAGATGAATCCTCGAGATCGAGGGCTCAGTGAGCGTGAGCTCGAAGCGCTAGAGCTCGCTAAGAAGGAAGCCAAGCTCTGGCTGAAGGAAAAGACCATCACTCCCCACCGGGGCAGAGAGCTCCTGAAGCGCATCGAGTTCCTCATCGAAGATCGTCGGATAGGTAGCCTTGTCGAGTATCTCAACCTCCCACGCTGAGTTGGTAAGGTAGCGCTCTAGCACAGAGGAGCGAATCATGCGAGCAAAGGTCCGGCAGTACGGCGACGGCGCGTGGCGAACGGTAGCAGTGAGCACTGAGCCGCTCCAGGGCAAGCTCGAGGGTGAGTCAGCTGAGCCCTTCGACTTCGATCTCTGGGCTTCGACGCTCCCTCCTCTCCTCGTAGAGCGCAAGTCCACTCGCTTCCTAGAGAACCCCGAGGGCTGGCTTGAGAAGATGTCCAGGATGAACTACACCCGGATCACCGCACAGATCCTAGGCTGAGCTCTCAGCTCGTTTAGAATAGCTCTCGAACTGACGGCCACCACCCAGCGGGAGCATTGCCTTGAGCGCAAAGAAGTACCACATCGGCAAGAACGGTCCCGCGCCCTGTGGAGCTAACCCGGACAAGCCGGGAGGTCGCGCCTGTCGCTTCGGCCCCTATCTCCACGGCACCGAGGCCCAGATGACTGAGCTCTGGGAGCGTGAGCAGGAGAAGATCCACGGCGACGGTCTCCTCGCAGGCCTTTCTCGCGAGCCAGTGAAGCAGAAGTCCCTCGGCAATCCCCAGAGCACACCCGATCTCAGCATGGCGAAGTCCCGGGAGCATCTCACGGATAGCTCCAAGTACATTCCCAAGAGCGTCGTCATAGGCTACACCGTTGAGGAGCAGGAGATCGCCATGCGGCTCGGTCTCGAAGTCTCCAGTCCCCTCTCCTACGGCGAAATCAAGAGCAGGGATGTGAACTGGGAATCCAACGGCTGCTCCGATGTGCGCCGCTACGAGCTCGAAGACGGCTCGGTTGGCTACTTCAAGCCCTTTACGGAGAACAGCCTCAAGGAAGACTCCTTCCTCAACTACGGCACGAGCTCTCTCGGCGCTGCGATCAGCGAGGTCAACAGCTATAGGCTCTCCCGGGCCATGGGGCCGGGCTTCGACCAGCTCGTACCTGAGACCGCCTTCAGAGAGGCCGAGGGCATGCTCGGCACTATCCAGCGAGAGGTACCTGAGAACGGTCTGCTCAACAAAAGCCTACGGCAGGAGAGCGACCTCCGGGAGGACTACAGGAAGGCAGCTATCCTGGACTTCGTCATCGGCAATCTGGATCGCCACGAGGACAATTTCCTCTTCGGTGTAGAGCGGGACAATGAGGGCTATGACAACAATCGAATCCGACTCATCGACAACTCCTTCAGCTTCCCACCTGCAGAGTTCTCCCAGACTCAGCTCAATGCCTCGATCTTCGCGAGCAACGGAGGCGAAGACAGCTACCGTCTGAACTACCGCATTCCTGAAGATGAGCTACCTCTGAAGGCAGATGAGATCGAGGCACTGAAGAAAGCCCGGAGCGAAGTCAGGAGCTGGGTCGCTGCTGGGACAATCGATTACGAGCGTGGAGACGCCACGGTGAGGCGTATCAGTGTTCTCCTCGGAGAGGGGAAGATCAGCAGCTTCCTTGACTACTACCTCAACCGTGGAGGCACCGACCCCGAGGACCTCTGGTAACAGCCGTCGCTCTAGGCTGTCTAGGGACGATCTACGAGAAAGCGTTAGCACATGCTGCAACTCGTGATAGCATCGTCTTAGGCAGCATTCTGGGGCCTCCTAGTGGTACCGGGGCGCTCAGCTTCATGGGCGCTATGGCATTAGAAACGGAGCCCGAGAGCAAAGCCCCGAGGAGCGTACCATGGCGAATGGCCAACGACACATCGATGACAACGGCAACATCGGCACTTGCCGTGTGACCACTGGGATCTGCCCCTTCGCAGGCCGTGGCCACTTCGACAGCCGGGAAGAGGCCGAGGCCGCCTACGGTGCGCTCCAGTCCGAGGGCTCAGTACCATCCTCGCTGAAGCGCAGCCGAGACCCCAAGACAGTGGGCTTCGGCATCGACTCCTTCTACGGAGAGATGCCTCCCCGGACCATTCAGATCGATGCGCTCAATGAGACAGCCAACGCTCTCCTCGAGGACGGCAACACTCAGCTCGTAGCAGCCTGCGGCACCGGCAAGTCCTACATGGGCCGTCAGCTCATGCGCCGGATGATGGAGGAGGAAGACGCCAACGGAGTGGCCATCGTGCTCACATCCTCCCGGAAGCTCGCCATCGACACCGCTGCTGATCTTCGGCCCGGGAACGGTGGCTATGATGCTGCCCTGGGAGTCTACGAAAAGGACTACTCCGTGGAGGTCATCGAGATCCACTCAGACTCCAAGGATGGCATCAAGGAGAACGGCGCTGTCTCCCCCGACAAGATCGCTGAGCGCTGGACTCAGGCCCTGGACGCTGGCAAGAAGGTTGTCATCGTCTCGACCTACCAGTCATCGAGCAAGGTCCAGGAAGTCCAGAAGCTCATCGGTGAGCGAGCAACTGCTGACCTCCTGATGAACGATGAGGCCCACAACATCCTCGGCCAGAAGGACTCCCTGAGCTCAGATGAGGCGGCCAAGAACTCAGGCTACCGGAGCTTCGCCAATGAGATCCCCGGCTCGATTCAGTCCAAGCACAGGCTCTACGCCACCGCTACTCCTCCCCTCGCTGATTCCCCCGACGATGACGAGAGCTCCGCCCAGGGAGAGACTCGCGCAGAGCAGATCGAGGCGCTCAAGGGCCAGGTCGAGAGCATGGGAGCCAACGGTCGAAAGAGGCTTACTGTCTACTCAGATGATGAGCTCATCGTCGGTCGAGTGAGCGGCGCCATCACTCAGCAGGAGGCTATCTCCGAGGGCTACCTCACGAAGCCCGACTACCAGCTCCGAGCAGCTGTGGTCAGAGGCGACTCCTCAGTGGGTGGCTTCGTGGATCACACCGGTAGCTACATCGCCGGAAGCGAAAGCGCTGATGGTCCTCGCTCCATGACCCCACAGACCTACGCTGCTGTGAGCTCGACTCTGCAGGCCATGGCCTCTGACCCCACGAGCGAGGACGGGAAGCTCAAGAACCCCACCCACAACGCTCTGGTCTACGCTGGCTCCATCGACCAGGCCCGTGCCTTCCGAGACAACTTCCGGGCAGTGGCCATCGAGCAGAGCGGCGGCATGTCCCTAAAGGAAGCTGAGCGCAACAGAGACTCAGCCGACCCCGAGCTCAAGCGTCGAGCAAGGATGAAGCTCCTCGCCGAGAACGCTGAGGCTGTGGCAGCCTACTCCGGAGAGAACCGAGAGGTCAAGGCTGAGCGAGAGCGTGCCTTCGGCATGTTCCGGGGCAAGTCCTTCACCGCAGAGGACGCTCAGCGAGGCTGGTCTCCGGACAAGCGAGTGCTGGCCAATGTGGACATCTTCTCCGAGGGAATTTCCCTCAATGAGATCGACACCGTGGTGATCGCTGACTCGGCTAAGACCTCTGAGCGCGCTATGACTCAGGCCATCGGCCGGTCGCTCCGAACCGTGGGCGGCAACGACCAGAAGAACACTGGCCATGTCATCATCCCTCAGGTCCTCGATGAGAAGAGCAGGGAGCTCAACGGTGGCCTCGTCACCGCTGCTTCTTACGGAGCAACCCGGGTAGAGCGTGCAGTGTCCACTCGAAAGCTCAAGGGTGAGACGGTCGCAGCCGACAACACCACTCGAGTGTCTCGCTTCGATGCTTCGGGCCGTCGAATCGATAGCGAGCTCGCTGCCTCCATCGCTAAGACCCATGTGCAGTCTTCCGAAAGACTCCTTGCTTCCCAGGTCATGGAACGAGCCCACACTGCACTACTCGCTAAGACCTCCCCCGAGAAGAGACTGGAAGCAGAGCGCTACAGCAAGTTCTCAGCATCTGAGAAGCTCGAAGAGCAGAGGTCCTTCATCGGTAAGCAGTCGGAGAAGTCCAAGGACCCGAGCTGGACCGTCGCTCATCACGCGCTCAAAGACATCAGCAACAGTGACATGCCTACGCTGAGGCAGAGCGGCCGAGTCATCACAGCCGCTCTCAGCGCTGGAGACTTCAGCGCGGTCCCTGCCCCAATCACCGATAAGCTCTCCAGGGCAGGGATCATCAGGAAGCGCCAGGGATCAGCTTCTGATGGGCCAACCATGGAGGAGAAGAGAGAGTTCGCTCTGAAGTCCGCGGATAGAGTGGCCACCGCCTTCATGCTCAAGGGCGGCCAGGAGACTCACCCCGATGTGGCTGCCGTGCTCGCCAGCGGCGTGAACACTAAGGAGGCTGCCATGTTCCACTCAACGGGTGGCAAGCGTGGTAGCGAGGTAGAGTTCAACAGGCTTGTCTCAAACTACGAGAACCTGGTCAAGAGCAACGATAGCGCCGCTGAGAAGATCTTCGGCTCCATCGATGCATCCACTAAGAAGGATGCTAAGGGCACTCTCTCCACGGTGATTATGCAACGAGATGGCGGCGCAATCAAGGCAAGCGTCGATGAGCTCCACGAGCGCTCAGCTGCGAGAGCGGCAGCCGCAGCGGCATCCGGAAGCGCCGAGTACGAGCTCGACCCCTCGATGGTCTCAAGGAACGGCGTGCTCAAGGCCTCTTCTCAGAGGCTCCTCGCTGAGCTGGTCTGAGCATAGACGAAAGGGGCGGACAGGATTTCAACATCCTGTCCGCCCCTTTCCGCGTTAGGGCTTAGGCCCTCGCGGCGAGAGCCTCCCTGCGGCGCTCCTCACCTCGAGCCTTTCGCTCTGCCCGGGCCTCCTTCGCGGCGAGCTCCTCAGCCGCCTTGGCTTCGACCTCCTTGAGCTTCTTCTCAGCGAGCTCCGCGGCGGCCTTGGCACTCTGCAGGTTGCTCTGGGCGTTCTTGAGTGCAATGTTCGGGCTCTCGACCTTCTCCACCCTCTGCTCATCCTTGTAGCTCCGGATCTGAGCCCGAACGAGCTTAGCGAAGTCCCGGTCGCTGATGTGGAGGATCTGACGGTTGAGCCTGACCTCGTGGGGATTGCTGTGACCGTAGCGGCTCGTCGCGGTCAGGGTGATGGTGCTAGCGCTGAGTTCCTTGAGCTGCAGGCTGTGGTTGATCCAGCTCAGGCTGCCCAGATCAGCGTAGCTACCCGAGGTGCACTTGGTGTAGACGGACTGGCCGATGGTCTGGAAGGAGCGGATCTTATCCATGACGAGATCGCTCTGGGCCTTTCGGTTGGCAGCGACCTGCGCCTCGAGGGCCTTGGACTCCTCTCGGAGCGCATCGTACTTCTGGAACTTCTTGTTGTTGGCGGTGACGATGGGCTTGCGAGCGGTGGTTGCGGTGTTGGTGGTCATTTGAGTTCCCTCTTCATTCTGTGTGGTTGTTGTCATCAGTTGCTTGTTCTCAGTGGTGGTGCTCATCGGAATGCGAGCTCCTCGATCTGTTCCCGGAGTCGGTCGATCTCGTTCCGATAGGCCGTGAGCAATCGGATCGGATGAAAACCGGCGGGGAGCGGTCCGTGGCCGTAGCAGGGCTTTCCCGGCTTCGCACCGCAGATCGCACAGATAGCGGCTCGCTCGATGGGGTAGCTCATGCTCCGACCTCCATGCTGTGCTTGTTCACAGCACCCGCCCTGCGGCCGGCGAGAGGAAGCCCCGCGAGGAACCGTCGATTCTCAGCGTGGGGAACGAAGGCCACCGAAGTGAGGCTGTCCCCGAGATCGGGCTCCCGGAAGGGGATGGGAGTGAGCTCCCTGCTGATCGCCCTCTCGAAGAGAAGCTCAAGGCTTCCAGAATCTTCGGTCTGGAGGGCGACGATGTACTGGCTCTCCTCGTGCCACTGGTGGAACTCGGAGGGCTTAGAAATAGCAAAAGCAGCGACTCCATGGGCCGTCTGAGCTATCTGGTAGCCCGCGGTCAAGTCGCTGCGCGTGATGATGTAGAGAGGGTGGCTGGAAACCTAGGTGGGTGCCATGGGAGTTCTTCCTTCTGGGAGTGCTTCGATGAGTGGCGGTTGCCACAGTGCCTTCGATGGGAATTGAACCCACAACCTAGGGATTTAGAGTCCCGCGCTCTGCCAGTTGAGCTACGAAGGCGTATGAGAGGACTCTATCACAGCATCTCAGTCTGCGCAACTCCAGATCAAAAGTTGCGGAAAACTGCCCTCCCGTATAGGATGGGACTCAAGAGTCATTCCCATCGATCATCCCCAAGGAGTTCCAATGGCACCGAAGCGCTATCCCCAGATCCTGGTCTTCGACGAGAAGCACGGCGACGACACCTACATCGTCAACTCCCCGGAGGAGTTCCACAGGATCGCCGTGGCCAAGATCCGCGCTCGAGCCAACTACGGTGAGTTCGGAGAGATCGATCCCGCAAAGATCGAGAAGGAGCGCGATCGGGCTGTGAAGCGGCTCATCGAGTCCTCCGGTGTCCCCGTCGAGAGCGCACCCACCACGCTGGAGGGGCTCAAGGCCCTGGGTGAGGGTACCGATGAGGAGCTCGCAGCCAAGCTCTTCGCCGTCGAGCTCTCAGTCTTCCAGGCCTTCCCCAAGGTCATCAAGGAACAGTCGCTCCAGGGTGCCGCCAAGTACATCAAGGCCCTTCCCCGGACGCTCTCGAACTACGAGAACGAGCTCAACGAGGCCCGCAGCATCGACCTCATCGTGAAGTCCGAGCGAGCCGAAGAGCTCACCACGAGCTACCGGGGCCGGAGCTACAACCTCGCCGTCTGGATCCTGGAATCCCGTCAGGACTACCAGTACGAGGGCTACGACCTCGATGTGCCCCGAGTCGCTCCCACCGCGGAGGAGCTCGAGGCCGACCGCACCAAGTAGCCCAGAGCCGACCACCAACACTGAGAGAAGTCATAGATGGCAACCCCCGAAGCAGCTGGCTACATGATCGGTCAGGATCCGGTCTACACGGATGACCAGATCACTCGCTACGCCACAGAGGACCCGACGATCTTCGTGGAGTTCTTCGCTCCTCCCCAGGTCAATCCCGGAGATCCCGATCCCGACTTCCAGCGCTACCTCGACCTCTACGATGAGCTTCGAGGAAGGCTCCTCGAGCAGGGCCTCCAGGGCTACATCCCCGAGGTCGTGGACTCGGATGCCGACGACAACTGGGTAGCCTTCGGCGTCCCCGAGGGGCTCTACGCGCTTACCGAGGTAGCCAAGAGCTTCCCCGCCGGCTTCGATGGCCGGGACTGGGCCTGGATGCTCAGCCGGGTGCTCATGGTCCTCGATGTGGGCAACAGGAGGCCGAAGCTCGACGAGCGGAACTTCCTGGTCCACCCCAAAGGCCACGGCGTCGTACTCCTCGGCTGGCAGCCCATCGAGGATCCCACGGTCTACCCCCTCGAGGAGCTTCGAATCCTCATGGAGAAGTACCTGGCTACGGGGAAGGACGCTGACCAGCAGATCAAGCTCATCGGAGGACTGGACAAGGCCTTCCGGAAGAATCGCCAGGGTCAGTACGCTGTGAAGATCGATCCCGACGGCGACCTCCTGGGCTACGCAGAGGCCTTCGCTGAGTACAAGGCAAAGCTCGTTCAGCTCTACGGTCCTCCTCAGTTCCGAGGGCTGGAGATCGACCCCAACTCCGTGGGCTACCTGGAGGTCGAGTCGCAGAAGGTTCGAGAGCTCTTCGGAGACTGACGCTCCCTAAGCCCTTGGAACATCGAGGCCACATCATCGCACCGAAGCCGCCTCCAAGTCGCTTAGGAGCAGCTCTACAGCCTGCTAGCATCGTTTCACAGCTTGCCCATCGAGGGTAGGCTGGCCATAGCATAGGAATGAACCCATGGACACAGAGAACACTCAGAACAGCACCGACACGCTCCTCACCCTGGTGGTGACCGAGGTCCTCCTTGACCCCGGCTTCGGCTCCACCTGGATCAAGGATCTCGCCATCGACCACGATCTCGAGATCACCGACAGCCAGGTTGAGCTCGTCGGCAGAGAGGCCATTCGGACTCTCGACCAGCTTGCCATGCCCTTCGTCGAATCGCTCCCCGAGCCCTACCAGACCACCTACCGGGAGGCGTTGGAGGCACGGGCCGCTGAGCTTCACCCTCTGGGAGATGGCCACGGCAAGGACATCGAGCTCTGAGAGCTCAGCACCCGATGAGACCGGAGGGCACTGCGCCCTCGGTCCTGCTGTCGATGGCGTAGCGACTGCAGCTCCAGGATTTGACAGCGATGGAGCGCACATATAGATTGTTGTTCATACGCAAGAGGTTCGCTCCGAGTGCGGCGACCCCGAGAAATAAGTGCACTCCTCTTTCAGTTTCCGAAAGGATCCCCCGTGGCTCCCCATTTCCCTCCCCGCAGCACCCGAAGCTCCAGCTCCTCGATCCCCCGGGATCCCATGGCGCTTCCCATCGTCCTCCTCCGGGACAAGAACCAGGACCTCACCCACGAGCAGTGCCTCCTCGCCGCCTTCGCTCACATGGCGAAGCTCATGGAGCAGAGCCTCTCCGGTGAGTGGGAGCTCGACTGGCAGTCCCCCTGGGATGGCTGGAAGGGCGGGAAATTCCGCAAGATCGTCAAGCGAGCCAATCCGCAGCGCTTCGGTGGCCTCGCCCAGGACCCTCAGTCCATCCACACCACCGTGCAGATCGGCAACGAGCTCGTCGAGCTCCTGAGCTTCCCTCCCTACCGCCTCTCTGACCCGGACCCCCGAGTGAAGCCCCTCCAGGTCGCAGGCCTCGACTACCCCGCCACCGGTGAGTTCCACGCAGACAAGCAGCCCAGCGAGTCTCGGAGCGGCATCGTGCTGGCCTATGACGGCAAGCTCGGCGCCTCTACGGGGAAGATGATGGCTCAGGCCGCCCACGGTGCTCAGCTCCTGAAGATCCTGGAGCCCGGCTGGACCTACGACTCCGAGCCCGTGCAGATCGTGGACAACTTCGACCTCGAAGGCGTCGACTGGCTCCTCGATGTGGTGGATGCTGGCTTCACCGAGGTGGCGCCCAACTCCAACACTGTCAAGGTCGGGCGGTTCACTCGCTGAGCAAGCGGATACCATAGCTCTAGACCGGAGCCAAAGCATCGAGAGTGGAGACCCAATGACCGACGAGCAGAAGAGAGTACTGTCCTTCTCAGGAGAGCACCGCTGGCTCTCGAACTTCTGGGAGTCTCCCATCCAGTTCTACGCCCTCGGTGAGCACTGGGAGTTCAGCACCGCTGAGCAGGTCTTCCAGATGGCCAAGCTGCAGTTCGCTGAGCTCAGCCTAGAGGAACTCAACGAGCTCTTCGAGCAGGTCAAGGAGCTCGAGACTCCCGGTCAGGCGAAGCGCTTCGGCCGGCGAATCCCCCGGCTCGATGTCCCCGCCTGGAACGCCGCCCGGGACAAGACCATGCGCTATGTGGTGGCTGCCAAGTTCACCCAGAGCAAGGAGCTCCGCCAGAAGCTCATGGAGCTCGAGGGCTACTACCTCGAGGAGGGCAACCACTGGGGTGACCGCTACTGGGGAGTCGACGGCACCGGTGAGAACCGACTGGGGAAGATCCTCATGGAGCTCCGGGATGACTGGCTGAGCAAGTCCCGTGGGATCTTCGTAGAGCCCATGTTCCCTGAGTACCACTTCAGAGCAGAGCAGTAGGAGAACAGACCATGGCCACAGTTCATGTCTTCGGAGATACGGGAGGCCACGGCCTTCAGCTCTTCGCAACCCTCGAGGAGATCGGCGTAGATCTCGAGAGCGCGACTATTCCTCCTGGAGTGCTCATCGTCCACCTCGGAGATCTCGTCCACCGGGGTCCCCTGAGCAACGAGATCGTGGCCAAGGTCGACGAGCTCATCCGCAACAACCCGGGTCAGTGGCTACAGCTCATCGGCAACCACGAGACTCAGCACCTCCAGGGAGGGTTGTTCTTCTGGGACGCCTGCCTCTGCTCCAACGAGACCGTGGCTATCCTCCAGCGCTGGCACGAGGAGGACCTCGCTCGGATCGCCTGGGCCATCGAGGATGTGCTCCCTCAGCGCTGGAACCCCGGCAATCGACCCATCGGCCAGGACACCCTGGTGAGCTCCTTCCTCGCTACCCACGGAGGTCTGACTCTCCCCGTCTGGGCCAACATCGGTCGGCTCCAGAGCGCCACGGAGGTCGCAGAGATCCTCGTGGAGAACACCGACTGGTCCTTCCGCTCAGTCGGCCACGCCATGGGCATCGAGCGGCTCGGCCTCGTGGGTCCAGTCTGGGCCCGGGCAGCTGCTGAGACCTTCCACTACTGGGAGCAGGAGCATCGCATCGAGGGAGTCACTATGCCCTTCGGACAGCTCGTAGGCCACAGTGCGCCCTACGATTTCGCACAGCGACGCTGGTGGGCCAACACCCCCGAAGAGCTGCGTAGGAACTCGAAGGTCCTCGTAGCAGAGCGCCGAACAGTGGCCTTCGTCGCGGATAGCGTCCTCGTCTGCATGGATCCCGGCTACGGGGTCAATCTTAGCCGCCTGTCGGATCCGAAGCAGCCCTACCTCACCTTTGAGACCAGAGAAGGAATCTAGCCATGAAGCTCACTATCCAGGATCCCCAGACACTCCCCGTGATCCCCAACAGCTACTCAGTTGAGATCAAGGTGATGGCAGGTGATGCCGACTACGACGACAGGCTCTCAGTGGATGGCTTCGAGCCAGGGCGGGATGAGGAGCTCCTCGAAGATCTTCTCAGACTTCTCCCCCGGATCAAGGGCTTCTACCCCAGCGGCCGTGGAGGCTCCTGGCGCTACAGTCTCACTCGCGTCCCGGGCTTTGAGCCCTGGTTCCTCGGAGATGATCGAGAGTCCTTCGGCGATGAAGAAGGCGAAGAGAGAAGCGAGGAATACTCTGGCTTCCGCTTTGAGTCAGAGGATCAGAAGAGGGAACTCCTCGAGCTCCACGGAAAGATCGGCGAGTTCTACGAAAGGGTCTATGAGCGCGCTCAGTCCCTGGGGCTCAGCAAGACCTTCTACGCTCCAGAGTGGCCCAATGATGCCACGACGAACTTCGAGATCGAGTGTGACTACAGCTCCCACGAGGTCTTCTACTACGATGAGCACAGTGTCAAGCATCCCGTGACCGTGGAGCTCTAGGATGCCCCTAGCCTTCAGCCTCGACAGGAGCTCCGGCTCTCTTCGCTTCGACAGTCCCCTCACCGAGGCACTGCTCATCGAGCGACCCAATCGCTATGTGGCCCAGGTGGCTCTCGTGGATGGCACTGTCCACCGGTCCCATGTGCCCGTGGGCGGCAGGATCGGCGGACTGACTCTGGATGGGCTCCCCTGTCTGATCTCCGGACCCTACGAGGGCCGCACTACGAGCCACACCGTGGAGGCCATCGGAAGCCACTTCGACAGGAACGACCCTCAGTTCCAGTGGATAGGCATCAATCAGACTGCGAGCAATCGCTATGTGGGAAGCCTACTCCGCGCAGACCTTCTCCCCGAGCTAACTCGAGGTCTTCCAGCATCCACCGTGAAGGCAGAGCGCAAGCTCGCTGGGAAGCGCATAGACTTCTCCCTGGGAGCTGGGGATCCTCCAGAGCTCTGGGTCGAGGTCAAGACTCCGCTGATCTCCCTGGATACTCCACTGGACCCAGCCCTTCCGATCAAGACGGACTTCAGCGACGGTGGTCCTTCGGCTCGGATGCCTGAGCAGTTCGTAGAGCTAGCCAAGGAGCTGAAGCGAGGCAGCCGGGTCGTCTTCCTCGGAGTCTTCGGCTACAGCCGACAGGATAGGCTCAATGCTGAGGCTCGCTACAGGCTCAATCTGAACCTCGACGGCCTCGTAGATCGGGGACTGGAGCTCGGCATGGAGTTCGGTGAGCTGGAGCTCTCCATGGATCACCGGGGCCTTGAGCTCAAGGGCTACCGCAGCCTCTTCGGCGGAAGCTCCAGCTGAGTTGTGAGAATCGCCACCGCCGTGATAGGATAGCTATGACTGGGGACCGACTAGATCTCCGGCAACCAAAGTAAGGAGATGGCACCATGGGTGCAGGAACTTTCAGCACGAGAAACTACGAGAAGGCCGCAGCGACCCGA